>Ga0194116_10000067_pt1 | contig 200012 bp, 185 predicted proteins | sample TA2MahsurfametaG_4_FD_148617 | JGI IMG/M metagenome (GOLD analysis project Ga0194116, IMG submission 148617) | Freshwater microbial communities from Lake Tanganyika, Tanzania - TA2015008 Mahale S9 surface | ecosystem: Environmental > Aquatic > Freshwater > Lake | place: Tanzania: Lake...
CGGCGTCCTCGTCGGCGGGCTCGGGCAGCGTCGCGCGCCCGTCGGCGAACTTCCAGCCCGCCTCGCCGCCCTCCCTCGATTCACGGAGCACGCGCACGCACGAGGCGTCGGGCCAGCCGACTTCGATCAGCTCCCGGACGACGTCTGTGCGGCCCGAGCCGGCCGCGCCGAGCACGATTACCAGCGGCGTCATGCCTTCCTGCCGCAGCGGCCGAAGGGGGCGTTCTGTCCGCGGTCGCGGATCCAGTGGTCGACCGTGACGAGCGCGGCCATGGCTTCCACGATGGGCACCGCACGCGGGAGCACGCACGGATCATGCCGTCCGCGGGCCGTCAGTTCACGGGCGCGTCCGTCAGGGCCGACCGTACGCTGCGGACGGAGCACCGTTGCGGTCGGCTTGAAGGCGACGCGGAAGACCACCGTCTCCCCGTTGGTGATGCCGCCCTGCGTGCCGCCGGAGCGGTTGGTCTCCGTGCGGATCCTGCCGCCGCGTCGCACGAAGACGTCGTTGTGCCGCGAGCCCCTCATGAGCGTGCCGGCGAAGCCGCTGCCGATCTCGAAGCCCTTGGTCGCGGGCAGGGAGAGCATCGCCTTGGCCAGTTCAGCCTCGAAGCGGTCGAACACCGGTGCTCCGAGGCCGGGCGGGAGATTCTCGATTGCGCAGTAGATCACGCCGCCCACCGAGTCGCCTTCGGCGCGGGCCTCCTTGATGAGCGCCTCGATGCGCGTTGCCGTTGCGGGATGCGGGCAGCGGGTGGGCGAGGCCTCGATCTGGCGGAGCGAGGGCGTGCGGGCGGGCGGAGGCATGCGCACGTCGGACACCGACTCCACCCAGGCGGTGATGCGTGCCCCGCAGGCGTGCTTCAGGACCGTCTTGGCCACCGCTCCGGCGGCAACGCGCGCGGCCGTCTCGCGGGCCGAGGAGCGTCCGCCGCCCTCCACCGCGCGGATGCCGAACTTCGCGTCGTAGGTGAAGTCGGCGTGGGACGGACGGTAGGCCGTGCGCATCTCCGCATAGGCGGAGGAGCGCTGGTCCGCGTTGCGGATGACGATGGCGATGGGCGTACCGAGCGTCAGTCCGTCCGGAGAGATTCCGGAAAGCACCTCGGGCTCGTCGCCCTCCTTGCGCTGCGTCGTGAGCGCGCTCTGCCCCGGCCGGCGTCGGGCGAGCTCCGAACGCAGGAAGCCCAAGTCGAAGGGTACGCGCGGCGGGCAGCCGTCGATGACGACGCCGATTGCAGGTCCGTGGCTTTCGCCGAAGGTCGCGATGCGGAAACTGTGCCCGTGGATGTTGCCCATGCTTCTGTGTCAGTTCAAAAGAGACGCCGCCTGACCGGGGGCCGGGCGGCGTCCGTCTGGCGGTCCCGCCCCGACGCTCAGCGGCGGAGGTTGGAGGAGATGCGTGAGATCAGCTTCTGGCTCTCGGGCAGGTTGCCGAAGTTGCCGTACTTGATGGACACGGCCGTGTAGGTCTCGTTCTTCTCCTTGTCCTCCGTCTTCGCAATCTCGACGGTGACCAGGAGGTCGCCGACGGAGCGGGCGAAGACCTTGACCCCGACCTTGTCGTTGTCGCCGCCGGGTCCGGTGATGTCGGACTCGCCGGTGCGCATCATGCCGGGGGTCTGGTCGAGCGAGCGGTTGACCGCGTTGAAGACGTTTGCGACGGGCGCGTTGTAGCGGGTAGTGACGACGCCGGAGATCTGGCTCGCCGAGGCCTCACGGCTGTCCGGGTTGTCCACGCCGACCTTCGTGTTGCAGCCGGTGAAGGCGATGGCGGAGACAAGGAGGGCGGCGGCGAGGGCGTGCTTCATGGTGTCGGTGGAGGATGGTTTCTTTCAAAGCATAGCCGGCGAGGCTTGGCAAACGATTTCGCCCCTCCGGCGGCCCCGGGTGCAGTCCGATTTGTAATTAGAAAGTCATTACAAATCCGTCCGCGCCGCGTCCGCCGGCCGGCCGGTCGCGCCCCGGTGGGCGACCTGGGCGCGCCCGGTTGATCACCCCGCCTCCCATTTATTCCAGTATAAATGACCTAAAGCGCTGAAAGAGAGAGCTTAACCAAAAATAAAGACTGATATCATTCATTAAACTCCAAACCGGGCGATCTGTGAACAAGAGAATGGAAGCCTGGGGGGCTAATTCCTTGACCTGTGGGGGGATGTGGGGAAAAGTGGGCGAACTTGGGGCTTTATCCCAACCTCATGTCCATTGGCGCCAACAACCTTCTCTTCACCGGCATCCACAACGGAAAGCTGGATGAGAAGAACCGTGTCACCATTCCGGCGTCCTGGCGTTCGGACGGCACGGGCGACCTGAACTTCCTCGCGATGTTCCATCCGGCGCTCGGCACCATCGTGGTGTTCCCGCCCTCCATGATGCAGCGCATCCGCGACGCTTCGTCGCAGGTGACCGTGAGCGATCCGGACAAGATGAACGCGCTCCGCACGCTGGGTGAGAACAGCCTGCAGGTCGTCTGCGACAAGGCCGGACGCATCACGCTCAACGAGCACGTCGTGAGGCAGGCGCAGCTAGAGCGGGACGTCGTGTTCAGCGGCTCCTTCAGCACGTTTCAGATCGCCTCCCCGCGTCCGCCCAAGGCTGACCGCGAGTCGGAGTCCGCCCGCACGGTTCTCCGCGCCCTGCGCGAGCTCGGCCTCTGAGCCGTATCCAAAACTTACTTACACTACCCACAGCTTGTTCACAGACCCCCGATGACCAGCCACGTGCCAGTCCTGCTGGAGGAGTGCATGACGCTCCTCGCCCCCGCGGAGGGGCGCGCCTACCTGGACTGCACCTACGGCGGCGGCGGGCACACGGAGGCGATGCTCGCGCGCGGGGCGAGCGTCGACGCGATGGACCGGGACCCCGAGGCCGCCGTGCGCGCACGGGCCGCCTCGGAGCGCCATCCCGGCCGCTTCCGCTTCCATCCGGAGGATTTCCGGCACCTTGACCGCGTTCCGGGACGGTATGACGGCGTACTGATGGACATTGGGGTGTCTTCGTATCAGCTCGACGTCCCGGAGCGCGGCTTCGCCTTTAGGCATGACGGTCCCCTCGACATGCGCATGGACACCGCCCGCGGCCGCACGGCCGCGGAGTTCCTCGAGCGCGGCTCCCGCGACGAGATTGTCCGGGCCGTCCGCGATTACGGGGAGGAGCCGCGCTGGCGCCGCGTCGTCGAGGCCATCGTGGCCGCGCGCGGCACGGGCCGCCTGTCCCGCACGGTCTCCTTCGCCGAACTGGTGGCCGAGGCCGCCCCGCCGCCGCCCGGCCCCCGCAGCGCCCACCCCGCCACGCGGACCTTCCAGGGCGTGCGCATCGCGGTCAACGATGAGCTCGGCGCGCTCGAGCAGGCGCTCCCTTCGGCCTTCGGCAAGCTGACCGACGGAGGCGTGCTCGCCGTCATCTCCTTCCATTCCCTCGAGGATCGCATGGTGAAGCGTTACATGAACGGCCTGGCCGGCAGGCCGGTCGACCGTGACGACGCCACCCCGCAGGACGAGAGGGTGCGCCGCGCCGAGCTGCTCACGCGCCGCGCCGTGAAACCGTCCGACGCCGAGCAGTCGCGCAATCCTCGGAGCCGGTCCGCCCGGCTCCGCGCTGTCGGGAGGCTGGCCGAAATCCGATGAAGCCCGTCCGCGCGCTCAGCTGGATGACCGGCGCCGCCGTCCTGATTGTCTTCTTCATCGGGATGATCGGCGTCATGCGTCTCCGCATCGCCGCCAACGAGGTGGGCGGGCGCATCGTCCGTCTCGAGCGCGGCTCCGGTGAGCTCACCAAGGAGCTCGAGCGCCTGCGTCGCGTGCGCGACCAGCACTGGGACACCATCCAGCTGCAGGACCGGGTGGGGGAGTCCTTCCGGCCCCCGCCTCCCGATCAGGTGGTCTGGATTCCGCGCATCTTCGTTCCGCCGCCCCCCGCGGCCGGAGCGGCCAACCAGCAGGGCCCTCGCATGACGGCCCGTGAAGTCGCCTTTCGTCCGATGACGGGGCAGGGAGGAACACCGCTGCGATGACCCTTCCCCACGCCAGGCGGATTCGCTTCCGTTCTCTGGCCTGGGTCGTGTCCGCCTGCTTCCTGGCCGTGCTGGTCAGGCTGGTGCAACTGCACTGGGTGGACGCCCCGGAGCTGCGCGCCGAGGCCTATCAGGCACGGCGTCACGTCGAGACCCGGCCCTGCCGTCGCGGAGAGATCCGCGACATGCAGGACAACCTGCTGGCCGTCTCCGAGGACGTCTGGGACATCGGCGTCGACCCCGAGTCGCTGCGTCCCGGGGAGGAGTCGCGCATCCCCGAGGTGGGGGCCGCGCTCGGGCTGCCTCCGGCCAAGGTCCGTGAGGCCTTCGTCTCACGGACGCGCGTGGACGCCGAGGGCGTCGAGCGCAAGGTGCGTTGGGTGGTCCTGCTCAAGGAAGTCGGCGAGCCCGTGATGCGCAAGGTCCAGGCGCTGCGCATCAAGGCCTTGCGGGCCGAACCCAAGTACCGGCGCAGCTACCCCAAGGGTAGCCTCGCCTCCCACGTCGTCGGCTACGTCAACAAGGAGGGCGTGCCGGCCGCCGGCATCGAGCGCGTGATGGATTCGCTGCTGGCCGGGCAGAACGGATGGATCGAGTCCGAGCGCGACGGCCGTCGCCGGGAGATCGCCAGCAACCGCCTGCGGGAGGTCGTCCCGGTGGACGGCAGCACGGTCGTGCTCACCATCCATGGCCAGGTCCAGAGGGCCTGCGAGGATGCGCTGGACGCCGCGGCCCGGCGTTACCGTCCCAAGGGCGGGGTCATCATCGTGAGCGAGCCGCGCACGGGACGCATCCTCGGCCTCGCCAACTGGCCCACCTTCGACCTGAACCGATTCTACGACGCCCAGGCCGCCCCCATGGACAGCCAGCGCAACCGCGCGGTCTCGGATGTCTATGAGCCCGGATCGGTCTTCAAGATCGTCTCGGTCGGGGGCGCCCTCGAGGAGGGACTCGCCACCCCCAATTCCGTCTACGACTGCGGCGCCACGCACGTGCCCTACCGCGGCCGCATGGTCTCGATGCCGGCCGACTCGCACGCCATGGGGGTCGCGGACCTGCGGCAGATCGTGCGGGAGTCCTCCAATCGCGGCACGGTCCAGGTGGGGATGCTCTACGCGGAGCGCCTCGGCGAGGAACGCTTCTTCAACCTGGTCAAGTCGTTCGGCTTCGGCTCGACGAGCGGGCTGATTACCGGCGCCGAGGTGTCCGGGCTGCTCATACCGCCCAGGAGCTGGGACGGCCTGACCATCTCGCGCATGCCGATGGGCCATTCGGTCAGCGTCACCGCGATCCAGATGCACATGGCCATGTCGGCGGTGGCCGCCGAGGGGCTGCTGATGCAGCCCCAGCTCGTGCTGCGCGTCGAGGATCCGGTCACGCGCGAGCCCTTCCTCTCCTATCCGGCGCGCAGCCGGGGCCGCGTGCTGTCCGCCGAGACGGCGCGTCGACTGGCGGGCATGCTGCGCGAGGTGTGCGGCAAGGGCGGCACCGCGCCCGTGGCGGACATCGCCGGATACGAGGTGGCCGGCAAGACGGGCACGACGCAGAAGATCGTCGGCGGACGCTATTCGAGCGCGCATCACGTGGCGTCCTTCTGCGGATTCTTCCCCGCCCAGGATCCCCGCCTCGCGGTCACCGTCATCATCGACGAGCCTCAGGGCGAGGGCGTGGGCTACGGCGGGAAGGTCGCCGCGCCCATCTTCCGCGAGGTGGCGGAGAAGTGCATCCGCTGGCTCGACATCCCCCCCGTCGCCTCCGTCCGCGGCGCCTTCGCGGAGGTGCGCCGATGAGCCCCGCCTCGATGTCGGCCTCGCGATCCATGGAGAAGCCCACGTTCCAGGAGCTCATGGAGGGGCTCCCCGTGCTGGGGCGTTCCGGCGACTGGTCCGCTCGCGTCACGGGGCTGGTCACGGACAGCCGCCGGGTGCTGCCCGGGTCCCTCTTCTTCGCCCTGCCGGGACAGCGCAGCGACGGGCACGTCTTCGTCGACGAGGCCGTGGCCCGCGGCGCGGCGGCGGTCGTCTCCTGGTCGCCGGTGGGCGGCATACCCGCCGTGGCCGCCGCCCACATCGGCCAGCCCCGCAAGGCGTTGGCGGAGGTGGCGCGCCGTTTCCATGGACATCCTGAGCGTTCGCTCACGCTCGCCGGCGTCACCGGCACCAACGGGAAGACGACCGTGTCGACCCTGCTCCGCCACCTGCTACAGTCGGACGGCTCCTCCTGGGGGCTCATCGGGACGGTGCGTTACCATCTCGGCGGCCGCCGTTCGGTGCCTTCATTCAAGACCACGCCGGAGTCCGCCGACCTGGCGGACTTCTTCCGCCAGATGGCGGACGCCGGTTGTGCCGGGGCCTGCCTCGAGGTCAGTTCACACGCGCTGGACCAGGACCGCGTCCACGGCTTCCGTTTCGCGGTCGCCGGCTTCACCAACCTCACTCGTGACCACATCGACTACCACGGCGACCTCGAGGCCTACTTCGCCGCCAAGCGCAGGCTGTTCGACGGCGGCACCGGTGACGCGCCGGGCGCTTGCGCGGTGAACGTCGATGACGGGTACGGCCGGCGTCTGGCCGAGACCTGCCGCGGACGCGGCGTCGTCGTCACGTACGGCCGCGCGGCCGGCGCGGACCTCCGCGCGGAGGACGTCACGCTCGATTCCGTCGGCGCGGCCTTCACGGTGCGCTGGTGCGGCGCCTCCGCGCGCTTCGTCAGCACGCTACCCGGCGCCTACAACGTCGAGAACGTGCTTTGCGCGCTCGCCATGGCGGCCGGCCTCGGCCGCGATCCGCTCGCGTTGGCCGCCGCCATGGCGGACTTTCCCGGCGTGCCCGGACGCATGGAGCGGGTCGACGCGGGGCAGGAGTTCCAGGTCTACGTCGACTACGCGCACACGGACGACGCCCTGCGCAACGCCCTCGGCATGCTGCGGGCCATCACGCCTGGCCGCGTGCTCTGCGTGTTCGGCTGCGGCGGCAGCCGAGACCGTGGCAAGCGGCCCGTCATGACCGCCGCGGCCGCCGGCCTCGCGCACCGCGCGTGGGCCACGGCTGACAACCCCCGCCGCGAGAGCATCGAGGACATCTTCGCCGACATGCGCACGGCCCCCGGCGGGGTCGCGAACGTGGCCTTCGTGCCCGACCGCAGGGAGGCAATCGCCCTCGCCCTCGCCGACGCCCGTCCGGGCGACTGCGTGCTCATCGCTGGCAAAGGACATGAGACGACCCAGGAATTCGCGGACACCGTCGTCCCGTTCGACGACCGTCTGGTCGCCCGCGAGCTCATCACCCTGAGGAGGGGCCGCGCGAACTGATGCCCTGCTTCGCGCCAAAACGTCTCGCGACGTGGTCCTCCGGACGCTGGACCGCGGCGCCCGCCGTGCCGGTCACGGGCTTCGGCGTCGACTCCCGTTCGCTCGCTCCGGGCCAGGCTTTCGTGGCGCTCCGCACCGGACGTCGGGACGGGCACGACTTCCTGGCCGACGCCCGCGCCCGCGGCGCCTCCTGCGCGCTGGTCTCCCGCACGGTCGACGACGTCCTGCCCCAGCTGGTCGTCGATGACGCCCAAGCTGGCCTGCGTCGCATCGCCGCCGCCTGGCGTGAGGCCTTCGCGGGTCCCGTCATCGGCGTGACCGGCAGCGTCGGCAAGACCTCCACCAAGGACCTGCTCGGAGCGCTGCTCGGCCCGGCCGCGTTCGTGACGGAGGCGAACCTCAACAACACGCTGGGGGTGCCCCTTATGCTGTTGCGGACCGATTCCGCCGTCCACCGTTGCGCGGTGATCGAAGCGGGGATGAGCCTGCCGGGCGAGCTGGGCCTCTCCGCTCGCGTGCTCAGTCCCGACCTCGCGATCGTCACCGCCGTGGCGGCCGTGCATCTCGAAGGGGTGGGCGACCTGGACGGAGTCGCTCGCGAGAAATCCGAGCTCGTCGCCGCGCTCCGACCCGGCGGACGTGCGGTCATTCCTGCCTCCCTGCTCGACTGGCCCTCGTTCGCCGCCCACGCCGGACGCTGCGTCGCTGTGCGTTTCGTCGGCGAGCCCGATCCGGCCGTGAAACCCGCCCGCCTCGTGGAGGCCGCCCTCGGCCGCGACGCCTCCGGCCGCCGCACGCTGACCGTGGACGGCCATCCGATGGCCCTCGGCCCCGTCTCCGACGGGCTTGCGCGCAACGCCGCGCTGGCGGTCGTCGCGGCCGGTCTGGCGGGGGCGGACGCCGGAGCCGTCGCCGCGGTGCTCGCCTCCTGGATGCCTCCGGCCGGCAGGGGCAGCTTGCACGTCGAGGGCGCCCGCTCCTGGTACGTCGACTGCTACAACAGTAGTCCCGCCTCCCTGCTGGATTCCGCCGCGAGCTTCGACCGTCTCAGCCGCGAAGACGCGGAGGGTCGCCTGTGGATTGTCGGAGGCATGGCCGAGCTCGGCGCCGACTCCCTGCGCATGCATCGTGAGGCCTTCGCGGCGCTGCCCGTCCGCGCCGGCGACCTCGTGGCGGCCTTCGGCGGCGACGCACCCGCCGCGCTCGAGGCCGTGCCGTCCCTGGCCGCACGCCTCGCGGCCGCCTCCCATGCCGAACTCGCCGCGGCCGCGGCCTCCCGACGAGGCTTCGTCTTCGTCAAGGGCAGCCGCTCCCACGCGCTCGAACGGGCGCTTCCCGAGTCCGTACGGACCCAGGTCCATTTCCACTGAAGAAACCATGCTTCACCGTCTCAGCGAACTCGAATCCGTCTGGGGGCCCTTCCGGCTCTTCGACTACCAGACGGTGAGGGCCATCCTGGCCTTCTGCACCTCGCTCGGTCTCGGCCTCCTGCTCGCGGGGCCCGTCATCCGGCGTCTCGCCGCCCTCCGTCAGCCCGAACGCTCCGCCGTGCTGATGGGCGACCTCGCGAAGGAGGGCGGCAAGGTGCCGACTATGGGCGGGCTGCTGATCGCAGCCGCCGTGCTGCCCTCCGTGCTCTTGTGGGCCAAGCCCAACACGCTCATCTGGGCTTCGCTTGTCTGCTTCATCGGCATGGGGGCGGTCGGCCTTTACGACGACTGGCTCAAGGTGCGCAACCGCAGCTCGGAAGGCATCAGGCCGGGGGCCAAGCTGATCGGACAGGGCGTCTGCGCGCTCCTGGCGCTCGGCGTCCTCCTCCTCGATCCCTCGCGCCGTGAGGCCGCCGCCGAAGTCTGGCTGCCGGTCCTCAACGGGCCGCTGTGGAACGGAGCCTCGCTGGGCCTGCCTTTCGCGGTCTGCCTCACCGTCGCCGGTGCCTTCTTCGTGCTCGTGTGCGTCGGCTGCTCGAACGCCGTCAACCTGACCGACGGCCTCGACGGCCTCGCCATCGGCTGCGTCATCATCACGACGCTGGTCATCGGCGGCGTCGCCTACCTCGCCGGCCACCGGGAGCTGGCCGAGTACCTGCGCATCTCGCACGTGCCCGGCGCGGGCGAGCTGGCGGTCCTCTGTTCCGCCTTGGTCGGCGGCGGGCTGGTCTTCCTCTGGCACAACGCGGCCCCGGCCGAGCTCTACATGGGCGACGTCGGCGCGCTCGGTCTCGGCGGTGTCCTCGGGGCGGTCGCGTGCCTGATGCACCAGCCCTTCCTGCTCGCCGTGGTCGGCGGCGTCTTCCTCGTCGAGGCGGTCTCGGTCATCCTGCAGGTCGTCCATTTCCGGCGCACCGGCGGCCGCCGCCTTTTCCTCATGACGCCGATCCACCACCACTTCCAGAAGAAGGGGTGGCCCGCAACCAAGGTGGTCGCGCGGTTCTGGATCCTGTCGTTCCTCTGCGGGCTGCTCGGCCTGCTCACCCTTAAGCTGCGATGACCGACTTCCCCGAGTCCCTCCGCCGCCGTCTCGCCAGGCCCGCCGCCGTCCTGGGCGCGGGCATCAGCGGCGCCGCGGTCGCGGAGGCGCTCGCGGCCGGCGGATTCGCCTCTGTCATCTATGACGAGAAGGGCGACAACCGGGCCTTCGGGCCCGAGGAGGCGGCGCGGCACGACCTCCTCGTCTACAGCCCCGGTTTCCCGCAGGCGCATCCCTGGCTTCTCGCCGCCCGGCGGGCTGGTCTGCCCTGCCTTTCCGAACTCGACTTCGGCGCCCTGCTCTGGACCGGCCCGGCCGTGGCCGTCACCGGGACTAACGGCAAGACGACCCTGACCGAGTTACTCGCCTTTGCCTTCAAGCGCGCCTCCCTCGACGCCGTCGCCTGCGGCAACGTCGGCCTGCCGCTGACGTCCCTCCATCGGACCGTCTCGACGGGCTCGTTCCTCGCCGTGGTGGAGGTGAGCTCCTTCCAGGCCGAGGACCTCCGTCACTTCACTCCTGAGGCCGTCCTCTGGACCAACTTCGACGAGGACCATCTGGATCGTCACGGCGACCTCGAGACCTACTTCCGCGCCAAGTTCAAGCTGATCGAGCGCATGGCGCCCGGCGGCATCCTCGTCGTCGGCGAATCCGTCGCGGCCCACGCGCGACGCTTCGGGATTGAGCTCCCGGAGTCCGTCATCGTCGCCACGCGGGCCGAGGCGGCCACGACCGTGCCCGCCGGTTCGCCCTTCGACAGCTGGCCCCAGCTTGAGAACTGGGCGGTGGCCGTCGCCTACTGGCGCGCCCGCGGCCTCCCGCTGCGCGTCCTCGAGGAGTCGGCGAGCATCTTCCGGCTGGCGCCTCACCGGCTGCGCAAGGTGGCCGAGGCCTCGGGGGTGGAGTTCTGGAACGACTCCAAGGGCACGAACTTCCATGCTGTGCTCGCGGCCCTCGCACAGTTCAGCGTCCCCGTGCGCTGGATCGGCGGAGGCAAGTGGAAGGGCGGCGACCTCCGGCGCTTCGCGGAGAACGTCGCTCCGCTCGTCGACTCGGCCTGGCTCATCGGCGAGACCGCGCCCGAACTTGAGCGGCACTTCCTCTCCCTCGAACGCCCCGTGCGGCGTTTTGATTCGCTGCAGGACGCCGTCCTCGCCGCGGCGAAGGACGCGCCCGCTCCGACGGTCGTCCTGCTCAGCCCCGGATTCTCCAGCTTCGACATGTTCCGGAGCTACGCCGAGCGCGGCGTCGTCTTCGAGCGCGCGGCCGCGGCCCTCGCGCGCCGCTGAACTTTCCCAACCCAAACCACACCCAGCCAAACCCAACCACCAGCCATGAGACCCCTGATAACCGTCACCGCTGTCGTGATCCTGCACCTCTGCGTGCTCGCCGTGCTCGTCGGCGTCAACGGATGTCGCAGCACCTCCGGCCACGAGGTCGATTCCCCCGCCGACCTGGCCGCCTTCTCCGGCGGCCTCCGCCGCGCCCAGCTCCCGACTAAGGTCGGAGCCGCCCCGGTTCCTTCGGCCCCGGCCGCCCCGGCCGTCGCTGCGCCCGCGCCGGTCATCGCGACGCCTCCTCCCTCCGCCCTCGTCGGCTCGGCCAAGGTCGCGCCTGGCGAGACCATCGCCGTCATGAAGGGCGAGACGCTTTTCGCGATTGCCCGGCGCCAGGGCGTCTCCGTCGCCCAGCTCGCCTCGGCCAACGGGCTGCCGCTCAACGCCACGTTGCGGGAGGGGCAGCGGCTGAAGATCCCCGCGCCGGGGCAGTCCGCCGCCGCGCCCAAGGCCGCGCCGAAATCCGCCCCCAAGTCAGCGCCCAAGCCCGCGGCTCCTGCGCCCGCGCCCGCGCCCCCAGCCGAACCGTTCAAGCTGACGATCATCGGTTCGCCGGCCACCCCCAAGCCCGCGGCTCCCGCGCCGGCCCCCGCTCCGGCTCCCGCACCCCGGAACTGATCCCTGAAGGCCCGACGCCGCGATGGTGATCAAGGTGAGGAGCGACGCTCCGGAGTCCCTGGCTGGGCACTCTGTCGGCATCCTGCTCATCGCGCTCGCCCTCGCGGCCTTCGGGCTGATGGTCCAGTACAGCGCTGGCATCTCGCTCTCGTCGAGCAACCGCTTGGTCGCCTTCGAGCGGCAGCTGATGTACCTGCCGGCCGCGCTGTTCGCCGGTCTGCTCGTCTACCGCATCGACCTCGACGTGGTGCGACGCCACCGATGGTGGATCCTCGGCGCGGCCATCGTGGCCCTCTTCGCGGCCCGCATCCCGGGCATCGGCGTCTCCGTCAACGGCTCGTGGCGCTGGATTGACCTCGGAATCATCCGCCTGCAGGCCTCTGACCTCGGCAAGGTCGCCTTGGTCGTGATGCTCGCCCACTTCCTGGCCGGCTCGCAGCGGCGCACCCTCCGTCCCGACTTCCCAGCGCTTTTCTTCAGTGCCCGCAGCCCCTACGTCATGACCGCGGCGGGCTGGGCCGACTTCAAGCAGGGCTACCTCTGGCCCGCGTCAGTCATCGTCGCGGTCTGCGCCGGCATCGCCCTCGGTCCCGACCTCGGCACCATCTTGCTCTGCTGCGCCGTCGGCGGCTCGATGATGCTCATCTCCGGCGCGCGCTGGCGGTACGTGATCCCGACCTTCCTCGTCGGCGCCGCGGTCTTCGCGGCGGTGGTGCTGAACTGGGAGAACCGCATGCGCCGGTTCCTCTCCTTCACCGACCCCTGGGGCCGCCGCGGTGACGAGGCCTACCAGCTCTTCGAAGGTATGGTCGCCTTCGGCGTCGGCGGCATCACCGGCCAGGGTGCGGCGCAGGGGCTGCAGGGCCGAGCCTTCCTGCCGGAGGCGCACACCGACTTCGTATTCTCTGTGATCGGGGAGGAGTATGGTCTCATCGCGACCGCGACCGTGGCCTGCGCCTACTTCGCCATCTTCCTGCTGGCACACCGGGCGATGAAGCGGTCCGCCGACCTCTACCGTTTCAACCTCTGCCTCGGTGCGACCCTCTTCCTGGTCATCCAGTCCCTCGTCAACATGGGCGTGGTGACGGGGCTGCTTCCGACGAAGGGGATTTCGCTGCCGTTCCTCAGCTACGGCGGCACCAACCTCGTCATCATGGCCTGTATGGTCGGGCTGACGCTCAACTGCCTGCGTGACGCGCAGGGGCCGGCGTTCGTCCCCGGGGAGGCCAGGGCATGAGCCGCTTCCTGCTCGCCTGCGGCGGCACCGGGGGCCATCTGGCGCCGGGCATCGCCCTCGCGCAGCGTCTTGCGGAGGACGGTGGCGAATGCCTGCTCATCGTCAGTCGCAAGGCTGTCGACGCGCGCATGACTGCTAAGTACCCAGCCCTGCGCTTCCTGCCCGGCTCCGGCCGCGGATTCGGGCCCGGGCTGCTGGGCAGAATCCTTTTCTTGCCCGCCTTCCTGGGCGCGGTCTGGGCCTCGTGGCGCACGCTGCGTTCGTTCGGCGCCGACGCCGTGGTCTGCTTCGGCGGATTCATGAGCCTGGGGCCGGCGGTCGCGGCCGCGCTCGCCGGCGTCCCGGTCATCGTGCACGAGGCCAACCGCAAGCCCGGCAAAGCCGTCCGGCTCATCGCGCGCTTCGCCCGCGCCGTGCATCTGCCTCCCGGGGTGCGCATCGCAGGCGTCGCGCCGGAGCGCCAGTCCGATTCGGGCTATCCCGTGCGCCAGGAGATCGGACCGCGCCCGCGGGCGGAGTCGCGGCGCGCCCTCGGCCTGCCTGAGGAGGGAAAAATGGTGCTCGTGCTCGGGGGAAGTCAGGGGGCCGCGTCCCTGACGCGATGGGCGGAGTCCGCGCTGCCGGAGCTCGCGGCCCGCGGCACGCACTTGCTCTGCCTCACCGGTCCCGCGGGTCGCGACGCCGTCGAGCGCCATGGCGGCGTCACCGCGCGGTTCCTGCCTTTCTGCGATCGCATGGCCGAGGCCTACGCGGCGGCCGATCTCGCCGTGTCGCGTGCGGGCGCCGGCACGCTCGCCGAGCTCGCCGCCTGCCGCACGCCCGCCGTGCTCGTCCCGCTGTCGACCGCGGCCGACGACCATCAGAGCGCCAACGCCGAGCACCTGGCGGGGACGGGTGCCGCCGTCTGCGTGCGTGAATCGGAGCTCGTCGGGCTGAGCGCCGAGGTTTGCGCCCGGCTCGATGACGCGTCCGGGCTCGCGCGCATGCGCACGGCGCTGGCCGCGGCGGACGCGGCTAACCGTTGGGACGAGCTGCGGCGCCATGCCGTCGCTTTCGCCAAGGAGGGGCGCGCCGGGCGATGAGCTCCGGTTCAGCCTGGATGCTCGGCGCCTGCGGCATGGGCGTGGGGCCGCTCGCCATCTACCTCAAGGGTGAGGGATGGGAGGTCTCCGGCTGGGACGACTCCACCGGAAGCCCGATGGAGCTCCAGCTCGCGGACGCGGAGATCCCGCTGCTCCGCGACCCCTGGTCGGCCGGCCGCTGTCCGGGGCTCGTCGGACGCTCGAGCGCGGTGAAGCCGGGACATCCCGCGCTCACGCTGGCCGAATCGAAGGGCGCGCGCGTGCTGCGTCGCGGCGAGTTGCTGGCGGATCGCGTCGCGGACCGCCGTTTCGTCGCGGTCTGCGGCAGCCATGGCAAGACCACCACCTGCGGCATGATTGTCGCCGCCCTCGCGGGCGCCGGCGCCGACTTCGGCTACGTGCTCGGCGGGCTGTTCCGGGAGCCCTCGATGCCGCCAGCGCGCGCCTCGGCGTCCTCCCCGTGGGTCGTGGCGGAGGTCGACGAGAGCGACGGTACCATCGGGGCTTTCTCGCCCGACGTTACGGTCGCGGTGAACCTCGACTGGGACCATCCCGACTACTACCGGGACGAGGCGGCGCTGGAGGCGGTCTTCCGGGCGCTCTTCGAGCGCACGCGTACGGCGGTGATCATCCCCGAGGGGAACGCGCGCCTCGAGCGGCTCGCCGCCGGTCTTTCCGTGTCCGTGCTGCGCGTCGGGCCCGAGGGCGACTACCGGGCGCGTCCCGTCGCCGGCGACCACGCGTCCTCGGTGCTCGAGCTCGGCGGAAAGTTCCCCGCGCTCCAGGCGACCCTGCCCGTGGCCGGCACCTTCAACCGGGCCAACGCCGCCATGGCCCTCGCCGTCGTGCACGTCGTCACGGGCGCGGTGTCGCCGGAGCCGCTTTCCCGCTGGCGCGGCATCCGCCGCCGGCAGGACGTGCTCTACGAGCGCCCCGGCCTGCGGGTGCTGGCGGACTACGCCCATCATCCCACGGAAATCGCCGCGCTCCTGCGCTGGCTTCGCGAGACCCATCAGGGCCGCGTGATCGTGGTCTTCCAGCCTCACCGGCACACCCGCACGCGGCAGTACGCCGCCGAGTTCCGGCAGGCGCTCACCGCGGCCGACCACGCGCTGGTGATGCCGGTCTATTCCGCGGGCGAGGCCGCGGTCGAGGGCGGCGGATCGGAAGCCGTGGTGGCCGGCTCTTCGCACCGTCTGGTGGAGGACCGGCGGGCCCTGCCCGAGGTCCTGGACGCGCTCGTGGCCGGCGAGGAGGCGGTGGTCGCCTTCGTCGGCGCGGGCGATATCGAGCGTGACGCCGAGGCCTACGCCAAACGCCAGCGCCGTCACGGGTCGGCTGCGGTCACCCCGGACCTTTCCGACCTCGTGGCCGGCCGTCTCTCCGCCGGAGCAGTGCTGCGGCCCAACGAGCCCCTCGCACGCCGCACCACGCTGGGCTTGGGCGGCAACGCCCGCTGGTACGCCGAGCCCGCCACCGTCGATGACGTCGTCGCACTCCTGCGCGCCTGCGCCGAGCTCGACCTCCGCTGGTTCGTCATCGGCCGCGGCAGCAATCTGCTGGTGCCGGACGAAGGCTATGACGGTCTCGTGCTGCATCTGGAGCCCGCCCGCTGGGGCGAGGTGACGTCGCTCGGCGACGGCCGGCTGAGGGTTGGGGGCGGGGCCCGTCTTAAGGAGCTCTGCGGCGCCGCGGCCCGCGAGGGGCTGGCCGGATTCGAATTCCTGGAAGGGATTCCCGGGACCGTCGGCGGCTCGCTGCGGATGAACGCCGGTGCCATGGGCGGCTGGATCTTCGACGTCGTCGAATCGGTGGAGTGGCTTTCGCCGCAGGGCAAGGTGCGCGCCGCGCGCCGTGACTCATTCGACGCGCTCTACCGCGACTGCCCGCAGCTGCACGGCGCCGTCGTGCTTTCCGCCGTGCTGCGCGCGTCCGGCCGCGACGAGCCGGCCGCCATCCGCGCGCGGATGGAGGAGATGGCCCGCCGCCGGCGCGAGTCCCAGCCGCGCGAGGCCAGCGCAGGCTGCGTCTTCCGCAATCCCGACCCGGCCAAGGCCGGCCAGCTGGTCGACCGCGCCGGGCTCAAGGGGTTCGCCTGCGGCGACGCGGAGGTCTCGCTGGTGCACGCCAACTTCATCGTGAACCGGGGCGCCGCGAGCGCATCCCAGTTCATCGAGGTCATGCGGCACGTGCGGACCGAGGTGAAGCGGAGCGGCGGCGCCGAGCTGCAGCCCGAGATTGTCGCGCTCGGCCGTGAATGGAGGGACCTCCTGTGAGCCGCGCGCCCGAGATCGTCATCCTCGCCGGCGGCGCCTCCTCGGAGCGCGAGGTTTCCCTGCGTTCGGGGCGCGCGGTCGCGTCCGTCCTGCCCGGCTCCCGCCTCGTCGAGCTGCCCGGCGACGCCCTGCCGGACTGGCTGGACGCCTCCCGGCATGTCGTGCTCCCCGTGACCCACGGCGGCTGGGGGGAGGATGGAGGTCTCCAGTCGGCCCTGGAGGGGCTGGGCGTCGCGTACGCGGGGAGCGACGCGGCGGCGAGCGCGCTCTGCATGGACAAGGTGCGGACCAAGGCGGTGATGCGCCGTTCGGACGTGCCCGCCGCGCCAGAGGCCGCCTTCGAGGCGTCGGCTCCGCCTTCGGCCGAGGCGTTGGTCGCCCGGCTGGGCGAGGACGTCGTGATCAAGCCCTCCGACCAAGGAAGCAGCGTTGGCCTCCTCATGCCCTGCGGGGCGGAGGAGGTGGCCCAGGCGCTGGCGTCCCTGCCGCCCGGCCGTTGGATGGCTGAACCGCGGCTTTCCGGCCGCGAGCTTTCTATCGGGGCGCTGGACGGGGAGCCCCTCGGTCTGGTCGAGATCGTGCCGCATTCCGGCGTCTACGACTTCACGACCAAGTACACCAAGGGCGCCTCCGAGTACCGTTATCCCGCGGAGGTCCCCGCCGCGGCCGCCGCCGCGGCCGCCGCAGCCGCCGCCCGCCTCTTCGCGGCCTGCGGCTGCCGGGACTTCGCCCGCGCCGACCTCATCCTTGAGTCCGACGGCCGTTTCCACTTCCTTGAAATCAACACTCTGCCCGGCATGACCGAGACCAGCCTCCTTCCCATGAGCGCCTCGTGTAAAGGGCTCGACTATCCGGAGCTCGTCAGGCGCATGGTCGCGCCCGCCGTCGCTAGATTCAGCCGGAGGGCCTTGCACTGAAATGGGCTTTTTCGCTCGACTCTTCGGCCGCCGTCGCGATTCCTACCTCGGCCCCGCCGACCGGGACTGGCGCAACCTCGTGCCGCAGGACGTCAACCGCGTACCGGGCGACGAGGTCGGACGCCGTCGCGCCGTTCGTTCCCGTCTGCCCGCGGCATTCGGCGTCGTACTGTTCGCCCTCATGGGCTACCTGCTCTGGGCCGCCCTCGAGGACTCCACGCCCACCAGCCGCGTCGCCCTGCGTTTCAAGACGGACGGATTCCTCCCCGAGTCCTTCGTCCGTCAGGTCGTCGGGTCCGCCCCGGACGGCGCGGCCCGCGACGTGCGTGCCATCAAGGCCGACCTCGAGTCGGACAACCAGGTGATGTCGGCCGACGTGCGTCGTCGTGCCGACGGCAGCCTCGACGTCTCCGTCCGCGAACGCGTGGCCGTCGCCCGCGTGGCGCTGGCCGAGGGAGGCCCGCTCGTTGTGCGCATCGTGAGCCCGGACGGACGCACCTTCACGGGGCTCGGCTATCCCGAGTCCGTCGTGCGCGACCTGCCGGAGATACGGGACTTCCGCATGACCGGAGAGGGCGACCGTCTGAGCGTCGACGGCCTCGAGGTCGTCGGGCCCTTCCTGCTCGCCGCGCGTCAGGAGCAGGAGCGTCATTACCGGCAGTGGTCCGCCGTGTCCCTGCGCGACTGCTTCGGCGCGCAGGAGGATGCCCCCGGATCCAACCTCAACGTCATCGTCCGCCCCGCCTCGCAGCCCGTCGACCGGCCCGCCCTCGTGGGCATCGTCTTCTCCACCGCCAACTGGAGGCAGGAGCTCGCCATGCTTCCCCGCATCGACGTCGAGAACCTCCTCCGCCGGCCCGGCGTCACCTCGCAGTCCTACGTGCTCAAGCTCTCCATCCGCAACCGAACCTACAATCCTCCCGTGCCTGAACCGCGCCTGGTGCCCGTCACCGCCTCCGTTGTACGATGACCCCCAAGACGCTGCCATCGCTCATCGCCGTCATCGACGTCGGCACCGCCAAGACCGTCAGCCTCGTCGGACAGATGATCGCTGGCCAGGCCCGCATGCTGAGTTTTAGCGAGCGGCCGACCAAGGGCGTCGTGAAGGGCGTCGTGACCGATCTCGAGCAGTTGCACGCCTGCGTGCACGAGGTCGTACATGACGTCGAGCGCGGCGCCGGACGGAGCGTCGACCAGGTCTATTTGTCGCTGGGTGGCCCGGCCGCGGAGGGCGAGCGCGTGAAGGGTCTCGTGATGGTGCCCGCGCGTGACGGCAAGGTCACCCAGAAGGACCTGCAAGAGGCCGTGGCTTCGGCGCGCCGCCAGGAGCCCCCGGCGGGGCGCACCACCATCCTCTACATGCGTCAGCCCACCATGCTGGACGGGAAGCCCGTCGCGAGCCCCGTGGGCATGACGGGCCGCCGACTCGAGGTCAGCTTCTGGCGCGTGACGATGGAGGAGGCCCTGGTGCGGCTGCGCGTGGGCATGATCAACGGCATGAGCATACGCGTGCGCGACTTCATCCTTTCCTCGCACGCCGCGGCCTGCGCGGCCGCCCAGGACGCGGACAAGCACGGCGGCGTCCTCGTCATCGACATGGGCGCGGGCACGACCGACTGGATTCTTTACTACAAGGACCACATCCTCTGCGCCGGTTCGCTCCCCTTGGGCGGCGAGCACCTCACCAACGATCTCAGCGTCGCCCTGCGCGTCAGCCGTGAGACCGCCGAGGATATCAAGTGCCGCTTCGGTTCCGGCGTGCACCGTGAGGCGGACCTCAACCAGACCATCTGGAAGGACGGCGACCGCGGCCTGGGCGACCAGCAGTTCAACCGCGGCACGATCACCAAGGTGCTGTCCCTGCGTTATCAGGAGACGCTCGACCTGGTGCGCAAGGACGTGATGCGCCATCTCGAGGGCATCTTCCCGGGACATGGCGTGAGGCTCGACCAGCACATGCTGCCCTCCGGCGTCATCCTCACCGGAGGTTCCGCCAACCTGGCCGACGCCTGCGAGGCGGTCCAGCAATCGCTCGGCCTGACCGCCCGGGTGGGCGCGCCGGTCTTCGACAGCGAGTCGCTGCGCAAGCCTGAGTACGCCGGTGTGGTGGGGCTGATGCGCGCGGCCATCACCGATGCTCCTCCCGCCGCGCGACGTCCGCGCGGGCTCTGGGACCAGATCAGGGTCCTTTTCCGATTCTGAGATGGAACGGACGCCCTCCATCCTGCTCCTCGGTCTGGGCGGCGCCGGTTGCTCGATGGTCTCCCGTCTCTCCTCCGGACTCACTTCCGAGGTGGGCGCGCTGTTCGTGGACACGGATGAGCGTTCCCTGCCCGCCGGCAGGGTCACGCTGCAGCTAGGTCGCCAGCAGACCCGGGGCATGGGGACCGGCGGTGAGGTCGGCTCCGGGCTGGCCGCGGCGGAGTCCGAGGAAGCCGCGCTCCGTCGGGCGCTGGCGGGCGCCCATGTCGTGGTGCTCGTGACCGGCCTCGGCGGGGGCACCGGCAGCGGGGCGGCGCCCTTCATCGCCGCCTGTGCGTCCGACACCGGCGCCACCGTGCTCTGTTTCGCCACGATGCCTTTCTCGCACGAGGGGGAACGCCGCCAGCGCGAGGCCGACCAGGCGGCAACGGTCCTCGCCGGCCGCTGTCACGGATTCATCGCGGTCCACAACGACCTCCTGCTCCAGCAGGTGCCCGCAGACGCCCCCATGCCCGATGCATTCGCCGCAGCGGACGCCTGGGTGGGCGGCGCCATCCGCGGCATCGCGGCGGCCTTCGCGCCGGGAGCGCTCGTTTCGGCGGATCCCTCGGCGTTGCGCTCCATCCTCTCCACTCGGGGTTCGCCGACACTCTGCGCCTTCGGCGCGGGAGAAGGGCAGGGCGCCGCCATGAAGGCGGCGCGGGCCGCGGCGGACTGTCCGCTCGCCCACGGTCCGGGGGCGGTGACCAAGGTGGCCTCGCTCTTCGTCCATGTCTCAGGCGGTCTGGAGCTGACCTCGACCGACGCGTTCGAGGCCGTGGCCGCGGTGCGCGCCAAGTTCGGCGGCGAGACCTCCACCGTGCTCTGCGCGCGGACGGATCCGGCGCTGGCCGGGAGGGCCGAGGTGTCGGTGCTCGGCGCCTCGTTGCCCGTTCCGCGTGCGCCCGCCAAGGGTCGCAAGGGCGCCAAGTCCGGCAAAGGCGACGAGTCCCAGACGGTGTTTCCTTTCGCCACGGATGAGGCGGTCCGCCGAGGGTTCTTCGGCGGCGCGCCCCTCACCATCGTGGACGGCCAGGACATCGACGTGCCGACCTACATCCGGAGGGCGGTACGCCTGCCTTCCGGATACTGATTCCGCTTCCCGGTTGCGCCCGCCGCCGCCGCTCCTAGGTTTGTCTGGATGCAGGCTTTCGACGTCACCGCGGTCCGCCGCGAGTTCCCGACCCTCGGGACCTCGGTGCACGGCCGTCCGCTCGTTTACCTCGACAACGCCGCAACCTCCCAGAAGCCCCGTGCCGTGATCTCCCGGCTGGAGCGTTACTACGCGGAGGAGAACGCCAACGTCCACCGGGGCGTGCACGTGCTGAGCGAGCGGGCCACCGTCGCCTATGAGTCGGCCCGCTCCGTCGTCGCGCGCTTCCTGGGCCTGGACGACCCGAAGGGCTGCGTCTTCGTGCGGGGCGCAACCGAGGGCATCAATCTGGTTGCCGACTCCTGGGGGCGTTCTCACCTCCGTCCGGGTGACGAGATCCTGCTGACCCATCTGGAGCATCACGCCAACATCGTGCCCTGGCAGCTCGCGGCAGAGCGCACCGGGGCGAAGGTGGTCGTGGCTCCCGTGACGTCCCGCGGCGAGGTCGACCTCGCGGCCTTCAAGGGGCTACTCTCCGCGCGCACCCGCCTCGTCGCGTTCGCCCATGTCTCCAACGCCCTCGGCACGGTCAATCCCGCGGCCGAGATGACCCAGTTGGCCAAGGCCGCCGGCGCGACGGTCCTCATCGACGGCTGCCAGGCCGCGGCGCACTTCAACGTCGACGTGCCCTCGCTGGGCTGTGACTTCTACGTTTTCTCCGGACACAAGACCTTCGGTCCGACCGGCATCGGCGTCCTCTGGGGCCGCGCCGAGCTGCTCGACGCCATGCCGCCCTACCAGTCGGGAGGGGACATGATCCGCAAGGTCGATTTCGACGGCACCACCTTCCGGGAGGCCCCGGAGCGCTTCGAGGCTGGCACGCCGCACATCGCCGGAGTTATCGGGCTCGCCGAGGCGCTCGCGTTCTTCATGCCCATCCGGGCGTCCGCCCACGCCCATGAGCAGGTCCTGCTCTCCGCGGCCACCGAGCGCCTTAGGGCCGTTAAGGGCCTGACCGTGGTGGGCGAGGCTTCCGACAAGGTCGCCGTGCTCTCCTTCACGATGGCAGGCGCCCATCCGCACGACATCGGCACGTTGCTCGACGCCGACGGCATCGCCATCCGCACCGGACATCATTGCTGCATGCCGCTGATGAAACGGCTGGGCCTGACCGGCACCGCGCGCGCCTCCTTCGCCTTCTACAACACCCTGGAAGAGGTCGAGGCGCTCGGCCGCGCCCTGGAGCGCGTGCGCAAGATGACGGCCTAGGCCGCGTCCTCGCGCAGCAGTCCGAGCAGGCCCTGCACCTCCCAGTTGCGCGCCCTTGCGGGGAAGCCGAGCAGCCGCCGTGCTTCCTCCACCTCGTCGGGACGGTTGCCCGGAGGCCATTCCATCCAGAGTCTCTCCATCGGCCTGCCCGTCGCGTCCAGCAAGGGCAGCAGCGCATCGACGGTCACGGTGTCGGCGCGGCTTTCCGGAAGCGCCCGCCCCAGTACGTCCTCGTGCAGACGCTTCCTGGCGACTTCGGGCGATCCATGCTCACGATCCGCCCAGACGAGCACCGCTTGTCGCCATCCGGCGTTGGTACGGTTGAGGTCGAGATACTGCGCGAGCCGTCGGTAAGGGTGGCCGGAGGGCCTCAGCCCACGCAGGCGCCACCGTCCGCACTTGCGCATGTACACGGCGTCCAGTCCGAGGAGCTCCATCGCCTCAGGCGAGAGGTCCGCGGCCAGCTCCGACATCGGCGCGCGGTTGCCGCCCGTCCCCAGGGATTCGACGAAGAGGGCGTGACAGGCGGCCCCCCATCCTTGCTCCCTGAGCCTGGCGGCGGCGTGGGTCGTCTTCCTGGCGAACCGTGCGGCGGCGCGCTTCCGGAGAGTCTTCGCCACGTCCGCTCCGCCCTCGCGCAACCTTCGGGCGATGTCCTGCGCCCGTCCCCTCAGTTCCAGCAGCGCATCCTCCTCGGCGACTTCCTCAAGGTCCCGCGGCAGATGAGGCAGGAGCAGCGTCGATTCAGGCGACCGGCCCGAAGCCGTCCTGACCGGCTTCAGTTCGGGCAGCAGGACCGCGTGGAGCACGACGCCGTCATAGGCCGGATCCGCGCCGTGGCCGTGGGCCGCCCAGTCTCCGCACCGGAGGTGGATCTCGACGTCACCTCGTACGCGCGCTCCGTTCACCCTGAGTTCGGCACCCATGAAGTCGGGCCCCGCCGAACGGTTCCATGCGCCCGGCCTGATCACGTCGATCAGCGCCCCGGACAGCGCCGGGAGGGGGCCGCGCACCTCGCCCGCCGCCCAGAGGCGCTGGATCGCCCGTTCTGCGAGCGTGAAGGGCCCGTAGGGCCCCGTGAGTTCTTCCACGCCTTCATCCTTTTCCATCCCTTCACTCCAGCGTCCGCCGTCGGGGATGGAAACCCGGACATCGCCCAAGGGTGTTGATGGGGAATGGACTTGAGGGAAGACCCCAGCCGCCGTTGAATGCCTCTTACGGAGAGGTGGCAGAGTGGTCGATTGCACCTGACTTGAAATCAGGCGAGCCGCAAGGCTCCGGGGGTTCGAATCCCTCCCTCTCCGCCCCCTTTCATGCAAGCCCGCCGCATCGTCGTCCTGGACGGACACACGCTCAACCCCGGAGACCTTGACTGGGGTCCGCTCGCCGCCCTCGGCCCGCTCGAGGTGCATGAATGGTCCGCGCCGGCCGACGTCGCCGCACGCATCCGTGGCGCCGACATCGTCTTCACGAACAAGACGCCGCTCACGGCGGACGTCCTCGCGGGCGCCACCGGCCTCCGTTTCATCGGCGTGCTGGCCACCGGCTACAACGTCGTGGACGTGGCCGCCGCGGCCGCCGCCGGCATCCGTGTCGCCAACGTGCCCGGCTACGGCACCGCCGCGGTGGCGCAGCATGTCTTCGCGCTCCTGCTCGACCTGACCAATCACGTCGCGCTCGAGGGCGCGGCCGTGGCGGCCGGAGACTGGACCCGCTCACGCGACTTCTGCTTCCTGCGCCGGCCCATCGCCGACCTCGAGGGCCGCACGCTGGGCGTGGTGGGCTGGGGTGAGATCGGCCGTGCCGTCGGACGCATCGGCGCCGCCTTCGGCATGAGGGTCATCGCCTCCGCGCGCACGCCCAAGTCCGATCCGGCGGCCGAGTTCGTGGGCATCGACGAGCTTTTCGGCCGGGCGGACGTCGTCAGCCTCCATTGCCCCCTCACCGAGGCGACGCGCGGACTGGTCTCCGCCGCCATGCTCGCCCGCATGAAACCGACCGCCTGCCTCATCAACACCGCCCGGGGGCCGCTGGTGGACGAGGCCGCGCTCGCCGAGGCGCTGCGCAAGGGCGTCATCGCGGGCGCCGGCCTGGACGTGGTCTGCGTCGAACCGATGCGGCCGGACTGCCCTCTGCTCGGCGCGCCGCGCTGCGTCATCACGCCCCACGTGGCCTGGGCTTCGCCCGACGCGAGGCGCAGGCTGATGGACGAGACCGTGGCGAACCTCCGGGCCTTCCTCTCCGGCGAACGGCGCAACGCCGTCGCCTGAGCCGTCATTTCTTCTTCCGGGCGAGTTCGTCGAACTCCTTGCTCAGTTCGAGGTCGGCCGGCTTGACGGCCGCCGGAGCCCCGCCTTCGGGGATGTCGGCCTTCAGGGTCCAGAGCACGCCGTTGACGACGAGGCGCCGGAAGGGCTCGTCGGCGAAGTTGTCATGGAAGTGCGCGCCGACGAAGCCGAAGGACCGTCCGCCGTCGGCACGTTCATAAGTCCAGGCCACGGGATGATCCTCTCCCGCCACCGTGACTCTCGCGATCGGGCGGGCCGTCCCGAGGAAGCGCAGCCGGTAGTACCACTCGTCCTTGCAGGTGAAGTCGCTCCATCCCCGCCCGACCGGATGTTCCCCGGCCACGTCGCGCACCTGCGAGGTCTCCACCTTGTAGCGAGAGAAGCCGCCCTTCTGGGCGTTGAACCATCCGCCCATCGCGTTGAGCCAGAGGCCCGAGGCCTCAGGGTCGGCCGACCCCGTGCCCCAGTGGATGGCGGAGAGGCCGACGCCGCTTGCAAGCAGACGCGGCCCGCGTTCCGCTGCTGGTCGTCGCCCCCGGCGTCGCCGGCGGCGGCGCCGTCGTCCGGACGCCCGTCAGCCACGTCGACCTCTTCCGCACCCTCACCGAGCTGGCCGGCTTCGCGCCGCCCGCGAACGTGCAGGGCCAGAGCCTCGTGCCCATCCTCAAGGATCCTTCCGCCGTCGGCCGCGGCTGGGCCGTGACGCAGGTCATGCGAGGCGGAGCCGGTCGCGTGGCCGCTTCGACCGTCGCCAAGCAGGTAACCGCCGCCAAGAAGAAGGCCGCGTCCAAGTCTTTCTTCGGCTACAGCCTGCGCACCGCGCGCTGGCGCTACACCGAGTGGGACGAGGGCAGGGAAGGGCGCGAGCTCTACGACCATGACGCCGATCCCGGCGAGCTCGTGAACCTGGCAGACAAGCCCGAGCACGCGCAGACCGTGGCCGCCCTGTCCGCGAAGCTCAAGGAGGCCGTCCGCACGACCTTCCCCGCCGACGGCAAGTCACCTGAAGTGAAGGAGACCCTCTGGTCTCCCCTCATCAAGGACGCGCCGCGCTGAGACCGGGCGGAGTCGGTGAGCGAAACGCTCGAATCGGACACGAATGACCGTGTCCGAGCATATCGCCGCGTTTATAGATGAGGTTTTTATGGATTGGAACCTTCTCCGCCATTCCCAGTCTTTTCATTTCATCATTCACCCCATGAAGCACACCGCAATCGCCGCCCTCGCGCTACTGCTGGCCGCAGTCGGTCATGCTCAGTCCAAGCCAGCGGTCCCCAGGATCGTCCTGCCGCCGGAACCCCCGGCTCAGGCCGTCACCCAGAAGGTCGACCTGCTTGAGCTCTTCCGCAAGGGAGAGTCCGAGCTCTTCGTCAATCCGAAGGGCGACATCGCCGGAGATCCCAAGTCCGTGTTCAAGTTCGCTCCCGACGGCAACTTCGTCGTGAGCGGAGAGGGCTACGGAGCCATCACCACCCTCGGCGCCTATCGCGACTACCACCTCGTGATCGAGTTCAAGTGGGGTCAGAAGACCTGGGGCAAGCGCGAGAGCCGTTCCCGTGACAGCGGCATCCTCGTCCACTGCTACGGACCCCAGGGCTCCGTCGGCGGCAACTGGATGGCCAGCATCGAGGCCCAGATCATCGAGGGCGGCGTGGGCGACATCCTCGTCCTCTCCCCCAAGCTGGCGGATGGAACCGTGCTCCTCTCCTCGCTCTCGGCCGAAGTCGGCCGCGACCGTGACAAGGAGAAGGTGTGGACCCCCGGCGCCCCGCGCGAGACGATGACCGGCGGCCGCCTGAACTGGTCCAAGCGTGACCCCGACTGGAAGGACGTCGTCGGCTACCGCGGCAAGGACGACGTCGAGTCGCCCTTCGGCAAGTGGACCCGCTTCGAGGTGATCGCCAAGGGCGACACCCTGCAGTACTTTGTCAACGGCGTGAAGGTGAACGAAGCCTTCGACGTGAAGCCCAGCCAGGGCCGCCTGCAGCTGCAGACCGAGGCCGCGGAGATGCACGTCCGCCGCTACGAACTGCACCCGATCGGCGGATTCAACGAGAAGTGGGAGCCTTCCAAGGCGGCCCGTTCCGACGCGCATCCCGCGTCGGACGACGTCAAGGCGCAGGCCGCCTTCGCGGCCAAGTACGGCGACGCCCAGGAGATTCCGGGCTACGCCGTGCGTCCCGCGAAGCTCGACTTCGCCAAGGACCAGGCGCGCAACTTCGCGCTGCCTCACCGCCTCCCGGTGGGCTTTGAGATGGTCGTCGCCGCCGCCTCTCCGATGGTGGCCAATCCCACGATGGGATGCGTCGACGACCGGGGCCGCCTGTTCGTGGGCGACTCCATCGGCGTCAATTGGAGCCCGAAGAAGTTCGAGAAGGAGAACCCCGGCCGGGTCGTGATGCTGGAGGACCGCGACGGCGACGGTGTGTTCGACCTCAGCACCGTCTTCGCCGACAAGCTCACCGTGCCGAAGGGTGGCTGCTGGGCCGGCGGCAGCCTTTTCGTCGCTTCGCCGCCCGGGATATGGAAGTTCACCGACGCCGATGACGACGGCGTGGCCGAGCAGCGCGAGCTGGTCGTCGGCGGCTTCGAGTGGACCGCAAACGGCGCGGATTGCCACGGGCCCCGCCTGCACCCGGACGGCCGCCTTTACTGGACCCATGGCCGCAAGGGTCACACCGTGAGGCAGAAGGACGGCACGCTCGTGCATGCCGGCCTCAACAGCGGCGTCTGGTCGATGAAGACCGACGGTACCGACATCCGCTGGCATACCTTGGGCTGCGCCGACAATCCGGCCAGCATCGACTTCACCCCGACCGGCGAGATCGTGGGCACTGTCGACCTCTATTTCGGCAGCCCGCGCGTCGACACCCTCATGCAGTGGCAGCTCGGCGGTGTCTACGAGCGCCCTGACTTCCTGCGCATCATCGCCAACCTCCCGCGCACCCACGAGCGCATGCCGATCCTGAAGGAACTCGGCCACGTCGTCCCCAGCGGCTGCTCCTTCTGGAAGCACGGAAACCGCATCGCCCCTGCCGACCATCCGCTTTCGTCCGCCCCGGATAGCCTCAACCTCCTCGTCGCCTTCTACAACTCCAAGAAGATTGTGCGATTCGAGCTGAAGCCTGAGGGCGCCACCTATCAGGCGACCGAGCACGAATTCCTGACCGTAGACCGCATGGGCGCGCATCTTTCCGACGTCATCGAAGCCCCGGACGGCTCGCTGCTAGTCGTGGACACCGGCACCTGGTATTCGCATTGTCCTTCTAGCCTGAAAGGCGTGGAGAACGTGCCCGGAGCGATCTACCGCGTGCGCCGCACCGCGGAAGGGAAGTCCGCGCATGAGGCCGTCGCTAAAGCCCATCGTCCGTTCGCGCCCGCGCCGGTCAAGACCGACGCCGAACTCCTCGCGCAGCTCTCATCGGCCGATCAAGCGGTCGTCCGTCGCGGACTCGAAGGCTTGACTTTCCGCGAGGCCAAGTCTCCCGCCATCACCGAGGCCATCCGCGGGCTCCTCTCGCGTGAGGCCGACCTCGTGCTTGAGCACGCCATCCTCACCGCCGGCATGCGGCTCGGCGGTTTCACCGCCGCCGACCTCGCCACCGTCGAGGAGCCGATCGCTCAGGCCCGTCTCCTGCGCATCGTCTCGCAGACCCGCGTCAAGGAGTCGGACTATGCGGACGTCCTGAAGTTCTCGGTCAGCGTGGCCGATTCCGCGGACGCCGCCTTGGCGAAGAACGCCTTTCTTGCGCTCAGCAAGGCCGTCGCCGCCGATCAGGTGGTCGCTCCGCTCTTCGCCCGTTGGCTCGCGCAACCCGCGCCGTCAGCGACGCAGGTCGCCGCTTTGGGTAAGTTCGCCGCCGCGCTGGCTGGCCAGCCCGGCGTCGCCAAGGGCATCGCCCGGATGCTTGCGCATGAGAAGGCCGCCGTCCGACAGGCCGCGCTCCGCGCCATCGCGGGCCAGACCGGCAAGGTGGACGCGAGGGAGTGGCTGCCCGCGCTCGAAGCCCAGCTCGCCCAGGGCGCTTCGCCGCTCCTCTTGGACGCCCTCGCCCACGTGAAGGACAGGCGTTTCGATGCTTCGTTGAACGCGATTGCCGCCGATCCGGCCAAAGCGTCCTCACTTCGCCTCAAGGCGCTGCTCGCGCTCTCCAGCAGCGGCGAAGACCTCAGCGACGCCGCCTTCAAGCTGCTTATGGACCTCCTCGTCGATCCGGCCAGTCCGGGCCTGCGGATGGACGCCGCCGCGCGCCTGGCCAACACCAAGCTCACCCCGGCTCAGTGGGACGCCTATCTCGCGTTGCTGCCCAACGCCGGCCCGCTGGAGCAGAACGAACTCCTCGTCGCCTTGGCGGTGCCGCAGAACTACAGGCGCATCTCCAAGGAGACCGGCTGCAAGATTGCTGTCGCCCTCAGCAAATCCCCGATGCTGGGTACGTTCCGTCAGGACCTCGTGCGCAAGGCCTTCAGCTTCCTGCCGCGGGAAGTGTATGAGATCCTCGAACCTTCCTTCGACGTCGCTCTGGCGGCCAACGACGCCAAGCGCGAAAGACTCGGTCCGTTAGCGCTGGCCGCCGTCAAGCAGGGCGACCCGGCCGCCGGCCGCGCCGTCTACGAATCCGGCAAGGGCGCCTGCGTCGCCTGCCATAAGATCGGCGAGAAGGGCAACGAAATCGGACCGAACCTCACCAAGATTGGCGGCATCCGCGCCGAACGAGAACTCGTGGAGAGCATCCTCTTCCCGAGCTACAACATCGCCCGCGACTACGACCTTAACTCCTTCCAGCTCACGGACGGCAGCACCGTGCTCGGCCTAATCCAGGCCCGTTCGGCGGAGGGCGTGACAATCAAGGAGGCCTCGGGTCAAAGCCGCCTGCTCGCCGACGAGGCCATCGCCTCTTCGACGCAGCTCACCACCAGCCTCATGCCAGCCGGTCTGGACGGCATGCTCAGCGAGAAGGAGCTCACCGACCTCGTCGCTTACCTCCGTTCGCTCAAGTGAGCGGGGCGCTCAGCCGCCGAGCAGCCAGCCGATCAGCGGCGTGGCGAGCAGGATGACCACGCAGCCTCTGGAACGGGGACTTGTGTCGTTCTGCCTGTCATCCAGGCCGGCACCAATCTCCTCCCGCAGCATTTCCCGAAGTTCCTCGTCGTCCAGGTCGTCATCGGGCCGGGCGCCGAGCTCCTCCCGCAGCCTCTCCCGGATTTCTTCATCATCCATGTCGTCGATGTCATCGTGTCCGTGGCTCATGGCGGATTATTCTGCCCAGACCCGGCCAGGTCGCAAGGTCCCGCCTTTCCTCTCGTCCTGGGCCCTGCCTTGGCCCATCTTCGGCGCGTATGGCGACCATCCTGTGCATGAAGTGGGGGACCAAGTACGGCCCGGAGTACGTCAACCAGCTGCGCTCCATGGTCCGCCGGCACCTCCGCATGCCGCACCGGTTCGTCTGCCTCACCGACAGTTCCGCCGGACTCAATCCCGACATCGAGTGCTTCCCGATTCCCAGCCTCGAACTGCCGGCCGGGGCACCTGAGCGCGGCTGGACCAAGCTCGTCTCCTTCTCGCCCGCGCTGACCGTCCCCGGCGGCCCCGAGCTCAAGGGCGACGTCCTCTTCCTCGACATCGACATCGTGATCGTCGGCCCCATGGACTGCTTCTTCGAGCAGCCCGGCGACTTCCTCATCATCCGCGACTGGCAGAAGGGCGACTACACCGGCAACTCCTCCGTCTACCGCTGGCGTGCCGGGACCTATCCCGACGTCCTGGAGCATTTCCGCGCCAACCTCGAGGCCGTGCGCCGCCGTCACCGCAACGAGCAGGAGTTCCTCACCGCGCATCTCAGCGCGCAAGGCAAGGTGAGCTACTGGCCGGAGACCTGGTGCCGCAGCTTCAAGCGCCACTGCGTGAAGTGGTTCCCCTTCTCACTCTGGAAGACGCCTTCGATTCCGGAGGGTGCCCGCATCATCGTCTTCCACGGCATGCCCAACCCGCCCGACGCGCTCGTCGGACGAAGCGGCAAGTGGTACCGTCGCGTGCTCCCCACGCCTTGGATTGCGGACAATTGGAAGTGAGCCTGGCGCTCAGGCCTGCTTGCCTTCTTCCGGGGCCTCGGCGGAGCCGGCCTCTTCGCCGTCGTCCTCCTGCTCCTCGGCCGCCTTGGCTTCGCTCAGGACCGGCTGGGCGAAGAGACGCCCGTCGGGCAGATTGGCCACGTAGCCCTCACCGATGAGGAAGCTGAGTTCTCCCACGACCTTGGCCCGCGCGGCGTCATCGGCCTGGTCTCCGGCGACCGCCGCCACGACGTCCTTGACGTGTTGTCCGGGGCACGTGTCCAGGGCGGCGAGGATCTTGGTGAGCGAGTCGCTGAAAGTGGCCTTGGGGTCGCGGCATCGCCGGCGCACCGCGCAGGCGTAGTGGATACCTTTCTTGCCCTTGCGGTAGATGTGGAAGCCCTCGCGGTTGAGGCGTCCGCGGATGCCGTTGGCGGTCTGGAGCGGGAAGGCGCGCTGCCTTTCGATTTCGAAGCGCACCGAATCACGGATCGGCCCCGGCGCCATCTCCCCGAGCAGGCGTCCCGCGAAGCGGACCTCCCTGTGCGAGCGCACCACCTGCTCCTTGCGGAAGGCGAGGAGGAAGCCGCGGGCGGCGTCGAGGCTCTCGAGACGCTCCGGTTCGCCCTCCTTGCGTCCCCTGGGGGCGTATTCCGCGCGCTTGGACATGGCCTTGAGCCATTCGTCGATCTTCTCCTGCTCGCGCACCATCTCGAGTCCTGCCTTGAAGCGGTCGAAGGGGACGCCGGGGCAGTGGCGGGCATGGTGCTCGCGCAGATTCCGCTGGTAGCTGTGGTGCGTCGGCGCGCCGAGCAGCAGGCCCGTCCGGGGGTCGCGCGCGACCATGAGGAAAGAGCCCTTTGGGGCTTCGACGTCGACCTCCACCACGTCGAAGAACTTGTCGAGGTGTCTCGACATGACGTGCGAGACCGCCTCGGCTTCCGCCATGAAAGGATGTCCGTCGGGCACGGAGACCGAAAGACAGGCGTCGGTGCGGCCGTCCTCGTCCGGGAGCCGGATCATGATCGAAAGGCGGTCCTCCTTGTCGAGGATCAGCAGGGCGACCTCGAACAGTTCGTAGGTCATCCGGCTCGTCTTCATGGCGCCGCCCAGAACCTCGAACTTGGCGTCATCGGGGAAGAACGATGAGAGCACCGCAGGGCGGAAGGGCGGGGCGTCCTCCCAGCGGCGCGGTCCTCGTCCTTCGCCGCAGGACTCCCTCCGCGGGCCGCCGGGGCCGTCGCGGCGGGGTCCGCTGGGGCCGCTGCGTCGTTCACCGCTGGGGCCTTCACGGAAGCGCGGCCGGTCTCCGTCATGGCGCGGACCGCGTCCGCCGCCGCTCACCTTCTCGGCAGGGCCCGAGACCCAGGAGGGCCCGAAGCCGAGGGATGCCAGGTCGAGCTGGAACGAAGGCTCCTGCGGAGGGTTGTGCTCGGCTGGCTCGTTGGACATGCGAGGGGTTAGCGTTTCGAATCACGGCCGCTTGGCAAGCGTCGGAAAGACGCTTTTTACTTGCGCCAGCTGAGCGAGTTTCCAGCGTCCAACTTCCTTGTGTTCGCTCAGGTGGTGGAATGGCAGACACGCATGCTTGAGGTGCATGTGCCGCAAGGTGTCCGGGTTCAAGTCCCGGCCTGAGCACCAAGGAAGACCGGCGCCGATCGGCGCCTTTTTTGTTCCCATCCCGTCCGTGCCGAGGCACAACTGTGCGCATGGCGCAGCAGGAGAAGATTGACGTCCTCATCCTCGGTTCGGGCGGGCGTGAGCACGCCCTGCTCAAGGCCTGCCTGCGCAGCCCCCGGGTCGGCAAAGTGCGCGTCGCTCCGGGCAACGGCGGCATGGCGCTGGAGGCCGAGTGCCTGCCCGTTGACGCCGCCGATTCGGCCGCGGTCCTCGCGCTCGTGCGACGGACTGGCTCCGGCTTCGTCATCGTCGGTCCCGAGGTACCTCTCGCGGCGGGCGTGGTCGACGTCCTGGAGGAGGCCGGCGTGCCGGCCTACGGTCCGCGGTCCGCGGGCGCGCGATTGGAGGCCAGCAAGGCCTTCACCAAGGAGTTCCTCTTCCGCCACCGCATCCCGACCGCGGCGTCCACCACCTTCACCTCGCTCGAGCCCGCCCTCGCCCACGTGAGGTCGGGCCCCGTCCCCGTCGTCATCAAGGCCTCAGGCCTCGCCGCAGGGAAGGGCGTCGTCATCGCCACCACGCACGCCGAGGCCGAGGCTGCTTTGCGCGACATGATGGGCGCCAAGGTCTTCGGCGCTGCGGGCGACGAAGTCGTGGTTGAGGAGTTCATGCAGGGCGAGGAGGCCTCGATCATGCTGATGGTCTGCGGCGAGGAGTACCTCATGCTTCCGCCCAGCCAGGATCACAAGCGGGCGGGGGAGGGGGACACCGGCCCAAACACCGGCGGCATGGGCGCCTACGCGCCGGCCGACGTGGTCACGCCCGAGGTCGAGCGCCGCGTGCGCTCCGAGATCATCGAGCCGACCTTGCGCGGCCTGCGTCAGGACGGCATCGACTATCGCGGCACGCTCTACATCGGTATCATGGTGACCGCGCAGGGTCCCAAGGTCGTCGAGTTCAACGTCCGATTCGGCGACCCCGAGTGCCAGGTGCTCATGCCTTCGCTGGAGAGCGATCCGGTGGCCATCATGGAGTCAATCGCGCGCGGCAGCTTCAAGGCCTCGTCCGTGCGTCTCCGTCCCGGCGCCACCATCATCGTCGTGCTGGCGGCCGGAGGCTACCCCGGCGAGATCCGCAAGGGCGACATCATCACCCTTCCGGCGGAGGTTCCGCCGGGCGTGGACATCCTCCATGCTGGCACCGTCCGCCGCCCCGACGGGAGCGTCGTGACGTCCGGCGGCAGGGTCCTCGGCGTCGTGGCCCACGGTCCCAACCTGCGGTCCGCGGCCCGCCTAGCCTATCAGGTCGTGCCCATGATCAACTTCGGGGGCTGCCATTACCGCCGAGACATCGGCCACCGTCAGCTGAAGCGTGAGGCGGGCAGGTGATTACTTGAACAGCCGCCTCGAGGCGGCAATCTGACCTCATGGGGGCCGAGCGCGACACCGTGACGTTCGTATGCACGGGCAACACGTGCCGGAGTCCCATGGCCGAAGCGCTCCTCCGGGCCGCCCTTACCAAGTGGGGCGACGGACTCGGACACCTCAAGGTCGCCTCATGCGGGCTCGCCGCTGAGGAGGGCGTGCCGGCCTCCGCCAACACCCAGCGTGTCATGTCGAAAATCGGGCTCGACCTCTCCGCCCACCGCAGCCGCGGCGTCAGCCGGGAGGCCATGAACCGGAGCCTGGTCGTCTTCGCGATGACCGCCCGGCACGTGGAGCACCTGCGGGAGCTCTTCGGAAGCCTTCCGGACCGCGTCATCGTCCTGCGTGACGTGCTGCCCGAAGGGGCCTCTCGGAACATTCCGGACCCCTTCGGCGGCGAACTCCGTGAATATGAGGAGTGCCGTGATTCCATGGTTGAAGCCGTACCCGCGCTCATCGAATTTCTGCGCAAACACTTCGCCCGATGAACAGCCTCCCGGCCATCTCCCTCGGCAGCGACCATGGCGGTCTTCTCCTGAGAAAGGGTCTGGCCGAGGCCCTGCGCGCCAAGGGATACGCCGTGCTCGACCGGGGCACCGATACCGAAGCCTCGTGCGACTACCCCGATTACGCCCAGGCCGTCGGGGCCGACGTCACCGCCGGACGGGCCCGGTTCGGCGTCCTCGTGTGCACCACCGGCATCGGCATCTCCATCGCCGCCAACAAGATCAGGGGCGTGCGGGCGGCCCTGGTCCAGTCCGCCGACGCCGCCGGCCTGTCCCGCCGTCACAATGACGCCAACGTCCTCTGCTTCGGGGCCAAATACGTGGACCTGCCGCTTGCGCTTTTGTGCCTAGACGCGTTCCTGTCCTCTGAGTTCGAGGCCGGCCGCCACTGCCGCCGCGTCGACAAGCTCGAAGCTTGACCTTCCCCTTTCACAAACATGACCGCCATTCGCCGCATACCCCTCGCCCAGCTCGACCCCGAAATCGACCGCCTGATTAAGGCCGAGCTTGCGCGCCAGCAGAGCCACATCGAGCTCATCGCCTCCGAGAACTTCACCCTGCCCGCCGTGATGGAGGCCCAGGGCGGTGTCCTGACCAACAAGTACGCCGAAGGCTATCCCGGCAAGCGCTGGTACGGCGGCTGTGAGCACGTCGACGCCGTGGAGCAGATTGCCATCGACCGCGCCAAGGCGCTGTTCGGCGCCGGCCATGCCAACGTCCAGCCTCATTCCGGTAGCCAGGCCAACGCCGCCGTCTACTTCGCGACCATCAAGCCCGGGGACAAGATCCTCACCATGAACCTCTCGCACGGCGGCCACCTCACCCATGGCAACGCCGCTAACTTCTCCGGCAAGCTCTACACCGTCGTCCACTACGGCGTGGGCGCCGACGGACGCATCAACTACGACGAAGTCGAGGAGATGGCCCGCCGCGAAAAGCCCAAGATGATCACCGTGGGGGCCTCTGCCTACGCCCGCGAAATCGACTTCGCCCGCTTCGGCAGGATCGCCAAGGAGAACGGCGCGCTCCTCCTCGCTGACATCGCGCACATCGCCGGACTCGTCGCCGCCGGGGTGCATCCTTCTCCCGTGCCGTACGCCGACTTCGTCACCACCACCACCCACAAGACCCTGCGAGGGCCGCGCGGCGGCCTCATCCTCTGTAAGGCCGAGCACGCCAAGGCCGTCGACTCCTCCGTCTTTCCCGGTGCCCAGGGCGGCCCGCTGGAGCACGTCATCGCCGCCAAGGCCGTGTGCTTCGCCCAGTGCGCCACTCCTGAGTTCAAGGAGTACGCCAAGCAGGTCGTCGCCAACTCCAAGGCCCTCGCCGACGAACTCGTGAAGCTCGGCTTCCACCTCATCAGCGGCGGCACAGACAACCACCTCAGCCTGCTGGACCTTCGCAAGAGCCACCCGGAGGTCTCGGGCAAGGACGCCCAGCTGGCCTTGGGCGCCGCGCACATCACCACCAACAAGAACACCGTGCCGGATGAGACCCGCAGCCCTTTCCAGGCCAGCGGAATCCGCGTGGGCACCCCGGCGGTCACCTCCCGGGGCATGAAGGAACCAGAGATGAGGGAGATTGCCCGTGCCATCTCCATCGTGCTATCAGGACCTTCCAATCCTGCTAAAATCAGTGAGGGTCAGGCCATTGCCGAGGCTTTGTGCGCCCGCTTTCCTCTGCCTTACTGAGTGAAAACCCCCAGATTTATCTTCCCTTTGCCCGCAATAGGTTAACAATCAATGTACCCCCAAATCCAATGACTCCTCAAAACCGCAACCGCAAGGGCTTCACGCTGATTGAGCTCCTTACCGTAATCGCGATCATCGGCATCCTCGCCGCCGTCCTTTTCCCGGGCGTGCAGGGCGTGATGCGCTCCGCTAAGAAGAACAGCGCGCTGAACAAAGTGCGTTCGATCGGGCAGGGGTACATGAACTGGGCTCAGGGTACCAAGAACATCGCGACTGGCGCCTTCACTCCCGGCAGGACGACGACCACCACCCTTGAGGGATACGCCGCCATCCTGGCCGATGGCGCCCAACTCGACTCCGGCGAACTCTGGTTCCTGGATTCCGACCCCGCCGCCGACGCCATCACCCAGCTTCCAAAGAACGTCATCACCCGTACCGGCGCGACCTACCAGGTGAACGCGCTGTTCACGACCGCCCTCTCGCAGGGCAAGTCCGGCTGGGACGTCTACACCCCGACCTCGCGTTCCGTGGTCGGTCAGGTGCAGGTGCCTCTCGCCTGGTCCCGCGGCCTGCAGGCCGACGGCACCTGGTCGCAGGCCGGAGCCACCTTCGCCGACTCCGTCTGGGGCACCGAAGGCGGTCACATCTGCTACGGAGACGGCCACGTCTCCTGGGTGAGCGACACCAGGGCCGACGGCCCCAACGCCTTCACCCAGACCAACGGTCAGCCCACCGCCAACTGGCTGCAGTCCGCTTCGGTACCCACCACCGCCGCGAAGTGCACCCAGTGATCGCGCGCTGATCGCCCGCGAAAAGCCCCGGCTTCCGCCGGGGCTTTTTTGTTTCCGCAAGGCGTCCCTGCGGGACATACTGGGAGCGATGTCCTCGTTGCGCGCATGGGTTTCCGCCGCCCGCCCCAAGACCCTGGTGGCGGCCGTCGCGCCCGTCGCGCTCGGCGGCGCGGTTGTCGTCGCCCGCGCGGGCGTGCCGGGTCTCTGGGCGGCCCCGGGTTTTGTTTTTTTCATCCTCAGCTGCCTGGGCTTCGCCCTCTGCGTGCAGGTCGCCTGCAATTTCGCCAACGACCTCGGGGATTCCCTCCGCGGCGCGGACACCGCCGCGCGCGTCGGGCCACGCCGCGCCGTCTCCGCTGGAGACATCGCGCCCGACGCCATGCGACGGGGCATCTGGATCGCCTGCTTGCTGGCGCTCGTGCTGGGCGCGCCCGTCGCATCGCTCTCTCCGTGGCTCTTGCTGGCCGGCTTCCTCGCCATCGGTTGCGCGCTTGCCTACACCTTGGGGCCGTTCCCGCTGGCCTACCGCGGGCTCGGCGACGTCTTCGTCATCGCCTGCTTCGGCGTCCAGGCCACCGTGCTCACCGCCTGGGCGCTCTGCTCGCCCGGCCAAGGGCCGGGAGACTGCAGCTGCGACGCGCTGGCGATGCCGTGGTTCGCCGCCCTCATCGCCGGCCTCGGCCTCGGTCTGCTTGCGGACAACATCCTCGTCGCGAACAATGCGCGCGACTACGAGACCGACCTCGCCGTCGGCAAGCGGACCACCGTCGTGCGTTTCGGCCGCGGTTTCGCACGCAACCTGCATGGATTCAACTCGGTCTTCGGTCTGGTCTGCCTAGGGTGCGTCTTCGGATGGGTGCCGCTGGTGCTGCTGCCGTGGGCGCTTTGGCAGCATCTCGCCTTCCGCCGGGCCTCCGCCCCGCAGGATTTCCTGCCGTTGCTCGGCCGTGCCGCCGTGCTGATGCTGCTGGCCACGGCGTTGTGCGTAACTGCCACTTGCCTCGGGTGGGCGCCCGCTGGCACCCTCAATCTGTGATGAGTGAACCCCGACAGTCCCTCGCCGGAGAGCTCGAGTCCTTGGTCGGCAAGGTGGGCCGCCCCTCCTGGGACGAATACTTTATGGCGACCGCCGTGCTCGTGAGCTCCCGCTCCAGTTGCGAACGCCTCCACGTCGGCTGCATCGTCGTCTCCACCGGCAAGCATCCCAACCGGCTGGTCGCCGCCGGGTACAACGGTTTCCTGCCAGGCGCGCCGCACGATTCCCACATCCGTGACGGCCACGAGCTCGCCACCGTCCACGCGGAGCAGAACGCCGTGGCCGACGCGGCCAAGCGCGGCGTCTCCCTGCAGGGAACCGTCTGTTACGTCACCCACTACCCCTGCGTGAACTGCGCGAAGATCCTCTCCGCCGCCGGCGTCGCCGAGGTGCGCTACCGTCATGATTACAAGAACGACCCGCTCGTCGGAGAGCTCTTCGCCCAGGCCGGCGTGAAGGTCACCCGTCTCGAGCACTGATGTCCGGCGCCACCGTCAGCCTGGCCGGCAGGCTGCTGGTCTCACATCCCTCCCTGAGGGACGGGAACTTCCGTGAGACCGTGGTGCTCCTCCATTCCCATTCCTCATCCCAGGGGGCCATGGGCGTGATCATCAACCGTCCTTTGCCGGCCGTGCTCGCCGAGGCGAGCCCGCCGCTGCAGGGCACGCCACTCGCCCGGCTGCCCATGTTCCAGGGCGGACCGGTCGCGGCCGACCGATTCGTCATCGGCGGCTGGTCGTGGCATTCCTGCGGCGAGGCTGAGTTGCGCCATGGCCTGGACAGGGAGTCCGCCGAGGCGCTCGTCTCCGGTGGCGGGCATGTCATCCGCGCCTACGTCGGCTATTCGGGCTGGTCTCCGGGTCAGCTCGAGAACGAGCTCCGCATGAACGCCTGGGTCATCTGCCCTTTCACCCGAGAGGTCGCCGCATCCGAGGGCGAGGCCATGTGGCGTCTGCTGCTCAGGCTGCATGCGCCGGAACTCCTGCTGCAGGCCGGCGCGCCGGACGACCCGGGCTTGAACTGATTCAGCGGGCCGAGTCGGCGAGGATGCCCATCTGACGGGTCAGCGTCTCGCCCGGCCGGTCGCCGGTCGCGGAAAGCATCTTGCGGCGGATGAGCACGTCGCGCTGCGAGCGGTCGAGGGCGATCAGGCTCCAGCCCGACTTGGGCAGCTCGGGGCTGCCCTCCGGGAGCGCGGTCCAGCGTCGGGGTAGACCGTGCCAGGTGAACTCGATCTTCCATCCAGCCGCGCCGGCGGCCTCCCCTTCGGTCAGGGCCGGATAGCGCAGGGCGAAGTCCGGCGTCTTGGCGCAACGCAGCGCGCAGGCCAGCGCGGCGGGGGTCCTCCGCACTTCCTCGAAGAGGTCGGCTCTTCCTGCGCGAAGGATCGGCAAGGGGTCCACGCCGATGAGGTTCTGGCCGTTCCAGACACCGTGGTGGTTCTTGGAGCCGCGGTTTTGGGCCTGGGCGTCGTGCCAGCGGTTGAAATTGCCGGAGAGGAGGAGTCCCACCTCGAAATGCAGGTGGGCGCGGGACTGCGGGATCGGGTCCGACCGGTCGGCGGTGCGTCCCATGGTGCCGAGCGTGAGGCCCCTTTGCACCTTGGCCCCGACCCTGATGGCCGGAGAGATGCGGGCCATGTGCGCGTAGAGCGTGTAGTGAGGCACCTTGGCGTCGGCGTGCCAGAGCACCACGAAGATGCCGTAGGGACCGTTGGTCCAGTGGTTGAGATGCATCACCTCGCCGTCGGCGGCGGCCAGGATGGCGTCCGCCGCCTCGCCCATCCGGTCATGGAAGGCGGGACGGATGTCGACGCCCTCATGGAACCGCCGGCCGTTCTCCCGCGTCATCCCGAAGAGCGCGGATTCGATCCTGCCTGAGACCGTCGGCTGGACGAAGTCCTCGAGGCGCCGCGTGAAGGCCGGCTCCATCGAGGTCGGCCAGCCGAATTCGGCCGCACGCAGGGCCGTGCAGAGCAGCACCAGGCAGGCGACGGAAGCGCTCCGGCTCACAGCCCCTTGTCCTTGGCCTTGTTGACGGCCTGGATGGTCTTCTCGATCCGTGCGGCCACGGCGAAGGCCGCCTGGTCGTTCGACATCCCCTTCTGCTCGACGTGGAAGAAGAGCCGGCCGTCGCCGATGGGCTGGGTGATGCGCATGATGCCCACCGTCTCGCTGCCGATCACCAGCACGAGGCTCCTGCCCGAGGCATCACGCGAGAGCAGGGCGATGTCCTGCATGCCTCCGGGGTCGAGGGTTAGCATCACGTAGTGCTGCCTCAGGTCCGAATCGCCGGCCATCACGACGCTGACCGCCGCAAGCCGCTCCGCCATGACCACGGCTTTGGGCGCGACAAAGATGGCGATTCCGCTGACTGGCAGCACGGCCGGCGTCGAGCCGGGTGCCGCTCCTCCCGCGCCGGTCTCGACGAAGATGGACGCCAGCTCGGCTTTCGGAGTAGACTTGCAGCCTGCGAAGAGCAAGGCGGCGGTGAGGGCGATGAGCGTGATTCGAAGGCGCATGGAAGTCATCCCGCAAGCAGGTCGAGGCTGCCGCCCAACAGCCGGATGTGGTCGGGCTGCAGGTCGATGGCGGGCACCTGATGGACCTGCTTGGTGGCTGCGTGCAGGTACGGGATCATCCCCTTCTCCGGAGGTCCGGCCTGTCGGAGGACGCGGCGCCGCTCAAGCAGCATCGCGAGGATGTGTTTGAGGATGGCTCGGTCACCGGTGGGGTCGGCATCCTGCTCGTAGAGGGAGAGGAAGAGCTCCTCGCGCGAGGCCAGCAGCTGGGCGCGCTGGGCCTGCTCCTCCTCCGCGGGCGCCTTGACCTCGCGGGTCCAGCGTCCCAGTAGCAGGCCGGGAGGATTGAAGCCGGCGGCTTGATCCTTGAGCACGTCGGCTCGCTCGATCACGCCTCCCAGGGGCTTGTGCACGATGCAGGTGACGAGGTCACCCGGGCGCAGCTCCTTGCCGCTGGCTGCGCACTGTCGGGCGATGGGTCGGACCTGCCATTCCATAGCTGCAAGATGGCACTCCCCGCCCCGCTGGAGCAACCCCTTTCCCTTTGCGGCTGACGGCCGCCCCGCTTTCTCGCAGGCTGGGTTCCATGGATTCGTCCCAAGGTCTCGCCCTGCTGGCGGTGGACGTGCAGCCCGTCTTCTTCCGGGCCATGGATTTGCCGGAGGTCTTCCTGCGTCGCTGCCGGCTGGCCGTGTCCGCCGCACGGCTGCTCGGTCTGCCGACGCTGTTCACCGAACAGGCGCCCGCGAAGCTCGGCCCGACCCACCCCGACCTGCTGCTGGATGCCGGCCGACCGGCGGGGCTTTTCCCGAAGTCCGAATTCTCCGCCTTCGGCGCTGCCGGCTTCGAGGAGAGAATCCGGGAGCTTTCCGTCGAGCACCTGCTGCTGGTGGGGCTGGAGGGGCCCGTCTGCGTGCACCAGACCGCCATCGAGGCCGTTCGGCGCGGTCTCGGCGTCACGGTGCTGGCCGACGCCGTGACCTCCCGGCGACCTGAGGACCAGGCGGTCTGCTTCGACGCCCTGAGGACGGCCGGCGTCTCGGTGCTGCCCGTCGAGACGGTCTTCTATTCCCTGCTTCGCGGCGCCGATCACCCCGCCTTCAAGGATTTCACCGAGCTGGTGAAGGCCGGCGGTCAGGTCCGGTCGACCGCCAGCTGAGCCTCCGGAGTCACGGAGGCGTCGGTCGGCAGGCCTGCGTCCGCCCAGGCGGCGAACGCGATCATGGCGGCGTTATCCCCGCAGTGGCTTGGCGCGGCGGCCAGCAACGGGACTCCCCGTTCGCGTGCGATCTTGCCGACGGCCGAGCGGACTGAGGCGTTGTTCGCCACGCCGCCGGAGATGCCGAGGGAGCGATGCCTTCCCGCTTCCAGCGCCGAATCCGTCTTGGCCGTCAGCTGGTCGACGATCGCCCGCTGGTAGCCCGCGCACAGGTGAGGCATCTCCCGCCGCAGTTCGGCGTCCGACAGTTTTTCGAGCTGGTAACGCAGGGCGGTCTTGAGGCCGGAGAAGCTCATGCGGAGGTCAGCCCGCTCGGGGATTCCCCGTGGGAAGCGATGCCGGGAGGCGTCCCCGTCCGCCGCCAGCCTCTCGATCAGGGCTCCGCCGGGGTAGGGCAGGCCCAGCAGTTTCGCGCCCTTGTCGAAGGCCTCGCCCGCCGCGTCATCCACCGTGCGTGCGACGACGCGCATCGCGAGGTCCCGGCCGAGTTCGACGAGCAGGCTGTTTCCTCCCGAGACGACCAGGGCGAGGTGCGGCAGCAGGGCTTCCCGGGCGGCGGCGAAGCCGGCCGGATCGGCCGCGTGCAGGGCCATGAATGAGGAGTGCACGTGGGCCCTGAGGTGGTTCACGCCCGTCAGGGGCCTTCCCAGGGACAGCGAGAGGGCGCGCGCGCAGGCGATTCCGAGGGAGAGACAGGGAAGCAGGCCGGGGCCTCGCGTCACGGCGACACGGGTGACCGCTGGCAGTTCGTCCCAGAATTCTTCCAGCAGCAGCGGCAGCGCCGAAAGGTGCATGCGGCTCGCAAGGTCGGGCACGACGCCGCCGTACTTCTCATGGGCGGCGGCCTGGGAACTGACCGTCTCACGGACGATTCCGCGCGCCGGATCGAAGGCAGCCAGCGCGGATTCGTCGCAGGAACTTTCGACGGCGAGGATCACGCCATGAGTGAGCCTGAATCCGTCCCGTGCTCAACCCCTCTTTCGTCTGGCGGGATCTCCCGTCTCCCCCACGCTCTGCCGGGTGGACGACGCCAGCCGGCATGCCGCCATCGTCGACCTGCTGAAAAGCGGGTCCCGAGCCGGCGTCGTGCCTTTCGTCGAGCTCGTGCGCGCGGCGCTCTACGCGCCGGGGCTGGGTTATTATGTGACGGAGCGCGCGAGGGTGGGCCGTCGCGCGGAAGCTGATTTCACGACGGCCGCCGAGGTCGGGCCGGTGTTCGGCGAGCTGGTCGCCGCCGCGGCCGAGTCGCTCGTGGGCGACCTCTCCGGGCATGCGTTGGTCGAGGTCGGCGCCGAGCCGGGACAGTCGCATTTCTCATCCGTCGCGTCGCGCTTCGGCGCGCACCTGACCTTCCGTGTCGGCGAGGCCGTCGCGATGCCTCCCCGCGCCGTGCTGGTGGCCAACGAGCTGCTGGACGCCCAGCCCTTCCATCGCTACCTGCGCACGGAGGGACGTTGGGTCGAGCTGGGCGTGCGCACCGACAGCAGGGAGCTCGAGGTCGTCCCGCTCGACGTGCCGTCGACGCCCGCCTCGGCCGCGTTCATCGCAACCCTGCCCGATGCGGAGGAGGGATGGATCCTGGACGCTCCGCTCGAAGCGGAGGAACTGCTCCGATCGCTGCTCGAGGGCGGCTGGTGCGGAGCCGCCGTCTTCCTGGATTACGGACGTACCGTCGCCCAGTGCCTGGAGTCGTCGCCCGCCGGCACCGCGCGGGCCTACCGCCGGCACCGCATGTCGGGCGAGATTCTCGAAGGGCTTGGTTCGCAGGATCTGACCTCGCACGTGCTCTGGGACCGGCTTGAGCCCGTGATGCGCGCGGCCGGTTTTTCTGAAGTGAAGGTCGACCGTCAGGAGGCCTTTTTCGTGCTCAAGGCGGGCCACGCCATGGAGCGGCTTGCGGCCTCGGGCGGGCCTGAGGTGACCGGCGCCCTCCGGGCCCTGACCCATCCGGCCCACTACGGCTTCAAATTCCAGGTCCTGCACGGGGTCCGCCGGGCCTGATTCCGTCACCCCGCTCTCGACCTGGGCGGAACTATCCTTTCGCTCCAAGGACTCACCCCTTTCCGCTATGCGCATCCTCATCGCGTCCCTCGCCACCCTGTCCCTGTGCCTGCCCCTGGGCGCCGAGACCAAGATCATCCAGGCCTTCGAAGGGGACGGCTTCGACACCTGGCAGACGACCGGCATGGCCTTCGGCCTCGCGCCTGTTCCCGGCAAGATCAAGGGCATCAACGGCGAGTTCCGCAACTACGGCGGGCAGGCCCTCGTATGCTCCGGCCACGGCGGTGACGCCGCCGTCGGCACGCTCACCTCCCCCAAGGTCCGCATCGACCTGCCTTACCTCGCCTTCCACGTCGCCGGCGGCAATCATCCCGGCAAGACCGCCGTCCAGCTGCTCGTCGGCGACAGGGTCGTCCGCGAGGCCACCGGGGTCAACGGCCTCACCCTTCGCACCGTCTCCTGGGACGTCTCCGAGTTCAAGGGCAAGGAGGGCGTCATCCGCATCGTCGACGACCATCAGGGTTCGTGGGGCATCATCGCCGCCGACCACTTCGTGCTGAGCACCGACAAGGAGACCAAGCTGCCTTCCGGCGGACGCCCGCGTCCGGTGGCTGAATCCAACCTGCTTCGCGTCGAAGGCGAGGGCAGCGCGGCCGTCACGCCCGGCCTCACCTTCCGGCCCACCGCCCGTCGCGAGGAGCTCGGCGTCACCTCGCCGACCGCCATCGCCTTCGGCAACGACGGCTCCCTCTACGTCGCCGAGACCCACCGCTTCCGCTTCGGAATCGAGGACGACCGCAACAATCTCTTCTGGTATCACGACGACCTGGCCGCCCGCACCGTGGCCGACCGCAGGGCCATGCATGACAAATGGGCCGCTCGGAAGTCCATCGAATGGATGACCGCCAAGTCCGAGGTCATCCGACATCTCTCCGGCGAAGGCGCCGACGGCGTCTACGCCAAGGGCAGGGTGCTCTCGGAGAAGTTCAACGACGTGCTCGACGGCACCGGCGCCGGCGTCTTCGCCTGGGATGACACGGTCTACTTCGCCTGCATCCCCAAGCTCTGGATGATCCACGACCCCAAGGGCGCCGGCGTGGAGGCTGGGCGCAAGGTCATCGAGGAAGGTTTCGGCGTGCGCGTCTCGCTCTCGGGACATGACATGAACGGCTTCGCGATCGGCGTGGACGGGCGCGTCTGGGGCACCATCGGCGACCGCGGCTTCAACCTCACGACCAAGGAGGGCCGCCGCTACGACTTCCACAACCAGGGCGCGGTCTTCCGCTTCGAGCCCGACGGCACCGAGTTCGAGGTCGTGCACACCGGCCTGCGCAATCCGAAGGAGATCGCCTTCGACGCGTTCGGCAACGGCATCTCCGTCGACAACAACTCCGACCAAGGCGACGCGGCCCGCGTGGTCTACGTGGTGCATGGCGCCGACTCGGGCTGGGAGATGGAGCACCAGGCCATGCACACCTTCCACCGCGAGATCGGCCTCGAGCAGCGTCCGCTCTCCCGCTGGATGACCGAGCGCGTCTGGGAGCGGCAGAACTCGGCCCAGCCGGCCTTCATCATTCCGCCCGTCGACTACGTCTCCTCCGGTCCCTCGGGCCTGACCTACCACCCCGGCGCCGGATTCTCCGAGGCCGAGGCCGGGCGGTTCCTGATCTGCGACTACCGCGGCTCCGCCGCCGCGTCGGGCATCTGGTCCTTCCGCGTCGAACCCAGCGGGGCCGGCATGAAGATGGCCGACAGCCGCCAGCTCCTCTGGGGCGTGGCCGCGACCGACGCCGAGTATGACTGGAAGGGACGCCTGGTGGTCTCCGACTTCATCACGGGCTGGGAATCCCACGCCGCCGGGCGCATCGTGACCCTGACTTCGGAGAAGCCTTACCGTGCGGACGCCGCCGCCCAGGTGGCCGACCTCATCCGTGAAGGTTTCGCCAAGCGCGCCGCCAAGGAGCTCGCCTCGCTCCTCGCCCACGCCGACCAGCGTGTCCGCCTGCGCGCCCAGATCGAACTGACCCGCCGTCCGGAGGGCGCGGATCTCTTCGAGGCGGCCACGCGTTCCAAGGACCTCCTCGAGCGCCTCCACGGGGTCTGGGGTCTCGGCATCCTCGCCCGCCGCGGCGCCGCCATCGCGCCCTCCGCCGCCTGGGGCGGCAAGTCCGTGCCCAAGGCGCCGGAGTCCGAGCGCGCCGCCGCCGCCCGCCGGCTGCTGCCGTTGCTGGCCGACGCCGACGCCGAAGTGCGCGCCCAGGCCGTGCGCGCCCTCGAGGAGTCGCCGCTTGCTGGTGACTCGCTGCCCTTCGCCAAGCTGATCCTCGACCCATCCCCGCGCGTCCGCGCCTTCGCGACCATCGCCGCCGCCCGCCTGCGCGCCAAGGGCGCGCTGCCTCATGCGCTCGCCATGCTGCGGGAGAACGCCGACCGCGATCCCGTGCTCCGGCACGCGGGCGTGTACGCCATCCAGCACCTGACCGACACCGCGGCCGAATTCGATGCCGTGGCCGCCGACGCCTCCGACTCCGTGCGCCTCGCGGCCTGCGTCGTCCTCCGTCGCCGTCAAGACGCGTCCGTGTCCCGCTTCCTCCGCGACCGTTCCGACACCGTGGCCGATGAGGCCGTGCGCGCCATCCATGACCTGGCCTTCGAATCCGCCCGGCCGCAGGTCGCGGCGCTGATCGACGACCTCGGCCGCCGTCCTTGGACCACGTTCATGTTGCGTCGTCTGACCCACAGCGCCTTCCGTCTGGGGGGCGCGGAGAACGCCGCCCGCGTGGTCAGGATCGCCACCGACGCATCCTTGCCCGCCGAGGCCCGCGCCGAGGCGCTCCGTCTGCTTGGACTCTGGGTCGGCCCGCACCCCGTCGACCAGTCCACCGGTCACTGGCGTCCGCTGCCCGCCCGCGACGCCGCCGAACTCCGGCCCAGCCTCTCCGCCGCGCTCCCGACCCTGCTCAAGGGCGACTCCGAGACTTTGCGCGTGACCCTCGACCTCGTCGAACTCCACTCCCTCGACGTGGCTTCGCTGCCGACCGACGTCCTGTCCTCGCTGGTGTCCAACGAAAAGCTCAGCGGCGCCGCGCGCGCCAAGGCCCTCGAACTTTGGCTCAAGCGCAAGCCTTCCGACCTCGTGCAGGTAGCCGAACGTTTCGCCATGGACCGGCAGGACGCCGTCTCCATGGTGGCCATCGGCGAACTCGCCCATCTTAATCCCGCCGAGGGCCTCTCCCGTCTCGCGGAGGCGGTCAAGGGCGGCTCCTCCGCCCGCAAGCAGGGTGCGTGGAAGGCCCTCGCCACCCTCAAGGCCGACGGCGTCGCCGCGCTCTTCGTTGCGCAGCTCGGTGAGCTGGCCAAGGCCCGCGGCGTCTCGCCCGCCGCGATCGAGATGACCGAGGCGGCCGCCGCCCGGACCGAGCCCGAGGTGAAGCGGGCGCTGGAGTCCTTCCGTGCCGCGCTCAACTCATCCGTCGAACCGCTCGCCGCGTGGATGCCCGCCCTCGAGGGCGGAGATCCGGCCCGTGGCGCCTCGCTCTACCAAGCGCACCCTGCCGGCCAGTGCCTCCGTTGCCATCGCGCGTCCTCCGATTCGCATGCCGCGGGCGGCGAGGCCGGCCCCAATCTCGCCGGCGTGGCCAAGCGCGGCGACCGTCGGCACCTCCTTGAATCCATCGTCCTGCCTTCCGCCAAGGTGGCGGCCGGCTACGGCGCCGTCACCGTCGACCTCGCCAACGACCGTCAGCTGGCCGGACTTCTGCTCAAGGAATCCACGGACAGCGTCGACGTCGACGTCGCCGGTTCCCGCTGGCGCGTGGCGCGCAAGGACATCAAGTCCATGACCCCGCCCGCCTCCGGCATGCCCGCCATGGACAAGCTGCTCACCCTCGGTGAAGTGCGCGACATCGTGGCCTGGCTCGCGACCCTCGACAAGGCGCCCAAGGCCGGCAAGTCCGTCGAGTCCAAGCCGCTCGACATCTCCACCGTCAAGGCCGCCGCCGCGCCTGCCGCCGCCGGGGTCGATCCCGCCGTGATGGCGCTGGGCAAGCAGCAGTTCGCCACCTGCATGGCCTGCCACGGTCCCAACGGCGAGGGCACGGCCATCGCGCCGCCCTTGGCGAAATCCGACTGGGTCGGCGGCCCCGTCGAGAACCTCATCCGCATCCAGCTCCGCGGCCTGACCGGCCCTCTCAAGGTGTCCGGCAAGGATTACGTCCTGCCTGTCCCGATGCCGCCGCAGGCGTATCAGACCGACGAGCAGATCGCCGCCGTCCTGACCTACGTGCGCAACAGCTTCGGCAACTCCGCCCCGGCGGTGAAGCCCGAACAGGTGAAGGCCCTGCGCGGCGAGGCCGGCAAGCCGATGCTCACGCAGTCCGACCTCGTCCCGCCCGGCAAGTGACCTGACGCCTGTTCAGCGCAGAGGGATGCGCTCCGGCCAGCCGCCGCCGTCCTCGCGGGTCAGGCTGATCTCCGTGGCGTCGCCCCGGGCGATGATCACGGCCTCCATGGGTCGGATGCGATGGTCCGTCTTGGCTCCGCGCGAGACGCGGTAGCGGATCATGAGCGAGGAGCCGAAGCGTTCGACTGACGAGACGGCGATCTTCGTGTCGACCTCGGTCTTGAATTCCGTGAACAGCACCACGACCTCCTTGGAGAAGTCGGGCATCCTCGGAGGCGGTCCCATCACGCGCGCCGGGCTCAGCAGCCGGCCGAACTCCTCCTTCGTGCGGATGACGCGTCGGTTGCTGAAATCCTCCCTGCCGACGTAAAAGTGCTGTTCGAGCCGGTGGAACGGTTCCGCCTGGACCATGCTCCCGTCGGCCTTGCGCAGGTTCACCAGCCCCGCGCGCCCGTCCGGTAGCACGCCGATCTCGGCGATGAGCCGTCCCTCGTTGCGGAGCTTCTCCCATTCCTTGCCCTTGCCCTCCTCGACGAAGAAGGCCTCGATGCCGAAACGGAGCCGTCCCCAACGACGCGAACCCGAGTGGCCGCGCAGGTAGGGTCCGGAGGCGGGACGGTTCAGCGTCGGCGCGCCCGCGCCGGCGATGCCCTTGGCGTCCACCTTCAGAGGCAGAAACACCGCCGTGTCGTCCGGCAGATTCCAGTAGGGCTCCCGCATGCTGCCTCCGCCTTGGTCGCCGTGCAGGGCCGTCCACTCCTTGTTGAGCCGGGTGATGTCGTCGGACGTCGGGTCGGAGAATTCATATCCCAGGATGACGTATTCGCCCTTCATGAGGTCACGCGGGTCGATCGCGCGGCAGCGCAGCAGGAAGCGTTCGCCCGTCTCGGCCGGACGCCCGTGGTGCCAGGCCATCCACAGCAGCCCGGTCGCCTGCAGCAGCGCGCAGGCCAGGGCGATGGGTCGCGCCTTCGCGGTGAGGAAGGCGAAGGGGCCCTCGAGCCAGCCCGGACTCCAGTCCGTCACCGCAGAGGGGGCGGATGATTCCTTCTGCGCCCGCCACACCTTGGCCAGGATGAAGAGGATGACGCCGACGGCGGCGAAGAAGCCGGCCGTGCCGAGCATCCCGAAGTCCTCGGCGATGTCGACGTAGCGGGCGGTGAGCCAGGCCAGGAAGACCAGCGAGCCGTAGACGTAAGGCCGCAGGCGGCCCTCGGAGAGCCCCGTGCGCACCAGCCACACCGCGATGGCGATTGTGATGACGTTGGCCGTTGCCCGCACCAGCGTCTGGGCGAGCACGGAATGCGGAGCGATCTCATGTCCCAGGCCCAGGGCGAGCGTGCCGAGCACGATGACCGCGGGCCACGTGCGGGAATCGTCCTTGTCGCGGAGACCTGACCGGAGCGCCCAGACCGCGGCGATGAGGCTCAGGCCCAGCATGAACGGATCACGGAGGAGCCCCAGGCCCGAGCCGCTGTCCGACCGGCCGAGCATGCCGACGTAGATTGTGATGGCCGTCACCCCGAGCGTGCCGATGAAGCGGAATCCCAGGGCGTAGGGACTGCCCGTCGGATGCAGCGCGGCCAGCGCCAGCGGCAGGGTGAAGCAGGCGATCGCGAACCCTCCGCGGAAGACGAACCACGTCGCCGCCAGCGCCCATGCGACCGCTCCGGCGACGACTGGGAGCCGGCTCCGGTAGGCCGTCGCGGCGGAGGGCAGCAGGAGCAGCAGGAACATGAGCCGCGTCCATTTGATCTGGGGCGAAAGGGCGTCGCCGTAGTCGCCCAGCTCCATCAGCAGCCACGTCGCGGCGAGGGCCAGCGTCGCCACGTGCAGCAGCGCCGACTCCAGGACGATCGCGAAGGGCAGCGTGCCGAGGCACCAGGCCAGCACCGCGTCCGGACTGTGCGCGTCCATGTGGTATGTCTGGCCCACCAGCGCGATGCCCGCCCCGAACATCAGGCAGCCCGCGAGGTGGCCGAGGACCGAGCCCGTGCGGCGGGCGTTGAACGTATACCAGAGGCCGACGCCTTGGAGCAGCGCCACTCCGGCGACTACCGTGGCTAGCTTTCCGCCGCGGGGGAGGTCGGCCCAGTTGTGCCCGATCACGAGCATCACCGCCGCGCCGAAGAGCAGCACCCCGAACGCGCGGAGCACGAAGGCCATCCGGCCCGAGGGTGTCTCCTCCTCGGGATAGCGGCCGAGGATACGGTTCCTCTGTTCTGGCGAGATCAGGCCGTCGACCGACCATCCCTCCGATTCCTTGGCGAGCCATTCACGGATACCTTTGGGGAGGGGCATGGCGGCAGGATGGCGGTCCGGGACTTCGGATGCGAGGGTGAAGGCAGGGCGGCCATTGCCATGGCCGCCCTTCGCCGCGGCATGTACGTTGGGCCGGGCAAAGTCTTTTGACCCGATGCGCCTCCGTCCTCCCACGGTCGTGATGGCGATCACGTCCCTGCCGTGGAACCCACCCAACAGAAAGCCCCGGCGGGTTGCCGGGGCTTTGCGGGAGGCGTGACGGGCTCCTCAGGCGATCGTCACTTCCTTCGTCAGGTAGACGTCCTGAATCGTGTGGAGCAGCTTGGCGCCTTCGGCGATCGGGCGCTGGAAGGCCTTGCGGCCCGAGATCAGGCCCTGGCCTCCCGCGCGCTTGTTGATGACCGCCGTCTTGACCGCTTCCGCGAAGTCGTTGGAGCCTGAGGGACCGCCCGAGTTGATCAGGCCGATGCGACCCATGTAGCAGTTGGCCACTTGGTAGCGGGTGAGGTCGATCGGGTGGTCGGTCGACAGGTCGCTGTACATGCGCTTGTCGATCTTGCCGTAGGAGGATTCCGTCTGCTGGATCGCGAGGTAGCCCCCGTTGTTCTCCGGCAGCTTCTGCTTGATGATGTCGGCCTGGATGGTGACGCCGAGGTGGTTGGCCTGGCCGGTGAGGTCGGCGGACACGTGGTAGTCCTTGTCCTTCTTGAAGGCGCTGTTGCGCGTGTAGCACCAGAGCACCGTGGCCATGCCCAGTTCGTGGGCCATCGCGAAGGCCTGCGAGACCTCGATGATCTGGCGGTTGGATTCGGCCGAGCCGAAGTAGATCGTCGCGCCGACCGCGGCGCAGCCCATGTCGGCGCACTGCTTGAGCGTGCCGTACATCACCTGGTCGCCCACGTTGGGGTAGGTGAGGAGCTGGTTGTGGTTGATCTTCACCATGAACGGAATCTTGTGCGCGTAGCGGCGGGAGACGCTGCCGAGCACCCCGTAGGTGGAGCAGACCGCGTTGCAGCCGCCCTCGATGGCGAGCTTCACGATGTTCTCGCCGTCGAAGTAGATCGGGTTCTTGGCGAACGAGGCACCGGCGGAGTGCTCGATGCCCTGGTCGACTGGCAGGATGGAGACGTAGCCCGTGTTGGCGAGGCGGCCCGAGCCGTAGAGCCGCTGCAGGTTGGCCAGGACCTGGTTGCTGCGGTCGGACGGCGCGAACGCGTGGTCGACCCAGTCGGCGCGGGGCTGGTGGATCTGCTCCTTGGAGATCTTGGGATTCTTGAACCCGAGGAGGTTCTCGGCGTCGGCGCCGAGGAGTTTCTGGATTTCGCTGTATTGGCTCATGTCAGGAAAGGCGTTGCAAAGGCATCAGATGGGTGGGCGGACGGCGGGCGTTCAAGCCCGAATTCAAAAACCGTCGATTAAGCCCGATTTTCCGCCGCCCTGCTCAAATCTGCCAGTCGTCGGCGGAGGCCGAGGCCGGTCGCGGCAGCTCGGGATGCGGAGCCGTCAGGACATGAAGCACCGCCTCGCCTCCGCCCGCCAGTTCCTTGGCACGCCGTACCGCCTTGGCCAGGGACGCCGTCGGATTGGAATCCTCCCAGGGAATTACATTCGCGGCGCCGATCTGTTCCACGAGGCCCGCGTCGACGAAGACGGCCATCGTCTCCGGCTTCGCTTCGCAGAGGATGAGGTGCCGGCCGCCCTGCCGCAGCGTCTCGGCGAGGTCGCGGAGGAGCAGCACCCCGTTGGCGTCGAGGTGGAGCGCCTCCCGGAACTTGACCACCATGACCTTCAGGTTCGGATCGGCGGAGGCGCGCCTCAGGTGGTCATGGAAGGCCTGCGTCGCGCCGAAGTGCAGGCTGCCCTCCACATGGAGGATGGAGATGCCCGTCGAGGCGCGGCCCGCGGGACGCTCGTGCAACTCGCCCTGTTCGCCGAAGTCGTACTCCACCACCTCGGGCTTCGAGGTCCGTTTCAGGTAGAAGGCCACTGCGACCGCCGTCCCGAAGAAGATCGCCACGTCGAGCGGCGCGACGAGCGCCGTGACGAACGTCGTGAGGAACACCGTCCGGTCCTGCCGGCCTGACTGCAGGATGATCCGCACCACCGCTAGGTTCGCCAGCTCCACTTCGGCGATGATGACCAGCGCCGCCAAGCTGGAGAGAGGCACCAGACCCACCCATTGGCCCGCCAGCAACGCGACGCCGAGCACGGCCGCGCCGCAGAAGACCGAGGCCAGGGCCGTCCTTGCGCCGCTGGCGACGTTGAGCGCCGAGCGTGTGATCGAGCCTGAGGCGGCCATGCCGCCCGTGAACGCGCAGGCCACGTTGGCCATGCCCAGCCCGTAGGTCTCCTGGTGCAGGTCGGACGTGCGGCCGGTGCGCAGCGCGGAGGCGCGCGCGTTGGCCGTGCCCTCGATGATGACGAGCACGGCCAGCGCCAAGGCGGGTGAGAACAGCGTCGAGAACGTGCGCAGCGAGAATTCCGGGCTGCGCAGCAGCGGGCCCCCCGCCGCCGCTCCGACGTAGTGCACCAGGTCGCCGTGCGATCCCTGGTTGGCGGCGACGTTCTGGCCGAGGGCCGCGAACGCCGTGGCCAGCGTCACCGCGCCGAGGATGGCCTTGCCGGCGCCGTGCTTGCGCCGCAGGCCGAGGTAGGCCGCGGCCGTGAGGGTCGCCAGCCACATGTCCATGCTGAGGACCAGCTGGCGTGAGGACTTCAGGGCGGCCCAGAGCACCTCGGGCAGCGTCTCATCGGTAAAGTCGCCCGGCAGTCCGAGGGCCGGGGGCAGCTGCATCGCGATGACGCGGAGCGCCGCCGCCGCGACGTAGGCCGAGATGACCGTGCGCGGCACGAAGTCCGCGAAGCCGCCCAGCCTGAGCCAGGAGGCCAGCAGCAGGAATCCGCCCGTCATCAGCAGCAAGGTGGGCAGGGCGGTGGCGCGCATCTCGGGCGTGGCCGCGCCCATGGCCGCGAAGGAGCCCAGCAGCAGTGCGGCTGACGCGTTCGTGGGGCCGGCCGAGAGATTGGCGGATCCGGAGAAGAGCGGGGCCACCAGCGCCGCGACGCCGCATCCCGCGAGGCCGCACCAGACCGGTAGGCCGGCCTTCATCGCGAATGCCATCGACATCGGGAAGGCGAGCAGGGCCACGCTCAGTCCGGCCAGCAGGTCCGCCTTCAGCGACTCGCCGTCGCAGCGGGGCAGCACCTTGAGCACCGGCAGGGCCGCGGGCCTCGGCATGCACGCCGCCTCCCGCAGCAGCTGCAGGAGGTCGGCGAGGATTCCGGTGAGTCCCTTGAGCACGGCTTGTCGTAGCCTGTACCCCGCGGGCGCATCAACCGATTTCTGGTCAGTCCATGCTTTCCGGACTCAGCTGGGCCACGAGTGACTGCTGCAGCAGGCCGAAGCAGGCGTAGCAGGCGAGCGCGTGACGCTTCTCGGCCGGGAGCGACTCGTCGTCCAGGTCCTCCGAGGCTTCGAGCCGTGAGTCCGGAATGTCGTTGAAGACCAGCTCACGCAGCGCCAGCCGCACCGAGGAGATCGCCCGCAGGAAGCCGAGGGCCTGGGCCTCGTTGCGCAGCAGAATCACCGCCGGATCCCCCTTGGCCGTGGCGAAAGCGGAGGCCAGTAGCCTGGCCTCCTCCGAGGCGTGGGCCTCGAGCGCCCCGGTCCAATAGCCAGTCACGTCCTCGTCGTCGGCGGGGATGCGCGCGCGCCGCACGGCGACGCGCGCCGCGGCCGGGGCGATCAGCCGCAGGAGATCGGAGAGGACCGTCCGGGCCTCCGCCGTCATGGTGAGCCTGATCTCAGGCATCCTGTTCGAGCCTGGCGTCGAGGTGCCACTGCTGGAGCTCGAGCGCGAGCATCTCGGCGCGCTCGCGGTCGCCGGTCCAGACCGTGGCCCGTCCCTCCTCGTGGATGAGGCGCATCAGGCGCTTGGCGGATTCGTGCGAGACGCGCAGCACGCTGACGAAGGCCACCACGACGTAGCCCATGAAGTTCACCGGGTCGTTGCGTACGATGACGTTCCAGCGCCGCTCCGCCTTGGCGGAGGTCTCCGTCCTAACCTCGGGCTTGATCTTTGGTCGGGCCATGCGTGGCTTGGGGCATTTCGGAAGTTAGACGTTCCTTGAGCCGGCGCAAGCCGTTGATGAGATCCCTGACCGCCTCGTCCGAGCCGGGACCTTCCGGCTGCCGCTCCAGGCCTCCCGCGACTTTGGCGAGCGCGCCGCAGGCCATGAGGGACAGCATGCCCTTCACCCCGTGCGCCTCCCGGGACAGCGCCGGCCTACCGGCTTCCTCCGCCGCGGACCTGAGCCGGCCGATCATGCCGTCAGCGTGGCGCAGGAAGGCGCGTCCCGCGGCTTTCAGGTCCTCGGCGGACTCCAGGTCGGCGGCGGCCATCGCGTCCGCGTGTTCGTCCTCCGCGGAGAGCGGCCGGCCCTCGCCGAGTTCAGTGAGCTTCTCCAGCAGTTCGGCTCCTCGCACCGGCTTGGAGAGATGGGCGTCGAAGCCGGCCGCCTCGCAGCGGGCGCGGTCAGACTCCTGGGTCATGGCGGTCATCGCCAGAAGCCCGATGCGGCTGCGTCCGGAGGCGGCTTCCTCCTTCCGGATGCTTTCGGCCGCGGCCAAGCCGTCCATCACCGGCATCTGGATGTCCAGCACGCCAACGTCGAACTCCGCCTTCCGCCAGGCCTCGACGGCCTGCGCGCCGTCGCCCACCGCGGTCACCCGGTGTCCAGCCTTGCGCAGCCGCGATTCCGCCACCTCGCGGTTGACCTCGTTGTCCTCGGCGAGGAGCACCCTGAGCCTGCGGGCGGGCCTGCGCGCCGGAACGGCTCCCTCTGGTTCCTCCGACGGTGGCGCACCGGCGAACTTGGCCCAGAGCCCAGTGAGTCCGAGCGGCTTGGAGAGCACGTCCCTTCCCATCAGCCCGGCCTCGGGAGCGGCGAGGAAGGTAATCTGTTCGCGAGGCAGGTCCGGCAGGTTGGGGTGCAGGTCCTCGGGGATGTCGACCAGGGCCAGGTCGAAGGGGCGGCCAGCGCGCGCCGCCTCCCGCCAGAGCTCGCACGCCTCGCCCGCGTCCTCCGCGGCGACGCAGGATGCGCCCCATCGTGCGAGTGAGTCGCAGAGCCAGCTCCTGACCTCGGGGCGGCCGCCCACCGCCATGATTCTGCGTCCCGAGAGGTCGGGCGCGGGACTCTCTGGGTGTTCCGTGTCGGGGTCCACCAGCATCGTCGCCGTGAAGACGCTGCCTTCGCCGGGGGAACTGGTCACCTTGACGAAGCCGTCCATCGCCTGGACCAGGCTCCGCACGATGGTCAGGCCGAGCCCTGTCCCGCCGAAGCGGCGCGTCGTGGAGGCGTCGGCCTGCGTGAAGGGCTCGAAGATGCTCTCGAGGCGGTCCGGGGGGATGCCGATGCCCGTGTCCTCGACCGTCAGCGTCGCCTGCAGGCGGTCGCCGCGCGAGGCGAAGGAAAGCCTCGCGGCGACGTGTCCTTTCGAGGTGAACTTCACCGCGTTGCCGATCAGGTTGGCGGCGACCCGCCGGAACTTAACCGTGTCGCCCAGGACTGCGCGCGGGCTGGCGGCGTCACACAGGGCTTGCACCGAGACGCCCTTGCGGCGGGCCTGGCGGTGGAACTGCGCGGCGACCTCCTCGAGGGCCCGCACCGGATTGAACGGAGCGCGGTCGACGGTGACCCCGCCGTGATCCAACCGGGAGAAGTCCAGCACGTCCCGCACCGTGTCCTCCAGTTCCGTCACGCTGCGGAGGATCCTGTGGAACGTCTCGGCGGCCGGGCGGTCCGGCTCCAAGAGCGCGGCCTCGCAGAGGCCGTGGATGGCGTTCAGGGGGTTACGGATCTCGTGCGTGACATTGGCCACGAACTGCCAGCGCGTCGCCGCGAACTCCTCCGCCCTCTCGAGGGCGATGCGTAGCCGGTTGTGCTCATCGATGGTCTCCGTGATGTTGACCGCGAAGGTCAGGAGTCCCGAAGGGAGTCCTGCGCCGCCCTTGGTCAGCTCATGGACCACCCGGACCAGCCTCGACCTGCCGTTGGCGGTCTCGAAGTGCGTGACCGCCTGCCGCACCCGGCGTCCCGTGCGTTTCACTTCCTCGTCGAACTTGGCGAACTCGGCGGCGGTGGCGGGCGAGAGGATGTCCGAGAGACGCAGGTCGGCGACGTTGCCTCGGTAGGCAAGGGCGAGGAACTCGTCGAGGCTGCGGCTGGTCTGGAGGATGCGGCCCTCGAGGTCGCGGAAGATGATGAAATCGGGCGAGTTCTCGATGAGCGTGCGGGCCAGGCTCATGCCGGAGCGGGGCGTGAGCAGGGGCTGACCGTCCACCTCCGCGTCATCGGCGAGCAGCACCCAGACCTGCTGTGCGTAGCGCGGGTCTGGCAGCAGGATGACCTTGGCGGCGCGCAAGGGCGCCTCGCCCTTGGCCGGACGCAGTTCCAGCAGCCCGCTCCAAGATGACCAGCGGGCCGCGGAGAAGAGCAGGGAGGACACCGGTCTCCCGTTGTCCATCTCCACGAAGATCTCGTCGATACGCGTGCGCGGCTTCAGCTTCCGTCCAAGGGACTTTTCAAAAAGCGGGTTGGCGTGCAGGACCTTGCCGTCCCGGCTGCTGACCAGGAAGGGCCAAGGGAGCAGGTCCGGCAATGCGGAGAGATCCGGCATGTCGTCAGGCTAGGGGGTCGCCGGCGGGAAGGCAGTAACAACCTCCTGAGCAATGGACCCCTTGGTGGCGTCCCGACTGGTGCTCAGGAAGGGACTTGAACCCTTACGCTTTATGGGCACTGGAACCTGAATCCAGCGTGTCTGCCATTCCACCACCTGAGCAAGCAGTCGGGAGGTTCAGAAAAGGGCGGGTTCTTTGCGTGTCAAGGAGCGAGGGGTCGCCCCAAGGTCTTCTGCATGTAGACGCAATCGAGCGTCTGACCGAGCTTCCTTCCCACGCCCCGGAGTTTGCCGGCGTTTTCGAAGCCTTGCGCAGCATGCAGACGCAGGCTGGCCTCTTGGTCCCCCGAGATGCGTGCCACGATCACCCTGTGCCCCAGCTTGACGGCCTCCTCGATGAGCTTCCCAAGGAGCAGCTTCCCCAAGCCTTTCCCATGGTGGCGGTGGTCGATGAAGACCGAGTCCTCGACCGTACCGTCCCATCCCTGACGAGAGTTGTACACGGACAGGGAGGCCCAGCCCAGGATTTCGCCGCCCGCCTCCGCCGCCAAGACGGGATGGGCGGGGCTTCGGGATTCCAGCCATTTACGCCTGCCATCGTCGGTTTCCTCCGTCAGATGCCAGGTGCAGGTGCTGGACCGGACATAATGGTTGTAGATCCGGTTGATGGCCCCGGCGTCGGCACGCGTGGCTCGGCGGACGCTGACTTCCATGGGGGGATACTTGGGGCTGCGGACGGGGGGCTCAAGCCAAGGAAATCCCGTTGACACCGCTGTTGGCGGCATCTTTGTTGGCGGGCCTGCCGTGCGATACGGCCCTCCGCCATGAAAGTCTCCTCCTCCCTCAAGTCCCTCAAGAAGCGTCATCCGAACTGCCAAGTCGTGCGTCGCAAGGGCCGCATTTACGTGATTAACAAGACCCACCCGCGCTACAAGGCGCGCCAGGGCTGATTCCAAGCTGCTTACGCCATGAAGAAAGAAGGCCATCCTGATTACCATCCGGTCGTGTTCGTGGACGTCTCCACCGGGCGCGAGTTCCCGACCCGTTCGACCATGAAGTCCAAGGAGACCAAGTCGATTGGCGGGGTAGAGCATTTTGTGATCCGCCGTGAAGTGACCATGGATTCGCATCCTGCCTACACCGGAGAAAAGCGTTTCGTGGACTCCGCCGGTCGCGTCGAGAAGTTCAATTCGAAGTTCCGCCGCAAATAAGGCGATTTGCCGGCTTCCCCCCAAACCCCGAATTCGGGGTTTTTTATGTCCCGCCTAGGATTTATTGAAATATTTCAATCATTTAGTGGGATTGGCCTATTTCCCTCAAATAAAAAAGGGGCCGTCCGCCTAAAAGGGCCCCGAAGTTACGTAGGCCCTTGCGCTACAAATAATAGAACTATTCACACCTAATTGTGAATAGCCGTGGATAAAACAGGGGTCAGACTAGAAATTAGCATAAAGTGCTTGATTTCATTTCCGGGCTGTAGCAATACTGACCCTGCTATGAAGCACATCCTCCCGATCCTCACCCTCACGACCCTCGCCGCCGCGGCTTCCGCCCAGGCTGCTTCAGGTCTTTCCTACAACCGCGCTGGCCTCAGCTACAATACTGACGCTGGTGCTGGCGACAACGGTTACTCCGCCTCGGTCGAAGCCCTCGTCGGCTCCTCGAACGTCTGGGTCGGAGCTTCCGCTGAACTCACCAATGCTGGCGGCGACTCAGCCTTCGTCGGTTACCTGTTCAAGAGTGTCGTCGCTGGCATCGACGCCACCGCCTTCGTTGGCTCCAACGACAACTACGGCATCATCGCCCGTCGCTCCCTGAACGAAGTCATCGCTGGTCTCGAAGGTCGCGTCGTCTGGACTCAGAGTGGTGGTTCCAACAGCGACAACTTCGTCTACGAGCTCGCCTACAACGTGAACTCGAAGTACCAGGTTGCCGTTTCGATTCAGGACAGCGACGTCGCTTCCCAAAACGACGACGTCTCCCTCACCGTCCGCTACAACTTCTAATCCTCGGATCAGAAGTTGAACCAAAGGGCCCCGGAAACGGGGCCCTTTTTGTTTCACCTGGCCTCGAGGTGCACCGTGATGCGCATCTCGCGGTCACCCGAGCCCCAATAGCTTCCGCTGACCGGGGTGGCGTCGCGATAGTCCCGGCCGACCGCTGCGGCCACATAGGCGTCGGTCACCGGCTTCCCGTTGGTCGGATCAAGCCCCAACCATCCTTGGCCCGGCAGCCAGACCTCGCACCAGGCGTGGGAGGCGTGGCCTCCGATGATTTCGCCCCTTCTGGCGTCGTAGACGTAGCCGCACACGTATCTCGCGGGCAGGCCGACCGCCCGGCAGAGAGCGAGCAGCAGGTGGGCATAGTCCTGGCAGACCCCCTTGCGATGGACGAAGAATTCCTCGGTGGTCGTCCCGATGTGGGTGGCGCCCGGAGCGTAGGTGCTGCCTGCGTGCACGGTCCTCATCAGTTCCATGGCCATCGTGTGGATGCCGCCAGGCGACTGCTCGATGTCGATCGCCGCCCTCCAGATCTGGGGGGTGATGTGCACGGGGCCGTCGGGCAGGAGGTAGGGCTGAAACGATTCCCTCAGGGATTCATCCCCCAGGAGGGCTTTGGAGGGGTCATCCGCCAGCAGGCCGGACGGACCGGGCAGGGTCTCGACCAGACTGACCGCCTCGATGGTCAGGGCGGTGTGGGGTTCTTCGACCTCGAACCGGTGGACCGGATTGCGGTGCAGGTCATGGTAGCGTTCCAGCCGGGTGGCCGGGACGACCCGGATGACGTGCATCAGGGACTTTTGCCGGCGGTTCGTGAGCGGAGTGACCCTCAGTTCGTTCGTGTTGCCATGGACCGGCAGGGCGTACCGGTATTCGGTGCGATGCGTGACGCGTAGCTTCATGGGCGCGCTTCAGTGGGCTATTGCTGCTGCTGTTGCTGCTGTTCGCGATGCCACTGGGAGGCCTGGTCGCCCGAGCCCAGCCGACCGAAGCGGCGGTCTACCTCCCCGGGGAGCAGCACGTAGGTCTCAAAGACCGCCTGTCCGGCCGCGTTGAGCTGGACCTGCAGCTCGTCGATGTAGTCGTGCAGCCCACGGGACATGACTTCGGCGGGGCCGGAGAAGCTCAGTCGGGCGAGCAGGGCGCCCGTGATCTTTTCGCAGGCGTTGGAGTAGCGTCCCGTCGCCGTGCCGGAGATGTCGTGCAGGACCTGATCGGCCCGGCGCAGGCAGTGGCGCACCGAGCGGGGAAATTCATTCGAGAACACCAGCAGGTCCACGACGTTGGCCACGGCGATCTCACCGCCGTAAAGACGTCGGTAGCTGGCATGGGCGGAGCAGGCGCGGAGGATCGCCCCCCAGCGCAAGGAGGCCCGGGCGTCGTCGGGGTCATCGCCGAAACGGATGTCCAGGAATCGGCTCGTCATGTCGCCCCGCTCGAGCAGTCGTCCCAGCCGGAGGAAGTTCCAGCCTTCGTCGCGGGTCAGAGTGGCCTCGGTGATGCCGTCGAACATCATGGATGAGCCGATCACGCGTTCGTAAAAGGCGTGCGGGGACCGGGCGAGCAGGTCGATCCCCTCCTGGGAGCCCACGAGCATGTGGAGGGCGTTGAGTTCCGACCACATTTCATCCGAGATCTTGTCGCGCACCGAGCGGGCGTTCTCCCGCGCCTGCCGGACGCAGGAAAGGATGGAGTCAGGATTGCGCGGGTCGAGGGTCAGGAAGCGGGCGGCGTCGCCTCTGCCCGGCGAAGGATGCAGGGCGCGGAACGATGACTCCATCGCCGTCGCGCGCAGGACGGGCGTCCAGTATTCCTCCTGGGCTGGCCCGCTGCCCAAGGTCTCATCATCGAGGAGCATCTCCTCGCTGACGCGGACGAGACGGGCGAGGTTCTCCGCGCGTTCGATCTGCCGGGACATCCAATACTGGTGGTCCGCGACGCGCGAGAGCAGGGTGGGGGGCGCGTTCATGCGACCATCACCCAGGTGTCCTTGCTGCCGCCGCCCTGGGAAGAGTTCACGACCAGTGAGCCCTTGCGCAAGGCGACGCGGGTGAGACCGCCCGGCATGACCTTGACGCTGTCTCCCCAGAGCACGAAGGGACGCAGGTCCACGTGGCGTCCCTCCAGTCCGCCCTCCACCAAGGTGGGGTGCTGGGAGAAGCGCACGACCGGCTGCGCGATGTAACCTCTGGGGTTGGTGATGATGCGGGCGCGGAACTCCTCGATCTGCGCCTTGGTGGCCGCGGGTCCGATGAGCATCCCGTAGCCGCCGCTCTCATCGGCCGCCTTGACGACGAGTTCCGGCAGTCGGTCCAGGATCAGCTTCCGGTCGTCGTCCCTCCACGCCAGGTGGGTGGGCACCTGGTCGAGCAGGGGTTCCTGGCAGAGGTAATACCGGATCATGTCCGGCACGTAGGCGTAGGTCACCTTGTCGTCGGCCACGCCCGTGCCGATCGCGTTCGCCAGCGCCACGTTGCCTCGTCTGACCGCGTCCACCAGCCCCGGCACGCCCAGCACCGAATCCTTGCGGAACACCTGGGGATCCAGGAAATCGTCGTCGATGCGGCGGTAGATGACGTCGACCTGACGCAGGCCGCGCGCCGTCCGCATGTAGACGAATCCGTCCAGCGCGATCAGGTCGCGCCCTTCCACAATCTCGATGCTCATCTGCCGGGCCAGGAAGGAGTGCTCGAAGTAGGCGCTGTTGTGCACGCCGGGAGTCAGCAGCACCACGTTGGGGTCCGGGTTGCCGCGCGGTGCCACGTTGCGCAGGGTCGCCAGCAGGTCCGCCGGATAGGTGTCCACCGGCCGTACGGCCCCGGCCCCGAACAGCCCCGGGAAGACGCGCTTCATCGCCGAGCGGTTCTCCAGCACGTAGGAGACCCCGGAGGGGCAGCGCCCGTTGTCCTCCAGCACCAGATACCTTCCATCCCGGTCTCGGATGAGGTCGGTGCCGCAGACGTGCACGTAGGCGTCCTTGGGCACCGAGGCGCCCACGAACTCAGGCCGGAAATGCCGGGCTCCGAGGATGACCTCCTTGGGGATGATGCCGTCCTTGATGATCTTCTGGGCGTGATAGACGTCGTAGAGGAAAAGATTGAGTGCGGTGATGCGCTGGATGAGCCCCGCCTCGATGCGTTCCCACTCCGCGGCCGGAATCACTCTCGGGAAGGGGTCGAACGGAAAGACACGCTCCGTCCCTCTCTCATCCCCGTAGACCGTGAAAGTCACGCCTTGCTTCATGAACAGCAGTTCCAAACTGCGCAGTTTCTGACCCAATTCCTCCTGGTTGAGTCCGCGCAGCCTTTCGGCCAGACCCCGGTAGTAGGGGCGTACCGCTCCTTGCGAGTCCACCAATTCGTCAAAAAGGTCGGCAGGTCGGTAATTGTCGAGGAGCATGCCCTTTTTCAAGCAGGGCGCCTGCCATGCTCCGGGAGGCGGGCTCCCTGCCCGAAAACGGCCTCGACTAAGCCTGAACTTGGTCAGGGTCCGACGGAAACGCTCACAGGCCCTTGCGGTCGGCCGGCCCGTCTTCGCGGAAACCTTTGGAGCGGAAGAACTCCCTGAGCACTTCGGATCTGGCTTCGGCCATGCGGTTGCGCTGCACGTCCTCCGGGGACAGCATCTTTTGGCGTTCGGTCATCACGCGGCGCAGCCGCATCAGGGCCGACTGCTGCAGTTGTCGCACCCGTTCGCGGGTGAGCTTGAAGGCGGCCCCCACCTCCTCGAGCGTGAGGGGGCTCTCGCCGTCCAGGCCGAAGCGCCGCACGAGCACCTCCCGTTCGCGCGCGTCCAAGTGGGACAGCAGATCCTGCAGTTCACCGAAGTCCGACTTTCCGCGGAGACTTTCGAAGGGCGTGCGTTCGCTTTCGTCCTTCACCAGGTCGCCGAGGGTGGCATCGCCTTCCTCGCCCACGGGCTGGTCCAGCGAGGCTGCGCGGTTGGCCACCGCCTTCATGTGCACGACCTTGGAGAGCGGGATTTGCATCGCCTCCGCGATCTCCTCGTTGTGCGGCTCCCGGCCGATTTCGGCCGCGAGCTGCGCGGTCACCCGGCGCATCTGTGAGATGCGGTCCACCATGTGCACCGGCAGGCGGATCGTCTTGCCGCTGCTGGCCAGCGCGCGCTTGATTGCCTGCTTGATCCACCAGGCCGCGTAGGTGCTGAGCTTGCCGCCCTTGTCGGGATCGAAGCGTTCGACCGCCTTGATCAGTCCGAAGTTCCCCTCGCTGATCAGGTCCATCAGGGGTAGCCCGAAGCCGTCATAGTCCTTGGCGATGCGCACGACCAGCCGGAGGTTGGACTGGATCATCCGCTGGCGTGCCGCCTCGTCACCCTTGAGCACCTTGCGCGCGAGGGCGGTCTCCTCCTCGAGGGTCAGGAGGGGGGTCTTGCCGATCTGGTCGAGGTAGGTCCGCAGCGGGGAGCGCTCCTCGGGATGCAGCTGGTCGAAGGGCAGGCCGGGCTCCGTGACGTCCTCCTCGGGCGAGGCGGGCGGCGGCGCGGGAGGCGCCGGAACCGGCGGCCGATCCTTGGCCTTCCTGACGGGTCGCTTAGCCAAGTTCAGGCCCTGAGTTTAGAGGCTAGGCCCAGGGCGCGGAGCACGCCCTTGGACTTGTTGACCGTCTCCTCGTATTCGGTGGCGGGCACGGAGTCGGCGACGATGCCGGCGCCAGCCTGCACGCTGGCCACGCCGTCCCGGAGGGAGGCGGTGCGGATGACGATGCAGGAGTCGTGGCCGCCGTCGAAGCCGAAGTAGCCCACCGCGCCCCCGTAGGCGCCGCGGCTTTCGCGTTCGAGTTCGGAGATGACCTGCATCGCGCGCACCTTGGGCGCGCCGGAAAGGGTACCGGCCGGGAAGGTCGCCCGGAAGAGGTCGAAGGCGTCCCGTCCTTCGGCCAGCTCCCCTTCGACCTGGGAGACGATGTGCATCACGTGCGAGTAGCGTTCGACCACGGCGTAGTCCGGCACCGTGACTGATCCCGGCACGCAGACGCGCCCGAGGTCGTTGCGGGCCAGGTCGACCAGCATGAGGTGCTCCGAGCGCTCCTTGGGGTCGGCGAGGAGCTCGGCCTCCAGCCTTCGGTCTGCCGCCTCATCGGCTCCCCGCGGACGGGTGCCGGCGATGGGACGGATCTCGCAGCGACGTCCGGTCAGGCGCACGTTCACTTCGGGAGAGGCGCCCACCATGTCGAAGCCGCCGCCCGTCTCGAGGGCGAACATGTAGGGGGAGGGGTTGACGTGGCGAAGCACGCGGTAGAGGTCCAGCGGATCGCCCTTGAAGGGCACGTCCTTGCGGCGCGACAGCACGACCTGCACGCAGTCGCCGGCCCGCACGTATTCCTGGGTCCGGCGCACGGCGGCCTCGAAGGCCGGCTGGTCGACGTTCCCCTTGCCCTCCGCGAAGCCGGCGACGGCTGGGAGCTCGGCGGCCGGCGCGGCCTTCGGGCCGGTCACGACCGTGCGCAGGGCGTCCAGTTCCTTGCAGGCGGCCTGCCAGGCCTCGTCGGCCCTGTCGGGCGAGCTGATGCGGGCGTTGACGATCAGACGGAGCGTCTGGCGGGCGTTGTCGAAGGCCACGACCCGGTCGACCAGCATGAAATGCAGCAACGGACTACGGGTCGGATCCGCGGCGGCCTTGGGCACCGTGGGCTCGATGCGATGCACGTATTCGTAGCCGACCATGCCCACCATGCCGCCCACGAAGGGAGGCAGGCCGGGCACCTTGGCCGCGCGAAGTCCGGTGAGCTGGGCCTTGACCAGGGAGAGCGGGTCCTGCGGCGTCGGGACGGTCTCCGATTTCCCTCCCCGTCGGGCGATCTCCGTGCGATCCTCCCAGACGGTCAGCGTCATGGCCGGGGCGGCTCCGCAGAAGCTGTAGCGCCCGATGTTCTCACCGCCCGTGACGGACTCGAAGAGGAAGGAGGGGCCCAGCGACCTCAGGCGGGCGTAAACCGAGACTGGCGTCTCGAGGTCCGCCATCAGGTCGAGGCAGACCGGCACCAGGTCCGAGATGCGGGCGAGGCGGCGGAAAGTTTCTAGGTCGGGAGTCAGGCTCACGCGTGGCCAGAGTAGTACGCTCCGCCGACGATTTGGAACCCTAAACGCCGCCCGCGGGGACGATCAGCCCTTGGCCTGCCAGCGTCCCCAGAGCGAGAGCGGAAGCAGCCGGCCGCCCGATTCTTGACGCAGCGCGAGTTCGCCGATGTCGATGCCCCCGCCGAGCCCGCGCGTCATGTCCTCTAGCAGATTGCGGCAGAGGATGGAGGAGGCGTCGATGGTGTAGACGGTGAGGATGACGAACCTAGCCTCGGGGGAGAGCAGTTCTCGGCAGGCGCGCAGCAGCGGAGCTAGGTCACGTTCCACTTTCCAGAATTCTCCGCCGGGACCGCGGCCGAAGGCCGGCGGATCGAGGAGCACCGCTTCATACCTGTTGCCGCGTTTCACCTCCCGGCGAACGAACGTCGGCGCGTCCTCGATGATCCAGCGGATGGGCGCATCGGCTATGCTGGACAGCTCCTGATTGCGTCGGCCCCAGGCCACGGCCGGCTTGGAAGCGTCCACATGCGTGACGGCCCATCCGGCCTTGGCCGCAACCAGCGACGCGGCTCCCGTATAGCCGAAGAGGTTCAGGAGCCTCGGGCGCTGGCCCTGGGCGGGACGTTGGCGCGAGAGCCAGTCCCAGTGGGGCGACTGTTCGGCGAAGACTCCGAACTGCTTCGAGTTGTCCATGAACCTCAGGGTCAGCCTGAGGTCGCCGTAACGCGTCTCCCACTCCTTGGGGCAGGCGTCCTTGAGACGCCAGCGACCTTCACGTCCGCCTTCCTCATGCTCGGCGACCGCGCGCTGCCACTCTGCCGCGGGCAGCGAACGGCTCCACCACGCCTTGGGCTCGCTGCGGACCAGGCGAACGCCGCCCACCTCCTCGAGCTTCGCTCCGTCGCCGGAGTCTAGCAGGCGATGTCCCTGCCAGTCGCTGATCATGACGCTTATTTCCACGCAGGCATCGTGGGAGGAGCCCGGCCGGAGGAAAGCCCGCTTTTGCTCGCCAAGTCAGCGGACGCGTCTCCAATCGTCAGGCATGTCGCGTCAGCTCGCCAGCGCCCGATGGGAAGGACCGAGCGTCGGCATCGTGGCGCTCGCCTCCGACTGGCCGACGGGCATCCGGCCTCCCCTGTCGCTCAGTCCGCCCGCCCGTCTGGTCTCCCTGGAACAGGCCCACCCGGCGGCCTGGGCGCTGCGCTCCGGCCACTGGATCGCCGACGGCACGGTCCACTTCTTCCTATGGCGCACGCTTTGTCCTGACGCCGCCTCCCCCGTCGTGGCGGGAGACTTCAATGATTGGGCGCAGGGTGACGCCGCGCGTTGGACGATGAGTCCCGTGTGCTTCGAGGGCAGCGACGGCTTCCAGCTCGACGTGCCTCTCGGCGAGGCGCTCCCCGGCGAGTCCTGCGCCTTCAAGTTTAGGTTGCCCGACGGCAGGTGGGTCGAGCCGCCGCATGATGCGGACAACGTCGTCCGTGACGTCTTCGGCAACCGCAATCTCGCGCTGAACCGCCGCCGCACCGCCCGTCACGTGTTCCGTTTCAGGGCGGCGGACCTCGATCCCTCCGCCGCGCCCGCGCGCGTCGTCTTCGAGACGCCCGAACTGCTCGAGCTGGCCGACGTGGTCGCGCCAGATCCGCTCGACGTGCTCGAGCCCCCGGGGCCTTTCGGCGCCTTCGTGGCTCAAGGGCGGACGGTCTTCAGGGTCTTCGCCCCACGCGCCAAGTCCGTTTCGGTGGCCAGCACCGGCTCGGCCTTCGGACGTCCCATCGTCCGCCCCCTCCACCTCGATCTGAAGCCGGAGGGCAGGGGCGCCTGGGTCGGCGAAGTCGCTCGCGACCTGACCGGGGCCGATTACACGCTCAACGTCGACGGGAGGACCACCTTCGACCCCTGGGCCCGGCGGCTGGCCTCGGCCGGTGACGGACGGATCGGCGTCGTCAGCGGCCCCGAGGACCTGGAAGATCTGCACGACGGCTTCGTCCCGCCCGCCCCGGAGGACCTGGTCCTGCTCGAGGTGCACGTGCGCGACCTGCTGGGCCTGGCCGGCGCGGGCCCTTCAGCGGGGTTCGCGGAGCTCGCGGATTGGATCCGGGATGACGGCGCCTACCTCCGCTCGCTCGGCATCAACGCCCTCGAACTGCTGCCTTGCACCGATTATGAACGCGGCGGGAAGCACGAATACCATTGGGGCTACATGCCCGTGACCGCCTTCTCTCCCGCGACCGCCTATGCGCCGCAGGGAGCTTCGGATGCGACCGCCGCGGACGCCTTCCGACGTCTTGTGCGGGAGTGCCACCGGGCCGGCCTGGCGGTGATCATGGACCTCGTTCTCAATCACTTTGGTTCGCCGAACGCCCTCGGCGAGGTCGACCGCGACTACTATTTCCGGACCGACCTCGCCGGCCGTCTGACCAACTGGAGCGGGTGCGGCAACGACGTGCGCGCGGAGGCCCCGCTCTTCAGGAGGCTCGCGCTCGCGTCGATCGAACATTGGACGGGGCCGCTCGGATGCGACGGCGTGCGGCTCGACCTCGCCGAGCTGCTGGGCCTGCCCCTGCTGCGTGAGATTGAGGAGGTCATGCGCCTGCGCCGGCCCGGCAAGATCCTCATCGCCGAGCCCTGGAGCTTCCGCGGTCACGTCGCCCGCGAGCTCGACGAATCCACCTGGACCAGCTGGGACGATGGTTACCGCGAATTCCTGCCGTCCTACGTGCACGGCCATGCCAAGGCTTCCGACCTGCTGCACCATGTGGCCGGCTGCGGTATCCGTCCGTCCGCCCGGCTGCGTTACGCGCAATCCCATGACGACATGGCCTGGATCGATCGGATCACCGTCCACCCCGGCGCCGACGGCGGCGAACCGTCGCCCGAGGACGTGCTGCGCACCCGCATGATGCACGCCGTGCTGCTCTGCTCGGCGGGCGTGCCGATGCTGGCCTCGGGTCAGGACTTCCTGCACAGCAAGCGCGGCGTCTCCAACACCTGGCGTCATCCCGAGCATAACCGCATGCGTCCGGAGAGGCTGGAGCGTTTCCGTTCGGAGCATGCGTTCGTCGCCCGCCTGATCCGCTTCAGGCTGTCATCGGCCGGCCGCGCCCTCCGGCCGCGTCAGGTCGTCAGTCCCGGCTGGATGCGCGTCACCCATCAGCCCGACGGGGAGGCGTTCGTCGCCGAAATCAATGCCGACCGGTCCCTCGTCGCGGCCCGCGTGCTGCTGGCCTGTAATCCCCATGGACAGCCGGTCACCTTGGAACTGCCTCATGCCGGCCCCTGGGAGCCCGTGGTCCTTTCGCCACGACCCGATTGTCCGCACGCCCCCGGATCCCTGCCTCGGACCGAGGAGGGCAGGGTGTTCCTGCCGCCTCTGGCCTGCGGCGTATGGTCCTGTCCGGCCTGAACGCATTCTCGCTTGCCAACGCGGGACGCCCGAACCTTTTTCAACGCTTCCACCGGACGTTCCGGGAGCCTTTCCTGCATCACACCATGGCCACCAAAGTAGCAATCAACGGATTCGGCCGCATCGGCCGTCTCGTCTTCCGCGCCCTCGTCGAGCAAGGACACCTCGGCAAGACCTTCGACGTCGTCGCCGTCGGCGACATCGTCCCCGCGGACAACCTCGCCTACCTCCTCAAGTACGACTCCACCCAAGGCCGCTTCAACGGCACCGTGTCCTCCAAGCACTCCGCCGAGGCTCTCGCCAAGGCCCAGGCCGCGGGCAAGAGGCCCGAGGACGTCGACCAAGACGTCCTCGTCGTGAACGGCAAGGAGATCTTCGTCGTCTCCGCCAAGACCCCGGCTGAGCTGCCCTGGGGCAAGCTCGGCGTGCAGGTCGTGATCGAATCCACCGGCCTCTTCACCGAGGCCTCCAAGGCCAAGGGTCACCTCGCCGCCGGCGCCAAGAAGGTCATCATCTCTGCCCCGGCCAAGGAGGAGGACATCACCGTCGTCATCGGCGTGAACGACGACAAGTACGACGCTGCCAAGCATAACATCATCTCCAACGCCTCCTGCACCACCAACTGCCTCGCGCCCCTGGTGCACGTCCTCATCAAGGAGGGCTTCGGCGTCGCCGAAGGCCTGATGACGACCGTCCACGCCTACACCGCCACCCAGAAGACCGTCGACGGCCCCTCCCGCAAGGACTGGAAGGGCGGACGCACCGCGGCCCAGAACATCATCCCTTCCTCCACCGGCGCCGCCAAGGCCGTGGCACTCGTGCTGCCCGAAGTGAAGGGCAAGCTCACCGGCATGGCCTTCCGCGTGCCCACCCCGACCGTCTCGGTCGTCGACCTGACCGTCAAGACGGTCAAGGATACCTCTCTGGCGGAGATCAAGGCTGCCCTCAGGCGTGCCTCCGAGACCTACATGAAGGGCATCCTGGCCTACACCGACGAGGAAGTCGTCTCCTCCGACTTCATCCACGACAAGAGCTCATCAATCTTCGACGCCGGCTCTTCCATCGAGCTGAACAAGAACTTCTTCAAGCTCGTCAGCTGGTACGACAACGAGTGGGGCTACTCGAACCGCGTGGTCGAGCTGCTCAGCAAGGTGTCGGCCAAGCTCTGAGTCCAGACCGAAGGTCCTGAAGCGCAGGCGGCCCGACCGGGCCGCCTGCCTCTTTTGCGGCGGCCGTGACGATTCCTCGCTCCGGCCCCGTTTGTTCTTCCCACCCCGCGGGCAAGGGCTTTCTCTGCACTCCTTCCCATCGCCATGCCCGTACCCACCCTCCGAGAGCTCGGTTCCGTCAAGGGCCAGCGCGCACTGGTCCGCGTCGATTTCAACGTCCCGCAAGACAAGAAGACCGGCGTCATCACGAACACCCAGCGCATCGCCGCCGCGCTTCCGACGACCAATTTCCTCCTGGAGGGCGGCGCCTCGCTCGTGCTGATGTCGCACCTCGGCCGTCCGGACGGCAAGGCGGTCGAAAAGTTCTCGCTCCGCCCCGTCGCCGCCGAACTGGAGAAGCTGCTGGGGCGGCCGGTCAAGTTCGTCCCCGCCTGCGTCGGTACTGAGGCCGAGTCGGCCGCCCAGGCCCTCCGGCCCGGCGAAGTGCTTCTGCTCGAGAACCTCCGCTTCCACATCGAGGAGGAGGGCAAGGTGAAGCTCGAGGACGGCACCAGCCAGAAGGCCGACCCCGCAAAAGTGGCTAAATTCAGGGACTCCCTCTCGCGTCTGGGCGACGTCTACGTCAATGACGCCTTCGGCACCGCGCACCGCGCCCACTCCTCGATGGTGGGCGTGAGCCTGCCCCGCAAGGCGGCTGGGTTCCTGCTCGAGGCCGAGCTGAAGGCTTTTGACGCCGTGCTCAACCATCCGAAACGGCCGCTGCTGGCCATCCTCGGCGGCGCCAAGATCGCCGACAAGATCCCCCTCATCCGCAACCTCATCGAGAAGGCCGACGAGATCATCATCGGCGGCGGCATGGCGTACACCTTCCGCAAAGTCTGCGACGGCATGGAGATCGGCAACTCGCTCTTCGACACCGAAGGCGCTAAGATCGTCCGGGAACTGCTCGACAAGGCCGAGGCCCGCGGGGTCAAGGTGACCCTGCCGGTCGACTTCATCTGCGGCGACAAGTTCTCGCCCGAGGCGAACACCCGTCCCGCCACCATGCAGTCCGGCATCCCCGCCGGTTGGGAGGGCATGGACTGCGGCCCTGAGTCGATTAGGCTCTACGAGGCCGCCATCGCCCGGGCCGGCACCGTGGTCTGGAACGGCCCCTGCGGCGTCTTCGAGTTCGAGAAGTTCGCCGTCGGCTCCAAGGCCATGGCGGCCGCCGTCGCCCAGGCGACCGCGCGCGGCGCGATTACCATCGTCGGCGGAGGCGACACCGCCACCGCCGCCAAGAAGTTCGGCGTCGACAGCAAGGTGACCCACTGCTCGACCGGAGGCGGCGCCTCGCTCGAGTACCTCGAGGGCAAGGTTCTCCCCGGCGTCGCCGCCCTCACCGCCTGAATTTCCAGCACCACCATGTCAAACCGCACCCCCCTCATCGCCGGCAACTGGAAGATGAACAAGTCACCCGCCGAGGGCGTCGAGCTCGCCAAGGCCCTCGTCGCGCAGGTCGGCACGGAGTCCGCCGTGCAGATCGTCCTGTGCCCCCCTTTCACCGCGCTCGACGCGGTAGGACGCGCCATTGAGGGCACCCATCTCGCGCTCGGCGCGCAGAACATGCATGACAAGGCCTCGGGCGCCTTCACCGGCGAAGTGTCCGCGACCATGCTCCGCGGGCTCCACGTCGGCCACGTCATCCTCGGCCACAGTGAGCGCCGCAGCATCTTTGGCGAGGACGACGCGTTCATCAACCGCAAGGTCCTGGCCGCCCTCGAGGCCTCGCTGAAGCCCATTCTCTGTGTTGGCGAGCTGCTCTCCGAACGCGAGGCTGGCCGCACCAATGAGGTCGTCCGCGCACAGGTCGAGAGGGGCCTTACCGGCGTCGCCGCAGGCAAGGCCGAACAGGTTATCATCGCCTACGAGCCCGTCTGGGCGATCGGCACGGGCAAGACCGCTACGCCGGCCATGGCGCAGGAGGTCCATGCCTACATCCGCAGCCTGCTGGCCGCGCAGTTCGGCCCAGAGATCGCGGCCCGGATCCGCATCCTATACGGCGGTTCCATGAAGCCCGACAACGCGGACGCCCTCCTTGCCGAGCACGACATCGACGGCGGCCTCATCGGCGGAGCCGCCTTGGAGGCCAAGAGCTTCGTCGACCTCGTTCGCAGCGCTTCAAAATCCCTTTTAGCCTGAAGCAATTCAAGGAAAGGAGGGGGATTAGGCCCATGAGAGTAAATCTCTCATGGGCCTAATACTTCCGTCATCCGAGGGATAGGGGTAGCCGGCGCCATGGCATGGGATTTTCTATTTTTAATCATTCTAAATCCATAAATAACTAATATTCAGTGTTTTATGATTTAGCATGCCTGCCCTTGGGTCAAGTTGGCTCCAATCAGCGGCAAGGATGCCCGAGAAAACGGGCTAAAACCCTCCAAATTTGGGTTGCGATGGGTTGCCGGGATGCGTGCCTCTTTGGGCAAACTCCATGAGAAAGAACGTCGTGTCCTCTCCGACCAACCGCCCAGGTCCCGGCCTCATGTCCGCCCCCTCCAACCGCTGATTCCGTAAGTCACCGCGATGCGCAAGCTCATCGAATTCCTCAACCGTCCCGCCCCGCGCGGGAACTTCTTCGCCCGGGCAATCAACTCCGCCCCCCTGCAGATCGGCGTCTGCCTGCTCATCACCGCCGTCGTGCTCGTCGCGGCCGTCAACGAATACGCCACCAACAAGTATCTGAATGTAGGATACACGCCCGACCAGCCCGTCGCCTTCGACCACTCCTTCCACTCGGGTCCCGGTTCCGCCCTCGGGCTGGACTGCCGTTACTGCCATAACTTCGTCGACAAGTCGGGCCATTCCAACGTCCCCAGCACCAACACCTGCTGGAACTGCCACAGCCAGGTGAAGACGGACAGCCCCGCGCTCGCCCTAGTCAAGAAGAGCGTCGAGACCGGCGAGGCCATCCGCTGGGTCAAGGTCCACAAGGTGCCCCACTACGTGTACTTCAATCACGCCGTGCACGTGAACCGCGGCGTGAGCTGCGTCGAGTGCCACGGCCGCGTCGACCAGCAGGTCGTGGTCGGGCAGCAGAAGTCCCTCAACATGTCCTTCTGCCTGGACTGCCACCGCAACCCTGAGCAGGCGCTGCGTCCCGTCGACAAGGTCACCGACCTCGCCTGGAAGGCCGAGTCTCCCGCCAAGCAGGTCGAGCAGGGCACGAAGTTCGTGCACGACTGGAAGGTGAACCCGCCGCAGAGCTGCTCCGGCTGCCACCGCTGATCCACCTCGACACCCCCTTCGATGAGCAAGAAAGTCTTTCAGCATCCCGCCCCGCGCGAAGGCGCCGTCCAGCCGTGGCGCAGCCTTGCGGAGCGGAACAAGAGCCCCGAGTTCTTGACCCGTGCCGAGCGCGAGTTCGTCGACGGCGCCTCCGCCGCGCCCTCTCCCGTCGAGCGGCGTGAGTTCCTCACGCTGATGGGCGCCTCGTTCGGTCTCGCCGGTCTCGGCCTGGCCGGCTGCCGCGAGCCCCGTCACCACACGCTGCCCTACGCCAAGCAGCCCGAGAACACGATTCCGGGCATCCCCATCTACTACGCCAGCTCCTTCCCCGGCGAGTTCGCCAGCCAGCCGCTCATCGTCGAGACGCATCAGCACCGTCCCACCAAGGTGGAGGGTAATCCCAGCCACGCCGGCGTCGGCCGCGCCTCCTCCAAGTTCGCGCAAGCCAGCGTCCTCGACCTCTACGACCCTGACCGCGCCAAGGGCTCCTACGGCCGCGACGGCGCGCTCCTCGCCCCCTCCGCCGTCCGCGAAGCGCTTCGCGCGCTCGCCGCAGAGGCGAAGTCCGACGCTGGCGACGGACTCGCCTTCCTCGCCCGTCCCTCCTCCTCGCCGTCGCGCCGTCGTCTCGTCGAAACCGTCCGCGCCGCGCTCCCGAAGGCCCGTTGGGTCGAATATTCTCCCGTCGCGCAGAATCGCGCCGAGGCTGCCCTCGGTGCTCGCGCCCTGCCCGATTACGCCAAGGCCCGGTGCATCCTCGCCATCGACTGCGATTTCCTCGGTTCGGGCGATGCCTCGCTCGAGGCCACCCGTGCCTATTCCGAGGGCCGTCGCGCCGACACCATCGCCGAGGCCGAGCGCATGACCCGCCTCTACGTCGCGGAGTCGCTCTTCACCCTCACCGGCGCCGCGGCGGACCATCGTCTCCGCGCGCCCTCCTCGCACATGTCGGCCCTGGCCGCCGCTTTCGCCAAGGAGGTGCTGAGCCTGACCGGAGGAGCCGCCGCCGCGATCCGCGTCAGCGGCCTGCAGGTCGACGCCCATTGGATTCGCGAATGCGTCCGCGACCTCGTGGACAACCGTGGCCGGGCGCTCATCGTGGCCGGTGACCATCTCTCGCCCGAGGCCCATCGCGCCGTGGCCGCGGCCAACGCCGCGCTCGCCGCCCCCGTGCGCTATGTCGCCGTGCCCGACCGCGTCGCCAACGCCTCCCTCGCCGACCTCGCAGCCCGCCCCGCACGCACCCTCGTGATCCTCGGCGGCAACCCCGCCTACGACGCGCCCTCCGACGTGCGTTTCGCCGCCGCCGTCAAGGCCGCCGTCAACGTCGTCCGACTGGGCCATCACGGTGCCGAGTTCGACGAGACCTCCGCCCTCGCCCGCGAGGCCAAGGGTCTCGTGCTCGCCGCCTCGCACTACCTCGAGTCCTGGTCCGACGGCCGCGCCGTCGACGGCACCGTCGTGCCCGTCCAGCCGATGATCGAGCCGCTCTTCCCCTCGTTCACCGAGCTCGACGTCATCGCTCCCTTCGCCGGTTCCGACAAGGACGCCGCCGCGATCGTCCGCGAGACCTTCAGCCAGCTCTCCAAGGACGCCTCCGACGCCGCCTACGCGGCCTGGCTTGCCGAGGGAGTGCTCCGCGGAACCGCCTTCGCCCCCGTCCAGCCGCAGCTCGCCGCGGCCGGCGGCGATTTCTCGGCGCCCGCCGTTTCGTTGGACGCCCTCGAGGCGCGCATCGTGCCCAGCGCGCACGCCGGCGACGGACTCTTCGCCAACAACGGGTGGCTCGCCGAGACCCCCGACCCCCTGTCGCGCACCGCTTGGGAGAACGTCATCCTCGTCAGCCCCAGGCTCGCCAAGAAGCTCTCCATCGAGCCCGCGGCCAGCACAATCAACGAACTCGGAGCGTTGAACCGCAACATCAACGCCGTCGAGGACGGCAAGCTGATGTGCCGCGTGGCTCGGCTCACCGTCGGAGGCGTCACCGTCACCGGCCCCCTTTTCATCATGCCCGGTCTGGCTGACGGCACCGTCGGCCTGCAGCTCGGCTTCGGCCGCCGGACCGCGGGCCGCGTGGCCACCCGCGTCGATGCCCGCCTCCGCGGCGAGGTACTCGGCAACGGATTCAGCGCCTATCCTTTCGTCACCGCCGCCTCCCCCGACTTCCGCAACGGCGTCCGTCTCGAGCTGACCGCCGGGCGCGTCCAGGTCTGTAATCTCCAGGACCACTGGTCCATGGAGGGCCGCGACATCCTGCGCGAGGGCACCGTGGAGGACCTCCGCGCCGGCACCGACTTCGCCAAGCTGGGCGTCGACGGCCACGCTCCCGCGGTCTATGGCAAGGATGGCGCCATGGCGCCCGCCCTCAAGGCCGTCACCACGCCCCGGGGCAACTCGGCCTACGAGCACCCTGACCACACCGTGGCGCCGAACGTCGCCGTCTGGCGCGGCCACGAGGACAAGTTCCCCGCCCCGCAGCAGTGGGGCATGTCGATCGACCTCAGCACCTGCACCGGCTGCAACGCCTGCGTGACCGCGTGCCAGGCCGAGAACAACATCCCCGTCGTCGGCCGCGACCAGGTGCTCAAGGGACGTAGCATGCACTGGCTGCGCCTCGACCGCTACTTCTCCGACGGACGCGAGCACGCCGGACTTGAGATCCCCGAGGATCCGCAGATCACCTTCATGGGCGTCGCCTGCCAGCACTGCGAGACCGCTCCGTGCGAGACCGTCTGCCCCGCCAACGCCACCGTGCACGATGAGCAGGGCCTGAACACCATGGCCTACAACCGCTGCATCGGCACCCGCTACTGCGCGAACAACTGCCCTTACAAGGTGCGCCGCTTCAACTTCCTAGACTACAACAAGCGCGAGGCCAGCCACTACTACCAGGGTCCCCTCGGTCCGGAGAAGGCCGTCAAGGATCCCGCCGACCTGCCCCAGATGCAGAAGAATCCCGACGTCTCCGTGCGCATGCGCGGCGTCATGGAGAAGTGCACCTACTGCGTGCAGCGCATCCAGGAGGCCAAGATCCGCGCCAAGGTGCGCGCCAAGGACTCCGGCGACATCCGCATCCCCGACGGCGCGCTTCAGGTGGCCTGCCAGCAGGCCTGTCCGGCCGGCGCGATCGAGTTTGGCGACATCACCGATCCGAACTCCCGCGTGGCGAAGGCCAAGGCCTCCTCGCGTAGCTACGGCGCCCTAACCTACCTCAACACCCGCCCGCGCACCACCTACCAGGCGCGCCTCCGCAACCTCAACCCGAGGATGCCCGGAGCCCGCAAGGCGCCCAACACCCGCCTCGAGCTGGACGGACGCGCCCACGGCCCCTCCCACGCCGAAGGTGCCCACAAGTAATCCCTCGCCGCAAGACGAACCATGGCTCACGACCACGATAGTTCTTCCGCCCGCCCCGCGGTCCTCGACCGCGTACGCCCGGCCGAGCTTCCCCGCCCGTCGCTCGTCCTAAACGACCGCGGCTTCCACTGGATCACCGACAAGGTGTGTGGCATCGTCGAGGAGCCCACCCCGAGGTGGTGGAAGGTCACCTTCCTCGTCGCGCTCTTCGTCGCCTCCTTCACCGGCGTCGGACTCGCTTATCTGGTCTCCACCGGCACCGGCACGTGGGGTCTGCGCGCACCTGTCGGCTGGGGCTGGGCCATCGTCAACTTCGTCTTCTGGATCGGCATTGGACACGCCGGCACGCTGATCTCGGCCATCCTCTGTCTCCTGCGGCAGAAGTGGCGCACCTCAATCAACCGCGCCGCCGAGGCCATGACCATCTTCGCGGTCATGTGCGCGGGCATCTTCCCGCTCTTCCACGTCGGCCGCGTGTGGTTCGCTTGGTGGCTCTTCCCGCTGCCCAACCAGAACGCCATCTGGCCGCAGTTCCGTTCCCCCCTCGAGTGGGACGTCTTCGCCGTTTCGACCTACTTCACCGTCTCGGCCCTGTTCTGGTACATGGGCATGATCCCCGACCTCGGGGCCATCCGTGACCGCGCCCGCACCTGGTGGCGCAAGGCCTTCTACTCCCTCCTGGCCATGGGCTGGCGCGGCGGCAACCGCCAGTGGAGTAACTTCGAGATGGCCTACCTGCTGCTCGCCGGTCTCTCGACGCCCCTTGTGCTCTCCGTGCACACCATCGTGTCGTTCGACTTCGCCGTCTCGAACGTCCCCGGCTGGCACACCACCATCTTCCCGCCCTATTTCGTCGCCGGCGCCATCTTCTCCGGCTTCGCGATGGTGCTGACCCTGATGCTGCCGCTGCGCGCGGTCTACCGCCTGCACGACGTGATCAGCCAGTACCACGTCGACAACATGTGCAAGATCATCCTGGCGACCGGCACGATGGTGGGCTACGCCTACGCCACGGAGTTCTTCATCGCGGCCTACTCGGGCAACCCGTACGAGAAGTTCGCCTTCATCAACCGCGCCTTCGGCCAGTACGCCTGGGCCTACTGGATCATGGTGTCATGCAACGTGATCACCCCGCAGCTCTTCTGGTTCCGCAAGGTGCGCGAGAACCATTCGCTCGTCTGGATCATCTGCCTCTTCGTCAACGTCGGCATGTGGTTCGAGCGCTTCGTCATCACCATCACCTCGCTGGCCAACGACTACCTGCCCTCCAGCTGGGGCTACTACAGCCCGACCATCGTGGACATCTTCACCTTCTTCGGGACCTTCGGCTTCTTCTCCGTCCTCTTCCTCCTGTTCGTCCGCTTCCTGCCCCTGCTGCCCATGGCCGAGGTGAAGATGGTCACGCCGCAGGCCAACCCGCACGCCCACTGATCCCCGCCCCGCCCACCCGATGAACGAACGCAACGAACGCATCTTCGGCGTCTCTTGCACCTTCCGCAGGCCGTCCGACGTCTACCGCGCGGCCGAGGAGGTGCGCGACGCCGGCTGGACGCGCTGGGACGTCCACACCCCCTATCCGATTCACGGCCTCGACCAGGCCATGGGCCTGCCCCGTTCCTCCTTGCCGCGCCTGACGCTGCTGGGCGGCGTGACCGGCTTCATCATCGGCTGCCTGCTCACCTGGTACATGAACTCCTACGACTACCCGCTGATCGTCGGCGGCAAGCCGTTCTGGAGCGTCATCTACCCGTTCCCGGTGCTCTACGAGTGCACGATCCTCTTCGCCGCCTTCGGCACCTTCTTCGGGCAGTTCGTCTTCAACCGGCTGCCCCGCCACCACCACCCCCTGTTCGACCTGCCGCAGTTCGCGCGCGTCTCCGACGATACCTTCATGGTCGTCCTCGAGGCCCGCGACCCGCAGTTCCGCCTGGATGACGCCCGCGGCTTCCTGCAGTCGCTCGGCGGCCAGGAGATCACCGTGATCCGCGACTGAGACCCCGTCCATGAACCGCTACCTCCTCTCCCTGGCCGTCGTGGTCGTCGCCTGCCTGGGCTTCTTCGGGCTCCAGGGCCGCGTTTCCAAGGACACGCCGGTCCAGGTCTTCGACGACATGGACCTGCAGGCCAAGTACCGCCCCCAGGGCGAGAACCGCTTCTTCGCCGACGGCCGCGACGCGCGGCCTCCCGTCGCTGGCACCGTCGCCCGTGGCGACGACCTCGCTCCCGAGAGGGTCTTCTCCGCCGAATACCGCCGGGCCGAGTCGCTCAATCCCTCCTTCGTGAGCGGCAAGGACGCGCAGGGTGCCCATCTCGCCGCCTTCCCCGCCAAGTCGCTGACCGTCCTTCCGGGCGGCGCCCTCGCCGACTTCAAGGTCGACGCCGCAATCCTCGAGACGGGCCGCCAGAAGTACGGCGTCTACTGCGCCGTCTGCCACGGCGCCGCCGGCGACGGTAACGGCATCATGAAGGTGCGCTCCGCGGTCGAAGGCGACGTCGCCATTGTGACCATCGCAAACCTCCACACGCCGCTCTTCCGCGCCTACCCGCACGGCCAGATTTTCGACGTCATCACCAACGGCAAGAACACCATGCAGGGCTACGGCGACAAGCTGACGCCCGCCGAGCGCTGGGCGGTCGTCGCCTACGTGCGCGCGCTGCAGCTCTCGCAGGCCTGCCCGCCCGAGGCCGTTCCGGCTTCCGTGAAGTCCCAGACCAAGTGACCTTACAATGACCTCTCTCCCGTCCGCACATCCCGTCACGTCCCGCTGGAAGGCCTTCTTGGCCGTCGGCGTCGTCGCGCTCGCGGTCTCGTGGGGCTTCGCCGCCCAGGGACTCTCGGCCCATGAGCACCGTCCGGCCCTCTCCGTGCTCGTCGGAGGCCTCTTCTGGACCTCGGTCCTCATCGGCATGCTCATGCTCACGATGATCACCCGCGTCTTCGACGCGGGCTGGGCTCCGGTCATCCGCCGCTCCTGGGAACTCGCGCTCCCCGGTCTGCCGACCGTCCTCGCCCTCAGCGTCCTGCCGCTGGCGCTGATTCCCGGTTTCCGTCACCTCCTCTGGGAGTGGACCGACGCCCATCATGTCCTGCCCAGCGGGCACGAGGTCGGTCATGACCCCATCCTGCAGTCCAAGGCCTGGTTCCTCAACGGCCCCTTCTTCCTCACCCGCGTCGTGCTCTACGTCGTCTTCTTCGGCGTACTCGTCTGGGCGCTCCGTCGCGGGTCCATCGCGCAGGACTCGGACCGCACTGCCGGCCACACGCACCGCCTGCACGCCGTCTCGGCCGCCGGCATCCCCCTCTCGGCCGTCATGCTCACCATGCTGGCTTTCGACTGCCTCATGGCGCTCTCCTACCACTGGTTCTCCACCATGTACGGTGTCTGGTTCTTCGCGCTTTCCATCCGCCTCGCACTCGCCGTGACCGTGCTCGTCACGTATTTCCTCTCCCGCGGAGGCTGGCTCGACGGCATCCTCAACCAGGCCCATCGCCATGTCTTGGGCTGCCTCTGCCTGGCCTTCACGGTCTTCTGGGCCTACATCAGCTTCTCGCAGTACTTCCTCATCTACACGGCCAACATCCCCGAGGAGACCTTCTGGTACAACATCCGCGAGCTGGATCCCGTGACTGGAGCCAAGAATCAGTGGTGGGGCGTCTCGATGTACCTCATCTTTGGCTTCTTCGTCCTGCCTTTCCTCGCCCTCCTGTTCTACCGCACCAAGATTCTGGCCGGACGTCTCGCCTCAGTGGCGGCGGTAATCCTCGTGGGCGGATTGGTGGACCTCTGGTTCAACGCCGTGCCGCGCCAGATCACGACCCCGGGCGCACCCGAGGGCTTCACGGTAACCCCGTTCCTCTCCTCCGGCCTGGCCCTCGACCTCCTCGCGGTCATCGGCTTCGGCGCGCTGGTCGTCGGCCTCCTCCTTCGCGGCGCCTCCCGTCATGAGACCATCCCGGTCCACGACCCCCGCATCCTCGAGTCGATCCATTACCATGAGTGAGCTTCCTCTCCGCTCCCGTCCGCTGATCCCCGGCCAGGTCGCCTCCTGGCTGGCGGTCCTTGCGCTCGTCGGAGCCGTCACCGCGGCCTCCGTGGCGGCGTTCCTTCACTTCCGCACGGGCGTCTCTCCCGAGGCCGCCCGTCGCGCCCAGCAGGTCGCTCTCCGTGCCGAGACCGAAGCCAAGGCGTCCACGCTGCTCGCCTCCTCTGCCAAGAATGACGACGGCACTTACCGAATCCCTCTCAACGAAGCCTTGCGCATCGCCGCCGAGCGTCCCGAGGTGCTCGGCAAGCTCGCTCCAGCCGTCGCGCCTGCCGCTCCGGCCTCTTCCGCTCCCACGGCCTTCGTGCCCGCCGATGAGGCCACGCTCAAGCGCGGGCAGGCCGTCTACGCCCGCACCTGCATCGCCTGCCACCAGCCCACGGGCATGGGTCTGCCGCCCGTCTTCCCGCCGCTCGTGGAATCGCCCCTGGTCACCGGCGACCCGTCCCTCTCCATCAAGTTCGTCCTGCACGGGCTGATGGGCCCCGTCACCGTCAAGGGCATAACTTATAATTCCATGATGCCGCCCGTGATGGGCGTCACCGACCAAGATATCGCCGACGTGCTCACCTACGTCCGTCAGAGCTTCGGCAACAAGGCCTCGGCCGTGACCGTCGCCCAGGTCAAGGCCGTGCGTGACGCGGCCTCCGGCCGTACCGTGCCCTGGAACACCGCCGAGCTCGGCATCAAGTGAACCCTCCTCCAATGACTCAGGAACAACGATCCGGCCGCCCTGACGAGGACCGTTCCCGCCTGTCGCGGATTGATGCCCCTCTGCGCGCCCCCTTCCTCCTCCTGTTCGGTTCAGCCGCCCTGTGGCTGATGCTGTCCTCGGCGCTCTCGCTGCTGACGACCCTCAAGGCCCTGCCCGCCGGGATTGGATCCTACGAGTGGTTCGCCCACGGTCGCCTGGAGGCTGCCGCGCGCAACGCCTTCGTCTACGGATGGGCCGGCAACGCCCTGTTTGCGATCAACCTCTGGCTGCTCGCCCAGCTCGGCAGGTTTGAGATTCGCAACGGCTGGATGGCCTCGGTCGGCGGGTTGTTCTGGAACCTCGCCCTCACCTGGTGCACGGGCTCCGTGATCGTCTCCGGCCCCGGCGCCTACGCGCTGCTCGACTTCCCGGTCGGCGCCGGCCCGGTGTTGGCCGCATCCTTCGCGCTGGCCGGTCTCTGGCCCGTGGTGGCGTACGCCAAGCGTCCCACCGGACACAACTTCGCCGCCCAGTGGTTCGTGGTCGGCGCTTCGGTGACATTCCTCCTGGCCTTCCTGCTCGCTCAGGCCGCGGTCTTCTGGGCTCCCGCATCCGGCGTGGTCCAGGCCGTCGCCCATTCCTGGTATGTCCGCACCGTGCACCTTCTCTGGCTCGGCGGCTCCGCGCTCGGACTCGGCTACTACTTCGTGTCCAAGGTGCTGGCGCGTCCTCTCCACGCCTACTACCTGGCCTCCGTCGCCTTCTGGACTTACTTCCTCTTCGCCGGCTGGACCGCTCCGGCCTCCCTCATCGGCTCCCCCGTCCCCCTCTGGATCCAGTCGATTGGCGTCGTGGGCTCGATGATGCTGCTCGTGCCGGTGCTGCTCATCGGCCTGAACTTGCTCGGCGCGCTCTCCCGCGACGGCGGATGGTTCCGCGCCTGGAACAGCACCTCGCTGCGCTTTATCTCCATCGGCATTGTCTCCCTGCTGGCTTCGCTGGCGATTGCCGCCTGGGCCTCGGACCGCTCCGTCAACGCCGGCCTGAGGTTCACCTCCTTCGCCGAAGGGCAGAATCTCCTGCTGCTTTACGCGGGCGTGACGTTCTGCGTGTTCGGCGCTGCCTATGCGGCGTTGCCCCGCGTGTCCGGAGGCCGCTGGCCTTCCGCCGCCGCCATCCACGTCCACTTCTGGGCGTCCACCCTCGGCGCCGCCGGCGCGGCCTTCGCGGCCTTCGCCCATCCTTCAGCCCATGGATTCATCAGCGCCGTCTCGGCGGCGCTCCTGCTCATCGGACATCTCGCCTTCGCCTCCACCGCCTTCGCCGCGCTTCTCAGCGGCGTCCCGGCCGGCGAGTCCCAACCTGCCCACGACTGAACCATCGTCATGAAGAACTTCCGATACCTCGTCCTCGGCGCGCTCGCCGCCACGGCTTTGCCTTTCGTCGGTATCGTCGTCGGGGCCCAGGCCCAGTTCAACTCCCTTGGCCGTGCTCCCGCCGAGGAGGGAGGCCCCCTCATGCCCCCTCTGGAGCCCGGTCAGGCTATCCAGGGCAGGCAGGTCTACCTTTCCCTCGGTTGCGTCAGCTGCCACACCCAGCAGGTGCGTCCGGCGGGGCAGGGCGGTGACATCGCCGGCGCCCTCGGCGCCCGTCCCTCCGTCGCCCGTGACTACGTGCTTCAGCCCGTCGTTCTGCTTGGCGACCGTCGCATCGGGCCCGACCTCGCCAACTATGGCGTCCGGGCCAAGGCCGACGCCGACGTGCACCTCGCGATCCTGCACAAAGTCGGGGGCCGGGATCAGTTCGGGTTCCTCTATTCTGGAGCGAATCACGAAATCCCTTCGGAGCGGGCCGTCATGCTCGCCGCCTACCTGCGTTCCCTTCGTCAGGATTACTCCTCTCCCGAAGCCCCTCTGAAGTGACACTATGAATGACCGCAACCGCCATTATGACCGCAACCGGCCCCGTCAGGGTAGTCCCGGGCCCGAAGGCTTCTCCGACGGCCGTCTCGTCGAGGTGCACTCCCAGATCGCCCGGGACAAGCAGGAGCCCGCGCAGGGCTTCTCGATGACCCCGATCTTAGTGGTCTTCCTGTTCTGCGCCCTCGGTTTCTGGGCCGGCCTCTACCTCACCCGCAATTCCCGCGGCTTCTCCGCTTCCGCCTTCGATCTCAACGCCCCCGTGGCTTTCGCCTCGGCCGGTCCCGTGGTCTTCGAGCCCGATGCCGCCAAGGGCCAGACGCTCTACCTCGCCAACTGCGCCGCCTGCCACCAGCCCACCGGCGCCGGTGTCCCCGGGGCGTTCCCGCCTCTGGTCAAGTCCCTCTGGGTCGCCGGTGACGAGAAGCGCATCATCAAGATCATCATCGCGGGCATGGCTGGTGAGGTCGAAATCGATGGAGTCAAGTACAACGGCAACATGCCCAACGTCGGCGTGGCCCTCAAGGACGCCCAGATTGCGCACATCGCGACCTACGTCCGTTCTGCCTGGGGCAACGCCGCCGAGCCCGTTATGGACGCCTCCGTGGCCGCCGTCCGCAAGGAGATCGGCGCTAGGGGCCAGTACAGCCCGAAGGAGGTGCTAGACGCGCACCCCCTCGGCAACTGAGCCGGAAAGCCACTGTCAGTGCAAAAGAGAGGGTCCGGGAGGCCGGACCCTCGTCTTGGCCGGGTCGGACCCGGTCAGATGTGCTTCTTAATGAAGGCGGCGATGTCCCCCTTCGGACGCGCGCCGACCATCTTGTCCACCACCTCGCCGTTCTTGAAAAGAAACAGGGCGGGGATCGAGGTCACGCCGAGCTGCTGGACGAGGTCGCGGTTCGTGTCGACATCGACCTTGGCGATTTTCGCCGACTCCTTCATCTCCTCGGCCAGCTGGTCGAGCACGGGGCCGAGCTGCTTGCAGGGCCCGCACCAGGTGGCCCAGAAGTCCACGAGCACGGGCTTCTGTGAAGACTTGATGGAGGACTCGAAGTTGGACGAGTCTAGGTTGGCGATGAGGGGGGATGCCATGGAAGATTCAGTTGCCCTTGGTCTTGGAGAAAAGCTCGAGGGCTAGGAAGACGGCCGCTCCTAAGGAGACGACCATGACGAGGACGTCGCTGGCGGCGGCGAGTTTGCCCACGCTGCGCTCGGACCTCGTGGAGGCGGTCTTGAAGGTCGGTGCCGCAGGCGCGACGGGGGCGGGCGCGGCGGGGGCGACCAAGGGCGGAGGCGGAGGGATGGCGGCGCCTCCGACCGGAGGCGGAGGAGGGGGCGGAGGCACGGCCGGAGCGCCCGGAGCCACCGGCTTAGCCAAGCGGAGTCTAGGAACGGACGCAGGCTCTCCTTCGGGCGGAGGCGGAGGCGGCGGGATCGGCTCGGTGCTCATGAGGGGAGTTCAATCAAGCCATGCCCGGCTTTTGAGTCAAACCGTCAATGAGCCCTCAGCGGTCTTCTCCGTGCTTCCGGAGTAGATCGATGATTTCACGAGGGTCGGCGTCGATGATTGACTTGCCTTTACGCTCCAGGTCCTCGGTCGTCTTGATGACCGTTTCCGCCATCTTGTCATGGGTCTCCTGCGAGCCCCCGACCAGATTGAACCCCTCTCCGCTCGTGATGCGCCTGTGGCCGTCCTTGGCGTCCAGGCCGAGACCGAGCAGGTGATTCTTTTGGCGCGTCTTGCGAGCCATGGTTTCATTTTGCACTGAAGTAGTCGGCTTTCAAGCCGCTACCTCATTCCGTGGCCGAGGGCGTGTCGAATTCTGAGCCGCTTTCGGCCGTGTCGCCGGCGTTCGGCCCTTCCGAATCGTCGGATTTCTCGCAGGCGATCTCCGCGAAGATCCCGTCCTGCGCCAGCTTCAGCCGTCCCAACCTGGCCAGCTCAAGGCATGCGAGGAAGGTGGCCACGAGCTGGGCGACGGTCGGCTTGGACGGAAGCAGGGAAGTGAAGGCGAAGGACGTCTCCGTCCTAAGCCGATCGAGGATCATCTCCATGCGGTCCGCCACGGTAACGGTCTCCTGCGTCATGTCACCGGGCTGGATGCGTTCGGCCAGCCGGCGCAGCACGAGGTTGAAGGTGTTCCAAAGCTCGATGCGATCGGTCGGAGCCACCGGCCGGACGACGGCGTCCTCTCCCTGCGGCTGGTGAACGACGCGCGAAAGCAGGCCCAGCCGGTCGTCGATGAGGCCGCGCAAGATGGCGGCGGTCTCCTTGACGCGTTTGTACTGGATGAGCTGCTGCACGAGCGACCACCGCGGATCCTGTCCCTCGTCGGGCGACGGCACGTCCTCCTCTGGGCGGCTTTCCGCGGGGAGCAGCATGCGGCTCTTGATGTACATCAGGGTGGCCGCCATCACGAAGAAGTCCCCGGCCAGCTCGAGGTTGCCCTTCTCCTGGGTCCGCAGGATTTCGAGATACTGCCGCGTGACCGTCTCGATAGGGATGTCGTAGATGTCCACCTCGTTCTTCCGGATGAGGAACAGCAGCAGATCCAGCGGGCCTTCGAAGATGTCGAGCCGGATGGGTAGGTCCGAGGGCGGCAGGATGCCGTCGGTGGGCAGGGGGGCGTCTGCGGGATCTTCGGCCACGGTCAGAATCTGAACAGACGGAACTCCATGTAGAAGCCCAGATTTCTCGGCTCCCGGGGGTCCAAGAACCTCTCCAGTCCGTATTCTATCATCCACGTGTTTCCGACCGACTGCTGCAGGCGCAGCCATTGGCCGATGTTACGTCCGGACCGGACATCATAGAGGCTCGTGCCGGAGAGGATGAAGACGGAGTTCAGCCTCACGGTCGCATTGGCGGCCAGCTGCTTGGTCGGATTCAGACGGTTGAATTCGATCCAGTTGACTTCCGCCGACCAGAGGTCGCCGGACTTCACCCTAACGCTCTGGATGGATTCGAGGGGGGCTCCGCCTCCGTTGGGCAGGCGTTGCGCGGAATCGAGCGCCAGCCAGTCGATGGGCGTCCAGAGCAAGCGCGCGTGGAAGTCGCCTCGGCCGTCCTCCTGCTCGGTGGGCCCGTCCCGCCAGTCGGTGAAGAAGTCAGCCCTGAGCAGATCGCGGGAACCCCCGTTCTCCGAACGGGTGGCCAGGGTGTTGCGGACGCCCATCCGCATGGACTGCGTGTCCCTCGTTGTGGCGGCGTCGAGACGGTCGGCTAGGTCCAGCTCTTCAAGGATGTTGACTGCGACGGCGCGTTCCGCGGGCGGCGCGGTCCCCAGCTTCTGATCGGCCCCCGGCATGGCCCTGTAGTGGATGAAGGGCCTCATGGAGTGCCGTAGTCCGTCCACTTTCCATCCTTCTGAGCGGGCTTCCCACTGTCCGGTCACGAGGCCTTCGAGGTCGAAGCCCGCCTGGCCGATCGCCTTGGAGGAAGGCCCGGATCCGTTGAGTCCGTCGCTCCACGACGTCAGTCGCGCTCCGGCGACCGGCCGGAAGGTGAGCCAGTCCTGCACTTGGATCGGGTAAGCCAGGCCGTAGTAGCCGTCGACTCTGGCCGAGCTCCATGAGCCATTGTGCAATGTCTGCTGCTGGTAGGCGGGCAGGGGTAGTTCGGTCGAAGGGCGTTCGGTGAGGTAGGCGAAGGTCAGGAAGGAGCGGCTCTGCAGTCCGTCCCGTCCGAACGCCGAGGTGGGCATGTCCAGTCTCAGTTCGGGGAGTTTCTGCACGACGTCCTGGTAGTCATCCACCTTGGCGACGAAGCCGGCCGAGGCGTAGCCGGATTCGAATTGTCCCGTCGCCTCGAGGTTGGCCCGGGGCCGTCCCGAACGGTTCACGAGGTGCGGCCGCACGTCGCGCAGCATGAGGGGGTCGCTCTGGGCGTAGAGCTGGCCGGCGACGTCCACGCCTCCCTCCGTCCGCCCGGCGACGTCTCCGTAGAAGAAGTGCCGGTCGGAGCCGATGGGACGTCCGTAGTAGTCCGCCGGCAGCCCGGACTTTTCGTCCATGAATCCGCCTTCGATCTCGGCCAGCCAGCCTTTGCCGGTCCTGGTCCGTCCGTTGTCGTAACGCAGCGCCGGTCCCACCATCAGGCCCGATTCGCCATAGTAGTCCAGGACCGGGCCCGCCCACAGGTTCTCCGCCTGCTTCGCCATCACAGTCGAGCGCACGAACATACCCTGCACGTCCGTGTTGCCTGTCCGGATGTAGATGTCGTAAGGGAATTCGCGGTAGCCTTTCTGGGAGTATGCCGGGAGATGGGCAAAAGGCGCGCCGGCGACGAATCCCGTCGCTGACCTGAGGCTTAGTCGGTCTGTCTTTGCGACATAGTCTAGTTCCTGCACGCTCAGGTGCATGCCGTCCGGGTGGGGCTCGTTGAACCAGGCGCGTAGTCCGCGCATCGAGCGGTCCTGCCCGCGGATGGTCAGTTCATCGGCGGTGAAATGCACCGGGGCGCGGCCGAAGCGCACATTGCGGGCCACGATCAGGTCCTTGCGTCGGTCGATGTCAATCGACTGGCTGAAGATACGGTATTCACCGCTGGAGTAGACCACGTTACCCTCGGCATGGATGACGCCGTTGGCCAGGTCGGCCCTGACCGACTTCGCCCAGAGCGACGTCGTGCCGGACCGCACCACCGCGTTCTTCACGGTGAGCACACGGCCATTCTGGGAATAGACGGGGTCGTCACCCTCGATGAGAGGGGCTCCGGCCGGGGGCGTCGCCTGCCCATGCGCGACGAGCGGCGCGGCCAGGGCGGTCACGAGGGACCAGAGGCGATTTCCAGGCATCCAAGGAGCGTTGAGGGTCCGGCCTTCGCCTCAAGGTTTTTTCGGGTAATGAGCGCTTGCGGACGCGCCGTCGGCGTGGAATCTCCCGTCATGCTTCTCCGTCCTGCGGAATTGGTCGCTCTGGCCGAAGGAACGGAGGCCGAACCCCACCGTCTGCTGGGTCTGCACCGGTCTCCGTCGGGAGGTGCCGTGGTCCGAGCGCTGCTCCCAGGGGCTTCCGCTTGCGAGTTGCTCCGAGACGGGGCCGCCCCCGTCAGGCTGGTCCGCCTCGGGTCCACGGATGTCTTCGAGAGGGAGGTTCCTACGCCTCCTCCCTTCGGTTACGCCCTGCGCACGGTCTATCCCGACGGAGCCACGCACCGTTTCCAGGATCCTTACCGCTTCCTACCCACGATTTCAGAGGAGCATCTCTACTTAATCGGCAAGGGCGATGATCACGGCGTCCATCATCGGCTGGGATCCCACCTGCGGGAGATGGACGGCGTCGCCGGCGTCGCCTTTGCGGTCTGGGCTCCCAGTGCCCGCCGGGTCTCTGTGGTGGGTGACCATAATTTCTGGAACGGCCGCGCCCACCCGATGAGGCGTCTCGGCGCCTCGGGCGTCTGGGAGCTGTTCGTCCCGGGCCTCAAGGCGGGCGCACGTTACAAGTACGAGGTCGTCGGGCCTCACGACGCCACGCCGTTCCTCAAGACGGATCCGTATGCGCTGCACTTTGAGCCCGCGCCGAACCACGCCGCCATCGTGACCGATCTTTCCGGCTTCGTGTGGAATGACGCCGAGTGGATGAAGTCCCGCGCGCGGGCCGACCTGCGGAGGCGCCCGATGTCGGTCTACGAGGTGCACCTCGGCTCCTGGCGCCGCGTGCCCGAGGAGGGAGGCCGCATGCTTGGCTACCGGGAACTGGGCGCCCAGCTGGCCGAATACTGCGTGCGGACGGGCTTCACGCACGTCGAGCTGATGCCGCCCTCGGAGCATCCCTTCGACGGCTCCTGGGGCTACCAGGTCACGGGCTTCTTCGCCCCGACGCAACGATTCGGTTCGCCGCTCGACTTCATGGCCATGGTTGACGCACTCCACCGCGCCGGGGTCGGCGTGATCATCGACTGGGTGCCCGCCCACTTCCCGCGCGACTTCTTCGCGCTGGCCCGCTTCGACGGCACGCACCTCTACGAGCACGCCGACCCTCGCCTCGGCGAGCATCAGGACTGGGGCACGCTCATCTTTAATTACGGCCGGCATGAGGTGCGCGGCTTCCTCGCCGCCTCGGCGCTCTCATGGCTCGACCGGTTCCATGTGGACGGACTCCGCGTCGATGCGGTCGCCTCGATGCTCTACCTCGACTACTCCCGCAAGGTCGGGGAATGGATTCCGAACCGCCATGGCGGTCGGGAGAACATCGAGGCGATCGAGTTCCTCCGGCACGTGAACTCCCTCGTTCACCTCTACCATCCGGGCGCGGTGACCGTGGCCGAGGAGTCGACGTCCTTCCCCGGGGTGACGCGCTCGGTCGCCGAGGGCGGCCTCGGCTTCGACTTCAAGTGGAACATGGGTTGGATGCACGACACGCTCCACTACTTCCGCCAGGACCCGCTGTTCCGCAAGCATCACCACGACAAGCTGACCTTCGGCATGCTCTACCAGGGGTCGGAGTCCTTCATGCAGGCGTTCTCGCACGACGAGGTGGTTCACGGAAAGGGGTCGCTCATCAACAAGATGGGCGGGGCCGATGACCGTCTTAAGGCCGCCGACCTGCGCTGCCTGCTCGCCCTGCAATGGGCCTGGCCGGGCAAGAAGACGCTCTTCATGGGCTGCGAATTCGGCCAGTTCGCCGAATGGAGGCACGACCAGTCCCTCGACTGGCACCTGCTCGACGCCCCAATCCACGCCGGCCTGCAGCGGCTGGCGGCGGACCTCAACCGTCTCTATGTCGGAGACCCCGCCGTCGCCGCCGAGGACGGCAGCGCGTCCGGCTTCTCCTGGATCGAGGCGGACGACCGGGAGAACAGCGTCCTGGCTTTTGAGAGACGCGGTCATGGCGCAAGCTGGGCGGTGGTGGGCAATTTCACGCCCGTCGAACGCACCTACCGGCTGGGCGTGCCCTTCATCGGTCGCTGGGAAGAGGCGCTCAACACCGATTCAGCCCACTATTCCGGCGAGGGGATGGGCAATCTTGGAGGGGTCGAGGCCGATCCGATTCCCTCGCACGGGCGGCCTCATTCCATCGAGGTCCGTCTGCCCGGACGCTCGGTTCTGATTTTCCGCCACCCCGCACGCGTTCCTCAGCCGCACTCAGTCGCACCTGCAGTCGCATCCGAAACTTCTGCCGTTCTGGTCAAGGCGACCGCGAAGGAGACGAAATCCAAGCCGGCCAAGTCCAAGCCGGCCGGTAAGCCCGCTTCCCGCCGCCGATGAGCTCACGCGCGGATGCGTTCCGCCAGCGCGTCGCGGACGACCCCGCCAACCCGCTCTTCCGATTCTCCCTCGGACAGGCATTGCTGGCCGAAGGACGCCCCGCAGAGGCCGTCAAGCACCTGCGACTGGCCGCCGGCTCCAAGGCGGACTGGATGGCACCGCGCATCCTGCTGGGGAGGGCCTTGCTCGCGACAGGCCTCAAGGATGAGGCCAGGACGTCGCTGGAGGACGCCCTGCGTCTGGCCGTGGCGCAGGGCCATGAGGAGCCCGAAGCGGAGCTCCGCAGACTCCTCGCGTTGCTCTGATCAGTCGACGCGCTCGAGCATCACCCGGCGCAGGTCCATCACGGCGTTCTTGACCTTCTTCACCGGACGGACTTTCAGCGTGTTCGTGCCGGCGGCCAGGGTCAGCCGGCCGACCTCGCGGGGAATGAAGCGCTGGAAGTGCCCGGTCTCCTCGACGGTGAATTCCAATGACGACGCTCCGCAGTCGAGGGCCACGGTCGAACCGCCCTGGTCCTTGCCGCAGCCCTGCAGCACCGTCACGCGGTAGTTGCCGGCTGCCGGGGTGTCGAAGGTCCAGGAGGCGGTGTCGGCGGCGTTCACCCAGAAGCCGAGGGTGTCCTTGTGGGGCGGCTCCTCATACTTGAGCTTCTCGCCCGAGACCTTGGCGTCGCGTGCCTCAAGGTGGATCAGGGCGTTGGAGCCCAGCTTGGAAGCGTCATTCATGGCCTTGCGCCAGTCGGCGAGGAGCGGGCGCATGGCTTCCGACTTCGGCAGGGCCCGCAGCCGGGTGACGTCGGTGCGGACGAAGCACTCTTCCCAGGCGGCGCGGCTGAAATCTGGATTAGCGCGCATGCCCTCGGCACCCACTGAGCGGCGCCAGGCCTCGAGTTCGCCACGCATCGTCGCGACGCGGGCCGGTTCCTCCGCCGCAAGGTCCTTGGTCTCGGAAGGGTCCCTGGAGAGGTCGAAGAGTTCGAGCGATCCGTCCTCGTAGTGCTCGATGAGCTTCCAGGATCCCGCGCGCACCACGCCCCCCGGGCGACCGCCTTGGTTCATGTAGTGCGGCTGATGCCAGAACAGGGGGCGGTTGAGGGATTTCTTTTCAAAGAGCACCGGGGAAAGGTCGTTGAAGTCGAGCACGGCCGGCGCGGGCGTGCCGGTCAGGGAGCAGATGGTCGGCACGAGGTCACCCAGTAAGACCGGCTCGGAAATCTCACCCGGCGTGAGACGCGCGGGATAGCGGACGATCAGGGGCGTACGGATGCCGCCCTCATAGAGGAAGCCTTTGCCCGCGCGCGAAGGCGCGTTGTAGGTCGCAGGCGACTCCTTGAGCTCCGAGATGTGCACGCCGCCGTTATCGGAGGCGAAGGCGACCAGCGTGTTCTTCGCCAGACCGTTGCGCTCGAGCGCGGCGAGGATCCGCCCGCAGGCCTCGTCGAGCGATTCGATCAGCGCGGCGTAGGTGGGATGGAATGCGTCGGCCTTCGCCGCGACGGCCTTGGCTGGGGCGAAGAGCGGGATGTGCGGGTTGTCGAACCCGACGTAGAGCAGGAAGGGCTTGTCCTTGTTGCGTTCGATGAACTTCACCCCGTAGTCGGCCTGGCCGAGCTCGCCCTTGCCCCCTTGCGGCGATTCGGCCCCGGCATTAGCCCGCCCCGGGAAGTATTCGTCAAACCCGCGGTCCGTGGGCTGGTGTCCCTTGCCGCCCAGATGCCACTTGCCGACGGCCGCCGTCGCATAGCCCCTCGGCTTGAGGAGTTCGGCCAGCGTCTTCGCCTCAGCCGGCAGCTGTAGGTTGATCTTGGCGGCGAGCAGGCGATGCGAGGCGCGGTCGGAGCGGCCGTTGAGGAAGGTGGTGATCTTGACGCGCGCGGGGCTCTGTCCGGTCAGGATGGCGGCGCGGGAGGGCGAGCAGACCGAGGCGGCCGCGTAGGCCTGCGTGAATCGTGCGCCTTCCGCCGCCAGCCGGTCGAGGTTGGGCGTGCGCTGGTCCTTGCGGCCGAAGCAGCCTAGGTCGTTGATGCCGAGGTCGTCCGCGAAGAGGATGACGATGTTCGGCGTCGACTGCGCCGAGAGTGAGGCGAACAGCAGGAACGCGAGCGCAGTCAGGCCGGAGAAGGGTCGGGGCATGGGCTCTTTTTAACGTCGGCCCGCATTGTGCAAAGAGAAAACCCCGGTTCCGTCCCCTTCATGGACGCTCATTTGTTGAAGATAGTCTTGGCCTGCGTCGACGTCTCCATGGCCGCCGTGTCTTGGCTCATCCTGCTGTGCACTTATCCGGACTTCGCCCGCTGGCGTCCGGAGGGATTTGCCGCGGCCCACGACGCTTACACGCGGAGGGTGGGGCGGATCGTCGGTCCGTTGCTCATCCTCCAGCTACTCGGGCACCTCTGGGCGGCGTCCGTGGGCAACTGGTTCGGATTGGTGCTGGTGGCGGCCTGCTGGGCCCTGACCGCCCTGTGGTCCGTGCCCTGCCATCGGCGCCTGCGTGACGAAGGTCCGGATTCCGAGGGCTTGGCCTCACTGGTGAGGTCCCATGCCTGGCGTACCGTGCTCTGGACCCTGCTGGCGTTGCTTTCAGTCGTTGGTGCGGCGGACCTGACCGGTCTTGGCTCAGGATGACCGACGATTCACGCCCTGGCGGAAGGCGCGTCGACTCGCCGGGCGTGCGGGCCTTCGGTGACATCGTCGGAACGGATTTCGACTACGACGTCTCATTCACCCTGCAGCACGGACATGACGGAGGGGTGCCGATCCGGGCGCATGCCTTTACCGCTGAAGCGGGTTGGCGGGCCCGCGATTCCTGGGATTCGCGGCTCGGTCTGTTTCCGGGCGTCGCGACGGGCGATGACAGTCCGACCGACGGCCGATTAAGCCGTTTCGAAAAGTTCTTCGGGTTCGGACGGCCTTGGTCCGCCAGCGATTACATCGTCAACGAGAACATCGTCACTCTGAGGCCTCGCTGGGAGGCCAGGCGTTCTGCCGTGCTGAGGTTCGACGTCGGATGGTCGTCCCACTGGCTTGAGTCTTCGACCGACAGGTTTTCGGCGCATCCCTGCAGGAAGCCACGGGGGCTTCGGGCAGCCATCCCGGTGACGAAGTTGAATTCCGGATCCGCTGGACCCTTGAAGCAGGATGACCGTGACATTCGGGTTTTTTCAATTCAACTGCGTGGGTTCGTTCGCTCGCTGGCCGGAAGAGGCGACACCGACTTTGCATATTTGGAGGCCCTATTGGGCGCTTTTTGACGGTAGAAGAGACTTGCAAAGGCCAGCGGCTTATCATTTAATCATTACTAATCTTATCAACTTTAAAGCCTTTTCGTTTTGCGTCTCCTCCTATCCAGTCTGCTTTTCTGGCCATTTCTGGCCATCGGCACCTCCCTCAGGGCGGAGGCTCTTCGGGTTGGTTTTTTCCCCAACCTGACCCATTCGCCGGCTCTTGCCGCGAGGCAGTTGGAGAGGGAAGGGGCACCTTGGCATGCCTCCCGGTCGATTCCGGTCCGAGTTGAATGGCAGGCCTTCAACGCCGGCCCTTCCGCCGTCGAAGCCTTGCTCACCGGCACGGTGCACGTGGTTTACGTGGGCGCCTCTCCCTTGATTAACGGTCATGTCCGGTCCCGGGGCAAGACGCTCCGTCTCCTCGCGCCCGTGGTTTCCGGTGGCAATGCTCTCGTGGTCAGGCCCGGTCTGGAGCTACGTTCTCCGCAGGATTTTCGCGGCCGTCGGTTGGCCACGCCTCAGTTGGGTAACACGCAGGATGTTTCCGCCCGAGCCTGGCTGAAGTCCGGCGGTCTCAGGGTCACGCTTGCGGGAGGAGACGCGCAGGTGATTCCTGCCGCCAATCCCGAGCTCGTGATGCTGTTCGGCCGCGGTCAGGTGGATGCCGCCTGGACGGTCGAGCCATGGGTCTCCCGACTCACTTCCGAGTTCGGCGGCGTCGTCGTGGCGGAAGACGCGACCGCTGTCGTGACGGTTCTCGCCTGTTCGGCGGCCGCGCTGGAGGATCGGGGCGACGACGTCCGTGCCTTCGTACGTTCGCATTGGGAGCTGCGTAACCGTCTCATCGCTGACCCCGCCCTTCATCGCAGGCTGATCTCGCAGGGGCTGGCTGCTGAGACGCGTTCCAAGCCCATGGCGGAGGCTTTGCTCGACTCTGCGCTCCACCGGATGCGTCTGGACGGACATGAGCCGGCCGCCGACCGGCACGCCCGTCTTGCGGCTTCCCTCGGGAAGTCGATGGACGACGCCGTCTCCGCCGGCTTGCTTCGTGAGGCCCATCCCCTGGACTCGCTTCTTTCCGAATTGCAGGAGGATCGTCCGACCCGCTGAACATGGATTCCCCCGGTTCACAGCCCGCGGCCCTGACGCTGCGTAACGTCACCAAACGCTTCAACGGGGCATCGGGTCCCCTGACGGCGCTTGAGGACATTTCAATCGACGTGCGAGAAGGTGAATTCCTCGTGCTCGTCGGTCCTTCCGGCTGCGGAAAGTCCACGCTGCTCTCGTTGCTCGCCGGTCTGGAACTGCCGGATGAGGGTGAGATTCGCCTGGCGGACTCTCCCGTGCGCGGTCCCGGCCGGGACCGTCTGGTCATGTTCCAACAGGACGCCCTCTTCCCCTGGCTAAACGTCCTGGAGAACGTCACGTTCGGCCTGCGGCTGAAGCCCGGCCTGACCGATGATGAGCGTCGTGAGTCCGCACGTCATTATCTCCAACTCGTCGGACTCGGCAACAAGGAGCTTGCCAGACCTCACGAGCTTTCGGGGGGCATGCGTCAGCGCGTCGCGCTCGCCCGGTCGCTCGCTCCCAACCCCCGCGTGCTGCTCATGGACGAGCCCTTCTCGGCCCTGGACGCGCTCACGCGCGACCAGCTTTACGGCGACATCCAGGAGATCTTCACCAAGCGGCGGAAGACCATCGTGCTCGTGACTCACAACATCCGCGAGGCGGTCTGCTTAGGTGATCGCGTCGTGCTCCTCTCCCCTCATCCCGGACGGGTGCGCGAGGTCTTTGAGATTGATCTGCCCCGTCCGCGGCGGATCAATGATCCGGCGCTCGCCGCACTCGCCGCCCGCGTCACCGAGTCCCTCGCCTCCCACCTCACGAAAGGGGCCCTCGAATGAGCCTGCCACGTCCAGTCATACCGACCGTGCTGGCCGTGCTCATGCTCGGCTGCTGGGAGTGGGCGGTCCGTTCCGGCCGGGTTGACGAACTGTTTTTCCCCGCCCCCTCCCATGTCGTGGAGTGGTGCTGGGACGGTTTGCTCAACGGTGAGCTTCTTTCCGCCACCTGGGTCACGGTGCGCCGTCTGGCGCTGGGTTTCCTCATCGGCGTCGTCCTCGGCTTCCCGCTCGGCGCGCTCTGCGCCCGCGTCCGTTGGATCAATGACACGCTCGGCATCATCGCCCTCGGGCTGCAGACGCTGCCTTCCGTCTGCTGGGTGCCGCTGGCTCTTCTCTGGTTCGGTCCCGAGGAGTCGGCCGTCGTGTTCGTGGTCGTCATGGGCACCCTGTGGGCCGTCCTCGTCGCGGTGCGTGAGTCGGTGCTCAACGTCGAGCCGCTCTACTTGCGCGCCGCCCAGACCATGGGTTCTGGCGGGGTCCACCTCTGGACGCAAGTCGTCCTGCCCGCGGCTCTGCCCGGCGTGATCAGCGGCATGAAGCAGGGCTGGGCCTTCGCCTGGCGCTCGCTGATGGCCGCCGAAATCTTCGTGGTCATCCTCTCCGGCTTCGGCCTCGGCTCGCTCCTGCACGCGGGCCGCGAGCTGCTGCGGATGGAACAGGTCATGGGCGTGATGGGCGTGATCATGCTGGTCGGCTTCCTCGCCGACCTCGCCTTCTTCTCTCCGGTTGAGCGTTGGCTGCGTCGCTCCCGCGGGCTGGAGCGCTGAGCGCCCTTTACGGCTCGACCCTCGCGGGAGGCGTCCCCACCTTCGGGGCATGTTCATCGATGAGGCCAAGGTCATCCTGCGCGCCGGCGACGGCGGCCACGGGTGCGTGAGCTTCCGCCGCGAGAAGTTCATCCCCAAGGGCGGCCCCGACGGCGGCAACGGCGGCAAGGGCGGCGACGTGGTGCTGCTCTGCGACCGCAACGAGGGCGACCTGGAGACCTACCGCTGGCAGCCTCACCGCGCCGCCAAGAACGGCACGCCCGGCATGGGCCGCCAGTGCGCCGGGCCCGACGGGTCGGACCTCGTCCTGCGCGTGCCTCCGGGCACGCAGGTGCTGGAGGAGTCCACGGGCCGGCTGGTCGCCGAGGTCACCGAGCACGGCGAGAAGGTCATCCTGCTTGCGGGAGGCAGGGGCGGGCTGGGCAACATGAACTTCAAGAGTTCGGTGAACCAGGCGCCGCGTCGCAGCACGCCTGGCTGTCCGGGCGAGAAGGGTGAGTACCGACTGGTGCTCAAGACCATCGCCGACCTCGGGCTGGTCGGCTTTCCCAACGCTGGCAAGTCGACCCTGACCAACCTCATCACCGCCGCACGGCCCAAGACTGCCCCGTATCCTTTCACGACGCTGCACGTCAACGTGGGGGTCATCGAGTATCCCGACCGCCACGGCCGAGTGGTGATGGCGGACATTCCCGGGCTCATCGAGGGCGCGCACGAGAACCGCGGTCTGGGGCACCAGTTCCTGCGCCACATCGAGCGCTGCTCGCTTCTCGTGTTCCTCATCGACATGGCCGGCAACGACGGCCGCCGTCCCTGGGATGATTTTAAGGTGCTGGAGCGCGAGCTGCGTCTGTACTCGCCCGTGCTGGCGAGCAAGCCCCGGATCGTCGTCGTCAACAAGATGGACCTGCCCTCCGCGGTGAAGAATCTCGAGGAGTTCACGCGCAAGGTCGCGGCTCCGACGCTCGCCATCTCCTGTCACGATGGTTCCGGGTTGGAAGCGTTCAAGGAGACGGTCCGGAAGGCCGTCCGGCAGGGCGTCCTCCCCGAATCGGCCGCCAAGCCGGCCAAGGCCAACGGCAAGGCCGAACCCAAGCGGACCAAGCGCGTTCAGAAGGCCGTAAAGCTGGTCACGAAGGCCGTGCGCAAGCCGAAGAAGAAGGAGACCCGTACGGCGGGCAGTAAGCCGGTCAAGCGGTCCAAGACTCAGAAGCGTCGGGGACGCTGAGGGGTCACTTCGCCGTCTTGAGTTCCTTGAACTTCAGGGACTCGGAATTGAGGCAGTAGCGCAGGCCGGTGGGCGGAGGTCCGTCCTCGAACACGTGCCCGAGATGTCCGTCGCAACGTGCGCAGAGGATCTCGGTGCGGGTCATGCCGTGGCTGCGGTCCTCGATGGTGACCACGTTGTATTTCGAAACCGGACGGAAGAAGCTCGGCCAGCCGGTACCGGAGTTGAACTTGGAGTCGGAGGAGAAGAGCGGGAGCTCGCAACCGACGCAGTGGTAGGTGCCGTGCTTCTTGTTGTCGAGCAGGGTGCCGCAGAAGGGGCGTTCGGTGCCCTTGGCGCGCAGGATGCGGTAGGTCTCGGGAGGGAGCAGCGCCTGCCACTCGGCGTCGGGCTTGACGACCTTGTCGACGACCGTCGGCTTGGCGACGCCGCCCTTGCCGTCGTCGAGGGTGACGCGGACTTTGCCGGCGGGGACTTTCTCGTTCTCGGTATCCACGGGCTTGACAGGTTCCTTGGCGGTGAGGGTGAGGGCGAGCAGGAGTGCGAAGGGCAGGGCGGGGCTCATGGTCAGCTGAAGGATTTGCCGCAGCCGCAGGTGCTGGTGGCGTTGGGGTTGCGGACCTCGAAGCCCTTGCCGTGCAGGCCGTCGTCGAAGTGCACGGTGGAGCCGTCCAGGTAGGCGTGGCTGGCGGGGTCGATGAGCAGGCGCACGCCCTGGCTTTCGAATTCTAGGTCGCCCTCCTTGCGGGCGTCGAAGGACATGCCGTATTCGAAGCCCGAGCAGCCGCCGGCCTCGACGAGGACGCGGAGCAGGGTGGCGGGGTCCTGCTTGGCGTGGAGGGCCCGGACCTGAACGGCGGCTTCGGGCGTGAGGTGGATCATGACTTCATTTTTGACGGTCATGGTCGGGAGTCAAGGGGCACGGGGTTTTGGGGTGGTCAGACCCGCCCGCGGGGGGCATTTTGAATCAACCCTCACTCCCCATGTCCGCCGTCATCCGAGCGTTCCTCATCTCTCTGCCGCTGGCCTTCGTCTTCAACGCACTGTTCTGGTTGCTGGCTTCCTTGGTGCTCTGGGACGGCGCTTTCCTGAATGTGAACCAGCTGCTCGGCCTCGATTATCTCTCCTTCGAGGACACCAAGGAGCTGCTGTGGCCGCTCGCGGTCTGGTTGCTGGCCTTCATCCAGTCGTTGCTCGTCTCGGTGCCGCTGCCGGTGACTCCGGCTCCGGCCTCGGCGTCGGCGCTGCTGCCCAGGGTGGCGGGGGCCGCTTTCCTCGGCGGTCTTCTCCTCGCCCTGCCGGTCTTCGCCCTCATCGACGTTGCCTATTTCCTGCCTTCGGTCGACCCCAAGAAGTTCGACTCCTTGTCCTGCATCGTGGGCGCCTTCGGTGTCTGGGCGGTTTCCTGGACGGTCTGGATTCCGGTGCTGCTCCATCGCTGTTCTAAGGAAGCCGACGCGCTCGAACGCTTCGTCGCGCGTTTCGTTAGGGGTTCCGCCATCGGCCTAGCGCTCTGTCTGCCCTGGTACCTCGTGCTGCGCCGCAAGCAGGCCTGCCACTGTGCGCTGGGCACTTTCATCGGTCTCGCCGCCGGACTTTGGTCGCTGCTCGTGGTCGGCGGGCCGCTGCTGCTGTTCCTCTCGCGCGAGCGGCGTCTCCGCGCCACGCTGCGCTGATTAGAGTTCGCAACCCTGCTGGGTCTCGCGCGTGGGACGGGCCACGAGGCCTCGGTAGGGCTCGTCGGGGTAGGCCCGGCCCGCGTTCTCGCCGCCCAGGCGTCGGTCGCAGCAGGCCAGGAGCTCCTCCATCGTGGCGCAACGGCGCATCTCGTGGAGGAAGGCGCCGTCAGCGTCGACGGCGAGGCCCACGAAATTGAGGAATTTCTTCAGCCGGCCGGCGTGCTGCTCGGAGGTCATCGCCCGGTCGCAGCATTCGTCCGCGAGGTCCTGCACGTAGGCCCGGACGTCGGCGAGGGTCGGTTGGAACGGGGCGCGTCCCGCCTGCAGGTCGCGCCATTGGGCGAAGATCCAAGGGTTCCGGATGGCGTGCCGGCCCATCATCATGCCGTGGGCGCCGGTCTCTCCGAGCAGTCGGGAGGCCTTCGCCGCGCTGGCCACGTCGCCGTTGGCGATGACGGGGCAGGGCAGGGAGCGGACGGCGCGCGCGATGGCGGCGTAGTCGACTTCGGACCAGTAAAGCCCCTTCACCGTGCGTCCATGGACGGTCACGAGGTCGACCTTGTGCCTGGCGAGGATGGCCAGCATTTCGTCGAAGCGTTCGGTCCCGTCGAAGCCGATGCGCATCTTCACCGTGAAGAGTCCGGGGATGGCCTGGCGCAGGGAGCCCACGAGCTCATCGACCTTGGCCGGATCACGCAGGAGCCCGCCGCCGACGTTCTTGCGGTAGACCTTGGGCGCCGGGCAGCCCATGTTGAGGTCGATGCCCGCCACGGGGAGCTTCAGCAGCTCCTTGACCGTCCGCAGCATGTGGGGCGTGTCCTCGCCGATGAGCTGGGCGAAGACCGGCCGGCCCGTGCCGTGGTTGATCACGGAATCGACGATGTGGCGTTCGGGCGTCGAGCTCTCGTGGACGCGGAAATATTCGGTCACGAACCAGTCGGGCGCCCCGCGTCGCGCAATGACGCGCATGAAGGCGGTCGTGGTCACGTCCTGCATCGGAGCGAGCACCGAGGGGCGCACGCCCGGCTCGGTGGGCTGGGGGAGTGCGGGGTTCACGCCTGCTTGCGCAGCTTGGCGAGCTGGGCCGACATATCCTCGCAGGCCTCGACCACTGGTAAGGCGATGAAGACGGGCCGCTTGGCCTTGACCGCCAGCACGAGCGCGTCGCTGGGACGGGCGTCGACCTCGGCGACCTTGCGGGCCACGGGCCCGTCCTGCGCGAGGAGGACGCGCGCGTAGAACACCCCGTCCTTCACGCTGACAATCGCCACGTGCGAGACCGCCGCATCAAGACCGAGGAGCAGGTGCAGCATCAGGTCGTGCGAGAGCGGCCGCTCCGAGAGGCGTCCGTCCAACGAGGCCTGCAGGGCCTCCCCCACGGCGGGGTCGACCTGGATCACGACGGTCTTGAGGGGGGTGACGAGGAAGACGGCGGTGCCCCCCTGGACGGGTACCACTTCGATGGCCTGGACCGGCACTGCCTCCTCGACGTTCATGCCGCACAATGAAGGCCGCAGGGGGCGCTTCGCAAGCCCGCTCCGAGGGCGCCAATCCTCGCTGTGCGCTTGCTGGACGACGTTTCGGGGGCATCTTGCCTCCCCGTGCATCCCTTCCTCGACGACGCCTTCCTCTTCGACTGGAGCCGCCTGCGCCCCGGGCACGTCGAGCCCGACATCCGCGAGGCTTTGCGCCGCGCCCAGGCCAACGTCGAAGCATTCAAGGCCCTGCCTCCCGGCCGACTGACCTATGACGATGTGCTTCTTGGTCTCGAGCGTTCCACGCGTGAGCTTTCACGTGCCTGGGGGCTGGTGACGCACCTCGATGCGGTCATGAACTCGGAGCCGCTGCGCAAGGCCCACAACGCCCTGCTGCCGGAGGTGACCGCCTTCTTCACCTCGCTGACGCTCGACCCTCAGGTCTGGTCAGTCATCCGTGACTACGCGGGCACGCCTGAGGCCGCCGCGCTGACCGGCGTGCGACGTCGTTTCCTGGAGGAGACCGTCGCCGACTTCGTCGAAAACGGCGCCGACCTGCCCCCGGAAAGCAAGCAACGGCTGGCTGCGATCAACGCCGACCTCGCCTCACGCACGCAGAAGTATTCCGAGAACGTCCTGGACTCCACCAACGCCTGGGACCTCTTCATCACGGACGAGGCCCGGCTCCGCGGGCTGCCTCCCAGCGCTCTCGGCGCCGCCAGGCAGTCGGCGACGGCCAAGGGCCGCCCGGAAGCCTGGCGTTTCACTCTGCACGCCCCGTCGGTCTTCCCGGTGCTCGAATATGCCGAGGATGAGGCCCTGCGCCGCGAAGGCTGGGAGGCTCTCGGACAGGTCGGGCTCAAGGCGCCTTGGGACAACACCGCCCTGGTGGGGGAGATCCTCGCGCTCCGGCAGGAGAAGGCGCGGCTGCTCGGCAAGGAACACTTCGCCGACTTCACCACGGCGCGCCGGATGGCTGGCAGCGGCGCCCGCGCGCTCGCCTTCATCGAGGACCTGGGCCGTCGTGTGCGTCCCCGCTTCCGCCAGGAGGCCGATGAGCTGGAGGCCTTCCGGGCGTCCCGCACCGGCGAGGCGAAGCGACACCTGCATCCCTGGGAGTTCGCCCTGTGGTCGGAGCGCATGCGCAAGGAGCTGCACGGCTTCGACGACGAGGCCCTGCGCCCCTGGTTCCCGGTCGACGGCGTCATCGGCGGGATGTTCCGCCTCTTCGGCGAGCTGTTCGGCATCACGGTCGCCGGACGCGACACCGTGCACGTCGATCCCTCGACGGGCGCGCGCACGGTCGTCCGCGCCGCGGAGCCGCGCATCGAGGCCGAGCCCGTGCCCGTCTGGCATCCCGAGGTGCGCTTCTACGAGGTTCGGGACGGCGCCCGCCATCTCGGCTCCTTCTACACCGACTGGTTCCCGCGCGAATCGAAGCGCGGCGGGGCGTGGATGAACTTACTGCGCACCGGCGGTCCCCGTCCGGACGGGACCTTCGCGCCGCACCTGGGCCTGATGTGCGGCAACTTCACGCCGCCCGTCGGCGGCGGGCAGGCTCTGCTCACGCATGACGAGGTCACGACCGTCTTCCATGAGTTCGGCCATCTCCTGCACCACGTGCTCAGCGAAGTCGAGGTGGAGTCCCTCTCCGGCGTGCGCGTGGCCTGGGACTTCGTCGAGCTGCCTTCGCAGATCCTCGAGAACTGGTGCTGGGAGCGCGAAGCGCTCGATCTCTTCGCCAGGCATCATCAGACCAACGAGCCCCTCCCCGCCGACCTCTTCGCCAAGCTCGACGCCGCCTCCAACTTCCGCTCGGCCTCCGCCTGCATGCGTCAGCTCGCCTTCTCCAAACTGGACCTCGACCTGCACCTCCGCGCGGAGGAGCTCAGGGGCCGGGATCTGGACGACCATTGGAACGGCGATTTCGCGGAGTGGCAGGCGCCCACGACCCGGCGGCTCCCCGCGATGGCCCGTCGCTTCAACCACCTCTTCTCCGACGCCACGGGCTACGCCGCCGGCTACTATTCCTACAAGTGGGCCGAGGCGCTCGAGGCCGACGCCTTCACCCGATTCCTCAAGGAGGGCGTGCTCAATCCCAAGACCGGCCGTGAGCTCCGCAGCCGCATCCTGGCCAAGGGCAATTCGGAGCCCGCGGCCAAGCTCTTCCGTGACTTCATGGGGCGCGACCTCGACCCCGAGGCTCTGCTGGTGCGCGACGGGCTGGCCTGAGACGACCGTTCCCGGGACCCCGGGCCTCTTATTCCCCTTGCGCCGAGGGGGTTTTTACTATGCGTAGGACCTTTTCCCATGAATCTGCGCAACATCGCCGTCATTGCCCACGTCGACCATGGCAAGACGACCCTGACCGATCGCCTGCTCTACCAGTCCGGCATGTTCAGGGCCGAGGACCTCGACAAGCTCGCCGGCGGCCAGCACGGGCTGATCATGGACTCGGGCGACCTTGAGCGTGAGCGCGGCATCACCATCACCGCCAAGAACTGCGCCATCCGCTGGAAGGACCCCCGCAACGGCGAGGAATTCAAGATCAACCTGATCGACACCCCGGGCCACGCCGACTTCGGCGGCGAGGTCGAGCGCGTGCTCAACATGGCCGACGGTTGCCTACTCGTGGTCGACTCCTTCGAAGGCCCGATGCCCCAGACCCGCTTTGTGCTCTCGAAGGCCCTGGCCCTCGGCCTCAAGCCCATCGTCGTGGTCAACAAGATCGACAAGTCCTCGGCCCGCCCCGAGGCGGTCGTCAACGAGGTCTTCGACCTCCTCGTGGCGCTCGAGGCTCCCGAATACGCCCTCGACTTCCCGGTAATCTACGCCTCCGGCCGCGAAGGCTGGGGCACGGCCGACCTCGCCAAGGCCACCGGGGACGCCCGCCCGAAGGACTTGCTCGAGCTCTTCTACGCCATCGTCGACCATATCCCGGCGCCCTACGCCGAGGGCTTTTCCCGCGGAGCTGCCGCCGGCTTCAAGTCCCGTGAGGAGGCGCTGGCCAACCCGCTCCAGCTGATGGTCACCGCCATCCTTTACAGCGACTACGTGGGACGCATCGCGGTCGGACGCGTCACCGCCGGAAAGATCTCCCCCGGCATGCCGGTCATGCTCGTCTCGCGCGACGGCACCCAGCACGATCAACGCGTCCTCGAGGTCGAGGTCTTCGAGGCCCTCGGACGCGTCAAGGCCCAGGAGGTCAGCGCGGGCGACATCTGCGCCGTCATCGGCCTCGACCACGTCGAGATCGGCGCGACCGTCACCGACCTCGAGAATCCCCGCCCCATGCCTCCGGTCAAGGTCGACGAGCCCACCGTGACCATGTCCTTCCGCGTCAATGACTCCCCGTTCGCCGGACGCGACGGAAAGTTCGTCACCGGCCGCCAGGTGGGCGAGCGCCTGATCAAGGAACTGGAGAAGAACGTCGCCCTCCGGGTGGAGCGTGAGCCCGGCGCCGACGCCTGGAAGGTGTCCGGCCGCGGCCTGATGCACCTCGGCGTGCTCATCGAGACTATGCGCCGCGAGGGCTTCGAGCTCTCCGTCGGCAAGCCCGAGGTCATCATGAAGACCGTCGGCGGCGTGCAGTGCGAGCCGGTCGAAACCCTGGCGGTCGACTGCCCCGAGGAGACGCAGAGCGACGTCATGTCGCTGGTGCTCGGTCGGCGCGGCGAGCTCCGCTCGATGGACGCCAAGGCCGGCACGAGCGGCTGGATCCACATGGAATTCAAGATTCCTTCCCGATCCCTCTTCGGCCTGCGCACGCTCATGCTCACCACCACCCGCGGCGAGGCGGTGATGTACCACACCCTGCTCGGCTACGAGCCGGTGAAGGGCGAGCCGCCCCGTCGCATCGCGGGCGTGATGATCTCCGGTGAGGCCGGCGCCGTCACCGCCTACTCCCTCGACCGTCTCTACGACCGCGGCGACTTTTTCGTTAAGCCGGCCGACGAGATCTACGAGGGGCAGGTCGTCGGCGAGCACTGCAAGGACAACGACCTGGAGATCAACCTAGTCATCAACAAGAAGCTCACCAACGTCCGCGCCGCCGGCTCGGACGACCTCGCGAAAATCAAGCCCGCCCGCCAGATGTCCCTCGAGAACTGCCTCGAATACATCGAGGCCGACGAGCTGGTGGAGGTCACCCCGAACTTCGTCCGCCTCCGCAAGCGCTGGCTGACGGAGAACGAGCGCAAGAAGAACTCTTGAGCCTCAGGACGGCGTGGTGAGACGGTAGCGGTGCGTCCCGTCCGGGAGCATCGCCGCTTCCATGCGCCAGGCGTCAACAGGCAGCCGTCCCTCGACGCGCTCCGGCCATTCCACGACCAGGTTCCACGGGGTCTTCGCGAGGTCCCAGACCATCAGGCCGTCGAAGGCGTCCGGGGCCTTCAGCCGGAAGGCGTCGACATGCAGCAGCCGTCGCCGGCCCTCGAGCACGTTGAGGAGCGGGAACGAGGGGCTGGTGACGTCCCCCGCGTAGCCAAGGCCGCGGGCCAGACCGCGGACGAACGTCGTCTTGCCCGCCCCGAGGTCTCCCGAGAGCGCCAGGACCGTGTCCGGCGGCAGCAGGGCCGCGAAGGCCTCGGCGGCGTGCTCGGTCTCCTCGCCCGACCGCGTGACGAGGCCGGCCTTCCAGGAGTCGAGCGAGGCGGTCTGGCCCATGGGCGCAGTCTCAGCCTGCCGGCGTCATCCACGCAAACCGCAAACGAAGGACCGGGCCGGACGGCCGGGTCCGTGGGCGCTTGCGGGCGCGCTCAGGAGACGATGCCGAGGGGCTTGACCGTCCTCCAGCCGCCACGGGTGAAGTCGGGGCACTGCGCGGGCGCGCTGCCGTCCTTCACCGAGCGGACCGAGAGCTCGAGGATGGCGGACCAGTCGGCCGCGTCGTAGACGGTCATATCGGGCGTGATGCCCTGACGCACGCAGTCCAGCATCCGATAGTTGAGGATGAAGTCCATGCCGCCGTGACCGCCGACCTTCTTGGCCAGTTCGCCTACCTTGGTGACCAGCGGGTGGCAATTGGCCTGCATGAACTTAGTGAGCTTCTCCTTCTCGTACGTCCATTCATGGCTGTTACGCTTCTCCAAGGGGTCGAGGAGCGGGTGCTTGTTGCCGGCGTCGATGGCGAGGCGCGCGGGGTAGCCGAAGAACGTGGCCTCGGTGCCGCAGAGCCCGTTGATGCGCGAATAGGGGCGGGGGCTGACCACGTCGTGCTGGATCATGATCGTCCGGCCGAGCTGGGTCTTGATGATTGACGTGTTCATGTCGCCGCACACGAACTTCTCGTCCTTGTGCCGGCCCTTGTTCGGCTGCGCCTTGTCGCGGAACTGGGTCAGGTTCAGCTCAGGCGAGGAGACCGAGACCACGAACTTGAAGGCGTCGCCCCGGCCGATGTTTAGGTACTGGGCCACCGGGCCCAGGCCGTGCGTCGGGTACAGGTTGCCGTCCATGAACGTGTGATAGTTGCGACGCCAGTCCCTGCCCAGGGCCCAGAGCACGCCCTTGCCGAGGTCGTGGATGTAGGCGCACTCGGCGTGCTTGAGCTCGCCGAAGAGCCCCTGTCGGGCCATGTGCAGGACGAAGAGCTCCTCTTCGCCGTAGCAGCAGTTCTCCAGGATGGAGCAGTGACGCTGGTATTTTTCCGAGGCGTCGACGAGCTGCCAGCATTCGTCCACGGTCACGGCCGCGGAGACCTCGACGAAGGCGTGCTTGCCCATCTCCATCGCCTTGAGGGCCATGGGGACGTGCCATTCCCAAGGGGTCGAGATGAACACGACGTCGATGTCGTCACGTGCCACCAGCTTCTCCCAGGCGTTCTCGTCGCTGAAGTAGACGGCCGGCTCCTTGCCGGTCTTCTTCTTCACGCTCTCGGCCGCGCCCTTGGCTCGCTGCTCGACGATGTCGCAGACGGCCACGACCTCGGCGAACGGGATGTTGGCGGCGGAGTTGACGTGACCGCGGCCGCGGTTGAGGCCGATGTAGCCGCAGCGCACCTTCTCCAGGGGCTTGGTGGTCAGGTCCCACACGGGCTTGTTCCCCGCGGGACGCGGGCGCGTGGCGCCGATCTCCTGCGTGCCGAGGAGCTTGAGCGTACGGGGGTCGGGGCCGGCTTCGGCGGACACGGCGTAGAGGCCGAGGCCCGTTGCGGCGACGGCGCCGAACTTCAGGAAGTCGCGGCGGTTGGAGGGTTCCTTGGGGTTAATGGACATTTCAGGTGATCAAGGGGAGGGGAGGCAGGGTCTTCCAGCCACCGCGGGTGAAGTCCGGGATTTCGACCGGCATGCTGCCGGAGGTGACCGACAGGTGCGAGACCTCAAGCAGGCATGACCAGGCGGCGGCGTCGTAGACGGTCATGTCCGGCGTCAGCCCCCTTCGTATGCAGTCAAGGAAGCGGAAGTTCATCAGGTGGTCCATGCCGCCATGTCCTCCGACCTTGCGCGCGTCCTCGCCAGCCAGTTTCACGAGCGGGTGGGGATTTGCCTGCATGAACTTCTTCAGCCTGTCCCCTTCGTAGGTCCATGCGTGGCTGTTGCGCTTCTCGTTCGGGTCAAGGAGCGGGTGCCGGTTGCCTGAGTCGATGGCGAGGCGGGCGGGGTAGCCGAAGAAGGTGGCTTCGGTGCCGCACAGCGCGTTGATCCTGGAGTAGGGTCGCGGCGAGGTGTTGTCGTGCTGGATCACGATGGACCGCCCGAGCGCCGTCTTGATCAGCGTCGTGTTCATGTCGCCGCACGTGAACCGTTCGCCGGCCGTCCGGGTCCGGTCCGCGCCCGTCTTTTCCCGCAGTTGCGAAAGGCCGATTTCAGGCGACGAGACCGAGACGGCCCGCGTCATGACGTCACCCCTGCCGAGTCCGAGGTAGGTCGCGAGCGGGCCGATGGCGTGGGTCGGGTAGGGGTTGCCGTCGATGAGGGTGTGATACTTGCGCCGCCAGTCGCGCTGCGGACGGAAGAAGGTGCTGTCGGGCGCGGTCCCGCGCTGGTCGTGGATGTAGGCTCCCTCCGCGTGCTTGAGGTCGCCGAAGAGGCCCTCGGCCGCCATGCGCCGCACGAAGAGCTCCTCCTCGCCGTAGGCGCAGTTCTCCAGGATCGGGCAGTGGCGGCCGTATTTCTCGGAGGCGTCGACGAGTTCCCAGCACTCCTTGACGGTGATGCCGCAGTTCACCTCGACGAAGGCGTGCTTGCCGAGCTCCATCGCGCGCACGGCCATGGGCTTGTGCCATTCCCAAGGCGTGGCGACGTAGACGACGTCGATGTCGTCGCGGGCCACCAGCTTCTCCCAGGCGTCCTCCGAGCCGACGTAGAGGTCGGGGGACTTGCCCGTCCTCTTCCGCACCGCTTCGGCCTGCGCCTTGGCGACGTCCTCCTTGATGTCGCAGAGGGCCTTCACCTCGACCCACGGCAGGGCGACGCAGGAGTTCACGTGGGCCCGGCCGCGGTTGAGGCCGATGATGCCGACGCGGACCTTTTGGACCGGCTCGGTGGTCAGGTCCCACACGGGACGGCTGCCCGTCGGACGCGCAGGCGTCGCGGTCTGCGTCCGCGCGCCGAGCAGGCCGCGGGGGTCGGGCGCCGCTTCCGCGGAGGCCGCGCCAAGGGCGGCGAACGGGGCCATCTTTAGGAAGTCGCGGCGCGAAGGATGGACGGGGCGATCCATGCATCATTGGTATTTGGCGTCGCTTGAAGCGACAAGTCCCAAGCGGTGTCCGAATCCGCCTTTTGTCACCAGAGCACGAAACCCTGCGCCCACTTGACGCCGAACACCGCCAGATTACGCACGATATGTGCCGTAAAGCACGGCGCGAGCGACCGATCAGGGTTCAGGGGGTTGAATCGGGCCACGTAGAGTCCGAGCGAGGTCACGAAGGCGAAGGCCAGGCTGATGCGTCCCTGCGCGGTCGAAACGTCAAACCCATGGATGAGCGCGAAGACGGCCGATCCGCCGAGCGCCACTCCGAGAAGGCCCGGTCCGGTCAGCCAGCTCGGCGCGGCGAATCCGCGGAACACCGTCTCCTCGACCACCGCCGCCGCGATCAGCGAGAGCAGGGAGAGTCCCGTGAGCACCGACTGCATCTCCGCGACCCCCGTCCTGATCTCGACCACCGATTCCGCCACCGTGATGAGAAGCATCGCGGAAGCCGCCGCGAAGTGGGCTGCGGCGGGCGCGCGCGTCGTGCCCGGCCAGAAGCCCTCCGGAGCCGACGTGGCCGCGCGGCGGCGCTTCTCGCGCGTCCATCCTGCCGTCACCGCCGCCGCCAGCAGGGTGTAGAGCAGGGCGGCGGTCGTGGCGTCCATCGCAGTTCAGCGGACGCCCAGCACCCAGGCCCGGTAGGCGGGCGAGGCGTGGTCGGCGGCGAAGGCCAGCCATTGCGGGACCGCGTAAGGGTGGCGGGCGTGAACCCAGGATTCGAGGTCGCGTCCTCGGGCGGCGGCGAACTTGAACGTCACCCGGAACTCCTCTTCGCTCTCAGGCCTGCCTTCCCAAACGTAATGCGAGCGCAGCGGGCCTTCGACCTGGGCGCAGGCGGCGAGGCCGGCCGCGACGGCGTCGGCGGCCATCCGGTCTGCCTCCTCGCGTGAAGGGAGGGTGGTGATGGCGACGCCGACCTCAGTCATGTCCCGGATCGGAGTCGGCCAAGTACTTCTCCGTGATGATGCTCACGAGGAGGTCGCGGGCCTCCTTGACCGAGTCGACATGCACGTACAGGTCGCGGTCCTCGGGCGAGACCATGCCCCACTGCTGCATCACTTCGAGGTCCATCACGTGCTTCCAGAACGGCGAGCCGAAGAGTAGGATGGGGAACTTCTTCTTCGTTTTGCCGGTCTGGATGAGCGTCAGCATCTCGAACAGCTCGTCGAACGTCCCGAAGCCTCCGGGGAAGGCCACGAGCGCCTTGGCGAGGTAGAGGAACCAGTACTTGCGGACGAAGAAGTAGTGGAACTCAAGGTTGAGCTCCTCGGTGATGAAGGGGTTGTGGCTCTGCTCGAAGGGCAGGGAGATGCCCAGCCCGACCGAACGGCCGCCCGCCTCATGCGCGCCGCGGTTGGCCGCCTCCATGATGCCGGGGCCTCCGCCGGAACAGATGAGGAAGCGCTGCCACTCGGGCAGACCCATCGACCAGTGGGTCATCTCGGCCGCCAGTTCGCGGCATGCCTCGTAATAAGCCGAGCTGCGCAGCGCCAGCTCGGCAACACGGAGACGGGCAGCGCATTCGTTTCCGTCGCAGACACCCAGCCGGACGGCCTCCTTGGCGGCGGCCAGCTCGGCTTCCGCCTTCTCCCGCGGCAAGGTGCGGGCGGAACCGAACATGACCACCGTGTTGCGGACGCCGTTCTTCTTGAACCGGAGGTGGGGCTCCATCATCTCCGCCATCACCCGCAGGGTGCGGGCTTGGGGGCTCAGCATGAACTCCCTGTTCAGGTAGGCTTTGGGCGGGGTGGGCCGTTTGCTTCCTTTGAAAGGGTCCATGCCGTCATCTTTGACCCCTGCCGAGTCCTGCCAAGCCGGGAAGCACGGTGCTTGACACTTACGAAGAGGCTTCGTTGCTTTGTTTTTTCGACTTATGCAGCCCACCTACCGTCCGTCTAAAATCGCCCGCGCCCGTAAGTGCGGCTTCCGCGCCCGCTCCAAGACCCGCGGCGGCCGCAAGGTGCTGGCCAACCGCCGTCGCGTCGGTCGCAAGCGGCTCGCCTGAGGGCTACATGCGTCTTCCGCGGGAGCGAAGAATCAGGGCTTCGGCCGATTTCCAACGCCTCCGCACCACGGGCTCGCGGATCGACTGCGGGCCATTCGTTTTGAACGTCGGACCGGGCGCCGTCGGCTGTCCCGCGCGCTTTGCGGTCGTCGCCGCCAAGAAGAGCCTGCCCCTTGCGGTCGACCGTAATCGCGTCAAGCGGCTCGCCCGGGAACTGTTCCGAACCGATCCCGCGGCTTTCCCCGACGGGTGGGAGGTCGTGCTCGTCGCGCGCGCCTCGATGCTGCGCCGGCCGTTGGCCGAGCTGCGGCGCGTCTTTGCCCAAGCTGCGTCGCGTACCGTGGGCGGCGCCAAGTCATGAGTCCGTCTTTGCCCGCCCGGGCTGCGCTGGCCCTGGTCGCCTTCTACCGGCGCTTCCTCTCGCGCCCCCTGCATCTCATCGTGCCTGGATCGGGCTGCCGCTTCACGCCCACCTGCTCGGCCTACGCGTTGACATGCCTCGAGCGCTTCGGCCTTTTGAAGGGCGGATGGCTTTCCTTGAGGCGTATCTGTCGCTGCCATCCCTGGGGAGGCTGCGGGCACGACGAGCCGCCCTCCGCCTGAAGCTCAGTTGCCCGCCCAGTTCGTGAGATTGTCCGCGCGGTAGGGGCCGGACGCGTTGTCGTCGAAGTAGGTGGCCGGCACGATGCCCGAGGTCGTCATCGAGGGCGAGCCGAGCGGGTCCCAGTATTCTCCGGCGGCCGGCTCCAGTCCAGCCGCCGGCTCGACGTAGTTCGCTCCGCAGCTGACGATGAGGAAGCCGGAGGTGCGCCAGTTCACGTAGGGCGTAGCGAATACGCCCGTGGTCGGATTCTGCACGGCGGTTCCGGATGAGGGCAGGATGCGGTAGCGGTAATCGTAGGGGTTGCCCCAGGGGTCGACGAAGTGGATCTGGGTGGTCAGGTCGCCTGAGGCGGCGTTGTTGTTCGTGTCGACTTCGCCCGAGTTGAGGAAGGGCTTGAGTCGCCGGGCGGCGCCGCCGGGCAGCGACGTGTCGTTGAAGTTCACGAGGGTGACGCTCACCCCGCCGGTCGCCACGGGTGACTGACGCAGCACCTGACGGCCGCTCAGCTGGTTGTAGAGGGCGCGACGGAAGCCGACGCTGTCAGAGACTCCCGTGCCCGCCGGGGCGCAGGGGTAGTCGCCGTAGCTCTTCTTGTAGGCCTCGGAGGCCATCGCCATCGCCTGGATGCTGCCGCGCGCGACCGCCTTGGAGCGGGCGTTGCTGGCGGCACGGAAGAGCCCGAAGGAAAGGGCGGCGAGGATCAGGATGATCGCGATGACGACCAGGAGCTCGATGAGGGTGAACCCTCGGCGTGTGCGGGTGCGGACGGACATGGTTCAGATGTGTCTGGAATCGTTCTCGTCCTTCTTGACGTATCCGGAGTCCTGCCGCTGGTGGTTGACGGCGTTCTTCTTGAGGTAGGCCTGATGGACGTCGTCCGCGGACATGCCGAGGACCTGGGCGATGGAGATGAGGAAGTGGAAGAGGTCGATGACCTCCACCTTGGCGTTCTGCTCGTCGAACTTCTGATACTTGGCCCACCACTTCCAGGGCACGGAGTCGGTCAGCTCGGCCATCTCCTGCTGCATGGCGCGCAGGTAGTTGAGGGTCCATTTGACCTTCTCCTCCTCGGTCATCCCCTGGGTGACGACCCCGATGCGGCTGTTCAGCGCCTCCTGCATCTTGAAGATCTCCTCGAGCTTGTCGGACATGCTTCGAGGCTGGGGGCGCCGCCGCTCCGGAGCAACACCGTATGCGCCCCTTGCGGATTGCGCTTTGCATGCCGCAGGGACTCTGGCTTGCTCCTGACGTGCCCGAAGCGGAATCCGCCAGCCTGAGGAAGCCCGAGGTCCTCGCCCCGGCCGGCGGCTGGGACTGCGTCCGCGCGGCGGTCGAGAACGGCGCCGACGCCGTCTTCTTCGGCGTGGGCCGCTTCAACGCCCGTGTCCGCGCCTCGAACTTCGAGGAGGTCGACTTGCCGGAGCTGATGAAGTTCCTCCACGGCCGGGGTGTCCGCGGCTACGTCACCTTCAACACGCTGATCTTTCCTGAGGAGCTCGCGGAGGCCGCGCGCACGTTGCGCACGATCGTGGCCTCCGGGGTCGACGCGGCCATCGTGCAGGACGCCGGCATCTGCCGGCTCATCCGCCGCATCTCGCCCGACTTTCCCATCCACGCCTCGACGCAGATGACGGTCACGAGCGGCGCGGGCGTGGCCTTCGCCAGAGAGCTCGGGGCCTCGCTCGCGGTGCTCGGCCGCGAGGTCTCGCTGCCTGAGATGCAGGGTATCCGCGAGGAGCAGGCCGCCAAGGGGCTCCCGCTCGACCTCGAGGTCTTCGTGCACGGCGCGCTCTGCGTGGCCTATTCGGGGCAATGCCTGACCAGCGAGTCGCTCGGGGGGCGTTCCGCCAACCGCGGCGAATGCGCCCAGGCCTGCCGTCTGCCGTATGAGCTCGTGGTCGACGGCCGTCCGGTCGACCTCGGCGACCGCGCCTACCTGCTCTCTCCGCAGGACCTCGCTGGGGTCGAGGTCGTCCCCGACCTCATCCGCGCCGGCGTCCGTTCGCTCAAGATCGAGGGGCGTCTCAAGTCCCCCGAATACGTCGCGGCCATCACGCGGGCCTACCGTCGCGCGGTCGACGCGGCCTGGGAGGCGCTCACGAAGGGGTCGGACGCCGACGCGGCCGCCGCCAAGGTGCGCCAGGAGGAGGATTACGCGATGCAGATGACCTTCTCGCGCGGACTCCACACGGGCTGGCTCCGCGGCATCGACAACCAGCGTCTGGTCCACGCCCGTTTCGGCAAGAAGCGCGGAGCCTTGGTGGGCCGTGTCGCGGAGGTCGCCGCCAACGGGGTGCTGCTGCGACTGGAGGGTCCGGTCAAGCCGGGCGACGGCGTGGTCTTCGATCAGGGCCGTCCGGCGGAGCGCGAGCAGGGCGGCTTCGTCCACGGCGTGGAGCCGGCCCGCGGCGGCCTGACGTTCCTGCGCTTCGGGCGCGAGGACATCGACTGGTCCCTGGTCGCCCCGGGCGCGCTCATCTGGAAGACCAAGGATCCCGAGCTCGAACGCCGTCTGCGCGATTCCTGGGACCGTGAGCGTCCCAACCACCGCCGTCCGGTCTCAGCCCGCGTGGCGGGACGCGCCGGGGCTCCTTTGCGCATCGAGTTCCGCGACGACGACGGCCATGTGGCGTCGCGTGAGAGCGCGGCGCCCTGTGCAGTGGCGGAGAAGCGCCCGCTGGACGCGGCCGTCCTGCGTGAGCAGCTGGGACGTCTGGGTGACACCGCGCTGGAGCTGCGCGACCTGGCGGCCGATCTCGAAGGCCCAGTCATCGTGCCCGTCAGCGAGCTCAACCGGATGCGACGTGAGCTGGCCGCGGATATCGGGGAGCAGCGTGCCCGGCCGCCCCGCTGGACGCTCCTACCTTATGATCCGCAGGCCGTCCGGGTCGCCGTCGGTCCGGACGCGCCCAAGGGCCCCGCGGAGATCGTGGCGGTCATACGGGAGTCGGCCCAGCTCGAGCCCGCGCTCGAATCAGGCGCCCGGACGGTCTACGCCGAATTCGAGGATCCCAAGAAGTTCCGGGCCGCGATGGCCCGCGTGCGGGAGTTCCGCGAGGCGAAAGGAACGCCCGTCGAGTTCTGGGTTATGGGTCCGCGTCTCCGCAAGCAGGGCGAGGAGCGCGTCACCGAGCTTGTACTCTCCTGCGGAGCGGACGGCTATCTGGCCCGTAATCACGAGGACCTGCGCGCGTTTGCCGAGGCCGGCGTCCGCCGCCGCGGCGACTTCTCCCTCAACGTCGCCAACGGACTCACCGCCGAGTGGCTCATGACCCGTCACGGCCTCGAGGGCGTGACCGCCTCCTACGACCTCGACGCCGGACAGCTGGCGGCGCTGCTCGGTTCGGCCCCGCCCGGTTGGTTCGAAGTCACGCTTCACCAGCACATGCCCATGTTCCACATGGAGCACTGCGTGTTCTGCGCCTTCCTCTCCAAGGGCAAGGACTACCGCGACTGCGGCCGCCCCTGTGAGAAGCACCGCGTGACCTTGCGCGACCGCGTCGGCGCCGAGCACCTGCTCCGCGCCGACGCCGGCTGCCGCAACACCCTTTACAACTCCCGGGCCCAGACGGGGGCCGAATACGCCGGCCAGCTGCTGGCTCTGGGCGTCCGCCGCTTCCGCGTAGAGTTTGTCGACGAGGACGTGTCCACGGTCGCCCGTACGCTCGCGAAATACCGCGCGCTGCTCGACGGCGACCTCGATGGCACCGCGCTCTGGAACGACCTTAAGGTGCTCAACCAGCTGGGCGTGACGCGCGGCACGCTGCGGGTTCGGCCCTGATCAGCCGTCGTCGCGCAGGCGGGGCAGCAGGCCCGTGACACGCCGCGAATCGGAGGCGTTGCGCACCGCCATCGCATAGGCCGTCGGATCGCCGACCAAGATCACCTGCCGTCGACCGCGCGTGACGGCGGTGTACACGAGGTTACGCGCGAGCATCACGCTGTGCTGGCGAAGTAGCGGGACGACGACTGCGGGGAACTCCGAGCCTTGCGACTTGTGGATGCTGACCGCGTAGGCGAGCTGCAGGTCCCCCTGTTCGCCGCGCTCAAGCTCCACGCGTGCGCCGTCGAAGTCCACCAGCAGCGTGCCTTCCTCGTCCTGCTCCAGCACCACGCCGAAGTCGCCGTTGAACACATTGCGGTCGTAGTTGTTGCGCGTCTGGATGACCTTGTCTCCGGGCGAGACGCGTCCCGGCCTCGCGTCGCGTCCGCGCAGGCGGTCCTGCAGGGCCGAATTGAAGGCCTGGATGCCGCCCGTGCCCTTGTGCATGGGCGCCAGCACCTGGATGTCGCGGAGCGGGTCCAGCCTGAGTGCGCGGGGCAGCACCTCGCAGCAGAGCCGGGTGACCGCCGCCACGCAGGCTTCCGGTTCGTCCGCCCGGACGAAGTGGATATCCTGCGTGAAGTCGAGCGAGGCGGGATCGGTCAAGGGCGTGGGCGGCGCGGTCTCTCCGTGGAGGATGCCGTGGGCCACGGTGACGATGCCGCTGCGCGCCCCCTGGCGGAACACCGAGTCGAGCCGCGTGACCGCGGCGGCCTTGGAGTCGATGAGGTCGCCGAGCACGTTGCCGGCGCCCACCGACGGCAGCTGGTTGACGTCGCCGACCAGCAGCAGGTGGGCCTGCGCCGGCACGGCGCGCAGCAGCGCCGCGGCCAGCTTGGTGTCCAGCATGCTGGATTCGTCGATGATGACGAAGTCGGCCGCCAGCGGGCTGTCCGCGTTGACCGTGAATCCGCCCGCCGCGGGGTCGAACTTGAGCAGCCGGTGCACCGTGGCGGCCGCCTGGTGGGTGGCCTCCGACATGCGCTTGGCGGCGCGACCGGTCGGCGCTCCCAGCACCAGCTTGGCGCGTTTCGCCGAGAGGATGTCGCAGAGGGCGCGGAGGATGGTCGTCTTGCCCGTGCCCGGGCCGCCGGTCAGCACGGAGACCTTCGACCCCAGGGCCATCTTCACGCCCTCGGCCTGCGCGGGCGAGAAGGCGAATCCGGCCCGTGCCTGCGCCCATTCGACGGCCCGGTCGGCCTGGATGGGCGGCAAGGCGGAGCCGGCGGCTAGGATGCGGCGTATAGACTGGGCAACCGACTTTTCGGCGGACTCCTGGGCGCGGAGCTGTACAAGACGCGTGCCCCGGGCGTCCAGCACGCCCACCGCCGACTCCGCGATGAGCCGTCGCAGGCGCTCGTGCACGACCGTCCGGTCCACCTCGAGCAGCTCGGTCGCCTTCTCGAGCAGGCCTTCTTCCGGGAAGGCGCTGTGACCTTCGCCCTCGAGCTCCTCGAGCGCGTGCAGGATGCCCGCGTCGACCCGCTGCGGTCCCGCCGTGGGCAGTCCGAGGTTGCGGGCGATCTTGTCCGCGGTCCTGAAGCCGACGCCGTCGACTTCGCGGCAGACGCGGTAGGGCTCGGTCGTCAGGACCTTTTTGGCGTCCTGCCCGTAGGCCTTGACGATGCGCAGGCAGAGCGCGTTGGTCACGCCGTACGTCTGCAGGAACACCATGACCTCGCGCAGGGACTTCTGTTCCTCCCAGGCCTCCTTGATGGCCTTGGCGCGGCTGGGGCCGATGCCCTCGACCTCGCGGAGCCGCGCCGACTGGTGGGAGATGATCTCGAACGTGCGGACGCCGAATTTGGCCACGATCTTGTCCGCGTAGGTCTTGCCGATGCCGTGGATGAGACCGCTGCCCAGGTACTTGCGGATGCCATGCACCGAGGAGGGCAGGCGTGAGCAGAAGGACTTCACGCGCAGCTGGGGCCCGTGGGAAGGGTGCCGTTCCCAGTGGCCGGTGACGTCGACCGTCTCGCCGCACTGCAGGCCCGTCATGTTGCCCAGCACCATGGTCCTCTCACCGTTCTCCTGCGAGAGTTCCGCGATGGTGAAGTGCGTCTCTTCGTCGAGCCAGAGGATGCGTTCCACCACGCCCGAGAGGGTCGTCTCGGGTCCGCGGTCCTTCGGGTCGCGCGGATTAGCCATGGGTTTATGCAATCGCCCGGTGCCGCCGGGGCGAAGCGAAAATCACTTCAGGCCCAGGGCGTCCCTACCGAGCTCGGCCAGTCCGGGATGGATGCCGTCCGGGCCGTGCGGCTCGAGTTCCTCCGCCGTGTGGCTGCCGGTCGTGACGCAGTGCATGCGGGCGAGGCCGCCGTTGCGTGCGGTGGCGATGTCGAACGGCGAGTCCCCGACCATCATCGTGCGCGCGGGGTCGGCCTTCATCCGGTCGACCACGTAATGCGTGAATTCCGGCTGCGGCTTGCGCCAAGCATGGACGTTGGTGCCGAAGATGCCGTCGACCAGTCCGTCGAGCCTCAGTTCGGCCAGGATGGCGCGGGAGCAGGTCTCATCCTTGTTGGTGTAGACGGCGGTGCGGACGCCCCGGGCGCGCAGGTCGGTCAGGATCTCGCGGCAGCCCGGGTAGGTCCGCAGTCCGTGGAACATCACGGAGGGAAAGTGTTCGCGGAAGAGCCGGACGGCGGTCGGGGCGTTGGCCTCCCCGGCCAGATTGACCACGGTCACATTCACCGATCCACCCACCGCCCGACGCACGTCCTCAAGGCTGACTCCGGGCAGGCCCATGAGCTTCATCACGTCGTCATAGCAGCGGTGGATGGCCTCGAAGTTGTCCACCAGGGTTCCGTCCAGGTCGAACAGCACGGTTTCCGTGGGCGGGCGCGTCATGTCGGGCATAGTGGGCGGCTCCCGCCCGGCTTTCCAAGTTTGGATTTGCAGGGGTAGGGGGCTCTCCTAGGTTGCGTCTTTTCCATGAGCCTCTCGCTGGACCTCAACAAGCCCCTCGGCCGCGCCGGCCTTCTCGTCGCCGCCGTCGTGGCCGCCGCCGTCACCTACGCGGCCGCCCATTTCTCCTTCCACTTCATGACTGAGACCCTTCCCCACAAGGGACTCGAGAAGAAGAAGGCCGCGCTCTTCGAGAAGGTCAGTTCCGCCGCCTTCGCCAAGTCCAAGGTAGCCGCCAAGGGCAAGACCTTCGACGACCAGGCGGCCAAGGCTCAGGCTGATGCCGCCGCGGCCGCCGAACTCAAGAAGCAGGAGGCCGAACTGCATCATGAGGCTGAGGGGATTTGGGGACCCTTCGCCATCTTTCTCCTCATCCTTTCCGCGATTTTTGGGGCCGGCCTCCTCAGCGTCTACGTCCAGCGACGCGCCAATGACGCAGGACTCTCGGGCCTCTGGATCTTCACCAACCACCTCGGCGCCTGGGCCGTGGGCTGTTATGTCGCCTTCATTCCCTATCTACGAGAAGTCGGCGCTGTGAAGGTCTGGAGTCTGGTTCCAATCATCGGCGTCCTGCTGCTGCTTCCCGTGATGCTGGCCGGAGGAGGGCACGCCCATGACCATGGGCACGACCACGACCATGACCATGACCATGGTCACGCTCACTGAGCCCTGTTTCAGGCCGGGGCGGTCCGCCCGAAGTCAAAGACGGTGTGGCTGACCTCCCCCCGCTCGAGGCAGGAGAGGTCGCTGTCCGGCCCTGATTCGACGGTTTCACCATCTTTCCAGGCGAAGCGGTAGCCGAGTTCCGAGGGCCGGAACAGCGAGCCGTGGCGGACCAGCGCCGGCACCGTGCGCTTCATTTTGGCCCCGTCATGCATGTTCGAGGGATAGTTGAGGCTGTGCACCAGCATGCCGCGCGGGGGATGTCCGACCAGCGAGTGGGCGAAGGCCGTGGCATGACGGCAGGCCGACTCCAGGTTGCCCCTGACCTCCTCCGGGCATTCGGCGGATCGGTGGTGCGCCCGTTCGAAAACGGTCCGGTCGAGGTCGAACGAGCAGGCCACCGCGGGGAGGCCCCAAGCCGTGCCTTCCGTCGCTCCTGCCAGTGTGCCAGAACTGAGGCAGAGGGGCATGGTGGCGTTGAACCCGATGTTCATGCCGGAGACGACTACGTCGGGCTTGCGCTTTAGCAGGTGGCCCAGGGCGATGTTCACGCAGTCGGACGGGGTGCCGTCGATCGACCACGTCTCGTCACCCGGTCCGTCGAGGGCGGTCACGGTGACTTCGCGATGGCGGCTGAAGGCCCGACCAATCCAGCTGCGTTCGCCGGAGGGCGCGGCCACGATGACTTTGAACCCCGCCTTGCCCAGGGCATGGGCCAGGGCGTGCAGGAAGGCGGCCCCCACGCCGTCGTCATTGGTCAGAAGTGCGGTGGGTTTCATCAAGGGGGGTCGTTCTTGCCGCCGGTCTCGAGCTCGGCGATCAGGTCCCGCAGGACGGCCGCCGTCTCGTAATCTTCTTCAGCCAGGGCTTTGCGGAGACGCTGCTTGGCCGAAGCAATCTTGCCCCACGGGTCGGCGGTCTCATCGGCGGCCGGACGGCGTCCCGTATGGACCAGGCCGGGCTGGGCTCGGGCGATGGTCACGACGGTCTCCTTGGCGTGGGCCTCGTAGCAGGAGGGGCAGCCCAGCCTGCGGACTCTTTCAAAGTCGCTCCAGCGGAACCCGCAGGCCGGGCACCGCCCGCGCCCCGCGGCGGAGGGCACGTCAAACTTCACTCCCAAGGCCAAGGAGGGCAGGGTGCCGGCCGCCGCCTTGGCCACGCAGGGGCAGGCACCGCAGCAGGCGAACGGGTGAGCCTTGGCTCCGGCGACGAGGCTGATGAAGACTTGGGGGGGCTGCTGGCAGCCTTGGCAGCTGGGCGGACGCGGGAGCATCGGTTGTCCAACATGGACGGGGCTTCCTCCGGGTTCAAGCGCGACAGGGGTCTTTTCCTGTTGAAGCCGGTCTCGTCTCGGATTGCCTATGGGATGATGTCCGTCCTCCTCACCCTGTCGATTCTGGCCGAGGCCGAGACCAAGGGAACCTTGTGGTATTTCCAGCAGATGGACAGCGTCGGCCTCGCCGTCGCCGGCGTCCTGCTGGTCTGCTCCTTCATCGGCTGGGGCGCCATGATCCAGAAATGGGGCGACGTGCAGGAGCTGCGCCGCCGCAATCTGGCGTTCGAGCGCCGGCTCCGTGATGAGCCCGCGGTCGTCGCGCTCAACTTCCCGCGCGGCGCGAGCCTCGCCCCCTACGAATACCTCGTTGCCGAGGCCGTCTCGGCGGTCCAGCGCCACAAGGGTCGGCTCCTCCGTCAGTCCGACGTCACGCTCTGCATGGGACACGTCGAGAACGCCGTGCAGCGCGGCGTGTCCCGCACCATGGTCAAGTATGAGGACAAGATGGTGCTGCTTTCCTCGCTCGTCTCCGGCGGCCCGTTCCTCGGCCTGCTCGGCACGGTCTGGGGCGTCATGCTCACTTTCGGCGCGCTCACCGAGAAGGCGAGCATCTCGCAGCTCGCGCCCGGCGTCTCCGGGGCGCTCGTCACCACCACGCTGGGCCTGCTCGTCGCCATCCCCGCCACCTTCGGCTACAACTATCTGCTCACGCGGGTGAAGCTCATGACCACGGAGCTGGAGAACTTCGCCAGCGCGCTGGCCGACCGCGTCGAGCTCGAGCTCGAGGGCGAGGCCCGCCGCAACTTCGCACAGCATCAGGAGCGCGAGGCGCTCCGACGCGCCGCCGCGACCGTCCAGCCCGCCGCCTCGGCGCCGGCCGCCGCCGTCTCCCCGTCGCCGCAGGCGCCCGCGACCGACGACGGTTCCTTCAGTCCTCCCGGCTGGGAGGACGCCCAGTGATCCGGCATGGCGCGCTCCTTCTCCAAGCCGCACCGGTTGCACGTGATGAACGAGCTCAACGTCACGCCGATGCTCGACCTCTGCTTCTGCCTGCTGATCATCTTCATGATCGCCACGCCGGTCCTGGAGCAGACCACTGCGGTCAACCTGCCCAAGGCTGAAAAGGGCGCCGGAAAGTCGCCCGACACCAAGGCCCAGTACCGGTTCGTGGTCATCGGAGCCGACGGCTCTTACAGTCTGGGCAACCGACCGGTGACGCCGGCCCAGCTCGGCGAGGAGTTCGCCTCCATCGCCGCCCTGCCGGAGGCGGAGCAGCCCGTCGTGCGCGTGCGCGGAGACGGTGCCCTCCAGTACCAGAAGGTGATCGACGTCATGTCGATGGCCAAGTCCCGCGGGCTGACCAAGGTCGGCCTCGATACGGAGGTCCGCTGAGCGATGTCCGGCGGAGCCAGGGGCATGATCGGGTCGGTGCTGGTGCACCTGCTCATCGTCGGGGCGTTCGTCGGCTTCTCCTGGTTCGCGGCCACGCGGTCGGGCGAATCGCTCGAACCGGACGACATCCTGCTGGTCGACCTCAACGGCGTGCCGAGCCGTCGTCCAGGCGAAATCGGTAAGGCGGCCGGAGTGGCCAAGGGCTCGCCCGACGCTCCCAAGGGCATCAAGAGCGTGCGCATCAAATCCTTGGACATGGAGGCCGTGCGCAGGGCCCAGGAGCAGACCGAGTCGGCCTCGCAGTCCAAGACGGCGTCCAAGTCCGATACCAAGTCCCCCGCGAAATCCTCCGACAAGTCCTCGAAGAACGGACGCACCTCGCTCGGCGAATTCCTTTCCTCCAAGGGAGGCCGATCGAGCTCCTCCGGTAAGACGGGTTCGATCGGCGGCGTCTCCGTGCGCGGACGCGCCCATGGCACGGGCGAGAACGGCGGGGACGGCGGCAGCGCCTCCGCGATGCAGCTCTACGCCGGCGAGGTGCACGCTCGTTTCCGCTCGGTATGGGTCGAAATCATCAGCCAGGACGGCGCGGAGATCGAGAAGGTCGGGGCCTGCGGCGTGACGCTCATGGTCGACGCCTCGGGCAACGTCCGCTTCGGCTCCTGGATGAGGCAGCCCGCCGATTCCCGCATCGCCGAACTCGTCCGGCGCGCCTGCGCGCGGATCGGCAACTGCGGCCCGCCTCCCGGCGGCAAGGGCTTCGGGATCGACTTCCCCAACGTCTCCGTCAGCGGAGGCTGAGGCTCAGTCCCTGACCTGCAGTGTCATCTGCACCTCGACCGAGGCGCCGAGCGGAAGTCCGTTCACCGAGACCGCGGCACGAGCGTGCCTGCCGGCTTCGCCGAAGGCCTGAAGCAGGAATTCGGAGGCGCCGTTGAGCACCTTGGGGCTATCGCTGAAGCCGTCGATGCCGTTGACGAAGCCGTTGACCATGACCACGCGCTCGACCTTCTCCAGGCCACCCAGGGCGGCCTTGGCGTTGGCGAGCGCATTGAGGGCGCAGAGCCGGGCGGCCTCGGCGGCCTGGACGAGGTCCACCTCGCGCCCGACTTTGCCCTGCGAGACCACCTTGCCGTCCCGGATCGGAAGGGTGCCGGCGAGGAAGAGCAGCGAGCCTGTGCGCACGGCGGGCACGTAGGCGCCGGCGGCGGCAGGAGGGGCGGGCAGGGTGAGGCCGAGTTCGGCGATGCGGGCTTCGACGTTAGACATGGTTCAGCGCGCATGCTTGGCAGGTATCCGTCCTGGCGCAAGTGGCGACAGCCGGTCGGCCGGAGCGCCGCCTTCAGTCCGCCGCGTCCCGGCTGGAGAGGCCGCGGTCATGGTGCCGGTCAGCGACCGTTGGCCTTGCGGAGCCCTTCAATCAGCTCGGTCACGAGTTCGCGCGCCCTGGCCTTGACCTCGCGCGGCAGCGCCGTGTCGGCGGAGGCCACGGCCTTCTTCACCTGCGTGTACGTCACGGCCATGACCTTCTCGTTGTTGCGGATTACGGTGGCGGTGTCGCGGATGGAAAGCTCGATGTCGGCGGCGGACCGCCCCAGGGTGCGGTCGAACCTCACTTCGATGGTGAGGAGGGGCACGGTCGTCTCGTTCGAGATCATCGGTGCCTCCTTGGGCGCAATATTGCTGCGTCGTAGCTCAAGTTCGATGACGTCGCGCAGCTCGGCCCGCAGGTCCCCGTCCTCCGTCCGCTGGTCGCTGACCTTAACGTCGATGAACAGGAAGTTGATGCCGCGGAGCTTGTTCACGCTGGTGTCGACCGGGGCGGATCTGGCCGGAGCGGGTTCCTGTGCGAGGACGACGGAGACGGTGAGCAGGGCGGCGATGAGGTGGCGCATGGGGAGCTCCCATCATCTTGCCTTGTGGGGGGGCTTCCCTTCAATCCCGATTACTTAGGGCCGAGGGTGACGGCGTTTAGGGGATGCTGGTCCAGCAGGGTGGGATGCCATCCCTGTACGCGGGGGCTGATGAGGAACTTGTTGCGCCCGAAGGCCACCGGGATGACCGGCGCCTCCCGCACCAGCAGCTCTTCCGCCGCTTGGAAGTGGCCGTGACGCTTCACGGGATCGACCTCCCGCGCCGCCAGTCCGAGGAGTCGGTCGTACTCCGGATGGCTCCAGCGGGACTGGTTGAGGCCGTTGCCGGTCTGGAGCATCTCGAGGAAAGTGTTGGGGTCGTTGTAATCGCCGACCCACGCCCCGCGGCCGATCTGGTAGTCACCCTTGTGCATGGCCGAGAGGTAGACCTTCCACTCCAGATTGCGCAGCTCCACCTCGACGCCCAGTCCGTTGCGCCACATCTCCTGATAAGCCTGCGCCGCCATCTGGGAGCCCTCCGAACTGTTGTAAAGGTATTCGAGCCGAGGCAGGCCGCGTCCCTCCGGGTAGCCGGCCTCCGCCAGCAGGCGTCTCGCCTCGGCGAGGTCAGGCCGCCAGCGTGCGTTCGCATGGAATCCTCCCGTGCCCGGGGGCGTGAAGTGGAGCGCGGGCGTCTCGCCGGCGCGAAGCACCTTGTCCACGATCTGCTGACGGTCAATGGCTAGGCCAAGTGCACGGCGCACGCGGGAGTCGGAAAGCACCTTCTTCACCGCGGGATCCTTCCCCTGGTAGTCGCAGTTGACCCAGACGAACGCGGTGGCGAGGAAGTGATCAAGGCGCAGGTGGGGGGCCTTTTCCTCACGGAGCCTCTTCACCTTGTAGGGAGGCACCGCGCCGGTGAGGTGGAGCTCTCCGCCGCGGAACGCGCGTTCTTCCGCGAAGAGGTCAGGGATGGCGCGGAATATCACGCCGTTGAGGGCCACGTGCGAGGCGTCCCAATAACGCGGATTGCGGCGCAGTTTCACGTGCCGGGCGACCTCCCACGACTCGAGTTCGAAGGCTCCGTTGCCGACGAGGGAGCCCGGTCGCGTCCAAGGGGTGTGGAGGGCGTCGATCTTCCCGTGCCTGAGGATGGTCGGGGGATGTACGGGCAGCCAGCTGTGGTGGCAGAGCAGGCCCAGGAAGTACGGTACCGGATACTCCAGTTCGATGACCACCGTACGGGGGTCCGGGGCCTTGAAACCGACTTGTCCGAAATCCTGGAGTCGCCCCTCGTTGAAGTCCTTGGCTCGTTTCACCGGATGGAGCATGGAGGCGTATTCCGCGCCGAAGCTCGGCATGAGCATGCGTCTCCAGCTGAAGAGGAAGTCCGCCGAAGTTACCGGATCGCCGTTGGACCAGCGGGCCTCAGGCCTGAGACGGAAGGTCCATGTCCTGCCGTCCGGCGACATCTCCCATCTCTCCGCGACGCCGGGCACAGGACTGAGGTCCTTGGGGTCGTAGTTGACCAGTCCTTCGAACAGCGCGCCCATGATTCTGCTTTCGTTGAGCCCGGTCACGGCCTGCGGGTCCAGACCCGAGGGTTCGGCCATATTGTTGATGACTAGGACGCCCTGGTCGGCGAGGCGGTCCGCCGTGGTCCTGCCGTCGTCACATCCGGCCAGGGCCGCCAACGTCAGGAGCAATGCGGATGGGCGGAAGAGGCGGGACATGATTTCAAGTTATGGCGCCAGCCCGAACCGGGGCAAGGCGGCTTGAGCGGCATTGCTTGTCGGAAGGATGAACCGGGACTATCCCTCCCTCCATGCGAAATTCCGTCCTTGCCGGCCTGTGCCTGGTCCTTCTTCTCGGCGGCTGCGCCTCCTCATCCGTTCCCTCAGGGAAGTACGCCCGTCCTCCGGTGATGACTTCGACCGCCTTCGACTGGGACAAGCTCGAGTACAAGCCCACTGCGAAGGGCGGAGTGCGCCATGTCGTCTGGGCGTCCACTCCCACGCTCGACGAGCTGGAATGTCACATCACGACGCTCAATCGCGGCGAGACCTCCCACGAGCCGCACATCCATCCGGACGAGGAGATCATGGTCGTGAAGGAGGGCGTGGTCGAGGCCCTGGTCGCCGGGGAGTGGAAGCGACTCGGTCCCGGCTCGGTCATCTTCCAGGCCTCCTGCGTCGAGCACACCATCCGCAACGCCGGTGACACCCCGGCCACCTACCACGTCTTCAAGTGGAACTCCCCCGGCATGCTGGAGCGGAACAACGCCATCAAGGCGGAGATCAAGGCGGCCAAGACGAAGGCCGCCGCCTCCAAGTGAATGCAAACAGGAAGGGCGGCCGGAGGCCCCCCTTCAGGACAAACTGATTTGGACCCTCAGAGGGCGGCGGAGCCGCGCTCGCCGGTGCGGATGCGCACGACTTCGGAGAGGGCGTAAACGAAGATTTTCCCGTCACCGATTTTGCCGGTGTGGGCGGCCTTGGAGATGGTGGCGATGGCCTTGTCGACCTGCTCATCGGCCACGGCGGTCTCGATTTTGACCTTGGGCAGGAAGTCCACCGTGTACTCAGAGCCACGGTAGATCTCAGTGTGGCCCTTCTGGCGGCCGAAGCCTTTTACTTCGGTGACGGTCATGCCCTCGATGCCGATTTCGGCGAGGGCGTCCTTCACTTCTTCGAGCTTGAAAGGCTTGATGATGGCTACGACGAGTTTCATGGTGGTGTTAGGTTGGTTTGTGCGTTCGGTTGAGCAAGTCCGCTTATGCAAGCCCCGTGCCAATGATTGGGTAGGGCTGAGGAGCGTCAGGATTGGCGATAATTGTGCAGGGCCTGCCTCACTTCGTGCATTTTAACGGCAGATTTGAGTCCCGGAAGCAGTTCCACTCCGCTGTTCAGGTCCAAGCAGGGGGCGTGGGTTTCCCGCATCGCCTCCAGGACATTCTCAGGAGAAAGGCCGCCCGCAAGGATCCAAAGCTTGCCGGGTTGACTGCGGCACAGCGTCGTGAATCGCGCCCAGTCCGAACGCCTGCCGGTGCCCCCGAAGGCTCCCTTGGCATGCGCGTCGTGGACGAATCCCGAGGCCAGCTCGTGGAGCCCTTCAGGCCAGGGGGAACCGTCGGTCAGCCGCGGAGCCAGCCAGAGCCGGCCCTTGCCGACACGTCGCGAAAGGGCTACGGGGTCACAGGCCGCGGAGGTCGGGTCGTAGTGGACCTGAATCACTGCGAAGCCCTCCTTGATTAGGCCTTCGGCTTCTTCGGGTGAAGGATTCACGGCCACAGCCACCCTAGAGCCGGCTGGAATCTCACGGAGCAGCTCGGCCCGTCTTTTCGCAGGCACGAATCGCGGTGAGCCGTCCCAACAATTGATGCCCAGGTAGTCAGCCCCGGCCCGCAGGGCCAGGGCGGCGTCGGCGGCGTGGGTGATGCCGCAGACCTTGATGCGCACCGGGCCGATCACGGATTCAGCGCCGTGATCACGGCGTCGCGGATGGCGGCGGCGGTCGGTGCGGACGCGGTCGCGGCCAGGGGGATGCCGGCCTTGCGAAGAGCGTCCGCGGTGGTGGCGCCGACCGCGACCGCCTTGGGCTGCTTCGCGCCGGCTTCCGGCCTCAGGGAGGCCGCCTGGTGCATGAAGGACTCCACGGCCGACGGACTGGCGAAGACGATGGCGTCCGCCCCGCGCCGACGGAATTCGGCGGCCTCGGGGGAGTCTCCGACCGGATTCTCCTCTGTCCCGTAGACTTTGAGGGTGTCCACGATCGCCAGGCCTCCGCTGCCCAGCATGCGTGGCAGCTCGGGGGAGTTCAGGTTCCCGGTGATCACGAGCACCTTCTGGTTCTCGACGTCATGCTTTTCAATCAGTTGCTGTCCGAGCGCGCGCGCGTCGGACTGGGCGGCGGTGAGGTCCGACTCGAGATGGTAGCCCCTCAGCTGACGTTCGGTCGCCGGTCCTACGCAGGCGAAGCGGGCTCCGCCCACCGAGCGGATGTCCGCGAAGCGTTCGAAGAAGCGGTCGAAGAACCCGCGCACGCCGTTCGGGCTGGTGAAGACGATCCAGTCGTACTGGCTGATGCCGTCGAGCACCTCGGTGAGCACGGCGTCATCCGGCTCGAAACTGATGACGATGAGCGGCAGTTCGGAGACCGCGGCGCCGGCCTCGGTGAGCGCGGCCTTCCAGTCGGCACCTCGGCCTTCGGGCCGGGTCAGCACCACCAGACGGTCTCGGAGCGCGAACTTGCTCATCGGGGCAGTATCTTGCGGAGGATTTCATCCGCCAGCAAGGAGGCGGCGGCAACGTCGGTCGCGGGGAAAGGCAGGGTGCGATGCCCGAAGTCGGCGCGGAAGAGGCGGATCGCTCCGTCGGCGTGATGGCAGGCGAAGGCCGTGTGGCAGCCCTCCCCGAGCTTGGCCAGGAAGAGCCGTTCGACCGCGACGGAGAAGGTCGTGGCCGCGCAGCCCACGGCCGCGAACCTGCCGATGTCGGCCGTGCGGCACTGCAGGGCGACGGCGCCCTGGCCCGCCGCGGGCACCATGCAGTCAAGGCTTACCCGCTCGAAGCTCAGGCCAGGCCAGCCGTGGATCGCCAGCCGATCCAGTCCGGAGGCGGCGAGGAAAGAGCCGTTGGCGTCACCGGCCGCGATCTTCTTGAGCCGGGTGTCTACGTTGCCGCGGAGCTCCGTCCATTCCGCCGCCGGAAACATCAGCGCGCCTTGCGCACGCCGACGGGGGCTGCCCGTGGCGATCTTCGAAAGCTCCGACGAGGCGTCCCGTCGGACGAGCACATCGCGCGCGTCCTCGCGGCGCAGGCAGCAGGCGATGGCCAGGCCCGCCGGCATCTTCGTGGGCAGGTCCTTGGAGCTGTGCACCGCGAGGTCCGCTTCGCCGCGCAGCAGTGCCTGCTCGAGTTCGGCCGTGAAGAGTCCTTTGCCACCCTGCTTCTCCAGCGACCAGGCCGCCTGACGATCGCCGGTGGTGGTGAGCACCCGCACCTCGGTCTCCATGCCGAGCGCGGCGCGCACGCGACCGGCGGCGTCATGGGCCTGCTGCAGGGCCAGCGGGCTACCACGGGTGACGATGACGACGGGACCGGCCATGTTTCAGCCCTTGATGAGCCAGAGGACACCCCAAGCGAGAGGAATCATTAGGTTGGCCACGAGGAGGATCCATGCCGTCGCACGGACCGGTGCCGACGGGTGGTCTTGGCCGCAGAGGTAGGCCGCCACGGCTCCGCAGAGCGCCGCGGGGATGGCGACCTTCACGCCCAGCATGAGCATGCGTCCAGAGGCGTCGCCGATCCTGCCCAGCCACACGTCGAATCCGCCCGCCGCCATCCTGCCGGCGGCCCAGAGCGTGCCGGCTGGGATGAGCAGCGCGAAGGCCTGCACCTTGCGGTAGACGCTGAGCTCCTCCTCGTCGTGGGCGTTGCGGTGCACCCCTCCAGCAAACCTGCCAGCGGGAGATTTTCCAAGTTTCAAGTGCTCCGTCCGCTCAGTGCCCTAGGCCTTCGTGCTCCTTGATGTATTCCTGCTTGAGCCCGAGGGCCTCGGGAGCGTGGAGCACGAGCATCTTCATGCGCACGTCGGCGGGCACGTCGGCCGAGGTCGCCTTGGAGACGACGATCATCAGACCGATGGAGAGCGGCACCGCCCAGATGGCGGGCTGTTCGCAGAGGATGCGCAGGAGCGGGTGCGCCACCCAGAAGTCGGCGAGCGACTTAACCGAATAGACGTCGGAAAGGGTGGTCAGCGTGATCGCGGCCAGGGCCGCGAGGCCGCCTCCGAGCATGCCGGCGGCGGCGCCCTTCATCGTCATGCCGCGCCACCAGACGCTCATGAACAGCAGCGGGAAGTAGCTGGCCGCCGCGATGGCGAAGGCCTGCCCGACGAGGAAGTTGATGTTGGGCTTCTCGACCTGGGTCCCGAGCGCGACTGCGAGGGCGCCCACGATGACGGAGGACCACTTGAAGGCCTTGAGGCGCTGCTCTGGGGTGGACTGCGGACGCAGGATGCGCCCGTAGATGTCGTGGGCGAGCGCGCCGGTCATGGAGACGAGCAGGCCCGAGAAGGTGGACATGAAGGCCGCGAAGGCGCCCGCGCAGGTGATGCCCGAGAGGATTGAGCCGAGGAGCGGGTGGTCCTTGCCGGCCAGCAGCGTGGGTAGCTCGAGCACGACCTTGTCGGTGCCCTTGGCGCCGACGGCGTCGTAGAGCTCGGGCGTAAGGGATCGGCCCAGCACGCCGTAGACGGGCGGGAAGACGTAGAAGACGCCGATGAGGATCATGACCCACATGGTGGTGCGTTTCGCGGCCACGCCGTCGGGGTTGGTGTAGAATCGGACAAGGATGTGCGGCAGGCCGGCGGTACCGCACACGAGCGCGATGATCAGCGAGTAGGTGTAGAGGAGCGAGTAGGGTCGGCGGGCGGCTTCGAGCTCCGACTTCACCTCGGGAGAGGGCGCCGACTTGAGGGCGTTGTCGACGGCCTTGGTGGTGAGGCTGCCGAAGGGTGCGATCCACTGCTCGTCCGTCGGCGCCTTGGCGGGCAGGCCGCTGCGGGCGACCTCGACGGGGATGGCCCGGCCGGCCTCCTGGGCCGTGCGGTTGGCCCCGAGGTGCTCGTGGTAGTGCCCAACCACTGCCGCCAGCACGAAGATGGGTACGGCGATGGCGAACATCTTGAGCCAATACTGGAAGGCCTGCACGAGGGTGATGCCCTTCATGCCGCCGAGGGAGACGTTGAGGGTGATGACCGCGCCGACGACCACGACGCCGGCCCAGTAGGGCAGGCCGGGGAAGATGTAGGCGAGGGTGGTCCCGGCGCCCTTCATCTGCGGCATGGTGTAGAAGAAGCCGATGAAGAGGACGAAGCAGACCGCGATCTTGCGGAAGAGGGGCGAGTCATATCGGCCCTCGGCGAAGTCCGGGATGGTGTAGGCACCGAAGCGACGCAGGGGACCCGCGATGAAGAGCAGGAGGAAGAGGTAGCCGCAGGCGTAGCAGACGGGATACCAGAGGGCGTCGTATCCGTTGAGCATCACCATGCCGGCCACGCCCATGAAGGAGGCGGCCGACAGGTATTCGCCGGAGATGGCGGAGGCGTTCCAGCCGACGGACACGGAGCGTCCGGCGACGAAGAAGTCGCCGGCGCTCTTGGACTTGCCGGCGGACCAGAATCCCATGGCCACGGTCACGGCCACGGTGAGCAGGGCGAGGGCGGCGATCCAGGGGTCGACGGTCATGGCGAGCAGGGCGTTCATGGATCAGGAGCGGGAGCCGTCCTTGGCGGCTTCGGCTTCGGCCTTCTCCAGCGCGATCGAGCGCCGGATGAAGACATAGGAGATGACCCACACGAAGGGGAAGAAGAGCACGCCCAAAATTAGCCAGGTCAGGGTGAAGCCGCCGATGCGTCGGGCCATGAGCTCCGGCTGCCAGTAGTTGAGCAGGGGCAGGGCGATCAGGGCCACGGCGAAGCAGAGGGTGCAGGTGATGGAAAGCTTGAGCTGGTCGCGCATCAGCTTGGTCAGGAAGGCGTCCGAATGGATAGGGTCGGTCGGGGGCTCTTTCATCGGGGTGGGGTACCCCATCCAGCGAAGGGTGGGCACGGACTGCAACCCTCTGTCCTCTAAATGCAAAAAAATTGCATTTATGACTTGTCAGACCGCGGGCAGTCCTCTTACAAGGTGTCGCTTATGAGACATCTATTAGCCGTTTCCCTCTTTTCCGCAGTTTCTCTGCCGTCTTTAACTGCCCAGACGCCCAAGGCGATGGAGACAATCACCATCAAGGGATCCTCCATCGGAGGAATCATGTCCGCCGACACGCCGGCGCTGCTCATCGGCCCCTCGGAGCTCGCGCTGCTGCCTTCGAACAACGTCGGAGACGCGCTCAGCTCCCTGCCAGGCGTGGTCAACAGCCAGTTCGGTCCGAACGCCGGCCGGCCGATTGTCCGCGGTCTCGACGGCGACAAGATCCGCATCCTGCAGAACGGAACGGCGCTGCTTGACGCCTCCTCCGCCAGTCCGGACCACGCGGTGGGCTTGGATCCACTGTCGTTGCGTGAGATGCAGATCTACCGCGGACCCTCCGCGCTGCTCTATTCGACCAGCATCCTCGGCGGCGTGGTCAACCTGATTGACACCCGCATCGCCGCCCAGCGGATGGGGGCCGGCGCATCGTTGGTCGGACGCTCGGGTTCGGTCGACAACCTCGCCGCCGGAGGCTTCAAGGCCCATGCGACCGCCGGCGACTGGGTCGTTCAGGCGGACGGATTCGCCCGTTCCACCGACGACCTCCGCACCCCTGTCGGACGCATCGCCGACACGGCTTCCGATGCGTTCGGGGGCGGCCTCGGCGTGAGCAAAGTGTGGGACGGTGGGTTCGTGGGTTTCTCCTTGGTGGCGCTGGAGAACGACTACGGCGTGGCGGAGCAGGGCGTCCTCGTGGGGCTGACACAGCTTCGCTGGGAGCTGGCCGGCGAGTCCCGTCTCGATGGTGCGGTGCGTAAGCTTGCTTGGCGCGCCGGCATTACGGACTACGAGCACACGGAATTCGAAAACGCCGCGGCCGGCTCCACTTTCAGCAGTCAGGGCTTCGACGCCCGCGTCGACCTGACGCTTGCCCGCATCGGCTCGACAGAGGCGGTCATCGGCTTGCAAGGGGGTTCTTTTGATTTCGATGTCGTCGGAGATGAGGCCTTCCTGCCGGTCACGACGAACCGCAGCGCTGCGCTCTTCGGCTCCTTCGTCACGCCCTTCGCAAGCCCCGGCCTCCGTCTGCGCTACGGTTTCCGCGTGCAACGTGACTCGGTCTCGGCCGACGCGTGGACGCACGTCGGCCTGGTGAACAATCCGCCCGCCGCCCGCCGTTCCTTCACGCCGCTCGGTCTCTCCGCCGCTCTGGAGAAGGACCTTGGCCCGGACTGGCGTACGACCCTCACGGTCAGCCGGGTGGAACGTTCGCCCAATTTCCAGGAACTCTTCGCCGATGGGCCTCACATTGGGACGGACGCCTATGAGGTGGGCAATAGCGACCTCGGCAAGGAGCAGGGCTACGGAATCGAGTGGGAGGTCGCGCGCGTCACGGGCCGGGTCACCGGCAGCGTCTCCGCCTTCTACAACCGGTACTCATCCTTCATCACGCTCATCGAGAACGGATACGGTCCCAACCTTACCGGATCCGGAGGCCCGGACTTCAGCTCCGGCGGAGGCGATGAACTGGTCCGCTACGATTTCACTTCCGTGCCTGCGCACCTTTACGGAGCCGAGGCCCGTTTGAACTATGCGGCGCTGCAGGGTGAGTCCGCCAAGGTGAACGTTGAGCTTTTCGCGGACGCGCTGCGCGCCTCACGGCGCGACGGAGCCGGCGCCTTGCCCCGCATCTCTCCGGGTCGCGTCGGCTTCGGTCTCAACGGACTGCTCTCGGGCTGGGACTGGCGGACCGAACTCGCCTACTTCCTCACGCAGGACAACCCTGCCGCCGACGAGTCGCGCACCTCGGGCTACCCCATGCTCAGCGCCTCCTTGGGGCATTCCTTCCGACTGGCCGGAGCCAACGCCCGCCTGACCTTGCGCGGCATCAACCTGCTGGACCGCGAGGCCCGCAATCCTTCTTCCTTCATCAAGGACCTCGTGCCTCTGCCGGGGCGGGGCGTGGAGCTGGGGCTGAGGCTGACTTTCTGAACTCAGTTCCGACCGAGCGCGTTCTGGCGGACGGCCCCTTCGGGTTGTCCTAGACACCTCCTAGGTCCGACGCTTAATGCGGCCCATGCGTCCTCTGCCCCTGCTGATCGCCGCCGCATCGGCATCCCTGCTGCGTGCGGATCCGGTTCCGAAGCGCATGGAGGAGATCGTCGTGATGGGCCGGCAGGACAGCCTGCTCGGCGTCGCCGACTCCGCCACGATTGGCGTCACGGGCGCGGTGCAGCTCGGGGAGCGACCGCTCCTCCGTCCGGGCGAGATCCTCGAGACCGTCCCGGGCCTGATCATCACGCAGCACGCCGGCGGCGGTAAGGCCAACCAGTATTTCATGCGCGGGTTCAATCTCGACCACGGCACCGATTTCGCGACCTTCCTCGACGGCGTGCCGCTCAACATGCCTTCGCACGGTCACGGCCAAGGCTACGCGGACATGAACTTCGTCATCCCCGAGCTCGTCGAGCGGGTGAACTATCAGAAGGGCCCCTACTACGCCCAGACGGGCGATTTCGGCACCGCCGGCGCGGCCTACCTCGAGACCTTCAAGACCATGCCGAAAGGCCTGCTCCTCGTGGAAGGAGGCTCCTATGACTATGGTCGCTTGCTCGTCGCCGATTCCGTCAAGTCCGGCTCGGGCGACCTCCTCTACGCCGTGCAGGGCGCGCATTCCGACGGTCCTTGGCTGATGGGCGACAACTACCGCCGCGCCAACGGGCAGCTGTCCTGGTCGCGCGGCGATGGTCACGATGGTTTCACGACGACGCTGCGTTTCTACCAGGGCGAGTGGCGCACGAGCGACCAGATCCCGCTCGCGTTGGTGGAGTCGGGCGCGCTCTCGCGGTGGGGCAACATGGACCCGACCAACGGCGGCGATTCCCGATACCTTTCCTGGTCGGCCGACTGGCGTCACCGCCATGGCGGTTCGGAAGACCGTTTCCAGGCCTACGTCTTCCGCTACGAACTGGATCTCTTCTCGAACTTCACCTATGCCCTCGATAACCCGACCGACGGCGACCAGTTCGAGCAGCAGGACGCCCGCACGGCCGCCGGTTTCAGTTACGCCCACCACGTCCACGGGCAGTGGGGCGATCGTCCCACGGAGACCTCCGTCGGACTCCAATTCCGTCACGACTGGGTCGAGAACGGCCTCTACGCCACGAATGACCGGCAGCGCCTCTCCACGACCTCGCAGCATGAGTTGGGCGTTGGCACCGTGGGTGTTTTCGCCGAACACCGCGTGCAGTGGACGCCGACGTTCCGGAGCGTGGTCGGTGGCCGCGGCGACTTGCAGTTCGCCGACGTCAACTCCCTCGCCTCTCCCGTCGACTCGGGGAACGCCTCGACGGCCCTGTTCAGCCCGAAGCTTTCGCTCGTCTGGGGTCCGTGGGACAAGACGGAGTATTTCGTCCAGGCCGGTTACGGCTTCCACAGCAACGACGTCCGCGGGGCCACGCTCTCTTCCGGCCCGCTGCGGGGTCTCGTGCCCGCCCGTGGCGCCGAGGTCGGCATCCGCACGCTCGCGATCAAGGACCTGCAGAGCACGTTCTCTTTCTGGTATCTCCGCACCCAGTCCGAACTCGTCTTCATCGGCGACGCCGGCGCGGTCGAGCCTTCCGACGGCAGCGATCGCTACGGTGTCGAGTGGGCCAACTACTGGACTCCTTACTCCTGGCTTTCGTTCGACCTCGACGTCGCCGCCTCGCAGGCGCTCTACCGCGACGTCCCCGTCGGCCAGCGCAGCGTGGAAGGGGCCATCGACACCGTGGTCGCCGCGGGCGTGACCGTGCGCGACCAGTCCGGCTGGTCCGGCTCGCTCCGCTTGCGCTACTTCGGTCCTCGCGACCTCGACGCCGCGGGCGCGGCCCGTTCGGAGCAGACCCTCATGCTCAACGCCTCGGTCAGCTATCAGCTCAACGCCAACTGGGACGCGACCCTCAGCATCCTTAATCTGCTCGACCGCGAGGACCAGGACATCGCTTATTCTTACGAATCCTCCGCCACCGGCGGTGCTGACGGGATCCACTTCCATCCGGTGGAGCCGCGCCAGTTCCGTCTCGCGCTGACCGGTCGGTTCTAAGCCGAGGTTGCGGTTGCCTACCCGGTCAGGCTGGGTTTAGGTCGGTCCTCCCCATGAGATCCCTGCTGTGCTGGCTCACTCTCGGCGTCCTCGTCTCGGCCGCCGAGAAGCCCAACGTCCTGTTCCTGCTGTCCGACGACCATAGCTACCCGTATCTGAGCTGTTACGGCGACGCCAACGTCCGCACGCCGGTCTTGGACAAGCTCGCCGGCGAGGGCATCAAGTTCCGCCGGTTCTTCACTTCGGCTCCGCAGTGCGTACCGTCCCGCGCGGCCTACCTGAGCGGTCGTTCGCCCGTGGCCGCGCGCATCACGCGCTTCTCTTCGCCGCTCCCCCGCGATGTGGTCACGTTCCCGGAAGTCCTCAAGCAGGAGGCGGGTTACTACGTCGGCGTCGTCGGCCGCTCCTATCACCTCGATGGTTCGATGGGGAAGGGCGAGGGTGAGCTGTCCCGTTTCCTGGAAGACGGTGGCTTCAAGACCTTCAAGGACCGCTTCGACGTCGTCCAAGGCGGTTCCGATACGCAGGTCGTCGAACAGGCCGCGGCTTTCCTCGAGGGCCGTCCGAAGGACAAGCCTTTCTGCCTCTGGGTGAACTTCAGCGATCCTCATCATGTCTGGAACGCCCCGGCCTCGTATCGTCCCGATCCGGCGTCGCTCAAGCTGCCCGCGCACGTCCCGGACCTGCCTGGCGTGCGCGAACAATACGCCGACTACTGCGCCGAGGTGAACCGCGTCGACGAGACCGCCGGCAAGGTGCTCGCGCTGCTCGATCGTCTCGGCCTCGCGAAAGACACCCTCGTCGTCTTCGCCGGCGACAACGGCCAGGCGTTGCCGCACGGCAAGGGCTCGCTCTATGACCCTGGCTGCAACGTGCCCTTCGTCGTCCGCTGGCCCGGCGTGGTGGCTCCCGGCGGTGATTCTTCGGCCCTGCTCAGCGGCGAGGACCTTGGTCCGACCGTGCTGGCCGCCGCCGGCCTGAAGTCCGCCGCCGGCATGACCGGCGTGAGCTTCCTCCCTTTGCTGAAAGGCGAGGCGGCCAAGACCCGCGAGCACGTCTTCATGGAGCGGGGACCGCATGGCAGCGCCCCGGTGCAGGTCGGCATGAGCAACAACGGTTACGACCTCTCCCGGGCGGTCCGCAGCGGCCGCTACAAGGCCATCTACAACTGCACGCCGTGGATCCCGTATTCGCCGGTCGACAGCGCCGGGGGTTCCGCCTGGAAGTCCATCCAGGAACTCCACGGCAAGGGCGGCCTGGCTCCGGGACTCGCGGCCACCTACTTCACGACCCCGCGTCCGGTCTATGAATTCTATGACCTCGATAAGGATCCGTTCGAGCTCGAGAACCTGAGCGGTCGGCCCGAGGTCGCCGCGGCCGAGCGCGAGCTCCGGCTGGCGATGGCGAAGAAGATGATTGCCGACTTCGACTACCTGCCGCTTCCGGCGATCCCCGGCGCGGCGGCACCGGTGAAGATGAAGGGCAAGGGCAAGGGCGAGGCTGAGAAGGCCGACAAGGCCGCCGAACGCGCGCCTCTTTTCAAGAGGCTCGACGTGGACGGGGACGGAAAGCTCTCCCGTGCCGAGTTCTCCGTCGGCCGTTCGCCTGCGGACGCCGCCGACTGGTTCGCCCGGCGCGACGCCGACGGCGACGGCTTCGTGAGCCGAGAGGAATTCCTGCCCGGAAGTCCGCTCGGCAAGGCTCCTGCCGCGAAGTGAACGAGCACGAAAAAGGGCCGACTTGCGTCGGCCCTTCGTGTTCCGGTCACCCGGCGACCCTCACTTGGTCGTGTATTCGGCCTGGGCGCCGCGGATGTTCTTCTTCTGGACCCAGGGCATGAGGGAGCGGAGACGCTGGCCGGTCTTTTCGATCGGGTGGCTCTCGCCCTTCTTGAGGAGGCGGTGGTAGTTCTTGAGCCCGCCCTTGTATTCCTTGACCCACTGGGCGGTGAACTTACCGGACTGGATCTCCTTCAGAATCTCGCGCATTGCCTTGCGGGACGCGCTGTTGATCACGCGGGGACCGCGGGTGATGTCGCCGTACTTGGCGGTCTCGGAGATCGAGAAGCGCATGCCGGAGATGCCGGACTCGACCATCAAGTCGACGATGAGCTTCAACTCGTGGAGGCACTCGAAGTAGGCCATCTCGGGCTGGTAGCCGGCCTCGACGAGGGTCTCGAATCCCACCTTGACGAGTTCGGAGGCGCCGCCGCAGAGCACGGCCTGCTCACCGAAGAGGTCGGTCTCGGCTTCTTCTTTGAAGGAGGTCTTGATGACGCCGGCGCGGGTGCCGCCGATGCCCTTGGCCCAGGCGAGGGCGGTCTTGGTGGCCTTGCCGGAGACGTCCTGCTGGACGGCGATGAGGGCCGGGACGCCCTTGCCTTCGACATACTGGGCGCGGACGACGTGGCCCGGGCCCTTGGGGGCGACCATGGCGATGTCGACGTTCTTCTGGGGCTTGATCAGCTTGTAGTGGATCGAGAGGCCGTGGATGAAGAGGACGGTCTTGCCACCCTTGCCGAGGTTGGGGGCGATGTCCCGGTTCCAGACGGAGGCCTGCTTCATGTCGGGGATGCCCACCAGCATGACGTCGGCGCGGCGCACGGCCTCGCCCGTCTCGTAGACCTTGAAGCCCTTCTTCTTCGCGGCGGCGGCGGACTTGGAACCCTTGTACAGGCCCACGATCACGTTGAGTCCGCTGTCGCGGAGATTCATCGCGTGGGAATGTCCCTGGGAACCGAAGCCAAGGACGGCGAGGGTCTTGTTCTTAAGGAAACCGAGATCGGCGTCCTTGTCGGTGTACACTTTGGCAGGCATGGGTTCGTTGGTAGGAAAGCGTTCAGCGGACGACTTTTTTGCGTCCGCGGGAGAGGGCGACCGCGCCAGTCCGGGCGGATTCGAGGATGCCGAAGGGCGAGATGAGGTCGAGGAAGGCGGTAATCTTGCTCTCGCCACCGGTGAATTCGATCAGCAGGGAGTCGTGCGCGACGTCGACGACCTTGGCGCGGAAGAGCGCGGCCATCTCGATCAGCTCGCTGCGGCTCTTGCGGTCGCTCTTGACCTTGACGAGGATGAGCTCGCGGGCGACGTGGTCGACCTGCTCACGGGAGAAGTCCTGGACGGTGATGACGTTGATCAGCTTGTCCAGGGCCTTGACGCAGCGGTCGAGCGCAGCCTCGTCGGCGACGACCGTGGCGGTGATGCGGGAGTAGGCCGGGTCGTGGGTGGGACCGACGTTCAGGGTCTCGATGTTGAAGCCGCGGCCGGAAAGCATGCCGGCCACCCGGGCGAGTACGCCGAACTTGTTCTCCACGAGGGCGGACAGGGTGTGCTTCTTCTTCATGTTGCGTCGTTTGCGGTGAGGGTGGACGGAGGGGGACTCGAACCCACGACATCCTCTGTGTAAGAGAGGCGCTCTAACCAACTGAGCTATCCGTCCGAAGGAAGGTTGGGCATAGGGCCGCCCATCGGCCTTGTCCACTATGAAAACCGCCCCGCGGGGCTTGCCCAAGGGCCTCGCGGGGCCATTTTGAAGGTCATGGACTCGGCACGCAGGCAGCGCATCCTGGAGGCCCTCCGCAGGCTCGCCGCGCCGTCGCCTTCCAAGGACGCGGTGCTGGCCGACGTGAAGCTGCTCGATGACGAACTGCGCGCGCCCAGCGAAGCTCTGCCTGGCGACCTCGACCACTACCTGCGTCGACGTTCCTACGGGAAGGCGCTCGCCTACCTCGTCGGCGGTACGCCCGAAGCCGGCACCTGCGGACGCGGCTCATGAACGAGAATCCTTTCGGCAAGCTCGACGGTGAAGGCCTGCCTCCGGGTCCGCCGCCCAAGGACGCCCCGTCGCGCGCCGATTCGAGGCCGAAGCTCGGACGCGTCGTGCTGCAGTATGAGCGTGCCGGCAGGGGAGGGAAGGAGGTCACGATCCTGAAGGGGCAGTGGATCGAGTCGCAGGAGATGCGTGTCCGAGACGCGCTGCTCCGCGACCTCAAGCGCGCGCTCGGTACGGGCGGGGCGCTCGAGGGACGGGAGATTGTGCTGCAGGGCGACCGTCGCGACACGGCCAAGACCTGGCTGCTGAAGGCGGGTTTCACGACCAACCTCTGACGGAAAACCTCTCGCCTCGGGCGCGTCACGAGGGTATCTCCTGCGGCGTGCCGGAGCCGCTTCCAGAACTCATCCCGCTGCCGGCGCCCGTGCGTCGCGCGCTCGGGTTGCTGCGCGAGGCGGGCGGCCGCCCGCTGCTGGTCGGAGGGTCGGTGCGTGACGCGCTGATGGGCGTGCCCGTGCTCGATTTCGACGTCGAGGTCTACGGTCTCGGCACCCGTCAGGTGGAAACGGCGCTGAAGCGTGAATTCGGCGTGGTCACGGTCGGCGCCGCCTTCGGCGTGACCAAGCTCAAGGACCTGCCGGTCGACGTCTCGGTCCCGCGTCGGGAGAACCGCACCGGGGCCCGCCACACCGACTTCGCCGTCGAGGCCGATCCGACCATGACCCCGAAGGACGCCGCCGAACGCCGTGACTTCACGGTCAACGCGGTGATGTGGGATCCGTTCACGGGCGAAATCATCGACCCGTGGGGCGGTCTCGCCGACCTGAAAGCGAAGCGGCTGCGCCACGTCTCCGCGAAGTTCTCCGAGGATCCGCTCCGCGTGCTGCGCGCGATGCAGTTCGCCGCCCGCTTCGAATTCTCGGTCGCGCCGGAGACGGTGGAGCTCTGCGCGACGCTCTCGCAGGAGCACCTGCCGACTGAGCGACTGATGGAGGAGTGGTCCAAGCTCATCCTGCGTGGGCGCAGGCCCTCGCTGGGACTCGCCTTCCTCCGGGACTGCGGCTGGACGGGCTTCTACCCGGAGCTGCACGCGGTCATCGGCGTCGAGCAGGATCCGGAATGGCATCCTGAGGGAGACGTCTGGAACCACACGTCGCTCTGCCTCGACGCCTTCGCGCGCGAACGCACGGGCGAACGGGACGAGGACCTGATCGTCGGGCTCGCGGTCCTGCTGCACGACCTCGGCAAGGCGGGCACGACGCGCCGTGAGCCTCATGACGGCCGGCTCCACGCCTACGGCCATGAGGAGGCCTCCGTGCCGCTCGCGCAGGCCTTCCTCGCGCGCATCACCCGCGAGACCCGCCTCATCGAGGCCGTGCTCCCGCTGGTCCGTTGGCACGGTTCGCCGCTCGAGCTCTGGAAGCAGCGCGAGAAGGCCGGTGACGCCGCCGTGCGACGGCTGGCCGCCAAGGCCCATCGCATCGACCGCCTCATCCGCGTGGACTCCGCCGACCGCAAGGGGCGCGGTCCCGCTTCGAGGGAGGAGCCCTCTCCGCAGGGACTCTGGCTGAAGGCGCGAGCCGAGGCCCTCGACGTCCGCGCCGCCGCGCCGAAGCGACTGGTGCTCGGCCGGCACATCATCGCCGCAGGGCACCGCCCCGGCGAATGGTTCACCCGGGTCCTGGACGAGGCCTATGAGGCCCAGCTGGACGGGGCCTTCGGCGACGAGGCCGGCGGGCTCGCCTGGCTCAAGGAACGCCTGGCCCGCGGAACTGTCTGAATCTCCATGGCCTCGCGCACCGACGGACTGCAGGAACTGCTCTCAGGAACCCCCGACTGGACGGCCGTGCTCGATCATGCGCTCGCCGCCTTCGCCTGCGTGACCGGCACCATCCACCGCACCGATCCCGCCACGGGGCTGCTTCGGCTCGTCGCCCAGCGGGGCATCCCGCCGCATGTGCTTCCGGTGCTGCTGCCGAAGATTGACAACATCCCGTTCGGCAAGGGGATCGCCGGCTGCGCGGCGGAGCGCAAGGACGCCGTCCAGCTGTGCAATCTTCAGGAAGACCTCGGCGGCGTGGCCAAGCCTGACGCGCGCAAGACGAACGTGCAGGGCGCGCTTGCCGTGCCGATCCTATCCTCTGACGGCAAGGTCCTCGGCGTCCTCGGCGTAGGCAAGATGCAGCCCTACGATTTCTCAGAAGCGGAGATCGCGGATCTCAAGGCATTCGCGGTGTTGATTTCAGCGAAGATGTGAACGAGAGAGATGACAGATGATGCGGAAATAGAACCGTTATCCGATGTAATCGCCTAAGTGATTAGTCTGTAGTTTCTGTCCTCCGTCACCTGTCCTCTGTCATCTACTCTTTCGCTAGGGCTCTTCCCGTCGGTGAATCTTTCTGCTTGAGCAGGCCTTCGGGCGCACCGGCGTAGATGAGTCGGCCGCCTTGCTCCCCGCCTTCCGGGCCGAGCTCAAGGGCCCAGTCGGCGGCGCGAATGACGTCGGGGTGGTGCTCGATCACGATCAGCGTCGCCCCTGCGTCACGCAGGCGTCCGAAGAGGCGCAGCAGCTGCGCGATGTCGTCCCAGTGCAGTCCGGTGGTCGGTTCATCCAGCACGTAGAGCCGGCCGGTGTGGTCGCGACGCGCGAGTTCGGCGGCCAGCTTGAGCCGCTGGGCTTCGCCGCCGGAGAGGGTGTTGGCGGCCTGCCCGAGGCGGATGTAGCCGAGGCCAACCTCGTCGAGGGTCCTGAGTTTCTCCGCCAGTCGGGGCTGGGCGCGGAAGAACTCAGCCGCCTCCTTCACGGAGAGTCCGAGGGCGTCGGCCATGCTGAGTCCTTTGAAGCGGACCTCGAGGGTCTCGCGGTTGAAGCGCCTTCCCGCGCAGGCGGGGCAGTCGACGAAGGTCTCGCCGAGGAACTGCATGTCCAGGGCGACCGAGCCTTCGCCCGCACAGGTCTCACAGCGTCCCCCGCGCACGTTGAAGCTGAAGCGTCTAGGGCCGTAGCCCCGCGCCTTGGCCAGTGGCAGGGTCGCCCAGAGCTCGCGCAGGAGGTCCATGATGCCGGTGAAGGTCGCGGGATTGGACCGCGGGCTGCGCCCGATGGGCTCCTGATCGACGGCGGTGAAGGCGGTGAAGGCGTCCAATCCCTCGATGCTGCGATGGCGGCCGGGCACGACCTTGGCGCCATTGATCTTGCGCGCGGCCGCGGCTGAGAGGATGTCGATCGCCAGGGTGCTCTTGCCGGAGCCTGACACGCCGCACACCACGGTGATGCGGCCCACGGGGAACGAAGCGTCCACGTCCTTCAGGTTGTTTTCGGTCGCGCCTTTGACGGTCAGCAGGGCCTTGCCTGCTCCCTTGCGCGCGATGAGTCCCTCCATGGAGGCCCGTCCGGAAAGGTAGGCGCCCGTGCGTGAGCCGGGGTGCGCGGCGCACTCGGCCGGCGTGCCCTCGAAGACCACGCGTCCGCCGTCGGCGCCCGCGCCAGGGCCCATTTCCACGATGCGGTCGGCGGCGAGCATCATGTCTCGGTCATGCTCCACGACGACGAGCGTGTTGCCCAGATCGCGCAGGCCGTGGATGGATCCGATCAGCCGGCGGTGGTCGGCGGGGTGCAGGCCGATGCTCGGCTCGTCGAGCACGTAGGTCACGCCGACCAGTCCGAGTCCGAGCTGGGTGGCGAGGCGTACCCGTTGGGATTCTCCGCCGGAAAGCGTCGAGCATTCCCGCTCGAGCGTCAGGTAGGTCAGGCCGGCCTCGTTCAGGAAGGCGAGCCGCTGCTCAAGCGCACGACGCGCCTCCTCCACCGGGCGGACGGAGGGCAAGGCGGCCGCGCGCCTGACGAAGGCCAGGGCCTCGGGCATGGTGAGCGCAAGGAAGTCCGCCAGACTCAGTCCGTCCAGGGTGAGGGAGAGCGCCGTGGGCGAGAGCCTGCGGCCTCCGCAGGACGCGCAGGTGGTGCCGGCCTGATAGTGCAGCAGCCGTTGGCGGAGCGACTCGCCGGTGGTGTGGCGGTAGGCGTCCTCGAGCTCCGCGAACATGCCCGCCCAGACGGTCTCGACCGGCTTGCGTCCCTTGGGCGGCGGGAGCAGGAATTTCCTGCCCGGGTCGCCGTGGAGCAGGAGGTCGCGCACGGCGCGCGGCAGTTCGCGCCACGGCTTCCTCGGGTCGAACGGAACCTGCTCGGCCAGCGCGCGGACCACGGCGTTGCGCCGGATCAGCGTGCGCCGCGTGCCGAGTTTCCAGGGCTTCACCGCGCCGTCGTTGAGCGAGAGCGATTCGTCGGGCACGGCCAGCGCCTCGATGAAGCGTAGGGTGCGGCCGAGGCCGCCGCAGGTCGGGCACGCCCCCGCCGGATGGTTGTGGGAGAGATGCCGCGGCGTGAGCGGCTCATGCACGGCTCCGCAATGGGAGCAGGCGAGATGGAGTGAGAGGGGGATTTCCTTCCAGGCGGAGCCGACTTCGGCCAACGCCAGGGCCCGTCCGCGCCCTTCGCGGAAGGCCAGTTCCAGCGAGTCGGCCAGCCGGCTGCGCTGGTCGGGCCCCGTCACGGTCCGGTCGACGACCACGTCGAGCTTCCGGGGCTCCCTGCCGGTCAGCAGCCCCTGGGCTTCCTCGAGCGTGGCCACCGTCGCGCCCACCCGAACGCGGGAGAATCCGCGCCGACCCAGGTCGGCGAGCGTCTGCATCAGGGCCGAGGGACGGTCCTCGGCCACCGGTGCCAGCAGCATCACGCGCGTGCCCGCGGGCAACGCTTCCAGCTCCAGCAGATTGTCGTCCAAGGAACGGCTGAGGACCGGATGGCCGTCGGCCGTGCAACGCCGTGAGCCCGATGCCAGCCACAGCGGCCGCGCGTGGTCGGCGATCTCGGTCAGCGTGGCGACCGTCGACCGCGGATTCGGATTGGCGCCCGTGCGCTGGCCGATGGCGATCACCGGGGACAGCCCGCGGATGAAATCCACGTCCGGACGGGGGGCCGATTCCAGCAGGCCGCGGGCCTTGACTGAGAGGGATTCCAGATACTGGCGGGAGCCCTCGGCATGGAGGGTGTCGAAGGCGAGGGAGGACTTGCCCGAGCCGCTGACCCCGGTGATCACCGTCAGCTGACCACGCGGAATGGTCACTTCCACGTCCTTGAGGTTGTGGGTGCGGGCTCCCTTGATGTGGATGGGCGTTTCCAGAAGAGTCAGCCTACCCGTGCGGTCCCGCCGGGTGAAGGGCGAAGTGCCTCTACCGTTAATAACTTGCCGCAGAACCGGCTTCCGAGCGGCCCCCGTCCGGTTCATTCTGGCGGCATGCTTCGTCTGACGCTCGCCCTGCTGCTCCTGCCCGTCCTGCTGCTGGCCGACAAGGAGGAGCCCCGCGTGCTCTTCCTCGGCGACAGCATCACTTTCGGCGGCGGCTGGGTCGTGAACATGGAGTCCGCCATCCGCGCGCAGAAGGGCATGGCGCGGGCCACGGTCGTCAACCTCGGCCTCTCGAGCGAGACCGCCTCCGGTCTCTCCGAGCCAGGCCATGCCGGCGGCGCGTTCCCCAGGCCCGACGTCCATGAACGTCTCGAGCGGGCGATCCGTCTCTTCCGCCCGACCCTCGCCTTCGTCTGCTACGGCATGAACGACGGCATCTACATGCCCTTGGACCGCGCGCGTTTCGACGCCTACCGTAACGGCATGGTGCGTCTCAACCAGGCGCTGGTCGCCGCCCGCTGCCGCGTCGTCTTCATCACGCCCCCGCTCTTCTCTCCTGACGACCGCTCCAAGGATCCGCTCGACTACGACGGCGTGCTCGACGCCTACGCGGCCTGGCTGGTCGAGCGGCGTGCCGACGGCTGGACCGTCGTCGACATCCGTCCGCGCCTGCGCGAACAGGTCGCGGCGGCGCGCGCTCTCAATCCCAAGTTCGTCTTCGCGAAGGACCGCATCCATCCCGGAGACGAAGGTCATCGTTTCATGGCGAAGGCCGCGTGGGAGGGCGTCGCGCCGGCGTTGAAGTGGAATCCTCACGTGCCGTTCGCGCAGGGAGACAAGTTCGAGCTGCTGCGTCAGGAGATGACGACGCTGAGGGATGCGTGGCTCAGGCACGTCGGTCATCGACGTCCCGGCGTCCCCGGCGGCCTGCCGCTTGACCAGGCCGAGCCCCGTGCGGCCCGTCTGCTTCAGGATTATCTGGCCAAGTAGGCCGTTTGCGGGGCTCAGCCGGCCCCGTATTTCCTAAGAAACACCCGGCCGACATGGGACCGTAACATTCCCATGGGAGGATGTCTCCGCATTCCAACCATGAACCACGTCCTCAAGTCCCTCGCCCTGGTGGCGATCACCGCCGCCGGAGCCTCCGCCCAGTCCGTCGCGCTCGACCCGAAGCTGCCCGAATACGCCGTCGCATCAGGCGTCTCCGGCAATCTCAACTCGGTCGGGTCCGACACCCTCAACAACCTCATGACCTTCTGGGCCGAGGGCTTCAAGGCCCGCTATCCCAACGTGAAGATCCAGATCGAGGGCAAGGGATCCTCCACCGCCCCCACCGCCCTCGCCGCGGGCACCTCGCAGCTCGGACCCATGAGCCGTGAGATGAAGAGCGCCGAGCTCAGCGCCTTCGCCGCCAAGTTCGGTCACAAGCCGACCCGCGTGGCCGTCGCCATCGACGCCCTCGCCGTCTTCGTGCACAAGGACAACCAGCTGAAGGGGCTCTCCCTCGGGCAGGTCGACTCGATCTTCTCCTCCACGCGCAAGCGCGGCGGCCAGGATGCCGTCACTTGGGCCGACGTCGGCGCCAAGGGCGCGCTGGCCGGCAAGTCCGTCTCAGCCTTCGGACGCAACTCCGCCTCCGGCACCTACGGATATTTCAAGGAGGTCGCGCTCTCCAACGGTGACTTCAAGTCCACCGTCAAGGAGCAGCCCGGCTCTTCCTCGGTCGTGCAGGGCATCGCCTCCGACGTCGCCGGCATCGGCTACTCCGGCATCGGCTACAAGACCTCGGGCGTGAACGCCCTGTCCCTAGCGGCCAAGGGCGGCGCGCCCTTCGTCGAGCCCAGCTATGAGAACTGCCTCAACGGCAGCTACCCGATGGCCCGCTTCCTCTACGTCTACGTCAACAAGGCGCCGAACGTGGACATGGACGCGCTCACCCGTGAGTTCATGACCTTCGTGCTCTCCAAGCAGGGACAGGAGATCGTCATCAAGGACGGCTACTACCCGCTGACCGCCGACCTCGCCGTCGAGGCCCGCGCCTCGCTCAAGTACTACGTGGCCGAATGACCCTCTGGGTCCGGACCGTCCCGTCGCCGCCACGCCCTCCGGGGCCGGCCATCAAAGAGCGACGCGGACGGCCTCGGGCCCTTCCGGGCGGGGGTCACCCCGCCCGTCCCTTTGGATGTGACCCGACACGCGGATGAAGCATGGCTGACAAGGACGTAACAGGAGCGCCCCCGGAGTCGCGTTTCCAGGTCGCCCGCGGCACGCTGCTGGCCGACGTCTGGATGGGGCGGCTGATCCGTACCGGAGGCGTCGGCGTGATCGCCGCGGTGGTCGGCATGCTGGTCTTCCTGCTCTGGCAGGTGGTGCCCTTGTTTTCCGGAGCTGATGTCTCCCCGCTGCCCGCCGTGCCGGCTCAGTCCGGCGCGGTCGCTTTCGGTGAGGACGATTCGGGCGAGGTCGCCTATGCGGCCATGGCCGACGGCAGCCTGCGGTTCGTGCGGACGGCCGACGGGTCCGCCGTGTCGTCCTGGACTCCCCCCGCCGGAGCGGTCGGCGTGACCGCGATGCGTGTCCAGTCACGCGAAGGCCAGGTCCTTCTGGGCCATGCGGACGGTTCCGTCACCGTCGTTTCCGTCACCTTCAAGGTGAACTTCGCCAAGGACGGCCGTCGTTCGGCCGAACCGGAGGTGAAGGCCGAGTCTCCCCGTCAGGTCGGCGAAAAGGGCCGCCCGGTCACCGAGCTCTGGGCCGCCCGCTCCTTGGGTTCGCGGCTCATCGTGGTGAGGCAGCCCTCCGCCGGCGGTTCCGCGTTGCGCGCGATCCGGCTGACCGAGCGGCGCGGCCTCGGCGGCCGCGCCACGGTCATCGCAGGAGAGCCTTTTGCGGTGGCCGCCGACGTGACCGACCCGGCGCAGGTCCTCGTGCCTTCGACCGCCGATTCCGCGCTCGTGATCCTGCGCGACGGCGAAGTGCGGGCTTATTCCGGCGAAGGCGACCGGCTCGACCTGATCCAGTCCTTCCGCCCCCTTGCCGGACCGAAGGCCACCCCCTCCGCGGCCGGTTTCATCTTCGGCGACGTCTCCGCGGTCTTCCTCGGAACTGACGGACGGCATCGGGTCTGGGCGCTGCATCCCGTGAAGCAGCCCGACGGACGCAGCCTGCGCCGCTGGGGCGAGGTGCGTGAACCTGAGTCGCTGCCCGGCCCGGGCGTGGGCGTCTGGCCCGCGGCCGGGAACAAGTGCTACCTTGTCTCGGCCGGCGGGATCCTCCAGCTGCGCAACCTGACCACCGGCGCCGTCCGCTGGGAGGGCGTCGCGCCCGCCGGTTCGCCCAGGCAGGTGGTCTTCTCGCGCGACTACGACCGCTTCTCGGCCTTGGTCTCCGACGGACGCATCCTCCGCTGGAAGGTCGAGGACCATCACCCCGACGCGTCTTGGGCGGCCTTCTTCGGCCGCATCTGGTATGAAGGCGCCGAAGGCCCCGCGTTCGTCTGGCAGAGCAGCTCGGGCAGCGACGAGTTCGAGGCGAAGTATTCCCTCGTGCCGCTCATCTACGGCACGGTCAAGGGCACCTTCTACGCGTTGCTCTTCGCCCTCCCCATCGCGCTCCTGGCGGCGGTCTATGTCTCCCAGTTCCTCCGTCCCGACCTGCGCCTCATCGTCAAGCCCCTGATGGAGGTCATGGCCTCGCTGCCCTCCGTGGTCCTGGGCTTCCTGGCCGGGCTGTGGCTGGCGCCGGTCGTCGACGCCCACCTCGTGCCGCTGCTCTGCGCCCTCGCCGTGCTCGCGCCCGCCGGCTTCGCCTCCGGCTGGGCCTGGTCGCGCCTGCCTCAGCCCGTCCGCCGTCGCGCCCGCCCCGGCCTGGAGTTCCTCTGGCTCGTGCCGGTGGTCTGCCTCTGCGTCTGCGCGGCGTGGAGCCTCGGCCCCTGGGTGGAGTCCACCTTCTTCACCGTCGCGGATCCCTCGGGGGCCGTCGTGTCCGACTTCCGCGAGTGGTGGCGCGTCTCGACCGGCCTGGCCTACGACGCCCGCAACTCCCTCGTCGTCGGGTTCGTGATGGGCTTCGCGGTCATCCCCGTCGTCTTCACCATCGCCGAGGACGCGCTTTCCAACGTCCCCGCGGCGCTGACCTCCGGATCCCTCGCCCTCGGCGCCAGCCGCTGGCAGACGGTATGGCGCGTCGTCGTGCCCACCGCGGTGTCCGGCATCGTCTCCGCCGTGATGATCGGCTTCGGACGCGCCGTCGGCGAGACGATGATCGTCGTCATGGCCACCGGCAACACGGCGGTGATGGACGCCAACCCCTTCAATGGGATGCGCACGCTCTCGGCCAACATCGCGGTCGAACTGCCCGAGGCCCCCGCCGGCCACACCCATTTCCGCGCGCTCTTCCTCGGGGCGTGCTGTCTCTTCCTCCTGACCTTCGTCCTCAACACCCTCGCGGAGATCCTGCGTCAGCGTCTCCGTGAGCGCTACAAGGTCGTCTGAGCCATGTCTTCCCTTCCCGAAGTCTCCGACAGCGCCTCACCGCGCGGCGAACCGTTCGTCTGGTTCACCGGGCTGGGTCTGATCGTCGGGCTGTTCATGATCGCCGGCCTGCTGGGGCTGGTGGCGTGGAACGGCGTGAAGGTTTTCTGGGCCCCTCCGGTGCCCGAGGCGCGCCTCAAGGACGGCCGGGTCGTCCTGGGACAGCTCGCGCAGCGTCGGGTCAAACCTTCTTCGCCTGCGGCCGCCCCCCGCTACGAGCGTCAGTATCAGGTGGGTCTTCGTGAGCTCAACGGGCAGTCTTTCCTCTGGGTCGACGAGGCCGAGGTCGTCTCCGAATCCTTCCCGTCCGGCGTCCTCGGGCTCGAGCGCATGGAGAACGGTCCGGCCTTCGTGCGTCCGGTCGCCCTCGTCAGGGCCGACGGCACGCGCCTCGAGGCCGCGGACGCAGGGTTCCACCCGGCCTTGCTCGCCGAGGTCGAAAGGGCCCATTCGGTCCGCCGCCGTCACGCCGCCCTGGTCCGGGACGGCATCGGATCGGTCAACGCCGAGATGGAATCGACGCGCATCGACCTCCGCCGGACCGAGGACCGGGGCGGGGACCTGGCGCCCATCCGCACGCGCATCGCCGACCTGGACCGGCGCTACGCAGAACTGCGAGGTCAGGCCGAGAAGGTGCTGGCCGAGGCGGGGAAGGGCGCCCTCGAGTCGCGCGATGCGGCCGGACGCCCGGTCGTCACGCCCTCGCTCGCCCTCGTGCGGGCTTGGCGGCCCAATGACATGGGCTGGACTGACCGTGCCGCGCTGATGCTTTCCCGGGTGGGCGAGTTCGTCTTCGACGAGCCCCGCGAGGCCAACACCGAGGGAGGGCTTTTCCCTGCCATGTTCGGCACGCTGGTCATGACCGTGTTCATGAGCCTCCTCGTGACGCCCTTCGGCGTCACCGCGGCCATCTACCTGCGCGAATACGCCGCCCAGGGCCCCGTCCTCCGCGCCGTGCGCATCAGCGTCAACAATCTGGCCGGCGTGCCCTCGATCGTCTTCGGCGTCTTCGGCCTCGGCTTCTTCGTCTATGTGCTGGGCGGATCCGTAGACCGGTTGTTCTTCGCCGACCAGCTCAAGTACAACAACAACACGCCCGTCTTCGGCACGGGCGGCCTGCTCTGGTGCTCCCTGACCCTCGCGCTCATGACCCTGCCGGTGGTCATCGTCGCGACCGAGGAGGCCCTTGCCGCGGTGCCTCGCGGCATGCGCGAGGCCTCGCTCGCCGCCGGCGCTTCCAAGTGGCAGACCGTCCGACACATCCTGCTGCCCGCCTCCGCCCCGGGCATCCTGACCGGCATCATCCTAGCCATGGCCCGAGGGGCCGGCGAGGTGGCCCCGCTCATGCTGGTCGGCGTCGTGAAGCTCGCCCCCACGCTGCCCTTCGACGGCGCGGCTCCCTTCCTTCATCTCGACCGGAAGTTCATGCACCTCGGTTTCCACGTGTATGACCTGGGCTTTCAGTCGCCCGACTCAGATGCCGCCAGACCCATGGTGTTTGCGACCACTCTGCTGCTGATCTTGCTCGTAGTCGTTCTCAATCTCGGAGCTATCCACATCCGCAACCAATTGCGCCGCCGTTTCAAGTCCGCCGCTTTCTGAACCCCAGCCCCATGACCACCATGTCCTCAATCAACCCATCCCGGATTCAAGTTCGCCCTCCGGTCGATAACGACGGACGCAAGGATTTCATCAGCATCCGTGACTTCGGCTTCTGGTATGGCGAGAAGAAGGCCTTGGACGGCATGACCCTCGACATTCCGGAGCGCCAGGTGGTCGCGTTCATCGGGCCCTCCGGCTGCGGCAAGTCGACCCTGCTGCGCAACCTGAACCGGATGAACGACCTCATCGACGGCGTCCGTCATGAGGGCGACGTGCTCATCAAGGGCCGCTCGATCTACGACCCGGGCCTCGAAGTCATCTCGCTCCGCCGTCGGGTGGGCATGGTCTTCCAGAAGTCCAATCCCTTTCCGAAGTCCATCTTCGAGAACGTCGTCTACGCGCTCCGCGTGGTCGGCGTGACCGACCGCGGCGCGCTCGAGGAGGCCTGCGAGACCTCGCTCCGCAAGGCCGCCCTCTGGGACGAGGTCAAGGACAGGCTGGATGACAACGCCCTCGGTCTCTCGGGCGGGCAGATGCAGCGCCTCTGCATCGCCCGGGCCATCGCCAACCGCCCCGAGATCCTGCTCATGGACGAGCCCTGCTCGGCGCTCGACCCCATCGCCACCGGCAAGATCGAGGAGCTCATCCATGAGCTCAAGGTCCAGTTCACCATTGTCATCGTCACCCACTCCATGCAGCAGGCGGCCCGCGTCTCCGACCGCACGGCCTTCTTCTACCTCGGGAAGTTGATCGAATACGACACCACCGAGAAGATTTTCATGAACCCCTCCCAGACCCAGACGGAGGCCTACATCTCCGGCCGCTTCGGCTGAAACCCGCCTTACCACGACCATGCAAAGATTCTTCCACGACGAACTGCGCCAGCTGCGCGACGACCTCATCCTGATGGGCGAGCGCTCCCTGGACATGACCCGGATGGCGCTCCGCTCGCTCGAGCAGGGCGACGACGCCCTCGCCTTCCAGGTGCGCGGGATGGACGACCGGGTCGACGAGCTCGAGAAACGTGTCGACCGCGAAATCATGCGCTACCTGACGCTTTTCGGGCCCATGGGCAGCGACGTCCGCCTGCTGCTCGCCGCCCGTGACATCGGCCACGACCTGGAACGGATCGCCGACGAGGCCTCGGTCATCGCCAAGCGCTGCATGATCATCTCGGAGCGCGGTCCGCTTAAGGACCTGCTCCACGTCCCGGATGAGGGCCAGCTCGCCTGCGAGCTGCTCCGCATGGCCATCGACAGCTTCATCGAGGGCGACCTGGAGAAGGCCCGCTCGGTCATCGAGCGCGACCGTGAGGTCGACGCCCTCAACCGCCGCAACTACGAGCGTCTCTTCGGCGCCTCCGGCGACACCGCCAAGGTCTCGGCCTCCCACGTCGAGCTGATCTTCATCTCCAAGGGTCTAGAGCGCATCGGCGACCACTCCAAGAACATCGCCGAACAGGTCATCTTCTTGACCTCCGGGGAGGACGTCCGCCACGCCCGCTGAAGCTCGCCGAACCTTCGCGAAAGTCCCCCCTTGTCCGGCCGCTCCCGCGTGGTATGATGCGGAGATGGAAGTCGTCCGTCGCCTCGGAGTCTTGGTCCTCGAATGGGGTTCCCTCGCCTTGGGAGTCTTCCTCGCCAAGTATTTCGGTTTCCTGAATTACGGAAACCCCGTCACCCTAGCCGTGGTCGCAGTCGTGCTCGGGCTCTTCAGCTCCTTCCTAAGGCCCTTCCTGCTCGCCGTCTTCATGATTGTCTCAATACCCATCCTGATCCTCACGCTCGGGCTGGGGGTCTATCTGGTGCTTTTCCTCACCAATGGCGCGATCCTCGCCCTCACGGACAGTCTCATCAAGGACTTCATGCTCAACAACTGGGCGATGGCCACGCTGACCATCTCAATCACGTCCTGGATGATCTCCTCCTCCGTCGGCATCGACCAGCTCAAGCCTCTGCGCCGGGCCAATGAGGCCAAGGCCAACGCCAAGAAGTCCCAGGCGGACGTGATTGACGTCTGATTCGCTTGGGCGGATCAGATGTGGGCCAGGGGCTGGGCTTGGGCCAGATAGGCCTGGTCTCTGTCCGATGCGTCTTTGATCAGTGGTAGGAGCATGCTGCCTAGCCCCAGCTCCGGCCCTGGCTCCGGCCCTTTTACTCAGTCTTGCCAACCGGGCAGGAGTCCTTTGCGTCTGGTCTCCACGCCATGTCCAATCCCGCTCTCTCCTCCTGGGCCCGCAACGTCGCCCCTTCACCGACTCTCGCCGTGGACGCGAAGGCCAAGAAGCTCAAGGCCGAGGGCAAGGACGTTGTCGGCTTCGGCGTCGGTGAGCCCGACTTCGACACGCCGCAGTTCGTCAAGGACGCCTGCGCCAAGGCTCTCGCCGAGGGGCAGACCAAGTACGCCCCCACTCCGGGCATCCCCGCCCTCCGCAGGGCCATCGCCGACGACTGCACCCGTCGCGGCTTCACCGGCATCGCCGACGCCAACGTCGTCGTCTCCCCGGGCGGCAAGATGTCCTGCTACCTTGCCATCCTCGCCACGATCAGCGCCGGCGACGAGGTGATCATCCCGGCTCCGTTTTGGGTCAGTTACCCGGAGATGGTGAAGCTCGCCGGCGGCACGCCCGTCGTCGTCAACGCCGAGGACGTCGCCGGCTTCAAGATCACCCCGGCCCAGCTGTCCGCCGCGCTCACCCCGAAGACGCGCATGGTCATCATCAACAGCCCGTCCAATCCGACCGGCGCCGTCTACTCCCGCGCCGAGCTCGAGGCCCTCGTGGCCATCTGCGTGCAGGCCAATGTCTGGATCATGTCCGACGAAATCTACGAGAACCTCGTCTACGACGGCCAGGCCACTAGCAGCCCGGCGACCTTCTCGCCCGAGGCCGCTCGCCTGACCATTACCGTCTCTGGCTACGCCAAGAGCTACTCCATGACCGGCTGGCGCCTCGGCACGCTCGTCGCCTCCGACAAGGCCCTCGCCGCCGCCGTGGCCGACCTGCAGAGCCAGATCTCGTCCAACGCCACCACCTTCGCCCAGTTCGGTGCCCTGGCGGTGCACCAGCACCCCGACAAGGCCAAGGCCTCCCTCGCCGAGATGGGCGCCGTCTTCGACAAGCGTCGCCTCAACCTCCTCGCCGGCCTCAACGCCATCCCCGGCCTGACCTGCTACCGCTCGCAGGGTGCGTTCTACCTCTTCCCGAACATCAAGTCTTTCGGCCTGACCTCCGCCCAGTTCGCCGACCGTCTGCTCGAGGAAGAGCTCATGGCCGTCGTCCCGGGTTCCGCGTTCGGCTCCGAAGGCTACATCCGCCTCAGTTACGCGACCTCCGACAAGGTCATCGCCCAGGGCCTCGAGCGCCTCGCCCGTTTCTGCGCGAAGCTGAAGAAGTAACGGCAGTTAGGGGACACGTGTCCCCTGAACTTAGGCCGGCTCGATCAGGATGCAGGGCATCCCGGCGGCGTCGGCGGCCTCCTTGCCAGCCGGGCTGTCCTCGATGACGACGCAGTCGGCGGGCTTTAGGCCGAGACGGTCCGCCGCGGCAAGGAAGAGGTCGGGGTGCGGCTTGGAGCGCGTGGCGTCTTCGGCCGTGATCACGGCGTCGAAGAGGTGCGCGACGTCGATACGTCTCAGCGTGGTGTGCACGTGGTCGCGACGTCCGGCCGAGGCGACGGCCGTCCTGTGGCCGAGGCCGCGGACGTGGAGGACGACGGCGACGACCTCCTGGCGGGCGGTGACGTCCTTTTCCAGATGCTCCTCGAGGAACTCATGGCCGTCGGCCAGCAGCTGGTCGACGTCCAGGTCGAAGCCGTATTCGGCCTTGAGGCGCTTGCAGGTGTCGACGGCGGACATGCCGCCCATCGAGCAGAAGAGGGGCCAGGGGAAGTCGAACGGACGGCCGAGCTGCTTGCTCACGATGTGGGTCCAGCTGCGGTGGTGGATCCACATGGACGCCGCGAGCGTGCCGTCGCAGTCGAAGATCCAGCCCGGGCGGGAGAGCAGGGCGGGGTCGAAGGGAATCATGCCGGACATGGCGTCAGCGGAATCCTCCGCCCGGGAAGCCGCCTCCGGGGAAGCCGCCGCGGCCTCCGCCCATCTGGCCCATGCGGCGCATGAGCTCCTTGCCTTTGCCGCCCTTCATCATGCGCATCATCTCGCGCATCTGGGAGAACTGCTTAATCAGCGCGTTGACGTCGCTGACCTGGGTGCCGGAGCCCTTGGCGATGCGCAGGCGGCGGGAGCCGTTGAGGAGGTCGGGGTTGCGACGCTCCTTCTTGGTCATCGAGAGCACGATGGCCTCGGTCTTGGCGAGGTGCTTCTCCTCCTTGGCGCCGATCTGGACGCCGCCCATCCCAGGCATCATCTTCATGATGTCCCCGAGCGGCCCCATCTTCTTCATCTGCTGCATCTGCGAGAGAAAGTCCTCGAGGTCGAAGTCGGCCTTGCGCATCTTCTCCGCTAGGCGCTCGGCCTCCTTGTGGTCGACGACCTCCTGGGCCTTTTCGACGAGGGAGACGACGTCGCCCATGCCGAGGATGCGCTGGGCCATGCGGTCGGGACGGAAGGAGTCGAAGTCCGACGACTTCTCGCCGGTGCCCATGTAGCGGATCGGGACGCCCGTGACCGACTTCATCGACAGGGCGGCGCCGCCGCGGGCGTCGCCGTCGAGCTTGGTCAGGATGATGCCAGTGAGGGGCGTGGATTCGTGGAACTTGGTGGCGACGTCCACGGCCTGCTGGCCGAGGGCGGCGTCAGCCACGAGGAAGACTTCGTGCGGCTGGAGGGCCTCCCGGACGCGACGGACTTCCTCCATCAGCTCGGCGTCCACCTGAAGCCGGCCGGCGGTGTCGACGATGACCAGGTCCGCGGCGGCGGCTTCGGCGTCCTTGACCAGACGGCCCACCATGGCGTCCACATCGGTCGCGGCACGGTCGGCGCGGAAGTCGAAGCCTTCGTTCTTGGCCAGGGTCTCGAGCTGGTCGATGGCGGCGGGGCGACGCAGGTCGGCGGCGACCAAGGACGGCTTGCGGACGCCCTCCTTCTTGACGAGGTGTTTGGCGAGCTTGGCGGCGCTGGTGGTCTTGCCCGAGCCCTGGAGGCCGACCAGGAGCACGCGCAGGGGACGGCGGGGGTCGATCGGGCGTTCGCCTTCGCCGAGCAGCTTCGTGAGCTCGTCGGAGACGACCTTGACGGCCATCTGGCCCGGGTTGACCGATTCCACCACCTCCCGCCCGAGGCAGGCGGACTTGACCCGCTCCGTGAAGTCCTTGGCGACCTTGAAATTGACGTCGGCGGACATCAGCGCGGACCGCACCTCGTTCAGGGCGGGGCCGACGTTGTCTTCCGTCAGCTTGGACAGTCCGCGGAGGTCGCGGAGCGCCTTGGTCAGCTTCTCGGTGAGGTTGGCGAACACGGGAGGTCGAGCAGAACCCAGTCCGCCGCGGAAGGCAAGAGGGGGTGTGGATAAGCCGGCCTCAGAGGCGCTCGACTTTCATGTCGTCGACCCAGGTCGGCACGGAGGGATCGCCCTTCTTCGTCCCGCCGGCCTGCAGGCCGATGTTCCGCTTGGGACAGTCGCCGCAGACGGTGTCGAAGGCGACCGCCTCCCGTCCGTCCACGGCGGCGGTCAGGCGACGGCCCCGGATCTCCACAGAGAGGGTGTGCCAAGCGTCGGCCGCGACGGGGGTCTTGTCGGTCTTCACATAGAAGAACTTCCGGTTCCACACGCCCTTCTTCCTCAGCTCGGCGGCCTCCGGCGAATCCTTGGGGTGTATCACGTCGTTGTCCCAGGCGCTCACGCCGGAAGTCCTGACATGGATGCCGCCCACGTTGAAGTCGCGTTCGGCGGCCCGGTTGGGGCCCGCGAAGCTGAGTCCGAGCATGCCCTCCTTGATGAGCTTGAAGCGGAGGGTGACGCGCAGGTCGGCGCCATTCACGTTGCGTCGCAGGCCGGGAGGATGTTTCTCCTCCGCCATGTTGCGACCGACGAGGACGCCTTCCGAGAGTGACCACCATTCGGGCCGCGCATCCTTGCCGCTGACGGACTTCCCGAGCGGCGACTTTTCCGAGATGCCGTCGGCGAGGAAACCGTACGGCTTCCAGTGTTTCGCGAAGTCTGAGACGTCTGAGAAGTCCTCAGCCCAAACGAGCCCCGGGGTCTCGGCCGCGGCCGGGCGGCAGGCGAAAGCGACGAGCATGAGCAGCGGGGTGATGCGCATGCCTCATGCTGTGCGGCCCGTCGCGCCCGCAGAAGCCTAAATCCTCTCAGTCGAGCCGGATCCGCATGCCGTCGTGGCACAGGCCGACTTCGGGGTCGCGGCCGGCCAGTTGGGCCGAATATTCAGCCCAGCCGACCTGGTAGGTCATGTGGGTCAGGAGCGCCCGCTTCGGCCGCACGGCCTCAATCTCCCCCAGGGCCTCGCTCACCGTCAGGTGGGTGGGGTGGGCGTTCGGGCGCAGGGCGTCAATGATCATCAGGTCCGCTCCGGCCGCGAGCTCTCGGGCCCGGGGAGGCAGGGCCTTACAGTCGGTGAAGTACGCGAACTTGGCGCCCGTGGACGGCTCCTCGAAGATCAGCCCCAGCACGTCATCCTTGCCGTGGGGCAGAAGGGCGGTCCGAAGGATTCCGCCTCCCGGTAGGGCGAGTTCGGGTCCCAGCTCGTGCAGGGTGAGCGCGATGTAGCCCGAGAAGCTGCGCTCCATGAGCGCGTAGGGGAAGATCGTACGCACGCGGTCGAGTCCGGTCGGCGTGGAATGGACCGGGATGGCCAGGCCTCCTCGGTTCGTGCAGAACTGGCGCAGGTCGTCGATGCCCAGGACGTGGTCGGCGTGGCCGTGCGTGAGGATGAAGGTGTCGACCTTCCGGATGTCGTTGCGGATACTCTGCAGCCTGAACTCCGGCGCGGCGTCGACCTGCACGTGGTGCCCCTCGATGACGACGTGCACGCTGGCGCGGGTGCGCCAGTTGCGGGGCTCTTTCAGGTCGAGGCCGGGATTGTCATGGGCGGGCAGCGGGACGCCCTGCGACGTGCCGCAGCCCATGACGATGATTTCCATGTCGCACGTTGCATGCGGCCCGCCCAAAAGACAAGCGGCCTGAGGACTTCAGGGGATGAAGCCGCGCTCGCGCAGCCACACGAGCGACTCGCGCTGCCAGGCATCCCAGGACGGCCCTTGGTAGCGATTGAAGCCATGCCCGCCAGTTGCCGGCTCGAGCAGCCGGGTCGGCACGCCCGCCCTCTTCTGGGCCTCATGAAACATGCGGCTGTTCTCGACCGGTACGGTCTTGTCGTCGATCGCGTGGGCCAGGAAGGAGGGTGGGGTGCTGGCGTCGACGGGCCGTTGCAATGAGAACTTTTCGGTCATCCCCGCCGAGGGATTGTCGCCGAGCAGGTTCTTCTTGGACCCGCGGTGCACGCCTTCGTCCATGCTGATGACGGGGTAGATGAGGATGGAGAAGTCCGGACGGCTGTCTCCAGCGACCACACCCGGGGCACGCGTCTCGACGGCGCGGTGATGGACCGTCGCGGATGCGGCGAGATGCCCGCCGGCCGAGAAGCCGATGATACCCACCTTCTTTGGGTCGACCTTCCAGGCGGATGCGTTCGCACGTACGGTGCGAATCGCTTGCTGCGCATCGAGGAGCGGCACCATTGGGCGTCCGGCCGGGAGGCGGTATTCAAGGACGATGCCGGCAATGCCGTGGGCGTTGAGCCACTGCGCGATGCCGTGGCCTTCGGGTCCCACGACCTGCATGGCGTAGCCGCCTCCAGGGCAGATGACTAGCGCGGCGCCAATGGGCTTTTCGGGCAGGTGGACGGTGATTTTCGCCTTGGAGGAGTCGGAGAACTTGCCGTCACCCTCCGGCGCGTCACCCGGCCAGAGCGGGCGGGAGGGAGGAAGGGCGTCCGCGGCGAAAGCGGCGGCGGAGAGGGCAAGGAGTGCGGCGAGCGGGCGCATGGGGGTGTCTGGTTCCTAATGCCTGCGAGGCTTCGGGGAAAGAAAAAGCCCCGGAGGCCCGGGGCTTTGTCGCGGGATCAGGACCGGTTCACTTGCCGTAGCCTTCGGCGGGCTTGCCGTCGTCGCTCAGCTTGCCGACGGACCAGAGCAGGCCGCGGCAGATGAAGTCCATGAAGCGCTCGTCGCCGACCGTGCCGTTGTTGTGCCCGAGGGTGGTGCTGAAGACGCGGGTCTTCTTGGGGCCGTAAAGGTTGGTCCAGGCCACGACGGCCTTGGCTTCCTGCGCCGGGGTGACCTTGCCGTTCTTATCCTTCCTCTCGGGGATCTTCTGGGTGCCCTTGGCGAGCTCCTTGGCGTCGAGGATTTGCACGTTGTTGTAGAGTTCCTCGTTGATGGTCGTCCAGCCCTGCAGGCCCTTGGTGATGGGGCTGGAGGCGTCGGTGTATTCGACCGCGATGGGTGCCTGGGGGCCGTGGCCGGAGGACTGGAGGCCGATGAACTCGTACCAGTGGGCGTTGTCATCCCCGCGTTTCACGGTGTCGCGGAAGTTGCCCCAGCGGTAGCTGTGCATCGCGCAGTGGAGGTTGACGGCGGGCAGGCCGTTGCGGTGGGCGTCCAGGATGTTGTTCACGTAGGCCTGGTCGGTGATGTCCGCGGCGCACTCGTTATGGATGACGACGTCGTAGGCGCGGCCCCAGTCGGCCTTCTTGAAGACCTCGAACATCGGGCGGGTCTTCTTGTCGGTGAAGGCCTTGTCGTTCACGTCGACGAACTCAACGGTGACGCGGGCGTTGAGGCGCGCCTCGACCCCCTGCTTGATCTGGTCCTTCTGGGTGGCGTAGTCGTGGCAGCAGCCGCCGATCACCAGCAGCACCTCGAGGGGCTTGGTCGCGGCGGAGAGCGGCAGGAAGAGGCCGGCGAGGAGGGCCGACAGCAGGACGATGCGGGGAGTCATGGGGGTGGGAAGATTAAGGAGCCCCGGGGTCGCCGGGGCAAAGCGAAAAGGGCTCAGCGGTTGGCGTCGTCCTTCGCCGGAGCGGACTTCAGCCCGTCCTTGGCCGTCTTCGCGAGGGAGGCCGGGATGGGGCGTCCCTCGATCCAAGTGTACAGGGCCTCCTTCTTGGCCTCGCTCAGTTGCTTCTCTTCCTTGGGAGGCATGAGGTCACCCGCACCGGGATGGAGGAACACCCGGGCCAGCAGCATACTGGTGTCAGGCCTTCCGGGCACGAAGGTCGCGCCATTCTTACCCCCTTTCATCATGGCGTCGAACGAGTCGAGCCGGAGCTTCCCCTTCATCTTCTTCGGGCCGTGGCATGAGGCGCAGTGCGCGTCAAAAATCGGCTGGATGACCTTGGCTTAGTCGGCCTTCTGCGCCGGTGTCAGTGGCTTGGCTGGTTCAGGTTTCTTTTTCGGGGTGGTCGGTGCGGCGAACGCGCAGGATGCGAGGAGCAAGGGGAGGAGCGGACGCATCGGCTTATTTCTTATTAGCCTGCCTGGGCGCCCTGGTGGCGGCGAGCGCGGCCTTGGCCACGTCGTCCGGGATCGGCTTGCCTTCGATGAAGAGGGCGAAGGCCCGGACCTGCTCCTCCGTGAGCGGGTTACCATCGGTCGGCATGAACTCATCGTCCGATGGGTCGAGCGTCACGCGTACGTGGATGAGGCTCTGTTTCAGGTCGCCGGCGACGAAGGCCGGACCTTCGGAGCCGCCTTTCTTGAGGGCTTCGAGCGAGTCCATCCGAAGCTTGCCTTTGACCTTCTTGGCGCCGTGGCACTCGACGCAGTGGGCTTCGAGGATTGGGGCGATGACCTGCGCGTAGTCGTCGCGTTTGGCGACGGGCTCCACGGCGGGCATGACTTTGTCCAGCCGGGCGGCGGCGGCCTTGTTGGGGCGGAAGGGGAAGCCCTCGTCATGGACGAGCTCGCCGCCGACGTGCGCCGCCAGGGACATCACCGCGATGGCCGCACCCTGGGCGATTAGCCGGATGCGCCGCGGTTGCTCGAGCACGACCCAGGCTCCGGCGGCGAAGAAGGAAGCCGCCACGCCGGCCCAGAGGTGGCGGTCCACGCCGTCTCCGGCGTAGCCGTTGAAGTGGGCGTGCAGGACGCCGCAGAAGGACGCGCCGAAGGCCCCGACAGCCGAGATCAGGGAGAGTCTTCGCACGGTGATGCCGGCGGCGTCTTCATGCCTCTCCCAGACCTCGAACAGGGGGACGATCAGCAGCAGGGCCGCAGGGATGTGCAGGGCGAGGATGTGGAAGTTGCCGATGATGGAGAGCAGCGCCGGGCCTCTCTCGGCGCCGTCGGGCTTCAGCCAAAGGGCCAGGAGGGCCAGGACGACGTTGGGGGCGAGGGCGAGCAGCAGGCGCGGACGCATGGGGTAAGTTGCGGCCAAAAGGACCTTCGGGCAAGTCCTGTGGCGTCATTTTCTTGGACAGCAGGAAGGCCCGCGGGGTTCCGCGGGCCTTCGGGTGGCAAGCTCCTTGAGGAGGATTACTTGTTTGAGTTGATGAAAGCCTTGAGCTTCTCGAGCTGCTCCTTGTTGAGGGGCTTGCGGCCTTCCTTGTCGCCGGGAGGCATAGCGAGTTCGTCGTCGGGCTTGGAGATGCCGAGTTCGGCGGAGGTGTAGAGGGGGCTCTTGGCGGCGTCGCCCCAGATGATCGCAGGTTTCTTGGCCTTGCCGAAGCCTTCCTCGATCTTGGCGAGGGAGGTCATGTTGAAGCCGCCCTTGGGCTTCTTGCCGTCCTTGCCGTGGCAGCCGATGCAGCTGGTTTCGAAGATGGGGGCGATGTCGGTCTGGTAGGCCTTCTCGGCGGCTTCAGAGGCGGCGGATGCCGAAGAGGCGGCGGCCGCGAGGGTCAGGATGGCGAGGGTGCGCATGGGTACGATGTAAGAACCCGTAATTAGGGCGAAGGTTCCGATAATGGTAGCAAAAAATTCCCCTAGTCCCCTACCGCCCAGGGCCGGCATAGGTCCTGCAGCCTAGCCGGCACCACCGCCTGCACGCGAGTCCCCGCGTCCTCCACCTTGCTGGAAAGTACGGTGGCCTCCCCTTGCAGGCGTGAAAGGAGGCCGTATTGGTCATGGGGGATCAGCAGGCTCATTGGCATGTCCTTGGAGGCCGCCGCCTGCTCCAGCCGGGCCAGGAGTTCCGGGATGCCTTCGCCGCTAGACGCGCTGATCAGGATGGCCCCGGGGTGGGCCGAAAGGGCTTCGGCCCGGTCCAGGGGCTCGGACCGAAGGTCCGCCTTGTTCAGCACGGTGATCACCGGTCGCTCGCCGGCTCCTATTTCCGTGAGCACCTGCAATGTCGTCGCGGCATGCTTTTCGCGCTCGGGTGAGGACATATCTACGACGTGCACGAGGAAGTCCGCCTGCACGGCCTCCTCCAGCGTGGCCTTGAAGGCCTCGACCAGGCGGTGCGGCAGGCGGCGCACGAAGCCCACGGTGTCGGTCAGCAGTAAGGTCCGTCCCGAGGGCAGGGTGAGCCGACGGGTGGTCGGGTCGAGGGTGGCGAAGAGACGGTCGGCCGCGAGCACGCCGGCTCCGGTGAGACGGTTGAGTAGGGTGGATTTCCCCGCGTTGGTGTAGCCGACGATGGAGAACGTCGGCAACGGGACGCGCTGGCGTCGCTTGCGCTGCGTCGCGCGCTGGGCCACGACCTCCGCGAGGTCGCGGCGCACCTTGGCGATGCGGTCGCGGATCTTGCGCTGGTCCATCTCCATCTGGGTCTCGCCGGCGTCGCGCTGCATCGCTCCCCCGCCGCGCTGGCGGTCGAGGTGCGACCAGAGCCGCTTGAGCCGAGGCAAGGTCTGCTGCAGGCGCGCCAGCTCGACCTGCAGCACGGCCTCACGGGTCTTCGCCCGGGTGATGAAGATGTCCAGGATGACCTCCTGGCGGTCAATGGCCCGCAGGCCGCGCGAATCCTTCTCCCAGTTGCGCTGCTGCGCCGGGGTGAGTTCGTCGTCGAAGATGATTAGGCCGCATTCCTTCGCGCGGGCCAGCGCCGCAATCTCCTCCATCTTGCCCGAGCCCACGAGGTGGCGCGGGTTCTCCTCGCGGACGCGGGCCACGACCTCGGCGCGCACCTCGACGCCGAGGTTGGTCACGAGCTCGCGCAGCTCGTCGAGCAGGAGGCGCGCCTCCACCGGGGTCTCGTTCGGACGCTGCAGGCCCACCAGCACGGCCCTCCCGGCCCGGGCGATCACCTCCGGATCGTTCGGGTCATCGGGCCTCTGCTCCTCGTCCGACAAGGCGCTCAGCGGACGAATTGCACCCAGTCGACGTTCATCAGACCGCCGCCTTTCTTGGGATTGGTCAGCACGAGGTAGACGTCATGACGGCCGTCCACGGGGGTCAGCTTCGCGCGGTTCTCCGCATGCTTGCCCCAGTCGCCGGTGTGCGTGATGTTCACGGTGCCGAGTAGCGGTCCGGTCGGGGAGTCGATACGAACCTCAATCTGGCTGCCCTTGGCGCCGCCGCCGGCGGAGGCGTTGACGCGGATGCCGCGGGTGTCGGAGAGGTTGAGGCCTTCGAACTTGATCGTGGCGCCGTGGTTGGTCGAGCCGACGACCTTGCCCGCCTTCTTGGCTCCGGTGATTTCCGCGGTCTCGGCCTCGATGCGGCGGTGGCGGAGGCGGACGACGCCCTTGCCGGTCAGCGGGCCGGCGGCGCCGGCGCCCGCGTCGGTGACGACGGCTTCGAGGAGGAGGGTGCCGGGCTTGTTGTCCTCGGGCGCGGTCAGCTGGCCTTCGAGGCCGCGGGTGAGGGTCGGTCCGCCCTTGCCCTTCTCGAGGGCGAGCATCCAGCGGAGCATGATGGCGACCTCGTCCTCGGTGTGCTGCGGGTGGGCGAGCATCGGGATCTGGCCCCAGACGCCGCTGCCGCCGAGGCGGACCTTCTGGTTGAGGAGGTCGTCGGCGCCGGGTTGCTTGCGATACTTGTCGGCGATGGCGACGAACGACGGGCCGACGAGCTGGGTCTCGACGGCGTGGCAGTTGAAGCAGTCGCTCTGGCGCATCAGCGCGAGGCCCGGGTCGACGGCCGCGGCCTTGCCGTCGGCTGGCAGGAACGTGGAAGTGACCAGCGTGCGTGCGGCGAATTCGGCGGGCTTCGCCTCGGAGGTGCCGTCCTCGGCGTCCTGTGCGGCGACCTTGAAGTCGAGCGGCTTGCCAGGCGTGAAGAAGTCCCCGTCCTGCGGGGTGAGGAAGCGGACGGTCGGGGTCGTGTTGCCCACGACGACGGGGGTCGTGCGCGTCACAGCGCCGCCCTGGCCGTCGGTGACGGTGAGCTCGACGTTGAAGTTGCCGGCGGTCTCGAGGCTGACGGCGAGTTCTTCGCCTTCGCCGAGCTGCTTGTCGCCGGGCTGCAGTTTCCAAGCGTAGCTCAGCTTGCCGCCTTCGAGGTCGCGCGAGCCCTTGGCGGAGAGGGTCGTCTTGAGCGGCACCGGGCCGGCCGGGGTCGAGACGGCGAGCTTCACGACGGGCTGGAGGTTGCCGCGGACATACGAGATCTTGAGCAAGGCGGAATCCGGGTTGGCGCCCCAGGTTTCGCCGTAGTCGAGCAGGTACAGGCAGCCGTCGGGGCCGAAGGTCGCGTCGACCGGGCGGCGGATAATCGTCGCGCCGTTGTCGATGAGCGCCTGCTGCTTCTTACGCTGCTCGTCGGTATTGGCGGTCACGAAGGCCGTGGGCGCGAAGGCTTCCAGACCCTGCAGGTCGGAGTTCGCGTCGAGGCGGGCCCACTTGATGAAGGGACGCTGCCAGTCCCAGAAGAGTAGGGAGCGGTCGAAGTGCTTCGGGAAGCCGTTGGTCTTCTCGTAAGACTCCTGCCAGTAGAAGACTGGGCCCGCGCAGGCGGTGCGGCCGCCTTCGCCGAGTTCCGGCCACTGTTCGGAGACCGCGTAAGGCCAGTAGAGGAAGGCCGGCACGGCGGGCGGCAGTTCGACAAGGCCGGTGTTGTTGCGGCTCTTGTTGAGCGGGGCCTTCGGGTCGAAGAGCGCGCCGACCTTCTCGGTCGCGTAGTCGTATTCGGCGTAGGGCAAGTTCTTGCCGACGAAAAGCGGGTAGCCGAAGTTACCCGCCTGCTTCGCCTGGTTGATCTCATCGTAACCGCGGGAGCCGCGGGGGCCGTCGACGCGCGCGTCGGGGCCGACTTCGCCCCAGTAGACATAGCCGGTCTTCGGGTCGATGCTCAGGCGCCACGGATTACGCGTGCCCATCGCAAAGATCTCGGGACGCGTCTTGGGCGTGCCGGGCTTGAAGAGGTTGCCTTCGGGGATGCTGTAGGTGGCGTCGTCATGGACGCGGATGCGGTTCACCTTGCCGACGAGGGTGTTGGTGTTGGCGGAGGTGCGCTGGCCGTCCCACGGCTCCTTGCCGGGACGTTGGTCGAGCGGGGCGTAGCCCTTGCTATCACCGGAGGGGTGGGTGTTGTCGCCGGTCGAGAAATACAGGCAGCCGTCCGGGCCGAACTTCAGGGTCGCGCCGTGGTGGCAGCACTGCAGGCGCTGTTCTTCGTATTTCAGGATGAGCTTCTCGCTGCCTGCGACGAGCTGGTCGTCCTTCACCTGGAAGCGGGAGAGATACTGGCCCTCGAAGCCGACGGGCGAGTAGATCAGGTAGATCCAGCCGTTCTGCGCGAACTTCGGGTCGAGGGCGAAGGCCAGGAACCCGTTCTCCTGTTGCTTGAAGATCTCCAGCTCGGCCACGAGGGTGACGCGTCGGGTCTTCGGGTCGTAGATCTTGAGAGCGCCGCCGTATTCGTTGAACCAGAGGCGACCGTCGGCCGCGAACTCGAGGTGCATTGGCTGTGGCAGGCCGGTGAGCAGTGTCTCGGTTTGGAAGCGGACGTCCTCCGGCGCGCCGTCGGCGGCACGGGAGACCGGGGCGGCCAGCAGGGCGGCGCTCAGGAGGCACAGAAGGCGGACGGAAGAAGAAGCCATGGAAGGGTGACCTTGGGTAAGCGGTGGGTTCCCGCAGGCTTGGGAAAAGAGGCGGGGAGGGCAAGAGGGGAGGAGATTGGGGACAGGGACAGGGGCAGGGACAGGGACAGGGGCAGGAGAGGCAGGGCATGTCTGTCATTTGACGGACACGACATCTGTGCTCCTGCCCTACATAACTGTCCCTGTCCCCGCCCCTGCCCCTGTCCCTGATAAGACCTCAGATTAACCCGAGCTGCATCTTGCCGTCCTCGGAGATCATGGACTGGGTCCAGGGCGGATCCCACACGATGCCCACGCGGGCTTCGTTGACGCCGGGCACGTTGAGCACGCGGTTGCGCGCGTCCTCGGCGATGACGGGGCCCATGCCGCATCCGGGAGCGGTGAGGGTCATGGCCACGATGACGCGATAGCGGTCCTCCGAGCCGTCGATGGGCTCGAGCATCATCGAATAGACGAGACCGAGGTCGACGATGTTCACGGGAATCTCCGGATCGAAGACCTTCTTCAGCTGATTCCAGACGGCTTCCTCGGAGGGACGGCCCTTGTGGCCGGGGTGTTCGGCCGTGCCGGTGGATCCGTAGGCGTCGGTCTTGCCCTCGGCGTCGGCGCCCTCGGCGGGCGGCTGCTCGCCTAAGGAGTCGGCATCGGCTCCCTTGATGCGGAACATGCCGCTGTCGCAGACGACGGTGAAGTTGCCGCCGAGGCGATGGGTGATGGTCACACGCGCGCCCGCGGGCAGCACGGCCGGCTCACCGGCAGGGATGACGGTTGCCTGCACGTCGCGCGTCAAGTTGCGGTCATGGGGTCCGGGGGCGTGCCTCTGTCTGGTGGTGTCTTCGCTCATGGTCATCAGGAATGGAACTTGGCGCGCAGCATGCCGCGCACGGCGTCGGCGGCTCCGGCGTCGCCGATGCGGGTCAGGACCTCCTCGAGGAAGCCCTGGGCGAGGAGTTCCTGCGCGGCGGCCAGCGGGATACCGCGGGCGAGCAGGTAGAAGAGCTCCTCGGGGCTGATCTGTCCGGTCGTGGCTCCGTGCGAGCACTTCACGTCGTTGGCCTCAATCTCCAAGCCGGGCAGGGAGTCGGCCTCGGCCTCGGGCGACAGCAGCAGGTTGCGGTTGGTCTGGTAGGCGTCGGTGCGCTGCGCACCCGGCTCGACCTTGATCAGGCCGGAGAACACCGTGCGGGCCCGGTCGAGCAATGCGTTCTTGAAAAGGAGGTCGGAACGCGCGCCCGGCGCGGCGTGCACCTGCAGGGTGCGCTGGTCGAACTCCTGCTCGCCGGTGGCCACCGTGATGCCGAGCAGGCGCACGTCGGCGCCTTCGCCCTGGAGGCGCACCACGTTCTCGAGGCGTGCGCGTCGTGCGCCCACGGCCGCGTTGACCGAGGTCACTTCGGCGGCGGCCTCGGCGGTCACGGTGTCGATCTCGAAGGACTGGGCCGCGGAGCCCCAGTTCTGCACGGAGAGGCGTTCAATCTTGGCGCCGGGTCCGGCGTGCAGGTCGGTGGCGGAGACGGACAGGGTCCGCAGGTCCGGCTGGGCGCCGAGGCGCCATTCATGGACGGCGGCCCGGGCGCGGGCCCCGACGCGGATGAGGGCGTGCGGGAAAGACGCCGAGCCTTCGGCCAGGGCCCAGTGCACGACGGAGAGGGGCTTGGTGAGTTCGACGTCATCGGGTACGTGTAGCACGTAGCCCGACCCGAACCAGGCGCGCTGCAGGGCCAGCATCTTCGCGCCGCCGAGCAGGGCGGGGTGACGCAGGGCCTCGTCGCGCAGCAGCTCGGGGCGCTCACGGACCACGTCCTCAATGGGTGCGAAGACCACGCCCGCCTTGACGAGGACAGCGGAGAGCGCGGGGTGGGAGACGCAGTGTCCGTCGACGAAGACGAGCGTCGCCTCGGCGTCAGCCGTCAGCGCGGAGCCGCGCACGAGGCGCGAGGCGTCGGCCGTCGACGGCGCGCCGGCCGGCGCGAAGCCGTCGAGGGAGAGCGAACGGACGTCGGAGAACCTCCAGCGCTCGTCGTCGCGTCCGGGCATGGGTAGCGAGGCGAAGGCCTCCCGGCCGGCCCGACGGATATCGGCGAGCGTCGCCGGGCCCTTACCGCCGTGGGCCGACTGCAGGGCGTTGTCGGTGACCCCGGCGGCCGCGACGGGCGCGCTCATCCGACCGACCCTTCCATCTGCAGCTCGATGAGGCGCTTGAGCTCCACGGAATACTCCATGGGGAACTCCTTCACCAGGTCGTTGACGAATCCGTTGACGGCGAGGGACATCGCCTCGCCCTCGGTCAGGCCGCGCTGCATCATGTAGAAGATCTGCTCGGCCGAGACCTTGGAGACGCTCGCCTCGTGCTGGACCGAATTCTTGCGGCCGCGCACGGAGATGGCCGGGTAGGTGTCGGTGCGGCTGCGCTCGTTGATGAGCAGGGCGTCGCACTCCGTGTTGTTACGGCAGTTGCGCAGCGTGCGGGGGATGTGGACCAGGCCGCGGTAGGTGGAGCGTCCTTCGCCCACCGAGATCGACTTCGCGATGATGTTGGACGTCGTGTCGTCCGCCGCGTGGATCATCTTGGCCCCCGTGTCCTGGTGCTGGCCGACATTGGCCAGGGCGATGGAGAGCACCTCGCCGCGGGCGCGCTTGCCGCGCAGCACCACGCCGGGATACTTCATGGTGAGGCGTGAGCCGATGTTGCAGTCGATCCAGCGGACCTCGGCGTCCTCCTCGGCCACCCCGCGCTTGGTCACGAGGTTGAAGACGTTGGAGGACCAGTTCTGGACGGTGACATACTGAATCTTGGCGCCCTTGAGGGCGACCAGTTCGACGACGGCCGAGTGCAGGGTCGCCGTCTCGAACTTGGGGGCCGTGCAGCCTTCCATGTAGGTGACTTCTGAGCCTTCGTCGGCGATGATGAGCGTGCGCTCGAACTGCCCGAAGTTCTGGGCGTTGATGCGGAAGTAGGCCTGCAGGGGCTGGGCCACCTTCACGCCCTTGGGCACGTAGATGAACGAACCGCCGGAGAATACGGCCGAGTTGAGCGCGGCGAACTTGTTGTCGCCGGCGGGAATGACCTTGCCGAACCAGCGGCGGAAAATCTCGGCGTGGTCGCGCAGCCCCTCGGTGGGGCCGCAGAAGATGACGCCCTGCTTCTCGAGCTCCTCCTTCATGCGGGAGTACGAGGCCTCGGAATCGAACTGCGCCTCGACGCCGGCGAGGAACTTGCGCTCGGCCTCGGGGATGCCCAAGCGCTCGAAGGTGCGCTTCACGTCGTCGGGGACCTCCTCCCAGGTGCGGCTGGCCTTCTGCCCCTTGGCGAGGTAGTAGCGGATCTCTTGGAAGTGGATGTTGTCGAGGTCGTTCGTGGCCCAGTGCGTGGGCATGGGCATCGATTCGAAGACCCCGAGGGAGCGGTGGCGGAACTCGCGCACCCACTCGGGTTCGCCCTTCACCTTGGAGATGTAGTCGACGACGCCGGGATTGAGCCCGACGCCCGCGTCGTAGGCGTAGTTCTCCTCATACTTGAAGTCGCCTTTAGAGCGGTCGACGTCGATCGCCTCCCGCTGAGCCCGCTCGTCCTGGTTGAAGTCAGCCATGGCCTCAGGCGTGGGCGAGCTCCTTCTTGACCCAGTCGTAGCCCTTCTCCTCGAGCTCCAGGGCGAGCTCCTTGCCGCCGCTGTGCACGATTTGCCCGTCCCACATGATGTGCACGCGATCGGGCACGATGTGGTCCAAGAGGCGCTGGTAGTGGGTGATGACGAGGAAGCCGGTGTCGGGACCGCGCATGGCGTTCACGCCCTCGGACACGATGCGCAGCGCGTCGATGTCGAGGCCGGAGTCGGTCTCGTCGAGCACGGCGTAGCGGGGCTTGAGCATCATGAGCTGGAGGATCTCGCAGCGCTTCTTCTCGCCGCCGGAGAAGCCCTCGTTCACGAACCGGGAGGTGAACTTCCGGTCCATCTTGAGGGCGTCCATCTTGGCGTAGAGCTCGGCGTAGTAGGCCTTGGCGTCGAAGGGCGCGCCCTTGGCCTGGCGCGCGACGAGCGCGGCGCGGATGAAGTTGGCGATGGTGACGCCGGGGATTTCGCTCGGATACTGGAAGGCGAGGAAGAGGCCTGCGCGGGCGACGACGTCAGGCTCGAGGCCGAGGATGGGCTGTCCGTCGACGAGGGCGTCGCCGGACTGCACGACGTAGTCGGGGTGGCCGGCCAGCACCTTGGCGAGGGTGCTCTTGCCGGTGCCGTTGGGCCCCATGATGGCGTGCACCTCGCCCTTCGGGACGGTGAGGCTGAAGTTCTTGAGGATCGGACGTTCTCCGACGGAGGCGTGGAGGTTCCGGATGACGAGTGAGTCGGGCATGGAATGGGTTCTCAGTTGGCGTGGCCGTCCTTGGCCTGGGTGCGTCCGTGGAAGCTGATCTCGATGGTTTCGGAATCGAAGCCGGGCGGCAGAATGGAACGCAGGCTGCTCAGCACCTCGGGCGGGAGGTCGATGTCGTGCACGCGTCCGGTCGCCTTGTCGCGGAAGTGCGCGTGCGGCGCCAGGTTCGGGCAGTAGCGGGTGGATTCGCGCTCGTGGTTCACCTGACGCACGAGGCCGCAGCCCACGAAGGTCTCGAGGCAGTTGTAGACCGTCGCTAGGGACAGCCCGGGCATGGCCTCGCGGGCCCGGTTGTAGACTTCGTCCACGGACGGGTGGTCGCGCTTGGAGAGGAGCACTTTGAACACGGTTTCGCGCTGGGGGGTCACCTTCTGGCCGCTTCGGCTGAGGGCTTCCTGCAGGTGGGAGAGGTCGGCTTCGCTGAGATTTTGATTCATTCTAAGTGTGAAAGAGTTAGAATGACTCTAAACCTCAAGGCGAAAGTAAGAATAATTCGGCATTTAAGGCCGATTTTCGGTCAGTTTTGGCGTTTCCGCCATCAATCAGCACTGCGCGGCGGCAATACGTCTCAAGCGCTTCAGTTCAGTCCTCGGGTGGTCTCGTCACCGCCTTGGCGGCCTATCTCGTTCAGTGCGTCGATGCTCGCCAGCTCATCCGCCACCCTCCGGATGCGACGCTCCGGGGACAGGCACTCCAGGATCGCCCTCCGGGCGGCCGAGTCGGTGATGAGATGCCCCGCCACCGCATCGGCCAGGGCGCCCGGCCGGTTGGTCAGGCCGCGGAAACGGGCCATGAGGGGTTCCGCGTCGGCGCCGATCAGCGACGTTATCTTCTCGGAGAAGGCGAGGAGGCGGGCCACCTCGCGCATGACGGCAGGCGTATCGGGCACGTCATCCTCGGCGACCGCCGCCACTTCGAGCCGAGGGTAGGGGGTGCGACGCTGCTTGCGCAGCACTTTGGCGCGACGCAGGCCCTCCAGCATGAGGTGCGAGGTGCCGTCGGGATGTTCGACATGCCCGACGATGCGTCCCACGCAGGTGAAGGGGCAGGACGGTTCGTCGTCCTCTGGGGACAGGAGGCCGGCGTCGAGCTGCGAGACCGCGAACATCTGGTTTCCTTCCAGTGCCTCCTTGAGCATACGCCGGTAACGGGCCTCGAAGATGTGCAGCGGCAGCAGCTGCTGCGGCAGGAACACGCAGTCTCCCAGCGTCATGACGGGAATGACGACGGTGGGAACCATGGATTTGATGATGCCGGGAACTTTGGTCGCCGCAAGCGGAGCGGCCGATTTGCCCGACTTGACCGACTTGGCTGGCTCGTCAGGATGCTCGCATGCGTTCGTTGCTCGCATGGCTGTTCCTTGCCGGGGCGCTTCCGGCGCAGGTGCAGGAATTGAGCAGGCAGCAACGCGATTCCCTGCAGGAACTGCGGCCGAAGCTGGCCATCGCCCAGCGCGGGTCCGATGTCGCGGCGGTCCGGGCTGTGGTGGCGGAGTCGCTTCGTGTCCTGGGCGATCAGGCCGGCCTGCCGGAAGTGAAGGACACCTATCGCCAACCTTCTTCCTCCGCCCCGCTGTTCAAGTCGGACCGAATCGCCGAGGCTTTCGGTCCCTACGCGGACCACGTCGAGAAGGTCCGCTGGTGGAAGATCGGCCTCGACCCGTCGAAGCTCAACCACGCCCTGCGCGAGACCGCGACGGTCGCCCGCGCCTGCCTGGCGGCCGCGCGGGCCGAGCCCAAGCTCGCCGCCCGGTTGCTGCCGATTGCGCGGGAGTGAGGAGACTTCATGCTCTGGGCTCAGTCCGAGGCCGGCACAGGGGTGATTCCGTTCCCGGCCGTTCGCTCGGGGTCCGGCCGGTCGTTCGAGGTGAGCGAACGCTTCCTCGCTCGCTTGGAGCGTTCGGGTCAGCTCCCTTCCGTCGTGCGCAACGGTTGGGTCAGCGCGGATCCCGCCGAGGAATGCGGATTGCAGTTCGATAACGGGCTCGGGGGGTGCGCCCTGTTGGAGCTCCATGCGGCGACCCAGGACCGGCGTTATCTCGACGGCGCCCTGAAGGCCGCCGACTGGGCGGCCGCCAGCCCCTTGGTCACGAATTGGAACTACAACGCCTTCAGCCTCCAGCTGCTCTCGCAGGCGTATGCGTCGACCCGCGACGAACGTCACCTCGCCGCCGCGCGACGGAAGTTCCTCTTCGGGGTCCAGCCCGGCCAGCTGGTCGACGGGCCGCGTGCGGGACGCTGGGCCGACGCCCATAACGCGCGCCCTGCCTATCATTACATCATGGTGCGGGCGCTCGCATCCTTCCTCGCCGTCATGCCGAAGGATGACGCGGATCGGCCGGGCGTGCTCGGGTGCCTCCGCCTGGCGTTGCGGGCGCGCAACCCGGAGTTCGCCTCCAAGGGAATCATGAACATCGACAGCAGCGTCGAGGCCCTCGTGGCGGTGGAGCGTCTGCCGGCCGCCGCCCGGGCGGCCCTAGGACCTTGCGGCGTCGCCGAAGCTTTGGACGTGCTGGAGCGCCATGTCGCGCACGGCGTGACCAAAGGGAAGTCTTCCGCCGGACCGGAGGCCTGCGCGCTGCTCCTCGAGCGGGCCGTCGGGAGGAGGCGATAGCGCGGAACGAGCCGACTTCGCAGCCCTCACTGCCACTGGTCCAGGAAGAGCTTCTTTGGGTCCGGGCTGTCGGACTCCGCGAAGTAGACGGCCATGCGCAGGGAAGGCAGGAAGTGCGCGGGGAGCTTGGCCTTGTTGCGCGCCGCGATCTCATTCAGCAGCGATTCGGGCGAACGTCCCGCGAGCTGATCCACACGATGGTAGCCCGCGTCGAGCAGTTCGCGGGCGAGGTCGACCGGAAAGCGAGGGATGCGCATGAACGGACTGCACACGGCTTCCCGACGTCGTTCGGCCGCGCGCTGTCTCGCCGCTTCGTCCACGGTCAGAGTCGGGCGAGAATCGCCGCGCCCATGGCCTTCGTGCCCACGGACTTCCCGCCGCCGGCGATGTCCGCGGTGCGGATGCCCTCGGCGATGGTCTTCTCGACCGCGCGTTCGATGGCCTTGGCCTCGGCCTCGAGGCCGAAGGAGTGACGCAGCATGAGGGCGGCGGAGAGGATCTGCGCGCAGGGGTTAGCCTTGTCCTGGCCGGCGATGTCGGGGGCGGTGCCGCCCGAAGGCTCATAGAGGCCGTAACCGTAGCCGTGGCGGTTGCGGTTTGCCCCGAGGGAGGCGGAGGCCATCATGCCCAGCGAGCCGCAGACCACCGCCATCTCGTCGGAAAGGATGTCGCCGAACATGTTCTCGGTGAGAAGCACGTCGAACTGCGACGGACGGAGCACCAGCTGCATCGCGGCGTTGTCGATGTACATGAAAGACAGCGTCACGTCCGGCGCGGCGGCCTTGACGCGCTCGGCCACGACCTTGCGCCAGAGCACCGAGGTCTGGAGGACATTGGCCTTGTCGACGAGGGTGATGTGCTTGCGGCGGGCGCGGGCGGTGGCGATGGCAACGTCGGTGATGCGCTCGATCTCCGACTTGCGGTAGACCATGGTGTCGACGGCCTCGATGTCGCCGCCGTCGAGGTCCTTGGTAGACTTTGGTCCGAAGTACAGGCCACCGGTCAGCTCACGGATGCAGACCATGTCCACGCCTTCGGGGATGCGGTCCGGCCGAATCGGCGAGGTGTCGATGAGGTTCTTGAGCAGCAGGCCGGGGCGGACGTTGGCGTAGAGGGTGAAGTGCTTGCGGAGGGGCAAGAGGGAGGCGCGCTCAGGCTGCTCGGCAGGCGGCAGTTTCTCCCACTTGGGACCGCCGACGGAGCCGAACAGGATGGCATCGGCCGCGCGGCAGGCCTCGAGGGTCGGGTCAGGCAGGGCCTTGCCGTGGTGGTCGATGCCGGCTCCGCCCACGTCGTGCGTCGAGTGCTCCAGGGAGTGTCCCGAGCGCTTCAGCACCGCCTCGAGGACGGGCAGGGCGGCGGCCATCACTTCGGGCCCGATGTAATCTCCGGGCAGGACTGCGATCTTCAGGTTCATGGGAGCGGACGGGGAGTAAAGATGAGCAACGGGCTTCTCGGCAAGGACAAGCGGATGGCATGGAACGCCGAAAAATCCAACCCCAAGGCGGTTGTCTTCCGGGGCGGGCGCCGCTTAGTCTGCGCCCCTCTCCTCATGAGCGTAGCCCCTCTCGTCATCGGCAAATTCTCCCTCGGCATGGGCGACCGCTTCGCCCACGAGGCCGAGGCCCAGCTCGCCGCCTGCCTCGGAGCCAAGAAGCTCGGCGTCGAGATTGTGCCGGTCTGGAACAAGTCCAACCGCGAGCACAATATCATCGGCTCCGAGCCGACCAGCACCCGCGCCGCGGCTGACGCCGCCGTGAAGGCCCTCGGCTGGACCGCCCCCTACTTTCTCGACGCCGACCACATTGGCCTGAAGACCGTCGACCGATTCGTGGGCGTCTCGGACTTCTTCACCATCGACGTCGCCGACTTCATCGCGCAGCCGGCCGACCCCGCCGCGGTCAAGGCCTTCGTCGACCGCCACCCTGAGCTCGTGGGCACAATCACCCTCGCCGGCATCGACCGTCCGTTCACGACCACGAGCGCCGACGTCGAGCGCACGGCCGCCAAGTTCCTGCTGGCCGTCCAGGAAGCCGGCAAGGTCTACCGCCACATCGCCGCCGTGAAGGGCGTCGGCCGCTTCGTCCCCGAGATCTCGATGGACGAGACGGACAGCCCCCAGACGCCGCCCGAGCTGCTCGTCATCCTCGCCGCCATCGCTGACGAAGGCGTGCCGATTCAGACGATTGCACCGAAGTTCACCGGCCGTTTCAACAAGGGCGTCGACTACGTCGGCGACCTCGCCCAGTTCGAGCGTGAGTTCAACGATGACCTCTGCGTCATCGCCCACGCGGTGAAGAATTACGGCCTCCCCGCCAACCTGAAGCTCTCCGTGCACAGCGGCAGCGACAAGTTCTCCATCTATCCGGCCATCCGCCGCGCGCTCGCCAAGCGCGGCGCCGGCGTGCACGTGAAGACCGCGGGCACGACCTGGCTCGAGGAAGTCATCGGCCTCGCCGAAGCCGGCGGCGCCGGCCTGGCCCTCGCCAAGGAGATCTACGCCGAAGCCTTGTCCCACACGGACGAGCTCTGCCAGCCCTACGCGACTGTCATCGACATCGACCGAGCCAAGCTCCCGGCCGCCGCCGTCGTCAATGGTTGGACCGGCGAGCAGTTCGTCGGCGCCCTGCGACACGACCAGACGAACCCGCTCTACAACGCCCACATCCGCCAGCTCATCCACGTCGGCTTCAAGGTCGCCGCCAGGATGGGCCCGCGCTATCTCGAGCAGCTCAAGGCCTGCCGCGCGTCCTGCGCGCGCAATGTGACCGGCAACCTCTTCGACCGCCACATCAGGCCGCTCTTCCTGTGAGCGGCGGGACCTCAACGAGCCGGGGTTCAGCGCTGACCGTCTGCCTGACCGGCGGACTCATCGCCTTCGCCCTTGCGCTGGTCGGGCTGATTCCGGAAAGCGATTTCTCGGTCAAGGAGCCGCTGGATATCATCAAACTGGTCTTCGTCCTCGCGCCGGCTTTCCCGTTTCTCCTGCTCGCCGGCGTCGCGGCGATGCTGAAAGATCGGTTCCTCCTGACCGGGACAACCGTCATCGCCGTCCTCCTTATCCTGAGCTGCGGATTCTACCTGGCGGCGCAGGCCGAGCATCGGGTCCGGCCAGACGGCGCGAATCATGCGCTCGCCTACCTGATCGTGCCGTTCCTCCAGGTGCCGGCCGCTTTTACGGCCCTCGGCGTCCTCGCGATCTGGCACGCCTTGCTTGGTCGTCGGGCTTGAACGAAGCCAGCGCGGGGTCAGATTGCTTCTGACTGCATTCAATCGGAAGCGGTTCGACCCGCACTGGCTGGTCTTTGGGGGCGCGGTGATGTCGCTCCGCCTGACCCTCAGGAGATCCCTGCCGCCGTCTTGAAGGCCTCGATCGCCGGCTTTGCGGCCTCGTAGGCCTCCACGTAGGCATCAAGGGCCGCATCGTAGGCGGCCAGCGTCTCCTTGGCCTCGCTCGAACGGCGGGCCGAGATGCGCTGGGCGTCATTGAAGTCTCCCTTAGCTTTGTCGAGCAAGCGCTTCTTGGCCGTCTTTTGTCTGCGAGCCGCGCTGTCATAGGCCTTCTCGGCCTTCTGCAGGTCCGTCTTGGCGCGCTGAAGCGCCTTGTCCACGAGCGTTGAAGTGTCCTCCGCCCTCACGGCCTGCTCGCGGGCCGTTCGCGCGGCCGAATGCAGCTTAACCAGCTGGGGCAGCTTGGCGTCGTCGATGGCCTTGTTCAGGTCCGCCGTGACAATCGACTTCACCTTGATTTGCTTAAGTTCGAAGAAGGCCAGCGAGTATTCCGCTCCCGGCGCGCCTTCGACGGTCATGCGCGGAGGGCCGGGCGGCAGCTCCCTCGCCTGTTGGGCTTGAAGTGCGGTAGCGACCAGAAGGGTCGCCCCTAAGATGAGGGTGTCTCGCATGGGGACCACTTTACTAAAAGAAAAAGCCTCCGCGTAAAGCCCAGAGAGGCCCCGGTCAGCGGGCGGCTCGGTCCCGTGCCCAGGCCTCGGCGAAATAGGTCAGGATGAGGTCGGCGCCGGCCCTGCGGATGCCCAGCAGGCTCTCGTCCCGCGTGGCACGGAGGTCCAGCCAGCCTTTCTCCGCGGCGGCGTGCAGGGCGGCGTATTCGCCGGACACCTGGTAGGCGGCCACGGGCAGGCTGGTCGCGTTGCGCAGGTCGCGGATGATGTCCAGGTAGGGGCCGGCCGGCTTGACCATGAGGATGTCGGCGCCTTCGGCGGCGTCGAGGGCCGCCTCGCGAGCGGCCTCGCGGCGGTTGGCGGGATCCATCTGGTAGCTGGCCTTCGAAATCGGAGCGTCGCCCGCCCCGCGCACGCTTCCCACGGCGTCACGGAAGGGTCCGTAGAAGGCCGAGGCGTATTTGGCGGAGTAGGCGAGGATGCCGGCGCTGTGGCGGCCCGCGGCGTCGAGTCCGGCCCGGATTGCCTTCACGCGCCCGTCCATCATGTCGGAGGGCGCCACGAAGTCCGCCCCCGCCTGCGCGGTGAGCAGCGACATCTTCACGAGCGACTCGACCGTGCGGTCATTGTCGACGTCGGTGCCGGCGGCGTTCAGCACGCCGTCGTGACCGTGGGTGGTGTAAGGGTCCAGGGCGATGTCGGCGAAGATCACCGTGCCGGGGGACTTGGACTTCACCTCGCGGACGGCCCGCAGCGCCAGGTTCGACGGATTGAGGGCCTCGGCGCCTTCTGCGGTCTTGCGCGAAGGGTCGACTTTGGGGAAGAGGGCCACGCCGCGCACCCCGAGCAGCAGGAGCTGCGCGCACTTGGCTCCCAACGAAGCCAGAGGCACGCGGCTGATGCCCGGAAGGGAGGCGATGGGCTCGGGGGTCTCGCCCTCGGTCACGAAGATCGGCTGGATGAGATGCCGGGGCTCGAGGACGGTCTCGGAGAGCATCGCCCGGATGCCGTCGCTGGCACGCAGGCGCCGGGGGCGTTCAGGCTGGTCGAGGTGTTCCGTCATCGGAGGGTTTGGATAGCCCTCCGACCCCCTCAGGGCAACGGCGAAGCCCGTTCAGGGGTCCCGGGGCAGGGTGGGACAGTTTGTCAGGATGACCTCGGTGGCACAGCGTCAGGCCGAGGTCCGTCGGTCAAAAACCCCAATAAAAGCTGTGCTTGGCCTTGGCACATCCCCTGCCTCTTAGGGGGCATCAACCACTCGGCAAAGCCCACCCTCTAATGAGCAAAATCCTCGGTATCGACCTCGGCACCACCAACTCCTGCATGGCCGTTCTGGAAGCGGGGGAGGCGGTCGTCATCCCTAATTCGGAAGGCGCGCGCACCACGCCCTCCATCGTCGCCTTCACCAAGGGCGGCGACGTCCTCGTCGGCCAGGCGGCCAAGCGACAGGCCGTGACCAATCCCAAGAACACGGTCTTCTCGGCCAAGCGCCTCATCGGCCGCAAGTTCGCCGAGGTCAAGGCGATCGCCGCCAAGCTGCCCTACAAGGTCGTCGAGGGGAAGAACGGAGCTGCCGCCCTCGAGTGCGAAGTGGACGGCAAGCCCCGCGCCTTCGCCCCCGAAGAGATCGCCGCCAAGGTGCTCGCGAAGCTCAAGGCCGACGCCGAGGCCTACCTCGGCGACAAGGTCACGCAGGCCGTGATCACCGTGCCCGCCTACTTCAATGACGCCCAGCGCCAGGCCACCAAGGATGCCGGTACCATCGCCGGCCTCGAGGTGCTGCGCATCGTCAACGAGCCCACCGCCGCCTCCCTCGCCTACGGCCTCGACAAGAAGGGCGACGAGAAGATCGCGGTCTACGACCTCGGCGGCGGCACGTTCGACGTGTCCATCCTCGAGATCGGCGGCGGCGTCTTCGAGGTTCGCGCCACCAACGGCGACACCGAGCTCGGCGGCGACAACTGGGATGAGCGCGTCATCCAGTGGCTCATCGACGGCTTCAAGGCCGAGTCGGGCATCGACCTCTCCAAGGACCCGATGGCCCGTCAGCGTCTAAAGGAAGAGGCCGAGAAGGCCAAGATCGCCCTTTCGTCCTCCAACACGGTGGACATCAACCTGCCGTTCATCACGGCCGACGCCTCCGGCCCCAAGCACCTCAACGTGACGCTCACCCGCGCCCAGCTGGAGAAGGTCTGCGACGACCTCTCCGAGCGCACCCGCAAGCCCTTCGAGGCCTGCCTTAAGGACGCCGGGCTGACCATGAGCCAGGTCGATGAGCTCGTGCTCGTCGGCGGCATGACCCGCATGCCCAGGATCGTCGACATCGCCCGCGCCCTCGCCGGCAAGGATCCCCACAAGGGCGTCAACCCCGACGAGGTCGTCGCGGTCGGCGCGGCCATCCAGGGCGGCGTGCTCAAGGGCGATGTCAAGGACGTGCTCCTGCTCGACGTCACCCCGCTCACGCTCTCCATCGAGACGATGGGCGGCGTGGCCACGGCCATGATTGAGCGCAACACCACTATCCCGACCAAGAAGAGCCAGGTCTTCTCCACCGCCGCCGACAACCAGCCCGCGGTGGACATCGTCATCGCCCAGGGAGAGCGGCCGATGATGAAGGACAACAAGCTCCTCGGGACGTTCAAGCTCGACGGCATCATGCCCGCCCCGCGCGGCACGCCCCAGATCGAGGTCATCTTCGACATCGATGCCAACGGCATCCTGCACGTGTCCGCCAAGGACAAGGGCACGGGCAAGGAGCAGAAGATCTCCATCACCGGCTCCTCCGGCCTCTCCAAGGACGAGGTCGAGAAGCTCCGCAAGGAGGCCGAGCTCCACGCCGAGGAGGACAAGAAGGCCCGCGAGCTCGTGGAGGCCCGCAACCAGCTCGACGCCACGGTCTTCCAGGGCGAGAAGCAGCTTAAGGACAACGGGGACAAGTTCCCCGGTGACACCAAGGGTCGCACGGAGGAGGCGCTCAAGTCAGCCCAGGAGCTGCTCAAGAAGACTGAAGGGGTCTCCGCCGAAGACTATTCCAAGGCCGCCGAGGCGCTGCTCAAGCCGCTCTCGGAGGCCGCGCAGGCGATTTACGCCGCATCCGCCAAGGAAGGCGAAGGCGCCGCTGATTCCGCCGCTGAGGGTAAGAAGAAGACCAAGGACGGTAAGGTCGTCGACGGTGACTTCGAAGTGGTCGACGACGAGAAGAAGTAAGCGTAGCAAAGCTACGCAGGGACATGGCCTGGGCCAGGGCTGGCCAGCTAGGCGAAACGATTGAAGGGCCGGGATCGCGAGACTCCGGCTCTCTGTTCAGGTCCTGCCCGTCGCGACGTCGGTGATGTCGTCCGCCGCCGAGCTGTCCTCGCTGATCACGGTAAAATCCGTGCCGGACACGAGGTCGCCGGACATGCCCTCCATCAGGCGCACCGCGATGCGCAGGCCGGGCATGCGCTTGGCGAGTCCGTGCAGGAGGGGGCTGGCGTCGGCGATGGCGCAGCACACCAGGAGCGACCCCGCCTGCGAAAGGCCGGCCTCGTTGAGCACTTCGAGCGAACCGCCATCGCCGCAGAGCGCCCGCACGCCGGCCTTCTGGAGCTCCTTCACGAGCATGATGTCGCTGTCGACCACGGTGACGGGCACGCCCTTCTCCTTGAGCTCGGCGTGCACGCGACGGCCGACGTCGCCGTAGCCGACGACGATGGCGTGGCCCGGGGCGGGCGCCTGCGTTTCGGAGAGCCGCGTGGCCGCGCGCCGGATCCGCTGCCGCAGGCGACGGTAGACGCTCGGGGTGAGCGCAATCGAGGCCATGGCGGCCGCCACGAGCCCGTTCCATACGGAGTCGCCGATGAGTCCCAGCGCCCGGGCCGAGGCCCCGAGGACGAAGGTGAACTCGCCGATCTGCCCCAGCGCTGAACCGACCTGCAGGCCGGTACCCTTGGGTTCGCCCGCCAGCCTGGAAAGGAGCGCGGCGACGGCCGGCTTACCCGCGGCGACGATGGTGAAGATTACGACGGCCGGCAACGGGTCCTTAAGGAGCAGCGCGGGGTCGAACAGCAGGCCGACTGAGACGAAGAAGAGTACCGAGAAGGCGTCGCGCATCGGCAGGGCCTCCGCGGCGGCCCTCGCTGAGAAATTTGACCGGGCGACGACGAGCCCGGCTAGGAACGCCCCCAGCGCGACGGAGACGCCAAAGAACTTCGAAGCCAGCAGGGCCATCCCCGGTGCGATGGCGAGGGTGGCCAGCATGAAGAGCTCGCGCGAGCGCGTCTCGTTCACGCGGGCGAGGATCCAGGGGATGACCTTGCCGCCCAGGAAGATCGCCAGTGCGGCGCAGAGCGCGACTTTGCCCGCCGCCGCCAGGAGCGGGAGTCCGAGCGCCGCCAGGTCCCGCGTGCCGTGCTCGGCGAGGACGGGCAGGGCAACGATGAGCAGGACGGTGAAGAGGTCCTCGGCCACGACCCATCCGACCGCGATGTGTCCGGCCCGGGTCGAGAGGTCGCGGTTGTCCGAAAGGACGCGCATGAGCACCACGGTGCTTGCTACGGAGGCGGCCAGGCCAGCCACGATGGCCTGGCTCTCCTCGACGCCCGCCGCGCTCAGGGCGATGGCGGTCATGAGGGTGGTGCAGCAGCTGGTGAGCAGGGCGCCGGGCACGGCGACTTTCCATACGGCCGCCAGTTCCTGCAGGTGGAACTTCAGTCCGACGCCGAACATGAGCAGGATGATGCCGATCTCGGCGAACTGTTCGGCGACGCGGCCGTCCGCCTCCAAGCCCGGGGTGTGCGGGCCGACGGCCACGCCCGCCAACAGGTAGCCGACGATGGGGGAGAGTCCGACGCGGTGGGCGAGGTAGCCGAGCAACAGGGCGGCGGCCATGCCGCCCGCGAACGTGATGACGATCTCGTTTCCCATGCCTGCTCGGTAATCCGTTTTCCGCAGTCGTCAATCGCCGTGGTCATGCCGTCGGCGCTTGCCCCTGCACGGGAGGGCGCTACCTCTGTCTGCGTGAACACTTCGGAGCAGCTCTTCCAGCGGGCCCTCGCGATGATTCCCGGCGGGGTCAACTCGCCGGTCCGCGCCTTCCGTTCGGTCGGGGGCACGCCCTTCTTCACGAAGTCGGCCAATGGCGCCCGGCTGACGACGGCCGACGGCCAGGAGCTGGTGGACTTCGTCCTGACCTGGGGTCCGGCCATCCACGGCCATAACGACCCGGACATCCGCGCGGCGGTCCGCGAGGCCCTCGACCGCGGCACGAGCTTCGGCACCCCGAACCCGCTCGAGGTCGAGATGGCCGAGCTCATCCTGTCCTGCGTCCCCGCAGTGAAGAAGGTCCGCATGACCAGCAGCGGCACGGAGGCGACCATGTCGGCCATCCGCCTCGCCCGCGGCCACACGGGCCGTCACAAGATCATCAAGTTCTCAGGCTGCTACCACGGGCACGTCGATTCGCTGCTGGTGAAGGCTGGCTCCGGCGCCCTCACGCAGGGTAATCCCGATTCCGCCGGCGTCACGCCCGGTACCGCTGCCGACACGCTCATCGCGGAATACAACAATCTCCCGGCGCTCTCCGCGCTCTTTGACCTCAACCAAGGCCAGATCGCCGGCCTGATCGTCGAGCCGTTCCCGGCCAACGTCGGCCTGATCCTCCCGGACGCGGGTTTCCTCGCCGGTCTCCGCGAACTCTGCACGAAGCACGGCACGGTGCTCATCTTCGACGAGGTGATGACGGGCTTCCGCCTCTCCCTCGCGGGCACGCAGGGCCTGCATGACGTCGTCCCGGACCTCGTCTGCATGGGCAAGATCATCGGCGGCGGGCTCCCGGTCGGCGCCTTCGGCGGCAAGGCCGAGATTATGGACAAGCTCGCCCCGCTCGGTCCGGTCTATCAGGCCGGCACGCTCTCGGGCAATCCGCTTGCCATGGCCGCCGGCCTCGCGTCCGTCCGTAAATTGAAGGCCCTCAATCCGTTTGCGCGGCTCGACGTTCTCGGCCGCCGGGTGCGCGACGCGCTCCTCGGCGCCGCGCAGGCCAAGGGCATCCCGCTGCAGGTCCCGCAGGTGGGTTCGATGTTCTCGCTCTTCTTCAACGCGCAGAGGGTCCGCAACTACGACCAGGCGGTCGCCTCGAACGGCGACCTCTACCGCAAGGTGTTCCGCACGGCCCTCGACAAGGGCGTCTACCTCGCGCCCTCGCCTTACGAGACCGCGTTCATCTCCACCGCCCACGAGGGCAGGGACATCGACCTGGCCTGCGAGGTCCTCGACGCCGCCGTGCGCGCGCTCTGACCATGCCGAAGCTCGCTTTCATCGGTTCAGGCAGGATGGCCGGCGCGATCGTCCAGGGTCTGCTCCGCTCCAAGGCCTGCCGTCCGGCGGACATCGCGATCATCGGGGGTCCGGACGCGACGGCGGCCGATCTAGCCAAGGCCACGGGCGTGCGCGTCGCGAAGGGTCCTGAGGACCTGCTCGAGGGCGCCGACGCGGTCGTGCTGGCCTGCAAGCCGCAGCAGTTCGAAGGTCTGGATGAACGCTACGGCCCCCTCTCGGAGGGCAAGCTGGTGCTTTCCATCCTCGCCGGCACGCGCCTCGAAACAATCGGGCGGTTCTTCGACGTCGCGCGCAACGTGGTCCGCGCCATGCCCAACACGCCCGGCGCCATCGGCCGGGGCGTCACGGCCCGCTGCTCCGCGGTCCCGCTGACGCCTGAGGACGCGCGTCTGGTCGGATCGTTGCTCTCCGGTCTCGGCCAAGTCGTCGAGCTGCCCGAGTCGATGTTCGACGCCGTCACGGCGGTCTCGGGCAGCGGCCCGGGATTCTTCTTCGAGTACGTCGCGGCCTACGAACAGGCTGCCGTCTCCCTGGGTTTCACGCCCGAACAGGCCAGGCTGCTCGTGAGGCGCACGTTTGAGGGGTCGCTCGCCCTGCTCGAAAGCACGGGCGACACGCCCGACAACCTGCGTGTGCAGGTGACCTCTCCCGGCGGCACGACCAAGGCCGGACTCGACGCGCTCGCCTCCGCCAAGTTCCGCGAGGCCGTCGCCGCCGCCCTCATCGCTGCCAAGAAGCGGGGTGAGGAGCTGGGGAAGAAGTGAGGGCGTCCGCCGGAGGCGGACGCAGGGTCGGGTTCAGCCGATCGGTTGATTCACCCGACGCCAGAGGTCCCAGGTGTTGAGTCCCGCCAGCGGGACGAGCCCGAACGCCAGGACCGACAGGAACGACATGGCGGGATGGATGAAGACGCATCCGAGGGTGAGCTGACCCCAGGGTTCGGTCGGCTTAGCCAAGATCCAGCAAAACTGGGCGTAGAGGAAGCCGTAGAGGGTCGCGCCGATCAGCAGCGCCAACGGACCCCACAGGAACAGCGTCTTGGCGCTACGTCCTTTGAGAAACCGGCGGAAGAGCGCGGTGATGGCCACGCCGGTCAGGCTGCTCGCGATCAGCATGGCGAAGCAGACGCCCCACTGCATCGGATACGCTCTGAAGTTCTCCGGACCGTCGTAGTGATTGAACAGAGGGGTCGGGTTCATGATGATGATCGGTACGAGCGACCACAGCGCGCCGTAGAGGAGGCCCAGGCGGTGGTTCTTCCAGTGCGCGATCAGCTTTTCCATGGAATGAATCTAGCCTCGGCCCCGATGCCGGGCGAGCGTCGTAAATGAGTCCCAAATGCCAGAAGGCGCCCTTATCCCGGCAGGGAGGCGACGCCTAATCGGCTGATGGGCAGGGCGTTCAGGCGTCCCCGGCCCATCTCACTTCTTTTTGGCCTTTTTGACGGGCTGTCCGCCGGGAAGGCGCTTCTGCTCCTGCATGGGCAGAGGTCCGGCCAAGGGCGGGGTCTCGAAATACTTGCCGTCCTCGAGCATGCGAGGGTCGCCCGTCTCGCGGAGGATCGTGAAGAGGCGCTCGGTCATTTCCTTGCGCACGGCGGCGTAGGCCGGGTCCTCGGCCACGTTGTTCATCTCGTGCGGATCGGCCTTCAGGTCGTAGAGCTCGAACATCGGGCGGCGGCCGTAGAACTTCTCAAAAAGCGCGGCCCACTCGGGCGACTTGCGCGCGCCCACGAACCAAGCCTTGGTCGGCCCGGCATCGTCGTCAGGCAGCGTCACGAAAGTGGTCTGGGCGAGCTCAGCGAAGGTCGGCTCATCGGTGCCGTCGAGGCGGTACGGATTCCCCAGCGGCCAGCGCTCGGGCTTGAAGTTGACGATCAGGACGTGGTCTTGGGTGCGCAGGGCGCGCTGGGGGTAGGGTGAGTAGTCCGGACGAGCGACCTCGACGTGACGCTCGCGGCCGGCGACGACCCACGTGCGGGTCGGGTCGACCTGGCCTTGGCGGTCGGACTTCAGGACGTTCCAGAGCGAGCGGCCGGTCATCACCGCGGGCGGCTTCACGCCGCCGGCTTCGAGGAAGGTCGGGGCAAGGTCGGGCAGGGTGACCATGTCGTCCACCACGCGGCCGCCCTTCACGCCCGCGCCGGAAACGATGAGCGAGACGCCCGTGCCGAAGGCGTAGAGGTTGCACTTGCCGTGCGGGAAGCCCGGCGCGCCGTGGTCGCCGCTCACGGCGATCAGCGTCTTGCTGCGTTCGCCGGCGCGGTCGAGTTCTTCGAGCAGCACGCCCATCGCGGCGTCGAGGGCCTGGACTTCGCCGAGGTAGTCGGCGAGGTCTTCGCGCACCACCGGGACGTCCGGCAGGAAGGCCGGCAGCTTGCCCTTGAGGGCGTCGGGATCGAGCCCCCAGAGTTTCTGGCCACTGCCCCGAATCCAGGTGCGGTGAGTGGTAGTCGGCCCGAACCAATAGGCGAAGGGCTGGCCGGCGGCCTTGGCCGCGAGCATCGCGCGGAAGTTGCCGCGGACTTCTTCGAGGAGCTTGGCCCGGGCCGCCTCGATCGTGGCGCCTTTCGCTACGAGGTCGGTCGCGTTTTCGGAGAAGTTATTGAAGCCGCGGCCTGACTTCTCGAAGGCGTGCGTCTGGCCGCCGTAAGGGGCGTCGGCCGGCGAGCCTGGGCTCCAGACCTTATAGGACTTGCCGAGGTGATAGCCGGCGTCGCGGAGGAGCAGGGGATAGGTCGGGATGGATTCGTCCCAGACCGCGCCTTGGAGGATGGCGCCCCGGCCGGTGCGCCAGAAGTGCTGGCCCGAGAGCAACGAGCTGCGGCAGGGCGTGCAGGAGGGCGCATTGACGTGCGCGTTACGGAAGAGCACGCCTTCCTTGGCGAGGCGGTCGAGGTTCGGGGTGCGGAGCAGACCGTTCGCGCCGGCCAGATTGCCATGCTCGGCATAGATGCGGGCGAAGCGGCCCCAGTCGTCGGCGAAGAAGAACAGGATGTTCGGGCGCTCTTCGGCCGCGGTCGCGAAGGCGGCGGCGAGCAGGGCGAGCAGGGCGGCGGGGCGCATGTTCAGCGGGAAGGCTTGATGGGCGTTGGCTCGAAGTCGGTCCTGTTCACCCAGTTGGCGTCGAGGAGTTCGCCCTTCACGTAGCGGTTGTAGAAGTTGCGCCGCTGTTCGTCGGAATGCGGGAAGGCCTCGTATTCGGCCCCGCGTCCGACGGCCCGCAGGTCGCCTTGGCGCTTCAGTTCGGCCCACATCCTGGTGCGCAGGGACTCGGCGTCCTTCTCACGGGCGGCGGCGAGGTTCTTCACGCAGTCCGGGTCGGACTTCAGGTCGTAGAGTTCGCGCCCAGGCCGCAACCCGAAGCAGAGTTCCCAGAAGGGGTCGCTCCCCGCGGCCCGGCGTGCCTGGAGGATGAAGCTCTTCGTCGGGCTGGCGTCGGTGTCGAGGTAGCCGGTTTCGGGATTGCAGGCGGGCCAGCGGGAGGGCTCCGCGTTCTCGAGGTAGGCCATGCCTTCCGTCACGATGCCGCGCACGGGGTAGCCCTGGTCATCGGGACGCCCGAGGTCGTTGCGCTCCCGTCCGATCAGGGTGAAGTCGCGCCCGGGCACGCGGGCGGAGCCGTCGGACCGGAAGACGTCGAAGAGGCTGCGTCCGGAGGTCGCCAGCAGGCCTGACTTTTCCCAGGGCAGGCCGGCGGCCTCCAGGAAGGTCGGCGCGAGGTCGGCGAAACTCACGAACTCCGCGACCTTGCGGCCCGCCTGCGCGATGCCGGCGGGCCAGCGGACCGCGAAGGGCAGGTGGTTGGCGTGGTCGTAGGCCGAGCCCTTCACGCGGGGGAAGGGCATGCCGTTGTCGGAGGTCACGATGACCAGCGTGCGGTCGAGCTCGCCCTTGGCGCGCAGCTGTTCGAGGACCTTGCCCAGCTGCGTGTCGAGGTGCTCGACCTCCACCGCGTAGTCGAGCATGTCGCCGCGCACGGTGGCGTTGTCCGGCCAGTAGGCGGGCACGCGGTCGAGGTCAGACGGCTTCTTTCCGAAGCGGACGTGGCTGCCCTCCTCATAAGCCCGGTGCGGTTCCTGGAAGCCCAGCCAGAAGAACCAGGGGCGGTCCTTGGGCGCATCCTGCAGGAAGTCGGCGAAATTGGCCGCGTAGTCGTTAGGGGCGATGGCCTTCGCGGGCGGCTGCAGGCGTCGCTTCTGGTAGACCTTGCCCGTCATCGGCCGGGGAGAACCGTCGGCTTTCAGGGATTTACCGGGTCCCCAGACCTTGCCCGTCGAAGCGTAGAAGTAGCCCGCCTGCGCGAGGGCCTCGGGGAGGATGCCGATCGCCGGCGGGAAACTGGGCGTATGGTTGGCCGCGGCGCCGAGGAGCCATGGGTGACGTCCGGTCATGATGCTGGAGCGCGACGGGGCGCACTTCGCCGTCGGCGTGTAGGCGTTGAGGAAGAGCAGGCCCTCTCGTGCGAGGCGGTCGAAGTTCGGGGTCTTCACCCAAGTGCACCCGTAGGCGCCGGCGTGTCCGGTGCCCCAGTCGTCGGCGATGATGAACAGGACGTTGGGACGTGCGTGTTCGGCGGCGTTCAAGCCGGCCAAGGTGATCAGCAGGGCGAGCAGGCCTCTCATGGGTCGCCTCATGCTGGCGGGCCGGCCGGCCGGGGGCAAGGGAGACCTCCGCAAACAAGGAGGCCGGACGGCTTGCGCCGCCCGGCCTCCGGGAAGGGGCTGGTTCAGGCCCTCAGTTCTTCTTGGACAGGTCGCGCAGCTTCACGTTGCGGAACCAGACCTCGTCGCCGTGCTCCTGGAGGAGGATGTGGCCGTCCTTCCATTCGCCGAAGTTCTTCCCGTACTTGGGGTCGGCGTACTTGCTCTTGGCGACCAGCGCGCGGAACTCGGGGGTGGCGCGGTCGTAGGCCACGACCTTGCGTCCGTTGAGCCAGTGCTCGACCTTGGTGCCCTGGGCGATGACGTAGGCGTTGTTCCATTCGCCGATGCGGTTGGCGCGTTTGCCCTTGGCGGTGATCAGGTCGTAGAGCGAGGAGACCGTGCGGTTGCCCTCGCGGCCCAGCTTGGCGTCAGGATGCACGGCGTCGTCGAGCATCTGGAATTCCAGACCGAAGGCCGAGCCCGCGCCTTGGTTCAGGTTGGGCTGCACGAAGTACTTCAGGCCGCTGTTGGCGCCGGTCGTCAGGCGGAAGTCGACCGACACCTCGAACTCGGAGTAGCGTCCAGTCGTGATGATGTCTCCCGCGTTGGCCGACTCCCTACCGTCACCCTTGGCGGTGTGCAGCATACCCTTCTCGACGGACCAGCCCTCCTTCGGGAAGTCGGGCCCCTTGGCGGAGCGCCAGCCCTTGGAGGTGCGGCCGTCGAAGAGGAGCGTCCAGCCGTCGGCCTTCTCGGATTCCGAGAGGGTGTTGTCGCCGATGGGCGTCAGGCTAATGTTGCGCCACTGCACGGTGGTACCGGCTTTGGCGGCGTCCTTGCCGATGCCGTGGACCTGGAAGGCGATGAAGCCGGTCTTGTAGCCGTCGTCACGGACGTCGACGCGCTGCACGCCGTTGATCCAGGTGCGGATGCGGTTGCCGTTGGCCTCGATCTTGACGCGGTTCCACTCGCCGCCCTTGGTGAGCTCGCGGCCCTGCTTGGAGAAGGCCTGCTCGTCGCCGCCGCCGATGCCTGGGAAGATCCAGCCGCGTCGGCCTTCCTCATAGAGGCCGGCGGACCACATGCGGGGGCCGACCTCGGCCTTCTTCACGTTCGTGGGGTCGGTATCGATCTCAGCTTGGTAGCCGTGGACGCGTCCGGCGGGCACCTTTTTCTTCTTACCGTCGGAGCCCGTGAATTCCTGATCCTTCTCTAGCGAGCGGCTGCGGAACTGCACGCCAGAGTTCAGGCGCGGGTCGTTGAGGAACTCGTACTCGAGCACGAAGTTGGAGTACTCCTTCTCGGTCGCGAGGAAGGTGTTCGGGGTGTTGATCGTCGAGGTGCCGACGAGCGTGCCGTCCTTCACGGCGTAGGTGGCCTCGCCGCCGAGGCGCTTCAGGCCGGTGAGGTCCTTGCCGTTGAAGATGACCGGCTTGGCGGCAGCCTTCGGGGCGGCCTTCTTCTGGTCGGCGGCGGCCGGCTTCTGGTCGGCGGCGGCCGGCTTCTGGTCGGCGGCGCAGCCGACGAGGGCTGCGGCCGTGAGGAGGGCGATGAGTTTGGTGTCCATGGTGGGAATCTTTGGAAATGACGGGGCGGAGCGGCCTTGCGGCGCGCTCCGCCCCGGTGGATTCAACCGACGGCGGGGATGCGGAACGGCGCGCGACCGTCGCGGCGGGCGCAGAGGTCGGCGTTGGCGCGGGCCGCGTTGGCCCCGGTGAAGAGCTCGGTCTTGGTGTCCTGCGTGAGGGCGGCTCCCAGGACGGCCTTGCTGTTGGTGAGGTTCACGCCGTTCTTGCCGAGGTGGTCCTGCATGCGGACGAAGGCCTCGGAGAGGCCGGCGCTCGAGTTGATCGCGGCGGTGATCTCCGCGGCCGTCTGCCGCTTGCCGAGGCGGTAGGAGATGTTGGCCGAGTGGACGAGTGCGGTGGAGACGTGGCAGTCGCGCAGGGGTGAGTGGATGCCCTCGTTGGTGCCCTTGCGGATGTGCGACACCCAGTTGGCGTGGTGGCCGGACTGGCCGCCGGATAGGTCGACCTGATCGACGGACTTGCCGTAGGACTTGATGACCTTGCGGTCGTCCTTGCCGTAGGCGATGGCGGAGTTGTAGTCTGGCACGACGATGGTGGCGTGCTCGCACTCGACGACGATGCCGATCTCGGGTGCCTTCGGGAACTTGCCGTACTTGTTCATGGCGGCGTTCTTGGCCTTGCTGCTGGCCAGACCGTACACCTCGGTGATGAGGGGCGCCTTGGCGTAGTTGTGCACGGAGATGAAGGTGTTCGGGGTCTCGGCGGCGTCGCGGTAGCCGAAGCGGCCTCCGATGGAGACGACTTCCGGGGACACGTCCGGCTCGTTCAGGAACCAGCGCGCGATGTCGATCTCGTGGATGCACTGGTTGCAGAGGTCGCCGCCGCCCCAGTTCCAGAACCAGTGCCAGTCATAGTGCACCGGACCCTGGCTCTTGGTCTCGTTGTCGGGGTCGGTCTGGTTGCCGCGGGTGGATTCGGCCATGGGCGCGGGACCGCACCAGAGGTCGTAGTTGATGGTGGAGGGGATGGCGTTCTTCTTGGCCGGGCCGATGGACTTGCGGCGCTTGTAGCAGATGGCACGGGAGACGAGGACCTTGCCGTAGACGCCGCTGTGCACGTCCTTGATGGCGGCGCGGATGCCGACGCCGGATCGGCTCTGGGTGCCGGCCTGTACGATCAGGTTAGAATACTTCTCGGAAGCGGCCACGAGCTGGCGGCCTTCGTAGATATTGTGCGACAGGGGCTTCTCGATGAACAGGTGCTTACCGGCCTGGAGGGACCAGATGCCCTGGATGGAGTGGAGGTGGTTGGGGGAGGCGATGGAGACGGCGTCGATATCCTTGTTCTCAAGCATCTTCCTCATGTCCTCGTAGCCCTGGACTCCGGGGTTAGCGGCCACGCCCTTGGCGAGGACTTCGGAGTCGACGTCGCAGAGGGCGACGAGGCGAACGCCCTCGAGTCGCTTGATATCCTGAATGTGGTTTAGGCCACGGCTCTTGAAGCCGACGACGGCGACGCGGAGGTCTCCGTTGGCGCCCTGGGCGTTGGCGTGGTTGCAGGCGCTCAGGCCCGCGGCGGCGGCCGTAAGCGCCGATTTCTTGATGAACGAACGACGGCTCTGTTGGGGGGTCATGGTTGGGGGTTGGGGTAGGGTTTACCCAAAAGATGTTCTTCCGGTAGTCGAGGTTGTTCCTAGGCGTTGGGTATCTTAAAAAGGGATAGTTTGGACTAGGGGCAGGGGCAGGGACAGGGTAGGGGCAGGGGTAGGGACAGGGGTAGAATATGAAGGCCAAGGGCTTAGGGGTATCGGTGGTAGGGGTGAAAACGCCGCGGTGGCCAACCCCATCCTCCATCCCCACCACCTGCCCCTGCCCCTGGCCCTGTCCCTAAATTCCCCCGTGTCCCCTCGTCCTCCTCACTTCTTCTTCAGTGAATTCAGGTATTCCCGGATGGCCTCGAACTGATCCTCGGCCTTGCCGTTGAAATGTTCGGTGAGCTGGGTGAGGCCGTCGCCGTCCGCAAACTTAGGCATCTTGGTCTCGGGGTCGAGGCGGTTGGGATTCAGCAGCCAGCGGTGGAAGTGGCCCTTGCGCAGTCGTTCGGCGGAAAGCGCGAGATTGATGCCGGGCGCTTCGAAGACGGCCGTGGCCTCCTTATCGCCGACGTCGTGACAGGTGATGCAATTGAATCCGCCGTCCATGCCCAGGAGCTTCTCGCCCACGGCGATGCGCGCCGGATCGGGCTTGGGGTCCTCAGGGTCCTTGGGGCCGAAGCCGTGCTGCTGACCGAGTCCGAGCGCCATGCCGGCGGCATGCTGCGAGAATCCCGGCATCACGCCGATGAGCCACCAGCGCGGCTTGTCCTCGACGCGTCCAGCGATGAACTCGGTCATCCAGCCGGTCTTCAGCTTCTCGCCCTGCCAAGTGAGCGCGGGCACGGGCGCGTCAGGCACGGGCTCGCCTTCGACGTGCTCCTTGGGCGGCAGGAGGGAGCGCAGCTGGCGGCATTCCTCATCGACCTTCTTCCACACGCTGCCGCGTCCGTCGACGGCGTGACAGGCGGCGCAGTTCAGCGCCTTGAGGTTACGCGTGGCGAATTCCGCGGCGACGTCGGCGGCCAGTCCCGCGGCGACGTCGGACTGCAGGAACGCGAGCAACGCGTCCCTCTCGCCGGCGGACAAGTCGTAGGCGGGCGCCTTGCCGCGCGCGGCCGCATCGGGCGCCAGACAGCCCTTGGCGCCGGCGGTCACGGTCTTCGCCAGCGGGGGCTGGGTGGTGGCCGGCATGCCGGCGTGGCAGTTCAGGCAGCCCGCGGCCACGATGAGGCCGGCGCCGCGCGCGGCGTCGCCTTCCTTGGCCGTGAGCTTCGTTGCGGGCGCCTTGGTCAGCAGGTAGGCGGTCAGCTGCGAGGCCTCCTCCTCGGTGAGACGGAAGTGCGGCATGCGTGCGGCGGGCCAGTTCTTGGCTGGGTCGAGCAGGTAATCCATCAGCGCCGCGTCACGCCACTTGGCGCGCACGTGCGCGAGTGGGATCCGGCCTAGGGCGTCGTCGCCCTGGGCGTCGGGCTGACGGTGGCAGCCGACGCAGCCGAGGTTCGCGAAGAGCGACGCGCCGGCCGGAGCGAGGGCAGGGTCGGCGACCGGACCGGACGCAGGCGTGGCACCCTGCGTGAGCATCGCGGCGAGATCCGCCGCCTGCTGCTCGGCGTCGGGGCCGTTGAGCGCCGCGGGCATGAGCGAGTGCGGACGGAAGGAGGCCGGGTCGAGGATCCAGCGCGTCAGCCAGACGCGGTCGAACTTCGCGCCGAGGTCGGCGAGCAGCGGCGCGTTCTGACCATATTCCGGCATGCCCGTGCCCTTGGCGGGCAGCTTCGCGTCCTGGTGGCAGGCCGCGCAGTTGAGGTTTGCGAACAGCGCGCGTCCTTCTCGCAGCCGCAACGCTTGGGTCAGGACTTCGTCGGAGGCATGCGCGAGGGAGGTCGGCGGGAAGGCCTCGCGCGGGAAGTCCCTCGAGGCCCAGCCGGCGCGCAGGTGCGCGTCGGCTTTTCCGTCCGACTCGAATTCGGCGACAATCGCATTGGGTCCCTTATTGAGCTGCACTGACTTCGTACCCGCGCCCTCTAGGACGGCCTGTCCGTTGACCGTGAGGCGGAATTTTCCGGAGCTCTCGGCCCAGAGGGTGAAAATCCCGCGCACGGGCGCCTCGACCGTGCCTTCCCAGTGGGCCTTGAAGGGGCCTGCGGGCAGCCAGGGCGTGGCCGGCTGTCCGGCCGGAACCTGCAGCGCGAGCATGCGGTCCACGCGATGGTCCGTGCGGCCTCCGGCCTCGAAGATGGCGTGCAGGCCCTGGGCGGGCTCGGCGGCCGCCGCGGCGAGCGGCGCGAGGAGGAACGTCAGGAGGCTGCGGAGCGTCATGGCGGCGACAATCAAGGTTGTCCTTCGGCGGTGGTTAGCAAGCGGACAAGAAGAAGGCCCGGAAGTTCCGGGCCTTCGCGCACGCCTCGGGGCGCGGTCACTTGGCGAAGCTGCGGTAGTCGGAGCCCTTGGCGTCCGGCACGATGTTGATCGTGTTGGAGACCTCCTCGGGGACGCGGGTGCCGTCGACGGCCTTGAGCGACATCTTGATGCGCATCTGCATCACGGGCTGCAGCCCAGGGATCTCGAGGAAGACCTCCTTGCCGTCGTCGGAGAGTCTCACGGACTTCACGGCCACGGGGTCGGTGCCCTGTTCGCCGGGCTTGCTGACCTTGTAGTCGGCGGAGCCGTATTCGGAGGAGTACTTGTAGTTGTACTGCTCGATCGACCAGTTCTGCAGGTCGGTGGCGGACTTGCGGTCGAGGGCGCCGGTGAAGCCGATGGTAATGCCGTCCTTAGTCACGTGGAGGCGGTCCTGCATGGTCACCGACTTGCCGGTGTAGCGCACGCGGTGGATGGCGCCGTCCTTCACGCCGTTACTCTGCCAGCCCTTCAGGCCGGCGACGTACAGCTGGCCGTCGCCGGGGTGGAAGCGTCCGCGCATGATGCCAGTGGTGAACTTGAGGGGGAACTTCACCACGCCGCCCTGCGAGACGTCGCCCACGCGCTCCTGCAGCACGCCGAAGAGCGAGGACTTGCCGTAGGAGAGGTAGAGCATGCGGCCCTCGAGGGGACCCCACTGCTTGGAGGTCACCCAGGTCTGGCCGCCGTTGGAGTTGTCGACATCGTAGGGAATCCAGCAGAGGTGCGGGGAATACTTGGTCGGGGCCTGCGCACGATGCGCCAGGTCGGGCACCTCGATGAAATCGCCGGCCTTGGAGAAGTGGATGTAGTCGGCGGGGACCCAGGTGCCCTGGTTGTCGCCGTTGGAGATCTCGCCGTTGGGGCCGACGCCCATGCCGTTGGGGGCGCGGATGCCGGTGGCGTGGACCTCGAACTTCCTGCCGTCGGGCGAGACCTTGAAGATTGCGCCGTGGTGGTCGCTGAGGGGGCCCCAGCCGCGGCCTCCCGGATTCACGGGTCCGCCCTTGAGGAAGTAGAAGTTGCCCTGCGCGTCGGTCTGCAGGTCGAAGGTGAACTCGTGGAAGTTCGAGGTGACCTGCACGTCATTGTTGAAGTTCTCATACCGGTCGGCCTCGCCGTCGCCGTTGAGGTCGTGCAGGCGGGTGATCTGGTCGCGGCCGAGGACGAACAGCACGTCGTCGACGATGCACAGGCCGAGGGCGTGGAAGAGGCCGGTGGCGTGACGCTTCCAGATGACCTTGGAGAACTTTGCGTCGGAGGGCGTGCCGACCCACACGTCGCCGCTCCAGGTGGAGAAGGCGATGCGTCCGTCTTTGTAGAAGTCTATCCCGCCGATGCGGATCCAGGAGTGGTAGGGGTTCTCGAGGGGGACGTTGAGGTTGTCGACGAGGTAGGGGGCGTTAAGAGCCTCCTTGATGCGGTCCTCGAGCGCCTGCTTAGCGGTCGCGTCGGATTCGCCGGCGAGCTGCTGGCGGAGGAACTCGACTTGCTTGGTCTGGTCGGCCTCACCGAACGCGGTCTCGGTCACGACGGTCTGGGTCCAGCGTGCGGGACCGCCCTTGGTGAAGGCGGTCAGGTCGGCGGCGCCGGAGCTGCCGGCGGCGGCCTTCCGTAGGTCGGCGTCCTGTCCCACGGCTCCGTGCGCGAAGGACACCTTGAAGCTGGTTCCGGCCGAGGCCTTGACCTTGAGCGAGAGCGAGGAGTCCTTCTGGACGAAGGCCGAGCCCGAGGGCAGTCCGCGTCCGGCGACGGCGGTGACTTCATCCGCAGGGGCCTTGGGCGCCTCGGTCGGGGCGGCCTTCTTCTTGCCCTTGGGCGCGGGCGGAGGCTGGGGTGCCGGGAACTTCATCGTGACGACGGCTCCGGTATCGTTGAGGGCGATTGTGCCGCCGTAGGGCAGGTCCTGCAGGCACACATACGCGTCCAGCTCGCCCTTGGTCACGGTGAAGGAGCGGCTCACGACGGGCACGCCGGCGACGGTCTCGAGCACGGCGCTCTCCAGCAGTTCGGCGCCGCCGACGCTGTAGTGGAAGATTACACGATCGCCGTTGAGGAAGAGTCCGAGATACTTCGAGTGCTCGCGGGGCAAGGGGCCGAGGGGAATCTTGGACATCACGCCTTCGGGACCGTTGGGCAGTGGGCGGGGATCCTTGAAGGAGCCGTCCGCGCTCCAGCCGGGGCCGGGGTTGGTCTCGAAGTGCATCTTGGCGTTCTGGGCGGGACCGGGGTTCGGTCCGTGTCCGCCGTCGAACGTCACGCCCTTGAAGCGCAGCCATCCGCCCGTCCATCCGCCCGCCCCGCGCAGGGTCTCGGTGTCGAAGGCGAAGCCGCCCGCGCGGTCGCCGAGGTTGACGACGACCGCCTTGTTCGCGGCGCCGCCCTTCTGCTCGAAGGGATTCTTGCCCTGGGCGTTGTCGATGGAGGCCGAGAGGAAGCGGCCGTAGTCCATCGCCTCATGCTTCGGGAGGTTCTGCTGCGCGGAGGCGACGACCGTCAGGGCGAGCAGCAGGGTGGTGGTCAGGGTTTTCATCTGATGGGAAAGGGTGCGGGGCGAGGGGCAGATTTGAATAAACCGGCTCAGGCTGTCCACAGTATTGGAGCGTTATGAGCGTTTGAAGTTCCTAGGCATTGTTAGGGTCCGGCGTGCGGCGGCCGGAGGGGGGCATATTTTTCTAAATAAGGGGCTTCTTACCTTACGGCGTTTTTCTTGGGGGCTTTTCTCCGGGTTTCCCCCTTTCGTTCATGAACCTCCGTTTTCTCGTGCTGTCCACGCTGGCTCCGTCGCCGAAAAACGCGCCGACGCCGCCAACGGCCTATGGCCCGCGACGGCAAAGTGACACGCCCCCGCAAGGCGGCCGAAGGTAGGTAGGGCTGACCGCCCTCGGTCAGCCGTAATCGATCCCTCTTTGGTCCTGCGGCGAACTCACGCCTTCCAACACCCCGGCAGATGGTCGTTGAGGACGCCGACGGCCTGAAGATACGCATGGATGATGGTCGGACCGACGAACTTCATGCCACGTCGGCGCAGCTCCTTGGAGATCTTCTCCGCGAGGAGCGACGTTGTCTGCGGCTTGGGCGACCGGTTCACGACCGGTCGGCCGTCGACGTGCGCCCAGAGCCACGCGGCGAAGGACCCGTGCTCGGCCTGCATCGCCAAGAAGGCGCGCGCGTTGAGGGCGACCGACTCCAGTTTGCCGCGGTGGCGCACCAGCCCGGAGTCCTTCATGAGGGCGTCGACCTTGCGGGCGTCGAACCGCGCGACTTTGCGCGGGTCGAATCCCGCGAAGGCTTCGCGGTAGCGTCCCCGCTTCCGCAGCACGGTGATCCAGGACAGGCCCGACTGGGCGCCCTCGAGGATGAGCTGCTCGAAGAGCAGGCGGTCATCACGCACGGGCACGCCCCATTCGCGGTCGTGATACGCCACGTAGAGCGGGTCTTCGCCGCACCAGAAGCACCTCGGCTTCGGACGCGGCATCAGGCCTTGATGGACAGCCCGCGCAGCCAGGCGATCCAGCCCGCCGGTAACCCGCGCGCCAAGGCGCCACGCACGATCTTCTCGTGGTAGAGACGGGAAGGTAGGTGAGGGCCGGTCGGATCGACGACCTTGAAGGCGTAGCACTCCAGCGGGCAGTCCTCGACGCCGCCTTCCAGCACCGTGAGCCTCACGCGTCGGTAGGCCGCGCCTTCGGCTTCCATCAGGCGGTTCCAGTCATCGGCCGTCATTTCGTAGACTCCGCCCCAGACCCCGGGTGTGTCCTGGTCCTCGAGGATGTCGGCCGCGCCGCCGCCCCACGTCTGGCTCGGGTGCGTGAAGGCCATGCGATGCTTGGGCAGGAACGCCTTGCCGCGGTATTGTGAACCCGGACAGCGCCGCTCCATCTGGGTCGAATCCAGATTGGAGGCGTAGGCGAAGTAGAACCGGCTCATGTGCGGAAGCGGAACTTTGCCCATCCCAATGCGAGATGCAATCTGGTATGAGCTCTCGGTATTTTTTGTCACGCTTCGCATTCCGTTCGCCGCAGGGTGAGTCAGGGTAGGGGCAAGGCTCCGCTTTGCATTCCGCTGCGGAGAGCGCGGCGCAACCACGCTCCTGCCTTCGGCCGCCCTGCGGTGGCCGCGCCCCCATCTTTCATTCTCCATCTTCCATCCTCATCACCTGCCCCTATCCCAGCCCCTGTCCCTGCCCCTCGCGACTCCGTCGCGTCTCACCTCGCAATGTCATCCCGGCCGAGCAGGGTGATGCCATGCCGGGATAGGACGGACGTCGTGAGCTCCTGGGCCTCGGTGCGGACGATGAGTCCGCGGCGGCCGCCGGGTCGGAAGAGGAAGGGGTAGACGTAGTGGATGTTGATTTCGGCCGCGAGAAGGGCGGCGGTCACGTCCTTGAGCTGGGCCTCGGATTGAAGCTCGATCGCCACCACGGGCACGTCGTCGTGCGCAAAATTGTGCTCTACCAGCACTTTCTCGGCCTGCTCAGGGTAGTCGACCACGATGCGGATGATGGTCGAGTCGGTTGTGTCCACGAGGCAGAGGGCCACGATGTGTACGTCGGCCGTGGCGAGAGATTGCACCAGCTCATTCAGGCGGCCGACCTTGTTTTCGACGAAGATTGAGAACTGACGGATCGGGCCTAGATCCGGTTGGCTGGGCGTGTCAGGTGCCACCCTTTCAGGATGGGACTCCACCCTCCCTTTATCCAGCCAATTTAAGCCGTGCGCTTTTGTCTTGCAACAAATCATCTTATCATGATGTGTAGATATATATGTCACTTCCTCTGTTGTCCCTGCTGCTCGCCCAAGCCCCGGCCCGTCTCCCCGAGACGGTCGTGGTCGAAACACGACAGGCGTCCGACCTCGCCGAGGCCTCGCCCTCGGTCTCGCGTCTCGACGGCGCCGCGGCGGTGGAGGCCGGCTACACGACGCTCGGCGGTCTGCTCTCCTCGGCGCCCGGGGTCTACGCCACGGAGCAGTCGGGCGAAGGTTCCCAGGCCTCGCTCTTCATCCGCGGGATGAATTCGACGCACACGGCGGTGCTGCTCGACGGGCGTCGTCTGCCCCAGGGTTTCTCGGGCTCCTATGAGCTGGGACGCTACCGGGTCTACGGGCTCTCCTCGATCGAGCTGCTCCGCGGTCCGGCCTCCTCGGCCTACGGCGCCAACGCCATCGGCGGGGTGGTCGACATGCGTCTGCCGGATCCTCTGCGTTCGCCGGCGGGAGGCTCGGCGCTCGCGGAAGGCGGTTCCTACGGACGTGCCGCCGCCGCGGTGAGCGTGACGTCCAATGACGCCGCTTCCGGCCGCGAGGCCACGCGCGGACTTTCGGTCACGGCCACGACGACCCGTGACGACGGCTGGCGCGACAACGGCGCTCGCGACGCCACGACGGCTTTGCTCAGCGCAGGATGGAAACTCGCGCCAGGCGTGGTGGCGGACCTGGTCGGCTCGGTCGACCGCGGGCACGCGGGACTGCCCGGTTCCGCTCCGGGCTCCTCTGGCGATCCCAATGACTGGCAGCGCGACGGCGGATGGCTGCTCTCGCCCGGCGTACGCTTCGACAACGGGACGGTCCGTGGCGCCGCATTCTGGTCGCACGCGGGCTCGTCAGTCACGAGCCTCATCGACACTACGGGGCCCTTCGCCTTCACCTCACATCAGCGTTACCTGCTCGAGCGCGACGAGCTCACGGCCTACGCCGACTGGACGGTGCGTCCGGGGCTGTCGTTCGGCGCCGGGGTGACCTACGAGCGCAATGATTTCGACCAGCGCATGCTGTCGCCGGGCGGCGTGGACTGGCGCGACGTCCAGGAATCCTTCGGCGGCTGGCTGCGCACGGACTGGCGTCTGTCGTCGGCCGATCGGCTGCGGGCCACGGTTCGGCAGGACGCATTCACGGAGTATGACGGCCGCACGTCCGGCGAGCTGGCCTGGTCGCATCGGCTCACCAAGGAACTCGTCTTGCACGCCAAGGCCGGCACGTCCTACCGCACCCCCTCGGGCAACGACCTCGCCTACGGCACCGCCGGCGGTCTTCCGCTGCGTCCCGAGTCGTCGGTGGGCTATGAGATCGGCCTGCGACACGAAGATCTCCTGCCAGGTGCGCTTTCGTGGACCTTCACGGTCTTCCGCAACGACGTCGAGGACCTGATCGACTTCGACCCCGCGAGCTTCTACCTCGCCTACAACATCGCCGAGGCGCGCACCCAGGGCGCCGAGCTCTGGCTTGAGACCCGTCCGGCGAAGGGCGTGCGTCTGTTCGGTTCGGCGACCCTCCTGAGCACCGAGGTCCTTTCGCCCCTCGGCTATCTCGGCACCGCGGCCCAGGGTGAGCAGCTCCTGCGTCGGCCCGATTTCGCGCTCAGCCTCGGGGCGGAGCTCATTCCCGTCGAAGACTGGATCTTCGGCCTCGCCGTCACTCATCTCCGCGGACGTGAGGACTTCGACTTCGGGGCCTTTGCGCGTGTTGACCTCCCCGACGCCACCTATGCCCGCCTGTGGATCCGTCGGACCATCGCGGAGAACACCGAGATCTCCCTGCGCGTCGAGAACCTCACCGGTGAGGACGCGCCTCCGGCCGCCCTTGGCTTCGGTCCGCAGCCCCGTTCCGCGTATCTCGGCCTCACCCGACGCTTCTGAGCCCCGGCCGGAGGGGAGCGACGGCTTGACCTCGCCCCATGCCCCGCCTATCCATCCTGTCCCTTGAAATGATAAGGGACCCGGAGAGGTGGCTGAGTGGCCGAAAGCGCCCGTTTGCTAAATGGGTATACCCCAAAAGGGTATCGTGGGTTCGAATCCCATCCTCTCCGCCACTTTAATCGCCCAACTGGGCATGCCAGATGGGATGAGAACCCGTTCGGTGAGCCCGTAGGGCGAACAGGCGATGCCGCAGGCATCGGGCGAAGCCCGGAGCGAAGCGCAGCCAATCCCATCCTCTCCGCCACTTTAATCGCCCAACTGGGCATGCCAGATGGGGTGAGAACCCGTTCGGTGAGCCCGTAGGGCGAACAAGCGATGCGGCTTACTTGCCTGGCTCCTGATCGTAAGCGTTCAGATGTTCCGCGAGTTCGGCCAGCTGTCGGTAGGCGTCGCGATAGATGCCCACGGAGTAGCTGGAGCCGAGCGGGCCGGCCATCGTCCCGCCGATGTCAGCATGGATGGCCGAAGCGCCGAACGAACCCTGGAGCTCGCAATACCTGACACGGGCCGCCGTGAGCTCGATGAATTCCTTCCGTTCCTGCTCAGGCAGGTGTTTCTTCGCGAGGGTCCTCCTGACCGTACGGTCGATCTCGAGACGCCAGAGGCGGAGGGCCTCGTAGCCGGCCGACATCATGTCGTAGGAGCTGCGGGCGTTCAAAGAGGACAGGTAGGCGTCGATCGGATGCGCGAAGTCGCCCTTCTCCTGCCGCCCGCCGTTGATCAGGAAGCGCGTCTCCGAATCAGGATCGAGCAGCGACGCCCCGTTCGTCTCGTCATAGCAGAGCAGGAGCTTCTTGCCCCTCTTCCAGCCATCCAGGACTTTCCACTCATCGCCTTTCCATTGCAGGGAGAGCACCCGTCCGTCGGCGAGACGACTTTGGTTCACGTCGTGATAGCTGTCCCAAACGACCGTCTCCGAATGAAGACAGCCTGAGGCCGGTTGCGGCCTCCGCGCGGCGCGCATCCTGTCGACATCCTTGACCCAGCCGTCCCATTCCGGCTTCGCCGGCGTCGCCCAGGTCACCGCCGCCGGTTCTGCGGCGTGCAGGCCGGCGATCAAGAAACCTGCGATCATCCAACGGAACGACATGAAGAGAGGACAGGTGAGCAAAGAGCCGGGCGGAAGAAGTGGCAAGCGAGCAGCGTCGGAGTACGCAAGCCAAGGGGTCAGGCCGTACCTTGAGCGAAGCGCACCTGGATTCGGGGCTTTCCGGCGTATCTAGGTGCGCCCCTGACCATGGTACGGCCTGACCCCGTGTTCGGCCCCCATGTTCGGCCCACCACGTCGACAAACTCTCAGGCCGCCCTCACTCTTTGAGCCCGTACTTTTTGCGAATCGCCGGAGCGAGATACTGATTGTCCAGGACGGCACCGTCCGCGGGCTTGACCTTGAAGGCTCTGATCGAAAGGCGCACCTCAGGATATGAGGTGCTGCTCATGAAGCCGCTGCCGGTGCCTTGGTAGGCGTTAAAGGTTCCCACTGCAGTCGTGGAGGTGGAGTTCTGCTCATTGACGACTGAGAAGTAACGGTAGCCAGCCGCGGCGGTCACCTCGGCGGCGCGAAGCAAGGCGTAGTCGTTGGCTTCACCTTGGGAAATCTCATAGCCGCGGTAGGAGACTGACCAGATGTCATCGCCCATGCGGGTGTCATTGTAACCGAGACTCCAATAGCTATCGAAGGCGTGGTAGCTTCGTCCTGTGCTGCAACCTGCAAAGAGTAGGGAGAGAAATGAGATACTGAGAAGGCGCAGCGTGTTAATAAGCATGCAATTACATAAGGATATCAGCAGAGCATTTCCAAGACTTATAAGATACGATACGGGGTCAGACCATATCAATGGGGCCTGACCCCGTCCGTCAGAGAGCGCGTGCCAGGGCGAAGTCCTTCGCGGTCAGACCGCCGGCGTCGTGCGTGGTGAGGCTCACGGTGACGCGATTGTAGGAGATCGCGATGTCGGGGTGATGGTTCTGTGCCTCGGCCGGGGCGACGAGCCGGTGCACGAAGGCGACGGCCTCGGGGAAGCCGGCGAACTTGTAGGTGCGGGTGAGCGACTTGCCGTCGCAGCTCCATCCGGGGAGGGAGCGCAGGGCGTCTTCGATTTCAGCAGGGGTGAGGAGCATGAGGAACGGCGGACCGGCGGGTGAAACCTTGGGCGCTTGCTGGTTTTATAGGAGCGTCACGATGCTTTTCAACCGAATGCCTCTCCGCTGTTCCATCTTG
>Ga0194116_10000071_pt1 | contig 197942 bp, 194 predicted proteins | sample TA2MahsurfametaG_4_FD_148617 | JGI IMG/M metagenome (GOLD analysis project Ga0194116, IMG submission 148617) | Freshwater microbial communities from Lake Tanganyika, Tanzania - TA2015008 Mahale S9 surface | ecosystem: Environmental > Aquatic > Freshwater > Lake | place: Tanzania: Lake...
CGCTGCTGATCACCCACGAGCCCCTTCCGACAGTGGATCAAACCGGCATACTCGATAACCGACTGGTCGCGACCGTCGTGGTGCGGGTTCGCGACTACGAGACGAGGGCTTATGCCTACCATCAGACCAAGCGGTGATCGGCGCGTCGTTCCGCCCGCCGGGTCGGCCGGCGGTACGATGCCACCGCTTCGCGGAGCGCTTTGGTGAGATCGCGGGCCTTGCGTCGTCGGCGACCCGCCATCTAGGGTCCGTACTCAATAAGGGATTCCGCCGAAGCAGACGAAGTGATTCAAGTCTCCAGGAGGATGGAGGCTTGGATGGCGAAGGTCTACTGGCTGGACGATGAGGAGTGGTCGCGCATCGAGCCGCTGCTGCCGCGTGGCCGGCGTGGCGCACATCGCGTCGATGACCGGCGGGTGATCAGCGGCATCGTGCACATGTTGCGCAGCGGCGCTCGCTGGCGCGACTGCCCAGCTGAGTATGGGCCCTATACAACGGTCTACAATCGGTTCAACCGGTGGAGCCGCCAAGGTATCTGGTTGGGCATGTTCGAGGCGTTGACCGGACGCAGCCCCGTCTTTGGCACGATCGCCATCGATGCCACACATATCAAGGCGCACCGCTCGGCAGCTGGCGCAAAAGGGGGGCCTTCAGCCAAGCCATCGGCCAGTCCCGCGGCGGGCGCACAAGCAAGCTCCACGCGGCGGTCGACGAGAAAGGCCGCCCCAAGGTGATCCTGCTGACGCCAGGCAATGCCTCTGACATGGCCCAGGCGCCCTCGCTCATCGCCGCGCTCGGCCCCTTCAGCCGCCTGATTGCCGATCGCGGATACGACAGCAACGCCGTCCGCACTCTCATCGCCGCGCGCGGTGCTGAGGCAGTCATACCGCCCAGCTCCTTACGCGTCCGACAGATCCCCTATGACCGCACCGCTTACCGCGCCCGTAACCTCGTCGAGCGCCTCTGGTGCCGCCTCAAAGATTGGCGCCGCATCGCCACTCGCTACGACAAGCTTGCCGCAAACTTCCTCTCAGGCGTCCTCATCGCTGCTGTCGTCCTCTGTTGGCTCTATTGAGTCCGGACCCTAGAGCACTCACCGACCGACCGGGAATCCGCCGATAGTTGGCGTTTGGCGCCGCCGGGGACGAGGTGTAGGACTTGACCTCGGCTGCTCCGTGGAGGCGCGACTTGCCCAACTTCAACGTCGGCTTCGTGATCTTTCCCAATCTGACTCAACTCGACTTCACCGGTCCGCTGCAGGTGCTGTCGCGTCTGCCCAACGCCGCTGTCCATATCGCGTCGAAATCGATCGCGCCGGTGCCGAGCGACTGCGGGCTCGGCCTGGTGCCGACCCACAGCTTCGCCGACTGCCCGCGGTTCGACCTGGTCTGCGTGCCGGGCGGTGCGCAGGGCGTCGTCGACGCCATGGGCGATAGGGAGACCGTCGATTTCGTGCGCCAGCAAGCGAGCGGCGCCAAGTATGTCACTTCGGTCTGCACCGGCGCGTTCATTCTCGGTGCGGCGGGGCTACTGAAGGGAAAGCGGGCGACGACCCACTGGGCTTTCACGGATCTGCTGCCGATGGTCGGAGCGATCCACGAGAAAGCCCGCGTCGTGAAGGACGGCAACGTCATCACCGCAGGCGGCGTCACATCGGGGATCGATTTCGCGCTGGGTGTGGTGGCGGACATCGCGGGCGAGGCCGCGGCGCACGCTATCCAGCTCGGCATCGAATACGATCCCGCGCCGCCCTTCAGTGCCGGTCATCCCGATCAAGCCCCGCGTGCCGTCACGGCGGCCGTGTCAGACCGATACAGTCGCGTGCACGCGGTTTACCGCAGCAGCCTCGAACGGATGGCCGCGGCCTGATCCCGACCGCGACCCGACGCACAATGCGACGATCAGCGCGCAGCCGATGATGCCGATCAGGGGATCAGCGAGCCGATCGTCCAGAGTGTCGCGCGCATGTCGTGCGCTTGCGCGGCGAAGTTGCCGCGAAGTGCGGCAGGCGCGAGACGACATAGCCGTAGAGCAGGACGCGGGCTCAAGGTAGCGACGGTTCCGCGATGACGAACAGCAGACCGGCAACCAGGAAGAACGGCAGGTTCTCCAAGTCGTTCATCAGGCCGAGCCTGTCCAAGGATGATCATCTCCCATCTTTTGCCGCACCAGCGGCATCACCTGTTTGGTGACGCGCTCCACTTCCTCGACTGCGTGCTTCAGCGGCATGCCCGGCATCTTGGGATGGAACAGCAGGATGTCGAGGTTCATCTTGCGCTGCCACTCGACGATCGAGTTCGCGACCTCTTCGGGCGTGCCGACGAACCATCGGTCGCGCATGTAGGCTTCGGACATAAAGTAGGGATTGTCGCTGGTCAGCGGCTTGCGTTCGCCGGTGGCCGGATCGCGGTAGGTCATGCCAGTGCGCTCCGGCGCGTATTGAACGCGGTAGGTGTGGTCGAGGTAGATCTGATGACGCGTGATAGCTTCCTGCGCGGAGTCCCCGACCAGGATCTCGCGTGACAGCGCGTGCGGCAGGCGCGGCGCGCCCTGACGCTGCGCTTCCTGGTCGAAGGACTCGAATTGCCGCGCGGTATGGCCGAGTTCGGTCAGCGGCGCGATCATCAGGCCGGCGTGGTGGCGCACCGCGCGGGCGCGCGAGATCGGCGCGGCGGCGCCGATCCATAGCGGCGGACGGCCGGGTCGCACCGGAGCGGGGCGTAGCAGGCCGTTCTTGGTCCGATAGATCGAGCCCTCATAGTCGAAACGCTCGCCCGTCCAGGCCAAGCGCAGGATATCGAGGCTCTCCTCGAAGGCGCGGGTGCGGGTGCCGTAGTTGAGGCCGAAAGCCTCGAACTCGGCGCGGCGATAGCCCTGGCCGAACCCGATCTGGGCGCGGCCGCCGGAGATATTGTCGAGCACCGAGAGGTCCTCCGCCAGCCGCAGCGGGTGGCCATAGAGCGGTGAGATGGCGATGCCCTGGCCGATACGGCAATTCGGCGCCGCCGCCGCCAGCGCGGCGCCGGCGACGACGGGCGAGGGACAGTAGCCATCCTCTTCGCCGTGATGCTCGCTGACCCAGATGTCGTCGATGCCCAGCCGGCTGGCCTCGGCCGCGAGCGCAAGGCCGTCGCGATAGGCTTTCTCCCAGTTCTCGCCGAGATCGGCGCGGTTCTGGAAGCTCAGCATGATGCCCAGGCGCATGGTGCGATTCCCCGGTCTTTGGCGGCAGCATAACATCGTTGGCGAAGCCGCCGCGCGCACGCTACAAGGCGCGCGCAATCCGTCTGAAGGATCATGGGATGAGCGCCATCACCGATATTCGCGGCCGCGAGATTCTCGACAGCCGCGGCAATCCGACGATCGAGGTCGAGGTCAAGCTCGAGAGCGGCGCCTCGGGCCGCGCCGCAGTACCGTCGGGCGCTTCGACCGGCGCGCACGAGGCCGTGGAGCTGCGTGACGGCGACAAGTCGCGCTATGGCGGCAAGGGCGTGCGCAAGGCGGTAGCCAACGTCAACGGCGAGATCTTCGATCTGCTGTCGGGCCTCGACGCCACCGATCAGATCAAGATCGACCGCGCCATGATCGAGCTCGACGGGACGCCCAACAAGGGCCGGCTGGGCGCCAACGCGCTGCTCGGCGTGAGTCTCGCGGTGGCGCGCGCGGCGGCGATGGATTGCGGCCTGCCGCTCTACCGCTATGTCGGCGGCAGCCACGCCAACACGCTGCCGGTGCCGATGATGAACATCATCAACGGCGGCGCGCACGCCGACAATCCGATCGACATCCAGGAATTCATGATCATGCCGGTGAAGGCGGCGAGCTTCGCCGAGGGCCTGCGCATGGGTGCCGAGACCTTCCAGGCGCTGAAGAAGCAGCTGCACGACGCCGGCCACGGCACCAATGTCGGCGACGAAGGCGGCTTCGCGCCGAACCTCGCCTCGGCCGACGCGGCGCTGGGCTTCATCATGAAGTCGATTGAGGCCGCCGGCTACAAGCCGGGCGAGGACATCATGCTCGCCCTCGACGCCGCCTCGACCGAGTTCTTCAAGGACGGCAAGTACGTCATGGAAGGCGAGGGCAAGACGCTCGACGGGCAGGGCATGGCAACCTGGCTCGCCGATCTGTGCAAGCGCTACCCGATCGTCTCGATCGAGGACGGCATGGCCGAAGACGACTGGTCGGGCTGGAAGGCGTTGACCGATATGGTCGGCAAGACCGTGCAGCTCGTGGGCGACGACCTCTTCGTCACCAACCCCAAGCGCCTGGCCGAAGGCATCAAGGGCGGCGTCGCCAACGCCATCCTGGTCAAGGTCAACCAGATCGGCACCTTGACCGAGACCATGGACGCGGTCTCGATGGCGCGCACCGCGTCCTACGGCGCGGTGATGTCGCATCGCTCGGGCGAGACCGAGGACACGATCATCGCTGATCTCGCGGTAGCGACCAATTGCGGGCAGATCAAGACCGGCTCGCTGTCGCGCTCCGATCGGCTGGCCAAGTACAACCAGCTCCTGCGCATCGAGGAACAGCTCGGCGGCCAGGCGCGCTACGCCGGATCCTCGATCCTGAAGGCGCGCGGGTAGCGCACAGCGCCGCTCGTCCCGGCGAGCGCTCCCGGCTTCAGCTCCAACGCCATGAACGCCGCGCCCGAGAAGGGCGCGGCGAGCTTGGCCGCGAGCGCCGCCGAGAAGCCGAAGCGCGGGTAGTAGCCGGGATGGCCGAGCACAATCACGGCTTCGTACCCGCGCTCCGTCAGCAGGGCGAGACCAAGGCGAACGAGGCGCGATCCGATTCCCGCGCTCTGTCGATCGGGCACGACAGCCATCGGCGCCAGGGTTACCGCGCGGATCCTGCGTCGATCGACGGTGACGTCCAAATCGCTGAACAGGATGTGACCGATGATCGCGTCGGCGTCGCGCCCGACCAACGACAGCGCGACGAGCCCGTCGCGCCGCAGGCGATCGATGATCTCGACCTCTTCTTCGCCGCCGAAAGCCGCGCGATTGAGCGCGGCGATCGCGGCGATATCGTCAGGCCTTTCCTCGCCGATCACTTCTTGGGCTGGCGCTTGTGCTCGTGATCGTGGTCGTGCGGATGCGGGTGGGTGGGGTCGACCCAGTACACCGTCTCCGGCTTCTCGACCGGGGCGATGTCGATGTTGATGGCGATCGCCTCGTTGTCGCTGCGCACCAGCACGCATTCCAGCGCCTCACTCGGCGAAGCGTTGATCTCCTGGTGAGGCACGTAGGGCGGCACATAGATGAAGTCGCCGGGGCCGGCCTCGGCGGTGAACTGCAGATGCTCGCCCCAGCGCATCCGCGCGCGGCCCTTCACGACGTAGATGACGCTCTCGAGATGGCCGTGGTGATGCGCGCCGGTCTTGGCGTCGGGATGGATCGTGACCGTACCGGCCCATAGTTTCTGTGCGCCGACCCTCGCGAAGTTGATCGCCGCGGCACGGTTCATGCCCGGCGTCTGGGCGGTGTTGGTGTCGAGGCTGCCGGCGGGAATCACCCGTACGCCGTCGTTACGCCAATCCGTTGCTTTGCTCATGCTCGTTCCTGTCAGCCTGCTGCGGGCGGCTTATCGGCCGCCCCGGGGGAGGGTTCAAGCAATCGATCCTAATGCCGATGAAAAGGTTAATGAGTCCGGCCTAAGGCGCTCGTTTCATTGATCTTTCTTGCCTAACTCGACGAATCGTGAAAGACTACCAGCGAGTCATGTTCCGCTTTCGTCAGATCATCACCCCCGTCGTCTTCGCCCTGGTGTTCGGCTATTTCGGCTATCACCTGATGCATGGCGAGCGCGGCGTGCTGGCGCTGCTGCAATTGCGGCAGGAGGTGGCGCGCGCCGAGGCCACCTTGGCCGAGACCGAAGCCACCAAGCGCATCTGGGAACGCCGCGTCGCGGCATTGCGCAGTCAGAGCCTAGACCCCGACATGATCGACGAGCGCGCCCGGGCGCTGCTGCACATGGCCTGGCCGGACGACATCGTCGTCTTCACACCGTCGCGCTGATACGACCCGTGTACCGGGGCACGTAGCGCCCGCCCCTATTGAAGGGGCGGGGTGTCGAAACCGAACGACGCCGGACGGACCACAATTCGGGAGGCAATCTATGAAGACGATCATCCGTCGCGGCCTGCTGGCCGCAACGGCGCTTGTGGCAATGGCCGGCGTGGCCGGCGTGGTGGCACAGCCCAAGAGCATGACCTTGGGCACGGCCTCGGTCGGCGGCACCTATTTCATCTACGGCGGCGTGGTCGCCAAGATCCTGACCGACAAGCTCGGCGTCCAGGTCTCGACGCAGCAGACCCAGGGTCCGAACCAGAACGTGCTGCTGGTCGACGACCAGAAGATCGAGTTGGGCATGACCACGATGGGCGTGGCGCTGCAGGCTTGGACCGGCTCGGCGGAGTGGACCAAGGGCAAGAAGTTCAGCAACATCCGCGCGCTGTTTCCGATGTACGACACGCCGCTGCAATGCGTGGCGCTGAAGAAGTCGGGCATCACCAGCTTCAAGCAGCTCGACGGCAAGACGGTCGGCGTCGGCCCGCGCGCCGGGACACCCGGCACTTATTTCCCGCTGATCTTCAATACGCTGGGCATGAAGGCGACGATCCGCAACGGCCAGGGCGCCGACATGGGCGGCCAGCTCGGCGACGGCATCCTCGACGCCTTCTGCTTCGGCGCCGGCCTGCCGATCCCGATCTTCTCGCAGATCGATGCCGAGAAGGAGGCGGTGTTCTTCACCTGGACCGACGAGGAGCGCGCCAAGGTGCGCGCTGCCATGCCGGAGTTCTCCGAGGCGGTGATCCCCAAGGGCACCTACAAGCAGCAGACCGCCGACCAGAAGACGCTCGGCCTCTACAATTTCGGCATCGCCCACAAGGACCTGCCCAACGACGTCGCTTACAACGTGGTCAAGGCGATCCTCGAGAACAACGCGGCCATGGTACAGGGTCATGAATCGGCCAAGGAAACGATCGCGGCCAACGCCACCCGCAATTCCTTCCTGCCGTTCCATCCCGGCGCAGTGAAGTACTACAACGAGAAGGGCATCAAGCTCGATCCGGCGACCATCCCGAAGTGATGGCGAGGCGCTGACACATCGGCGAACGCCCGCTCCCCAAGGGGCGGGCGTTTTGCTATTCAAGGGCGAGGGAAGCGCGGCGGCCCAGTCGACGGAAGACCGACGGCCGCATCCGGGGACGGGTGGATTCATGGCGAATGTGAACGCGGCGGGCGACGCGCGCGAGGTTGGCGCGGTCGATGTCGACGAGCTGGAGCATGCCGGCGGCAGGCGGCAGCACCGGCGTTGGGAGCGACCGCTGTTCTTCTGGCTATGCGCCGCTTTCACCGGCTTTCATCTCTGGATCCTGGTCGGCCCGGTCGTCCTCAAGCAGATCGACGCCCTGATCGGCGGCCAGATCCTCTACAAGGCGATTGCGCCCAACCTCGACCAGGAGCTGTTTCGCGCCATCCACCTGGCGTGGGGCGCGACCCTGGGCTTCGGCTTCTTCACCATCCTCAAAGGCCGCGGTCGCGACGGCGTGCCCTGGTACGACTGGCTGTTCATGCTCGGCGCCGTCGCTTGCGCTGTCTACATGTGGCGCAATCTCGACGACCTGCAGATGAATCAGGGCGCGGTCTACGACCTGCCCGACCTGCTCTACAGCCTGGTCGGCCTGGTCGTGCTGTTCGAGTTCACGCGGCGCACCGCCGGCAACGCGCTCACCATCATCGCCGCGATCTTCATGCTCTACGCCATGGTCGGGCACATCTTCCCGGAATCCTGGGCGCTCTATCACAACAAGTCGTTGAAGGATCTGTGGTTCGCTTTCCCCTACATCTTCAGCAATCTCGGCGTCTTCGGCTCGACGCTCGAGGTGTCGTCGACCTTTATCATCATGTTCACCGCCTTCGCCGCCTTCCTCACGCGCTCGCGCGCCGGCGAATACTTCAATGACCTCGCGGTGTCGCTGGTCGGATGGGCTCGCGGCGGCCCGGCCAAGGTCGCCGTGCTGTCCGGCGTGATGTTCGGCTCCGTGAGCGGCTCCTCGGTCGCCAACGTCGTGGCCTCTGGTTCGGTGACCATCCCGATGATGCGGCGCGTCGGCTACGACCGCGCCACGGCCGGCGCGATCGAGGCGACGTCCTCGACCGGCGGGCAGATCACGCCGCCGGTGCTGGGCGCCGCCGCCTTCCTGATGGCCGAGGCGACGGGCATCAAGTACGCCGAGATCGCCGCGGCGGCGATCATCCCGTGCCTGCTCTTCTATGTCGCCTGCTACGCGCATTGCGACCTGCACGCGGCCAAGCACGGGCTGCGCGGCATCCCGCGCGCCGAGCTGCCGCCGATCCGGCCGCTGCTGATGCGGCTCTACATGATCGCGCCCATTGCGGTGCTGATCTGGGCCTTCGTCAGTGGCTACTCCGCCTTCCTGGCGGCCGGGCTCGGCATGGGGCTGTGCGTCCTGGTGAGCTGGTTCAACGGCCTGAAGCGCGAGTCCGGCGGGCGCCTGACCTGGCGGCGCGGCGACGACGTGATGGGCGGCAAGGCGATCATCGAGGCGCTGGAGATCGGCGCCAAGGATAGCATCCAGCTCGTTTCGGTCTGCGCCGCCGCCGGCATCATCGTCGGCGTCATCGCGCTCACCGGTATCGGCGGCCGCTTCGCGCAGATCATGCAGGCCATCGCCGGCCAGAACCAGTTGCTGGCGATGTTCTTCACCATGGTGATCGTCGTCATCCTCGGCATGGGCATGCCAACGACGGCGGCTTACGCCATCGCCGCCGCCGTGGTCGCGCCCGGCCTGCAGCAGATCGGCGTGCCCAAGCTGGTCGCCCACATGTTCATCTTCTATTTCGCGGTCTTGTCGGCGATCACCCCGCCGGTCGCGGTGGCCTCGATCGCCGCCGCTGGCATGGCGAAGGCCGATCCCTGGCGAACGTCCTGGATCGCGGTGAAGATGGGCCTGGCGACGTTCATCGTGCCGTTCATGTTCTTCTACAGTCCGCTGCTGCTGGGGCAGGGCGACTTCATCGAGGTCGCTCATGTCACGCTGACGGCGATGATCGGCGTGTGGCTCCTGGCCTGCGCGACCGAGGGCTGGTTTACCGAGAGACTGGCGCTCGTCCCGCGGATCCTGTTCGGGATCGCGGCGCTGGCACTGATCACGCCCGGCACCATCACCGATTTGATTGGGGTCGCTCTCGCGGTTGCGGCATGGGCGGCGCAACGCTTCTACTACCGCGCGCGGATGGCGACCTGATGCGGGTCAGCAAGAATGTTTCTGCCGCCGCGCGGCTTTTCGCAATAAACCGTGCGCCACGATGCGCCGGGAAGTAGGACAAGAGTTTTTCCTAGGCAGATCAATGTCTCTTCATCACAGTCGGGTATGAATTCGGGGACAAGAGCTTAGCGTTCGTGTCGGGAGGACAGCCGATGGCCAAAGCAGCCGCCGCCAAGTCGAAACCGTCCGTATCGGCCGAGTCGCCCAGGACCGGCGACAACAGCGTCACTCCCGAACAGCTCCGACAATTCTATCGCGACATGCTGCTGATCCGGCGCTTCGAGGAGCGCGCGGGGCAGCTCTACGGCATGGGTCTCATCGGCGGCTTCTGCCACCTCTATATCGGCCAGGAAGCCGTCGTCGTCGGCATGCAGTCGACCATCGACAGCTCGAAGGACGCCGTGCTGACCAGCTATCGCGACCACGGGCACATGCTGGCCTGCGGCATGGATCCGCGCGGCGTGATGGCCGAGCTCACCGGGCGCTCTGGCGGCTACTCGCGCGGCAAGGGCGGCTCGATGCACATGTTCTCGAAGGAGCGAAATTTCTACGGCGGCCACGGCATCGTCGGCGCCCAGGTACCGATCGGCACCGGCCTGGCCTTCGCCCGCAAGTATCGTGGCGAGAATAGTGTCTCGCTGACCTATTTCGGCGACGGCAGCGCCAACCAGGGCCAGGTCTACGAGGCGATGAACATGGCGGCCCTGTGGAAGCTGCCGGTGGTCTACATCATCGAGAACAACAAGTACGGCATGGGCACCTCGGTCGAGCGCGCTTCGGCCGTCGTCGATCTCTACAAGCACGGCCAGTCCTTCGGCATTCCCGGCGAGCAGGTCGACGGCATGGATGTCATCGCCGTCAAGGCCGCCGGCGAGCGCGCGGTCGAGCATGCGCGCGCGGGCAAGGGACCGTATGTGCTGGAGATGCTGACATATCGCTATCGCGGCCACTCGATGAGCGATCCCGGCAAGTACCGCTCCAAGGAGGAGGTCGAGAAGATGCGCGGCGAGCGCGATCCGATCGAGCGCCTGAAGAAGCGCATGACCGAGACCAAGGCGATCGACGAGGCGCGGCTCAAGGCGCTCGACGCCGAGGTGCGGCGCATCGTGGCGGACGCCGCCGAGTTCGCCACCACCAGTCCGGAGCCCGATCCCAAGGAGCTGTGGACCGACGTGCTGGTGGAAAGCAAACCGGCGCAAGCCGCCTAACGCATCGATCGGAACAGGTCCCCAGTCATGGCCATCAACGTCCTCATGCCGGCGCTATCGCCGACGATGACCGAAGGCAAGCTCGCCAAGTGGCACGTCAAGGAAGGCGACAAGGTCACCGCCGGCATGGTGATCTGCGAGATCGAGACCGACAAGGCGACCATGGAGGTCGAGGCTGTCGACGAAGGCGTCGTCGGCAAGATCCTGATCACTGAGGGCACCGAGAACGTCGCCGTCAACACGCCGATCATGGTGCTGGCCGAAGAGGGCGAGCGCGTCGACGCTGCACCCGCGCCGGCGGCGAAGCGCGAGCAGAAGACCGAGGCGCCGGCACTGGCCGCGCCCGCCGTCGCCAGCGCGCCGCCCGCCACTCCACTGGCGTCAGAGCCGGAATGGACTGGCGCCACCAAGAAGTTGACGGTGCGCGAGGCCCTGCGCGACGCCATGGCCGAGGAGATGCGCGCCGACGAGAACGTCTTTCTGATGGGCGAGGAGGTCGCGCAGTACCAGGGCGCCTACAAGGTGAGCCAGGGGCTACTCGACGAGTTCGGCGCCCGACGCGTGATCGACACGCCGATCACCGAGCACGGTTTCGCCGGCCTCGGAGTCGGCGCCGCTTTCGGTGGGCTCAAACCCATCGTCGAGTTCATGACCTTCAACTTCGCCATGCAGGCGATCGACCAGATCATCAACTCGGCAGCCAAGACCAACTACATGTCGGGCGGCCAGATGGGCTGCCCGATCGTCTTTCGCGGGCCCAACGGAGCGGCCTCGCGCGTCGCCGCGCAGCATTCCCAGTGCTACGCCAGCTGGTATGCGCATTGCCCGGGCCTGAAGGTCGTGGCGCCGTGGAGCGCGGCCGACGCCAAAGGTCTGCTCAAGGCCGCGATCCGCGACCCCAACCCGATCATCTTCCTCGAGAACGAGATCATGTACGGGCAGAGCTTCGAGGTGCCCGACAGCGCCGACTTCGTCCTGCCGATCGGCCGCGCCAAGGTCGAGCGACCAGGCAAGCACGTCACCATCGCCGCCTTCTCGATCATGGTCGGCAAGGCGCTGCAGGCGGCCGAGGAACTGGCCAAGGACGGCATCGAGGCCGAGGTGATCAACCTGCGTTCGCTACGACCGCTCGATACCGAGACGATCGTCGAATCGGTGAAGCGCACCAACCGCCTGGTGTCGGTCGAAGAGGGCTGGCCCTTCGCCGGCATCGGCTCGGAGCTGGCGGCGCTGATGATGGAGCAGGCCTTCGACTGGCTCGACGCGCCGGTCAAGCGCGTCACCGGGCTCGACATCCCGCTGCCTTACGCGGCCAATCTCGAGAAGCTGTCGCTGCCGCAGGCCCCCGATATCGTCGCCGCCGCCAAGGCGGTCCTCTATCGCTGACGGGGGCGCGCCATGGCGATCAACATCCTCATGCCGGCGCTGTCGCCGACCATGACCGAGGGCAAGCTGGCGAAGTGGTACGTCAAGGAAGGCGACACGGTCAGCGCGGGCAAGGTCATCTGCGAGATCGAGACCGACAAGGCGACCATGGAGGTCGAAGCGGTCGACGAGGGCGTCATCGGCAAGATCGTCGTGCCCGAGGGCACCGAAGGCGTCGCGGTCAACGCGGTGATCGCGATCCTGGTCGAGGAAGGCGAGGCGGTGCCGGCCGGCGATGCGAAGCCCGCCGCGCCCACACCTGCCGCGAAGCCGGCGCCCGCCGCCGCAGCACCCGCTCCGACTCCCGCGCCGACGCCCCCAGTCGGCGGGTCGGCGAAGACTCACGAGGGCGGCCGTATCTTCGCGTCGCCCCTGGCGAAGCGGCTCGCGGCCGAGTCCGGACTCGATCTCGCGAAGATCAGCGGCTCGGGCCCGCATGGCCGCATCGTCAAGGAGGACGTCGAGCAGGCCGCCAAGGCGGGAACCGCGAAGCCCGCGCCGAAAGCGGCACCGGCGCCCGCCGCCACCAAGGAACCGTCGGCACCGCAATTCGTCGTACCGGGCGAGGCGACGACCAGGATCCCGCACACCTCGATCCGCAAGGTCATCGCGCGCCGCATGACCGAGTCCAAGCAGACGGTGCCGCATTTCTACCTGACGGTGGATTACGAGATCGACGCGCTCCTGGAAGCGCGCAAGGCGATCAACGCGCTGGCCGAGAAGAGCAAAGGCAGCAAGGTCTCGGTCAACGATATGGTGATCAAGGCCTGCGCCATGGCGCTGCGCGATCACCCCGACGTCAACGCCTCGTGGAGCGAGGAGGCGATGATCCAGTACAACACGGTCGACATCGCCGTGGCGGTGGCGACCGATCGCGGCCTGGTGACGCCGATCGTGCGCAACGCCGACCTCAAGGGCCTGGGCCGCATCGCCACCGACATGAAGGACCTCGCCGCGCGCGCCCGCGAGGGCAAGCTGAAGCTCGACGAGTTCCAGGGCGGCGGCTTCACCATCTCCAATCTCGGCATGTACGGCATCAAGGACTTCCTCGCCATCATCAACCCGCCGCAGGCTGCCATCCTCGCGGTCGGCGCCGGCGAGGAGCGCGTCGTGGTGCGTAACGGCCAGATGGTGATCCGCAACGTCATGAGCTGCTCGCTCTCGGTCGATCACCGCGTCGTCGACGGCGCGCTCGGCGCCACCTTCCTGCAAACGCTGCGCTCGTACATCGAGCAGCCAGCGACGATGTTGCTGTAGGGGGTCGCGATGGCCGACACCAGCTTCGACCTTATCGTCGTCGGCAGCGGACCGGGCGGCTACGTCACCGCGATCCGCGCGTCGCAGCTCGGCATGAAGACGGCGATTGTCGAGCGCGAGTTGCTGGGCGGCATCTGCCTGAACTGGGGCTGCATCCCGACCAAGGCGCTGCTGCGCTCGGCCGAGGTCTATCACCTGATGAAGCATGCCGACGCCTATGGGCTGTCGGCGAGCGGCGTGGCGTTCGACGCCAGGAAGGTCGTCGAGCGCAGCCGCAAGGTCGCGGGTCAGCTCAACGGCGGCGTGACCTTTCTGATGAAGAAGCACAAGATCGCGGTCTTCATGGGCAACGCCAAGCTCGACGGCGTCGCCGGCGGTCTGCGCAAGGTCGCGGTCGCCGGCAAGGACGGCAAGAGCACCGCGCTGACGGCCAAGAATGTGATCCTCGCCACCGGCGCGCGGGCACGCGAGCTGCCGGGCATGGAGGCCGACGGCAAGCTGATCTGGACCTATCGCGAGGCGATGGTGCCGCTTGCGATGCCGAAATCGCTGCTGGTGATCGGCTCGGGCGCGATCGGCATCGAGTTCGCCAGCTTCTATCGCACCTTCGGCGCCGAGGTGACCGTGGTCGAGGTGATGGACCGCGTGTTGCCCGTGGAGGACGCGGACATCTCCGCCTTCGCCCGCAAGGCGTTCGAGAAGCAGGGCATGAAGATCATGACCAGCGCCACGGTGAAGGCATTGACGAAGGGCGCCAATTCCGTGACCGCTACGGTCGAGATCGGCGGCAAGACGCAGGACATCACCGTCGAGCGCGTGATCTCCGCCGTGGGCATCGTCGGCAATGTCGAGAACCTCGGGCTGGAAGGCACCAAGGTGAAGGTCGACCGCACGCATGTCGTGGTCGATGGCTGGGGTGCCACGGGCGAGCCCAATGTCTACGCCATTGGCGATCTCACCGGCCCGCCCTGGCTGGCGCACAAGGCGAGCCACGAGGGCGTCACTTGCGTCGAGAAGATCGCCGGCGTCAAAGGCGTGCATCCCTTCGAGACCAAGAACATCCCGGGTTGCACCTACTGCCATCCGCAGGTCGCCAGCGTCGGCCTGACCGAGGCGGCGGCCAAGGCGGCCGGGCACCAGGTCAAGGTCGGCCGCTTCCCGTTCATCGGCAACGGCAAGGCGATCGCGCTGGGCGAGGCCGAGGGGCTGGTCAAGACCGTCTTCGACGCCAAGACCGGCGAACTCCTGGGCGCACACATGGTGGGCGCCGAGGTCACCGAGCTGATCCAGGGCTACACCATCGCGCGCACGCTTGAGACCACCGAGGCCGAGCTGATGCACACGGTTTTCCCGCATCCCACGCTCTCGGAAATGATGCACGAGTCGGTGCTCGACGCCTACGGTCGCGTGCTGCACATCTGAGGCCATGCGCAGCGAGCGGGAGATTCTCGAATTCATCCGCCAGGCGTTGCGGGAGAAGGAAGAGGCGCGTCTCGCCGAGGAAATCCGCCTGCGCGAGGAGATCGAGCAAAAGAAGGTCTTCCACCAGGCCGCGCACGCGGTGCTCCGGCACGTCGTCCTGCCGGGCATGGTGCGTCTCCACAACCTCAGCACCCAGGCCGGGCTGCGTACGGCGATCGGCGACACTGGCGATTTCTATCTGCCCGAGCAGACCGACTCGACGCTGGTGGCGAAGTACGCCATGCCGCTGCCGAAGGCGGCATCCGACTTGCCACTCTGTGTTTCGTTCAAGGCTGTGTTCCCCGTCGGCTTCGCGGTCTACTACACCGATATCGACAAGTCGCAGGCCGACGCCAAGGGCGTCGTCGAGGAAGTGCCGCTCGAGGATGTCACCCCAGAGTTGGTCGAGGACCGCCTGCTGCGCGTGCTGCGCAACCACCTGCATGAGATGTGACCCACGCGTCATGCCGAGCGAAGCGAGGGATCTCCTCGACACGATTCCATGCTCGCGGGAGACTTCTCGCCGCGCTCTGAATGACGCGGTGCTTGGCCGCCTTGACGCCGCCGTCGCAAGGGATCACCTCTAGCGCCATGGACCCTACACTCGACAGGCGCGCCGAGCGTCATCCCGAGAAGGCGCACCGGCCGGACAATCCAGTCGCGCGCAAGCCGGCGTGGATCCGCGTCAAGGCGCCCAACTCACCGGAGTACGCCGAGACGCGCCGGCTGATGCGCGAATACGGGCTGAGCACGGTCTGCGAGGAGGCGGCCTGCCCAAATATCGGGGAGTGCTGGAAGCAGAAGCACGCCACCTTCATGATCATGGGCGACACCTGCACGCGGGCCTGCGCCTTCTGCAATGTGCGCACCGGCATGCCCGGCACGCTCAACCCGCACGAGCCGGCCAATGTCGCGGAGGCCGTCGGCAAGCTCGGGCTGAGCCATGTTGTCATCACCTCGGTCGATCGCGACGACCTGCCTGACGGCGGCGCGGGGCACTTCGTCGAGGTGATCGAGGCGATCCGCCGCGCCTCACCCGAGACGACGATCGAGATCCTGACGCCGGACTTCCTGCGCAAGCGCGGGGCGATCGAGCGCGTGGTCGCGGCCAGGCCCGACGTCTTCAACCACAACCTCGAGACGGTGCCACGGCTCTACCCGACGATCCGTCCGGGCGCGCGCTACTTCGCCTCGCTGCAGCTGCTGGCCAAGGTCAAGGAAACCGACCCGGCGCGCTTCACCAAGTCCGGCCTGATGGTCGGGCTGGGCGAGACCAGGGGCGAGATCCTGCAGGTGATGGACGACCTGCGCGCCGCCGATGTCGATTTCCTGACCATCGGCCAGTACCTGCAGCCGACGCCCAAGCACGCCACCGTCGAGCATTTCTGGACGCCCGACGAGTTCGCCCAGCTCGCCAGCGCCGCCCGGGGCAGGGGATTCCTGATGGTCTCGGCCTCGCCGCTGACGCGCTCCAGCTACCACGCCGGCGACGACTTCCAACGCCTGCGCGCGGCGCGCGAGGCCAGGCTGGCCTCAGGCTGAGCGCGCATGCCGGTTCATCGCGAACGGCGGGTGTTGCCCTACACGCCGCGCCAGCTCTTCGACCTCGTGGCAGACATCGAGGCCTATCCGCAGTTCCTGCCGTGGTGCATCGGCGCGCGCATCCGCAAGCGCGAGGGCGCGCAGATCGTCGCCGACCTGGTCATCGGCTTCCGCCTGTTCCGCGAGCGCTTCACCTCGAAGGTCACGCTGCAGCCGGACGATCCAGGCGGGCCACGCATCGACACGGTCTACGCCGATGGTCCGTTCAAACGGCTGGAGAACCACTGGATCTTCCACTCGCATCCGGAAGGCTGCGACGTCGAGTTCTTCGTCGACTTCGAGTTCAAGTCACTGCTGCTGCAGGCGACCGTCGAGATCCTGTTCCACGAGGCCGTGCGCCGCATGGTCGCCGCCTTCGAAGGCCGCGCCGCCAAGCTCTACGGCGCGGTACCCCGGGCGCGGCCGGCCTAAGGCTTCGCAGTCGGGCGCGCTACACCACCACTGTCATCCCGAGCGTAGAGAGGGATCCAGGGTGGCCGCATAGATCCCCCTGAGTTCACGCTGGAACGGCCATCGATCAGATGATCGACCTCCGACCGTTCAGTTGCCGGCCGCGGCGACCAGTGCGGCCCAGCGCTCGAGGAACGGCTTGCGCTGTGCGGCGGCCTCGTCCTCGTCGATTGCGAACACCTTGATCTTCGCCAACTCCGGCAGGTCGGCGTGCTTGCCGACCTCGATGTCGGTGCGCGCCGGGCGGCGGAAGGCATTTTCGAGCAACGCGATCTGCGCTTCTTTCGAGGCCAGCAGGTCGCAGACCTGCCGCGCCGCCGCGCCGGCCGGCGCGCCCTTGATCAGCGCGAAGAACTCCGGCGTCGTGAAGGTGCCGTCCGCCGCGTAGACCAGCTTGATCTCCTTCTGGCCGCCGGCGACGTAGGTATAGGCGTTCGATTCGAAGGTCAGGCCCAACGGGTACTCGCCCTGGGCGACGCTGCGCAGCACGGTCGGCGCCGACGCGGTCACCTTGACGTTGTTGGCGAGCGCCTTGAGCCCGGCCGCGCCCAGCATCTTCTCGACGCCCCACAGGATCGTGTACGCGGTCGAGGAGTTGGCGGGATCGGCGATGGTCACCTTGCCCTTGAACTTCGGGTCGAGCAGATCGGCATAGCTCTTGGGCGCGGGCAGGCCGCGCAGCTGGGCGCTGTTCATCATGATGACTGCGACGTGGATGTTCGCCGCCGTCCACTGATCCTTCGGGTGGCGCAGGCTTTCGACGAAGGCGGCGGAATCCTTGACCTTGTAGGGCTCGAACAACTGGCTGAAAGCGCCCATCGTGTTGGCGCTCGACGACCAGAAGACATCGCCCTGCGGCTTGGCCGCCTCGGCCTCGATCCGGCGCAGCAGCTGGCCGCTGCCGCCGGTGACCGTGCTGATCTTGAGCTTCGGCAACTGGGCGCGCGCCACGTCCATCACCGCCTCGACGGCCTGGGCGGAGTTCGAGGTGTAGATGATCGCCTGGGCCGCGGCCTGGGCAGCGGCCGTGCGCGCCAGCGTCGGCAGGAGGCCGCCGGCGGCGAGCCCGGCCAGAGCGGCGCGGCGTGTAAGCGTCGGGATCATGGCAGGTCCTCCTCGAATTTCATGTGGTAGCGCCCGTTGGTACACATGCGTCGCTTACGACCGCGACGAGAAAAGATCGACCCTGAACAGCTTGGTCGCGACGACGATTGGCACCACGATGACCGCGATCAGGATCAGGCCGTAGGCCGAGGCCTGCGCCATCAGGTTGCTGTCGATCAGCTTGAAGATCTGGATCGGCATGGTCTCTCTGCCGCCCGAGTAAACGATGATCGACGCCGATAGTTCGGCGACGGTGGTTGTCCAGGTCAGCACCGCCGCCGCCGCCAGGGCCGGCACCATCAGGGGCAGCACGACCCTGAGGAAGGTTCGGCCCGGCGGCACGCCGAGGCTGACCGAGGCTTCCTCGATCGAGCGGGGGATATTGTAGAGCGTAGAGGAGGCGTTGCGCAGGCCGAACGGCAAGCGCCGGATGATGTAGGCGAGCACGATGATCGCCGCGGTCCCGGTCAGCGGCAACCAGCCCCCGTTGAAGGCGTGAATCAGGCCGATACCGAGAGCGGTGCCCGACAGGGCGAGCGGAATCGCCGTCAGGTAGTCGAGCGTCATGGTCAACGCGTTGTTGCGCTTGACGATGAGGTAGCCGAGCAGGGCCGAGAGCACGATGGCGATCGCCGTCGCCGCCGCGGCGTAGGTCAGCGTGTTGACCATGGGTCCCGGCGCATTGATCAACACGCGCTCGAGATTGGCCGTGGTCCATTCGCCCCAGCGCATCACCGGCCCGCGCGCCCGGGTGAAGGCACCGGCGATCACGGCCATCAGCGGCATGAGCGAGATCAGCACAACCGCGCCGCCGACGAGCGCGAACAGCCCGGCCGCGAGCCCGGACAGGCGTGCGGGTCGCGCGACGCGACCCTGAGTCACCTCGAAGCGACCACGCGACACGATCCAGCGCTGCGCGAACAACACGATCATCACCAGAGCGGTCGACACACTGGCCAGCGTGCTCTGCAGCACCGGGTTGGCGCTCGTCTCAGAGACTGCGGCCTGGTAGGTCATCACCGATAGCAGCTCGACCCGTCCGCCGAGGATCATGGCGAGCGCGAAATTGCCCACGACCAGGGTGAAGATCAGCAGGGCGCTGGCCAGCACCGACGGCAGCACGACGGGCAGCAGCACCTTCCAGCGCGAGCGCACGGGCGAAGTACCGAGACTCTGCGCCGCCTCCTCGAGCTGGACGTCAAAGCCGCGAATCGCCGCCAGCGTGCCGATATAGGCGTAGGTGTAGTAGATGAAGGTCATCGCGGCGACGAGGCCGAACCAGCCGTAGAAACTCGGCAGGGTGACGCCGACCTCGAGCAGCCAGCGGCGCAGCAGGCCGTTGTTGCCCAGCAGCATCAGCCAGGTCTGGGCCACGATCACCTCCGGCGTCACCAGGGTGATGATCGGCAGGATCGAGACGATGCCCTTGCCAGGGAAGTCGTAGCGCGCGCTGAGATAGGCCAGCGGTACGCCGACGGCGAGCGCCGCGATTGTAACGAGCACGCCCAGCAGGATCGTGTTGCCAATCGCGCGCACGTACTTCGGATCGCCGATCAGGGTCGCCCAGCCCGACCCCTTGCCGCCGTCCACGCCGAAGCTGCCGTAGAAGATGTTCGCGACAGGATAGAGCATGAACACCACGAGCAGGGCCAGCAGCGCCAGCGACAGCCACGTCCAGATCGAGCGAAGATCGACGCTCATGACGCCAGCACCAACGTCTTGGCGGGGTCGAAGGACAAGGCGACCTCGTCATCGACCGCATAGCTGTCGTGGCCCGTGCCCCAGCAATCGACGGCCAGCTTCTGGCCGCCGACGAGCGTCATGACATAACTGGTCTTGGAACCGAGATACTGGCGCTGCCGCACCCGGGCTGTGATCGCGCCCGGCGCGGCGCCAACGGCAGGCGATACGCCGATATCCTCGGGCCGAGCGACCAACTTGGCGGCGCCGGCTGGCACGGGCTGTGGCGCATGCCCGGCGAGAGGACGCCCGCCGAGTTCGGCGGTGACGGCGGTGTTCGCCACGGCCGGCGTGGCCAGTGACACATCCACGACATTGGCGGCACCGATGAAGTCGGCGACATAGCCGGTGCGCGGCGCCCGGTATATCTCGGCGGGCGTGCCGACCTGCTCGAGACGACCCGCGTTCATGACGCCGATGTGATCGGACATGGCCAGCGCCTCGTCCTGGTCGTGGGTCACGAAGATCGTGGTGATGCGCGCCTCGCGTTGCAGCTCGACGATGGTGGCGCGCACCTGATGGCGCAGCTTGGCGTCGAGATTCGACAGCGGCTCATCCATCAGCAGGACGTCGGGCTTGATGACCAGCGCGCGGGCCAGCGCGACGCGCTGCCGCTGGCCGCCCGACAGAGCCGCCGGACGCCGAGCATCGAGGCCAACAAGGCCGACCCGTTCGAGCGCTTCTCCGACACGTGTCGTGATCGCGCTCTCGACGACCTGCCGGGCGCGCAAGCCGTAGGCCACGTTGTCGAATACCGTCTTGTCGGGGAACAGCGCGTAGTCCTGAAAGACCATGCCGATGTTGCGCCTGTGGGCCGGCAAGTGGGCCACATCATTGGCCCCGAACAACAGCCGGCCGGACTCGACCGGCACGAAGCCGGCAATGGCGCGCAGCAAGGTCGTCTTGCCGCAACCGCTGGGGCCGAGCAGGGTGAACAGCGTGCCGGGCTCGATGGTGAGCGACAGGCCATCGATGACGCGCTTGCTGTCGTAGCGGATGCCCAGCTCCTCGATGGCGATCTTCATGAAGCCTGGCTCCCCATGTCAGGTCGAAAGGGCGGCCTCGATCAGGGCGCGGGCCTCGGCGTGGCGGGCGGCGTCGCCGGCGGCGAGCACGCGCGGGCCGCTGGTCAAGGTGAGGGGACGTCCCTCCCAATCGGTGATTGCGCCGCCGGCGCCCTCGACGATCGGCACGAAGGGCGCGAAGTCGTAGACCTGGAAGCCGGTGTCGATCGCCAGGTCGGTGCGTCCCGAGGCGAGAAGACCGTAGGCCATGCAGGCCGTCCCGTAGATCCGCCACGCCGTGGCCGTCCGCAGCGCGTCGAGGGCGGGCCGTTCCCGGTCGGAAAAGAAGTCGGGATTGCTCGATGTCAGGATCGCGCGCGATAGCGCATCGCAGGCACGTGCACGGCAGGGACCGTCGGTATGACGGGTGGTCCGGCCGCGGGCGCCAATCCAGCGATCCGGTGTCGCCGCCTGGTCGATCACGCCGATGATCGGCGCGCCGTTGTGGGTGAGCGCGATCAACGTGCCGTAGACCGGCGAGCCGGCGATGAACGGCGCGGTGCCGTCGATCGGGTCGAGGACCCAGACAAGCTCGGCGTCGATGGCGGTCGGCCCGCCTTCCTCGCCCAGGATGCCGTGCGACGGGTAACGATCGGCGATCAGGACGCGCAGCCGTGCCTCGATCTCGAGATCGAAGCGGGTGACGAAGCTGCGGTCGGGCTTGGTTTCGGCGTCGGGCCGAACCCGCCCGGCCGGCGCTAACATCGCGTGCGCGGTATCGGCCAACTCAACGGCGAAGGCGATCCACTCGTCGAGGACGCGGTCGGAGAGGGCGCTTGGCACGGTCATCTACCGTCCCGCCACGGGCAGGCCGTCGCCGAAGGGATCATCAGGGTGTCGCAAGAGGGTGGCCTCGCCGGTGATATAGGCGCGGCCGGTGATGCTGGGGATGATCTCGCCCGAAGCGTCGCGCCGATAGCGCGCCGTGAAGATGCCGCCAACGATGCTTTCCTGCACCCAAGGCTGCCCGGGGGCCAGCTTTCCCGCAGCGGCGAGGCAGGCGATCTTGGCGCTGGTGCCGGTGCCGCAGGGTGAGCGGTCATAGGCGCCACCCGGACACAGGACGAAGTTGCGGCTGTCGATGCCGGGGCGGCTGGGCGTGCCGTAGAACTCGATATGATCGACCGGCGCGCCGTCGCGGCCGGTGATGTTTTGTGCCTTGAGCGCCGCCGTCACCGCCTCGGCCTGGCGCGTCAGCTCCGCGACATTCGCCATGACGAGCGCGACCGGCGCGTCGTTGACGCAGAAGAACCAGTTGCCACCCCAGGCCACGTCGCCGGTCAACGTGCCGAGGCCCGGCACATCGACGCGCACCGCCTCGCGATGGCGGTAGCTGGCGACGTTCTCGATCGTCACCTCGTTGCCGGCCGCGAGTTCGACCTGCACCACGCCGACCGGCGTGTCGAACCGGTGCGTTCCCGGGCCGATCCGGCCGAGATGGGCCAAGGTCACTGCGGTGCCGATGGCGCCGTGGCCGCACATGCCGAGGTAGCCGACATTGTTGAAGAAGATCACACCGGCCACGCAGCCCGGCGACTGCGGCTCGCAGAGCAACGCGCCGACCAGCGCGTCGTAGCCGCGCGGCTCGTTGATCGTGAAGCTACGGTAGCGGTCGAAGGCGTCGGCGAAACGCTGGCGGCGGGCGGCGAGCGGGCCGGCGCCCAGCGGCGGTCCCCCATCGACGATCACCCGCGTCGGCTCGCCCTCGGTGTGGCTGTCGATCACCCGCATCGAGCGCTCAGGCGTTGGCTTTCGACCAGGTGCGGTACCATTCCTTGAAGAGCTTCAGCTGGCTCTCGGCGTAGTGCTTCTGGCTGGTCGTCAGCTGGTCGGTGGCGCAGAAGTTCAGCGCGTATTCCGGGTTGCCCTCGACGACCATCAGGTGCTTGTAGAACAGTACGAGGTCGACGCCCTCGTCGAACGACGACAGCACGCCGAGCGCGCGGTCGAGTTCCTCGGCCTTGCGGCGTGCCTGGGAGTCGCCGGCCGCGGCCTTCTGAGCCAGCGCCACAAGGTGCAGCACCTCTTTCGGCAGCACGTTGCCGATGCCGGTGATGGCGCCGACCGCGCCGCAATTCACGTAGCCGTGCACGACCTGGGTGTCGACGCCGACCGTCAGCATGACGTCGGGATCGGCGCCGGCGATGTGCTCGGCGGCGTAGCGCAGGGCCGCGGCGCCGCCGAACTCCTTGAAGCCGACCAGGTGCCGGTACTTCTGGCGCAAGGCGAAGAACAGCTCGGCCTTGGTCTCGAAGCCATAGTAGGGGCTGTTGTAGATGACGGAGGGCAGGCCGTCGGCGGCGTCCAGCACCGCCTCGAAATGCGCCCGCTGCGCCGCCGCCGAGGAGCCGCGCGACAGCACGCGTGGGATGATCATCAGGCCCTGCGCGCCGACCCGCTTGGCGTGGGCCGCCAGCGCGACCGCGCGCATCGGGCTCTGCGCGCCGGTGCCGACGACGACCGGCACGCCGGCCTTAACCAGCCGCGCGACGCCCTCCTGGCGCTGCTCGTCGGACAGCAGCGGCCAGTCGCCCATCGAGCCGCAATAGACCACCGCCGACATGCCCAGCCCGACCAGCTCCTTGCCTTTGCGCACCAGCGCGTCGAAGTCCGGTTCGCGCCGATCGGTGCACGGTGTCATGAGCGCCGGGATGGTGCCGGTGAAGATCCTGGATGCCATGGTTCTCCCTCTCGTCCCACGGTTCGACAGTCCCGCATCGAGACCTTTCGATTCGGTACATGATGGCGGCGCCGTGCTAGGCTTGTCTTGGCGAAACACGCAGTGGCCTGTCAGGAATCGGCACAATCCCTTCGATCGCCATGCGCCACAGCACACCTTCCCCCGACGACGCCCGCCTTCGTCTGCTCGCCGCGCTCGATCGCCCCTACGGCGGCGACGAATTGTTCGACGCGGTATCCGATACGGTGTTCTTCCTCAAAGACGCGAAAGGCCGCTATGCCGCGGTCAACCAGACGCTGGTCGCGCGGACCGGCGCCAAAGACAAGAGTGAGTTGATCGGCCGAACCGCCGGCGACGTGTTCCGCGGCGTGCTGGGCGAGCGGATCATGGCGCAGGATCTTTCGGTGATCACCTCCGGCCGACCTGTCCACGGGCAACTCGAGCTGCACCTCTATCCCGGCGGCGAGGAGGGCTGGTGCCTGACCTGGAAGGAACCGCTGATGGGCCGGGACCGGCGGGTCGTCGGCCTGTGCGGTATCTCTCGCGACCTGCAGGCGCCGTCGCGCGCGCCGGACGACCTGACAAGCCTGTCGCGCGCGATCGACTATCTCCACGAGCACATCGATGCGCCGCTGCGCGTCGGCGACCTGGCGAAGCGCGCGGGGCTGTCGACGTTCCAGCTCGACCTGCGCATGCGGGCGCTATTCGGCGTGACAACGGGGCAGTATCTGATGCGCGCCCGCATTGAGCTCGCGTGCAGCCGACTGCGGCATTCCACCGACTCGATCAGCCGCATCGCCCAGGATTGCGGCTACAGCGACCAGGCCGCTTTCACGCGCCAGTTTCGCAAATCCGTCCGCCTCACGCCATCGCAGTACCGGAAGCTCCACGCCAGAAATGCCGCGCGCTGAACGGGGCGATGTCGATGGGCGCCGTCGATCTGGTCACCGCGAGGTACGCCGAAGGGCAACTGGCGCCAGCGGGCGTCACCCGCTCACACCGCTTCGCACAACAGCGCGAGCGCCGTCTCGACCGCGCGGGCTCGGATCTCGTCGCGATCGCCAGGGAACACGTGCCGCGCCGTCACCGTCGGACGGCCGCGTCGCGCGCAACCAAAATGTACCAGCCCGACCGGCTTCTCGGCGCTGCCGCCGCCCGGCCCGGCGACGCCGGTGATCGAGACCGCGACATCGGCGCCTGACTCCGCCAACGCGCCTTCGGCCATGGCGCGCGCCACGGGCTCGCTCACCGCGCCGTAGGACAGCAGCGTGACGCGCGGCACGCCGAGCATCTTCTCCTTCGCTTCGTTGGAGTAGGTGGCGAAGCCGCGATCGACGACATCGGACGAGCCGGGGATCGCGGTCAGGGTCGCGGCGACGAGGCCGCCGGTGCACGACTCGGCGGTCGCCAGCTTCAGGCCCGCGCGCCGGTAGCGGTCGAGCAGATCGGTGGCCAGGGCACGCCAGGCGCCAGGGAAGAAGGCGTCGGTCATGTCTGCTCCTGAACCGGCACGACGACCGTGGCGAGGGCCTGCGCGGCGATGCCCTCGCCGCGGCCGGTGAACCCCAGCTTCTCCGTCGTCGTCGCCTTCACCGCGACGCGGTCGATGGCGATGCCGAGGATCCCGGCAATGCGCACACGCATGCGCTCGCGATGCGGGCCGACCTTGGGGCGCTCGCAGATGATGGTCAGGTCGAGGTTGACGACGCGGCCGCCGCGCCTGGCCACGAGATCGGCGGCGTGGCGCAGGAAGCGATCGGACGACACGCCCCGCCATCGCGGATCGGACGGCGGGAAGTGCTGGCCGATGTCGCCGGCGCCGATCGTGCCCAGGAGCGCGTCGGTCAGCGCGTGCAGCGCGACGTCGGCGTCGGAGTGGCCGGCCAGGCCGTGGCTGTGCGGCACCGGCACGCCGCAGAGCGTGACCGAGTCGCCGGGGCCGAAGGCGTGGACATCGAAGCCGGTGCCGGTGCGGGTTTCCATCGGTCCGTCCAGCTCCCGTTCGGCGCGCGCGAGATCGGCGCTGGTGGTGATCTTGAAATTGCGCTCGGCGCCTTCGACCAGGGCCACGCGGTAGCCGGCGGTCTCGGCAACCGCCGCGTCGTCGGTCAGCGCCGTGGCCTCGTCGTCGCCCAGCGCGGCGACGGCGCGGTGGGCGGCGAGGATGCGCTCGAAACGGAAGACCTGCGGCGTCTGGGCGCGCCACAGGCCCTGACGTGGGACGGTGGCCGCGACCATCGTATCGGCGTTGCCGCGCTTGAGCGTGTCGGCCAGCGGCAGGGCCGCCAGCGCGCCATCGACACCCTCCCGGTTGGCCGCCTCCAGGGTGCGGGTGATGGTGTCGGCGTCGATCAGCGGACGGGCCGCGTCATGGATGGCGACCAGGTCGAACCCGTATCCGTCCAAGGCCTCCAGCCCGTTGAGCACCGAGCGCTGCCGGGTGGCGCCACCGATGATCGGCGCCGGCAGGTCGAGCCCGCTCAGGGCGGCGTCATGGAGCGGTCGGTCGGCGGCGGCGATCACCACCTGAACCCGCTCGATCCGGGGATGGCTGGCGAAGGCCTGGACGGCGTGGCGCAGCACAGCGACGCCCGACAGGCCCAGATATTGCTTCGGCAGGGGCGCCCCGACGCGGTGGCCACGGCCGGCGGCGACGATCAACGCGGCGGTTCGCGGGACGGCGGAGGGGGGCATCGAATGAATATATAGCGTTGAAAGTGCCGGGGCGACGCGCTAGCTGTGTGGTCATGAAATGCGCAGATCGGAAATTGCCTAAAAAATGAGCACGAATGAATTACAACCGATCGTGATCGGTCCCGTGACCCTGGAGGCGCCGGTAATCCTGGCACCGATGTCGGGCGTCACCGACCTGCCGTTCCGCCGGCTGGTGAAGAGCGAGGGAGCAGGGCTGGTGGTGTCGGAGATGATCGCCAGCCAGGCGATGATCCGCGAGAACCGCAAGACCCTGCTGATGGCCGCGCGCGGCGAGGACGAGAACCCGATGGCGGTGCAGCTCGCCGGCTGCGAGCCCGAGGTGATGGCCGAGGCGGCCAAGCTCAACGAGGACCGCGGCGCGCACATCATCGACATCAATTTCGGCTGTCCGGTGAAGAAGGTGGTCAACGGCCATGCCGGCTCCTCGCTGATGCGCGACGAGGTGCACGCCGCCAAAATCCTCGAGGCCACCGTCAAGGCGGTGAAGATCCCGGTGACGCTCAAGATGCGGAAGGGCTGGGACGAGCGCACGCAGAACGCGCCCAGCCTTGCGCGCATCGCCGAGCAGAGCGGCATCCGCATGATCACCGTGCACGGCCGCACGCGCTGCCAGTTCTACGAGGGCCGCGCCGACTGGGCCTTCATCCGCGCGGTCAAGGAGGCGACGCGCCTGCCGGTGATCGTCAACGGCGACATCGTCTCCTACGACGACGCGGCGATGGCGCTCGGCCAGTCCGGCGCCGACGGCGTCATGATCGGCCGCGGCGCCTATGGTCGGCCCTGGTTCCTGCGCCAGGTCGCGCAGTTCCTGCGCACCGGCGAGCGGCCGGCCGACCCACCGCTGCGGCACCAGTACGAGCTGCTGTCACGCCACTACGAGGACACGCTCGCCCACTACGGCGCGCATGCCGGCGTGCGCATGGCGCGCAAGCATATCGGCTGGTACTCCAAGGGCCTGCCGGGCTCGGCCGAGTTCCGCTCGACGGTCAATCGCGTCGCCGACCCGGACGAGGTGCGCCGCCTTGTGGCCGCGTTCTACGCCGCCGCCATCGATCGCGGCGAGACCCGCACCTACGTGCCCGAGCGCGAGGCGGCCTGAGATGAGCCCGCGCGCCGCCGCCGTCGCGCGATCCCGATCGGGCGATCCGGCGCCGACCGCCGACGCGATCCTCGCCGCGCTGGTCGAGGCGACCCTCGTGGTCGGCGGCGACGACACCATCCTTTACGCCAACCCGGCGGCGGAGCAGTTCTTCGGCACCGGCGCGGCGCTGCTGATCGGCCATCCGCTCGGCGAGTTCCTGCCCCACGACTCGCCCGCCTTCTCGCTGCTGACACAGGTCAGGCTGAGCGCGGCGGCGGTGAGCGAGAGCGGCCTGACCTTGAGCTCGCCGCGCATCGGCGCGCGCTTCGTCGCCATCCAGATGGCGCCGGTGCAGGACGGCGACGATCGCGTGGTGATCTCGCTGCTGGAGCAGTCGATCGCGCGCAAGATCGACAACCAGATGCTGCACCGGGGCGCGGCGCGTTCGGTCAGCGCCATGGGCTCGATGCTGGCGCACGAGGTCAAGAACCCGCTGTCGGGCATTCGGGGCGCCGCGCAGCTCATCGAGCAATCGCTCGGCGAGGACGAACGCGAGCTCACCCAGCTGATCTGCGAGGAGACCGACCGTATCGTCGCCCTGGTCGACCGCATGGAAGCCTTCGCCGACGGCCGCCCCGTCGAGCGCGGCCCGATCAACATCCATCAGGTGCTCGGCCACGTGCGCAAGGTCGCCGAGGCCGGCTTCGGCCGACGCGTGCGCTTCGTCGAGACCTACGACCCGTCGCTTCCCCCGGTCTGGGGTAATCGCGACCAGCTCATCCAGGTGTTTCTCAATCTGGTGAAGAACGCCTGCGAGGCGGTCCCGGAGGAAGGCGGCGAGATCATCCTCTCGACCGCCTATCGGCAAGGCGTGCGGCTTGCCGTTCCGGGCGTGCGGACCAAGGTGCATCTGCCGCTGGTCGTCTCGGTGCAGGACAACGGTCCGGGCATCGCGGACGCGATTCGCGAGCAGGTGTTCGACGCGTTCGTCACCAGCAAGGTCAACGGCACTGGGCTCGGACTCGCCCTGGTGGCCAAGATCGTCAATGACCACGGAGGGGTCGTCGAGTTCGACAGCGAGCCGAGGCGCACGGTCTTCAACGTCATGCTGCCCATGCAGCCGGTGACGCGCGAAGAGCCGTGGCGTCCCGGCGGCTAGGCAACGGAGCCTCTCAATGTCCCACGCCAACGCCGTCATCCTCGTCGCCGACGACGACAAGGCGATCCGCACGGTGCTCAGCCAGGCGCTCGGTCGCCAGGGCTACGACGTGCGCTGCACCGGCAACGCCGCCAATCTGTGGAGCTGGATTCAGGACGGTATCGGCGATCTGGTGATCACCGACGTCGTCATGCCCGACGACAACGGGCTGGACCTGATCCCGCGCATCCGCAAGCTGCGTCCCGATCTGCGCATCATCGTCATGAGCGCGCAGACCACCTTGCTCACCGCCGTGCGCGCCGCCGAGCGCGGCGCCTTCGAGTACCTGCCCAAGCCCTTCGACCTGAAGGAGTTGGTATCGGTGGTCGGCCGCGCGCTCGCCAGCCAGACGGCGCGCGGCGTCGAGCCCGAGCTGCCGGAGAATGCGAACGGAGAACGCCTGCCGCTGATCGGCCGCTCGCCGGCAATGCAGGAGATCTACCGCACCTTGGCGCGGCTGATGTCGACCGACCTCTCGGTGATGATCTCCGGCGAGTCCGGCACCGGCAAGGAGCTGGTGGCGCGCGCGCTGCACGACTACGGCAAGCGGCGCAGCGGGCCGTTCGTCGCCATCAACATGGCAGCGATCCCGCGCGAGCTGATCGAAAGCGAGCTGTTCGGCCACGAGCGCGGCGCCTTCACCGGCGCCACGCAGCGCATGGCCGGCAAGTTCGAGCAGGCCGCCGGCGGCACCTTGTTCCTCGATGAGATCGGCGACATGCCGATCGAGGCACAGACCCGCCTGCTGCGCGTCCTGCAGGAGGGCGAGTACACCTCGGTCGGCGGCCGCCAACCGATCCGCGCCAACGCCCGCATCGTGGCCGCGACGCACCAGGATCTGCGCCGCCTGATCCAGCAGGGCCTGTTTCGCGAGGATCTGTTCTATCGCCTCAACGTCGTGCCGATCCGCCTGCCGCCTTTGCGCGACAAGCCCGAGGACATTCCCGAGCTGGCCCATCACTATCTGCGCAAGGCGGCGGCCGACGGCCTGCCGGAGAAGGTGCTGGCGCCCGAGGCCTTGGCGCTGATGAAGGCCTATCGTTGGCCCGGCAACGTGCGCGAGCTGGAGAATCTGGTGCGCCGCCTGGCGGCGCTCTACTCACAGGAGGTCATCACCGCGGACATCATCGAGGCGGAGCTCGCCGAACAGGTCGGCGCGCCGGCGACAGCGACCGCGCCGGCGGCCAATGGCGCCACCGTCAGCGCGCCGTCGAGCGTCGAGACTCTGAGCGAAGCGGTCGAGCGCCATCTCAAGGACTATTTCGCCGCCCACAAGGAAAGCCTGCCGCCCGACGGCCTCTACGACCGCGTCCTCGCCGATATGGAGCGACCACTGCTGGCGCTGACCTTGGGTGTCACGCGCGGCAACCAGGTCAAGGCGGCGCAGCTTCTGGGCTTGAACCGCAACACCCTGCGCAAGAAAATCCGCGAGCTCGACGTCCAGGTGGTGCGCAGCCCGCGATAGGTTTGGCGGCCACGGTAAGCCATTCCCCGTCGCCCTGAGCGCGCGGAGGACCCTGCAGTGGCGCGAACGGCGGCACCTTGGCTTGGCCGAAGTACCCCTGGATCCTCCACTTCGCTCGGGATGACGCGGTGAAACGCCCTATGGCGGCATCTGCGCCGGGATCGATCCTGTGATAAACTATTATCCCCTGGCCGGTGCGCCCAGCGCGCCGCCGCCCAAGACTACGGTGCAATGAGCGTTCCATCGGCCTCCGCTCCGCGGCAACCCCAGATCGTCCTGCTGTCGCGCGTCGGGCAGCTGTTCACCGGACGCGTCGCGGCGCTGGCGTTGGTCGTGCTGGCGATGGCTGCCGGCGCGCTCACCTACGCGGCGTTCGGCGGCCTGCTGCCGATGACCTTCGCCAATCGCTGGTTCGTCGGCGGCCTGCTGGCGGCGGACATCGTCATCGCCATCGGCCTCGCCGCCGTGGTCGTCGCCCGCGTCGTGCGCACGTTGATGGAGCAGCGCCGCGGCGCCGCCGGCGCGCGCCTGCATGTGCGCATGGTGCTGTTGTTCGGCCTGTTCGCCGTGGTGCCGACCTTCGTCGTCGCCATGGTGTCGGGCTACTGGCTGTCGATCGGCCTGCAGGAATTCGTCAACGAGCGCATCGCGCGTGGCATGGACAGCGCCCGCCTGATCGGCAACACGGCGCTCGAGCCGCAGCGCGCCGCCGTGCTGGCCGATGTCGAACGACTGTCGAGCGCGCTGCAGCAGCTCGGTCCTGAAACGGTCGGCGACGCCGACCGCGCGCAGGTGGCGCTCGGTCGGCTCGCGGCCGGCTTGCCGACCCTGATGGACGCGCTGATCGTCGATTCGTCGGGCACGGCCATCGCCTCGGTCGCGCTGCTGCCGGGCCGTGTCGCGCCGTCCTACGTGCCGCCGCCCCCCTCGATGGCGCGCGCAGCGGCGGAAGCCGGCGCGTTGATCGAACTCCGGCAGACCGGCGTCTATGTCGTGCTGCACCTGTTCACCGGCGGCGAGCTGTTCCTGGTGACCGGCCACACCGTCGATCCCGGTCTGTGGTTCCATGTCGACCAGATCACGCGCGCCGACGCCTTCCTGACACAGCTGGAGAACAACTCGATCGACAACCAGCTGCGCGTCTTCGCGGTCTACGCCGTGATCGCCGTGCTGATGCTGCTGTCGGCGGTGTGGCTGGCCCTGACCTTCGCCTCGCGGCTGGCGCAGCCGATCGGCAATCTGATGACGGCGGCCGACCAGGTGCGCAAGGGCGACCTCTCGGCGCGGGTATCCGAGGACGGCGCCGATGGCGAGCTCAAGCGGCTGGTGCGCGCCTTCAACCGCATGGCCCGCCAGCTCGACGAGCAGCGTCGCGACCTGGTCGACGCCAACCGCCAGCTCGACGAGCGCCGCCAGCTCACCGAGGCGATCCTGTCAGGCGTCTCCGCCGGCGTGCTCAGCATCGGCGCCTCGGGCGAGGTGCTGCGCGCCAACCGCTCGTCCGCCGACCTGTTGGGCCTGCCGTCCGACGAGATCGAGGGCCGCCGGCTGCCCGACGTGCTGCCCGAGCTGGGCGACGCGCTGGAGCAGGCGCGCGCCCGGCCTGACCGCGCCTACCAGCGGCAGATCGAGATTCGCCGCGACGGCGTGTCGCGCACCCTGCTGGTGCGTATCTCCACCGAGCTGGGCGAGGACGAAATCAGCGGCAACGTCGTGACCTTCGACGACGTCAGCGACCTTATGACGGCGCAGCGCATGGCCGCCTGGGCCGATGTGGCGCGCCGCATCGCGCACGAGATCAAGAATCCGCTGACGCCGATCCAGCTCTCCGCCGAGCGGCTCAAGCGCAAGTATCTGCGCCAGATCACCGACGATCCCGACACCTTCACCATCTGCACCGACACCATTGTGCGGCAGGTCGGCGACATCGGCCGCATGGTCGACGAGTTCTCGTCCTTCGCTCGCATGCCCCGGCCGACGCTGGCCAACGAGGACATCAAGGAACTCTGCCAGCAGGCGTTGTTCCTGCAGCGCACCGCCCAGCCGCAGATCGAATTCATCGCCGAGCTGCCCGAGGCGCCGCCGATCGTGGTCTGCGACCGGCGCCAGATCGGCCAGGCGCTGACCAACCTGCTGAAGAACGCCGGCGAGGCGATCGAGGGACGCGCACCGCCGCCGGATGGCGGCAAGCTGCCGCCAGGCCAGATCAGCCTGCGCCTGCTCGATCGCGGTGGCGAGGTGCGTGTCATCATCGAGGACAACGGCAAGGGCCTGCCGCGCGAGGGCCGCGAGCGGCTGGCCGAGCCCTATGTGACCACGCGGGCCAAGGGTACGGGGCTTGGCCTGGCGATCGTCAAGAAGATCATGGAAGACCACGGCGGCGCGCTAACGCTCGAAGATCGCGAGGGTGGCGGAGCCCGCATCTCTTTGCTATTCCAGCGCGCCACGTCCCAGGCCCGTCCGGCGAGCGCCGCCGCGTCCAGCTGATGGCCCACATATAGAGCCTCCGACCCCCACCCCATGGCCCACGAAATCCTCATCGTCGACGACGAGCGCGATATCTGTACACTGATCGCGGGTATCCTCGAGGACGAAGGCTACGCCACGCGTCGCGCGCATGACAGCCGCGAGGCGGTCGAGGCGTTCCGCGCGCGCCGGCCGTCGTTGGTGATCCTCGACGTCTGGCTGCAGGGCAGCGAGCACGACGGCCTCGAGGTGCTGAAGATCATCAAGCGCGACGATGCCTCCGTGCCCGTCGTGATGATCAGCGGTCACGGCACGATCGACACCGCCGTCGCGGCGATCAAGTCGGCGGCCTACGACTTCATCGAGAAGCCGTTCAAGTCCGACCGCCTCCTTCTGGTCGTGCAGCGCGCCATCGAGGCGGCGAGCTTGCGCGCCGAGAACGCCGCGCTGCTGAAGCGCGCCGGCGGCGAGGAGACCCTGATCGGCAGTTCGCCGTCGATGAGCCAGCTGCGCGCCGCGATCGATCGCGTGGCGTCCACCGGCAGCCGCGTGCTGCTGAGCGGTCCGCCCGGTTCGGGCAAGGAGCTGGTGGCGCGCCTGATGCACCGCGCCTCGAAACGCGCCGGCGGTCCGTTGGTCATGGTCAATTGCGCCGCCTGGTCGGCCGAGCGCCTCGACATGGAGCTGTTCGGCAGCGAGAACGCCGAGGGCGACGGCGTCGCCGTGTTCGGCGCTTTCGAACAGGCGCATGGCGGCACCTTGCTGCTCGACGAGGTCGGCGAGCTGCCGGCCGCGACCCAGGGCAAGGTGATCCGCGTCCTGCAGGAGCAGGCCTTCTTCCGCGATGGCGGCAAATCCAGGGTCGAGGTCGATGTCCGCGTCATCGCCGCGACGACGCGCGATCTGCAGCCCGACATCGCCGCTGGCCGCTTCCGCGAGGACCTGTTCCACCGCCTCAATGTCGTGCCGATACGCGTGCCGTCGCTCGCCGAGCGGCGCGACGATATCCCCGAGCTCGCCAACCACCTGGTGCGCCGCGTCGCCGCCGCCGCCGGCCTGCCGGCGCGCCAGATTGGCGAGGACGCCATCGCGGCGCTGCAGAGCTACGACTGGCCGGGCAACGTGCGCCAACTGCGCAACGTCATCGAGCATCTGCTGATCGTGGCGCCGGCCGATGGTGCTGCGCCGCTGCGCGCCGACATACTGCCGGCCGATTTCGGCGACATCTCGCCCTCGGTGCTGCGCTGGGAGAAGGGCGGCGAGATCATGCAGCTACCGCTGCGCGAGGCGCGCGAGGTCTTCGAGCGCGAGTACCTGATGGCCCAAGTGACGCGCTTCGGCGGCAACATCTCACGCACCGCCACCTTCGTCGGCATGGAACGCTCCGCGCTGCACCGCAAGCTGAAGTCGCTCGGCGTTCACGGCGAGGAGCGGGGGAGCTGACGCGTGGCGGTCGACCAATCCAATCTGTCATCCCGAGCGCAGCGAGAGATCTAGGATGACCCTGGATCCCTCGCTGCGCTCGGGATGACAGACTCCGGGGACTGATCCGATGTCGCGTATCGCTTACGTCAATGGCCGCTACGTGCCGCATGGCTCCGCGCGGGTGCATATCGAGGATCGCGGCTACCAGTTCGCCGACGCGGTCTACGAGGTGATCGGCATCGCCGACGGCCGCTTCCTTGACGAGGACCCGCATCTCGACCGGCTCGCGCGCTCGCTCGAGGAGCTGCGCATCGCCTGGCCGATCGAGCGTCGGGCGTTGAAGTTCGTGCTGCGCGAGGTGGCCCGGCGCAATCTGGTGCGCCACGGCCTGGTCTATTTCCAGGTCTCGCGCGGCGTGGCGCGGCGTGACTACGGCTTTCCCAAGAACGCCAAGCCGGCGCTGGTCGTCACCTGCAAGCACACCGCGCCGCCGTCGCCCGAGACCGGGCCTGGTGTCGCGGTGATCAGCACGCCAGATCTGCGCTGGAAGCGCGTCGACATCAAGACCACCGGCCTGCTGGGCGGCGCGCTGGGCAAGCAGAAGGCGCGCGAGAACGGCGCCTTCGAGGCCTGGCAGGTGGACGAGAAGGGCTTCGTCACCGAAGGGACGTCGAGCAACGCCTGGATCGTCACGGCCGAGGGCGAGCTGGTGACGCGCCCGCTTGGTAACGACATCCTGGCCGGCGTCACGCGCGGCACCGTGGCGAAGGTCGCCGCGACCCTGCAGCTCAAGCTGACCGAACGCCCATTCACCATCGCCGAGGCGCAGCGCGCGCGCGAGGCCTTTATGACCAGCGCGACCTCGTTCGTGACCCCGATCGTGAGGATCGACGGCAAGGCTGTGGGCGAGGGCAAGCCCGGCGACACCGCCCGGCGGCTGCGCGCGGAGTACTTCCGCGCCGTGTCGGAGACGGCGCCCTTCCTGTGAACGACGCCCCGCCGCCGCCGCGCGCGGTGATCTTCGACTGGGACAACACCCTGGTCGACACCTGGCCGACCATCACGCGCTGCTACAACGCGGTTTTCTCCGCCTTCGGCATGCCGCGCTGGAGCGAGGACGAGGCGCGCGCGCGCGCCCATGGCTCGCTGCGCGACTATTTTCCCGTGCTGTTCGGCGAGGAGCGCTGGGAGGAGGCACGCGAGATCTTCTACGGCACCTTCACCGCCTGCCACCTGGAGACCTTGCGGCCACTCGACGGCGCCGCCGAGCTGCTGCGCGATCTGGCCGCGCGCGGCGTCTACCTGGCGATCGTCAGCAACAAGATGGGCCCGGCGCTGCGCATCGAGGTCGGCCATCTCGGCTGGAGCGGATGGTTCGGCAAGGTGGTCGGCGCCACCGACGCGGCGCGCGACAAGCCGGCGCCGGATCCGGTCACCATCGCGTTATCGGACGCCCGGCTGCGGCCCAGCGACGCGGTGTGGTTCGTCGGCGACACCGTCGCTGATCTGCAATGCGCACATGCTACCGGCTGCCTGCCGGTCCTTGTCCGCCCCGAGGAGCCGGCGGCGGGTGAATTTTCAGCATACCCGCCACGACTTTACGCCCGGAACTGTCGGGCCCTGGGGGCGTTGATGTATGGCGGCGCCGGGACTATATCTGCCTAGAGTAAGCGGCACGTGACCTGCGTGTGTATTCGTGTCGCCTGATCCCGAGCACCGGAGCGGCGTTCGGCAACAGCCACCAAAGGGGGCCAAGAACGTGTCGGAAAAAGCGCAAAACGTTCAGGACGTCTTCCTGAACCACATACGCAAGACCAAGACGCCGGTCACGATCTTCCTCGTCAACGGCGTGAAGCTCCAGGGCATCGTCACCTGGTTCGACAACTTCTCGGTCCTGCTGCGTCGCGACGGTCACTCGCAGCTTGTCTACAAGCACGCGATCTCGACCATCATGCCGGTGACACCGGTCCAGCTGTTCGAGAATGAGAAAGCACCCGCAGCCGCCACCGCGGATCATTGATCCCGCCGATATCCCCGAGGGCACGCTGATCGACGGCGAGGAGAAGCCGCGCCGTCGACGCGTGTCCGAACCCAGGGACACCGCCGCGGGCCCGGCCCTGGCGGCCGTCATCTGTCCGATCGGGCACGAGCGGGCCGTCAATGGCGATCAGCCGGCGGCGCGCGACAGCGCCGCCGTGCTCGAGGAAGCGCTGGGCCTGGCGCGCGCCATCGATCTCGACATACGCATCGCCGAGACGCCGCCCTTGCGCCGGCCGGTGCCCGCGACCCTGCTGGGCCGCGGCGCCGTCGAGCGCCTGAAGACGGCGATCGCGGATCAGCACATCAAGGTGGCGATCGTCGACGCCAAGCTCAGCCCGGTGCAGCAGCGCAACCTCGAGAAGGCCTGGAACTGCAAGGTCATCGACCGTACCGGCCTGATCCTCGAGATCTTCGGCGCGCGCGCGCGCACGCATGAAGGCCGCCTGCAGGTCGAGCTCGCCTCGCTCGACTACCAGCGCAGCCGGCTGGTGCGGTCGTGGACCCACCTCGAGCGCCAGCGCGGTGGCTTCGGCTTCCTCGGCGGTCCCGGCGAATCACAGCTCGAACTCGATCGCCGCATGATCGAGGCGCGCATCCTGCACATCAAGCGCGACCTCGCGAAGGTGAAGCGGACACGCGGCCTGCATCGCGCCGGCCGCAAGAAGGGGGCGATCCCGACCGTGGCGCTGGTCGGCTACACCAACGCCGGCAAGTCGACCCTGTTCAACCGGATCGCCCGCTCCGACGTGCTCGCCAAGGACCTGCTGTTCGCGACGCTCGATCCGACGATGCGTTCGATCCGCCTGCCCAACGGGCAGCGCGCGGTGCTGTCGGACACGGTGGGCTTCATCGCCGACCTGCCGACCAGCCTGGTCGCCGCCTTCCGCGCCACCTTGGAGGAGGTCGTCGAGGCCGACCTGCTCGTGCATGTGCGCGACGTCGCGCACGAGGACAGCGAACGCCAGCGCCACGATGTCGAGTCGGTGCTGCGCGAGCTCGGGCTGGAGGAGCGCATCGCCGAGGGCGACATGATCGAGGCGCTCAACAAGATCGACCTGCTGCCCATGGCCGAGCGGGCGCGACTGGAGACCGTATCGTCGACCGGCCGCGACCGCAGCTCGGTATTCCCGATCTCGGCGGTGACGGGCGAGGGCGTCGACGCGCTGCTGGAGGCGATCGGCGAGCGCCTGTCGGCGGCCGACGCGGCGATCGAGGTCGAGCTGCCGCTGGCCGACGGCGCCACCATCGCCTGGCTCTATCGCCACGGCGACGTGCGCAGCCGGCACGAGACCGACGACCGCGCCGTGTTCACCGTGGCGATGGACGCCGAGACCAAAGCCCGCCTGGCGCATCGCCTGGGCCGCGAGCTGGCCTGACGCCCCCCTACCTTCCTCCCCGGGGTTGACGCGGGCGTGGCCGGTTCCTAAAACCGCGCCCGAAGCCGTATCCAGCCACCGGGGAAAAGCAGATGAACCTCAAGCCCTTGTACGACCGCGTCCTGGTCCAGCCGACCAATGCCGAGACCAAGACCAAGGGCGGCATCATCATTCCCGACACTGCCCAGGAGAAGCCGCAGCAGGGCAAGGTGATCGCCGCCGGCAAGGGCGCGCGCCTCGAGGATGGCCGTCTGCAGCCGCTCGACGTGAAGGTCGGCGACGTGGTGATGTACGGCAAGTGGTCGGGCACCGAGGTCAAGCTCGGCGGCACCGATTACGTGATCCTCAAGGAAAGCGACATCATGGGCGTGGTCGGCTGAACCGACGCGGTTCGACACGATGCTCCGCGACGCCGATATCGAGACCGTCGCCGAACTGATGAAGGAAAGCGCGACAGCGGAGCTGCTGTCGCGCTTTCGTCGTTTGGAGCCCGGCGACATCCGCGAGAAGCGCCCGGGCGATCTGGTCACCGTCGCCGATGTCGAGTCGGAGCGGCGTCTGGCCGCCGGCCTGTCGAAGATCCTGCGCGGCGCGCCCGTCGTCGGCGAGGAAGCGGTGGCCGCCGAGCCCGGCCTGCTGGCGCATATCGCCGAGGCCGAGGCCGCGTGGATCGTCGATCCGCTCGACGGCACCGCCAATTTCGCGCGCGGCGACGAGCGCTTCGCCATGATCGTGGCCTTGGTCGAGCGCGGCGAGACCGTCGCCGGCTGGATCTACGAGCCGGTCACAGGCCGCATCGCCATCGCCACCAGAGGCGGCGGCGCGACGCTCGACGGCGCGACGGTCGAGCTGCCGGAGACCGGGGCGCTGAACAAGGCGCATGGCTTCGTCGGCTGGAAGATCAAGCGCGAGGTCGAGCAGAATATGCGTGCCGGCGCCAAGCGACAGTTCGGCGGCCTCAGCACCATGAACTGCGCCGGTAGGGAGTACCTAGAGATCCTTGCCGGCCGCGCCCAATTCTCGCTCTATCGCCGCACCCGCGCCTGGGATCACGCCGCCGGTACCTTGATGGTGCGCGAGGCCGGCGGGTTGGCCAGCCGTCACGACGGCAAGCCCTATCACCCGACCCAGCCCGACACCGCCGGCATCCTCACCGCGCCCGACGAGAAACGTTGGGTCGAGCTCTATGAGCTGCTGCTCGGCGCGCCCGCGCCGCTGCTCGATCGGGCGTGAAGTCCCTTCCCCCAAGGGTGCGCAAGCGCGCCTGGAGGCGGGGGAAGGTAGGCGTGCTCAGCGGCGTCGAAACACCACCGTCAGATTGTTCGCCGGCATCTCGGTGATGTCGTCGAGGTCGAGGCCGTGCGTGGCGGCGACGTCGGCAACGGTGCCGAGGTCGCGGATACCCCAGCTCGGATCGCGTCGCCGCAGGTCGGCGTCGAACGCGGCGTTCGACGCGGCTGTATGGGTGCCCTCGCGCATGAACGGGCCGTAGAGCACGAGCGGCGCGCCCGACGGCAATACGCGCGCGGCGCCGCGCAGCATGCCTTCGGTCACGGCCCATGGTGCGATGTGGATGACGTTGGCGCTGAACATCGCGTCGGCGCGACCCGTCGGCCAGGTGTCGGAAATGGCGTCGAGAACGCGCGGCGGTTCCACCGTCGACGCCCCATGTTCGCGCGCCCACCCGGTGATGCTGGCGAAGTCCCGGTCGCTGGCGTCGGTGGGTCGCCAGCGCAGCGGCGCCAGCGCGGCGGCGAAGTAGGCGGCGTGCTCGCCGCTGCCCGATCCGATCTCCAGCACGGTGCCGTCGCGCGGCAACACGCGACGCAGCACGGCGAGGATGGGATCACGGTTGCGCAGGGTGGCGGGCGCGTGACGAAGGCTCATGCATACCCGATGGCATGGAAGGGACGCGCCGGTAAAGGGCGCGCTGGCCCGCCCGCGACGGGAAGCAGGACGCGTAGGCGCGATTCGCTCTAAGCTCGCCCCGACAAGATCGACCGGGAGACAACGCCATGAAGATGCGCGCCGCCGTGCTGACCACCTGTTCCGCGCCGCAGCCTTTCGCCAAGAGCAGGCCGCTCAGCATCGAGGAGATCGAGCTCGATCCGCCGGGCGAGGGCGAGGTGCTGGTGAAGGTGGGCGGGGCGGGGCTGTGCCATTCCGACCTGTCGATCATCAACGGCGATCGGCCGCGGCCGGTGCCGATGGTGCCGGGCCACGAGGGTTCGGGCGAGATCGTCGAGGTCGGCGCGGGCGTCCACGACGTGAAGGTCGGCGACCATATCTGCTTCACCTTCAATGTCAGTTGCGGCCGCTGCCGGCGCTGCCTGGAGGGCCGGCCGTACATCTGCGAGCGCTCGGTGGCGCCGCGCGCCGCCGGCGCGCTGCTGTCGGGCCAGAAGCGCCTGCGGCGCGGTGGCGAGTTCATCGGTCACGCCTCGGGCGTGTCGTGCTTCGCCGAGTACGCCGTGGTCGATCGCGGTTCGGTCGTGGTCATCGACCGCACCTTGCCGCTCGACATCGCCGCCCTGTTCGGCTGCGCCGTGGTCACCGGCGTGGGCGCGGTGGTCAACACCGCGCAGATCCAGCCGGGCAGCACGGTGGCGGTGGTCGGGCTGGGCGGCGTGGGTTTGAGCGGCCTGTTGGGCGCGGTGCTGGCGGGCGCCGGGCGCATCATCGCCATCGACCTGTCGGACGAGAAGCTCGGCCTGGCGCGCCAGCTCGGCGCCACCCACACAGTCAACGCCGGCGAAGCGAACCACGTTCAGCAGGTGCACGACCTGACCAGCGGCGGCGTCGACTACGCCTTCGACTTCGCCGGCACAATCAAGGCGATGGAGACGGCTTACATGGTGACGCGCTGGGGCGGCACCACGGTGAGCGCCGGCCTGTCGCCCATCGCCGCCAAGTTCTCCTTCGCGCAGAGTGCCCTGGTCAGCGAGGAGAAGACCATCAAGGGCAGCTACATGGGCAGCTGCGTGCCGGTGCGCGACATCCCACGCTTCATCGGCCTGTACCAGCAGGGCAAGCTGCCGGTCGACCGCATGGTCAGCCGCCGCGTGTCGCTCGACGAGATGAACGAGGGTTTCGACCGGCTGCAGGCGGTGATCACCGTGCGCCAGCTGCTCGTGCCGCACGGCGCCTGAGCGGGCAGCCGCCGCGACATGCCCTTTGCATTTGGCGCAGGCGGCGTATCCTTCCGGGGTACCCGGAGGTACCCATGACAAGTTCGGCCGAAGGCGCGGAACTCACCCAGACCGGTCCTGGCACGCCCATGGGTCGGCTCATGCGCGAATACTGGATCCCGGCGCTCAAATCCTCCGAGCTCGTGGCCGACGGCGACCCGGTGCGCCTGATGCTGCTCGGCGAAAAGCTGATCGCCTTTCGCGACAGCGCCGGCCGGGTCGGCGTCATGGACCATCGCTGCCCGCATCGCTGCGCCTCGCTGTTCCTCGGGCGCAACGAGGAGGGCGGCATACGCTGCCTCTATCACGGCTGGAAGTTCGACGTGTCAGGGCAGTGCGTCGACATGCCGAGCGTGCCGCCGGAGCAGGACTTCAAGCACAAGGTCCGTGCCGACGCCTATTGCACCATCGAGCGTGCCGGGCTGGTCTGGGTTTACATGGGCACGCGCGCACAAGCGCCACCATTGCCGGGGCTGCAGATCCTCGACGCGCCCGAGGACGAGATCAACATCAGCATGGTCCAGCGCGACTGCAACTACCTGCAGGCGATCGAGGGCGAGATCGACACCGCGCATTTCGGCTACCTGCACGGCGGCCACGTCGATCCCGCCAGGCTGAGCGAAGACGAACCGCTCTATCACACGGTCAACATCAGGGCGCCGCAATACCGCGTCGCCGACGTGCCGTGGGGCACGCAGTACGGCGCCTACCGATCGGCGCGGCAGGGCCGGACCTACTGGCGCTTCGCCAATTTCCTGTTTCCCTTCTGGACACAGGCACCCAATGGCGAGTTCGACAGCCATGCCCATGGCCGCGCCTGGGTGCCGCTCGACGACCATCACACGATGTACGTCTTCATCTGGTGGAAGCGCGCGACGTCGGCGATGTCGCTGCCGCAGCCCGCCTACCGGGACGGCACGCCGATCGGCGGCACAGGGCGCGGCAACAAGCTGCTGCCCAACACCACCGACTGGCTCGGGCGCTGGCGCATGGCCGACAACGAAGGCAACGATTGGGGCCTCGACCGCGACGCGCAGCGCGGCAACGCGATCTACAGCGGCATCGACGGCATCCACTTGCAGGACCAGGCGATCACCGAGAGCATGGGGCCGATCGTCGATCACACGCGCGAGCATCTCGGTCCGTCGGACCAGATGATCACCCGCACGCGCCGCCGCCTGCTGATGGCGGTGCGCGCATTGAACGCATCCGGTACCCTGCCGCCCGGCGTCGAGGACGGCAGCGTCTACCGAGGCGCGCGCAGCGGCTACTTCGTTAGTGACGACGAGGGCGCGTGGCGCGACATCTATGACCGGCGGCTCGCCGCAGCGCTGCGGCCGGGACCGACCTCCGCGCGCGCCGCTGAGTAGGCCGGCAGGATGGCGGACGGGGTGGGATTCGAACCCACGGTGAGCTTGCACCCACGCCGGTTTTCAAGACCGGTGCCTTAAACCGCTCGGCCACCCGTCCCCGAGTATCGCGCACCTATCACGACTGGCCGGCAGCCGGCCAGCGCGGCGTTGACGGCGGCACCCGCCGGGCGCCTACTTCCGCGATGAGCACGACCCACACGCTCGCGCCGGTGAAGGACGCCAGCCACCTCTACGAGGCCGAGCACCGGGCCTATCACCTGCAACGCCCGGGCTTCCGCATCGCCGAGCTGCGGCTGTCGCCGACGCAGAAGGTGCCGTGGCACTACCACAGCAACATCAGCGACACGTTCTACGTGCTGGAAGGCGAGATGCGGCTCTTCCTGCAGGATCCCAAGCAGGAGGTGCGGCTGAGGCCGGGCGAGAGCTTTGTCGCCGCCGCCGGCCGACCGCATCTGGTGACTAACGCCGGCCAGACGTCGCTTACCTTCCTGATCATGCAGGGCGTCGGCGAATACGACTACGTACCGCTCGTATAGCCCCGTCAGGCATCTTGCGTAGACCGTCCAATCGCGAGATGGTGCCGGCCGGGATGGCATTAGGCGGCGCGATAGCGCTGCGTGGAGATACGGTGTGCCGGGTTACGCGATTGGTCTTCTGCTTATTCTCATGTTGGGCGTCACTGTCGCCTGGATATTGTTCCGGGGCGGTGAGCGCCTGTTGAACTGGCCGATCAGGATCCTGTTCGGCTTCCTGTTCGTGGTCGCGGTCGCCCTCATCCTCGGATTCTAGCGGGCCGGGCGCCTCAGATCAGGAACGCCATGTTCCACTGCGGCGCCTCGGCGGTCACCAGCTCGACCACCTTGCGCGCCATGCGCAGCTCGCCCTCGACGCGGCGCAGGCGGTGGGTGACGCGACCCGGCCAGACGCGCAACGACGTGCCGGCCTGCACCGCCAGCTCGTAGAGCACGAAGTTCGAACCGACCGTATAGACGCCGGCCTCGTGGTCGACGGCGAGGATCTCGATGTTCGACACGACACGCCGCATCGGCGAGGGCGGCGTCTGTGCGTGGCGCAGACCGGTCTTGAGCTGACGGATGCGCGTGGCCAGCCGGGCGCGGTTGTCGTTGATGTAGGACAGCCGATCGGCGGGATCGTAGTCGGCGCGCCCGCGCGGCACCCAGTACTGCATGTCGTCGGCGACCAGCGCCTCCCACTCGTCGTAGCGCGACTCGTCGGCCAGCCGCGCCTCGAGATATAGGAAATCCTCGATCTCGCGGCGCAGCTGCTCGGGCAGGGGAGTCACGCGCGGCTCTCCATGACGTGGCGGTAATGGCGCCAGAAGGAGCGATTTGTGGTCTCGTCGCTGACATGGCCGACGCGCGTGCCGTCGGCTTCGTGGCTCTCGCGCGCGCGGCCGCGGCTGAGATCGACCCAGCCCGGGCCGTTGTCGCTTTCGTTGAGCGGCGGCTTCAGGCCCTGGAAGCCGAGCTGCATGCGCTCGGCGATGATCGCGTCGTCGGGCACGATGAAGCTCGCCGGCCCCAGCCCCGCCTCGGACTGGCGCACCAGGCGGCGGTTGAGGGCCGGATCGACGCCTTCGAGCTGCAGCGCGGTATGCACGTGCAGCACCGCGCCGACGTCGACGGGATCGACGCGCGCCACATTGCCCTCGCCGAGGAACAGGTTGGGAAAGATGAAACCGTGCGGCGGACCGTCCCACAGGAGCCGATCGGCGCGTTCCTTGCCGTGCCGCGCCTCCAGCGCCGCGCAGTAGGACGCGACCTTGTCGCGACTGGTGCCCAGCCAGGCCAACTCGCGGCGGTAGCTCGGCCTCAGGTCGAGCTCGTTGACGCCCCCGCCATGGTCGATGGCGCGCGAAACGTTCTTCGATTCACCGCCGATCACCGTCTCGTCGTAGTAGTTGTCGGGCACGGCGCGCAGCATCGAGGCGTGCACGAAATCAAGGTGGTAGCCGTCGCTGTCGCTCTCCGGCCACATCTTCCAGTTCGACTCGACGCGATGGCCGATCCAGCCAGCGCCGAAATGGATCCTGCCTGATGGCGACAGATCGCACAGCCGGTCGATCAGCGCGCGGCCGCCGGCGCCCAGGTGATCGGCAAGCGGCCCGGCGTCGCCCGACATGTTGGCGAAGATGAAGCCACGATGGCTGTCGACCTGGCCGGCGCGGTCGAGCGGCATGTCGCCACGCGCGGGGTCGAATCCGGCCTTGTGCGACACCGCGCGCAGCGAGCCATCGAGGCCGAAGGTCCAGCCATGATAGATGCACTGGAATCGGCTGTCGTGACCACGCTCCTTCCAGCACAGCCGGTTGCCGCGATGGGCGCACCGATTGGCCAGCACGCGGATCGCGCCGTCGCGATCGCGCACCATGATCACCGATTCGAGGCCGATCGAGCGCGTCACCCAATCGCCCGGCGCGGCGATCTCCGATTCGTGGCCAAGAAAGACCCAGCCGCGGCGGAAGATGCGATCCATCTCCTCGGCGAAGATCGTCGGATCGGTGTAGAGGCTACCGTGCACCCGATCGTCGCGCACCAGGGTGGCGTATTGGCCCGCCATGCTTGTCCTCCCGCGTCCTTGGCCGGCATTCAATCGCGCGGGCGGCCGCATGACAAACCGTTTCCGACGCGAGCCGTCGCCTGCGATGCTGCCGCCGCCATGGCCGACGATCAACGTGAGCGACTCGCCGCCCGCTATCGCCGCTTCGCAGAGGACGAGGCGCGCGGCCGCTCGCCGAGCTACGAAGCCATCACCACGGCGATCGCCGACGATCGCGCGACGCTCGATTTCCTGCTGGGTTTGCCTGACGACAAGCGGCAGCCCAACCTGCTGCTGGCGGCGTTGCGCCACCTTTTCGGGGCGCAACCGGACTGGCCCGCGTTCCGCACCACGTTGCACGACAACGTCGACGCCATCCGCACACTGATGTTGGCGCGCTCGACGCAGACCAACGAGCCGGCGCGCTGCGGGGTGCTGCTGCCGGTGCTTGCGCGCCTGCCGCAACCGATCGCGCTGATCGAGGTCGGCGCCTCTGCCGGGCTATGCCTGCTGCCCGACTTTTACGGCTACGACTATGGACGCCGCGGGTTCGCACCTCGACCGCTGTCGATCGAGGCGCCGATATTCCCCTGCGCCGCGAGCGCCGACACGCCGCTTCCCGAGGCCTTGCCGTTCATCGTCTGGCGCGCCGGTCTCGACCTCGATCCGATCGACGCCTCCAATCGCGCGCAAGCGGCCTGGCTCGAGACGCTGGTCTGGCCCGAGCAGACCGAGCGTGCCATCAGGCTGCGCGACGCGCTCAAGATCGCCGCGCTTCAGAAGCCGCGGATCGACCGGGGCGACCTGCTGGGCGACGACCTCGCGCGGCTATGCGCGCTTGCGCCCAAGAGCGCGACCCTGGTGGTCTTCCACACGGCCGTGCTGGGCTACGTCGCCGATCGCGCGGAGCGCCAGCGTTTTGCCGCGTCGGTACGCCAGCTCTGCCCGGTCTGGATATCGAACGAATCGCCGCGCGTTTTCCCCGAGCATGCCGCCGGCGCCGGCGCGCCGCCGAAGCCGGGCGATTTCCTGATGGCCGTCAACGGCTCGGCGGTCGCCTGGACCGATCCGCACGGCGCATCGATCGAATGGATCGCCGACCCTGTCCTCTGATAGCCTCGCTGGCAGGGGAGGTCTCCATGCCACGCCACGCCTATCTCTTCAGCATCAATCCCAACACGCCGCCGGTGATGAAGGTGCAACCCGACGAGGAGTTCCGCATCGAGGTGCTGGGCTCCCTGGCAGAGATCGAGGACGTACGCACCGTGCCGGTGCCGTTCACGCCGGAGTGCGAGGGCCACCCGCTGACGCCCATCGCCGGGCCGATCGTCGTGCACGGCGCCGAACCGGGCGACGCGGTGGCGATCGACCTCTTGGAGATCACGCCCGGCCCCGACGGGGTCACCGCGATCCTCAAGCAATTTGGCGTGCTGAAGGAGGAGTTCGCCGATCCCAAGGCGCTCGCCTGTCCGATTCGCGATGGCAAGGTGTGGTTCGCCGATCGCATCCCGATCCCGCTCTATCCCAATCTCGGCACGATCTCGACCATGCCGCCCGACGGCTACAAGCCGAGCTACGCCGGCCCGTATGGCGGCGACTTCGACCAGCGCGACGTCGGCGTCGGTTCGCGCGTGCACCTGCCGGTGATCCATCCCGGCGCCCAGGTGTTCTTCGCCGATCCGCACGCCGTGATCAGCGACGGCATCATCTCGGGGACCGGCGTCGAATGCGGCGCCACGGTGCGCGCCCGCATCGGGCTCAACAAGAACGTGGCGCTCGACCGGCCGATCATCGAGCAGAAAGACACGATCCAGGTCCTCGGTTGGGGGCCGACTGTCGAGGCCGCGACCGAGGACGCCTCGCGCGGCGCGGTCGACTTCGTCGCGTCGCGCACGCCACTGTCGCGCGAGGAGGCCTACATGCTGCTGGGAATCACCGGCGAGCTACGCGTCGGTACCTCGCCACGTCCGGTGATGTGCGCCCGCCTGATGATCCCGCGCGCGGTGCTGGAGGCGGCCGGGATGACGAAGGTGATCTGAGCCCCCATTTCCTGGATGAACCATGGAACTGGACGGCGTCCAATCAGTGTGAGCCATAGGACGCAACGTCTTGTCTCATTGGATCTGGGTCGCAGATGGTGCAGCCAGCGGGTGAAGCCAATCCAATGCCCTGCGCCTTGATTTCGACCGCCGCCTCGAGCTGGAGTTCCACGGTCCAAGCGTCACTTCCGATGCCGGCCTGCTGGCCCATCGCGAACTCGATGACGCGCTCGGCTTGATGGCTGTCGCCCGCCAGCACCTGGTTGATAGTCGCACAGGTCGGGGAACGGTCGCCATGATCTGGTGGGCATGCTGCGCCAATTGGTGTTCGGCGGGCTTGCCGGATACGAGGATGTGAACAACGCCGACCGTTTGGGACTTGATCCCGCAATGTGATGGATCGTCGGCGGCAAGCTGGACGACGCCGCGCCGTGTCGTGGCCAAGGTCGAATGGCGCCCCGGCGAGCTTTGTCCCCGCGTTGGCTTCATCGTCATCAACCTGTCGCGACCGGCCGAGCGGGTCGTCGCCTTCTAAAACAGGCGCGGAACCTGCGAGCAATGGATCAAGAAAGGCAAGAACGCGGTTAAGTGGATGCGCCTGTCGTGCTGCTCGTTCGCCGCCAACGCGGTACGTCTTCAGTTGCACGCGTTGGCCTGCAATCTCACTAACTTCACGCGCACCTTGGCCTTGCCCGAGGCGGTCGCTGAGGCATCAGCGACCAGCCGCGATATCTCCTACATCGTCAAAACCAATGACAGCTTTTCGACAGATGAATAGTGAATGCCAATGAGGGCCGAACTCAACCAACGTTTGGCAGTCGCGATCCTATCTGGGGTGTCCCTCGTCAAGGCTGTCTTGGCATCCTCGACAGTTGAGTTGCGTGCTTGTAGGCTCAAACGGTTTCGCGCGTGGGAGTTGGACCATGGCCGTTCGACAAAAGACCTCAGCGCCTCTTTGGGAGAGGATTGCGATCTTCGCATTCGGTGTTGTGTTTGTGTCGCTGTTGATTGGCATTGCGGTCGCATTGCCCAATCCAACGAGTGCCCAGTACACGACGTTCCGTATCGCCTTGGCGCTCGCGGCTGCGGGCGTTGCCGCTCTGATTCCAGGGTTCATCGAGGTGAAGGCGGGTGGAACCAAGACACTGATTCGCGCCGGCGGTGCCGCCGCAGTGTTTGTCATAGTGTATTTCTTCAGCCCTGCCGCGCTGGAACAATCTGGTTTGGTGACGGCATGCGGCGGCGTGGCGGCTGGCCGCGATATCAGAGGCTCAACTGTTATCGTCACCAACGCCGGAACGGTTGATTGCAAGTGAGATCGCTTGCAGCGTTGCTGCTCGCCTGTGTGCTGCTGGCGTTAGTGCCAGCAGCGCGGCAGGCGGCGTATGCACAGACAGTGAAGGCCAACCCGTGCAGTGTGTCGGCCGGTCGCGACATTCGCGACAGCGCTGTTACCGTGATCTGTGGCTACACGCCGGAGCAGGTCAGGGAGTTGATTCAGGCGGCAGGCCTGGACGCCGAGGCAGCGAAGACAAGGGTCAAGGCGCTGAGCGAGAAGTTGCGGGTGTCGGCAGAGGCCTTGGTGCAGTTCTTCCGCATCCTGGGCGAGAATCGGGTTGAAGACGAGGAACTGCCGTCCAAGTTGCTGGAGATCGCGAAGCTTTACCGCGAGGCGCTGGACCGGCTGGCGGTGCTGCGGGGCAAAGACCCGCGCACGGCTGCGCTGGTCGATGAAGCGCGGCGCGTGTTTGAGGCTGGCGACTATGCCAAGGCCAACGAACTGCTGGCGAAGGCCGAGACGATCCACAAGGAGGCGAGGAGGCAGGCCGCATTGCTGCGCAAGGAGGCTGCGGAGGCGGAGCGTCGGGAGGCAATGGCGGAAGTGGGGATGCGCGAGGAGCGGGGACGCATCAGCCTGGCGCGTTTGGCCTATTTGGAGGCGGCGGACCACTTCCGTGTGGCGCTGGATCTGACGCCGGAGGATGAGCAGTCGCGACGCTCGGCGCTGCGCTGGGCGATGGCGAGCGCCCTCTACCGGCAAGGCGACGAGAAAGGGGACAACGAGGCGCTGCGATCGAGCGTCGCTGCCTTTCGTGCGGCGCTGGCGGAGCGCACCCGCGAGCGCGTGCCGCTGGACTGGGCGATGACGCAGAACAACCTCGGCGGCGCGCTGGCGGCGCTTGGACAGCGGGAGAGCGGGACGGGGCGGTTGGAGGAGGCGGTGGTGGCCTTTCGCGCGGCGCTGGAGGAGTACACCCGCGAGCGCGTGCCGCTGGACTGGGCAGCGACGCAGAACAACCTCGGCACCGCGCTGGCGGCGCTGGGAGAGCGAGAGAGCGGGACCGGGCGGCTGGAGGAGGCGGTGGTGGCCTATCGCGCGGCGCTGGCGGAGTACACCCGCGCGCGCGTGCCGCTGCACTGGGCGACGACGCAGAACAACCTCGGCGCCGCGCTGGCGGCGCTGGGAGAGCGGGAGAGCGGGACGGCGCGGCTGGAGGAGGCGGTGGTGGCCTATCGCGCGGCGCTGGAGGAGCACACCCGCGAGCGCGTGCCGATGAACTGGGCGATGACGCAGAACAACCTCGGCGCCGCGCTGGCGGCGCTGGGAGAGCGGGAGAGCGGGACGGTACGGCTCGAGGAGGCGGTGGTGGCCTACCGCGCGGCGCTGGCGGAGCGCACCCGCGAGCGCGTGCCGCTGGACTGGGCGATGACGCAGAACAACCTCGGCGCCGCGCTGGCGGCGCTGGGATACCGGGAGAGCGGGACGGCGCGGCTGGAGGAGGCGGTGGTGGCCTTCCGCGCGGCGCTGGCGGAGCGCACCCGCGAGCGCGTGCCGCTGGACTGGGCGATGACGCAGAACAACCTCGGCAACGCGCTGATAGCGCTGGGACGGCGGGAGAGCGGGACGGCGCGGCTGGAGGAGGCGGTGGTGGCCTTTCGTGCGGCGCTGGAGGAGCGCACCCGCGAGCGCGTGCCGCTGGGCTGGGCAGCGACGCAGAACAACCTCGGCAACGCGCTGATGGCGCTGGGACGGCGGGAGAGCGGGACGGCGCGGCTGGAGGAGGCGGTGGTGGCCTACCGCGCGGCGCTGGCGGAGCACACCCGCGCGCGCGTGCCGCTGGACTGGGCGACGACGCAGAACAACCTCGGCAACGCGCTGGCGACGCTGGGAGAGCGAGAGAGCGGGACCGGGCGGCTGGAGGAGGCGGTGGTGGCCTATCGCGCGGCGCTCAGGGAGCGCACCCGCGCGCGCGTGCCGCTGCTGTGGGCGAAGACACAGACCGATTTAGGCCTCGCCTTACATATGATCGGCGACCGGTACGATGACCCGGAGCTGCTAGGGCAGGCTCTGGCAGCTCTGCGTGCCGCGTTGGAAGAATATACGCAGGAGCGCTTTCCGCACGAACGAGCGAGCATACTGGGAAGCGTTCGCCAACTGGAAGAGTTGATGCGCAAGTATCGACGCTGAAGTTCGTGCTTGGCACGGTGTAGCGAAGGAAATCAATGCGCCCCTCAGCCGATCATGCGCGAAGTGGAGTAACCTTGGCCGTCGCACCGGCCACGAAATCTGCCCACCTTGTCATGAGATGTCGGCGCTTCTCAAAAAAGGTCGCCATGCCGATATGCGGCCTCGATCTTGCTCTTGACCGCGTGCGCCAAGGCCATTTCGCACACTTCATTTGAGAAATTGGTGCGTTCCGACGCCCAGTCGCGAAACGACGAACGGAAGCCGTGCGCGGTGCAATCGATCCCCATTCGCCGCAGCGTCATCAGGAACACCATGTTCGACAGCGGCTTGCCAACATCGCGGCCGGGGAACACCAGCTCGCTATCAGGCGCCAGCTCGCGCACACGCCGCAGGACTTCGACGCAGCACGGCGTCAGCGGGACACGATGCTCTCGCGCGGCCTTCATGCGGTCGGCCGGGATGGTCCACACGGCGGCGTCGAGGTTGATTTCAGGCCATCGCGCACCCAGCACTTCGCCCGTCCGGGTCACGATCAGGATCAACACCTCAAAGGCCAGCCTGACCAGTTCGCCACTGTCACCGCCGCGCAGGCACGCAACGAACGCTGGCACGTCGGCATAGGGAAGGGCGGTCATATGCGCCGCGCGGTCGTATTGCTTGGGCAAGCCTCTGGCGACGCCATCGATCGGGTTTTCACCTCTGAAATCCTTCTCCCCCGCCTGTACAGGAAGACAGAGACGGTTAATCCCCGTCGCTCGCATCGATCGCCGCCCACTCTCTGCCATGATAGGTCTCCAGGCTGTTGTCCGATGAAGAGGGATGGATCATGAAGTTCATAGGCCTGTCGGCGGCGGCCGGCGTCGTGCTACTGGCCTTCGGGGCCTGCACGCCGCAGGACCCGCTCCCGACGGCGGGCGGCCAGAGCACAGTGTGTACCGGGCAGCGGCAGCAGGTGTGCACGCGCGAGTATCGGCCGGTCTGCGGCACCGACGTGCGCGGCGCCTCGCGCGCCTATGGCAACGCCTGCGAAGCCTGCGCCGACAAGCAAGTGGTGAGCCACCGGCTGGGAACATGCTAGTGACGGCGCAGCAAAGGAGAATCGCGTGACGTCGATTGATCGTCGGAGTTTCGCTGTCGGCGCGGGCGCATTGATACTCTCGTCGGCCGCGCTGGCGCAGGACGCCTGGGGGACCTGGCTGCAGGGCGTCAAGCGCGAGGCCATGGGCAAGGGCGTGCCGGCCGACATCATCGACCGCGCCTTCGCCGGCCTGAAACCGATCGACCGCGTGCTCGAGCTCGACCGGCATCAGCCCGAGTTCAAGCTGACCTGGAGCGAGTATCTTGGCCGCGTCGTCACCGAGGAGCGCGTGCGTCGGGGCCGTGAGCTGTTCCGGGAGAACGCTGCGCTGCTGTCGCGCACGGTAGGACCGCACGGTGTAGCGCCGGAGATCGTCGTCTCGTTGTGGGGCGTGGAGAGTAACTACGGCACGCGCATGGGCGACTTCAACGTCATCGCCGCGCTGGCCACGCTCGCCTTCAATGGCCGCCGCGCGCAGTACTTCCGCGCCGAGCTGATCGCGGCCCTGCGCGTGCTGGCCGGTGGCCACGTGCCGTTCGACAAGATGGTCGGCTCCTGGGCCGGCGCGATGGGCCAGTGCCAGTTCATGCCGACGAGTTTCCTGGCACTGGCCATCGATGGCGACGGTGACGGCAAGCGTGACATCTGGGGCAGCCGCGCCGACGTCTTCGCCTCGGCCGCCAACTATCTTCGCAAGGCGGGCTGGAAGGCTGGGGTGCGCTGGGGCGACGAACTGCAGCCCGGCGAGGCCCTGGGCGGCAAGGGCGATCGCATCGTCACGCCGGAAGGCGCCAATGGCCGGCGCTACGCCACCACGGTGAATTTCCGCGCCATCCGCGGCTGGAATCCGGCCGATTTCTTCGCCCTGTCCGTGGGCATCCTGTCGGACCGCATCGCCGCGGCGCGGTGACCTCACCCCAGGCTGCTGGCGGGGGAGTGGTTGTGCAGGGCCGCTCTGTGGTATTACTGCAACACCCCTCTCAAGTGCTGATAAAAGAGCCCATGAATTATCCGATCTCCGCAACGCTGCGCGCCACTGGCGTCGTCATGTCCGTCCTGATGCTGGCGGCCTGTGGCACCACGACGTCCCAGCCTGACGGCCGCAGCAGCTACAAGGTTGGCGGCACCTATGTCATCGCCGGCCAGGTCTACACGCCGGAAGAAAACCTGCGGTACAACGAGTCGGGCATGGCCTCGTGGTATGGTCCGGGCTTCCACGGCAGGCGCACGGCCAATGGCGAGGCCTACGATCAGCACGCCATGACCGCGGCGCATCGCACACTGCCGATGCCCTCGGTGGTGCGCGTCACCAACCTCAGCAACGGCAACACCGTGATCCTGCGCGTCAACGATCGCGGTCCCTTCGCGCGCAACCGCATCATCGACGTCTCGCGCGCCGCCGCCGAGCGCCTCGACATGGTGAAGTCAGGCGTCGCCAGCGTGCGCGTCGAAATCCTGCCGGAGGAGAGCACACGGGTGAAGGATATCGCGCGAAACGGCGGCAGCGTGTCGGAGCAGATGGCGGCGATGCGCGGCGCGCCGTCGGCGCCAGCGGTCGCGGCCGTGCCACCGCCGCCTCCGCCGCCGCCGCCACCACAGGCGGTGACGGCGCGCCCGGCGCCCGCGGCACCAGCGGGTCCCGGCTATTTCGTGCAGGCCGGCGCCTTCACCAGCATTGACGGCGCCGAGCGCGTGCGCGCCAGCCTGGCGCGCTTCGGCGATGGCGCGGTCAGCCAGACCAGCTTCGGGCCGACCAGCCTCTATCGCGTGCGGCTGGGCCCCTATGCCAGCGCCGACGCCGCGCAATCGGCGGCGGGCCGCGTGCAGCAGGCGGGCTATCGCGATGCCCGCGTGGTCAACGAGTAGTCTCGCCAGGGAGTCCGGCGCATGCCGTCTTGGTCACGGTTTTTGATGGGCGGCGCGGCGCTCGCTGTGGCGGCGTCGCTGGCGCACGCCGTGGCCTCGGCGCAGCAACCTCCCAACAAGCCCAACCGGCCGGCGCCGAGCAAGGCGACGAAACCACCGCGCCAGCCGCCCAACTTCGACGCGCTGCCGCCATCGCAGATCGGCATCGGTACGCTCGCCAAGACGGCTTATGTGATCGACGCCGTCACCGACACGGTGCTGCTGTTCAAGGACGCCGACCAGCGCACGGCGCCCTCGTCGATGGCCAAGATGATGACGGTGTACATCATCTTCGAGGAACTCAAAGCCGGCCGCCTGAAGCTCGACAGCAAGTTCCGCGTCAGCGAGCGCGCGCGCTCGATGGGCGGCTCGCGCATGTTCGTCGAGCTCGGCACCGAGATCTCCGTCGAGGATCTGATCAAGGGCATCATCACGCTGTCGGGCAACGACGCCTGCGTGGTGATCGCCGAAGGCTTGAGCGGCACCGAGGACAATTTCGCCGCGCGCATGACCAAGAAGGCACGCGATCTGGGGATGCCCAACTCAGTGTTCCGCAACGCCAGCGGCTGGCCGGCCGAGGGTCAGTACACCACGGCGCGCGACCTCGCGGTCTTGGCGCGGCGCACCATTCTGGACTTCCCGGAGTACTACAAATACTACGCGGTCACCGACTTCACCTGGAACAACATCCGCCAGGAGAACCGCAACCGCCTGCTCAGCATCACGCCGGGCACCGACGGGCTGAAGACCGGCCACACCGAGGAGGGCGGCTACGGCCTGGCGTCATCCACGATACGCGACGGCCGGCGCATCATCCTCGTTGTCAACGGCCTGGCCGACATGCGCCAGCGCGCCAGCGAGTCTGCGCGGCTCACCGAGTGGGCGTTCCGCGAATACACCAACAAGGTGGCGTTCCGCAGCGGTGACAAGGTGGTCGACGCCCAGGTCTGGCTCGGCGATCAGCGCACCGTGCCGCTGGTCACGCAACGCGCCATCGCCGCGACCGTACCGGTCGGCCAGGACGCCAATGTCCGCGTCACCGTGCAATACGACGGGCCGATCCGCGCGCCGATCCGCAAGGGCGACCAGATCGGTAAGGTCCTGGTCTCCGCCGCTCCAGGCGCGCGCGCCGTCGAGTACCCGCTGTTCGCCGGGGCCGACGTGCCCAGGCTGGGCGCCTTCGGGCGCGCCGTGGGCGTGATCAAGCACTACCTGTTCGGCTGGATGGCGTGAGCCCGCGCGGCCGGTTCATCACGCTCGAGGGCGGCGAGGGCGCCGGCAAGTCGACGCAGATCGGCTTGCTCCAGGCGTTCCTGCGCGGCCAGGGCAGGGAGGTCGTCACTAGTCGCGAGCCGGGCGGCTCACCGGGCGCCGAGATGATCCGCAAGCTGTTGGTCGAGGGACCGGCCGACGCCTGGGATGGGCCGACCGAGGCGCTGCTGATGTTCGCCGCGCGGCGCGATCATCTCGTGCGCACGGTATGGCCGGCGATCGAGCGCGGCGCCTGGGTGATCTCCGACCGCTTCGCCGATTCGACGCGCGCCTACCAGGGCCATGGCCATGGCCTGCCGCTCGACCGTATCGAGCTGCTCTACACGGTGGCGGTCGGCAACTTCGCGCCCGACCTCACCTTGATCCTCGATCTGCCGGTCGACATCGGTCTCGCGCGCGCTGCCGCGCGCCGTGGCGCGGAGACGCGGTTCGAAGGCCTTGGCCCGGGTTTCCACGAACGCGTGCGATCAGGCTTTCGCGCCATCGCGGCGGCCGAGCCGAAACGCTGCGCCTTGATCGACGCGTCTGGCGATGTCGATACCGTGCACCGAGCGATCGTGCGCGTGGCGCGCGAACGGCTGGAGCTGGCCTGATGGCGCGCAAGCCGGAGAAGGTCGACGACACGCCGCCCTGGCCATCGCCGCGCACCAATCCGCGGCTGGTCGGTCATGACGAGGCCGAGCGCGCGCTGCTCGATTCGTTCAATTCAGGCAAGCTGCCGCATGCTTGGCTGATCTGTGGCCCGCGCGGCATCGGCAAGGCGACCTTGGCGCATCGCTTCGCCCGCTTCCTGCTGGCGGGCGAGCACGGCGGTGGCCTTTTCGGCGCGCCCACCTCGCTCGATGTCGACCTCGACAGTCCACCCGCCAGGCGCCTCGTCGCCGGTGGCCACGCCGATATGCGCAATATCGAGATCGGCATCAACGAGCGCACCGGCCGGCGGCGTACCGAGATCATCGTCGACGACGTGCGCGACCTCGGCTCGTTCATGCGGCTGACTCCGGCGGAAGGCGGCTATCGCGTCGCCGTGATCGACGCCGCCGACGAGATGAACCGCAACGCCATGAACGCGGTGCTCAAGCTGCTCGAGGAGCCGCCGCCGCGCGCCGTTCTGCTACTCGTGGCGCACGCGCCGGGTGGGCTGTTGCCCACCATTCGCTCGCGCTGCCGCCGGCTGTCCCTGAAGGCGCCACCCGAGCCCGTCGCGATCGAGCTGGTGGGCCACTACATGCCCGACTTGCCGTCGGCCGAGCGCGCGACCCTGGTACGGCTCACCGAAGGCAGCGTCGGCCGCGCGCTGGAACTGGTGCGCGCCGGCGGGCTGGCGCTCTACGGCGATCTCTTCGGCCTGCTGGCCGGGCTGCCGCGGCTGGACGCCAACGCGATCCACGCCTTCGCGGAGAAGGTGGCCCGGCGTGGCGACGACGGCGAGCGCGACTTCCGCACCGTCGCCTTCCTGCTCGACTGGTGGCTGAAATCGCTGCTGCGCCAGGGCGCGACAGGGGAGGCGTCGCCCGATCTCCTGGCCAACGAGGGCGCGCTGCGCCAGCGTCTGTTGCAGGGTGCCGGCCTTGATCGCTGGATGCAGGTGTGGGAGAAGGTCGCGCACCTGTTCGCCCGCGCCGATGCGGTGAATCTCGACCGTAAGCAGGTCGTCCTCGGCAGCCTGTTCGCCTTCCAGTCGGCGATCCGCTGATCGCGCGCCGGACAGGCGGAAGCAGGCGGAGCATGAGCGACAACAGGTTCTACATCACGACGCCGATCTACTACGTGAACGACGTGCCGCATATCGGCCACGCGTACACGACGCTCGCGTGCGATGTGATGGCCCGCTTCATGCGCCTCGACGGCAAGGACGTGCGCTTCCTCACCGGCACCGACGAGCACGGCCAGAAGGTCGAGCAGGCGGCGGCCAACGCCGGCATGGATCCCAAGGCGTTCACCGACAAGGTGAGCCAGTCCTTCCGCGACCTCGTGCCGGCGATGGGCTACAGCCCGGACAACTTCATCCGCACGACGGAGCCACGCCACTACGCGGCCTGCCAGGCGCTGTGGAACAAGGTACTGGCCGCGGGCGACATCTATCTCGGCAAGTATGCCGGCTGGTACTCGGTGCGCGACGAGGCGTTCTACGCCGAGAGCGAGACCGAGGTCGGACCCGACAACAAGCGCCGCGCCACCGCGAGCGGCGCCGAAGTCGCGTGGGTCGAAGAGCCCAGCTATTTCTTCCGTCTCTCGGCCTGGCAGGACCGGCTGCTGAAGTTCTACGAGGACAATCCGCGCTTCATCGCGCCGCAGAGCAGGCGCAACGAGGTGATCAGCTTCGTCAAGGGCGGGCTGCAGGATCTTTCCGTGTCGCGCACCACCTTCAAATGGGGCGTGCCGGTGCCAAACGATCCGGCGCACATCATGTATGTGTGGTTCGACGCGCTGACGAACTACATCACGGAGTGCGGCTATCCCGACGAGACCGCGCCCAACTGGAAATACTGGCCGGCCGACCTGCACATGGTGGGCAAGGACATCGTGCGCTTCCACACCGTGTACTGGCCGGCCTTCCTGATGGCCGCCGGCGTGGCGCCGCCCAAGCGCGTCTATGCGCATGGCTGGTGGACGAACGAAGGCCAGAAGATATCGAAGTCGCTGGGCAACACGATCGACACGGTCGCCCTGGTGAAAGAGTTCGGCCTAGACCAGACGCGCTACTTCCTGATGCGCGAGGTGCCGTTCGGCAACGACGGCGACTTCCGCCGCGCCGCAATGGTGCAGCGCATGGACTCGGATCTCGCCAACGCCTACGGCAATCTCTGCCAGCGCGTGCTGTCGATCGTCGCCAAGAATTGCGGCGGCGCGGTTCCCGCCAAGGGGCCGCTGACCGACGCGGACAGGCCGCTGCTCGACAAGGCACGGGGCGCGCTGGCCGCCGTACGCGAGAAGATCAACGAGCAGGCCTTCAACGAGGCGCTGACGACGATCTGGGAGGTGATCGGCGACGCCAACCGCTACGTCGACGCGCAAGCGCCGTGGGCCTTGGCGAAAACCGACCCGGCGCGGCGCGATCACGTGCTGTGGGTGCTGATCGAGACCATCAGGCGCGTGACCTTGTTGGCGCAGCCCTTCATGCCCGGCTCGACGGCGCGCATCCTCGATCAGCTCGCGGTGCCCGCCGAGGGCCGGAGTTTCGCCGCCTTCGACCGCGAGATGGCGAGCGGAACCGCGCTGCCGGCGCCGCAGGGCGTGTTCCCGCGCTACGTCGATCCGGCGGCGCCTGCGCCGGCGCCCAAGCAGGCGCGCAAGAAGGCGTAAGCGTAGGCATGTTGGTCGACTCCCACTGCCACCTCGACTTCCCCGAGCTGGCGAGCGAACAGGACGCCGTCGTCGCGCGCGCCCGCGACGCTGGCGTCGGCGCCATGCTGACCATCGGCACGCGGCTCGATCGCTTCGAGACCGTCCTGGCCATCGCCGAGCGGCACGCGAACATCTGGTGCAGTGTCGGCGTGCATCCGCACGAGGCCAAGGAGGAGGGGCAGCGCGTCCCCGATCGCCTGGTCGCGCTGGCGGCGCATCCCCGCGTCGTCGGCATCGGCGAGACCGGTCTCGACTATTTCTACGAGCACAGCCCGCGTGCCGAGCAGGCCGAGAGTTTCCGTGCCCATATCGCGGCGTCGCGCGCCACCGGCCTGCCGCTGATCGTCCATACCCGCGATGCCGACGACGACACCATCGCCATCCTGCGCCAGGAGCAGGCGGCCGGCGCCTTCCCCGGCCTGATCCACTGTTTCTCCTCGGGCCGCGCCGTGGCCGAAGCGGCGCTCGCGCTGGGCATGTATGTCTCGATCTCCGGCATCGTCACCTTCAAGGCGGCCGAGGATCTGCGCTCCATCGTGCGCGATATCCCGATGGACCGACTGCTGGTCGAGACCGACGCGCCTTACCTCGCGCCGACGCCTAAGCGCGGCAAGCGCAACGAGCCGGCCTTCGTCGCCCACACAGCGGCCAAGGTCGCCGAGATCAAGGGCGTGAGCATGGCCGAGCTGTCGGCGGCGACGACCGACAATTTCTTCCGGTTGTTCGGCAAGACCGATCGCGCCGCCGCCGTCGAGCGCACGGCGTGACGACCAAGGTCACGATCCTCGGCTGCGGAACCTCCGGCGGCGTGCCGCGCCCTGGCGGGCCGGGCGGCACTGGCGCCTGGGGCGCCTGCGATCCCAAGAACCCGAAGAATGTCAGGCGCCGCTGCTCGATCCTGGTGGAGGAGGCGGGCAAGACCATCCTGGTCGACACCTCGCCCGACCTGCAGCGCCAGCTGATCGACGCGCGCGTCACGCGGCTCGACGCCGTGCTGTGGACGCACGACCACGCCGACCAGACACACGGCATCGACGACGTGCGGCCGCTGGCAATCCACCAGGGGCCGATCGACGCGTGGGCGACGAAGAAGACGCTGGCCTCGTTGCGCACACGCTTCGGCTACGTCTTCGCCCAGCCCGATGTCAGCGTCTACTCGACGCTCTACAGGGCGCACGAGATCGGCGAGGGGCCGTTCACCGTGGCCGGGGTGCGCGTCGTGCCGTTCGAGATGGATCACGGCTCGACCGTCGCGCTGGGTTTCCGCTTCGGCGGAATCGCTTACTGCAACGACGTGGTGCGGCTCGATGAGCACGCCTTCAAGGCGCTGGAAGGGGTCGACACCCTGATCGTCGACGCCATGCGCTACCGGCCGCATCCCACGCACGCCCATCTCGACCTGACCCTGGAGTGGATCGCGCGCGTCAAGCCACGCCGCGCGGTGCTGACCAACATGCATGTCGACATGGACTATGATGAGGTGAACCGCGTGACGCCGGCCAATGTCGAGCCGGCCTATGACGGGCTTGTGCTCGAGGCGTGATGTGTCTATATTATGGAAAATAATCGGTGGGGCTGTCGTCGCGTTCACGCTGGCATGGCCGGCCGCCGCGCAGGACGCCGGCCGCTTCAGCGGGCCAACGACGACGTTCAGGACGTACTCGCTGGACGAGACAACCCGGACGCTGATCGACCCCGACGAGGTGCTGAACCGGCAATACACCGGCCAGACCGCCGAGAGCCTGCTGGAGCTGGTTACGGCGGTCACGGCCGAGGGTTTCGCCCGGATGCGGTCCAGGGCGGTCGACGCCGAGGTGTCCTTGCCGCTGGGCTGGCACGCCATCGAGGACAACGAGCGGGTCGCGATCTTCAATCCCAGGCGGACCGTCCGGGTGATCCTGTGGCGGGTCGACCTCGAGTTCGAGGGCGCGGCCGACATCGACAAGTTCCTGATCGCCAAGGCGGCGGCGCTGCGCACGCGGTTCCCGACCATCAAGGCCAGCTTCGAGACGCTGTCCACGGGCGAGCGGATCGGGGTGTTCGAGAACGTGCCGCCCAGACGCGGGGATCGCGAGCACCGCGTGGTCGCCGATTTGCTGATCCCGAACCCTCAGAACGACAAGCGCGCGTTCCTGGTGACATTGGGGGCGCCACAGAGCGAGGCGGAGCTGTATCTGCCATTGCTGATCCTGATAAAGCGAGATTTGAAAATAGTTTGGCGAAAGGATCGGTGAAACAAGATCCAATGTGACTCTTATATATTTATATTAATTAATTTATATATAATTTACCATAATATATATTATACGATAAATGCAACAGCAGCTGCAGGGCCACGATGGATAAGCCGACGCCTGACGACCTGCCCGCCGATCCGATGGAGCGGCTGATCGCCATCATGGCTTGGTTGCGCCATCCCGAGCGCGGCTGCCCTTGGGATCGCGAACAGGATTTTGTGAGTATCGCGCCGTATACTATTGAAGAAGCTTATGAAGTCGCGGATGCGATCGAGCGCCGGGATATGGCCGATCTGCGCGACGAACTGGGTGACCTGCTGCTCCAGGTCGTCTACCACGCCCGCATGGCCGAGGAAGAAGGCGCCTTCGCCTTCGCCGACGTGGCGGCCGCCATCAATCGCAAGATGATCGACCGCCATCCCCATGTTTTTGGCCCGGAATCCGTCCGCGACGCGACCGCCCAGACGGCCGCCTGGGAAGCCGCCAAGGCAGCCGAGCGCGCCGGCAAGGCTCAGCCCGACGACAGTGTGCTGGACGGGGTCGCGCGCGCCCTGCCCGCGCTGCTGCGCGCGGAGAAGCTGCAGAAGCGCGCCGCCCGGGTCGGTTTCGACTGGGGCGCGCCAGGGCCGGTCATCGACAAGATCGAGGAGGAGATCGGCGAGGTCCGCGCCGAGATCGCGGCTGGCGCCCCGGTCGAGCGTTTGACTGACGAGATCGGCGACGTGTTGTTCGCCGTCGCCAACCTGGCGCGGCACCTGAAGATCAATCCCGAGGCGGCGCTGCGCGCTACCAACGACAAGTTCACCCGCCGCTTCCGCCACGTCGAACAGTCGCTCAAAGCCCAAGGGCGCTCCCCTGAAACGGCCAGCCTCGAGGAGATGGAAGCCTTGTGGGTCGAGGCCAAACGGGCCGAGCGGCCCTAATCGGCGGCGGCGACCGACGGCTTCAGCCGCCGCGCATAGGCGGGATCGGCGAGCTTCTTGGAGCTGAAGCGCTCGTCGCCGCGGGCAACCAGGAACTCGATATGGGGCGCGAGAATAGCGGGCGGAGCCGGCGGCTCCTCCCTGCCCTCCGGCATCTCGACCTCGGCCAGGGCGAAATAAGTCCGCCCCTCGTGCTTGAAGAAGTCGATGTCCCACAGGCATTCGCCATCGGGGATCGTGTAGCGCACCTTCTCCAGCGTTTCGCGGCGCAAGGTCCACAGGCGCTCGAAATCCTGCGCGTCGATCTCGCGCTCGATCTCGACCGTCGCGCCATCGACCGGCCGCTTGTAGGAGAAGATGTGGCTCACCGTCCCGTCGCGATCGAAGCGGCGGATGCGCAGCCCCACCGTGTCGAGATAGGCCTGCCGGATGGCGGCGCGGCGGATCGCCGGCCGCACGGCCGCCAATGCCCGCTCCAACTCGCCACGCGGGTCGTCGAGGACGAATTTGCGTTCGTTTTCGATCGGCATGGAGCGAGCGTAGTCCCGCCCGTCCCGACAGACGACGCCCGAGTTGCCGCAGCCTGGGGATTGTGTTGCGCGCATGCCGACGGGCGTGGCCTGATGGAGCCCATGACCGAGACGCTGGATACCCTGCCGACCCCCGCCCTGATCCTCGATCGCGCCATCCTGCTGCGCAACACCAGGCGCATGAGCCAGCGGTTGGCGGCCGCCGGCGTGGCGCTGCGCCCGCACGTGAAGACCGCCAAGTCGCTGGAGGTGGCGCGGCTGGCGACCGAAGGCCATGACGGGCGCATCACCGTCTCGACCCTGGCCGAGGCGCGCTATTTCGCCGCCGGCGGCTTCAAGGACATCTTCTACGCCGTGGGCATCGTGCCTTCGAAGCTGCCGGCGGTCGGCGCGCTGCGCCGCCAGGGCGTGAACTTGCGGGTGGTGACCGATAATCTGCCGGTGGCGCGCGCCATCGCCGTGGCGGGACGCGCCGGCTCCTCCTTCTCCGTCTTCATCGAGATCGACAGCGGCGCCGGCCGCGCCGGCCTGCCCTACCCCGATCTTTCCGCCTTGATCGAGATCGCCCGCACGTTGCATGACGCGCCCAATGTCGAGCTCGCCGGCGTCATGACGCATGGCGGGCACTCCTATCACGAGAACACCGTGGCCGGGATCCGCCGCGCCGCCGACCAGGAGCGCACCGCCGTGACGGCGGCGGCGAGGATGCTGCGCGAGGCCGGCCTGCCCTGCCCGATCGTCAGTGCCGGCTCGACGCCGACGGCGATGCACGCGGCGGGCTTCGACGGTATCACCGAGATGCGGCCCGGCGTCTATGTCTTCAACGACCTCGACCAGGTCGGTATCGGCTCCTGCGGTTCCGGCGACATGGCGCTGTCGGTGGTGGCTTCGGTGATCGGCCACTACCCGCATCGCAACCAGCTGCTGATCGACGCCGGCGCGCTGGCGCTGTCGAAGGACATCAGCGCCCAGGAATTCATGCCCAAGGCGGGCTACGGCACGATCAAGGATTCGCCGGTGCCCGAACTGGCCGTGGTCGCCTGCTCGCAGGAGCACGGCTTCGTCGGCGCCGACGCCGCGCTGCCCTACGACAAGCTGCCGATCGGCTCGCGCCTACGCATCATGCCCAACCACGCCTGCATCACGGCCGCGGCCTACGACCGCTACTACGTCGTCGACAGCGAGCAAGGCGATGGCCGCACCGTCGTGGCGACCTACGATCGGGTCAATGGCTGGTAGGCTCGCGCGCCGGACGCTGGCCGGCGCGTTGTTTCTGCCCTTGGCCGCACCGGCTCTCGCGCAGACCCGTTACGACGTCGGCGCCCGGGTGATGACCGTGCCGCATCCCGGCCTCGCCTCGATCCCGGTCACGGTGTGGTTTCCGGCGCCGGGCAGCGGCGCCGTCGCCAAGCAGGATCGCAAGCCGGCGCCCGGCAAACGCCGCCTGATCGTGATCTCGCACGGCTCCGGTGGCGGCCTCGACAATCACGGCGACACGATCCACGCGTTGGTCTCGGCCGGCCTGCTGGTCGCCACGCCGATGCATCCCTACGACAACCGGCAGGACATGAGCGGCATCGGCAGCGACCTCCAGCTGCTCGGCCGCCCCAACCACATTGTGCGGGCGCTCGACGCTATCCTGGCCGATCCGATCTTGGCGCCGGTGATCGACCCCTCGCGCATCGGCTTCATGGGTTTCTCGGCCGGCGGCTACACTGGCCTGGTGCTGGCTGGCGCCGTGCCGGATTTCAGGCTCGGCCTGGCGCATTGCGCGCGGAGCGACGCCGATTCCTTCTTCTGCAATTCAATGAATCGCGGCGGCGTGCGGCGCGCGCGCACCGATTTGAAGGCCGCGCACGATCCACGAATCCGCGCGGCCGTGCTGCTGGCGCCGGCCTACAGCATCTTCTTCGACCGCCACGGGTTGGCCGACGTGAGCATCCCGCTGCGCATCTACCGCGCCGCCAACGACACGACGGTACGCGCCGCCACCGGCGAGGAGCACCTGCTGAAGCTGTTACCCAAGCCGCCCGAATACGTCGTGATCCCCGGCGGCGACCACAACGTATTCCTGGCACCCTGTGGCCCTGGCATGCGTGGCCCGGCCTGCGTCGATCCCAAGGGTGTCGACCGCGTGGCGATCCACCGCGTCATGAACGCGGAGATCCTCGACTTCTTCGACCGCACCTTGGGCAGGGACTGAACTCAGCCGGGCAGCTGGACGTATCCTGGCCGGCCCGGCTGCGACGGCGGCATCGGCGCGCTCTTGAAGGCCGGCAGCGCCTCGCAGCGATCCGTGAAGCGGCAGAGATGGGGTAGCTGCTGCTTCAGCTCCGGCCGGATGAGCATGATGAAGCTGACAACAACCGCTGTCGTGATGTCTGCCTGACTCAGGCGCGGTGTGCCAGCGACCCATCCTGATCCGGCGTGCGCGGTGAGTTCCTCCAGTCGGCGCAATCCGCCCAGTGACTGGCTCTCATTGTGATCAATCCAGGGCTGATGAACCTTCTCCTCCGGCCGGAAACGCCGTTCGTAGAAAGCCCATTGCTGCTTGTCCATGCTGGCGAGCGCGATGGCGGTGACCTGCATGACCCGGCGCCGCTGCCGGCCGGACGGCGGCACCAGCGCGCGATCAGGCCCCACCATCTGGTCGATCTCGTCGAGGATGGCGTAGCTCTCGACCAGAGCCTCGCCATCGTCGAGCACGAGCGCGGGGATGCGCACCAAAGGATTGTGCATACGCACCTTCTCCGGCGTCTGCACCGTGGAGGTGAACTGCAGCTCGAACGGGACGCCGAGTGCATGCAGACTGACCCCGACGCGGCGGGTGAAAGGCGACAGGTAGTGGCCGATCAGTTTCATCGCGAAAACCTAGCAGCGCTCTGGCCGTCCGACGCATGAGGTTGCATAACACCGCCATGAAACAGGCACTCCTGATCATCGATATGCAGCAAGGCTCATTCACGCCACCGACTGCGCGGCACGACGCCGTCGCGTTGGTGGTGCGGCTGAACCGCCTGGCCGAAACGGTGCGGCGGCGCGGCGGCGCTGTCGTCTTTATCCAGCACGACGGGCCCGAGGGCGATCCGCATCATCCGTCATTGCCCGGCTGGCGCCTGATGCGCGAGCTCGACGCGCAGATGACGGATACGGTGATCCGCAAGCGCGCCTGCGATTCCTTCCTCGACACCGGTCTCGACGAATTTCTGCGCCAGCAGGATGTCGAGCAGATCATCATCACGGGCTGCGCTACGGATTACTGCGTCGACACCACGGTGCGCAGCGCCTTGGCGCGACGCTGGTCGACCATCGTGCCGTCGGACGGCCACACCACGTCGGATCGACCGCATCTGCCGGCAACAAAGATCATCGAACACCACAACGCGATCTGGGCTGATTTCATCGCGCCCGCCGGACCGGCGATCCTGCGCCGCTGCGCCGACGTGTGACCGTCATTCCGAGCGCATCGGGGACTCTCGAGATTCCTCGCTACGCTCGGAGTGACGGAGGGCTCGCTATAGCGAGTTCACCGTGTGGCCGCCGTCGACGGTGATATCGGCGCCGGTCATGAAGGCGCCGGCGTCGGAGGCCAGCAGCAGCAGCGGCCCGTCGAGATCGCCGGGCTTGCCCAGGCGACGCTGCGGCACGCGCGCGATCAGGCGCTTGCCGGCTTCGGTCTGCCAGAACGCCGCGTTCATCTCGGTCTCGATGTAGCCCGGCGAGATCGCGTTGACCTGGATCTGGTAGCGCGCCCACTCCATCGCCAGCACGCGTGTGAGGTGCAGCAGCCCGGCCTTGGCCGCGTTGTAGGGCGCGACCTGGCCGATGGTGCGCAGACCGAGGATCGAGGCGATGTTGATCAGCCGGCCGGGCTTCTTCGCCTTCACCCAGCGCTGCGCCGCTGTCTGCGCCACCAGCCAGGCGCCGCGCAGATTGGTATTGCTGACCTCGTCCCAGTCTTTCTCCAGCATGTCGAGCGCCGGCTTGACGATGCTGATGCCGGCGTTGTTGACGACGATGTCGCAGACACCCAGCGCAGCTTCGGCGTCGTCGAAGGCGGCGCGGACCTGCTCACCCGACAACACGTCCATCGCCACGGCGTGCGCGCGCTGGCCCTTGCCCCTGAGCTCGGCCACCAGGTCGGCGAGCCGGTCGGCGCGCCGCGCGGTGACCACCACGGCGGCGCCGTTGTCGGCGAGCGTGCGCGCGAAATGCAGGCCCAGCCCCGACGAGGCGCCGGTGACCATCGCCACCTTGCCGCTGAGGTCGAAAGTCTTGGACATGGGTCAGGCTCCCGCGTTTGATGCGCGCCGTTATAAGCGGGGATAACCATGGACCTCAATCTCAAGGGCAAGCGCGTGCTGGTCACCGGCGGGACCAAGAGCATCGGCCGCGCGATCGTCGACACCTTCGTCGCCGAGGGCGCGATCGTCGGTTTCTGCGCCCGCGACCAGGCCTTGGTGACCCAGCGCGAGGGTGAATGGCGCAACAGCGGCTTCAAGGTCACCGGCAGCGCGCTCGACGTGACCGACGCCGCCAAGCTCAAGGCCTGGATCGACGGCTTCGCGCGCGACAACCAGGGTATCGACCACTTCGTCGCCAATGTCAGCGCGCTGGGCAGCCCCAATACGGCGGAGGGCTGGCGCCAGGCCGTCGAGGTCGATCTGCTGGCCACGGTCGATGCGCTCGCCATCGTACAGCCGCATCTGGAGAAGAGCGCGCCCGGCTCGACCGCCTGTGTCATCGGTACGGTCGCGCTGGTCGAGGTCTCGACCCCGACCTCGCCCTACCGCTCGGTGAAGGCGGCGCTGACGCCCCTGGTGAAGTCGCTGGCGATCGACCTGGCGCCCAAGGGCGTGCGCGTCAACATGGTCTCGCCCGGTACGATCATCGAGGACGGCAACACCTGGGGCCGCCAGCGCGACGCCAACACACCGCGCTATCAGGACTCGATGAAGCGCAACCCGACAGGCCGCATGGGCACGCCGCAGGAGATCGCCAACACGGTGGTCTTCCTCGCCAGCGACCGCTCGAGCTTCACCACGGGCATCAACATGGTCGTCGACGGCGCCATCACCAAGCGCATCCAGTATTAGGTCGCGTCCTCGATCCGCGACCGGTTCTCCGCAGCGCTTGCGCCCGATGGACAACCGGGCCTAATGCACATGTCACAGGCGTCCTCGCGGGTATGGCCCGGCAAGCTCTTGTAGGAGAACCACCCAATGTCCGTTTCATTCTACGATGCCAGCGTCGCAAGCTATCTTCAGTCGCTCGACGCGGTTGGACGTTTCCTAGAGAAGTCACACGCGCATTGCGTAGAGAAGGGTATCGACCCGCAGGAGGTCGTGAAGGCGAGCATCCATCCGGATATGTTGCCCTTCCGGTTTCAGGTGATCTCGATCGCCCATCATTCGGCCGGCGCCGTCGAGGCCGTGAAGACCGGAACCTTTGCGCCGCCAAAGGATCCCGGAACACTCGATTGGAACGGCCTCGCGCAACTCGTGTCGGCCGCGCGAACCGCGCTGGGCGCGGTCGATCGGGCGGCGTTCGAGGCGCAGGCCGACAACGACGTGGTCTTCAAGCTCGGCGAGCGCGCGATTCCGTTCCGGGCGAGCGACTTCATCCTGTCGTTCTCTCTGCCCAACTACTATTTCCACGTAACGACGGCCTACGACATCCTGCGCGGCCGCGGCGTTCCCCTCGGCAAGCGTGACTTTCTCGGCATGTTCCGCATGAAGCGCTGACGGTTGGGCCGCCTCTCCGCCGGCGCACACGGCTACTGCTTCGGCCGGTTGAAGTGGTCGGCGATGACCTGGGCCATCGCCATGGTGACTCGCTTGCCGGTGGGGATGTGCAGGAACTCGTTGGGACCGTGCGCGTTGGAGTGCGGTCCCAGCACGCCGGTGATGACGAACTGCACACCGGGGAATTTCTCGCCCAGCATGGCCATGAACGGGATCGAGCCGCCCTCGCCCATGTAGGCCGGCGGCTTGCCGAAGGCGTCGGTCGAGGCCTTGGTCAGCGACGCTTCCAGCCATGGCGCCAGCTCGGGCGCGTTCCAGCCGGTCGATCCATCGCCGAACTCAACCTCGACCTCGGCGTCGTTGGGCGCCGCCGCGTTCAACGCCTTGGTCACCGCCGCAACCGCGACCTTGCCGTCGAGCGTCGGCGGCAGGCGCAGGCTGAGCTTCAGCTTGGTATAGGGCAGCAGCACGTTGCCGGCCTCCTCGACCGGCGTCAGGCCCTCGCCGCCGATCACGGCGAGCTGCGGCCGCCAGGTGCGGTTCAGCACCAGGTCGGCACGATCGCCGCTCATCGGCTTGGTGGCGCCGGCGAAGGGGTACATCGCCGAGACCTGCTCGCCGAGGATCTCCGCCGCCGCGCGCGCCTGGGCGATGCGCGCCGGCGGCACCTGGACATAGAGGTCGTCGAGCAGGATGCGGCCGGTGTTCTCGTCCTCGATGCGCGACAGGAGCTGGCGCGCGATGCGGAAGCTGGAGGGCACGATGCCGGAGGCGGCGCCGGAATGGACGCCCTCGGTCAGCACGCGCACCGTCAAGGTACCGCTCGCCAGGCCACGCAACGACGTCGTCATCCAGAGCTGATCGTAGTTGCCGGCGCCGGAATCGAGACAGATCACCAGCGACGGCTTGCCGATCCTGGGCGCCAGATGATCGATGTAGAACGGCAGGTCGTAGCTGCCCGATTCCTCGCAGGCCTCGATCAGCACGACGCAGCGCGCGAAGGGCAGGTTCTGCGCCCTCAGCGCCATCAGCGCCGTGAGCGAGGCGAACATGGCATAGCCGTCGTCTGCGCCGCCACGGCCGTAGAGCTTGTCGTCCTTGATCAGTGGAACCCATGGGCCGAAGCCCTCGAACCAGCCCTTCATCTCGGGCTGCTTGTCGAGGTGGCCGTAGAGCATCACGCAATCGGAGCCGGTGCCGGGGATGTCGATGAAGATCAGCGGCGTGCGGCCGGGCAGCCGCTCGACCGTGAGCGTGGCGCCGGGGAACTTGCCGAGGTGGCGCCGCGCCCAGGCCTCGAACATGGTCACGGCCTGCTCCATGTAGCCGTGCTTCTCCCAATCCTTGTCGAAGCTCGGCGACTTGTTGGGAATCTTGATGTACTCGAACAAGGTCGGCACGATCTCGTCGTCCCACATGGCGTCGACGAAAGTCTTGAGCGACTGGGTATCGGGCATCTCGGCAACCTTGCGACAGCGGGCTGGCGCGACACTCGCGCATGGACTGGGCGGTGGCAATAGGGCCATGGTGCCGGCGTGAATCCGCCCGCCCGCTCCGCCACCGACTGGAAGCTCGCCATCCTGCTGATCGTCGCCGGCATCGCCGCGGCGACGCAGATCGGCAAGGTGCCGCCCGCTTTGCCGGCGATCCGCGCCGAACTCGGCATCGACCTGCGCGCCGCCGGCTGGTTCGTCTCGCTGGTCAATCTCATGACGGCGCTGATCGGCATCCTGATCGCGCTCGCGGCCGATCGCATCGGTCATCGCCGCCTGGTGATCTTCGGCCTGCTGCTGGGCAGCGCCGGCAGCGCGGCGGGCGCCCTGACGCACTCCGCCACCCTGCTCTTTGCGCTCCGCATCCTCGAAGGCCTCGGATTCCTGTCGGTCGCCGTGCCGGTGCCCGCGCTAATCCTGCGCGTCACCGCCGTGGCCGACACACGGCGCATGATGGGCTACTGGGGCGCCTACCTGCCGGCGGGTGCCGGCGCGATGGCCTTCGCCTCGGCCGGGCTGCTGCCCTGGATGGGTTGGCACGGCGTGTGGTGGGCGAGCGCGCTGCTGCTGCTGGTGATCGCGCTCGCCATCGTCGCCTCGAAGGCTGGCCTGGGCGACAACGCCCTGCCGCTGGCGCCCGGCCGATCATTGTGGCGCGACATCGCCACGACCGCCGGTTCGGCCGGCCCGCTCGCCATCGGCATCTGCTTCGGCCTGTATTCGGGCGCGTGGTTCGCGCTGATCGGCTTCCTGCCGACCCTGCAGGTCGAGACCCTGGGCTTCTCGATCCCGCTGGCGGCCGCGATCGGCGCCGGCGTCATCGCCATCAATGTCTGCGGCAGCCTGGTCGCCGGGCACCTGCTGCATCGCGGCGTGTCGCGTTTTGCCGTGCTGTCAGGCACGGCGCTGATCATGGTCGCGACGGCGGCGCTGGTGTTCCTGGACTGGCTGCCGCCGCTGGCCCGCCTGGCCATGGCCTTTGCCTTCTCGGCCTCGGCCAGCGCCATTCCCGGCGCGTTGTTCGGCGCGGTTCCGGTGCATGCGCCGCGTCCCGACCTGATCGGCGCCACGACGGGCGTGCTGATGCAGTGCTCGAACATCGGCTCGCTGCTTGGACCGCCGGCGGTCGCCGCGCTGGTCTCGGCCGGCGGCTGGTCGTGGGCGGCGCTCTACACCACCCCCGCCCTGCTCGGCTCGATCGCCGCCGCCTGGGTGCTGCACCGGCGTGAGGCCGCGAAGGCGAAGTGACAGGAAGCGCTTGGAAGCGCGACCTTGCTCATCCCGAGCGTCACGGCGTGGCCAGCATATCGATCGATATCGCCTCTGGTACGATCTGTCGGCGACGTCGAGCCGACAGGAAGCGCCGCGAGCGCGCCATGGCGCTCGACTTAAGAGCGCGGTACGACTTGTTCCGTCTTGCGCCAACAGGGCGCATCTATCGCGCCACAGTCGATCTGACGAGACCGCCGGCTCTTGGATACGTAACCGCGCGAAAACATCGGCGTGATTGATCTCACTGACGCTGTGGAGCAGCCATGCCGACAGGCTGCTGCTGAGTAGCGCAATGGATGCCACCGCCAGCCTCGCCAATCGGATCGATGTTCAGGCTGACGACTTCGCGGCCAGGATACAGCTGGCGCAGGATGCTCGCGGCCGCCATGTCTTGCCTATCGTTGCCAAACTCGGCCGAGATGACCGCACCGTTGCATACGTAGTAGTTCACATAGCTCGAGACGAAGTCGGTTTTGACGGAGCGAACTCTGGACGGGTCCGGCTCGGCCACGACGACGATATCGAGCGACCGCCCGCTGGCATCCTTCGCGCGCTTGAGAATGTCGTACGTCTCGAAGGCCGAGACGCTCCAAGGATCGCCATCCGTCTTCTTGCGCGGAAGCTGGATCAGCACCTGACCGGGTTTGACGAAACGCGCGAGGGCGTCGATGTGGTAGTCGGTGATATCCTCACCCTTGACCCCAGGCGCCCAGATCATTTTCTGGCCCCCCAGGGCGTCCAGCAGTCGAGCCTCTATCGCCTCTTTCGAACCGCGATTCCGGTTCTTGTTCACCCAGCAGCTCTCGTGCGCCAGAAGCGTTCCAGCTCCATCCGTCTCGACACCGCCGCCTTCGCCAACGACGCCACTGTTGAACAGCTTGAGACCGATATTCTCGGCTACGCGGCTGGCGATGCGCCCATCATCGTGATGCGACTGCTTGTTGCCCCAGCCGTTGAAGTTGAGCTCGGCGACCGCCAGTTCTCCGGATGCGGATCGCACGAATGTCGGGCCGGAGTCCCGACACCACAGGTCCTCGGTCGCGATCGGCCAGACGTCGATTCCAGTGCCCAGGCTTTTGCGGACAGCCGCCTTCTGGTCGGGCCTCGCCAGCATGACCACGGGTTCGAACTTCGCGATCGTCGAAGCGATCAGCGCGATGCTTGAACGGACAGCCTCCAGGGCTTTCGCCGAGCCGTAGATAGCCGTGCGCGAAGGCCATTGCATGAACGTGCGGGCGTGCCGCTCGGATTCGAGTGGCATGCGGAAGCCGGATGATCGCGCGGAAGGTCCCAGTGAGGGACCCTGGCCGATGGAATCGGAAGGCCGCAGCGTCAAGTGAGCACCAAACACGAGCGAAGACGGCAAGAACTGTCGGCGAGTCACCATAACGTCATAGTATGATGGCGTGTCCTCGGATCAAGCTGTCTATCGGCTCGAGACTGCCGACGGGAGTTCGTGGAACAACGCGTCGCGCGCTGCACAGGCGCCAGGCCGCGAAGGCGAAGTGACAGGACCCGTCAACGGGCGTAGCCTTGTTCACCCCCTACGGCCTGGAGTTGCCGTCATGTTGATCGATATCGTCTCCGACACGATCTGTCCGTGGTGCTACATCGGCAAGAAGCGCTTCGAGCGCGCCGTAGCCGAAAGCGGCCGTGCCGACGTCATGGTCGCGTGGCGCCCGTTCCAGCTCAATCCCGACATGCCGGCCGACGGCATGGCGCGCGAGGCGTACCTGAAGCTGAAGTTCGGCGGCGGCGACCGCTCGAAGCAGATCTACCGCGCCATCGCCGAGAACGGTGCCGAGGAAGGGATCAACTTCCAGTTCGACCGCATCCAGCGCACGCCCAACACGGTCAATTCGCATCGCTTGATCCACTGGTCCGGCCCCAAGGGATTCCAAGACGAGGTCGTGGATTCGATGTTCAAGGCCTATTTCGAGGAAGGCCGCGACATCGGCTCAGTCGGCACGCTGATAGAGTGCGCCGTGCGCGCCGGTGTCGACGAGAAGGAAGCCCGCGACTTCCTGGAGAGCGACGAGATCCGCCAGGAAGTCGTCGCCGCCGACGTCTACGCCCGGCGCATGGGCGTGAGCGGCGTGCCCTGTTTCATCGTCAATCGCAAGTACGCGGTGTCCGGCGCCCAACCGCCCGCGGCCTTCGCCGAGGTCTTCAACCTCGTGGCGCAGGAAGAACGCACGGCTGCCGCCGGGCAGGCGCAGTCGGTCTGACGCCGCTCGGTCGTATCGGATTGCTCCGTCGCTGTCGCGCCGCGCGCCGCGGTGATCCGCGTATAGCCTGCGCACCCAGGCAGCGCCGGGATGATCCTGCCGCCGCGCTATCCATGTGGCGAAGCCGGCGGCCATCGGCTTCGGCCGGCTCATCGGCGAGTTCGGCGGATCGACGGCCATGGCGAGCATCGAGGCGGCGGCGATATCGGCGACGCTGAGCGTGTCGCCGGCGAGGTAACCGCTGGCGCCAACCTCCCGTACGACGAAGTCCAGCGCCTCGTCGAGCGCCACGTTGCCGTCGGCCACCGCACCCGGGCGGTCGATCCCGTTGCCCTTGCGCACCATCCCTTTCGCCAACGGCAAGGCCGCGCGATAGATCAGCCGGCGCAACGGCGGCTGGCCGTCGGCGAAGACGTCGCGGAAGTAGCCGAGATCACCCAGCAACGCGTCCAGGGTCGCGCGTCGGATACGCGGACCCCAGTCCTCGTCGAAGCGCTTCTCGATAGCCAGCGCCCGCTCGCGCGTCTCGCGATCGGCCGGCAGCAGGCTGGGTATCGCGCCGCGTCCCTCGAGCGCCTGGAGGATCGCGGCCGACCCCGCGATCCAATGCCCGTCGAGTTTAAGTACCGGCGTCGCGGTCTGGCCCGTCAACTTCTTCACCTGGCCCATATGCGGGCCCGGCAGCAGGCTGCGCCTGACATGCGGCAGGCGCTTGATGTCGAGCGCCCATCGCGCCTTCTCGTTGTACGGCGAGTAGCGGAACTGCAGCAGTTCGATGTCCATGTCTCTCCCCACCGATACATGTCAATAAACCTATGGTATGTTATATGTCCTACAACGGAAACACCAGCGATGCCTCCGAGCAAGGAACACACGGCGCGCAGCCGCCAGGCCATCCTCGATGGCGCCGGCCGACTGTTTCGCGCGCGCGGCTACGAGACGACGTCGATCGATGACGTGACGGCGGCGGCCGGGCTGACACGCGGCACCTTCTACGCGCACTTCGAGTCCAAGGAGGCGCTGTTGAGCGAGGTGCTGCGCGCCAATTACGGCCTGGTCCGCATGATGCGCGGACGCAAGGCGCGGGATCCTCAGGGGCTGCGGCGCGAGGCGTGGCGGATCCTGCGCGACTACCTGGCGCCAGCCCACATTGCCGAAGTCGGCCCTGGCTGCACCCTGGCGGCGCTGTCCGGCGACGCCGCCCGCGCCGGCCCCGAAGCGCGCGCCGCCTATGCCGAGACGCTGGCGAGCCTGGTTGCGGAGTTCGAGCGCTCACTGCCGCGAAAAGGCGCAACCGCCGATCCCGCCGCGCTGGCCGCCATCGTCAGCGTCGGGGCGGTGATCCTGGCGCGCGCCTGCGCCGATCGGCCGGCGGTATCGGGCCGCCTGCTGCGCGCCGCGGGGCGCGCGATGGCGGCCGAGCTGGAGTCTATCAAGCCGCCATCTTCGCCAGCGCGCCGACGACGCGACTGACGCCGTTGAGCCGCGCGGTGTCCTCCTCCCAGGCGCGGCTCAGCACGACCTTCTGGTCGGGCCGCACTTTCAGCAGGGGCGCATTGCGCTGGATGTAGGCGATCAGCTTCTCCGGCCGCGCGAAGACGTTGTCGCGGAAGGCGAACAGCACGCCCTTGGGGCCGGCGTCGATCTTCTCCACGCCCGCGGCGCGGCACAGCGTCTTGAGCGCGATGGTACGCAGGAGGTTGTCGACCTCTGCCGGCATCTTGCCGAAGCGGTCGACCAGCTCGGCGGCGAAGGAGTCGATCTCCTGCTGGTCGCGCAATCCGGCGGCGCGCCGATAAAGCGACATGCGCACGCCGAGATCGGCGACGTAGGTTTCGGGGATCATGACCGGCAGGCCGAGATTGATCTGCGGCGACCATTCGACCGACCGGCGTTGCGCCTCCTGCGCCTGGCCGCGCGCCGCCTCGACCGCCTCCTCCAGCAGCTGCTGATAGAGCTCGATGCCGACCTCGCGGATATGGCCGGACTGCTCCTCGCCCAGCAAATTGCCGGCGCCCCTGATGTCGAGATCGTGGCTGGCGAGCTGGAAGCCGGCGCCCAAGGTGTCGAGCGTCTGCATCACCTCCAGGCGCTTGGACGCGGCCTCGTTGAGCGCGCGGCCGGGCGGCACGGTGAGATAGCAATAGGCCCGCGTCTTGCCGCGGCCGACGCGGCCGCGCAGCTGGTAAAGCTGGGCCAGGCCGAACATGTCGGCGCGATGGATGATCAAGGTGTTGGCGTTGCGGATATCCAGGCCGCTTTCGACGATATTGGTCGACAGCAGCAGGTCGAATTTGCCCTCGGTGAAGTCCTGCATGGTGTCTTCCAGCGCCGTCGGCGCCAGCCGGCCATGCGCCATGGCGAAGCGGATCTCCGGCACCAGTTCGCGCAGCGAGGCGGCGACACCGTCGAGATCCTCGATGCGCGGGCAGACATAGAAGCTCTGGCCGCCGCGATACTGCTCGCGCAGCAGCGCCTCGCGGATCGCCACCGGATCGACCGGTGTCACGAATGTACGAACCGCCAGGCGGTCGACCGGCGGCGTGGCGATCAGGCTCATGTCGCGCACGCCAGTCAGCGCCAATTGCAAGGTGCGCGGAATCGGCGTCGCGGTCAGCGTCAGCACGTGGACGTCGGCCTTCAGCTCCTTCAGCCGCTCCTTGTGGGCGACGCCGAAGTGCTGCTCCTCGTCGACCACCAACAGGCCGAGATTGGGAACCTCGATACTCTTGCTGAGCAGCGCATGCGTGCCGATGACGATATCGACCGTGCCCTCCTTCAGCCCCTTGCGCGTCTCGCTCGCCTCCTTGGCCGGCACCAGCCGCGACAGGCGGCCGATACGCACCGGGAAGCCGGCAAAGCGCTCGAGGAAGACGCGGTGGTGCTGGCGCGCCAGCAAGGTGGTCGGCGCCACCACCGCGACCTGCTTGCCCGACATCGCCGCGACGAAAGCGGCGCGCAAAGCGACCTCGGTCTTGCCGAAGCCGACATCGCCGCAGACCAGACGATCCATCGGCTTGCCGCCGCCAAGATCGTCGATGGCGTCCGAGATAGCGTTGAGCTGATCGTCGGTCTCGGCATAGGGAAAGCGCGCGCAGAACTCGTCGTAGAGACCTTCCGGCGGCCCCATCACCTCGCCGCTCTTCACCGCGCGTTCCGCCGCGATCTTGATCAGGCGATCGGCCATGTCGGCGATGCGCTGCTTCAGCCGCGCCGAGCGCGACTGCCAGCCGGCGCCGCCCAGCCGGTCGAGCGCCACCGGCCCGTCGGCGGCGCCGTAGCGGCTCAGCACATCGATGTTCTCGACCGGCACGAAGAGCTTGTCGCCGCCGTCATAGACCAGCTTCAGGCAGTCGTGCCGCGCGCCGCCGACCTCGACCGCGACCAGGCCCTCGTAGCGGCCGATGCCATGTTCGCGATGGACGATGAGATCGCTTTCGGCCAGCGCCGACGCCTCGGCGATGAAGCGCTCGGACGGTCGGCGCTTGGGCTTGGGCCGCGACAGGCGATCGCCGAGGATGTCCTCCTCGCCGATCACCTCCAGCGCGTCCAGGGTGAAGCCATTCTCGATCGGCAGCACCGCCATGCCGACGGCGCCATCGGGCAGGTTGGCCGCCGTCGGATAGTCGATGACAGGCGTCGGCGCGGCAACGCCATGATCGCGCAGCAGGGTGCGCAGGCGTTCGACCGAGCCCTCGCTGTAGCCGGCGATCAGCACGCGGCGTTTCGCCCTGTGCGCCTGCTCGATATGGGCGGCCACCGCCTCGAATAGATTGACGTTCTGCGCCTTGCGCGCCTCGGCGAAGCCGGCGTGACGTCGCCCGCCAAGATCGACGCTCGTGACCGCGACCGCCGTATCGGCGGCGTCGAAGCTCGACATCGCCACCACGGTGCGCTCGGCCAGCACCGTGTTCCATTCCTTCTCGTGCAGGTACAGGCGCTCGGGCGGCACCGGCCGATAGGGCGCGGCGCCGGCGAAGCCGCCCTTCTTGCCGCCGCCGCCCAGTGCCGCCTTGCGTGCCTGGTAGTAGTCGCGGATCAGTTCCAGCCGCGAGGCGCGCGCCTCCTCGGCCTGCTGGTCGAGCACGACCACGGCGCCGGGCAGGTAGTCGAGCAGCGTGTCGAGCCCGTCGTGGAACAGCGCCAGCCAGTTCTCCATGCCGGGATAGCGCTGGCCCGCCGAGACCGCCTCGTAGAGCGGATCGTCGTCGCCCGCGCCCATGGCGCCGAAAAGCTCGCGATAGCCGGTGCGGAAGCGCTGGATCGACTCGAGGGTCAGGACGATCTCGCTCACCGGCCGCAAGGTGATGGTCGGTATCGTGCCCGTCGTGCGCTGGCTCATCGGGTCGAAGCTGCGGATGCTTTCCAGGGTGTCGCCGAACAGATCGAGCCGCAACGGCTCGGCGGCGCCCGGCGGGTAGAGGTCGATCAGACCGCCGCGCACCGCGAACTCGCCCGGCTCCATCACCGTCTCGCTGCGCGTGTAGCCGTTGTCGCCGAGGAAGCGTTGCAGGGCGGCGACGTCGATCGGCTTGCCTGACGTGATCTCGAAGCCGAGGCCGGCATAGAGCGCGCGCCGGGGCACGCGTTGCAGCACGGCGCCGATCGAGGCCAGCAGGATGCGCGCCGGCGTACCGGCCGGCTTGTCCGACGCCAGCCGGGTGAGCGTGTCGAGACGTTCGCCGACGATGTCGGGATGCGGCGACTGGCGGTCGTAGGGTAGGCAGTCCCAGGCCGGGAAGCTCAGCACGGCGCGGCCGGGCGCGAAGAAGCGCAGCGCCTCCTCCAGCCGTTCCAGCCGGTTGCCATCGCGCACGACGTAGAGGATGTCGGTGCCGCCGGAAGAACGCGCCAGTTCGGACAGCAGCAGCGCGTCTGCGCCCTCCGGCGCGCCGAAGAGCTGCCAATGCGCCCGGCGCGCGTGGATACGAGGCAGAATATCGGCGAAGACGGTCATCAGAACTTCACCTGGAACGCCAACAGCAGGCGCAGCACGTCGGAGTCCTTCTCGGCGGGTATTTCCGCGCGGCCGGCGACCCAGTCGAAAATGTCGTTGTCGCTCTCCTCGAGCAGCGCCTCGTAGCGGTCGAGCTGGGCGGCGTCGAAGCCGTGGAGATGCGCGTGCGCGAACTGGCCGAGCACGATGTCGTTCTCTTTGACGCCGCGATGGTCGCTGCGATAGATCAGCCGCCGCCGACGGCGCTCCAGCGCCTCATCCTCGTTGATCTCCTCGCTCATCGCCCAAGCTCCGCGGAATCGACAATCTCCCACCGGCCCGCGAGATACCCCTCGAAGGCCGGCCGGGATAGTCGGAGCGCTATATAGGGTGGAAGCGCGCCGGAGTCAGCGGCCATCCACATGCCCGGGGTGCTAGGCTGGCGCGAGAACCATGCGTCCCGCCCTCCTCAACCCCCTCTTCGCCGGTCCGACCTCGCTGCCCGGCATCGGCGACAAGCTCGGCCGACTGGTCGAGAAGCTGGTCGGCCCGCGCGTTGGCGACCTGCTGTGGCATCTGCCGCAGGGGCTGATCGACCGGCGCTTTTCGCCCAAGATCGCCGAGGCGCGGGCGGGCGAAATGGTGACGCTGACGGTCACGGTCTCCGATCATCAGGCGCCGCGCAGCCGCCGGCAGCCCTATCGCGTGTGGTGTCACGACGAAGGCGGCACGCTCTCGCTGGTCTTCTTCCATGGTCACAGCGACTACATCCAGAAGCTCCTGCCGCCGGGCGAGCAGCGCGTGATCAGTGGCCGGATCGAGATGTTTCAGGGCCTGCCGCAGATCACCCATCCCGACCACGTCGTCACCCTGGCCGAGCGCGACAAGGTCATGCGGGTCGAGCCGGTCTACGGGATGACGGCGGGGCTGACCGCCAAGCCGTTGCAGAAGGCGATCGAGGCGGCGCTGGATCGGACGCCTGATCTGCCGGAATGGCTCGACCCGGCCTGGAAGCAGCGCAACGGCTGGGCCGACTGGAAGACTGCGCTGCTGCAAGCGCATCATCCCGAAAGCGAGAAGGACCTCGAGCCGACGACGCCGGCGCGCCGGCGGCTGGCCTATGACGAGCTGCTGGCCAGCCAGCTGGCGATCTCGCTGGTCCGTGAGCAGCAGCGTGAAATGCCGGGACGCTCGATCCGCGGCGACGGACGGCTGCGCGACAAGGTATTGGCCGCCCTGCCCTATCGCCTGACGCCCAGCCAGGTGATGGCCGGCGCCGAGATCGCCGGCGACATGGCTTCGGACTCGCGCATGGTGCGCATGCTCCAGGGCGATGTCGGCAGCGGCAAGACGGTGGTCGCGTTCCTCGCCATGCTCACGGCGGTCGAGGCCGGCTGCCAGGCCGCGCTGATGGCGCCGACCGAGATCCTCGCGCGCCAGCATTTCGCCACCATGGCGCCGCTCGCCGAGCTGGCCGGCGTCGGGCTCACGTTGCTGACTGGCCGCGACACGGCCAAACGCAAGGCGCAGATCTACGAGGGTCTGGCCAACGGCTCGATCCAGCTGATCGTCGGTACGCACGCGCTGGTGCAGGAGGACGTGGCCTTCGCCGACCTCGCGCTGGCGGTGATCGACGAGCAGCATCGCTTCGGCGTGCATCAGCGACTCACGCTGTCGGCCAAGGGCCGGGCCGTCGACATGCTGGTCATGAGCGCCACGCCGATCCCGCGCACCCTGATGCTAGCGGTCTATGGCGATCTCGACGCCTCGCGGCTGACCGAGAAGCCGGCCGGCCGCAAGCCGATCGATACCCGCACCGTGCCGCTCGACCGCCTCGACGAGGTGGTGGGCGCGGTCGGCCGACGTATCGCGGCGGGCGGCCGGGTCTACTGGGTCTGTCCACTGGTCGAGGAGTCGGAGGTTGTCGACCTCGCCGCCGCCGAGGATCGCTTCGCGACGCTCGTCGCGCGCTTCGGCGACAAGGTGGCGATGGTGCACGGCCAGATGAAGGGGCCGGAGCGCGACAAGGCGATGGCGGCGTTCGCCTCGGGGCAAGCTCAGCTCCTCGTGGCGACGACGGTGATCGAGGTCGGTGTCGACGTGCCGGCGGCCACCGTGATGGTGATCGAGCACGCCGAGCGCTTCGGTCTGGCGCAGCTGCATCAGCTGCGCGGCCGCGTCGGTCGCGGCGAGGAGGCTTCGTCCTGCCTGCTGCTCTACGGCTCGCCGCTGTCGGAGAACGCCCACTCGCGGCTGGCCATCATGCGCGAGACCGAAGACGGCTTCCGCATCGCCGAGGAAGACCTGCGCCTGCGCGGCGGCGGCGAGGTGCTCGGCACGCGCCAGAGCGGCCTGCCCGAGATGCGCCTGGCCAACCTCACCTTGCACAGCGACCTGCTGCAAGCCGCGCGCGACGATTCGCGGTTGATCATCGAGCGCGATCCGACGCTCGCCACACAACGCGGCGAAGCGCTGCGTACCCTGCTCTACCTCTTCGAGCGCGACGCCGCCGTGCGCACCTTGCGGTCGGGCTAGAGCGTGTACGGCCGGGCGACATCTTGTGTCATCCCTCGCCGCGCTCGGGATGACAGAGCGCGCGGAACGTCGTGGTGAGCGCCGCGCCGCGCCTGGGCGTGCTGCTGAACCGTTTCGGCGGTCGCGATCGGCGCGCGCTGCGACATCTGAGCGCGGCGCTCGCCGAGGCCGGCGCGGGTGTGGTGGTGCGCGAATCCGAAAGTGCGCGGCGCTGTGGCGGCGCGCTCGAGGCGCTGCTGGATGAGAACGTGGTGGCGATCGCCGTGGCCGGCGGCGACGGCACGCTGCACCACGCGATCACCTACCTGCTGAACCGCGCGCCTGGCGCGCCGCTTCCGCTACTTGCGATCCTGCCGACCGGCACCACCAACGTCGTGGCGCACGACATCGGCGCCAATTTGTCGCCCGCCGGCGAACTGCGCGCGCTTTTGGATCGGATCGATCGCGACCGCCTGCCCTCGGGCTTCGTCGAGCGCCATACGATGGCGGTGCGAATCGGCGACGCGGTTGCCCCCCGCTACGGCCTGATGGGTGGCGGCGCCGGCATCTACCAGGGCACGGTGTTGATCCGCCGCCATCTGCGCCGATGGGGCGCGCGCGGCGCGCTGGGGCCGATCGCCGGCATGGCCCGCATGATCGGACCGCTGCTGATCGGCCGTAACCCGATCACGCCCGTCGCCGCCGACATCGCGTCTCTGCCGAATGCGCGGTACCTCATGATCCTGCTGTCCACGCTGCATAGCCTGTCGCCGGGCGTGACGCCGTTCTGGGGTACGGGCACCGGTGCGCTGCGCTTGACCCTGGTGCGCGAGCAGCCGCGCCACTTCGCCCGCGCGATATGGTCGGCGTTGCGCGGCCGTCCAGGCGCGCTCACGACGCCGGAGAACGGCTATATCAGCCTCAACGCCGAGGAGATCGAGATCCGCATGAGCGGCGGCTTTGTGCTCGATGGCGAGATCCTCGAGCTCGGCGCGGACCAGCCGCTGCGCGTGGCGGCCGGGCCGGCGGTGAGATTCCTGCGCGGCTGAGACTTCAACTGGCGAAGAAGGCGCGGATCGCCTCGTAGGTCTCGCGCGGCGCTTCCTCGGCGACGAAATGGCCGCAGGGCAACGCCATGCCGACCACGTCGTCGGCCCATTCCTTCCACACCTTCACCGGATCATGCGCGCGGCCGACACCGCTTTTCGCGCCCCAGATCGCCAGCAGCGGGCAGGCGATCTTGCGGCCGTTGTCGGCCTTGTGGTGGTCGAGGTCGATATAGGCGGCGGCGCGGTAATCCTCGCAGCTCGCGTGGATGCGTTCTTTCTGGACGAAGCAGCGCGTGTATTCAGCGCGCGCCTCGGGCGTGAAGGCGTCGGCGGCGGCCGCCAGAAGGCGATCGAGGTAGAATTCCGGATCGCCGCCGATCAGCCGCTCCGGCAGGTCGAAGGGCTGCGCCAGGAAGTACCAGTGCCAGCCGCCCAACGCCGAGGCGCGGTTCACCGTGGCGAACATATGCGGCGTCGGCACGATGTCGAGCACGGCCGCGCGCGTGACCCTCTCCGCGTGGTCGAGGCACAGGCGATGCGTGACGCGTCCGCCGCGATCGTGTCCCGCGACCATGAACTTGCGGTGGCCGAGATTCTCCATGACTTTCGCCAGGTCGTTGGCGATCGCGCGCTTGGCGTAGCTGGAGTGGTCCTTCGTCGTCGCCGGTACCGAGCTGTCGCCATAGCCGCGCATGTCGCAGCACACGACGCTGAAATGCTCGGCCAGACGCGGCGCGATCTTGTGCCACATCACATGCGTCTGCGGGTAGCCGTGCACCAGCAGGAGCGGCGCGCCCTTCCCCGAGGTCAGCGTGTTGATGCGCGCCTCGCCGACATCGATCATCTGGCGCTTGAAGCCTTCGAACATCGCCGTCCCCTACTTCACGATCAGATCGAGCGGACGGCGCGAGAGCACCTCGTTGCCACGCTCGCCGACCAGGACGGTTGTGCCCGGGCACATCGCCGTGGCGCTGCCGCCGTCGACCAGGATCATATGCAAGAAGAACACCATGCCCGGTTCGGCCAGCACCGGATTGCCCGCATAGAACATCGGCCAGTCCATCCAGTTGGGCGAGAAGGTGGTGCCCAGGCTGTAGCCGCAGGCATTGAAGCGGAAGCCCGCCATGCCATGGCGTGCCGCAGTGGCGGCGTAAGCGTCGAACACTTTGGCGATCGGCTCGCCCGGCTTGAGCGCGCCGAGACAGGCGTGCATCGCCTCGATCGCCACCTTGTGCATCTCGGCATGGAGCGGACGCGCACGACCTACCGGGATCGTGCGCATCAGGCAGGAATGGTAGTGGCGATCGACGCCGGCGAACTCCAGCGTGATCTGGTCCTCGGCGTCGAGATGGCGCCGGCCGCTGAAATAGCGACACAGCAGCCCGTCACGACCCGAGCCGATGATGAACTCGTTGCCAGGATAGTCGCCGCCGCCCCTGAACACCGCGCCCTGCATCGCGGCGAGAATGTCGCCCTCGAAGGCGCCGGGGGCGATGGTCGCGTGTGCCGCATCGAGCGCGTCATCGGCCAGCGCGGCGGCACGACGGATATAGGCGATTTCCGCCGAGCTCTTGCGCACTCGCTGCTTTGTGACGAGGTCGGAGGCGTCGACCAAGGTCGCGAATCCGTCCATCGCCGCCTCGAGGCGCTTTCCATTGGCGGCGGTCAGACCGTAGGCGTCGTACTCGACACCGAGCGTGCGGCCCACCACGCCAAACGCGCGGAGGATCTCGCGCAGCTCGATCGCCGGCGTCGCGTCAGGTCCGTCGACCCAGATGCGGATATCCTCGACGGTCGAGGTGTGCATGGCCTGCAGCCGGTCAGGGGCGCGGGTCAGCAGCATCAGACGGCCATCGGCGCCGAGATAGAGGCACTGGAAGAAGACGTAGCCGAAGGTGTCGTAGCCCGTCAGGTAGTACATGCTCTCCTGGCGGAACATCAGCAGCCCGTCGAGTCCCCGGCGCCGCAGCTCTGCGATGGCGGCGGCCTGGCGCTGGGCGAACTCCTCGCGGCTGAAATGCAGCGCCATGGTCAGCTACCCGTGACTTCCTTCAGGTAGCCGAAGAAGGCGCGCTTGCGCAGGGAGTTGATGCCCCAGTCGACCGGCAGCGATTGGTAGCCGTCGGTGAAGCGCTCGGAGATGCGGCGATAGTCGAAGAAGCCCCAGCTCGCGTAGGCGCTGAGCGCGGCGCGGAAGTTGTTGTCCTTGCCCTCGAAGTCGTAGTGGTCATCCTCGTTGAAGACGATCGGCTGGCCGCGGAAGGCTTTGCTGGCGCGCGTCTCGCTCACCATGCGGCGGATGCCCTCAGGCGACTCGACATGATTGCCGTGTACCAGCAGGTAGTCGGCGGCAGCGATCACGTTGTCGCTGGGTACGGCGCCGCCGCTGAAGCTGGTACTGACCTTCAGCCGGCCGCTCGAGCGCGTCTTCGCCAACTCGATCAGCTCGTGCCCGCGCGGCGACTGGATGATGGCGTGGTCGAACCACGGCAGGTCAACCTCGTTGCCGATCTCCAGCAGCGCGTTCGTGACGCCGCGCGCCGCCAGCAGGTCGACGACCTCGCCCACCGCGCGCTTCACCGCCGCCTCGTCCTTCAGATGCGGCGTCTGGCGGCCGTAGAAGCAGCCCAGGATCACGGCCATACCGTTGCGATCCGCCGCGTCGAGCACACCCATCAGTCGGTTGGCATAGGCCGGCTTCAGCGCGCCATCGGCGGCGAAGCCTGACATGATCCAAGGCTGGTTCCAGCTATAGCCCTGCGGACTGCCGCCTTGCAGGTTGACGCTGACCGCCAGCAAGCCGTGCGCGCGATAGGTCGGAAACTGCGCGATGAACTCCCGCGTGCTGCGCTCGGCGTCCCAGGGACCGTCGGCGTAGGCCCAAACGCCCACGGTCGAAGGATTCTCGTCGTCGATGATGGCGTTAGCCATGCGGGAGTTCAGCAGCAGACCCTCGATCTTGTGCGCCCGCCAGCGCTTGCCGGCATAGGTCGGCTGGCCGTTCATGGTGAAGCCGTCGCCCGTGATGCCGATGACCGTCGCGCCCGCCATCGTTTCCTCCTCTAGATCATCGACGGATCGGTCGGCAGCCCGAGCACGACGCGGCCGGCCAGTTCGTAGCTCGGTGGCGCTACCATCATGTGCTGGGTGATGACATGCGCGTCACGGAAGCGCCGCTGCAGCGGGCTCTTGCGATAGACCGAGGTGCCGCCGCCCAGCGTGTAGCAGATATCCACCACCCTGGCCGACTCGTTGGCGGCGTGGGTCGAAGCGAGGCGCAGGGCAGCGCGCCTCTCGACGCTGATCGCGCCCTTCTCGGCCTCGGCCCAGGCCTCGAGGATGGCCTCGACCAGGAAGGCGCGGGCCGCGCGCAGGATCGCCTCGGCGCGCGCCACATCGCCTTGGGTCGCGCCGCGCTCGGCCAATGCGCGGTTCGAAAGGGTTGGCTTCTTGGCGCCGGCCAGCTCGACGATGTCGGAAATCGCGCCGCGGGCGATGCCCAGCGCCGTCATGGCGCAGATCATGCCCAGCAGGCCGAACATCGGAAACACGTAGAGCGGCGTCTGTATCAGCGGCTTGTCGCGCGTCAGCGCGATCGTGTGCGTCGCGGGCACGAAGACATCGTTGACCTTGATGTCGCACGAGGCTGTGCCGCACAGCCCCGAGGTGTACCAGTTGTCGATGAACTCGATCTTGTCGCGCGGGAAGTAGACGGTCAGCACCTCGGGTACCCCGTCGCGGATCATGCGCGGCTTGCCGTCTTCCCAGGCGACGCATCCCCCCTTGATCCAGGCGCAATGCGGGCTGCCGCTGGCCCACTGCCAGTGGCCGGTGACGCGATAGCCGTCGCCTTCGCGCACCGCCTTGCCGCGCGGCGCGAAGATGCCGCCGGTCACCGCCTCGGGCGATCCGTGGATCAGCTGCGCCACCTCTGGCGAGAGATAGGCCGCGGTGCTGCCGGAGCTGGCGCCGATGGCGACGTTCCAGCCGGCTGAGCCATCGGCGGCGGCTGTCTCCTCGATCGCCTGCATCAGCACCAGGGGATGCGCTTCCTCGCCACCCACGGCCTTGGGCACGCAGAGCTTGAAGACCTTGGTGCCGATCAAGGTGCGCGCGAGATCGGGCGGCAATTGTCGCGCCTGCTCGATCTCGTCGGCGCGTCGGGTGACCTCGGGCAGCAGCGGCCGCAGGCGGTCGAGTACGGGATGGGAGGGCCAGGTGGTCATGCGAGTCGCGCCAAAGGCCGGCCGAAGACTTCACCGCGCAGCTGGGCACAGAACAGCGCCGGCAACGCGTCCAGTCCCTCGACGATATGCTCGCGGAATTTCAGGCGACCGTCGCGGATCCAGCCGACCATGGCGTCGGTCGCCTCGTCGTAGCGCTGGGCGTAGTCGAACACCACCAGGCCTTCCATGCGCAGGCGCTTGCCGATGAACTCGTAGACCCGGCGCGTGCCGTAGCGGCCCGACGGCTCGGCGTTGTAGTCGGCGATCTGGCCCGACACGACGATGCGGCCCTTGGGCTTCATGCAGGCAATGGCCGCGTCGAGCGTGACGCCACCGACATTGTCGAAGTACATGTCGACGCCGCTCGCCGCGACCTTGCCGATGCGCTCGGCCATGGCCTCGACGGAATTGGCGCCGGCGCGGTCGATCACGGCGTCGAAGCCGGCGTCCTCACGTAGCCATTTCAGCTTCTCGGCACCGCTGGCGATGCCGATGGCGCGGCAGCCCATGATGCGGGCGATCTGGCCGGCCGTGGCGCCCACCGGGCCGGCGGCCGAGGAGATCAGCACCGTGTCGCCGGCCTTGGCCAGACCGACATCGCGCAGCCCGAAATAGCCTGTGAGTCCGGGAATGCTGAGGATGCCGGCCCAGGCGCTGATCGACGGCGTGTCGGCGGGAATGCGGCGCATCCCGCGACCGCTGATCTGCACATGCTCTGCCCAGCCGAATGGCCCGCTCAGCAACTCGCCCACCTTGAACGCGGAATTGCGCGATTCGATCACGCGGCCCACCGCCGGGCCCTCCATGGTCTCGCCCAGCTCCATGCCCCGCGCGTAGCTGGCGCCGCCGCCGCCCAGCCGGTTGCGGCTGCCGGGATTGGCGGTGGCGTAAAGCACCTGCACCAGCACGCGGCCCTCGGGCAGCGCCGGCAGCTCGCGCGTCTCGAGACGGAAATCCTCGGGTACCGGCGCGCCGTCGGGGCGGCGCGCCAGCACGACGTGACGGCTTTTCACTTACTCGCCACCGGTACCGATGACGCCGCCATCAGCGACGATCATCTGCGCCGTGACGAAGGCGCCGGCCTTCGACGCCAGGAACACGGCGACGCCGCCGATATCGTCGGGGTCGCCGATACGCTTGAGCGCCGCCTTGTTCTCGGCCGAGGCGCGGATCGTCGGGTTGTCCCACAGCGCCTTGGCGAAGTCGGTCTTGATCAGACCGGGCGCGATGGCGTTGACGCGGATGTTGTGCTTGCCCCATTCCGCCGCCAGCGACTTCACCAGCGACAGGTCGGCGGCCTTGGAGATGTTGTAGGCGGCGATATGCAGCGAGGCGGTCAGTGCGCCGATCGAGGAGACGATGATGAAGGCGCCGTCCTTGCGCTCGGCCATTTCAGGGCAGACCATGTTGGCCAGCCACAAATTGCTGAGCACGTTGTTCTGCATGATCTTCGCGAACACCTCGTCCTTCAGCCCAGTGAGCGGCCCGAAATACGGGTTGCTGGCGGCGTTGCAGACCATGATATCGATGCGGCCGTAGGTCTTGCGCGCCTGCGCCACGAGGTTCTCGAGCTGCGCCTTGTCGGAGATGCTGGCCGCCACCGCCGTCGCTTCGCCGCCGCGCGCCTTGATGCCGGCGACGACCTCCTCGCAGGCTGGCAGCTTGCGGCTCGACACGATGACCTTGGCGCCCTGTTCGGCCATGCGCTCGCAGATCGAGCGGCCGATGCCGCGGCTGCCGCCGGTCACCACCGCGACCTTGCCCGTGAGATCGAACATCGACATCGGCATCTCTCCCGCTTCTATCCTGGCACAGCCTAGCCGTTGCCGATTCGCCGGAACAGGGCGATGAGCTCGATGTGTGTCGACCAGAGAAACTGGTCCACGGGCAGCAGGCGCTCGAGCCGGTAGCCGCCGTCGATCAGCGTGCGCGCGTCGGCGGCGAAGCTCCAGGGGTCGCAGGAGGCGTAGAGCACGATGGGAACGCGGCTCCGGACCAGTTCCCGCGCCTGGGGCGCCGCGCCGGCCATCGGCGGATCGAGGATCGCCAGGTCGAATTCGTCCAGCTCCTCGGCCGACAGCGGTTCACGCTTCAAGTCGCGTTCGACCGCCTGCGCGACGCCCGCCAACGTGGCCTTGCGTAGCGCGGCGTTGACCGCGTCGACCGCGGGCGCGCCGCCTTCGACGATCGTCAGCCGCGCCTCGGGCAGCAGCGGCAACGACAGCGTGCCAAGGCCGCCATAGAGGTCGACGACACGCCTGGCACCGCCCGACCAGGCCTTCACCGCGGCGCGCAGGGTCGCCTCGCCGGCGAAGCTCGCCTGCAGGAAGGCTCCCGGCGGCGGCTCGACCACGACGGCGCCGAAACGCAGCGTCGGCGGCCGGCGCGTCAGCAAGATCTCCGGCTTGCCGCGCGAGCCCCAGGACACGCGCGCGACGTCGGTCGCTTCCGCGAAGGCCGCGATGGCTTCGCGGCGCGCCAGGTCGAGCGTCAGGCGCGCTGCCGGCACCAGCAGCAGGTCGGCGCCCGTGTCGGTCCAGTTGACTATCGCCTCCGCTTCGTCGTTCACCGGCAGGATCGCTTCGATCAGGCGGCGCAACGGCACGGCCATGGCGATGATGGCCGGCAGCAGCACCGGGCACTCGCCGAGATCGACGAGGTCGTGCGAGCGGCGCTGCGCGTAGCCGACGATCGCGCCCGCGCGCGTGTGGCGCAGTGTCAGATCGGCGCGGCGGCGCCCGCCTGGCGGTGTGCGCGCCATGGGCATGATGGTCGCGGGCGTGACAGCGGCGCTGTCGAGCGCCGCGCGCAGCCGGTCGAGCTTCCAGGCGGCGTAAAGGTCGTCGGGGTAATGTTGCAGCGCGCAACCGCCGCAGACACCGAAATGCCGGCAGGCCGGTTCGCGTGTCCGGGGCGGCGGCTCGACGGCGGCTACGCCGCGGCGCCGAGCCATGAGATCGCCGGACGGATGTCACCGATGCGCGCGCCGACGGCGTTGCGAACCGGCGGGTTGAGGGCGTCGACATAGCGGCGCGCATCGAGCACGCCGAGATGACGCAGGACAGTGGCCATCGCCACTTCCGACGCGCGGGTGGCGCCGTCCCAGATCTTCAGCGCAATACCCACGCCAAGCGTCGGCAGGATGCCGCAATAGACGCCCTCGGCGCCGGTCTTGATCTGCGCCACGCCAGGCAGCGCACCGTTGACTTGGGTGCAGAAGCGGCCCGTGCCGGCCATGAAGAACGGCTCGGCGTTCATCGCCGCGCGGATGCGCACGATCGCGGCCACACGGGACTGCTTCAGGCGCGAGGGATCGGCCATCACCGCCATCGCCGTGGCCATGGCGCGCAGCGGCACACCCAAGGTGGGGATACCGCAGCCGTCGCTGCCAACCGGCGCACGCGATGGATCGAAACGGCCGAGCTCGCCATAGATCGTCGCGATGCGCTTCTGCACGGGGTGATGGGCGCCGATATAGCCCTTGGTCGGCTCGCCCAGATGCACCGCGGTGGTGAGGAAGCCGGTGTGCTTGCCCGAGCAATTGTTGACGGCGGGCGTGAGCGGCGTGCCTTCCCTCAGGAAGCGCTCGAACATCGGCAGGCGCGTGGGCGTGTGCGCGCCGCATTCGAGATCGGCCTCGCTGAGGCCGATCCGCGCCAGCCACGCCTGTACGGCCGCCACGTGCCGCGGTTCGGCGTTGTGCGAGGCGCAGGCCAGCGACAGCTGCGTGTCGGTGAGCCCGAAGCGATCCGCCGCGCCGCTTTCGACCAGCGGGATGGCCTGGATCGGCTTGATCGCCGAACGGGCCATCACGGGGGCGTCGATGTCGCCCCAGGACTCCACGACCTTGCCGTCGGGGCGCATGATAGCGGCGGCGCCGAGGTGGCGGCTTTCCACCATGGCACCCCGCGTCACCTCGATAACGACCGGCTTCTCCCGCGACATGAACGCCGCGCGTCGCTCAGTGCCAGGTCGCCGGCAGGTTGGTCAGCCCGCGCAGGGTGAAGCTGCGCCGCCAGTTGGGGTTGGTCAGCTCGGCGACCTTCAGGTTGGGCAGGCGCCGCGCCAGGCCGGCGAAGGCCTCGTGCGCCTCGATGCGCGCGAGTTGCGCGCCCAGGCAATGATGGATACCGCCGCCGAAGGATAGCGGGCGGATGTTCTGGCGCCGCACGTCGAGCTTGTCGGGATCGGCGTAGGTCGCCGGATCGCGGTTCGCGGCGCCGAGGAAGCAGATGACCGAGGCGCCCTTGTCGAGCTTCACACCACCGACCTCGACCTCCTCCAGCGCGACTCGGCCAGTCATCTGCACCGAGGAGTCGAAGCGCAGCAGCTCGTCCATGGCGTTGGGGATCAGCGACGGGTCGGCCTTCAGCGCTTCCCATTGCTCGGGATTGCGCTGCAAGGCCAGCAGGCCGTTGCCGATCAGATTGGCCGTGGTCTCGTGGCCGGCGGCGAAGAGCAGGCCGACATTGGCGCGCAGCTCCTCGGTCGTCAGGCGATCGCCCGCCTCCTCCGCCTGGACGAGCTGGGTCGTCAGGTCGTCTTTCGGCTCGCGGCGGCGGCGCTCGAACAACGAATCGAAATAGGCGCCGACGACCCGGCCGTTCTCATTGACCGCGTCCATCTCCGCGCGGCTGAGCGGCACGGGATCGATCAGCCGGCCATTGACCTTGTACTGGTCGAAGAACTGGCCGCGATCCTCCTCGGGGATGCCGAGCATGTCGCAGATCACGATCACCGGCAGGCGGTGGGCGAAATCCGCGATTACGTCCATCGCGCCCTTGGCGGCGACGCGGTCGATGAGCTGATCGACGACGGCAGCGATGCGCGGCCGCATCTCCTCGACGCGCCGCGCGGTGAAGGCCTTGGTCACCAGGCCGCGCAGGCGGGTGTGATCGGGCGGATCGAGCACCAGCATGGTACGCGCAAGACTGGCGACCGCCGGCTCGTTGAGCGCGTTCTCGCCGTAGCGGCGCTTCATGTTCTCGGCGTAGTTCTTGCCGAAGCGCTTATCGCGCAGCACCAGGGCGACGTCCTCATAGCGGGTCATCACCCACTGGCCGAGCGGCGACAGCCAGACCGGCGCGGCGGCGCGAAGCTGGTGATAGATAGGATACGGGTCGGCGATGAAGGCCGGGTCCAGCGGATTGAAAACGGGCACCTGCGGCGCCAGCGAGTCGGGCATGAGGGTTTCCTGATGGTGATGGCGCCACCATAGCCGAACGGCGCACGGCGCACTACCCGCCGGGCGCTGGCTGTCCTACCGTCCGGGCCGGAGCAAACGCGCACTGAGGACGATATGTACTTGACGCAGGGACTGCGCCGCGCCGCGCAGCTCAAACCGAAGGGCGCCTCGACGGTGTTCCTGGATCGCCGCCGTACCTGGCGCGAGACCGTCGAGCGCGTGGCGCGGGTCGCAGGCGGCCTGCGCGGCCTGGGCGTGGCCAAGGGCGATCGCGTGGCGATCCTGGCGCTCAACAGCGACCGATACTTCGAGCTGATGTACGCGATTCCCTGGCTGGGCGCGGCGATGGTGCCGCTCAACACCAGGCTGGCGACGCCGGAGATCGAGTACATCCTCGATGATTCCGGATCGGCGGTGATATTTGTCGACGGCGCGATGAAGCACCACGCCGAGGCGCTAGCCGGCAAGCTGCCGGCGCTGAAGCATCTGATCTATCTCGACGACGACGCGACGCCGTCGGGCATGACCGCCTACGAGACGTTGGCCAAGGCGGCGCCGGTCGACGATGTCGGCGCCGGCGGCGATACATTGGCCGGGCTGTTCTACACCGGCGGTACCACCGGGCGTTCAAAGGGCGTGATGCTGAGCCACAACAATCTGGTGTGGAACGCGATGAACGCCGTCGCCGGCATCGGCTTCGACGGCGAGACCACCTACATCCACTCCGGCCCGATGTTCCATCTCGCCGACGGCGCCTCGAGCTTCGGCGTCACCCTGGTCGGCGGTATCCACGCTTTCGTGCCGCGCTTCGACGCGCTGGATTGCCTGCGGACCATCGAGCGCGAGAAGGTCACCCACGCGCAGTACGTGCCGACCATGATCAACATGATCTGCAATCACCCCAGGCTGGCCGAGTTCGACATCTCGACGCTCGGGCTGATCCTCTACGGCGCCTCGCCGATGCCCGAGGGCGTGCTGCGCAAGGCGCTGGAGGTGATGCCAAATTGCCGCTTCATGCACGCCTACGGCATGACCGAGGCGGCGCCGATCCTCACCCTGCTGCCGACGCGCTACACCACGCTCGACGGCCCCTACGCCGGCCGCATCAAGTCGTGCGGGCTTGCCGCGCACACCGCCGAGATCAAGATCGTCGGGCCCGACCGCAAGGAGGTGCCGCGCGGCGCGTCGGGCGAGATCGCCGCCAAGGGGCCGATGATCATGCTGGGCTACTGGAACAAGCCGCAGGAGACGGCGGCCGTGCTGGAGGATGGCTGGTACTACTCCGGCGACGCCGGCACTATGGACGACGAGGGCTTCGTCTTCATCGTCGACCGTCTGAAGGACATGATCATCAGCGGCGGCGAGAACGTCTATTCTGCCGAGGTCGAGAACGCGATCTCGCTGCTGCCCGGCGTCGCCGAGGTCGCGGTGATCGGCATCCCCGACGCGCGCTGGGGCGAGACCATCCACGCCATCGTCGTGCCGCGCGCCGGCGCGAATTTGACCGCCGAAGCCGTCATCGAGCACTGCCGCACGCAGATCGCCGGCTACAAGCTGCCGCGCAGCGTCGCCTTTCGTGACCAGCCGCTACCGCTCTCCGGCGCCGGCAAGGTGCTGAAGCGCGACCTACGCGAACCGTTCTGGAAGGGATTCGAGAAGCGGGTGAATTGACGTCCTCACTACCTTCCCCCGCCAGCGCGGAAAGGTAAGCTGGTGACATGAGCGCCATCCCCTACTTCGACTGGATCGCCCACCACGCCGGCCGCCGTCCCGCGACCCTGGCGATCCACGACCTGCACACCGGCCGCAAGCTCAGCTACACGCAGCTCGACGAGCGCGCGCGCCGGCTGGCGTCGCACCTCCAGGCCAACGGTATCGGTCGCGGCGATCGCATCGCCATCCTCTCGCCGAACTGCCCGGAGTACTTTGAGCTGCAATTCGCCGCCGGCAAGATCGGCGCGATCATGCTGCCGTTGAACTGGCGGCTGACCGTCGCGGAGCTCGAGTACATCCTGAACGATGCCGGGCCGAAGATGCTGGTTCACGATTCGAGCTTCACCGCGCAGGCGCGCGACTTGAAGGGCCGCGTCGGCATCGCGCACCTGCTGGAGATCGACATCGATCGTGCCGACAGCGCCTACGAGCGCGCACTGATGGCCGCGTCGGCCACGCCGCGTACGGTGGCGCTGACGCACGACGACACCGCCATGGTCATGTACACGTCAGGCACGACCGGGCACCCGAAGGGCGCGATCATTACCCACGGGATGAACTTCTGGAACTGCGTGAACCTCGGCATCCCGGCGCTGATCTCGCCGCGCACGGTGCAGCTCGTCGTGCTGCCGCTGTTCCATACCGGCGGGCTGAACTGCTACGCCAACCCCGTCCTGCATGCCGGCGGCACGGCCCTGATCATGCGTGCCTTCGATCCCGGCCAGGCGCTCGACCACATCGGCGACCCTGATCTGGGTATCACCCACTTCTTCGCCGTGCCGGCGCCCTACCAGTTCATGATGCAGCACGCAAAATTCCAGGGCTGCGACCTGTCGCGGCTGCAGATCGCCGGGGTCGGTGGAGCGCCCTGCGCGCTTCCCATCCTCGAGGGCTGGGCGGCGCGCGGCGTCCCGCTGGTGCAGGGCTGGGGCATGACCGAGACCAGCCCGGCCGGCACCATGCTCGACGCCGCCGACGCGCTGCGTAAGCTCGGCTCGGCCGGCAAGGCGCTGATGCATACGGCGGTGCGCATCGTCGACGATGCGGGCCGCGACGTGCCGCGTGGCGCGATTGGCGAGCTGTGGACCAGGGGCCCGCACATCACGCCGGGCTACTGGAACAACCCCGAGGCCACCGCGAAGGCCTTCACCGATGGCTGGCTGCACACCGGTGACGCGGCGCGCGAGGACGAAGAGGGCTTCATCTTCATCGTCGATCGCTGGAAGGACATGTACATATCGGGCGGCGAGAACGTCTATCCGGCCGAGGTCGAGAACGTGCTGTTCCAGCTGCCGCAGGTCGCCGACGCCGCCGTGATCGGCGTGCCCAGCGAGCGTTGGGGCGAGGTCGGCAAGGCGGTGCTGGTGCTGAAGCCCGATCAGGCCTTGACGGCTGACGATGTCATCCGCCATTGCCTCACGCGGCTGGCGAAATTCAAGGTGCCGCAGTCGGTCGAATTCGTCGAGGCGCTGCCGCGCAACGCCACCGGTAAGGTGTTGAAACGCGAGCTGCGCACGATGTATGTCGGCGCCGCGACCCCGGCGATCACCTGATCGGCCGACAGGAGAAGAACACCATGGCTATCCGCAAGATCAAGAGCAGCGCCGAGAAGCTCAAGGCGCTCGACGAGCGCATCGCCGCCGCCAAGGCCGATGCGTCCCCGGCCAAGCAGCGCCAGGCCAAGAAGATCGCCCGCTCGCGCGCCGTGCTGGCCCACAAGACCGCCAAGGCCAAGCCGAAGGCGGCGAAGAAGTAGCTGGGAGTGCCGGCGCGCTAGGTCTCGCCTGTACAGAATTTGGACCTACCTTCCCCCTCCGGGGGAAGGTAAGACCAAGTCGCTGCCTTGGGCTTCACACCGACATGATCATTCGTTGCGTCGAGGGCGAGAAGCCGAACGCTTCGTAGAAGCGGATCGCCTCGGTGTTGAAGCTGTGGGCCACGAGTTCGACATGGGTGGCGCGGCGTTGGCGAGCCCATTCGACGCAGGCCGCCAGCAGGCGTCGGCCGACGCGGCGGCGGCGATGGCGTTCGAGCACCACCAGCGTGTCGATCTCGACGACCACCCGCGGCACGGCGCCGGTGAATTCCGACGGCGGGCGGATCAGCAGCACGGCCAGCCCGGCCAGGCCGTCCGCCGACGCGGCTACCAGCATGTTCGATGCCGGCCCGCACAGAATGCGTTCGACATGCGCGGGCGAGCGTGCCGGGCCGTCGAATTCCTGGAAGATGTCGGGTCGCGCCGCGCGGTGCAGCGCGTCGATCTCGGCGAACAGCGCGTTCATGCCGTCGTAGTCGCGCGGCGATCCGGCGCGAATGGTGATCGGCAGCGATGGCAACGCCGCCGTGTCGGTATCCTCGATCTGTTCCGCGAGCATGGTGCTCTCCTCCGGGCGCGGTGTCTGCCGCCCGCGGGCCCGGAGGTGAGGTGTTGAAACAACAAAGCCGCCGGACCGCGGCGGCTTTGTCTGGTCGTGACCGAACGCGCCGCCCTATGGGAGCGACGTAAAATACCAGCGCGAGGCGATGGAGCGTCCATTCATGGGGCGATTCTATACAGGGCCGCGCTATGCTGGTCAACGACATCACGGGAATCAGGCATGCGCATCGGTATCGACCTCGGCGGCACCAAGATCGAAGGCATCGTGCTCGGACCATCCGGCGCGGAGATCGCGCGCGAGCGTGTCGACACCCCGCAAGGTCCCTACGACGACACGATCGAGGCGATCCGCGCGCTGGTTGATCGACTCGAGCGGTCGGCCGGCCGGCGCTGCAGCGTCGGCGTGGCGACGCCCGGCGCGATCTCGCCGGCCACCGGCCTGATCAAGAACGCCAACTCGGTGCGGCTCAACGGCCGCCCGCTCGATGCCGATCTCGCCCGCGCGCTCGGCCGGCCGGTGCGGCTGGCCAACGACGCCAACTGCTTCGCGGTGTCGGAAGCCGCCGATGGCGCAGCGGCCGGCGCCGCGGTGGTATTCGGCGTCATCCTCGGCACCGGCGTCGGCGGCGGCGTGGTGATCGATGGCCGTCCGCTGACCGGCCTGCACGCCATCGCGGGCGAATGGGGGCACAACCCGCTGCCGACGCCGCATGATGACGAGCGCCCGGGCGATTCCTGTTATTGCGGTCGGCAGGGCTGCGTCGAGACCTGGATCAGCGGCCCCACCCTCTCCCGTCAATTCGAACGACTGAGCGGCCGCAGCCTGCGCCCCACCGAGATCGCCCAGGCGGCCGAGGCCAGTGACCCGCAAGCGGCAGCGATGATGGAGCGTTACTGCGATCGCCTGGCGCGCGCTCTGGGCGGCGTCATCAACCTGATCGACCCTGATGCCATCGTACTCGGCGGCGGCCTGTCGCGTATCGCCCTGCTCTACCGCCGGGTTCCGGAGCTCTGGCGGCAGAGCGTCTTCAGCGAACCCGGCCATATCCGCACACGTCTGTTGCCGCCCCGGCACGGCGACTCCAGCGGCGTGCGCGGCGCGGCGTGGCTTTGGCCAGCCGACCCTGGATGATTCATTGCGGTCCGCTTCGATCCTGCCCTAGGCTCCCTGCGCCTCGATATCCCGAAGGATCAAGCGATATGCCCGCCGAGAGTCTGCCCGCCGACCCCGCCTCCCTCGACGCGCTGCGGTGGCGCTGCATCGGCCCGCCGCGCGGCGGCCGCGTCGTCGCCGTCGCCGGCGACTACAGCGATCCCATGACGTTCTATTTCGGCGCCTGCGCCGGCGGCATCTGGAAGACCACCGATGGCGGCGTCTACTGGCGCAACGTCTCGGATGGCTTCCTGGGCAGCTCTTCGGTCGGCGCCATCGCCGTCGCGCGTTCCGACTCCAACGTGGTCTACGCCGGCATGGGCGAGACGACGATCCGTCTCGACGTCTCCTACGGCGACGGCGTCTACAAGTCGACCGACGCCGGCCGCACCTGGAGCCATGTCGGCCTGCGCAACTCCAAACATATCGGTCGGGTCTGCATCCACCCCAAGGATCCCGACCTCGTCTACCTCGCGGTGCTGGGCGACATTTTCGGCCCGAGCGAGGAGCGCGGCGTCTACCGGACCAAGGATGGCGGCAGGAACTGGGAGCGCGTGTTGTTCCGCAACGCCGACAGCGGCGCCGTCGACCTGTCGATGGATCCCAACAACCCCCGTATCCTGTTCGCGACCATCTGGGAGACGCGGCGCAATTTCTGGAACATCTCCAGCGGTGGCCCCGGCAGCGGCCTGTTCCGCTCGATGGATGGCGGCGACACCTGGCAGGAGATCTCGCGCAACACCGGCCTGCCCGACGGCATGCTGGGCAAGATCGGCGTCGCCGTATCGCCCGCCCGCGCCGGCCGCGTCTGGGCGCTGATCGAGACCTCGGCCGAGAAGACCGGGCTCTATCGGTCGGAGGACTACGGCGCGAGCTGGAAGGTAGTGTCCACGCACCGCGACCTCATGCATCGGCCCTGGTACTACACCCATGTCTTCGCCGACACTGGCCATGCCGACACGGTCTATGTGACCAATCTGCAGATGTGGAAGTCGACCGATGGCGGCTCCAGCTTCAGCGAGATCACCACGCCGCACGGCGACAACCACGATCTGTGGATCGACCCGGCCAATCCCAGGCGCATGATCGAAGGCAACGACGGCGGCGCCAACGTCTCGTTCAACGGCGGCGACACCTGGTCGTCGATCTACAACCAACTGACCGGGCAGTTCTATCGCATCGACGTCGACAACCAGTATCCCTACCGTGTCTACGGCACGCAGCAGGACAACACCTCGATCTCCGCGCCCAGCGCCGCCGAATGGGGCGCGATCACGCTGGGCGACTGCATCTATCCCGGCACCGGCGAGAGCGGCTTCATCGCCGTTAAGCCCGACGATCCCAACATCGTCTATTGCGGCGCCGTGGGCTCGAGCCCGGGCGGCGCCGGCGCGCTGCAGCGCTACGACCTGCGCACGCGGCAGATGCAGCTGGTCAACGTCTGGCCCGAGGAGTCGACCGGCATCGCGCCCAAAGACCTGAAGTATCGCTTCGCCTGGACCTTCCCCATCGTCTTTTCGCCGCACGACAGCGGCGTGCTCTACGCCGGCGGCAATTGCGTCTTCCGCACGCGCGACGAGGGCATGAGCTGGCAGCCGATCTCGCCCGATCTCAGCCTCAACGACGTCTCGCGCCAAGGCGCCTCGGGCGGGCCGATCACGCGCGAGAGCGCCGGCGCGGAGATCCACGCGACCTGCGCCAGCGTCGTCGAATCGCCGCATCGCAAGGGCGAGATCTGGGCCTCGACCGATGACGGCCTGGTGCATGTCACGCGCGACGACGGCAAGACCTGGACCAACGTCACGCCCAAGGACATGCCGCCTCTAGCCTATGTCGGCTGTGTCGAGATCTCGCGGCACAACCCCGACACGATCTATCTCGCAGCCACGCGCTACAAGCTGGCCGACTATCACCCTTACCTCTTCCGCAGCAACGACGGCGGCAAGAGCTGGACCTCGATCGTCGGCGACTTCCCGTCGGACGAGATCAGCCGTGTCGTGCGGGCCGATCCCGTGCGCGCCGGCCTGCTGTTCGTCGGCACCGAGACCGGCGTGTTCTACAGCCTCGACGACGGCCGGCACTGGTTGCGGCTACCCGGCGGCCTGCCGGTGGTCCCGGTCTACGATCTGAAGATCAAGGGCGCCGATCTCGTGGCCGGCACGCATGGCCGCTCGTTCTGGATTCTCGACGACATCACGCCGCTGCGTGAGATCGATGCCGCGCGGCGCGCCACCCGCGTCTTCACGCCGCGCGAGACGGTGCGTCAGAAGCTGACCTTCAGCGCGTTGGCCGGGTTGCGCACCGGCACCGGCTACCAGCTCTCCTTTGGTATCGGCGGCGCTATCCTGAGCACCGACAAGCCGGACGGGACCAAGGGGCGCGAGTACCTCGACGTCGGCGAGAACCCGCCGAATGGCGCCATCATCTATTACTGGCTGGCCGACGCCGCAGACGCGCCGATCACGCTCACGATCCGAGACGCGTCGGGCGCCGTCGTCGCCGCGTTCCGCAGCGATGACCAGGCGCTGACAGCCGCGCGGCGCCCCCAGGTGAAGCCTGGGCTCAACCGCTTCGTCTGGGACCTCAAGCATAGCGGCCCGACCAAGCTCGATCCGGCGCTCGCGCCGGCGCGCAACAAGCCGCTGGCGACCGAACCTGACAGCGTGGCCGGCCCCGCCGCCGTGCCGGGCGGCTACACGGTCGAGCTGGCCGCCGGTACGCACAAGAGCACCGCGGCGTTCCGCGTCGCGAAGGACCCGCGCGTCAGCACCAGCGACGAGGCGTTCGCCAGGCAATACGCCCTGCATCGCAAGCTGGTCAACTGCGTCGGACGGCTGCACGAGGGCGTCAACCGCGTTCGCCGCATCCGTCGCCAGATCGGCGACCTGACCAGCCGCGCCAGCGGCCTGCCCGACGGCTTCGGGCTCAGCGCCAAGACCTTGAGCGACGGGCTGTTGGCGATCGAGGGCGTGCTGGTCGACTTCAACCGGCAATCGGTGCGCGACGTGCTGCGCAATCCGGCGGGCCTCAACGACACGCTGGCCGACATGATCAACATGGTGATCATCGCCGACGCCGCGCCGACGACGCAGACTGAAGCGGTATCGAGCGAGACGATGACACGCGTCGATGGCGAGCTGGCGAAGCTTGAGGCGCTGATCGTCAACGAGCTGGCGGCACTCAACGGCACGATCGGCCAGTCGGCCGCCTATGCGATCGGCTGAGGGCGCGGCATGTGGCGTCAGCCATCGGGCTTTTGGCTTCTGTTCGTCACCGACCTGATCGTCCGCGCGGGCTATCAGATGGCCAAGAGCCCGGTGCTGCCGCTGCTGGCGGCGTCGCTGGGCGCCAACAAGGTCACGATCGGCGCCATCGTCGGCGTGTCGACGCTCACCGGCACGGTGTTCAAGCCGTTTGTCGGCGCGCTGTCGGATCGCTGGGGGCGCAAGATCTGGTTCTTCACCGCGCTCCTGCTGTTCGCCGGCTTTCCGTTCCTCTACCGCTTCATCGAGACACCCGACCAACTGATGTTGCTGCGCATCATCCATGGTTCGGCGACGGCGATCTTCGGGCCGGTGACTCTGGCGATCGTCGCTGAGCTTGGCCGCGACAACCGCGCGACGCGGCTGGGCATTTATGAGATGGCGCGCGGCGCCGGCCATATGATCGGACCCGCCGCCGCCGGGTTGCTGCTCGCGGTCAGCGACGTGTCGACCGTCTTCACCGTCGTCGGCCTGCTGAGCTGCGCGGCGATGGTGCCGGCGGTGTTCGTGCCGTTCGACTCCAGCACAATCGAGCCGGTCAGGCGACCCAGCCTTCCGCGCCAGCTCGCCGACGGCTTCCGCCATGCCGTCGGCCGCGCCGAGATCTGGGGCGTCGGCGCGCTGGAGTTCGCCGTCTACGGCTCGCTGTACTCGCTCAAGGCATTCCTGCCGATCTTCGCGCTCCAGGCAGGCTACGGCGTGTGGGCCGCCGGCCTGTTCTTCACCCTGCAGGAGGGCGCGCATCTGCTGGTACGGCCTGTCGGTGGACGTACCGCCGATCGCCACGGCGCCACGCCGGCGATCGCGATTGGCATGCTCGCCATTGGCAGCGCGCTGATCCTGCTACCCTATGCGCCCACCGCCACCACGCTGCTCATCCTCGCGGTGCTGGTCGGCGTCGGTCAGGGATTCACCTTCCCGGCCACGGTGTCGGTGATCAGCAACACCATCGCCGCCGATCACATCGGCCTCGGGCTCGGCGTCTATGGCGCGCTGCGCAATCTCGGCAAGGTGGCCGGCCCTGTGGCCATCGGCGCGCTGCTGGAATTCCTGCCGGCCAAGCTGGTGTTCCCCGGCCTCGGCGCCACGGCGCTGGTGATCTGCGTCGCGTTGGCCGTCGGCTACGTCCAACGCCGGCGGTTACGGCTGGGATCCTGATCGGCCCTCAGCACTTTGGCATCGCCACTTTCTCGATGCGTTCGATGACATACTCGAAGCGCAGTGGACCCGCCGTCTGCACGCCGAGGATCTCGACGCCATTGTCGAGCATCGCCGCGCCCCAGGTGTGCGACGGCTCCATCGCGTCCTGTTCCTTGCTGTCGAAGAACGACATGTGCATGTAGAACGGCTCACGGCCGGCGACGAGGTCGCTGTCGCCCGGCGGTGGCGGCAGTTCGCGCGCCCGGCGCGGCGCGATGCCGATGATGCCGGTCATGCGATAGGGCGGCTCGGCCTTCTCGCCGATGAACACTTTGTACTCGAAGCCGTCGCGCCCGACCTTGCGGTCGGCGATGCCCTTGGCCAGCGCGGCCATCGGAAACAGCGTATCGGCCGGCAGGGCGACCGTGCGGGTCGCCGGCGACGTGAACTTGGCCTCGCCTTCGCCGCCGTCTTTCAGCTCGGCGCTGCCACGAATCACCGGTCGCGTCGCGCCATCGTGCTTGCTGCGCGTCTCGAAGCGATAGCGCTTGCCGTCGAGTGACTCCGATCCGCCCCAGGTCTGCTCGAGACGGAAATCCTGGCCGCCGCCCGAGGCGGTCAGATCCATATGCTGGCGCCACTCCAACCCATCGCAGGTGCGCGTAAGCTCGTAGGCTATCGTGCCCGAGGCGTTGAGCGGCAGCGTGCCGGCGGCGACGGGCGCCGGGCGGATTTTGTAGAGCGCGCGATGTGGCACGAGGTCCTGAACCTGCGCCATCGCCGGCCAGGACAGCGCGCAGGCGGCGACCAGCGCGCCGAAGATACGAGCCATCAGCATCGCGGGCGCGGCAACGCGTCGATGCGCTGCAGCCTCGCGTTGATGGCGAGGTCGCCGTAGTCCAGGACCATCGAACGCGCCACGCCGTTGGCTTGCAGCTCCATCGACACCTCGTACTCGGGTTGCCCCTCCTGGTCGTTGGCGGCGTAGAACGCCAGCCGGACCGACCAGGCCTGCTGGTTGCGCAGCAGCGCGAGATCGCCTCGCGGCGTCGGCGACAACTGCCGGCGCGGCGACGGGCCGATCACCGCGTTGACCTTGAACGCGCCGTCGAGCCGCGCGCCATCGAACAGACTGTAGGACTTCACCGTCTCGCCGGCGCGCGCGTCGTCGATCAGGCGCGAGAGGTGCTGCACCGGGAAGATCGTGCCCTGCGGCAACGGGAATTCGCGCTCTTCCGGCTGGGTGAAGCGCGCCTTGCCGGTGCCATCGGCCGACAGATCGGCGATGCCGCGCAACTCGTCCTCAAGCTCGCCGTTCTGTGCGTTGCGCACGCTGAACTGCAAATTCGTGCCATCCTTGCTCTCGAGGCTGGCGAAGGTCGAGTCGGTGGTGAACTCGTCGCTGTCGGTGCGCAGGAAGGTGAGCTGGATGCGCTGCTTGGTCTCCCAGGATTCGCAGGCGTCGACCGTCTCGAGGATCATGGTGCCGCGCACGTCGACGACACCGCTCGAGCGCTTGGCGGTGCTCAGGCGCATCTCGTAGGTCGCGCGGTGCGCCACAAGGTCGGCCGCCGGCGCATTGCCGGCGAGCATGGCCACTGCGGCGCCGGCGATCACGCCACCGCCGAGCGTCCGACAAATTGTGGTAAGAAAAGACACTCCGAACGCCGGATGTTGGGGGCTGCGCCGAAAAGGCAGCCTAGACCACCATCGCCAAAAGTCGAGTCGCAACACGCCGCAGGGGAGATATGAAGTATCATGATCCACAGGAAACCACGCGTATTGGCGACCCGGCTGTTTCCACCTGCAGTCGAGGCCCGGCTGGCCGCCGGCTTCGACGCCATTCTGAACCCCGATGATCATGTCCGGGACGGGACAACAGTCGCCAAGCTGGCGGAGGGCTGCGACGGCGTGATGTGCGCCGCGGGCGATCCGCTGGGTGCGGCGACCATCGACGCGCTGCCCGCCTCGGTGAAGATCATCGCCACCTTCTCCGTCGGCTACGAGCATGTCGACGTCGCCGCCGCGGCGCGCCGTGGCATCGTTGTGACCAACACCCCCGACGTGCTCACCGACGCTACCGCCGACATCGCGTTGCTCTGCATGTTGGGCGCCGCGCGCCGGGCGCAAGAGGCCGAAGCCGTGCTGCGCCAGCGCCGTTGGACGGGCTGGGCGCCGACCCAGTTCATGGGCACGCACCTCGGGGGCAAGCGTCTGGGCATCTTCGGCATGGGCCGCATCGGCCAAGCGACCGCCGACCGGGCGCGCGCCTTCGGTATGGACATCCACTACTGCAACCGCTCGCGCCTGCCGGCAGCGCAGGAAAAGGGCGCGACGTTCCACGCCGATGCGGAGGCGATGCTGCCGCTCTGCCATTTCCTGTCGATCAACGCGCCGATGACCCCAGCGACACGCAAGTGGCTCGACGCTCGACGGATCGCGCTGCTGCCCGACGGCGCGATCGTGGTGAACACGGCGCGCGGCGGCGTGGTCGACGACGAGGCGCTGATCGCCGCGCTCAAGAGCGGAAAACTGGCGGCCGCGGGCCTCGATGTCTTCGACGGCGAGCCGCGCATCCATGACGGCTACTACAGCGCGCCCAACACCTTCCTGCTGCCGCATCTCGGCTCGGGCACGATCGAAACCCGCAACGCCATGGGATTCAAGGCCTTGGACAACCTTGAAGCGCTGCTGTTGCGCGGCGAGCGGCCGCCCAACCTGGTGGGCGCCTAACGCCGAGGCTTGAGACGAGAACCCGCCGCCGCGACTCCAGCCCCCTCAGGTGTCGGCGCGACGGCGGGTTGACCGGCTGAGCCGAAGCGTGCCTCGCCAGGCACGGAAGCGGCGGCGGTCATCGGATTGGGCGGAGCGTCGAGGACCGGCGGCTTGTGCTTCGCCAGGGTCTGTCGGGCTTCATCGCCAGTCAGCAGTTCTCCGCCATCGCCGGCGGAGCGAACGACCTCTGTGCCGCTCTCGCCGTTGGAACGGAACGGCGCATTGGGGTCGACATTGTAGGGGTCGGGGGCCCCCACGGGTCGGTCCTTGCACAGGGGACCACCGCGCACGATGGCGCGAAAGGCGCCGCAGTCGCGCTGGGTGTTCATCGACACAAGGTGATCGGTGCTCGACTTGCCGGTGGCGACAAGGAGACCGCCATCGGCCGCGTAGCTGCCCACCGCCACAGCGACCGGCAGGGCGCAGCCAGGCAGAAAGCCTGTTATGCCGATCAGCAGGGCCGCAGTGAGGGTAAATTTCATTATTAGTTTAAGACTCTTATATATTTAATTGAAATATATCATTAAATACAAAATTCATCAACAATAATCTCAAGGCGTGGCTCTGACGAAGCGCCGATAGCAGTCCAGCAGATGTCCCCCAGCCTGTTTGCTGCCTTCGAGCGACACCCGATAGCTCTCGCCGCTCGGGAAGCCGATGCGCAGCCATTCGCCACCGCGCATCTGCTCCAGCAGGCGCTGCGCGTTGGCGTCGAAACGAGCCTCGACGAACACGGTGTCCGAGGCGGTGGGCGAACGCCGGGCGATCACCTCCCAAGGGCCATGGCGATCGATCCGCAGATGGATGGCGGCGCTGGTGCTCGCGGGAATTCGCCACTGGGAGTTCTGCAGGACCAGGCGCTGGACGTCGCCGGGCGCGATGGCGTAGGCCACGCCCGAGCCCTCGCCGATATTGCTCATCAGGCACTGCACCGGGCCGGTGAAGCCGGCGCCGATGGCCTTGACGGTCCAGCGTCCGACCTTTGGCGCCTCCCACAGCGTGGAGGGCGCCGCCCCCTGCCCCACGGCCGACAGGCTTCCGAGCACGGCGATGAGACCCGCCATGACCGGAAGCGCGCGCATGTCAGTCGGCCTTCTTCGGCGGCAGGGCCACGCGCAGGCTGAGCTCGCGCAGGCGTTCGGCCGGCACCTCGGCCGGCGCCTCCATCATCAGGTCCATCGCCTGCTGGTTCATCGGAAAGGCGATGACCTCGCGCAAGTTCGGCTCGTCGGCCAGCAACATGACGATGCGATCGACGCCGGGCGCCGAGCCGCCATGCGGCGGCGCGCCATACTTGAAGGCGTTGAGCATGCCGCCGAAGCGCTGCTCGACCTCCTCGCGGCTGTATCCCGCGATGCCGAAGGCCCTGTACATGATCTCCGGCCGATGGTTGCGGATGGCGCCCGAGGACAGCTCCACGCCGTTGCAGACGATGTCGTACTGATAGGCCTTGATGGTCAGGGGATCCTGCGACTCCAGCGCTTCCAGTCCACCCTGCGGCATCGAGAACGGGTTGTGGCTGAAATCGATCTTCTTGGCCTTCTCGTCGTATTCGAACATCGGGAAGTCGACGATCCAGCAGAAGCGGAACGCGCCCTTCTCGACGACGTCCATATCGGTGCCAATGCGGGTGCGGGCCTGACCGGCGAACTTCCACGCCGCCTCCGCCTTGTCGGCGACGAAGAACACCGCGTCGCCATCAACCGCGCCGGTCAGCGCCTTGAGCCGGGCCAGGCGTTGCTCGTCGACGAACTTGGCGATCGGCCCTTTCCCCGCGCCGCCTTCGAGCACGATGTAGCCCAGGCCAGGCTTGCCCTCGCCCTGTGCCCAGGAATTCAGCTTGTCGAAGAAGCTGCGGGGTTGGGAGGCCGCTCCCGGCGCGCGGATCGCGCGCACCACGCCACCCGCGGCGACGATCGAGGCGAAGACCTTGAACGTCGAGCCGGCGAAGACCTCGCCGATATCGCTAATCACCAGTGGGTTGCGCAGATCGGGCTTGTCGGAGCCGTATTTCAGCAACGCCTCGTCATAGGCGATGCGCGGGAACGCGCCTGACGTGACCGTCCATGGCGTGTCCTTGGAATAGCCCGCGAACTCCTCGAACACGCCGCGCAGCACCGGCTCGATGGCGGCGAACACGTCCTCCTGGGTGACGTAGCTCATCTCGAAATCGAGCTGGTAGAACTCGCCCGGCGCGCGGTCGGCGCGCGCATCCTCGTCGCGGAAGCAGGGCGCGATCTGGAAGTAGCGGTCGAAGCCCGACACCATCAGCAGCTGCTTGAACATCTGCGGCGCCTGCGGCAGCGCGTAGAACTTGCCGGGATGGATGCGGCTGGGCACCAGGTAGGAGCGCGCGCCCTCGGGGCTGTCGGCCGTCAGAATCGGCGTCTGGAACTCGGTGAAGCCCTGCTCGATCATGCGCCGGCGCAAGGACGCGATGACCTGGCTGCGCAGCATGATATTGCGATGCAGCTTGTCCTTGCGCAGGTCGAGGAAGCGGTACTTCAGCCGCAGATCTTCGGGCGTCGTGTCGTTCTCGGCGTAGACCGGGATCGGCAGGCCCTCGGCCATCGACTGGATGACCATCTCGGCGGCGCGTACCTCGACGGCGCCAGTGGGCAGACGCGGATTGACCGTCGAGGCCTCGCGCGCCACGACCGGGCCGGTGACGGTGACCACGCTTTCGGTACGCACCGCTTCGGCGTTGGCGAAGGCCTGGGCCGCTCCGGTGTCGAACACCACCTGGGTGACGCCGTAATGGTCGCGCAGATCGATGAACAACAGCCCGCCATGGTCGCGCTTGCGCTGCACCCAGCCTGACAGGCGGACGGTCTGGCCGACATGCTCCGGGCGGAGCTGCCCGCAGGTATGGGAGCGGTAGGCGTGCATGGGGCGGATTCCTGAAAAACGCGTCCGGCGGCGCGGGAAAAGGCACGGTTTGGCGGCCAAAGTCAACCAAATGGCCGATCTGCGGCCTTCGGCGCTTGGACGCGACCCGGCCATCAGTCTATACAGCCACCCGAACATGCAAATGATAACGACAACGGCCGAACTGGCCGCGTTCTGTGAGCGTCTGTCGACCGCCGAGTTCGTCACCGTCGACACGGAGTTCATGCGGGAGCGTACCTACTGGCCGCAGCTCTGCCTGGTGCAGATTGGCGGGCCGGAAGAAGCCGCGGCGATCGATTCGATGGCCGAGGGCATCGACCTCTCGCCGCTCTTCACCTTGTTCGACAATCCCACCGTGCTGAAGGTCTTCCACGCCGCGCGGCAGGACCTCGAGATCTTCCTCAAGCTGATGGGCCACCTGCCGCAGCCTCTGTTCGACACCCAGGTCGCCGCCATGGTCTGCGGTTTCGGCGAGCAGGTCGCCTACGACACGCTGGCCGCGCGCATGGCCAAGGCCAAGATCGACAAGTCGAGCCGCTTCACCGACTGGAGCCGACGGCCGCTGTCGGAGAAGCAGCTGCACTACGCGCTCGCCGACGTGACGCATCTGAGGGTCGTCTACGAGAAACTGCACGACCGGCTGACACGTACCGGCCGCGAGGCATGGATCGCCGAGGAAATGGCGATCCTGCGCGATCCGTCGATCTATGTCGTCGAGCCCGAGGAAGCCTGGCGGCGGCTGAAGCCGCGCAACCCCAGCCCGCGACAGATCGTCATTCTGCGCGAGCTGGCGGCGTGGCGCGAACGCGAGGCGCAGCGGGTCAACGTGCCGCGCCAGCGCATCCTGCGCGACGAGCAGCTGCTGGAGATCGCCGCCCACGCGCCGGGCAACGTTGCCGATCTCGGCGCGACGCGTGGGCTGGGCAAAGGCTTCGTCGAGGGCAAGCAGGGCCAGGCGGTTCTCGCCGCCGTCGCCCGCGCGCTGGAGATCCCCGACAGCGAATTGCCCAGGCGCGAGCGCGGCCCGGAGCCGCTGCAGGTGCCTGGCGCCGTGGTCGATCTGCTGCGCGTGCTGCTGCGGCTGCGCTGCGACGCCACCGGAGTCGCCAGCCGCCTGGTCGCGGCGAGTGACGAGCTCGACCGCCTCGCCGCCGGCAAGCGCGACGTGCCCTGCCTGCACGGCTGGCGGGCGGAGATCTTCGGCAACGACGCGCTGCGGCTGATCTCGGGCGAGCTGGCGCTGGTGCTGAAGAACGACCAGATCCGCGTCATCGACGTGGTCGCCGCCCAGCCGTCCTGACTTTTCCATCCCTCGTCATTCGGAGCGCAGCGAGGAATCTCCCGGCAGTGGGACTCTGTCCGCCGGGGATCCCTCGCTGCGCTCGGAATGACGGATAGTCAGACCATCCGCACTTCGTGCTTGAGGTCGAAGGCCGAAGCGACGGCAGCCAGGCGGCGTTCGGTGACGTCGCCCAGGTGATTGCGCAGCGCCTCGGGCACCAATAGCTCGAGCTGCTTCTCGGTGCGCCGCAAGCCGACCCGTGGCAGCAGGCCCGGCGCGCCGCCGGAGAGGTTGTAGGACAGGCGCAAGGCCGCGCCGAGCCGGCGCGCGAAGCTCTGCGCGGCGCCATCGGCCAAGGTCGTCGCCGTCGCCGTCCACGGCACGCGCGGGATGCTGTCGTAGCGCCACGCCATCGCCAGCGCCAAGGTCGCGCGTTCGCGATGGTCCATGCCCGGCGCCGGCATGTGCAGCACGCGCGCATGCGCCTGCTCGGCGCGGTAGTCGGGATGATCGTCCCAGGCGATATCGCTGACATGGCAGGCCGCCAGCCGCAAGGTGCGCTCGCCCGCCGACTCGCCCGAGAAGATCGGGGTGAGCCAGTCGAAGACCTCGACGGGCGAGAGATCGAAGCGGCGCCAGGCGACGCCTTCGTCCTCGGCGAAGGCGAGCAGCGGATGGCGCGCCTTCTCCGAGTCGGGCAGCTGGGTGAAGTAGAACCCCTCGCGCAGGCCGAAGGCCGAGAACACCACGCGGCGCGGCTTGAGCGCCGCCAGCACGCGCTCGAAGGCGACGCAGGCCAGCGGCAGCGACTCGGTGCGCCGGCGCGACACGCCGGCCATCTTCTCCAGCGATTTCGGGCTTTGCGCGGCGATGAAGCGGGCCCAGTCGCGCGCCTCGTCGCCCGGCACGGTGTAGTGATGGATGATGTGCAGCGGGTACTTCTTGTACTCCATGTGCAGGCGCGCAAAGGCACGCCAGGCGCCGCCCACGGGATAGAAGGTGCGGCCCGAGTATCGCGACAACCAGTCGACGCCGGCGATCGCGCTCTCGACCGCCTGCTTCGGGTCACGCTTGGCGGTCAGCAGCCGCAGCGGGCCGATCGGCAAGGTCACCCATGGCCCCAGCCCGGACTCCGACAGCGCCACCAGCTCCAGGCTGCCGCCGCCGAGATCGCCCATCACGCCGTCGACGCCGGGCATGCCGCACATCACGCCCAGGCCGGAGAGCCTGGCCTCCTCCTCGCCGCTGATCAGTTGTGGCGTCTTGCCGGCAATACGACCGATGCGGTCAATGAACTGCGCGCCGTCGGCCGCGTCGCGTACCGCCGCCGTGGCCAGCAGGTCGAGCCGGGCCACCTTCATGTTGCGCGCGAGATTGGCGAAACGCTCGATGTTGCCGACCGCCATCTCGACGCCCGGCGGGTAGAGATGGCCGGTGATATCGAGCTCGCGGGCCAAGCCGCACAGCACTTTTTCGTTGAACACCGGCAGCGGCGAGCGCGTGGCGCGCTCGTACACCACGAGGCGAATCGAGTTCGATCCGATATCGATGATGGCGACGCGACCGCTGCTCTGCATGCGCGCCCCGTGTAGCCGAAGCGCGCGAGCAATGCAGCCGAAAAGGTGCGCCCCGACCTCACCACGAGGAGCGTCCGAAGGACGCGTTTCCAGGTGTGGGCGCGACCCGAAGACCGATTACGCCGCCGCCTTCGGCGTCGGCCCGATGTAGCGCGACAGCGGCCGTACCAGGCGGCCGTGACGCTGCTGCTCCATGACATGCGCCGACCAGCCGACCGAACGGCCGACGGCAAAGAGCGGCGTGAAGGCTTCACGTGGGATGCCGACCGCCTCGAGCATCAGCGCGGTGTAGAACTCGACATTGGTGTCGAGCCGCCGGCCGGGCTTGAGCCGGCGCAAGGTGGCGATCACCGCTTGCTCGACGGCGCCGGCGAAGGCCAGGCGACCGGCATGCGAGCCGAGATCGCGCACGACGCTCTTCAGCACGTCGGCGCGCGGATCGCGCACCTTGTAGACGCGATGGCCGAAGCCCATCAGCCTGTCGCCGGCACGGATCGCCTCCTCCACCCAACGCGCGATGCGCGCTTCTGTGCCGATCTCGTCCAGCATGTCGAGCACCGGACCCGGCGCGCCGCCATGCAGCGGCCCCTTGAGCGCGCACAGACCGGCGATCAGCGCGGAGATCATCCCGGCCTGGGTCGAGGCGACGACGCGCGCGGCGAAGGTCGAGGCGTTGAACCCGTGATCGGCGATGGTGGTGAGGTAGGTGTCGAGCGCCCGTACGTGGCTCGCCGAGGCTGGTTGTCCGCGCAGGCAGCGCAGCAGATCAGCGGCGGCGCCCAGCAACGGATCGGGCGCGACCGGCGCCTTGCCCTCGGCTCGCCGCAACAGTGCCGGCAGGAAGACCTGGAGCGCGCCGCAGGCCCTGACATGCGCCGGCAGCTTCCCCTCGTCGGGCAGCATGCCCAGCCCGGCGCGCAGCGCCTCGATCGGCGTCAGGCCTTGGGTCACCTGGAGCAACCCCGGCACCAGCGCGAAGGCCGCGACCCGCGCCTGGCCGAAAAGGCCGGCCACGGCGTCGCGATCACCCGCGCTGTCGTCGAGATCGGCCCACAGCAGCGCCGCGATGCCCTCGAAGCCGATGCGCCCGGCGATCTCCTCCAGGAAATGGCCGCGCAGGATCAGGGTCCCCGCCTCGCCATCGACATGGCTCAGCACCGTCGCGCCGGCGACCACGCCGTCGAGGCCATTGTTTTCGTGGATGAGCGCTTGCATGGGTCCCTCCTTCGCAGGTGCGAAAAGGAATCGGCTTACACATCAATCTTGTCAATTTGGATAATATTGATCAATATAGACACATGATGGATCAACAATTGATCACCGCCCTCGAGGCATCCGAGCGCCTGGGCGTCAGCCGCGAGACGCTCTACGCCTATGTCAGCCGCGGCATGATCCGCTCCGACCCCGAGCCGGGTCCGGGTCGCCGCCGGCGCTACAATGCCGAGGACGTCCAGGCCCTACTCGACCGCAAGGCGCGCGGCCGCGGCGCCGAGGCGGTGGCCTCGCAGGCGATGAATTTCGGCGCGCCGGTGCTCGAGTCCGGCCTGACCCTGATCGACGCCGACCGCCTGCTCTATCGCGGCAAGGACGCCTGCGCGCTAGCCGCCGAAGCCAGCCTGGAGGACGTGGCGCGCCTGCTGTGGAGCGTCGACTCCGACCCCTTCGCCGACGCCGCCCTGCCCGAGATCGACGAGACGCTGAAGCGCGGCTGGGTCGCCAGCGCCCGCCTGGCGCCGATGGATCGCTGCCTCGCCATGCTGCCGCTGGCGGCGGCACAGGACACGCGCGCCTGGAGCCGCGATTCCAAAGCGCTCGCTGTGACCGGCACGCGCGTCGCGCGCCTGCTCGCCGCCATCGTCGCGGCGCGGTCGCCCTCCTCCATGCCGCTGCATCGCCAGATCGCCACCGCCTGGAAGCTTGACGAGCACGGCGCCGATCTGGTGCGCGCCGCTTTGGTGCTCTCGGCCGACCACGAGCTCAACGCCTCGACCTTCGCCGTGCGCATCGCCGCCTCGACCGGCGCCACGCCGTGGGGCGCAACGGTCGCGGGCCTCGCGGTGCTGCAGGGCCCCTATCACGGTGGCATGACACGGCGCGTCGCCTCGATGATGGAGGCGCTGCGCGGCGCCGAGGATCTCGACCGCGCCGTCGCCGAGCGCATCGAAAGCGGCGCACGCATCCCCGGCTTCGGCCATCGCCTCTATCCCGACGGCGACGTGCGCGCGCAATTCCTGCTCGAGCGGCTGAGCCACCGCCTGGGCGATCGCGAGGAGGTGCGCTACGCGCGCCGCCTGATCGCGGCGGCGAGCAAGGTGACCGGTCTGAAGCCCACGATCGACGTCGCCACCGTGGCGATCGAGCGTGCCTGCGGCATGCCCAAGGGTGCGGCGCTGGGCCTCTTCCTGCTCGGCCGCTCGATCGGCTGGATCGCCCACTTCATCGAGCAGACCGAGAGCGGCACGCTGATCCGCCCCCGCGCGCGTTACGTCGGGCCCGAGGCACCGGCGTTCTACTGAATTCCTTCTCCCCGCGTTCGCGGGGACAAGGATTCAAGAGCCGCTGGTGGCTTTGTGCCGTTTGCCCTCGCGCCCTGGCACCAGCTTGGGCATCGCGCCGGGTTTGCGTAGCGCGCTGCCGCGGCCTGACAGCGACGGGTTGGTCATGAACCAGGTGTGGGCGCTGAAGGCGTCGGGGCCAGCCTTGCGCCTGGTGTAGACGCCCTCGCCGTCGAGATCCCAGGACTGCGCCTCGTCCTTCAGGTTGGCCACCATGATCTGGTCGAGGATCTGGCGGTGCACCGTCGGGTTCTCGATCGGCACCAGCAGCTCGACGCGTCGGTCGAGGTTGCGCGGCATCCAGTCGGCGGAGGAGATGAACACCTTGGCCTCGGGCGACGGCAGCGGATGGCCGTTGGCGAAGCAGACGATGCGGCAATGCTCGAGGAAGCGGCCGATGATGCTCTTCACCCTGATGGTCTCGCTCAGGCCCTTCACGCCGGGCCTGAGGCAGCAGATGCCGCGCACCACCAGCTCGATCGGCACGCCGGCCTGCGAGGCCTCGTAGAGCTTGTCGATGATGCGCGCGTCGACCAGCGAGTTCATCTTCGCCCAGATGCCGGCCGGCTTGCCCGTCGCGGCGTTGGCGATCTCGCGATCGATATTGGCCACCAGCGTGGCGCGCAGGGTCGCCGGCGCGACCGACAGCTTCTCCATCGCGTCGGGCTGGGCGTAACCGGTCATGTAGTTGAACACCCGCGCCGCGTCGCGGCCCATCGCCGGATCGCAGGTGAAGAACGAGGTGTCGGTGTAGATGCGCGCGGTAATCGGGTGGTAGTTGCCGGTGCCGAAATGCACGTAGGTGCGGATCGAGCCGCTCTCGCGGCGCACCACCATCGAGACCTTGGCGTGCGTCTTCAGGTCTAGGAAGCCGTAGACCACCTGCACGCCGGCACGCTCCATGTCGAGCGCCCAGCGGATATTGGCCTCTTCGTCAAACCGCGCCTTGAGCTCGACCAGCGCCGTCACCGTCTTGCCCGCCTCGGCCGCCTCGATCAGCGCCTTGACGATCGGCGAGTCCTTGCTGGTGCGGTAGAGCGTCTGCTTGATGGCGATCACCGCCGGATCGCGCGCCGCCTGGCGCAGGAACTGCACCACCACGTCGAAGCTCTCGTAGGGGTGATGCACGACGATGTCCTTGGCGCGGATCGCCGCGAAGCAGTCGCCGCCATAGTCGCGGATGCGCTCGGGAAAGCGCGGCTCGTAGGGCGGGAACTTCAGGTCGGGCCGCTCGTTGACGATCAGCGCGCTGACGTCGCCGATATTGAGAATGCGATCGAGCTCGAAGATGTCGACGTCGCCGGCGACGACCTCGAGCTGGTCGAACAGAAAGGCGCGCAAATCCGGATTCATGTCCGAGTCGATGGCGATCGACACCAGATCGCCACGCCGGCGCCGCTTGAGCGCGCTCTGGAACACCTGGACGAGGTCTTCGGCCTCTTCCGCGATCTCGACGTCGCTGTCGCGGATGACGCGGAACTGCCCGCGCGAGTCGACGGCGTAGCCCGGGAACAGCCGGTCGAGGAACAGGCCGATCAGCGTCTCCAGCGGCAGGAAGCGCACGGCGGCGCCCGGCAGACGCACGAAGCGGTCGATCTGCGGCGGCAGCGGCAGCAGCGCCATCATGGTGCGGTTGCCCGACGCGCTGCGCAGCTTGAGGATCTCGGCGAAGCCGAGATTCTGCAGGAACGGGAACGGGTGCGACGGATCGATCGCCAATGGCGTGAGCACCGGGAATACCTGGCCGATAAAATACTGGTCGAGCCAGGCGCGCTCGGCCTCGCTGAGCTCGGCCTCGTCGAGCACGGCGATGTCGTGCCGGCGCAACTCGTCGCGCAATTGCGACCACACCGTCTGCTGGGTGGTCATCAGCCGGCTGGCCGCCTCGCGGATCGCGGCGAGCTGTTCCGATGGCGTCAGGCCGTCGTCGCTGAGCTGGCTGGCGCGGGTCGGCAGCATGTCGCGCAGGCCCGCGACGCGCACCATGTAGAACTCGTCGAGATTGTTGGCGCTGATCGACAGGAAGCGCACGCGCTCGAGCACCGGATGGTTGGGATTGCTCGCCTCCTCCAGCACGCGGGTGTTGAAGGCGAGCCAGGAGAGTTCGCGGTTGATCAGCCGGCCCGGTGCGGATCGCGCCTCGGCGGTGCCCGAGGCGGCGGACGGCGCTGGCTGCACGCTGGCGTTCATGGTCAAAACGGGCGGCGGCCCGTCCTCCCTGTCTGTCGTGAGGGTAGCCAGAATCGTGCCGGCTCGCCCATTAAATTCTGGTTACGCACGCTCAACATATTGAAAATACAATCGAATACGGCGAGTGTGTGGCATGCGTCGCGACCTTGTCTTGTATCGCCACGCCAAGGCCGGGCTGGGCCGGCCGGGTGGCTCCGATCATGACCGGCCCCTGACGGGGCGCGGCCGGCGGGCCGCCGTCGCGATCGCCGCCGCCCTCGTCGCCCGCGGTGCGCCGCCCGACCTGATCTTGTGCTCGACCGCGCTGCGCACGCGCGAGACGCTCGAGCCCCTGCTCGCCCGGCTCACGCCGACGCCGCCGGTTTCGCTCGAGCCCGGCCTCTACCTCGCCAGCGCGCAGGCGCTTCTCGCGCGCCTGCGGCAAGTGCCCGGCGACGTCGAGCGGGTGATCCTGATCGGGCACAATGACGGCATGGCCGAGCTCGCCCGCGCGCTGGCGACCTCTGGCGATCCGGCCGCGCTCGGGGCGATAGCCATCAAGTACCCCACCGGCGCGGCGGCCTGTCTGCGCGCGACGCTCGACGACTGGTCCGACCTAGGGCATGCCGACGTATACCTGGAGGCGTTCCTGCGGCCGCGCGACCTCATGACCGGTGCCCCCAACCCATGAAGACCTTCCGCTCCATCGTCATCACCGGCGCATCGTCGGGCATCGGCGAAGCGCTGGCGCTCGACTATGCCCAGTCGGGCAATCGGCTGGCGCTGGGCGGCCGCGACGCGGCGCGACTCGAAGCCGTCGCTGACGCCTGCCGCGCGCGTGGCGCCGAGGTCGACGCGCGTACGATCGACATCGCCGACCGCGAGGCCATGGCGCAGTGGCTGCGCGCGCAGGACGCGGCGCGTCCGGTCGACCTGGTGATCGCCAACGCCGGCATCTCGATCGAGAAGGGCAAGGGCCAGGGCATCGACGAGGAGCGCACGCGGCGCACCTTCGCGGTCAATCTTGAGGGCACCTTCAACACGGTGTTCCCGCTGCTCGAGGCGATGCGCGCGCGTCGCAATGGCCAGATCGGCCTTGTCGCCTCGCTCGCCGGCTTTATCGGCCTGCCGCGCGCCGCAGCCTACAACGGCAGCAAGGCGGCGATGCGCGTCTGGGGCGAGTCGATCCGCCACCAGCTGCGTCCCGATAATGTCGGCGTCAGCGTCATCTGCCCGGGATTCGTCGAGAGCCGCATCACCGTGGGCAACGACTTCCCGATGCCCTTCATGATGACCGCCGCCCGCGCCTCGGCGATCATCCGCAACGGCCTCGCCAACGACCGCGCCCGCATCGCCTTTCCCCTGGGCACGAAGGCAGCCGTCTGGTTCGGCGCGACACTTCCGGGTAACGCGACCGATTGGCTGCTACGAAAGTTCTCGCGTTAGTCCTTCTCCCCGCCTTCGCGGGGAGAAGGAAGACAGTCACACCGCGCCGAACAACACGCTGGCGTTGGTGCCGCCGAAGCCGAAGGAGTTGGAGAGCGCGTAGCGTACCTTGCGTTGCTTGGCGACCTTGGGCACGAGGTCGATGTCGCAGCCGTCCGACGGATCGTCGAGGTTGAGCGTCGGCGGCACGGTCTGGTCGGTGATCGACTTGATGGCGAAGATCGCCTCGATCGCGCCGGCGGCGCCCAGCAAGTGGCCGGTGGCCGACTTGGTCGAGGACATCGACAGCTTGTAGGCGTCGGCGCCGAACAGACGCTTCACGGCGCCGAGCTCGATCTCGTCGCCTAGCGGCGTGCTGGTGCCGTGCGCGTTGACGTAGTCGATCTTGTCGGTCGTCAGCCCCGCGCGCTTGAGCGCCGCGCGCATCGAGCGGAAGCCACCATCGCCATCCTCGGCCGGCGCCGTGATGTGGTAGGCGTCGCCCGACAGGCCATAGCCCAGGACCTCGGCGTAGATCTTGGCGCCGCGCTTCCTGGCGTGCTCGTACTCCTCGAGGATGACGGCGCCGGCGCCCTCGCCCATGACGAAGCCGTCGCGGCCCTTGTCCCATGGGCGCGACGCGCGCTCGGGCGTGTCGTTGTAGCCGGTCGACAGCGCCTTGCAGGCGTTGAAGCCGGCGATGCCGATGCGGCACACGGTGGCTTCGGCGCCGCCGGCGACCATGACATCGGCGTCGTCGAACGCGATCAGGCGGGCGGCGTCGCCGATGGCGTGCGCGCCGGTCGAGCAGGCGGTGACGACGGAATGGTTCGGTCCCTTGAAGCCGAACTTGATCGAGACCTGGCCCGAGGCGAGGTTGATCAGCGCCGAGGGGATGAAGAACGGGCTCAGCCGGCGCGGGCCGCGCTCCTGCAGGGTCACCGAGGCCTCGAAGATCGTCTGCAGGCCGCCGATGCCCGAGCCGATCAGCACGCCGGTGCGCTCCTTCTGCTCGTCGCTCGGCGCGGTCCAGCCCGCGTCCTCGACGGCCTGTGTCGCCGCAGCCATGCCGTAGATGATGAACTGGTCGACCTTCCGCTGGTCCTTCGGCAGCATGTAGAGGTCGGCGTTGAAATGGCCGTTGGCCTTGTCGCCCGCCGGCACGTTGCCGGCGATCTTGGTCGGCAGGTCAGACACGTCGAAGCCCTGGACGGCGCGGATGCCGGACTTGGATTCGAGCAAGCCGCGCCACGTGGTGTCGACGCCGTCGCCCAGCGGCGTCACCATGCCCATGCCCGTCACGACCACGCGTCGCATCGGCTCTCCCCGGTCCGTCGATCAATCCAGCCAGACACGCGAACGCCGGCCATCGGCGATGGCCGGCGTTCGCGCGAAACCACTCAGGAGTTGGCCTCGATGAACTTGATGGCGTCGCCGACGGTCTGGATCTTCTCGGCGGCGTCGTCGGGGATCTCCACGCCGAACTCTTCCTCGAAGGCCATGACCAGCTCGACGGTGTCGAGGCTGTCGGCGCCCAGATCGTCGATGAACTTCGCCTCCGGCTTCACCTGGCCGTCCTCGACGCCGAGATGCTCGATGACGATCTTCTTCACGCGGTCGGCGACGTCGCTCATTGTTTTTCCCTCACTCACGATCTCTCGTCGCCGCTCGCTCCGGCGCCGTTCACAGGCACGCCGCCGACGCGGAGTCGGCGGCGATAGAGGCGCTTCGTAACACGTTTCCCCGGGCAAGGCCAGCGGCCGAGATCGGAGTGAAATCAAGGAGATGCGGGGATTCCCACCGCCTCTTCTGCCCTTCTCCCCGCGAAGGCGGGGAGAAGGTGCCGAGCGCCAGCGAGGCGGCTGAGGGGCTTCTCGTACAACGACCAAGGGCGTCGTTGTGGAGGCTCCGCGAAGCCCCTCATCCGCCCTTCGGCCACCTTCTCCCCGCCTTCGCGGGGAGAAGGAAGACGCATCAGCCGAGGCTGGCGACGTATTTGGACACTGCGTCGCGAGCGGTCTGGACCGTGACCTCGGCCTCGCTGCGGCGCTTGGCGAGCGCCTCGATCTCGGTTTCCTGGCGATCGAGCGTCGCGAGGTAGCGACGATGCAGGTCGGTCCCTGACGGCACGCGCCCGAGGTTGTCGCGGATACGGGCCTGCTCCTGCACGATGCGCTGGCGCTGGCCGTCGATCTCGCCCAGCACCTTCTCGGCGGCGACGACGGCGCCCTGGAGCTGGATCAGGCGGCTGAGCGCGTCGCGCGTCTTCTGGTCGAACTCCTTGGCGCGGGCGTAGAAGCCCACCCGCTCGACCTCGGCATCGACCAGCCGCAGCTCCTGCGACACGGTCTGTTCCTGCACCACCTCGAAGGTATAGGCCTCGCCGCCCTTCAGATCGAAGGGCACGCGATACTTGCCCTCGATCTGGCCGATGTCGGGGTTGACCGGCTTGGTGAGCTTCCAGCCCGCCAACCGCGGCGTCTCGACCAACAACTGGCGACCCTCGCGCGCCGGCGCGCGCACGCGGTAGGTCATGGTCTGGCGCTGCAAGGTCTCGTACTTCAGCACGCCGCCGGCGATGCTGCCGCGCACCAAGGTCTCGCTGCGCGCCTGATCGCGCTCGACGTTGATCTTCTGATCGAGCGCGTAGGACAGCAGCCGGTTCTCGCCCGGCGGCAGCGCGCCCAGGCGGGCGTCGCCGACATAGGTGATATCGCCCGAGCCCGGCGCGCCCTGGCGTTCGTAGATCGTGATCACACCAGGCGGCAGGCCGCTGGTGCCGTCATTGGCCATGCGCACAGAGGCCAGCGGGTGGCGCGCGCTGGTCTCGGGCTGATAGAGCGCCTGGCGCTTGACCGGCACGTCGCCGTTGATGATCGGCACCGACAAGGTGCGACCGTTGGCGACGGTCACCGGCGTCGGGAACTTGAACAGCACCTGGGTCAGCGCCTCCTGCGCCGCCACGGCCTCGGCCGGTGCCGCCATGTTGGTCGGCGCAGCACGGTCCACGTCGCGCACGCCCGGCGCACCCATGCCAACGGCGCGGCCGTCGGCGCGGGTCTGCGCCGGCGGCGCCATCGCCGGCCGCGGCATCGTCGCCGGTGCCGGTGGCGGTGGCGGCGGCGGAAACGCCGTCTGGCCCGTATCGACGTTGGGCAGCAGGCGGCCGACGACCTCGACCGGCACTTCCGGCCGCTCGACGTAGTACGCGCGATAGAGCGCTTGGCGGAACATCACCGGCTGGCCGGACACGAGGGTCAGCTCGACGTTCTTCCAGTCCGTGCCGCTCAGGTTCTCGACCACCGCCCAACCCTGCAGCTGCGCCTTGGTCGCGGCGTCGTCGGCCGGCACGGTCAGGCGATAGGACGCCTTCCACAGCGGCGCGCTGACGATATAGGCGACGCGCACCGTGCGCCGGTCCTTGCCCTTCGAGGTCAGCTCGATGGTGCGCGCGTCCTTGGCGCGGTTGTTGGCGACGGCGGCCAGCGCACGCTGCACCTGCTCGCGCAAGGCGGGATCCGCGAACTGCAGGTTCTCGGCGTCCTCCAGCACGAATTGCTGCAGGCCCTTCTCAGTCATCATGGTCACGCGATTGCGCGACTGCAGCGCGCGGCCCTCGGGCGTCATCACCGTCTCCGGCGTCACCGCCACGACGCGGCCGGTCATGGCGCGCGATCCGCCGATGCTGATCTCCGCCCCGCGCAGCGCGTTGAGCAGCGCCGCCGGCGAGCCCAGCGCGCCCTGGTCGAAGGGCAGGTCCTTGAAGGTCTGCGACAGCGGCTCGCGGCCGGCGAGATTGAGGCCGCCCACCCCGCCCTTGTCGTCGTAGACCACCAGGCTCTTGAGAACGTCGTCGACCTGCTCCAGCCCGACGGTGAGCTTCAGCGACGCGTCGCCCTCGACCGCGGCCTCGTACTCGAAATAGCCGACACCGCCCGAGGACAGCATCACGCGCTTGAGCGCCAGCTCCTGGGCCAGCGCCGAGGTCGACATCAAAAGGGCGGCTCCCAGGGCCGCCAGTCCAAGCACGCGAGGAACACGGGTCATGGCGGCGGCAATCATGGGATCTCCCCTGAAGACAATGGCGGCGGATGATTGCGCGGCGATATTGGCACCTTTGCGGCGTCGCGGCGATAAAGCCGTGCAACGGCTTGACCCCTAACGGCGGCGCACCTATACCGCGTGGCGCCAGCGATGCCGGCCCGATGGCAGAATGGCTATGCAGAGGACTGCAAATCCTTTTATGTCGGTTCGATTCCGGCTCGGGCCTCCAGCGCGTCCCCCCAGCGTGTCCCAAGGGGAGAATCCGCTTGCAAGCGCCTGCTGCGTCTGCAAGAAACCGCCCCGCGCTGGCGGACGTGACGTCGTCCGCCATGGCCGTGATCCGGAGTAGCTCAGTGGTAGAGCAGGCGGCTGTTAACCGCCGGGTCGGGGGTTCGAATCCCTCCTCCGGAGCCAATTCCCCTCCTCAGTCCTAAGCACGCTGACGATCATGTTTCGGGCCGTGGTGTAGCCGACGGAAGCTCACTGCGACGACTCCAGTCTGGAACCAGAGCGTACGGGACGAACCCCTCACGCTTTATCCCCTCTCGAGAACCCGCGCGACATCGGTGCGATCGAAGTCGGCACGGACGTATCGATAGCGATCACTGGAGTAATCCGTCGTTGCGGCAGCTTTCGGGTTGCGATCGAAAGCTGCCTCATGGTCGATAGGATGCGACTCCGCCGGGCCACTCATGTTGGGGGATCCGAGGCGATACGCCGCCCCGATCTTGTCGAGCGCTGCAAGGAGCATTCCCGGAAGGTGCCCGACAACGGCTGGCGTTCGGATGCAGGTCCTGTCCCCGGTCGACCCAAGAATGAATGATCCATGACGACAGACCGTGCAATCTTGACTTGGAGTGCATCGTATATTTAACTCTTCAGTTAATTTATGAGACCGCTCTTCGACACCATGCCCGCCGACCAGCTCAGCACCACCTTCGCCGCTCTCGCCGATCCCACCCGGCGTGCCATCCTCGCCCGCCTGGTGAAGGGCGAGGCGTCCGTCACCGAACTGGCCGAGCCGTTCGACATGAGCCTGCCCGCGGTGTCCAAGCATCTGAAGGTGCTGGAGGGCGCCGGGCTGATCACGCGCGGTCGGGAAGCGCAGTGGCGCCCGTGCAAGCTGGAGGCCGCGCCGTTGAGGGACGCCACGGACTGGCTCGACCAATATCGTCGCTTCTGGGAGCGGAGCTTCGATCGCCTCGACGCGCATCTGCGCGCCCTGCAGGCGAAAGAGAAGAAGCGTGGCCGCCGAAAGTAGGATTCCCGCCCGGCCGGGCCAGAGCGAGCTCGTGCTGACCCGCACTTTTGATGCCCCGCGCTCGATGGTCTATCGCGCCTGAGTCGAGATCGGGCAGGTCGAGGAATGGTGGGGGCCACAGGGCTTCACCATGGTCTCGTGCCAGACGGACGTGCGGCCCGGCGGGAACGCTTCGAGACGTACCTGACTCCGTCACTCTGAGCGAAGCGAAAATCTCCCGGCGACAGCGACTCGTTGTAGCCCGCACTACCCAGCTGAACCATTGAACTGACCTGGTTCGAATCCATTTGAGCCGTAGGCTTCAGCGACTTGTCTCATTAGATAGGGTCGCAGATGGCGCATCCAGCGGGTGAAGCGCAATCCAATCCCCTGGAGCTCGATTTCAACCGCCGCCTCAAGCTGGAATTCCACGGTTCCAGCGTCACCTCCCACGCTGGCTAGCTGGCCTGTCGCGAACTCGATAACGCGCTCGGCCTGATGGCCATCGCCGGCCAGCACCTCGTCGTCGGGCGCACGGGCCGCAACAGTCGCCACGATCTGCTCGGCATGCTGCGGCAGTCTGTGTCCGATCGGCTTGCCGGATGCGAGGATGTGATCGACTCCGTTCACGACCGGCGTTCGCCACGATCCATCGTACTCAATATGGATTCGAGCTTCAGCCCGACGCACGGCGAGCAGGAAGGCGCCGCCTACAACGGCCACTTCGCCTGCACCTGCTGTAATCCGCTGTTCGTGTTCAACCAGTTCGGTGATCTGGAGTGTTCTGCGCTGGCGGGAAGACCGCACAGGCCGCCCATGGCTTCCCCGCAGCCCGATGGAGTGATACACTTCATATTATTCTATAAATTCATCGGCAGTGAATTCGTCGGGGGGAACGTCGGGGCAAAGCTCTATCAGGAGCCGCGCAATGACCAACACCAGCGACCGGATCGAATGGCGGTTATCCTACGCGCTCGACGACTGGGCGGTGACCGCGAAGGAGGAGCGCGAGATCATCGCGCTGCTGGTGGCCGACCCGAACGCCTCGCAAACCGTGCTCGACATGCAGAAAAACGGGACGCTGCGCGACCTGTTCGACCGCGTCGATGACAACGACAACCTGCTGGAACTCGTGCAGGTGCTAGGCGGCGCCATCAACACGCCAAGCGCGATCATGGCCGCCGACAAGGAGTTGCAGGCGCGCGCGATGCGCATCGCGACGGGCAGCAAGCACCCGCACGACGCGCAGACCTGGAAGAGCGTCTTCGCGGTGCAGGGCGGCCTGCCCTACATGCTGCGGCTGTCGGCCGAGTTGCAGGCCAGCCTGCGCGCCTCGGCCGGCGGGAAGCCGCCCGGCGCCGGCTTCTCCCCCAAGCTGCTGCTGCTCGCGGCGAGCCTTGCCGGCAACCCGGACCAGCCGTTCAGCGGCCTCGGCGCGACCGGCTCGGACCCGCGCAAGCGAAGTGTCGGCGTGGTCGATTCGATCCTGCTGGCCGGCAAACACAAAGCGACGGTGGCGGAGTACTCCAACCCAATCCCCGGCAGCCTGGCGGGCTATCTCGCCTCGCTCACCGCGGCGCAGCGGCGCGACCAGGCGACGCTGCTGCTGACGCAGCCGATCTTCAGCGTGCTGCGGCATTCCTATCTCGGCACGCCGCCGAGCCGCGCCGAGCTGATGAAGCGGGCGGCCGCCGCGCATCGGCTGGAACCGGCGCTCATCGCCGCCTTCATCCTTGCCGAGCAGCGCGACCAGTCGGCGCTCGAGGATGCCAAGGACTACACCGCGGCGGTGGCCGGGCTGACCATGGCGAACACCTCGATCGGGCTTGGCCAGGTGGTGGTTTCCACCGCGCGCAAGCACGACCTGTTCGCCGACCTGCTGAAGCCTACGACGCGCAAGTGGCTGAGCCATCAGCAGATCGCCGCGCTGCTGGTGTCCGACGACTTCAACATCTTTTGCGTGGCGCGCTACCTTCGCATCGTCGCCGACCAGGCGAAGGGGCTGGCGGCCGCGGCCTTGCCGCAGACGGTGGCGAAGTTTCCCGGCCTGGTGTTCGCCGACTATGCCAAGCCATCCAAGGATTGGCCGGCCGACAATATCCGCGCACTCGGCTCCGAATACACGTCGACGGCGTGGGACGATCGGCTGTCACCCGGCTGGGGTGATTTCGTTTTCGAGGCATTCACTGATGTTCGCGCCAGCGGAGTCTTCTGACCTTGAGGGACATCGCGCGGCTGTGTCTTGCGGCTGCTTTGCTGCTGGCCGTGGAGGTCTATCTTGGTGGACCCACGCTGCCTACGAGTTCCGCCAGGGCACCGGACGAGACGACGAGCGTGCAGTTGAGCCTTGGGGGAGTGACCGCGGTCGTTCGGATTCCTCAGGGATGGATCTCCCAGGCGATGTCTGGCGGCATCCTCGTCCAGCCGTCCGATCACACCAGCCTGCGAAGTCCGCCAAGAATGGAAATCGTGCTGGGGCCGGAGGCCTCGCCGACAGGTCCATGGCCTGAGCGACGCGACATCGACGGTCAGCCCGCATATTTCAGAGTCCTCCGAAGCGAAGGTGGCTCAGGCGGAGAGATGAACGAGCTGTTGGCGTGGAAACGCTGCGGAAGCGGCCACCTCATGGTGCGCTATACGATACAGTCCGAATGGACGCTTGGGAGTACCGACCTTCGAGCTCCATGGGGTGTGCTCGAAAGCGCCGCTTGCCGATCAACGCCATAGTGAGTCTTGCCTAGTACCCCCCCCTTTTCCGAGCCCGTCCTCGCCGGTTAGGGCAACTAGCCCAAGGTGTGGATGCTAAGCCTTCGTAGCGGCGACTTGATTCACACCTTCTGGGCTTCCGGTGCGGGCTGGTTGGGGTAGGCAGCGCGGATATCTCATGCGGGCAATGCAGATACAGCAGATCCGTCGCTGCGCTGCCGGGGCCACGGACGGCCCCGAGGATGACGGGAGCGCTTGGTCGGCTGTTCGATGTCTGCTACCGCTCGTGCCGACATCCAGGCTGGAGTGCGGCGATGAGCGAGGAACGGGTGGTCTCGGTCGAGAGGCGCACCGCCTTCAAGGGCTATTTCGAGATCGGCGAGTATCGCTTCCGCCACACGCTGTTCGGCGGCGGCGTCGGACCCGAGGTCAAGCGCGAGATCTTCGAGCGCGGCCATGCCGCCACCGTGCTGCCCTACGATCCGGCGCGCGACGCCGTGGTGCTGATCCGCCAGTTCCGGCCTGGCGCGCATGTCGCGGGCCATCACGCCTGGATCTGGGAGATCGTCGCCGGCATCATCGACCCGGGCGAGACGACGGAGACCGTCGCACGGCGCGAGGCGCGCGAGGAGGCCGACCTCGACATCCTCGAGCTGATGCCGATGCACAGCTATCTCTCGAGCCCCGGCGGCACGTCGGAGACGGTGACGCAGTATTTGGGCCGCGTCGATTCGAGCAAAGCCGGCGGCGTGCACGGCCTCGCCACCGAGGGCGAGGATATCCTGGTGCGCGTCTTCAGCCTCGACGAGGCGCGCGCGATGCTCGAGCGCGGCGAGATCGCCAGCGCCAGCGGGTTAGCCTCGATGCTGTGGCTCCTGCTCAACCGCGACAAGGTACGCGAGCGCTGGCGATGAGCGGCCGCGTCATCGTCGCCGGCAGCCTCAACATGGACCTGATCGCCGAGGCGCCGTCCTTGCCGCGCGCCGGCGAGACCGTCATGGGTACGGCCTTTCACACATTGCCGGGCGGCAAGGGCCTCAACCAGGCGGTGGCGGCTGCGCGTCTGGGCTCGGCCGTGTCGATGATCGGCTGCGTCGGCCGCGACGCCTTCGGCGCGCGCTTGCTCGAGGTTCTCCGAACCGACGCCGTCGATGCCTCAGGCGTGCGACAGACCGCCGATGCACCCACCGGCATCGCCCAGATCGTCGTCAGCCAGGGCGAGAACTGCATTGTCGTCGTGCCCGGCGCCAATATGAAGCTGACCGATGACGATGGGGCGTCGATCGCCATCGCCAGCAGCGATGTCGTCGTCGCCCAGCTCGAGACGCCGATGGCGGTCACCGAGCGACTCTTCGCGCGTGCCGGCGATGCCACGACCATCCTCAACGCCGCGCCGGCGGCCTCCGTCCCCGACAGCCTGCTGGCGCTGACCGATCTGCTGGTGGTCAACGAGACCGAGCTCGCGACCCTGTCGGGCGCGACGCTGCACGACGACAGCGCGCTCGCCGATATCGTGACGGCGGCGCGGTCGCTGCAACGCTCCTGCAAGGCGGTGATCGTCACGCTCGGCCGGCGCGGCGCTGTGCTGGTCGACGGTGATCGACCGCCGCACGCCATCGACGGCCACGCCGTCACCGCCATCGACAGCACCGGCGCCGGCGATTGCTTCGTCGGCGCCTATGCCGCGGCGTTGGCGACCAAGCGGCCCGGCTCGCCGCTCGCTTTCGCCAACGCCGCCGCCGCGCTCGCGGTCACGAAGCGCGGCGCGGCGCCATCGATGCCGCGTAGGGCCGAAGTCGAGGCGCTCATGCGGGCATGAGGTTGTTCGGGTTGCCCGGCCGTGGCGCCTGGCGCTAGGGTCCGGCCAACTTCCCCTCCGCTTGGGCTCATCGATCATGGACGTCCGCTCCGGCTTCATCGACAGCATCGGCAACACGCCGCTGATTCGCCTCAAGGCCGCCTCCGAGGCGACCGGCTGCGAGATCTATGGCAAGGCCGAGTTCCTCAACCCCGGCGGCTCGGTGAAGGATCGCGCGGCGTTGGCGATCGTCGAGGATGCCGAGAAGCGCGGGCAGCTGCGGCCGGGCGGCGTGATCGTCGAGGGTACGGCTGGCAATACGGGTATCGGCCTGGCGCTGGTGGGCAACGCCAAGGGCTATCGCACCGTGATCGTGATGCCCGAGACGCAGAGCCAGGAAAAGAAGGACATGCTGAGGCTGTGCGGCGCCGACCTGCGCCTGGTGCCGGCGCTGCCCTACGCCAATCCCGGCAACTACGTGCGTTATTCGGGCCGCCTCGCCGAGGAGCTGGCGAAGTCCGAGCCCAACGGCGCGATCTGGGCCAACCAGTTCGACAACGTCGCCAATCGCGACGGCCACTACCGGACGACGGGTCCCGAGATCTGGAAGCAGACCGACGGCAAGGTCGACGGCTTCACCTGCGCCGTGGGCAGCGGCGGCACCTTGGGCGGCGTGTCCCTGGCCTTGAAGGAGCGCAACCCCGCCATCAAGATCGCGCTCGCCGATCCAATGGGCGCGGCGCTCTACAGCTGGTACACGCGCGGCGAGTTGAAGGCCGAGGGCAGCTCGATCACCGAAGGCATCGGCCAGGGCCGCATCACCGCCAATCTCCAGGGCGTCGCCGTCGACATGGCCTTCCAGATCAAGGACGAGGACGCGCTGCCGCTGATTTTCGACCTGCTGCAGCACGAGGGTTTGTGTTTGGGCAGCTCCTCTGCGATCAACATCGCCGGCGCGATTCAATTGGCCAAGGCGATGGGCCCGGGCAAGACCATCGTCACCATCCTCTGCGACGGCGGCCAGCGCTATCAAAGCAAGCTGTTCAACCCCGCCTTCCTGCGCGAGAAGAACCTGCCCGTGCCAAAGTGGCTGGCGTGACGGTTTTCCTTCCTTCTCCCAGCAATCCCCCGACGCGATAGCATGACAACGAACCCATTTCGCATCCCCTGAGGGTGCGCTATGCGTTGGGCATGACCGAAGAACTCTTCCGCCAGGATTCGTATCTCAAGAGCTGCGAGGCGACCGTCGTCGGCGTCGACGGCAACGGCGTGCGCCTGGATCGCACCGTGTTCTATCCCATGGGCGGCGGCCAGCCGGGTGACACCGGCACCCTGACCTTCGCCGATGGCCGCGTCGCCAAGGTCGTCGATTCGGCCAAGGGCGACGGCGTGGTGCACGTTCTGCCGCCCGATGCGCCGCGCCCCGCCGTCGGCGACAAGGTCACGGCCACGCTGGACTGGGATCGCAGGTACCGCCATATGCGCATGCACACCGCGCTGCATGTGATGTCGGCGGTGATCAAGGGCAACGTCACCGGTGGGCAGGTCAACGCCGACAAGAGCCGGCTCGACTTCAATCTCGACGGCGACGTGCCGACCAAGGAGTTCGTTACCGAGGAGATGGCCAAGCTGATCGGGCTCGATCGCCCCGTCGCGGCGCAGTGGATCACCGACGAGGAGTTGGCCGCGCGGCCCGAGCTGGTGAAGACCATGAGCGTGCGGCCGCCGTCCGGCGCCGGCAAGGTGCGCCTGCTGTCGATCGAAGGCATCGACCTGCAGGCCTGCGGCGGCACGCACGTGGCGCGCACGTCCGAGATCGGCCGTGTCGAATGCGTGAAGGTCGAGAACAAGGGCAAGATGAACCGCCGGTTCATCGTACAGCTCGTCGATTGATTCCCTCTCCCCTCAGGCGACGACCTTCGGTCGCGCCGACGCGGGGAGAGAGAGAAAGAACACCAGAGGAAACCTCCATGTCCTACGCGCGACCCGACGCCCTCGTCAGTACCGAGTGGCTGGCCGCCCATCTCGACGCGCCCGATGTGCGGGTGGTCGACGGCTCGTTCTACTTGCCGGCGCAGAAGCGAGACTCGAAGGCCGAGTACGCGGCACGTCACATCCCCGGCGCGGTGTTCTTCGACATCGACGACATTTCCGACAGCGACAATCCGCTGCCGCACATGATGCCCGCGCCGGAGAAGTTCAGTTCCCGCGTGCGCAAGCTCGGGCTGGGCGACGGCAACCGCATCGTCGTCTACGACGGCAGCCCGATGATGGGCGCGACGCGCGTGTGGTGGATGTTCCGCGCCTTCGGACACAAGGACGTCGCCGTGCTCGATGGCGGCCTGCCCAAGTGGATCGCCGAGGGACGGCCGGTTACCGACGATCCGCCCCAGCCGCGCGAGCGGCATTTCACCGCCCGCCTCGACAGCACCTTGATCCGCGACGTCGGCCAGGTGAGCCGGCTGATCGACAGCAAGGCCGAGCAGATCGTCGATGCGCGCGCCACCCCGCGCTTCCGCGGCGAAGCGCCCGAGCCGCGTCCCAATTTGCGGATGGGCCACATGCCGGGCGCGCTCAACATGCCCTATACCGAGCTGATCGACTCCAGGACCGGCACCATGCTGCCCGACGCCGAACTCAAGGCGAAGCTCGCCGCCGCCGGCATCGATCCGGCGAAGAAGGTGACGGCGAGCTGCGGCTCCGGTGTCAGCGCCTGCGTCGTCGCGCTCGCGCTCTATCTCACCGGCGCGAAGGAAGCGGCGATCTACGACGGCTCGTGGGCCGAATGGGGCTCGCGCCAAGACACGCCGATCGTCACGGGTGCATGAGCGAGGGCGCTTGAGAGCATGGGCCATCACCCACCGCCGCGCGCCGACGGCAAGCTGCCGACGACGCTGACCTTCCTCGAGATGCTTGCGCCGCCCGCGCGGCCGGCGGCCGCCGAGCGGCCGGCGCCGAACGCCGAATTGCGCCTGGTGCGACCGCCGGATCTCGCGCTCAACCGATATCTCTACGACGCGGTCGGCCGCACCTGGCTGTGGTACGAGCGCAAGCTGAAGCCCGACGAAGAGGTCCTCGCCTATCTCGCCGACCCCAAGGTCGAGATGTGGGCGCTCTACGAGGGCGACACCGTCGCCGGCTACGCCGAGCTCGATTCGCGGCAATGGCCCGATGTCGAATTGGCGTATTTCGGCCTGCTGCCGGTGAGCATCGGCAAGGGCTACGGCCCGTGGATGCTCGACCGTCTCGCCGACATGGTCTGGGCGCGCGGACCGAAACGCTACTGGGTCTACACCAACCTGCTCGACCACCCCAAGGCACTCGACCGCTACGTCCGCTCGGGCTTCACGATCTACAAGCGCATGGACACGCTGTACGACGATCCGCGCGTGCTGTGGCCCGACGAGTATCCACCCGACGCCCAGCCGCGCATCGCGTAGAGCATCGCATCTGACTCCCTCTCCCCGCAGGCGGGGAGAGGGAGGACGTTCAGCCGTTGTAAAACGGCCGCCCCTCGTTCCTCAGCCACAACCGCACCAGCAGGCGCTTGCGGTCGGCTTCGGGCCAGTCCTCGAAGCCGGTGCGGCGATGGCCGATGCGGCGGTTGTCGAGAAACTGCATCTCGCCGGGCTTGAAGTGGAAATCGACGCCCATGCCGGGCGCGTTCATCACGTCTTCCAGCACAGCCATGGCCGCGGCGCCGTCGGCGTCGAGTTCGGCGCCGGCGAGCTTGTAACCATTGACCACCTGGAAGCGTGACAGCCGCGCGCGCAGCCGGCCGGCGTGATCCTCGAACATCGCGTGCCACGTCGTCATGACGTCGCCGGGCGCGTGCTCTCGCTGGCGGTCGAAGTGGAACGGCTGGTAGAGCCGCGGCAGCAGATTGCCGTGACGCCGGCGCAGCTCGTTGTGCGCGGCGGCGAAGCTCACGATGTGGCTGACGCCGCCCGACCTCGCGGTCCGCACGCACAGCAGTCCGACATAGGCCGGCGAGCAATTGTTGTAGCTGTTGTCGGTGTGGAAGTTCTGCTCGGCGTTGGTCTGGTCGGGGCGCACGCCGTTTCCCGGCGGCCGGCCGGTGTCGTGTACGTCGTAAATCATCGTGCCGTCCCATTTCTGGGCGACCGGCCGGGCGATCATCGAGCCCAGCAGCCAGTAGATCGCGCGCGCCGTATCGGGAGCCAGCCGCTCCATCGGCAGGCGATCGAGGATGACGAAGCCGCGCCCCTCTTCCAGCTCGCGTGCGACGCGCGCCATCAACGCAGACAGACGCGGCAGGTCGAAATCGCCCGGCCTCAACGCGGCCAGCGGCAGCGGATTGTCCGCGAGCTCGGCGGCGAGCGCGTCGAGCTCGGCCAGGGCATCGGCCTCGATGCGGATGCGCCCCGGGTCGGGGCCCAGCTCGGCGCCGCGCCAGGCGATCGGGCCGGTGATGTCGCGCTCAATCATGACCACCATGTTGGGATACAAGATCGGCGCGGACAACATGGCGCTGCGATTGGCCGCCATGCGATAGTCCGCCTCAGGTAACAGAAAGCCGCGGGAGCCATGAGCAAGAAGGGCAAGTTCAGCAAGCCGGATACGATCCTCGCCGTCGCCGGGCGCGACCCTGACAACAACTTCGGCATCGTCAATCCGCCAGTCTACCACGCCTCGACCATCCTCTTTCCCACGGTCGAGAAGCTCAATCACCGCGTGCCCTTCGAGGGCGTCAGCTACGGCCGCAACGGCACGCCGACGCAGTTCGCGCTGGAGGAGGCCTTCGCCGAGCTGGAGGGCGCCCATCGCTGCGTCGCCGTGCAGTCCGGTCTGGCCGCCGTGACTGGCGGCATCACCGGCTTCCTCAAGGCGGGCGACCACATGCTGGTCACCGACAGCGCCTACGGCCCGACGCGCAAGTACGCCAACACCTTCTTGCAGCGCTTCGGCGTCGAGACCACCTACTACGATCCGCTGATCGGCGCCGGCATCGCCAACCTGATGCGACCCAACACCAAGGTGGTGTTTGTCGAGTCGCCGGGCTCGCAGACCTTCGAGGTGCAGGACATCCCGGCGATCGCCGCGGTCGCGCACAAATCGGGCGCCACCGTCGTGATGGACAACACCTGGGCCACGCCGTTGTTCTTCCGCCCGTTCGACAAGGGCGTCGACGTCGTCGTGCACGCCGCCACCAAGTACGTCGTCGGCCACTCCGACGCCATGCTCGGGCTGATCAACTGCCGCGACCGCGCGACCTTCGAGACGGTGAAGAACACCTGCATGACGTTGGGCTTCCACGCCGCTCCTGATGACGTCTATCTCTGCCTGCGGGGCTTGCGCTCGATGGGCGTGCGTCTGCGCCAGCACGAGAAGAGCGGGCTGGACATCGCGCGCTGGCTCAAGACGCGGCCCGAGGTTGACAAGGTGCTGCACCCCGCTCTGCCCGACTGCCCGGGCCACGCCCACTTCAAGCGCGACTTCCGGGGCTCCTCCGGCCTGTTCGCCTTCACGCTCAAAGGTGAGTGGAGCGACGAGGCCGAGGCGCGCATGCTCGACGGCCTGGGCATCTTCGGCATGGGCTATAGCTGGGGCGGCTATGAGAGCCTGATGATCCCCGCTCATCCCGGCCAGTTCCGCACCGCCGTGCCGTGGAACGAGCGCACGCGCATCTACCGCGTCCATATCGGGCTGGAGGATGTCGAGGATCTGCGCCAGGACCTCGCCGACGGCCTCGATCGATTGAAGGCCAACGCCTGATGGCACTCGCGATCCGGATCGTCCGCGAAACGCCCGATCAGCCCGACGTGCGCGCCGAGCTAAAGGTGTTCGACGACTGGTATCACGCCACCTACCCGGCCGAGAGCATCCATACCCTCGCGCTGACCGAGCTGATGGCGCCCAACGTCACGTTCTTCGCGGCGCGCGACCGGGACGGCCAGTTGCTGGGTTTCGGCGCGCTCGTCGAATGCGGCGACTACGCCGAGATCAAGCGCATGTATGTCAGCCAAGCAGCGCGCGGCATGAAGGTCAGCCGGCGCATCCTCGAACGCCTGGAGGCGCACGCGATATCGCGCGGCTTCAAGGTGATCCGGCTGGAGACCGGCCCGTTGCAACCCGAGGCGCTAGGCCTCTACCGCACGCACGGCTACCAGTCGATCCCGCACTACGGCGACTATGATCCCAACGATCCCAACAGCCTGTGCTTCGAGAAGCGGTTGGGCGACCAATGACTACCTTCCCCCGCCAGCGGGGCAAGGCAGGTCAGCCCGTCAACCCGCCCGGCAGCTCGCGCAGGTGCCGGCGATTTCGAGCGTGGTGTGGCGTGCGGTGAAGCCGTGGGCCTCGGCCGCGCGGGCGATGGAGGCGTCGAGGCGCGCGTCGTCGAGTTCTTCGGCGTTGCCGCACTGCTTGCAGATCAGAAAGTAGCCGCGATGGCTCTCGCCGGGATGAGCGCAGCCGACGAAGGCGTTGAGCGATTCGATGCGATGCACCAGCTCGTGCTCGAGCAGAAAGTCGAGGGCGCGGTAGACCGTTGGTGGCGCCGAGCCGAGGCCTTCGCTGCGCAGGATCTCCAGGATGGCGTAGGCGCCGACAGGCTTGTGGCTAGCCCACACCAGCTCGTAGACGCGCCGCCGCAGGTCGGTGAAGCGTATACCGCGCTTGGCACACACACGATCGGCGACCGAGAGCGCATCGGCGACACATTGGCGATGGTCGTGCGCGGGGTCGGCCGGCGCCGGGTGGCCGCCGCGATGCGTGCGGGCGTGCGCCATGGGCTAGCGCGCGGCGCCCTTCGGCGGCTGGAGCCGCAGGCGGCAGCCGCAGACCGGGCAGCCGACGACCGTATCAGAGGCGCGATCGAGCCTGCCGCCGCTCTCGAGCTTGCGCTGCAGATCGTCGAGCAACTGCTGATGATAGCTGACCGGCCCACAAGCCTGATGGTAGAGGGCCTGAATGTCGGGATCGGCCTCGACCAGGCTGATCGCCCCGGCGCGGCGCGCCGTGAAGGCCACGCCCGCGGCCGCGAGCAACGCGCCGCCAGCCCAGATCAGCGCCTGCCGCCGGCCGCCATCGATCACTTCCGTCCGCGCCGCGGCGTCCTTGGTCCTGTTCCGCATCGCCGGCTCCCGCATTGAGTTCCGTCCGCATCGCGACTATACGCGCCGCTGGCCCGGACAGCCAAGCCCGGCACGGAGGCATTATCATGGCGGTCACACCAGCCATCTACCCTCAGGCCGCCATCGCGGAGGCCCTGGCGGCGATCCGGTTCGACGCCCAGGGCCTGGTCGCCTGCGTAGCCCAGCAGCACGACACCGGCGAGGTGCTCATGATGGCCTGGATGAACCGCGACTCGGTGGCCGAGACCCTGAGCACCGGCCGCGTCTGCTACTGGTCGCGCTCGCGCGGCAAGCTGTGGCGCAAGGGCGAGGAATCCGGCCACGTTCAAACCCTGGTTGACCTGCGCATCGACTGCGACGGCGACACGCTGCTGGCGCTAGTCGAGCAGCAGGGTGTCGCCTGCCACACCGGCCGCCACAACTGCTTCTTCCGCGCCCTGCGCGAGGAGAAACTGACCGAGATCGCGCCCGTGCTCGTGCCACCGCAGGAGATGTACGGCCCGGGCTGACGCGCCGGGCGCTCTCGGGTATAGTGCGCGGCAATGAAGGAACCCCTCTCGACGCCGCGCCGGCGTCTGGTGCTGGTCGCGATGCTGGCCAGCCCCCTCGGCGCCTGCACGATGCCGGAATGGCTGGCCCTCGGTCAGTCGAGCACGCGCGTTGCCAACCGCGCCGAGCGCTTGATCCGTATGGTCAACCGCGAGGGCACCGACAAGATGTTCGCGCCCGACGCGCTCAGCGTCATGGGCCTCAACAACGGCACGCGAGACATTCCGGTGAAGCAGCTGGCAATGGATGATCCCAGCGGCCGGCATGTCGTCAGCGTCACCAATATCCGCGGCCGCGCCGAGGTGATCTTCCACCGTCGCCAGGGCGATCTGCTGGTCTTCCACCTCGCCAACTCGGCGCTGAACCGTGTCGGCAGCGCGACCTATCCCCGCAATGCCAGGCCGGCGCGCATGAACGAGGGCGCCGGCGAGATGGACTACCAGAATCAGCTCGCCTTCTGGATGGAGCGCACCCCCGGGCGATGACGGCCCGGCGACTGGAGCGTATGCTCATACCGCGCTCTTGAACGGGAGGCCGTCATGCGCGTGCACATCGCCGCAGCCTTGTTGCTTGCGATCGTCGGCTGCCAGCCCGCGCCAACGCCCAGCCGCGATGTCGCCTATTGCGAGGAGCTGTTCGCGATCCACGAGCGCTATCTGTTGCCGCGCGGTTTCGACGGCAACGACCGGCGCGATCCAAGGGCCGACCTGGCCGTCGATCTGTGCCGACGCGGCCGCACCCAGGAAGGCATCCCGATCCTCGAGGACAGGCTGCGACGGGCTCGCTGGCCGTTGCCCGAGCGTTAGAGAGTCACGGCGAGCCGTTAGCGCACCGGCCCGAGCGGCCGCAGCTTCACGCCCTTGCGCAGTTGCTGATACGGGTACTCGACCGGGTCGGTGATGTGCGCGCCGGGTGATTGCACGACCAGGATGGTCTCGGCGATCGGCTGGAAGTCGGCGCGGAAATGCACCGTCGACTTCAGGCCGAGGATCGGCGTCTTGCCCGGCTCGACGCCGACATGGCGGAACATCTCCTGGTCCGCGGCCTGCACGCGCTTGCAGGCGAGCACGACGGAGACGCCGCTCTCCTCGTGAGTCAGCAACGCCATCGGGCCGATCTGGAACTTGGCGCCGCCGTAGAACGGGCCGGTGCCGGTGAAGACGCCGTTGCCCAGCTTCATCACGCGCCAATCGGCCTCGACCGGCGTCTCGCCAGCGTAGCCGACCACCGCGCCGATACCACGACGTAGGATGTTGCCCTCGCCGGTCGCCACCGCCGCCTCGGCCGAGGGCGGATCGACCAGCATGCCGATCACCGCGCCCTTCGCCTTGGCCTTCATCAGCGCGCGCAGGAGACCGACCGTATCAGACGTGCCGCCGGCGCCGGGGTTGTCCTGCACGTCGGCCAGCACGATCGGCTTGCTCGCGCCCTTCGACAGCTTGATCGCCTCGATCGCCGCCTCGTCGGGCGACCAGAGCTTGCCGGCGAACGCCGCCTCCTTGGCGCGGATGGCGTCCGCCAGTCGATCGGCGGCCGCTTCCGCCGCCGCCTTGTCGTGGCCATAGACGACCAGCGCCGGGCCGCATTGCGCGATATCGGCCGGCGGGAAGCCGGGCGTGTGCGTGACGCTGACGATGCCCTGGTTGTGCGAGCCGCCGGGCGCGCCCTTGCCGCCGGTCTCGATCTCGTCGAGCAGGTCGAACAGGCCCTTGGCCGGCTCGAGATAGGTGCACTGCCAGACCAGCGGGATGAGGAAGTCGACCTGGCGATAAGCCTTGTACAGCGGCCTGCCGTCCTTCAGCAGGCGATCGAGCAGCTCGGCCGCGCGCCGGCCGGTGGCGGCCATGTCGACATGCGGATAGGTGCGGTAGCCGATCATCGCCGTCGAATGGCGTACCATCTCGGCGGTCATGTTGGTGTGGTAGTCGAGGCTGGCGATCAGTGGGATGGTGTCTCCGACCACGCCGCGCATGCGGCGCATCAGCTCGCCCTCGCCATCCTCGTGATGCTCCGCGACCATGGCGCCATGCAGGTCGAGATAGACCGCGTCGAACGGCCCGAGCTTCTTCAGATCCTCGACCAGCCAGCCCGCGACCTTCTCGTAGGCGTCCCGGGTGACATAGGAGCTGGGCGGTGCCGAGCACCAACTGAGCGGCACGACCTCGTGGCCACGCTCCTTGAGCGCGGCGACGGCGCCGGCGATGGGAATGTTGAAGCCCTCGACGGCGGCGATCAGCGCGGGACCGCGGACGAAGGGCGGCCAGGCGTCGGCGCGCTCGAACTCTTCCCAGGTCGCCTTCTGCGGCGCGAACGTGTTCGTCTCATGCTGGAAACCACCGACCGCGATGCGCGCCATGACTCGACCCCCGACCATCCCTTGGCGGCCGGGACGTTAGCAAACCCGATCGGTCTATTGATAGCGGACGGCAACCCGGTCGTTGGCGATGGAATCGGGCTTCATGTTGATGGCGGTAATGGTCGAGACGCTGATGAAGCAGAGGATGGCCAGAGCCAAGCCGTATTCGACCCCATAACGCTGGCGGCGCGGGACAGGCCGGTCAGCAGGCGATGCCTCCTCCCAGGGACGCGCCGGTCGAGCGATCTTCATATTCCTCTCCGCGTTCAGCGTGTTCACTCGCGCCGGCCCACCGCAGGGTCTCGAATGGGGATTCCGGTCGGCACGCTGCGACCAATTCTGATAAATGACTTTATAAACTTCGCTTATAATATTGTTTTTACAACAAATAGTCAACGCACAGAATGTGAAGCAGATCCCTCTTCACATCCCGGTTCATGCGACCGATAGTGCGGCTGACGGACGACGAAGCGCCGGCGATCTCCCACGACGGAGGGCAGACATGCGCGCGATGTCAGGTTTCTTGGCGCTGGCCGCGATCTGCCTGCTGGCCGGTGCCTGCGCGCCGACCATGCGTTGGGACAGGCCGGATGCGAACGCTGAAACGGTGCAGGCCGACCAGCTCGACTGCCGCAGGGCGGCGGCCAGCGAGGCCTTCCGCAGCTACGCCTTCCATTCGGGCTTCGGCATCATGGGCGCACCGTACTGGGGCTATCGCCATCGGCCCGACTATTTCATGTGGCGCCAGCGGCTCGAGACCGAACGCGCCTTCTACGAGTTACGCCTGGCCAATTTCTGCATGCGCAACAAGGGCTATACCCAGGTGCCGGTCAACGAGCAGGCGCCCACTCGATAGGACAATCCAGCCCTTGTCATGAAGCCGTCACCCTGCGCCTTTACCCGGCGCTTGGAGGTATCGTGATGGCGGCGTCCCTGAAGCTTGCCGGTGTGCGTGCGCTGGTCGATGGCGCGTTGACCGAGCCGACGACGATCGACACAGAGGATGGTTCGATCGCCGCGATCGGCCGCGACGGAGAGGCGCGCCGCGAGATCCGCGCCGACGGATTGCTCGCCCTGCCAGGCGTCGTCGATCTGCACGGCGACGCCTTCGAACGCCAGATGATGCCCCGGCCTGGCGTGTTTTTCCGCGAGGATCTGGCGCTGCTCGACACCGACCGGCAACTCGTCGCCAATGGCGTGACCACCGCCTATCACGGGCTGACCTGGTCTTGGGAACCGGGCCTGCGCGGCGGCGAGCGCGCGCACGCCATCGCCGACACGCTCGATCGCCTGCGCCCGCGACTCGCCTGCGACACGCGCCTGCATCTGCGCTGGGAGACCTACAATCTCGACGCGGTGCCCGCGGTGCTCGACTGGCTGGCGAAGGGCCGCGTCCACCTGCTGGCTTTCAACGACCACACGCCGGCGATGCTGCGGCGCGCCGAGGATCCGGTCGCCGTCCTGAAATACGTCGAGCGCGCCGGCGTGCCGGTGGCGCAATTCAAGGCGCTGCTGCGCGACGTGGGCGCGCGCGCCGTCGAGGTGCCTGGCGCGATCGCCACCCTCGCCGCCGCCGCGCGCGAGCACGCCATCCCGCTGGCGAGCCACGACGACAAGTCGCCGGAGATGACGCGCGAATTCCAGGCGTTGGGCTGCAGGCTGTGCGAGTTCCCGCTGACCGAGGACACCGCGCGCACCGGCCGCGAGGGCGACGGCCACGTGCTCATGGGCGCGCCCAATGTCGTGCGCGGCGGCAGCCACCTCAACCTGGTCTCGGCTGCGCACATGGTGCGCGCCGGGCTGTGCGACGTGCTGACCTCGGACTACTACTACGCCGCCCTGCCCCGCGCGCCGTTCCAGCTCGCGCGCGAGGATGGGTGCGACGTTGCCAGGTACTGGCCGCTGGTCTCGACCAACCCGGCGCGCGCCGCCGGTCTCCATGATCGAGGCGAGATCGCGGCCGGCCAGCGCGCGGACATCGTGCTGGTAGAGGCCAGCGACAGCCCGTTTGTTGTGGCAACGATCGTCGCTGGCCAGCTCGTGCATCACGACCGGCGCCACGAGGCGCGCTGAGTGCCGCCGCGATCGAACCCACCAAAGGCTATAGCTATCGGTTCGTTGCCGGCCGCGGACTCGTGGAGCAAACGCTAGGGCTGTACACTATAACATCTGAGTGTTATTGCGACTAACTCGCACTATCGTTAAGTTACGACATGACCGCGCCTGCAGCGCCCTCGACCTTCAAGATATTTCGCTTCGCCGGCGTGGCAGCCGTGGGAAGCGTCTTGCCGATGCTCGCGCACGGACAGGACGTCGTGCGGGTGCCGACGCTGCCCGCGGCGCATCTGCCGAGCAACCTCTCCCCCTGGGGCATGTTCCTCGGCGCTGATCCAGTCGTGAAGGCGGTGATGATCGGGCTGGCCTTCGCCTCGGTCGTGACGTGGACGGTGTGGCTCGCCAAGTCGATCGAACTGATGCGGGCCAAACGCGCGGCCGCATCGGGCTTGCGTCGCCTGGCCACGGCCCCGTCGCTGCCCGAGGCGCAGCTCGCGCTGGGCGCCGACCGCGGCGTGGTCGCGTCCCTGCTACGGGCCGCCACCGAGGAGGTCCGCCTGTCCGCCGACCTGCCGGTCTCCGGCATCAAGCAGCGCATTGCCGGCCGCCTCGAGCGCATCGAAGCCGCCGCGGGCCGCGCCATGGCGCGCGGCACCGGCCTGCTCGCCACCATTGGCTCGACCGCGCCGTTCGTCGGCCTGTTCGGCACGGTGTGGGGCATCATGAACAGCTTCGTCGGTATCTCGAAGGCGCAGACCACCAGCCTCGCCGTGGTCGCGCCGGGTATCGCCGAGGCGCTGCTCGCCACCGCCATCGGCCTCGTCGCCGCGATCCCGGCGGTGGTGATCTACAACGTCTTCGCACGCGCCATTGGCGGCTATCGCGCGCTGCTGGGCGATGCCTCTGCCGAGGTGCTGCGCATCGCCGGCCGCGACCTCGATCGCCAACACCCGCGCCTCGCCGACGCAGCGGAGTGAGCCATGGCGGCGAAGCTCGACGACGGCGACGACCTCAACGAGACCCACGAGATCAACGTCACGCCCTTCATCGACGTGATGCTCGTGCTGCTGATCATCTTCATGGTCGCCGCACCGCTGGCCACGGTCGACGTGCCGGTCGATCTGCCGGTGTCGACCGCGGCGCGCACGCCGCGTCCCGCCGAGCCGCTGTTCCTGACGCTGAAGGAAGACCTCTCGGTGATCGTCGGCGAGAAGGCGGTGCCGCGCGCCGGTCTCGCGCAAGCGCTCGACGCCGCCACCGGTCAGGATCGGGAGCAGCGCGTCTTCGTACGCGCCGCGCGCACGATCGACTACGGCCAGCTCACCGAACTGATGAACGATCTACGCAAGGCGGGTTACCTGAAGATCGCGCTGGTCGGCCTCGAAGGCGAGGCGAAGTGACGGCAGCGCGGCCACCCGACGATCGTGACGGCGCATGGCGTGGCCTGGCGCGCTGGGGCGCGAGCCTGATCGTGGTGCTGCTGGCGCACGGTGCTATCGCCGCCGGATTAATGACGTGGCCGCGGAGCGAGGATCAGGGCGCGCCGCCATCTTCGCCGATCCTGATCAATCTGGCGCCAGCGGCCACACCCATCGCGTCGACCGAGGATGTCTCGAAACTGATTCCCGAAACCGAGCCGCCGGAGCCACCGACGGCGGTGCGCAATCCCGTGCTCGACATGCTGGCGACGCCGGAGTCGCCGCCCGAGGTGAAGATCGAGATCGCGATCGAGATCCCGCCGCCCGAGCCGCCGCCGCCGGTCGACCTCAAGTCGCCGCCGCCCAAGGTCGCGCAGCCCCCGCCGCCGAAGCCGCCGGAGAAGGTGGCGGCCAAGCGCGCCGAACCGTCGCGCGCGCCACCCAGTGCCGCGCCTGTGGCGGCGGCGGCAGGGTCGCCCTCACCCGCGCCGCCGGCCGCAGCGGCGCAAGCCAGTCCGCAGGCTGTGGCCTCGTGGCGCAGCAGCTTGCTGGCGCATCTCGCGCGCCACAGGCGCTATCCCGGCGCGGCGCAGAGTCGGGGCGACGAAGGCGTGGTCTATCTGCGTTTCACCATGACACGTCAGGGCGCGGTTCTGGCGCAGAGTATCGAGAGACCGTCGGGCCACGAACTCCTCGACCGCGAAGCCGCGGACCTTGTACGCCGCGCGCAGCCGCTACCGTCGCCGCCCGCCGACCTGCCGGGCGACCGATTCGAGTTCGTCATGCCGATCCAGTTCCGTTTGCGTTGAGCGTTCGCGACAACACGCGGGGCGGATTGTCGATCCGACAGTGAACTACCGGATCGACGCCCGCGCCAACGGCGCGGTGCCGGCGTAGTCGCGCAGCAGATCGCTGAACAGCGCGTGGAAGCGCGCGAGGTCGGCGCCACGCAGCGAGTCGCGCGCCGACGCCGCATGGCTCATCGGGTCGACCGCTTCGCCATTGACCACCACCTCGTAGTGTAGATGCGGACCAGTCGACGTACCGGTGTCGCCGGTGAAGCCGATGATATCGCCCTGGGCCACGCGCGCGCCGGGCACGATATGGGGCGCGAAGGACTCGAGATGGGCGTAGGCCGTCGCCAGGCCCGGCGCATGCTCGATCAGCACCCACTTGCCATAGCCGCCATTGGGCTCGGCCGCCTTGACGGTGCCGGCGGCGGCGGCGGGCACCGGCGTACCCGGCGGCAGCGCGTAGTCGACACCGGTATGCATCGCGCTGCCCATGCCAAGGATCGGTCCCTCGCGCTTGCCGAAGGGCGACGATATCAAGGCGGCGGCGGCCGGCGCTTTCAGCGGCGCCTTGCCGACGCTCAGGCCATCGGCGAGCCAGAACCGCTCAGCGCCGCCCTCGGGCCGAAAGCGATGGATCGCCACCGCGCGCCGATCGTGCGACCGGAGCTCGGCCCAGACGATGCGGTCGTCGCCGACGCGACGGCCGGCGGCATCGAAGCGCCGCTCGACCAACGCGGCGAAGCGCGCACCGCCGCGCGCGGCGCCGGCTACATCGATCTCCTGCTCGAAGGCGCGCAACGCTTCGCCGGTCGCCGACGCCGAGACACCGGCGGCTATCAACGAGCCCGACAGCGAGCCGCGCACGACTCCCTGGGCGCGAAAGATATGTGTGGTGACGCCCGCGCCGGGCTCGACGCCGTCCCGGCGCAGCCAATCAATGCCGCGCGCGAGCTGGCCGTGCATGGTCATCATCGGCGCGAGGCTGGCGGTCAGCGCTTCGTAGTCGATATCGGGTGGCGACAGCGGGCCGCCTGTCGCGCCGCCGTCGGTGCGCAGGAAGGCGTGGCTGAGCGGCTCGCCGCGGTGATACAGCGTCGATCGCGGGTCTGAGTCTTCGCGGGTGAGAGGTGGTGCCGGCGCGTCGCGATGTGTGACGAAGCCGTGTTCGCGCAACGCGCCAGGCGCGGTGAACGGCAATTGGGCGGTGGCTTCGCTCGCGCCCTGGGCGAGCGCGAAACCGACGACGATCAGGCGAAAGCGGGTGCGCTTGCCCATTCGTGTCGTGCGCGCGGCGCGAAGTACGCGCTCAGGCGGCTTCCGCCTGGCCGCGAGCTGAGACGACGCCGGCCGCTCCAGTCGCCACGCAGACCCGGTGGCGGCTCATGGGCATCGAGCTGTCGATAGACATAGTGCGCTTTGCGCTGGCCCGGCGATCCATCATGCGCGGCGAAAATTTCCACGCGGTCGCCTGGTTCGACGACCATCAGGATGCCGGGTTCGTACCACAGACCATCGCAGCGAGCGAAAAGGCCCGGCTCAAGGAAGAATGACTTGGGCAAGCCAATTACTCCTTTACAATAAGATTAATCATCCTCCCTATTTTTCTGATTGTAAACAATCATCTTACCAGCGTTATGAGATTTCACGATTCCCGTCAAAGCACTGTTCCGATTTCCGAATTTGTCACTCGGCGTCGCCCGATCGCCCGGAGGCAGTCATCAGGCGCAACAAAAATGGCGCACCCTGTGACTCTAGATCGCCAAAACTAATGCGGTGATCGTCACCCACGGCGCGGCGCCGTTCAGGCGGCGCGGCGACCCAACGGGATTGTGTCGAGGAACGCGGCGATGTCCGCGGCGACTCGGTGCGGCGCTTCCCAATGCGGGCTGTGGCCGATGCCGCGATAGGCCGTCAGCCGCGCGCCGCGGATCGAAGCGACGATCTGCGCCTGCTGCGCGTGCGAGCCGATGCGATCCTTGTCACCCCACAAGATCAGCGTCGGTGCGGTGATCGCCGCGTGACAGGCCGCGTCATCCTCGGCGATCAGCGCGTCGAGCGCCGAGCGCCAGACATGCGCCGGCGCCTTCAGGCTCTCGGCGACGATGGTCTCGAAGAACCACGACGGCACGGGCTGGGCGAGGGTGCCGCGCTGGAACTCACGCGCGAAGACCGGATCGACCGGATCGCTCAGCATGGCGACCCCTTCCCGCAGCGCGGCGATCTCGGCATTGTCCTTCAAGGACGCGAAGGCACCGATGAGGATCAGCGCCAAGGTGCGCTCGGGACACAGCGCGGCGAAACGCTGCGCGACCTGGCTGCTCATCGAGTGGCCGACGATCACCGCCCGATCGATGCCCAGCGCATCCATGAAGTGGGCGACATCGGTGGCGAGCTCGGCCGTGTCGTAGCGTGAGGCCGGCTTGTCCGACTCTCCGTGGCCCCGGTGGGAGACGGCGATCAACCGCAGGCCGACGGGCAGCGTGGCCAGCAGCGGCTGGTAGGATTGGCGCGAATCGGTGTAGCCGTGCAGCAGCAGGATGGGCAGACCCGACGCGTCGCCCCGTTCGAGATAGTCGAGGGCGACACCAGGTTCGACCGCGATCTTTGCCATGTCCAGACTCCATCCAGAGGGTGGCCGGACGATAGGCGGCTGGATGGTCTTGGGCTGTTACTGAGGAAACACTCATCTCTATTTGCATCGGCCCTGGTGTGCACGCACCCCAAGAACGCCCTGCAGGAGATTGATTTCACGCCGCTTTCGCATTTTGTGAGCGCTCGTTTAACAGACTCCCGAACGCACTTGGCGTCTTATAGGCTCGTCAATCGGGGGAGACGAATGCTCGAAGGTCACAATGTTGATGGCGACCTGCAGGAGATCGCGCAGGCGCTGGCGGACTCCGGACGCTGCGAGGATTGCTGGGATATCGAGATGGAATTGCTGGCCCGCGGCCATTCGCCGGCAGTGGCCCGTCGCATTACGGCCGACGACGCAATGCGCGCCAGCCTCGATCAGCGTTGCTCCGACGCGCTGCGCCGCAAGGCATAACACCCTCCCCGCCCAGCCGGCACAGGGCCGGTTAACGAGCGGTGCGCGTGAAGTTCGCGGCATAGCGCAGATGTGGCGCGCCCGGCTGGATTCGAACCAGCGACCTACCGCTTAGAAGGCGGTTGCTCTCATCCCCTGAGCTACGGGCGCCTCAATGGGTCCAGCGGCCGACGCGGTTGAAGGCGAAATTGTCGGCGTAGGCCTTGGGTCTGATGGCGCGCGATTTGGGCTCGTCCACGGTGTACTGCCAGCCCTGCTTCTCGGCGTGCGCCATCGCCTCTTCCTTGCTGGCGAAATACAGCCTGACCTGGCCCATCGTGTCGCGCGAGCTGGTCCAGCCCATCAACGGGTCGATCTCCTTGCGCGAGGGCTCGGTCTCGATGACCCATTCCTTGGTGTTGCCGACGCCCGACTGCATCGCCGTCTTCGCGGGCTTGAAGATCCTGACCAGCATCGACTCCCATCCCCAAAGCGTTGTCGTCCCAGCATCCGGGGCAGCTGGTCGGGGCGGCCGGATTCGAACCGACGGCCTCTTGCGCCCAAGGCAAGCGCTCTACCAGGCTGAGCTACGCCCCGATGCCCCGGACAATTGGGTCCCGGAAACCCTTGAAGGCGCTCGGGTTTTATCAGCGACGGCGCGGCCCCGGAAGGGTTAAGTTGCGCCGTCCCGCGTGAGGTATCGAGGCCACCCATGTTCGACCAGACGCATGAACCGGGCCGCCGCGCGGCGATCAACGTGCTGGGCGGGCCGTTGCGGCCGTGCTCGACCGAGCCGCTGACCGGCTTCTACCGCGACGCCTGCTGCAACACCGGCGACGAGGATCGCGGCCTCCACACCGTCTGCGCCATCATGACCACGGAGTTCCTCGCCTTCTCCCGCTCGGCCGGTAACGATCTGAGCACGCCCCTGCCCGATTACGGCTTCCCCGGCCTGAAGCCGGGCGACCGCTGGTGCCTGTGCGCGGCACGCTGGAAAGAGGCGCTCGAGGCTGGTCAGGCGCCCTACGTGGTGCTGGAATCGACGCACGCCGCGACCCTGCAAATCGTCACCCTGGCCGCCCTGCGACGCTACGCCTGGCAGCCGAATTAGGCGGTCGTGCTCTCAGTCTTTGACGCCGCCCAAACGACGCGCTGAGCGCGGCCGCCTCCGGCGGAATACCCGTTCCATTCCCTTCCGTTCCGTTCCTTTCCCTTCCTTTCCATCCTGTGCGCGACCAGTGCTGGTCATGGACTCATCCGTGACGCGTCGAGCACGCGTGCGCGTTCCGTCGGCGACGACTCAAAAGATCCCGTCGATCTCGCCATCCGGCATCAGCCGGATGCGCTCCGCCGCCGGCACGCGTGGCAGGCCGGGCATGCTCATGATGTCGCCGGCCATGGCGACGACAAAGCCGGCGCCGGCGCTCAGGCGCAGCTCGCGGATCGGCAGCGCGTGACCCGAAGGCGCGCCGCGCATGTCGGGGTCGGCGGAGAAGCTGTACTGCGTCTTGGCGATGCAGACCGGGAGCTTGCCGTAGCCCGCGTCCTCCAGCGCCTTGGCGCGCTTGCGCACGGCCGATGTCGGCGCGATCGAGCCGGCGCGGTAGATCTCCTTCGCGATGGTCTCGATCTTCGACAGCAGCGGCAGCTCATCCCCATAGATCGGCTTGAAGTTGGCGCGGCCCGCCTCGATCACCGCCACCGCCTCGCGCGCCAGCGCCTCGGCACCGGCGCCGCCCTTCGCCCAGTGCTCGCACAGGATCGCGCGCGCGCCCGCCTTGGCGCAGGCGCTCTCGATCAGCGCCAGCTCGGCCGGCGTGTCCGAGGTGAAGCGGTTGATCGCCACCAGCACCGGCAGGCCGAACTTGCCGAGGTTCTCGACGTGACGCAGCAGGTTGGCGATGCCGCGCTCGACGGCGCCGACGTCTTCCGTGCCGAGCTGCTTGGCGTCGGCGCCGCCATGCAGCTTCAGCGCCCGCACCGTGGCGACGACGACCGCGAGGTCAGGCTTGAGTCCGGCGGCGCGGCACTTGATGTCGAGGAACTTCTCGGCGCCGAGATCGGCGCCGAAGCCGGCTTCGGTGACGACATAGTCGGCCAGCCGCAGCGCCGCCGTCGTAGCGATCACCGAGTTGCAGCCATGCGCGATGTTGGCGAAGGGCCCGCCATGCACCAGTACGGGATTGCCTTCGAGCGTCTGCACGACGTTGGGCTTCACCGCCTCCTTCAGGATCGCCGCCATCGCCGATGCGGCCTTCAGGTCGGCGGCGGTGATCGGCTTGCCGTCGCGCGTCTCGGCCACGACGATGCGCGCCAGCCGCGCCTCGAGATCCTGGAGATCGCGCGCCATGCAGAGGATCGCCATCACCTCCGACGCGGTGGTGATGTCGAAGCGGCCCTGGCGCGGGAAGCCGTTGGCGACACCGCCCAGGCTCATGACGAGGTCGCGCAGCGCGCGGTCGTTCATGTCCATCACACGCGGCCAGTGCACGCGGCGCGAATCGATGCCCAGCGCGTTGCCCCAGTAGATGTGGTTGTCGAGCATCGCGGCGAGCAGGTTGTGCGCCGTGGTGATGGCGTGGAAGTCCCCGGTGAAATGCAGGTTTATCTCGGCCATCGGGATCACCTGGGCGTAGCCGCCGCCGGTGGCACCGCCCTTCTGGCCGAAGCACGGCCCCAGCGATGGTTCACGCAAGGCGATGGCCGTTCGCTTGCCGATGCGGTTGAGCGCATCGCCCAGGCCGATGGTCGTGGTCGTCTTGCCCTCACCCGCCGCCGTCGGGTTGATCGCGGTGACCAGGATCAGCTTGCCGCTCTTACGGGTTGCGAGATCGGGCAGCGCCGCGAGATCGAGCTTGGCCTTGGTGCGGCCATAGGGCTCCAGCGCCGCCTCGGGAATGGCGAGCCTGGCGGCGACCTCTGGGATCGCCCGCGGCGTGGCCCGGCGGGCGATCTCGATGTCGGTCAACGTCTCGGCCATGTGCTCCCCCAAGTCTCGTTCGCGCGCGGATGCTAGCGGGCGGAACGGGCGCATGCCAGTTTCCTAGGACCGTCGCCGCCGCGTGCATCAGATCCAATATCCCGTCGGCACGACGATCGAGGCGCTGCCGGAGTGGAAGGATTTCGAGGCCCGCTGTTGACGCCTCATGGAGCCACCCGCTGAAGCGTGTCTTCGAAAAGGATGCGGAGCTGGTGAGGGCGCGCCGCAGAGGAATACCCTCATGGGTTGATTGTTCTTGCTCTATATTCCCGACATCATAGTGCACATGACCTCATCCGAAGAGCCGCCTACCGACGAGCTACCGCGCGTGACCGAGAGCGTTTCCGTTGGCCTGAGGCGGCAGGTTCCACCGCGGGCCGAAGCACCACGGTCCTGGCTTGGCGGCCTGCCGATGATGCCCGAGCATGTCGCGTGGCCGCGATCGATCTCGGCCGAGTATCCGGAGAGAGGCGAGCGCCCCCTGCATTTCGTCGCCCAGATCGCCTGCGCCGACCTTCCGCCGCAACTCTGGGGTGGGCTCGGACCCCGCCACGGATGGCTGCTCCTGTTCATCGATCCGAATCACTTCCCGCCGCTTGGGTCCGATACCCTGCGCGTGCTGCACATCGAATCGCTTGGGCCGGAGCGCGCAGCGCCGGTCGATCTCGGCCCCGTGGACGATGGCAAGCATCGCGGGTCGGACGCCTACGAATATTGCCGCTCACCGGCCGACATCCCGTCGACCTGGCGGCGTTGGCCGGTGGATCTGGTTGCTGCCGCCGACAAAGCGCTCGAGGAAGAAGACGACCCAGCGCGCGACACCCCCTCCGACTCGGAGATGCTCCTGGACGAGGGGCTACCCGTTGCACACGTGGCGCCACGCGATCCGCAGCCTTTTACCTGGCGGGGCGCTCTCTATGTCCTGAACGTCAGCGAACGCCCTCTCGCCGGGTCCCTATCCAGCCTGAAGCTCGACGAGGACTTCGTCTCGCGGCTGCGCAAGCCGGGCTATATCGACACCGTGCTGCTCGAGTACAATGAAAGGTCTGCTGAATGGGCCGACACCTATCGCGCGGAGGGTCGCGCGGCGTTGGCCGCATTTCTTGAGCGTTATCCCACAGCCGACGCGATCATCGACCATTTGCATGAGGCCGATCGGCGGTATCGTGCCTGGCGTGTATCAGCTTGCGAGCGCCTCGCCCGCGAGCGGGCCTCCATCCTGACGCATGACCTCGACACCCCCATGCCAGTCTCGGCATGGCAGTCGCTTCAGGAGCGCCTGAAACGCGATACCTTCCGCTATTTCACCACGCAACGGAAGTTGAAGGGCGGCGAGTGGCGCCATTTCCTCTGGGAGGAACATGTCAGCGTCTACCCCAACGGATATGTGGCGAACTTCGAGCTCGTCGCGGACTACTACGTCGACACCCGCCTCAGAAAGCTGATTCCACCATCGGTGCTCTCGACGTTCGAGCCCTACTGGCGATGCCACGACTGCAATCTACCCCACCATATGGGCGGCTATCACGACGTCGACGTCCAGTGGGGCATTCCCAGCGGTCCGACGGAAGACCTGCGACTGTTCGAGATAGGATCCGACAGCGCGATGAATTGGTTGTGGGCCGATGTCGGGGCCTACTATGTCGTCATCGACGTGAAGAGCCTGCGGAAGGGCGACCTCTCGAAGGCGCGGTTGTATCTCGAAAGCCACTGACACCAGCGATCACGCCGGCTTGCGCGGCCGCCACCGGACGACGGCGTCGCCTTGGCGGGGAAGCGCTGAGGTCAGATTCCTCTCGTCGCCCGAGGGGAGAAGGGAAGCGTTTGCCTGGCGCTACTTCACATTCCCAAACATCGGATGGCGCACGATGTCGCCCGGGCGGATGCCCAGCATGCGCGCGGCGCCGCCGTTGATTTCCAGCACCGCCTTGGCCGGGCCACCCGACTCGATCGTGCGCAAGGACAGCGGCTCGGCGTTGGCGTGGATGTGGCGCACCGTGCCGTCGGGCGCGATGAACAGCATGTCGAGCGCGATCAGCGTGTTGGCCATCCACATGCTGATCGGCCGCGGCTCGCCGAAATCAAACAGCATGCCCTCGTAGGCGCCCAGCGACTTGCGCAGCATCAGGCCGCGCTGCTGCTGCTCGGGCGTCAGCGCCAGTTCGACGTCGAATTCGCGCACGCCCGAGGCGGTGTCGATCACCAGCTTCGAGCGCTCGAAGACCTGGTCGGGCGGCGCCGGTGGCTGCGGCTGCTGGGCGAGCGCGGCCGACATCAGCGCGACGAGGAAGCCGGCGAGGCCGGCGGAACGGACGAGGCGGAACAGATTGGTCATATCGGTGATTCTAGCCGCGGCGGCATGGCGGAACCAAGGCCCTTGCCGGCCTGATCGCCGGGCGGCGGCGCCAGCGGCACGCTAGCGACGCATCTCGAAACGCCCGCCGAACTCCTCGTTGACGCGCCACGTGCCAATCAGCGTGGTCCAGTTCTCGTTGAACGTGCCGATCAAGCTGCTGCTGTGGGTGACGCCGCCGGTGCCGTCGTAGGTCGCGACGCAGCGCAGCGCGTTGCCGATGATATCGCCTCTTATGTTGGCGTAGAGGAATGGCGCGCTGAACGGACTAACGCTGTTGGGCTCGCTGGAGCGGCCGGTCACCTTGCCCGCCGTGGGAACCTGGAGTGTGAACTCAAATTCGACAGGTGGCTTCGCTGCGTGCAGGCCCGCGTAGAAGTAGCGCCCGATCCAGCGCCCGCCGATGCGCTGCGCCTGCGAGTCGCGCTCGCTGACAATCTGCGCCGCCGCCGGTTCGAGAAACGCCAGGAGCGTCAGGAATGCCAGCACGATCCGCATGGTCGCCTCCACGATCATGCGAACAGTAACAATACCGCGCGCCGTACTCCGCCCTTGCTCGCCTCACGAACGCTCACCATAGTGTCATCGAATCACCGGGGGGAGCCGTTCGCGGCTGAGAGGTCCTGACAAGGGACGACCCCTGGAACCTGATCCGGTTCGGACCGGCGTAGGGACGGGTGAACATGTCTGTGACTGTGCCGCGCGAGGCGGCACCATCGATCCATATCGAGCGCGCGCGCTTCGCCTTCGCCGGGCGGCGGCTGTTCGACGATCTGTCGCTCAATCTGCCGGCCGGGCGCACGACCTGCCTGCTGGGGCCCAGCGGCGTGGGCAAGACCTCGTTGCTGCGCCTGATCGCCGGCCTGCTGCCGCCGGAGCCACCGACGCGCATTAACGCCGCCGACGGCAAGCCGCTCACCGGCCGCGTCGCCTGGATGGCGCAGACCGACCTGCTGATGCCGTGGCTCGACGCGCTGGGCAACGTCCTGATCGGCTATCGCCTGCGCAGCGACGCCGCGGCGCTCGCGGCGGCCCAGGCGCGCGCACTCGACCTGCTGGCGCGGACCGGCCTCGCCGGCCGCGAACGCGACCTGCCGGCGACGCTGTCGGGCGGCATGCGTCAGCGCGTGGCGCTGGCGCGCACCCTGGTCGAGGAGCGGCCGGTGGTGCTGATGGACGAGCCCTTCGGCCAACTCGACGCCATCACGCGGCTGTCGCTGCAGGACCTCGCCGCGCGGATGCTGGCCGGCCGCACGGTCCTGCTGGTGACGCACGATCCGTTGGAGGCCGCGCGGCTGGGCCACCGCGTCCATGTCATGGCCGGGGCGCCGGCGAGCGTCGGCTCGCCGCTGGAACCCTCGAGTGACCCGCCGCGCGACGCCACATCAACCGATACGCTCGCAATCCAGGCCGAGCTGATGCGCCGCCTCGCCGACGCGCACGCCTTCGCGGTGCCGGCGTGAGGGGAATAGCGCACATCTACCTTCCCCCAAGGGCGCGCGAGCGCGCCCGGAGGCGGGGGACGGCATGAAAGTCGTACGCCCCCTCCTCATCGCCGCCGGCCTGTTGCTGGCGTGGGAGGCGCTCGTATGGATCGACGAGACGCCGCATTTCATCCTGCCGGCGCCCTCGCGCGTCGCCGTCGAGTTCGTCGATCGCGGCGACACCCTGCTCTTCCACGGCCTGCACACGGCGGCGGAGATCGTGCTGGGCCTGATTCTGGGCGTGGCGCTGGGCGCCGGCATCGCGCTCTTGCTGACGCGCTTCGCCGGCCTGCGCGCGTGGGGCCTGCCGATCATCGTGCTGAGCCAGGCGGTGCCGGTCTTCGCCATCGCGCCGCTGCTGGTGCTGTGGCTGGGCTACGGCATGCTGTCGAAGGTGGCGATGGCCAGCCTGGTGATCTTCTTTCCCGTGGCCAGCAGCCTCTATGACGGGCTGCGCCGCGTCGATCCCGGCTGGCTCGACCTGGCACGCGTGATGAACGCGCCACCGCGCGCCGTGCTGCTGCGTATCAGGCTACCCGCAGCGCTGCCCGCCTTCGCCACGGGCGCGCGCGTCGCCGCCTCGGTGGCGCCGATCGGCGCGGTGATCGGCGAATGGGTCGGCGCCGGCGCGGGTCTGGGTTTCCTGATGACGCAGCAGCTCGGGCGTGGCCAGACAACGCTGGCCTTCGCCGCGCTGATCGTGCTGTGCGTGCTGGGCGTGGCGCTCTACTTCGCCGTCGACGCGGTGATGACGCGGCTCACGCGCTGGCTGCCGAGAGATGGTGAGGCGCGCTCGTGACAAGCGGCCTCACCCTCTTGTCGCGATCAGCCGCCGAAGACGTCGCGGAACGAGGCGTACTGCGAGCCCCAGACCATCGGCAGCACGACCAGAAGGCCGAGACCGAAGGGCAGCGAGGCAATGAACATCAGCACGCCGTAGATCACGCCCAGCACGATCAGCGGCACGAGGTTGGCAAGCGAAGCCTTGAAGCTGCTCTTCATCGCGGTGATCGCGTCGACGCCACGGATCGCCACCAGCGGGGTGGCGAACCAGGTGGCCATCGCCAGCGGGATGATCAGCACCAGCGACAGGACCAAGCCGAGCAGCATGCCGCCCACCGCCACGCCGCCCGACCCGGACGCCATGCCGCCCATCATCGCGGCACCGCCAACCAGGGCGACCAACAGACCGATCAGGATGCCGACGCCCAGGGTGATGGCGCCGATGATGATCAGCTGACCCACCGGGCCCTGGAAGCCGGCCCAGAGATGCTCGATCTGCACCTTGCCGCCCGAGGCGCGCGCGCGGCAGCCCAGCATGAGGCCACCGGCGATCACCGGCGCCAGCAGCGCAACGGCCAGGCCGCCGATGAACGGGATCAGGCCCAGGACGAAGGCGGCGATGCCGAAGATCAGCGCGATGGCGACCCAGATGCCGGGATTGGCGATGAACTCCGCCCATCCGCCTTTGAGCCACTCGATACCGCGCCCGGAATCGACGGTGTTGAACGGCACGTCGCCCGGCCCGGGGGCCGCGGGCGGCAGTTGATTCATCGACATCAGCGCTCTCCGGCGTTTGAAGGCGACCGCGAGCCGGTCACCCGACGCGCACAAGATACTTGTGAATCGCAATCTTTTCAACGTGTTGGCAGTCAATGCCGCGATCCATCCCCATCTGTCTCGTCCAGGAGGCTTCCGATGACCGTCTTTCGCGCCCTCATGGCGGCGCTTTTCGCCGCCCTTCTCGCCCTGCCCTCGGGCGCACGCGCTCAGGACAGGATCACCATACTGCTCGACTGGTTCCTCAACCCCGATCACGCCGCGCTGGTGGTCGCCAAGACGCAAGGCATCTTCGCCAAGCACGGATTGGAGGTGGAGTTGGTGGTGCCCTCAGATCCCAGCGCGCCGCCGCGTCTGGTCGCCGCCGGCAAGGGCGACTACGCGGTCTCCTATCAGCCGCAGCTGCAGGTGATGGTCGCCGACAAGGTGCCGCTGGTGCGCGTCGGCGCACTGGTGGCGCAGCCCTTGAACTCGCTGGTGGTGCTGGCCGACGGGCCGATCAAGAAGATCGCCGATCTGAAGGGCAAGAAGATCGGCTTCTCGGTCGCCGGCTTCGAGGAGGTCACACTCGCGGCGATGCTCGAGGCGCACGGCGTGACCTTGAAGGACGTCAGCCTGATTAACATCAACTTCGCGCTGACCGCGGCGCTGAAGACCAGGCAGGTTGACGCGGTGATCGGCGCCTTCCGCAACTTCGAGCTCAACGATCTGGAGATCGAGGGCATGAAAGGCACGGCGTTCCTGGTCGAGGATCACGGCGTGCCGCTCTACGACGAGCTGGTGCTGGTGGCCAAGAAGGACACGCTCGACGAGGCCAAGACGAAGCGCCTGCTGGCGGCCCTGCGCGAGGCCACGACCTGGCTGCGCGCCAATCCCGACGCGGCGTGGAAGGCCTTCGAGCAATACGGCGGCAAGGAAGTCGCCAACGAGCTCAACCGCCGCGCTTGGAAGGACACTTTGCCCCTGCTCGCCGCCGACCCGGCGGCGCTCGACCGTGCTCGCTACGACAAGTTCGCCGCGTTCCTGAAGGCGCGCGGGCTGATCAAGGAGATCCCCGACCTCAACAGCTACGTCAGGGAGATCAAATGATCTGCCCTTCCCCCCAAGGGCGCGCGAGCGCGCCCTTGGGGGGAAGGTATCAGGTCCGCAAGGTCAGCCCGCCATCAACCACCAGCCCGTGGCCGGTGATGAAATCGCTCTCGTCGCAGGCCAGCAGCAGGGCGCCGCGGGCGAGGTCGATGGGTTGGCCGAGTCGGCGCAGCGCCGCCTTCTTCGCCCAGATCGCGGCGATCTCGGGGTTGTCGAAACCGGCCTTGGTCAGCCCCGTGTATACCGCGCCGGGCAGGATGTAGTTGGCGGTGATGCGGAACTTGCCGAGTTCCAGCGCGAGCGTATGCGTCAGGCCGGCGACGCCGGCTTTCGAGGCGCAGTAGGCCGAGAGCCCGTAGTCGGTGTCGAAGGCCATCACCGAGGCGGTGTTGATGATGCGGGCGCGGCCTTTCTCCTCGGCCCGCTTGCGCAGGTGTGGGATCGCCTCGCGGCAGGTCCGGAACATGGCCCGTACATTGACGTCCATAACCCGGTCCCACTGCTCGTCGGTCATCTCCTCGGCGAAGTGACGGCCGCTGACGCCGGCGTTGTTGAACAGGATGTCGATGGCGCCGAAGCGCTCGAGCGCGCCGCCGACGATGCGCTTGGGCGCGTCGGCGTCAGTGATGTCGCAGGCCAAAGGCGCGATGGCCGTCGCACCTGCGTGCACAGTGTCGATGGCGCTGCCCGGCCGATCGACGGCGAGCACCTGCGCGCCCTCCTCGGCAAACAGCCTGGCGCTGGCGGCACCGATACCGGAGGCCGCGCCGGTGATGATCGCGACCTTGCCCTTCAGGCGGTTGAACGACATCAGCGCACCTTGATCACGACCTTGCCGGTCGCCTTGCGCGAGAGCAGCGCGTTCATCGCGTCGGCCGCCTTCTCCAGCGGGAAGGTCATGGAGATGTGCGGCTTGATCTTGCCCTGGCGCACCCAGTCGAACATCTCCGAGAAGTTCTGCAGCGCGCCCTTGGGCTCGCGCGCGCGCCAGGCGCCGTAGAACACGCCGCGCACGTCGCAGCTCTTCAGGAGCGCGAGGTTGGCCGGCAGCGAAGGGATGCGGCCCGAGGCGAAGCCGATCACCAGCAAGCGGCCCAGCCAGTTGATGCAGCGGATCGACTCGTCGAAGGCGTCGCCGCCGACAGCGTCGTAGATCACATCGGCGCCCTTGCCGTCGGTGAGGTCCTTCACCTTGTCGCGCATCTTCTCCTTGGAGTAGTTCACGAACATGGTGGCGCCGTACTTGCGGCAGATCTCCATCTTCTCGTCGGAGCCGACGGCGGCGATCACCTTGGCGCCCATCAGCGCGCCGAGCTCGACAGCGGTCAGCCCGACGCCACCGGCGGCGCCCAGCACCAGCAGGGTCTCGCCCGGCCGCAGATCGCCGCGCTGCTTGAGCGCGTAGTAGCTGGTGCCGTAGGTCATGGTGAAGGCCGCACCCTCCTCGAACGACATGTTCGCGGGCATCGGCAGCAGATTGGCGGTCGGGATCACCACCTCCTCGGCGTAGCCGCCATGGCCGATCATGCCGATCACACGATCACCGACGGCGTAGTCGCTCACGCCCTCGCCCAGCTCGGTGACGACGCCGCCGACCTCGTGGCCCGGCGAGAACGGCCGGGGCGGCTTGAACTGGTACTTGTCGGCGATGATCAAGGTATCGGGGAAATTCACCCCGGCGGCGTGCACGGCCACGCGCACCTCGCCCTTGCCCACCGGCTTGGACGGCATGTCGCGCAGCTCCAGGCTTTCCGGCGCGCCCGGCTTGTCGCTGATCATCGCCCGCATGGGTCTCGCTCCCGTGGATATGGCTCGTACAGCCGATTGATACGCCAGCCCGGCGGGCCGGCAAACCCGCCAATTCCGCAGTTCAACCTTCCCCCGAAGGGGCAGGACGCTCGCCTATGACTCCCTCTCCCCGCAAGCGGAGAGAGAACCTGAGATCGTGCCCTTGCGCGCACCGTCGCGCTTGCCGCCACGGCGGGCTTGCCTCTACCGTAGCGCCGTGACTCCGGATTCCTCGACCGACGCCGCCCGGCGTGAACCGCTCGCCGATACCATGGACAGGCTGTTCGCCGGCCCCCCGCAGGAGACGGTGAGCGTCCAGGCGTTGCTCGACGGCATGCGCGGACGCTCCTATCCGCTGGTCGTCGCCGTCTTCGACCTGCCCAACTGCATCCCCACCGGCATCCCCTGGCTGTCGACTATCACCGGTATCCCGATCTGCATCGTGCTCGTACAGATGTTGATGGCGCGCCCCGCGGCGCATCTGCCGCGCTTCATCGGCAAGCGCGCGATGCCGCGCTCGCGCCTGCAGCGCTTCATGATCAAGGCGCGCCCCAAGCTCGACTGGCTCGAACGCCGCGTGCGGCCCAGGCTCGGCGGCTGGACGCGTGACACGTCGCGGCTGGCGCTGGTCGTCGCCGCCCTGGCCAACGCCATCGTGCTGGCGCTGCCGATCCCGTTCGACAATTTCTTCCCGGCCTGGGCGGTGATGTTCTTCGCGCTGGCGCTGCTGGAGCGCGACGGCGTGATGGCGATGCTTGGCTGGTTCTTCACAGCCTGTACCGCGGCGTGGACGGTGCTGCTGCTGACCGTCTACCGCGAGGCGCCGGCGATGGTCAGCGCGTGGCTCGGCCAGGCATGGCAGTGGGTCAAGGCGCTCTTCTGACGACGATCAGTACGAGCGCGGCAGACCCAGCACGTGCTCTGCGACGAAGTTCAGCACCATGTTGGTCGAGATCGGCGCCACGGTGTAGAGCCTGGCCTCGCGGAACTTGCGCTCGATGTCGTACTCCTCGGCGAAGCCGAAGCCGCCATGGGTCTGCACGCACATCTCGGCCGCCGCCCAGGCCGCCTCTGAGGCCAGCATTTTGGCCATGTTGGCATCGGCGCCGGCGTTGATGCCAGCCTCGAACAAGGTGGCCGCCTTGCGCACCATCAGGTCGGCGGCCTCGATCTGCGTATAGGCGCGCGCGATGGGATACTGAACGCCCTGGTTCTGGCCGATCGGCCGGCCGAACAGCTTGCGCTCCTTGGCGTAGTTCACCGCCTTCTCGATGAACCAGCGCCCGTCGCCGATGCATTCCGAGGCGATCAGCACGCGCTCGGCGTTCATGCCGGACAGGATGTAGCGGAAGCCCTGGCCCTCCACGCCGATCAGGTTCTCGGCCGGCACCTCCATGTTGTCGAAGAACACCTCGGTGCTGTTGTGGTTCATCATCGTGCGGATCGGCCGGATGGTGAGCCCCTTGTTCAGCGTCTCGCGCATGTCGACCAGGAACACCGACAGACCCTCGGTGCGCTTGGCCTGGCCCTGCTGTTCCTTGGGCGTGGTGCGCGCCAGCAGCAGCATCAGGTCGGAATGCTCGGCCCTGGAGGTCCACACCTTCTGGCCGTTGACGATGTAGGTGCTGTTGTTCTTCTTCACCGCCGTGGTGCGCAGGCTGAGCGTGTCGGTGCCGCTCGAGGGCTCGGTGACGCCGAAGGCCTGCAGGCGCATCTCGCCCGAGGCGATCTTGGGCAGGTAGCGCTGCTTCTGTTCCTTGCTGCCGTGCCGGAGCACCGTGCCCATGATGTACATCTGGGCGTGGCAGGCGGCGGCGTTACAGCCGGCGCGATGGATCTCCTCGAGCACCGCGCTGGCCGCGGAGATGCCCAGCCCGGCGCCGCCGTACTCCTCGGGGATCAGAATCGATAGCCAGCCGGCTTCGGTCAGCGCCTTGACGAACGCGGTGGGATAGCCGCGCTCGCGGTCGAGCGTGCGCCAATAGGCGCCATCGAACTTCAGGCAGAGCGCCCGCACCGCGTCGCGGATCTCGGGATGGGTCGGTGCGTAGGGCGTGTCGGCGATGGTCGCGGTGGCCATGGGTCGTCCGTTGGTTGGCGGGCGACGGTACTAGCCGCCGTGCGCCGGCGGAGCAACCCCGGCCGGATGACTTGCAGCCATGCATCCGCCCTGCGATAGAGGCGCCCCATGCTTCCTTCTCCCCGCGCAGGCGGGGAGAAGGGATCAGCGGAGGTCCTTCGAGTGCGTCTCTCCCTCATCGGTTCGCCCGTCGTCGCGGTACTGGTCGGCTTCGGTGGCACCCTGGCGGTGATCGTCGAGGCGGCGCGCGCGGTGGGCGCCTCGCCGGGGCAGATCACGTCGTGGGTCACCGGGCTCTGTCTGGCGATGGCCGGCACGACGGCGTGGCTGACCTGGCGGCATCGTCAGCCGATCGTCACGGCGTGGTCGACGCCCGGCGCGGCGCTGATCGCGGCGATGCCTGGAATCTACGACCCGCATCAGGCGGTCGGCGCCTTCCTCTTCGCCGCCGCGCTGATCCTGCTCAGCGCCGCGCTCAAGCCGCTGGCGGCGCTGATCGAGCGTATCCCGCCGGCGATCGCCGGCGCCATGCTGGCCGGCGTGCTGCTGCGTTTCGTCATCGGCGCGGTAGCCGGGATCAACAGCGACCCGCTCTTCGTGCTGGTGCTGATCGGCCTGTTCCTGGTGCTGCGGCTGATGGCGCCGATCGCCGCCGTGCCGATCGTCGTCGTGCTCGGCCTCGTCTGGGCCTGGCTCGGCGGCCGGCTGAGCGGCGTGTCAGGCGTCGGCCTCTCACATGTCGAGCTGATCGCGCCGGCCTTCGATCCGGCGGCGCTGATCGGCCTGGGCGTGCCGCTATTCCTGGTCACTATGGCGTCGCAGAACCTGCCGGGCGTCGCCGTGCTGCGCGCCGCGGGCTATAGCCCGCCGGTGCGGCCGATCCTCGCCGTCACCGGTCTCGCCTCGTTGCTGACCGCGCCGCTGGGCGCGCATACCAGCAACCTCGCGGCGATCACCGCTTCGCTCTGCACCGGCCCCGACACGCATCCCGACCCGGCCAAGCGTTGGCAGGTCGGGCCGTTCTATGCTGCGGGCTATCTGCTGTGCGCCATCTTCGGCGCCTCGCTGGTCGCGGTCTTCGCCGCGCTGCCGCCGGCCTTGATGGCGACCATCGCCGGCCTCGCGCTGCTCGCTCCGTTCATTGGCGCGCTCGGCGTAGCGCTGGAACAGCCAGCGCATCGCTACGCCGCCGGCGTCACTTTCGCCGTCAGCGCCGCCGGCGTGACGTTCCTCGGATTGGGCTCCGCCTTCTGGGGACTCGCCGCCGGCATCCTCGTGCTGGCGCTCGATCGCGTGCGCGCGATCTTCGTCAAGTAGCGGCGGCGCGGATCGCGTCGATGACCTCAGCGTGCGCCGACATCGGCATACCGTCGACCGTCGCCTCTGCTTTGCGCGTGACGCCGTCGACCGTGTCACCCTCCCGCACAAGGCGTTCGATCAGGCGCCGGTCGTGCTCGGCGTCGAGCGCCTCCAGCAGGACCGGCGCCAGGGCCGGCATCACCGCCGCCAGCGCGCCGACCATGGCGTAGCCGCCCCAGTTCGACACGCCGGCGACGATCAGGTCGTCGGCCGCGGTGGCGCAGGCGATGCACTCGCCATTGGGCACGGTGCGGGCGATCAGCTCTGACGACAAGCTGCCCATGCCGATCTCGTTGCCGCCGTCGCCGATGGCGATGCGCCGCCATTTGGCCGCGAGGAACAGATCGTCGAGCGCCGGCGTGAAGGACGAGACATCCTCGCCGCGCATATTGCGTGGCTTGCCATCGCGCGAACGACCACAGCGTTCGATCGAGATCACGTGGGTGATGCCGGCCTCGCGCCAACGGTGGACGAGCGTTGCGGCATCGTCGGTCTCGATCGGCACATCGGCGGCGCGCGGCAGTGATTCCAGCGCCACCCGGCAGGCCGGCGCGCAGAGCGCGTCGGTCGCCAGCCGCACGGGCCAGCCGGCAGCGCGGCAGGCGGCGGCCATGTGCGCCATGCCGCCGGGTCCGTCGGTCTCGGGGCGGGGTCCCCGCTCCGTCGGCACGGCAAAGCCGGTGATCAGGCCGATGCGTGGCGCGTGCACCTCGGCAATCGACTCGACGGCGCGCAGCAGATTGCCCCGGGTGGCTTCCATCAATGGCTTGGCGCCGCGGCCGACTTCTCGGCTGATCACCGCCTCGATGGCAGCAACGCGATCCTGGGGGCGCTTCATTTCTCGGTCGCCACGAAGACGCCATCCCAGATCGGCGGCGGGGCGGCGAGCAGCGCCTTGGTCCGCTCGCGCATCGCGTCGTGGTAGCCGCTGACCCAACCCGCCGCCTCGGCGGCAGCCCGGGCCACGCCTACGCGCTCGAGCGCCGCCTCGAAATCACCCGCCCTGTAGGCCACCAGAAACGCCTCCTGCTTCTCGAGCAACGCTGCGAATTCGGGCGTACTCGCCATCGCCTTGTCGCCGGCCAGCGCGAAGATGCGCTCCGGCTCGGTCTTGCCTTTGACCTTGATCAGGTCGAGTTCGACCAGCGCGAAGTCGCTCACCGCCATCGCCGTCGCCTCGCCGAGGATGGCACCGACCGCGTAGGTCTTACACTGGCCTTCGAGCCGCGCGGCGAGGTTCACCGAATCGCCCAGCACGGTATAGGTGAAACGCTGCGTGCTGCCGAAATTGCCCACCGAGACCACGCCCGTGTTGATGCCGATGCCGATCATGACCGGAATATGCTCGCGCCCCTGCTCGTGCGCCTCGCGCCGCCATTCGATATCGAGCTCGGCCAGCCGCTTGGTCATGGCCAGCGCCGCCTCGCAGGCATGGCGCGGGTGTTCGGCGAGCGCCAGCGGCGCGTTCCAGAACGCCATGATGTTGTCGCCCATGTACTTGTCGACCGTACCGTGGGCCTCGAGGATGATGTCGGTCATCGGCGTCAGGAAGCGGTTCATGAATACCGTCAGCGCCTGAGGGTCGAACTGCTCGGCGATGGTGGTGAAGCCGCGTACGTCGGTGAACATGACCGTGATCTCGCGCTGCTCGCCGCCCAGCTTCAGCCTGTCGGGCTGGCGCGCGAGCTGGGCCACCAGGTCGGGCGAGAGATACATGCCGAAGGCGCCGCGGATGCGCGCCCGCTCAGCCTCGGCCCGCATAAAGCCGAACGCCGAGCCGACGGCGTAGACCGCCGCCAAGGTGGCGGCCGGATAAACCGGATCGATCAGCTGGTGTCCCAGCGAGAAGGCGTGCCATGGGCCGAGCACAGCGATGGCGATGCCGAGCAGCGCGACCAGCGCCATCTGCCCGCCACTCAGCCTGGGCAGGAGCACGACGAACAGCGCGCCGAGCACGGCAATGAACAGCAGCTCCAGCCCGGTGGCATAGTCGGGCCGCAGCAGATAGACGCCGGACAGGATTTGCTCGACGATCTGCGCGTGCACCTCGACGCCGGGCACGTTGGCGGCGATCGGCGTATGGCGCAGATCCTTCAACCCGAGTGCACTGGTACCGATGAAGACGATGTGGCCGTCAAGCCGGTCGGCCGGCACGCTGCCGTCGAGCACCGCCTTGGCCGAGACATAGCGCGACGGGCGATGGCCCGAATCGTAGAGCGTGACGCGGCCGCGCGCATCGGTCGGAATCTCGACCTGGCCGACCTTGATCGAGACGATGCCGGTGCGCGTGCCGAAGGCGGCCTCGCCGCTGGCGCCGGAGCTCTTCGCGATATAGGCGCTGGCGTCCTGCGCCAGGCGCAGGGTTTCGATCGCCAGCGCCGGATAGGGATCGCCCTGCCCACCCAGACGGAACAGCATCGGCACGCGGCGCACCACGGCGGCGTCGCTCGTCGCATCGGCGTCGGTATTGACCGAGCCCAGGCCGCGCGCCGCCTGCTCCAGCAGGTCGAGCGGCCTGATCGAGCCGGGCCAGATCGGCAGGAAGCCGCGCGGATCGTCGCCGGCGGCGGCGAAACCGTTCTTGCGCCGGGGCGCGGTGCCGCGCGCCACCGGCTCGAAGCCGAAGCCCAGCACGCTGCGCGAGCCCGCCAACGAGGCGGCGAACACCACGTCGTTGTCGGGAAACGTCGTGATGATGCGCTGCAGGGTGTCGGGATCGGTGAAGCTCGCCAGATCGCGCGCCAGGCGCGGGATCGAGGAGCGGTCGGGTTCCGCGAAGATCACGTCGTAGGCGATGACCAGCGCGCCCTTCTCGACCAGCTTGTCGTTCAGTCGCGCGACCATGGTGCGTGGCCAGGGCCATTGACCATGCGCCGCCAGCGCCGGTTCGTCGATGTCGACGATGCGCACCGGCATGTCGTCGGGCACGACGCGCGGCTTGATACGCTGGAAGGTGTCGAAGGCAACGTCGCGCAGGCGGGCCAGCGCGGGCGGGTCGACCGCGCGCAGCAGCAACGCGCCCACCAGCACAGCCAGCGACGCGAGCAGCGGCAGACGCGCGACGAGAAGGCGGCGGAGATGTGTCACGGCCCCCTCGAGACGAGCATGGTGTTCATGTCCCCCTCTCCCCTCGCGGGAGACGGGCTGGGGGTGAGGGGGTGGCCGAACGACATCGGCGTCACATTAACCGTACCGTCGCATGATCGAACCCGAAAAGTGTGCTAGACCGCGCGCATGTTCGGTCAAGCCGCGTTGGGCGCCACCGACCGGCACGTCGTCTACGGCATCTACGCCAAATTCGGGGCCATCGTGGTGTTCGCCGCGATGGATACCTTGGTGAAGTGGCTGGGCAGCGGCTATCCGGTGGCCCAGGTCCTGCTCTTCCGCAGCGCCCTCGCCTTCATCCCGCTGATGATCATGATGTCGATGAGCGTCGGCGTCGCAGCGCTGCGCACGCGCCAGCCAGGTTGGCAGACGGTGCGCACGCTGTTCGGCCTGCTGGCGACCTTCGGCTTCTTCTGGGCCTTCCCGCGCGCGCCGCTGGTCGATGTCTACGCCATCTCCTTCGCCGCGCCCTTCTTCATGGCGGCGCTGTCGATTCCGATCCTCGGCGAGCAGGTCGGCTGGCGCCGCTGGAGCGCGATCGGCGTCGGCTTCGTCGGCGTCATGGTCATCCTCAACCCTGGCGCCGGCTTCGATATCGTCTCGATGGTCACCCTGGGCGCGACGTTCCTCTACGCCTTCAACATCGTCGTCCTGCGCCGCATCGCCCGCACCGATCGCGACGAATCCTCGATGTTCTATTACGGCGTCGCCTGCCTGGTGGTGTTCGGCGGCCTGTGCCTGATCGACCCGGCGACCCATTGGCGCGATCCCGATGGCTGGGACTGGCTTTGGCTGGCCGCCGTCGGCCTGATGGGCGGCGTCGGCCAGATCTTCTCGACCCGCGCGCTCAGGCTGGCGCCGCCTTCGATCCTGGCGCCTTTCGAGTACACCGCCATCATCTTCGCCTTCGCCTTCGGCTGGATCTTCTTCCAGGAGCTGCCGGGCGCGAGCGTGTGGTGGGGCCTGCCGCTGGTGATCGGCTCGGGCCTCTACATCCTCTACCGCGAGGGCGTGCGCGCCCGACAGGTCAAGCAAGCCTGATCGCCGATATCGATGCGCATACCGAACCGTCGCACCACTGCGATTGGGCGCGAGGTCGGTCCATAACTATTGCTTAATGCCCTTGATGTCTCCGGGATTTACTTTCTGGGTCTTGGTATCCGCTGGTGTTTGCTTGACGCCCTTTATGTCTCCGGGATTTACCTTCTGGGTCTTGGCATCCGCAGGTGTTTGCTTGACGCCTTTGAGATTTCCAGGATTCGCCTTGATGGTCTCGGCGTGACCAAAACCGACAGCCATCAGCGACATGGTGGCCACGCATATGGCGGCACCGACAAGCTTGCCCATGACATACCCCCTTGGGTTCACATGACACCGAAGCTGAAACGACTCAACGCTGCGCGCAGTCAGCCATCAGACACATCAAGCGCCATTGGTGCCCGCTTCACTCCGGGGTGTCGGCGGGGAACCTGACGATCGACCGTCAAGAATCGCTATTCGGCGGGCCGCCCCCAAGGCTGCGATACCCTTGCCAATCATCGTCAGAATAACAGGATTTTCGATCGGCGGTAAGCCAGCGTAACCGGCAGGTTAGGCAACGCAGAGCGCGGCTGCGAACTCTTCGAAGCTCGTACCGAGCAACTCGAACGCCTCCCGCCGCGCGGCCGCGAGCGGAAGGCCGACATAGGCCGGTGGCTCGGATGCACAATCGAGCGCAAATCCGTAGTCGCCGCCATTGTCGCCGATCAGGACCAGGCCAAACTCGCGCGCGACATCATAGCCTGTCGTGCAAGACACGACGTCCGCCAGCCGATGCAGGCGCACGGTGCGTTCGCCGATGTCGCCGTTGTAGCCGTCCGTCGTCAGATAGAAGGCGCGCAGATCATCAGGGAAGGTGACGCCGACCGCCGTTTCTGCCGCTGTGATCTCAACGGCCGATGCCGGGGCGTTCATGCCGTCCGGCTTCAGTGACCGAATGGGCATCGTCGCAAGAGGTCGGCGGCCGCAAAGTCTAACCGCGCCTTGTCGCGACCTCGACAGCGGGCGGCCGTTTGTTGGCGAGCGCCGCAAGACCGTTCCAGCCCGTCAGCGAGAAGAAGTGGGCGTAGATCCAGGCCAGCCAGCCCTGGTTGCGCCAGGTCTCGAGCACGGCGCCCGGCACCGCCTTGAACTTCTCCTCGTCGATCACCTTGAAGCCGCCCAGGGCCAGGCGCTCGCCGTTGGCCAGAACCGCGTTGGCGCGATTGTCGACCAGAAGGTCCTGAGCCAGCAGCGCGTCGATGAACTCAAGGGTCTGCTTGAAATTGGCCTGATAGGCGCCGCAGAACTGCAACGCGCCGTTGACCAGCGGCGTCGGCTTGCCGGCATCGTCGAACAGCTTGTGCGGGCCTTGGTCGACCAGCATGCCGCTACCCTCGTCGATCGCCAGGATCAGCTTGTCCTCGGGTGCCTCGATGAACACGAAGGGGTAGCGCCGGACATAGGCCGGCACGTAGAGGCCCTCGATCCAGCGCCCGTCCTCGCCGACGAACAGGTTCTCATCCACCCTGAGCCCCAGGACGGCGGCCGGAAACGGCTTGCCGGTCCCGGTGAAGACGATCGGGTAGTGGCGCTGGGCCATGGCGAACTCGATGCCGTTGACCGGCACCGAATTGGCCCGCCGCGCGAAGGCGAAGCTGGCGTTGTCCCGCAGCCTGGTGGTCTTGTGGGTGTTGGCGTCCAGCGGCCGGGGCTGCCTATAGAAGAGCGGCAGGGGTGCCGGCGCCTGGGCGGCCGGAGGGGCGTCGACCATGAGGATCCTTATGGTGCGTACTATAGTGGAACCCTACCACAGCCGCGCGGAACCGCCCAAACCCCTACGCCGCATACGGTTGACAGAAAGCGCCAACACCCCACATCTAGAGGCGGTTTAGGACGTCAGCGGCCCTAAAGGCCGCCGGAGAGTATAAGATGAGCGAATCGCTAGGCGTCGGCCTGACCGACAGCGCCGCCCGCCGCATCGCCTTCCTCGCGTCGCGCGAGCCGCAGCCCTCGATGCTGCGCATCGCCGTGCTGGGCGGTGGCTGCTCGGGCTTCCAGTACAATTTCGATTTCGACACCAAGCGTAACGACGACGATGTGGTGATCGAGAAGAACGGCGCCACGGTGCTGATCGACAGCACTTCGCTGGAGTTCATCAAGGGCAGCGAGATCGACTACGTCGACGAGATGGTCGGCGCCTCGTTCCAGGTTCGCAATCCCAACGCGACCTCGTCCTGCGGCTGCGGTAGCTCGTTCGCGGTGTGACGCCTGAGGCGGCGGGCATCCACTTCTGTCATTCCGAGCTCAGCGAGGAATGACAGTGAACGTCTAGCGACGCGTCCGCTAGAATAGCCGGATGAAAATCGCGACCTGGAACATCAACTCCATCCGCAAGCGGGTCGGGAACCTCACGGACTGGCTCAACCGCGCACAGCCGGACATCGTCGTGCTGCAGGAGATCAAGTGCCAGGAGCCGCAATTCCCGCGGCTCGAGATCGAGAGCGCCGGCTACAAATGTGAGGTCGTCGGCCAGAAGACGTTCAACGGCGTCGCCCTGCTCTCGCGCGTGCCGCTGGTCGAGGTGACCGCGCGCGCCCTGCCCGGTGACGACAGCGACGAGCAGGCGCGTTACGTCGAGGCCAGGTTCGCGACCTCGGCCGGGCCGTTGCGGGTCGCCGGCATCTACCTGCCCAACGGCAATCCCTCCAACACCGAGAAGTTCCCCTACAAACTGGGCTTCATGCGCCGCCTCAAGGCGCGCGCCGAAGCGCTGCTGGCCGAGGAGGAGTTGCTGGTGATGGGCGGCGACTACAACGTTTGCCCTACCGACAGCGATGTCTACGATCCGGCGGGCTGGGCCGACGATGCGCTCTGCCGGCCCGAGTCGCGCAACGCCTTTCGCGCCCTGCTCAATCTCGGCATGACCGACGCCTATCGCGCGCTGCATCCGACCGAGCACGCCTACAGTTTCTGGGACTACCAGGCCGGCGCCTGGAACAAGGACAATGGCCTGCGCATCGATCACTGGTTGCTCTCGCCGCAGGCCACCGACCGGTTGCGCGCCTGCGGTATCGATAAGGCCGAACGCGGCCGTGCCGAGCCGTCGGATCACGTGCCGGTGTGGTGCGAGCTCGACGCTGACCTGTTGCGGACTTGAGCGGCGTCTACTCGCTGCCGCCGCCCGAGTCGCCGCCACCCGAATCGCTCGACGACGAATCGCTCGAGGAGGTATCGCCGCTGCCGGACGTCGAATCCGAGTCCGAGGAGGAGTCGTCGCTCAGCAGCGCGGTCGACGAGTCCGACACGCCGTCGGAGGCCGCGAAATAGCGCCACGCCCCGAAGCCCGCGCCGCCGAGCACCACCGCGCCGATGATCCACCAGAGCATCATCCCCTCCCACATTGTCCTTCTCCCCGCGAAGGCGGGGAGAAGGAAGAGATCTACGCCGCCGTCGCGTCCTCGAGATACTGACCCGATTCGAAACGGATGTAAGCGTCCGCCTCGCTGAACGCCGTGCCGGCAGGGTTCTCGCCGCGCGCCACGGCCTCGAGCTGGCGGCGCAGCAGCATGCGCAACATCGACACACCCTGGTCGCTCGACATCAGGTGCTCTTCCGAATGGAAGGTGATCGCGCCCTGGCCGACCTGCGCCTCGGTGTCGCCGGGGAATTGCTGGTGCTCGGCTTCGCTCAGCTGGTCCCAGGTCTTGCCGTTGTACTTCGAGCGGAACTTCTTCAGCTCGCCCGCCTCGCGCACGCGGCCGGCGACGTAGATGCGGTAATGCGTGTCATCGATCGGCAAGGTCCAGCCGATCGACTCGACCATGCCGAAGCGATCACCGACCTGCGGATTGGCGACGACACGCAACGTCGGTAGCGCGGCCTCGGTCACGCGGCGGAAGCTGCGGCCATCGGGCAGCTTTCGCACCGAGGTGGCCTTCACACTGATCGGGCCATACTCGAACTTCACCTTGGGGAAGCCCATCATCATCTGCGCGAATTGCGCGCCGCTGAAGCTGCCGTGCAGGATCGGCACGTGGTACGGGTCGACCACGTTCTCGTAGTGCTGCAGCCAGTTGCAGGGCGCAATCTGGATGCCGCCCGAGCCGATGCTGGAGTCGTCGGTCTCGACGAACTCGCCGGACCCCATCACCTCCAGCGCCTCGTAGCGCGGCAGCACCGGCTTACGCTCGGGTGGGCCCATGTATGCGAAGACCAGACCGTAGCGCTCTTCCACAGGATACCAGGGCTGGCGCACGCGCTGGCATTGCGCACCGGTCGGGTTGGGCTCGCAGGGCATCTCCAGGCAATAGCCCTGCACGTCGAACAGCCAGCCGTGATAGCAGCAACGTATGCCGCGCTCCTCGACCTTGCCGTAGTACAGGGTCGTGCCGCGATGGCAGCAGCGCGGATAAACGAGTCCCGCGCGGCCCTGCCCGTCACGGAACAGGATCAGATCCTCGCCCAGCACCCGCACCGCGCGCGGCGTCGCGTTCGCGTCCGCGGCCAGCCCCACCGGATGCCAGTAGCGCCGCAGCAGCTCGCCCATCGGCGTGCCACGCCCGACATCGGTCAGACGCGCGTCGTAGCTCGGCGCCTTCAGGCCATACGCGGTTCCCTGATCGAGCGTCATCGCATCACTCCACCTTCGCGCCTGAGGCCTTGATCAGCTCGGCCCAGATCGGCGTCTCACGGGTCAGCACAGCGGCCAACTCTTCCGACGTCGAGGCGACCGGCGTCTGGCCCTGCTGGATCATCTTCTCCCGCACGTCGGGCAGCGCGACGGCCACGGCGATCTCGCGCCGCATGCGCGCGATGATCGTCGCCGGCGTGCCCGCCGGCGCGTAAGCCGCCACGAACAGGCGCAAGTCGAAGCCGGGAAAGCCCTGCTCGGCGAAGGTCGCGAGATCGGGCATCGCCGCACCACGCGCCGCGCCGACCGCCGCGATCGGCTTCACGCGGTTGGCCGCGATCTGCGTCTTGGCGCTGGTCGGGCTGGCCCAAGTGATATCGAGCGTGCCGTTGCCGACGTCCTGCAGCGCCGGCACGTCGCCGCGATAGGGCACGTGGCTCCACTGTCCGCCCAGCATCTTCTCGAACAGCAGGCCATAGAGATGGCCCGAGGAGCCGATGCCCCAGCTGCCATAAGTCACCGGCCGGCCCAGCCCCTTGGCCCAGCTGGCCATGCCCTTGAGATCGCCGAACGGCGCGTCCGACTTGGCGCAGACCAGGATCGAACCCAGCGACACCAGGGAGATCGGCACGAGGTCCTTGGCCGGATCAAACGGTAGCTTGGCGTAGAGCGCGGGATTGTTGGTGTGCGTGGAGTTAGTCGTGATCAGCAGGGTGTAGCCATCCGGTGCCGCCTTGGCGACGATCTCCGAGCCGACGATGGTGTTGGCGCCGGGCTTGGGATCGACCAGAACCTGCTGGCCGAGCTTCGCCGCCACCGGCTCGGCGATCACCCGCGCCAGCGCATCGATCGCGCCACCGGCGTTGAACGGCACGACGATACGCACGGGTTTGGACGGCCACGCGTCCTGCGCCCGGGCGGGAAGCGCACCGGCTACCAAGGTGGCGCCCAGTATCGTACGGCGACTGATCGCCTTCATCGTGTTCCTCCCATCGTCGGACCACGTTCCCCCGCGCGGAATGGCGCGTCAACTAGGCAAGCCGGGACGACGACGGCGATCTATAGTGAGGACCGGACAGCAAGGGAGCGACGCCATGAAGTCGGCGCTGTGCAAGGATCTCGGTATCGAGTTTCCCCTCTTCGCTTTCAGCCATTGCCGCGACGTGGTGGCGGCCGTGACCAACGCCGGCGGCATGGGCGTGCTGGGTGCCGTCGGCCACACGCCGCAATCCCTCGACATCGAGCTGCGCTGGATCGACGAGAAAGTGAAGGGCAGGCCCTACGGCGTCGATCTGCTCGTGCCCAACAAGATGGAAGCCAAGGACGGTGGCGTCACCGCGGCCGAACTCGAGGCGCGCATACCGCCGGAGCATCGCAAGCACATCAGCGGCCTGCTCGAACGCCATGGCATCGATACGACCGGCCTGTGGGACGCGGCCCCGCCCGGCTCCTACGGTGAGAACCTTCGGGAGTCGGGCGCCGCGGCTCTGCTCGACGTCGCCTTTACGCATCCGATCGGGTTGGTGGTCAACGCGCTGGGCGTGCCGCCACCGACGATGTTCGAGCACGCCCGCGCCAAGGGCGTACCTGTTGGCGCGCTGACCGGCTCCAAGGAACACGCGCTGCGCCACGCGCAGGCGGGCGTCGATATCCTCGTCGTCGCCGGCACCGAGGCCGGTGGCCATTGCGGCGAGATCTCGACCCTGGTGCTGATCCCCGAGGTGCTGCAGGCGGTCGAACCCTACCCCAATGTGCGCGTGCTGGCCGCCGGCGGCATCGCCACCGGCCGCCAGATGGCCGCGTGCATGGCCATGGGCGCGCATGGCGCGTGGACTGCGTCGGTGTGGCTGACGACCGCCGAGGCCGAGACCAGCCCAACGGTGAAGCAGAAGATGCTGGCGGCGACGTCGCGCGACACCGTGCGCTCGCGCAGTCGCACCGGAAAGTACACACGCCAACTGCGCTCGCCCTGGACGGACGCCTGGCAAGCCGAGGGCGCGCCTGATCCACTGCCCATGCCGCTGCAGGGTCTCGCCGTGCGCCGCGCTTTCGCGCGCATCGATCAGCTCGCGGAAAGCGGTCACCCCGGCGCCAAGGCGCTGGCCACCTACTATGTCGGCCAGGCCGTCGGTTTGATGAACACCGAGCAATCGGCGCGCAGCGTGGTCTACGACTTCATGCAGGACTACGCCGAGGCGGTGGAGCGGCTGTCGGGGACGGTAGCGGAGTGATGCTGTCATCCCGAGCGCAGTGAGGGATCTAGACCAACCCTAGATCCCTCGCGTCGCTCGGGATGACAGATAGCAATCAGATATCGGCGAAGACGTGGCTTTCTTTCTTCGCGCCGGGATGCGTCAGCGCGCCGTCGACCGCCGGGCCGACGAGCTGCGCGTACTTCCACAGCGCGCCCGCCGTGTAACCGTTCTTCTTTGGCTTCCACTTCTTGGCGCGCGCCTTGAGTTCCTTGGCCGAAAGCTCGACGTCGAGGCGGCCCTTGATCGCGTCGATGACGATGATGTCGCCGTTCTTCAGGAGACCGATCGGGCCGCCGACCTGCGCCTCCGGCCCGACATGGCCGACACAGAAGCCGCGCGTACCGCCGGAGAAGCGGCCGTCGGTGATCAGCGCCACCTTCTCGCCGACGCCAAGGCCGTAGAGCGCCGCCGTGGTCGACAGCATCTCGCGCATGCCCGGCCCGCCCTTGGGGCCTTCGTAGCGGATGACGATGACCTCGCCTTCCTTGAACTTGCCCTTCACCACCGCGTTGAACGCCTCTTCCTCGCTGTCGAAGCAGCGCGCCGGTCCGCGGAAGACGAGACGCTGCATGCCCGCGACCTTCACGATCGCACCGTCAGGGGCCAAGGTGCCCTTGAGGCCGACCACGCCGCCGGTCGGCGTGATGCAGTTCTTCACGCGATAGACGACATCCTGGTCCTCGGGGAACTTCACGTCCTTGTGGTTCTCCGCCAAGGTCTTGCCGGTGACGGTGAGGCACTCGCCATGCAGCAGGCCGTTGTCGAGCAGTTCCTTGATCACCACGGGGATGCCGCCGATGCGGTACATGTCGAGCGCGACGTACTTGCCGCCCGGCTTGAGGTCGGCGATGTACGGCGTCTTCTTGAAGATCTTCGCCACGTCGTGCAGGTCGAACTTGATGCCGCATTCATGCGCCATCGCCGGCAGGTGCAGCGCGGCGTTGGTCGAGCCGCCGGTGGCGGCGACGACGGTCGCGGCGTTCTCGAACGCCTCGCGGGTGCAGATGTCGCGCGGGCGGATGCCCAGGCGCAGCAGGTTCATCACCGCCTCGCCCGACGCCGTCGCGTACTCGTCGCGCGACTCGTAGGGCGCCGGCGAGCCGGCCGAGCCGGGCAGCGCCAGGCCGATCGCCTCGGAGACACAGGCCATGGTGTTGGCGGTGAACTGACCGCCGCAGGAGCCGGCCGACGGGCAGGCTGCGCACTCCATCTCGTGCAGGTCGGCGTCGGTGAACTTGCCGGCGGCGTGCATGCCGACGCCCTCGAAGACATCGACCACGGTGATATCCTTGCCGCGGAACTTGCCGGGCAGGATCGAGCCGCCATACATGAACACCGACGGCACGTTGAGCCTGAGCATCGACATCATCATGCCGGGCAGCGACTTGTCGCAGCCGGCCAGGGTCACCATCGCGTCGTAACAATGGCCGCGCATGGTGAGCTCGACCGAGTCGGCGATCAGGTCGCGGCTGGCGAGCGACGATTTCATGCCCTGGTGGCCCATAGCGATACCGTCGGTCACCGTGATGGTGGTGAACTCGCGCGGCGTACCGCCGGAACGGTCGACGCCGATCTTCACCGCCTGTGCCTGACGATTGAGCGCGATGTTGCAGGGCGCCGCTTCGTTCCAGCAGGTCGCGACGCCGACCAGCGGCTGGCCGATCTGCTTCTCGTTCAACCCCATGGCGTACAGGTACGAGCGGTGCGGTGCGCGCTCCGGCCCGACCGTGGTGTAGCGGCTGGGCATCTTCGACTTATCGAGCGTCGGGTTGGGATGCAGCGTGGGCTTCTTCGCCTTGGCCTTGGCCGGCTTCTTCATCGCGTGAACTCCTGGACGTACATGGGCTGGGTCGGCACGCACCATACCCGCGCCACCGCGGGCAAATCCAGAACGGTGTCCGGCGTCACGGCGTGACGCAGGCCATCGCCTTGGCGCACTGGCCGGACGGGCAGGTGCGCTGGAAGTGGGTGCGCCATTCGGATTCCCGCTGGCCCGTCCATTTCTGGACGGGCCCCATCAGCACCAGGCGCAGGGCGCCGGCGCAGCCGCCCTGGCGGTCGGCGACCACGTCGCAGGTCGCCCGGCCGCAGGCTGTCTTAGCGCGGCGGCCGGCTTCTGCTTTAGATGGGCCTGTAGCCGTGGTGATCGCCGATCCGGCGGAGTCGGCGGCGACCGCGACCCAGCCGCCGGCCTGCCCATGGGCGCCACCGACGGACAGCGCCGTCAGCAAACCGACAACGAGTGCAAGCGCCGATCTCATCCGTCCTCCGACTGCCCCGCGATCTAGCATGACAGCCGCCCGACCGCACGGCTCGCCGCGCGGCGGATCGCCCGCTAGAGTGCCGACAGGGGACCGACAGAAAGAATCGCGTGGAACTCTGGATACCGATCACCATCGGCGCGGCGCTGTTTCAGACCATCCGCACCGCGCTGCAGCAGAAGCTCAAGGCCCAGCTCAGCACCAACGGCGCGAACTTCGTGCGCTACGTCTATGGCGCGCCGTTGTCGATCCTGATGCTCGTGCTGCTGCTGACTCTGGGCAACCGCGTGCTGCCGGACTGGGACTGGCGCTTCGTCGCCTGGGCGGCGCTGGGCGGCATGGGGCAGATCATCGCCACCTCGCTGCTGATCTACACCTTCGAGCTGCGCAACTTCACGGTCGGCACCGCCTACTCCAAGACCGAGACCATCCAGATCGCGCTGTTCGGCACGCTTTTCCTGAACGCCCATCTCGGCTGGCTAGCCTGGGTCGGCATCGCCATCTGCCTGGTGGGCGTGCTGGTGCTGTCGGTAAAGGGCGATACCAAGGGCCTGCGCTCGATCATCATGGGCTGGACACAGAAGGCGGCGCTGGTCGGCGTCGCCGCCGGTACCTTCTTCAGCGTCGCCGCGCTGGGAATCCGTCAGGCCATCGAGGCGCTGCCCTCCGGCGACTTCATGATCAAGGCGATCTTCACCCTGGCGCTGATGAACACCATCCAGACCGTGGTAATGGGCGCCTGGCTGCTGGCGCGCGAACCCGGCGAGGTCAGCCGCGTGATCAAGAGCTGGCGCACCTCGAGCATCGTCGGCTTCACCAGCGTCATGGGCTCGGCCGGCTGGGCGCTGGGCTTCGCCCTGCAGAACCCGGCCCTGGTACGCGCCGTGGGCCAGGTCGAGCTGGTCTTCACCTTTCTCGCCAGTCGCTACATGCTGCACGAGCGCCCGAGCCTGGGCGAGTTCAGCGGCGCGATCCTCGTGGTCGGCGGCGTGGTGATGGTTCTGTTGGGACGGTAGACAGATGAAAACCAACGCGCTCCAAGGTATCCGCGTCCTCGATTTCACCACGACGATCGCCGGGCCGCATTGTACGCGGCTGCTCGCCGATCTCGGCGCCGAAGTGATCAAGATCGAAGCGCCCGAGGGCGACATGATGCGCACGCGCCCGCCTCTGCGGAACGGCGCGTCGGGCGTCTTCACCTACCTCAACGCCGGCAAACGATCGGTGGTGCTCGACCTGAAGAACAAATCGGCGATCGCGGCGGTCAAGCGCATGGTCGCCGGCGCTGACATCCTGGTCGAGAACTTCCGCCCCGGCGTGATGAAGCGGCTGGGCCTCGACTACGAGCAGCTGAAAGCGATCAAGCCCGATCTGATCTACGCCGCGATCTCGGGCTACGGCCAGACCGGCCCGTCTGCCGAACTGCCGGCCTACGCGCCGATGATCCACGCCGCCTCGGGCTATGAGATCGCCCATATGAGCTACCAGCAGGACCGCGATCGTCCCGACAATTGCGGCGTGTTCTTTGCCGACTTCAACAGCGGCTCCTATTGCTTCGGCGCGATCATGGCGGCGCTCTATCAGCGCAAGACCACCGGAATCGGCCAGATGATCGACGTATCGATGGTCGAGACCATGCTCGGCGTGCTGATGGGCGAGGTCATGCGCACGCAGGTGCATATCGATCCGCCGAGCCGGCCGATGTTCGGGCCGGTGCGTACCAAGACCGGCTACGTCATGCCGGCTGTGGCGAGCGAGAAGACATTCCAGGGCCTGTGCCATGCCGCCGGCCGCCCCGACTGGATCACCGATCCGCGCTTCGCCAAGTACACCGATCGCCGCAACAATTGGGGCGAGTATGTCGACGAGTTGGAGAAGTGGTCGACCCGGCACAGCGTCGAGGAGGTCATGGCGGCCTTCGAGGCCAATGGCGTGCCGGCCTCGCGTTATCGCAGCGTGCCCGAGGTGATGGCCGACCCGCAGACCGCCCATCGCCGTGTCCTGCAGCCGGTCGCCGACGCCGGTGGCACGCTGCAGGTCGTGGCCGCACCCTTCCGGATGTCCGAAGCCGACACCTCGGTGAAGAACTTCTGCGCCGACCTCGGCCAGAACACCAAGGACGTGCTGCGCTCCTTCGGCCTGAGCGACGGCGAGATCAAGGCCGCGACGGGCTAAACCGGCGGCGGTAGGCGGCAGGCGAGACGCCGAGCGCGCGGCGGAAGCTGGCGCGGAAGGTCTCCGGCGAGCCGAAGCCGCATTGCCGGGCCACCTCGACCATCGACAGCATCGTGCCCTCCAGCAGTTCGCGCGCCCGCACGAGGCGCGCCTGGCGCAGCCAGGCGAGCGGCGACGTGCCGGTCGCCGCCTCGAAGTGCCGGAAGAACGACCGGCCGCTCATCGCCGACTGCGCGGCCAACGCGCCCACGCCGATCCGTCGATGCAGGTTGCGCCGCGCCCAATCGAGCGTGGCGGAAATCGTGCGGCCCGAACGCACGCTGACCGGCGCCTCTACCAATTGCGGCTGATCACCCGCGCGATGCGGTGACATCACCAGGCGGCGCGCGACCATCGCCGCGACACGCGCGCCGAAATCATTCCGGATCACGGCCAGACCGGCGTCGATGCCGGCGGCGCTGCCCGCCGAGGTCGTGATCGCGCCGTCCTCGACGTAGAGCGCCTCGCGATCGACGCTGACCCTGGGAAACGCCCGCTCGAGCTCGTCGATGTATCGCCAATGCGTGGTGGCGCGCCGCCCATCGAGCAGCCCGGCATGGCCGAGCACGAAAGCGCCGGAGCAGATCGTCAAGAACCGCGTACCGGCGTCGGCCGCATCGCATAGCGCCGCGAGCAGCCGTCGCGGCGGCGGTTCACGATGATCGCGCCAGCCCGGCAAGACGATGAGGGACGCGTCGCGCAGGCCGGCAAGGTCCGTCTCGGCCGCCACTGTCACGCCACCCGAGCCGCGCAAGCGCCGCCCGTCGACGCCGACGACGCGGCTGACGTACCACGGCACGTCGAGCTCCGGTCGCGGCAAGGCGAAGAGCTCGAGCGCGATGCCGTACTCGAACGTACACAGGCCGTCATAGGCGAGGATGGCGGCCAGCGGTCGCGTCTGGTGCGCATCGCGGCGCGTTCGAATCGCCTGGGCGGAACTGTGATCGAAGGGCATGGCTGTTCCGGATCGATTGTCGTCGGTCGTCGATAGGTTGGACGCCACGCGCGGCGCGGCGGAACTTGGCGCGAATCCACCGGATATTGGCGCCAGGCGATCTGCGATGGAAGCGGCGCCACGTCTACGCTCGCCGCGCCATGACACCCCATCTCCACATCGGCAATCGCAACTACTCCAGCTGGTCGCTGCGCCCCTGGCTTTGCCTGCGCTGGGCCGGCATCGCGTTCGACGAGAAGCTGATCGAGCTCGACCAGCCGGGTTACGGCGCCGAGGGAATCACCGCGGTGCGCGCCGTCTCGCCCAGCGGCAAGGTGCCCGCCCTACGGGTCGGCGCCACGACCATCTGGGACAGCCTCGCCATCGCCGAATGGGCGGCCGAGGGCGGAACCCCCGGGGCGTTGCTGCCCGTCGATCGCGAACGCCGCGCCGTGATCCGGGCGGCCTGCGCCGAGATGCATTCCGGCTTCCCGGCCCTGCGCCGCGACCTGCCGATGAACATCCGCCGCCGCTGCGTGGCGACCGATCTGCCCGAGGATACGTGGCGCGACATCGAGCGCGTCGAGCGCCTGTGGTCGGCGTTGCGCGCCGCCAACGCCACCGATGGACCATGGCTGTTCGGCGCCCGCTCCATGGCCGACGCCTTCTACCTGCCGGTGGCGACGCGCTTTCGTACTTACGCCGTCGCGCTCTCGAAGGCGGCGCAAGCGTATTGCGAGACGGCTTTCGCCGACGCGGCATTCCGCGACTGGGAAACGCGCGTTCTCGCCGAACCGGTCGTGCGCTTCTCGCGAGCGCCGATCGACTCGCTGTACGAGACACGGGATTGATCGACGCCGCGAGCGCATCGCGCCTGCTGACCTTGGGCGCACTGTGGGGCGGCTCCTTCGCGCTGGTCGCCATGGCCGTGCCGTATCTCGGACCCGTGGCCCTGATCGCGCTGCGCCTAGGATTGGCCGCGCTGTTCCTCGCCTTGGTCGCCGTTGTCCTGCGTCGACAGCTCAACACGCGGCGCGACGCCGGCCATTTCCTGCTGGTCGGCACCCTGAACTCCGCGTTGCCCTTCCTGCTGTTCGCCTACGCCGCGCTGACCCTGCCCGCCTCGCTGCTGGCGTTGTTCAACGCGCTGGCACCCGCCTTCACCGCCGGGCTGGCCGCGCTGTGGCTGCGCACGCCGATCGCGCGCTCGGTCGCCCTTGGGCTGATGCTCGGGTTCGCCGGTGTGGCGATCCTGTCGGCTGAAGCCATCCTGGAGTCGCGGGTCGTGGGCGACGTCACGCGCATCGCCAGCGCCCTGGCCGCGGCGCTGGTCGCCCCATTTCTCTATGGCGTGGTCGGCGTCTACCTGAAGGCACGCACGATCCGCACCGATGCTTTCGACAACGCGTTGGGGGCTATGATCGCGGCGTCGCTCGTGGCCGCGCCTCTGGTGCCGCTGTCGCCGCCGACAGCCTTCCCGCCACCCGCCATCTGGCTCGCCGCTGGCGCGCTGGGCGTGCTGTGCACCGGCGCCGCCTACCTGCTGAACTTCCGCCTGATCGCCGATATCGGCCCGACCCGGGCGATGACCGTCACCTACCTCATCCCGCTGTTCGGCGCGCTGTGGGCGGTCCTGTTGCTCGACGAGCGCATCCGCCCCGGCCTGCTGCTGGGCGGCCCGCTGATCCTCGCCGGCACGGCGCTGGCGACCGACCTGCTGCGACTGCCCGGCGGCCGGCCGCCACTAGTACGCTAGGAGGCGCCTGAACATCCCCGGGAGAAATTTCGCCTGGCCGCCGGGGATCGGCGCGTTGAGCAATCCGTACCTCCTGTCAGACCAGCCGAATTTCCGGCGGTCATGAAGGAGTTCAGGACCATGCGATTCGGCAAAAATGGCGCCCTCGCCGCTGCCTCGGCGATCCTGGTCGCCCTGATCGCGACGGCTCCGGCCGTCGCCCGCGATTTCGACAACAACCCGCCGGGCTGGCGTGGCGGCCCGGGCACCAACTGGGAGAACCCGCCCGGCCCGCGCGGTGGTCCGGGTGCCTCGCCCGACCGGCGCTGGGGCTACTTCCACGACCGCGACAACAACCCGCCCGGCTGGCGCGGCGGTCCCGGTACCAACTGGGAAAACCCGCCGGGCCCGCGCGGTGGTCCGGGTGCCTCACCCGACCGGCGCTACGGTTACTTCCGCGACCGTGACAACAATCCGCCTGGCCCGCTTGGTGGCCGCGGCACCAACTGGGAAAACCCGCCCGGCCCGCGTGGTGGCCCCGGCGCCTCGCCCGACCGGCGCTACGGTTACTTCCGCGACCGTGACAACAATCCGCCTGGCCCGCTCGGCGGTCGCGGCACCAACTGGGAAAACCCGCCGGGCCCGCGCGGCGGCCCGGGCACCTCGCCCAACCGGCGCGGCTGGCGCTGAGTGAAAGCGGGCGGGACCACACGGTCCCGCCCGTTTCACGCCTACAGCGTGCCGCTGGCCGTGATCATGCCGGGCTTGCGGGTGCGGAAATTGTTTACCAGATGTGACAGCAGACGATCGGTGTCGAGCTGCTCGGCGTTGCCCGACGTGATCGACCGCTCTGGATCGCTGGCGGCGGCAATCGGCACGAAACGCGCCTCGCGGGGATCGAAGGCTGACAGCTCGCCGTTGCGAAAATCGAAGTGCCAGCCATGGATGGCGATGGTTCCCGCTTGGACCTTCTCGCGCACCCAGGGGAACGTCAGTACGTTACCCATGGAGACGACCACACCGGCCTGCTCAACCGCCTTCTGAGTCGCCACCGCATCGAGCTCGGGCGCGCCCAGTCGCACCGTGTCGGCGGCGCGGCGAACAATCTCGGTCCATGGCTTGAGGAACTCGAACTGCGCCAGCGTCGCGTCGTCTTCGGCCAGAAGTGCGCGCATGCCGCCGCACAGCGCGTGGCCCAGCACGACGATGTGCTCGACGCCCAGCGCACGCACGCCGAACTCCAACGCCGCGCTGGTGCCGTGGTGGCGGCCGTCCGGCTCGTAGGGCGGCACGATCGCGGCGACATTGCGAATGGTGAAGATGTCGCCCGGTTTCGTGCTGGTGAGGATGCCAGGGTCCACCCGGGAATCGACGCAGGCGACGATCAGGACCTTGGGCTGCTGCCCCTCGCGCGCCAAGCGCTCGAACAACGGTTGATTTTCGCGCCAGTAGCCGGCGCGAAAATCGACGAAGCCTTCGATCAGGCGTTTGAGGACACTCATGAGTTCAACAGATCATTCCGGTTTCACGCCGGCGGCCCGCACTGCCGGCACCCACTTGTCGATTGAGGCCTTGAGCGTCGCGGCCAACGCCTCGGGCGTCGACTCGGCCTTGCCCGGGACGACGACGGCGAGCTCGGCCAGGCGTTTGCTGATCGCCGGATCGGCCAGGGTCTCGGTCAGCACGGCGTTGAGCTTGTCGATGATCGCCTTGGGCGTGCCCTTGGGCGCAAAGAAGCCGTTCCAGATCTCAACCTCGTAGCCCGGCAGGCCGGCCTCGTCGATCGTCGGCACGTCGGGTAGCACGTCGAGCCGCTTCTTGGTCGACACGCCCAGCGCCATGATGTTGCCGCCCTTGATCTGCGCCAGTACGTTGACTGCCTGGTCGACCATGTAATCGAACTGGCCGGCGACGAGATCGTTCAGCGCCGGTGCGGTGCCCCTGTAGGGGATCTCCAGCACGTTGACCTTCATCATGCTGTTGAGCATCAGACCGCCCAGATGCGAGGCCGCGCCGATACCGGCCATGCCGTACTGCACCTTGGCTTCGTTGGCCTTCACATAGGCGGCAAATTCCTTGAAGTCCTTCACCGGCAGGCCCTTCTTGGCCACCAGCACCATCGGGTTGGTGCCGCCCAGCCCGATCGGCTCGAAATCCTTCACGCTGTCGTAGGGTAGCGACTTGTAGAGCGCGATGTTGACCGCCAGCGTGCCCATGTGGGTAAAGGCCAGCGTGTAGCCGTCGGGGGCCGCGCGCGCGGCCTTGGCGACGCCGATGGTGCCGCCGGCGCCGCCGACATTGTCGACGATGATCTGCTGGCCGAGCTTCTCGGACATCTTGGCGCTGAGGATACGCGCCAGCGCGTCGGTCGGGCCGCCCGCCGCGAAGGGCACGACCACGGTGATGGTCTTGGCGGGATAGTTGGCCTGGGCCAAGGCCTGGCCCGAGAGGCCTAGGACAACGGCGGCCGTGGCGGCGGCGATGAGACGGCGCGAGATCATGGGTTTCCTCCTGAGACGGAGCAGCTGCGGGCGCGGGCCTAGAGGATGCGGTGCAGTTCGTCAATCACCTGGCGTGAGGACTCCTCGGGCAGGTAGTGGCCGCCGGGCAGCGCCTTGCCTGTGATCGCCGCCGCCGCCCAGGGCGCGAAATCGACGATCGGATTGAACATCTTGGCGATCATGCCGTTCTCGGCCCACAGCGCGTGGATCGGGCAGCGCGTGCGCTTTCCATCGGGCGCGAGATCAGCGCGATCGTGCTCGAGGTCGATGCTGTCGGCGGCGCGGTAGTCCTCGCACATGGCGTGGATCGTGCCGGGCAGCTTGGCGCAGCGGATATACTCGGCGATCGCCGCCGGCTCGTGCACGATCGGCGCGCGCCAGCGCTGGCCCAGCATCCAGGGCATGTAGAAGTCAATGTCGTGCTCGATCAGCTTCTCCGGGAATGGATAGGGCTGAATCAGGAAGAACCAATGGAAGTAGCGCGTCGCCAGTTCGCGGTTGGTCGCCTCGTAGATCGTCAGCGTGGGTGAAATGTCGATCGGCACGAAGAGGCGCACGGCGTCGGGATGGTCGAGGCACAGCCTATGTCCCACCCGGCCACCGCGATCGTGCCCGACCAGCGCGAAGCGCTCGAAGCCAAGCGCGCGCATCAGCGCCACCATGTCGGCCGCCATGGCGCGCTTGCAGTACGTCTCGTGCTTGTCGTCGCCTTCGGGCTTGTCGCTGTCGCCATAGCCGCGCAGATCGGCGCAGACGATCGTAAAGCGCTCGGCCAGCACGGGCGCCACCTTGTGCCACATGAACAACGTCTGCGGATGGCCGTGCAGCATCAGCACAGGCGGCCCCTTGCCGCCCATCACGTAGTGGATCTCGCCCTGCCCGCCTGCCATGGGCACGCGGGCACGGCGCCGCTCGAATCCCGGGAACATCGTCAGATCCACTCCTCGAGCATCGGGTCGTCGCCCCTCTCTATGACCGCGCGCATGCGTGTTAGCGCCGGCGCACGCAACTGGGCCTTTACGCGTGCGTAGCCCGGTGCCTTGGCGAGCGTAGTGGCCATCATGCGGGCGGCGTCGAGAAGCGCGCCGACCTCGACGACGTGATCCACAATCCGCATCGCTGTCGCGCCATTGGCGTCTAGGATGCGGCCGGTCAGCATCAGATCGCGGCGCACCGATGGATCGAGCGAATCCTCCAGCACGATCAGCGGCACTGCTGGATAGGGAATGTTCGCCGCTACCTCGGCCAGCGCGAAACGGGCGTGCTCGCGCGCCGCGACACGGAAATCGCAGGCCATCGCCAGCACCATGCCGCCACCGATCGCCGGGCCGTTGACTGCGGCGACGACCGGGAACGGCAAGGCATAGAGCGCCGAGGCCATCCGGTTGATGTTACCGACCATGACGCGCTTGGCCTCGGCGTCGTAGCCCGGCACCACCTTGAGATTCACCCCGGCGCAGAAGGCGCGGCCGGCACCGGTGACGATGGCCGCGCCGACGCCGCTCATCGCCCGCAGCGTGTCGAGCCGCGCGATCAGCGCCTCGGTGAAGTCGATGTCGACCGCGTTGGCCGGCGGCGCATCGAAAGTCAGCGTCGCCAGGCCATCGCTGATGTCGAGGCTGACCGGCATGGTCAGGCCGTCTTCACCGCCTCGACCAGCGCGCGCGTCAGGTCCTTGGTGCCGCCGTTGCCGCCGAGGTCGGGCGTCTTGGGACCGCCGCCGGCGAGCACGGTCTCGATCGCGCGCACGATGGCGTCGGCGGCGTCCTTGTGGCCGAGATGCTCCAGCATCATCGCGCCCGACCAGACCTGGCCGATCGGATTGCAGATGCCCTTCCCGGCGATGTCGGGGGCCGAGCCGTGCACCGGCTCGAACATCGAGGGGAACAGGCGCTCCGGGTTGATGTTGCCGCTGGGCGCGATGCCGATCGAGCCGACCACCGCTGGCCCGAGGTCGGAAAGGATGTCGCCGAACAGGTTGCTGCCGACCACGACGTCGAACCAGTGCGGGTTGCGCACGAAGTGCGCGGTGAGGATATCGATGTGGAAGACGTCGGTGGTCACGCCCGGGTAGTTCTTGGCCATCGCCGCGAAGCGCTCGTCCCAGTAGGGCATCGAGAAGATGATGCCGTTGGACTTGGTGGCGGAGGTGACGTGCTTGCGCTTGCGCCTGGTCGCCATCTCGAAGGCGTACTTCATGATGCGGTCGGTGCCGATGCGGGTGAAGACCGCCTCCTGCACCACGAACTCGCGATCGGTGCCCTCGAGCATGCGGCCGCCGATCGAGGAGTACTCGCCCTCGGTGTTCTCGCGCACGACGTAGAAGTCGATCTCGCCCGGCTTGCGGCCCGCCAGCGGGCACGAGACGCCCTCGAACAGGCGCACCGGCCGCACGTTGGCGTATTGATCGAAGCCGCGGCGGATCGGAATCAGAAGCCCCCAAAGCGAAATGTGATCCGGCACACCAGGCCAGCCCACGGCGCCGAGGAAGATCGACTCGAAGGGCTTGAGCTGGTCGAGCCCATCCTTCGGCATCATTTCCCCAGTCTTGCTGTAGCGCTCGCAGCTCCAGTCGAATTCGGTCCATTGGAACTCGACACCGAAGCGCCGGCCAGCGGCCTCGACCACCTCGATGCCCGCCGGCACCACTTCCTTGCCGATACCATCGCCGGCGATCACCGCGATTCTGTGCTTCGACGCCATATCCCGCTCCCACATTCCGTTGCGCGCAGGCTTAGCCAATTTCCCGCGCCGACGCGACGGCGCATTGCCGCTTGGCGGTTCGGCGCGCATAGGACGCTTGACCTCGACGCAGCGCTGTATGGTTGCCCCCATCCACCCGGCCGTCCATGATGAATGGGCATTCAGCTTCCACCGGCCGCTCGGGAGAACGCCATGGATTACGACCTCAAGATCGTCGGCGGCGAGATCGTCGACGGCAGCGGCAAGGCGGCCTTCAAAGGCGATGTTGGCGTCAAGGACGGCAAGGTTGTCGCCCTGGGCAAGGCCGAGGGCCAGGCCGCCCGCACCGTCGACGCCAAGGGCCGCGTCGTGGCACCAGGCTTCGTCGACGTCCACACTCACTACGACGCGCAGATCCTGTGGGACCGCGGCGCCAGTATCTCGCCGTGGCACGGCGTGACCAGCGCCGTCATGGGCAATTGCGGCTTCGGCGTTGCGCCCACGCGGCCGGCCGACCGCAAGCGCATCATGCAGACCCTGGAGAACGTCGAGGGCATGAGTCTCGCGGCGCTCGAAGCCGGGTTGGGCGACGACTGGGGCTTCGAGAGCTTCCCGCAATATCTCGATACGCTGGAGAGAAGCGGCAGCGCCATCAACCTCGGCGTCTTCGTCGGCCACACGCCGCTGCGCCTGCACACCATGGGCGAGGCCTCGACCGAGCGCGCCGCGACGGCCGAGGAAATCGACACCATGCGCCGCACGGTGCTCGAGGCCGTGAAGGCGGGCGCGCTGGGCTTCGCCACCTCCAAGGCGATCACCCACAACGGCTACGCGGGCCGGCCCGTGCCCAGCCGGCAGGCGAGCTACGAGGAGATCGAGACCCTGGCGAGCGCCGCCAAGGAAGGCGGCGCGCCGCTGATGCAGGTCACCTTCGGCAAGGAGTTCTTCATCGAGGAGATGTCGAAGCTGTCGCGCGAGCGCGGCATCCGCGTCACCTGGACCGCGCTGCTGGCCGGCCTCACCGGACCGGGCTCGCACCGCAAGTATCTCGACAAGACCTGGGAGCACAAGAAATCCGGCGCCGACGTGATCCCGCAAGTGAGCTGCCGGCCTTTGTTCTTCGAGTTCAACTGGGCGAGCCCCTTCCCGTTCGAGTCGATGAAGCTGTTCAACCAGCTCGCCGCCGAGGAGGCCAAGAGCCCGGGCGCGCGCATCCGCGCCTATCGCGACCCGGCGTTCCGCAACAGTGTCAACGAGCAGCTCCTGCCGTTCCTGCGGACGTGGGCGGAGCGCTCGACCATCACCTGGTCGCCCAAGGATCGCAGCCTGGAGGAGCAACCGTTGCTCGCCGCGGCGCGCAAGGCCGGCAAGAGCCCGCTCGACTTCGCGCTCGACCTGGCCCTCGACGCCAACCTCGAGCCGCGCCTGCGCATCGCGCTGATCAACCACGACGAGGCCGAGGTCGAGGAATTGCTGAAGGATGGCAACACCGTCGTCGCCCTGTCCGACGCCGGCGCACACGCCAGCCAGCTCTGCGACGCTTGCTACTCAACCTATTTCCTCGCCAAGTGGGTGCGCGAGAAGCGCGTCTTCGGCCTCGAGCAGGGCGTGCACATGCTGACGCAGCGTCCGGCCGAGCTGTTCGGCATCAAGGATCGTGGCCTGCTCGCGCTCGGCCGGCCGGCCGACATCGTCGTCTTCGATCCGACCACGGTGGCACCGACGCCGCTGCGTCGCGTCTACGACCTGCCCGGCGGCGCCGACCGCCTGGTGGCCGACGCCATCGGTATCGATGCCGTGGTGGTCAACGGCGCGCTGATCCGCCAGCACGACAAGGACGTGCTCGGCGCCAACGACCGTCTGCCCGGCCGCGTGCTGCGGCACGGCCGCGCGGCGTGACAATGATTCTCCCTCCCCACGAAGGGGATCACTTGTAGCGTTTTTCTCCCTCTCCCCGCTTGCGGGGAGAGGGAGGCAAAGGAAGAGCGAGCGTTGAGGGAGGGCGTCATGGTGGCGCGATTCGATCTCGTTGTCCGGGGCGGCACGGTGCTCGACGGCACGGGTGGCCCGGCGATTGCGGGTGATGTCGCGATCCTCGATGGCAAGGTCGCCGCGATCGGCCGCTTCGACGGCGTTGGCCGCGAGGAGATCGACGCGCGCGACAAGCTGGTGACGCCTGGCTTCGTCGACGTCCACACTCACTACGACGGCCAGATCACCTGGGAGGACACTTTCGCGCCTTCCTCGACCCACGGCGTGACGACGGTGCTGATGGGCAATTGCGGCGTCGGCTTCGCGCCCTGCCGTCCCGCCGATCGCGACATGCTGATCAAGGTGATGGAAGGCGTCGAGGACATCCCTGAGATCGTCATGGCCGAAGGGATCCCGTGGAACTGGGAGACCTTCCCGCAATATCTCAACGCGCTGTCCACGCGCCACGCCGATATCGACTTCGCCACCCAGGTGCCGCACGCGCCGGTGCGGGTCTATGTCATGGGCGAGCGCGGCGCGCGACGCGAGCCGTCGACCGCTGAGGACATGGCCGCGATGGCCAGTATCGTGCGCGAGGGCGTCGAGGCCGGCGCGCTGGGCTTCACCACCTCGCGCACCTTGTTCCACCGTCTGATCAGTGGCGAGTTGATCCCCACCAGCACGGCGGCCGAAGACGAGCTGCGCGCCATCGCCAAGGCGATGGGCGCCGCCGGCAAGGGCGTGATCCAGCTGATCGACGACTTCGCCGATTGCGACGACGACGGCGCCAGCGAATTCGCTATGCTACGCCGCGTCGTCGAGGCATCGGGCCGGCCGCTGTCGTTCACCCTGCTCGACATCACCTCGCTGGGCAGCCGCTGGCGCTCCCTGCTGCGCCAGATCGAACGCGCCCATCGCGACGGCCTGCCGATGCGCGGCCAGGTCGCCGGCCGTCCGGCCTCGGTGCTTTACGGCCTCGACCTCTCCTATCACCCGTTCTCGACCTGCCCGAGCTACGCGCCGATCGCGGCGCTGCCGCTCGACCAGAAGGTGGCGGCGCTGCGCGATCCGGCGATGCGCGCGCGCTTGCTGGTGGAGGATCCGGTCTATGCCAACCCGCGCCTGCTCGCCTTCATGCGCAACGTCGAGGCGATGTTCGAGCTCGGCGATCCGCCAGACTACACGCCGCCGCGCGAGCGGCGCGTCGACGTACGCGCCAAGGCACTGGGCGTCACACCGCTGGAGCTGGCCTACGACCTGCTGGTCCAGGGCGACGGCCGCACCATCCTCTACCAGCCCGCCGCCAACTTCACCGATTGCTCAGATGCGGCGATGGAAGAGATGTTGCGCCACCCGCAGACCATCGTCGCGCTGGGCGACGGCGGCGCGCATTACGGCATGATCTGCGACGCCAGCTATCCGACGCACGCGCTGACCTATTGGACGCGCGACCGGGCGGGCGAGAAACTCGAGCTGCCGTGGATCGTGCGCCGGCTCGCCCGTGATCCCGCGCTCGCAGTCGGGCTGGGCGATCGCGGCGCGCTGCTGCCCGGACTGAGGGGCGACCTCAACGTCATCGACCACGACCGGCTGGCTTGCGCCGCGCCGGCACCGGTCTACGACCTGCCCGGCGGCGCACGTCGCCTGCGCCAACCCGCCCGCGGCTACGAGGCCACCGTGGTCTCGGGCGTCGTCACCTATCGCGACGGCGTCCTGCAGGGTCCCCGCCCCGGCCGGTTGGTGCGCGGCGCGCGCGCCTCGGCTACATAACTGAGCGACCTGATATCCAAAGGGAGACAAACGCCATGATCCATGTAATTGCCGTCATCACCGCCAAGCCCGGAATGCGTGATACCGTCCTCGGCCATTCGCGCGCCAACGTGCCTGCGGTTCGCGCCGAGAAAGGCTGCATCGAGTACACTCCGGTAATCGACACCGACGGGTTCGCCGCCGGCAAGCCACTGGGACCGGACACCTTCATTGTGGTCGAGAAGTGGGAAAGCCTCGACGCGCTCAAGGCCCATTCAGTTGCGCCGCACATGAAGGCCTATGCCGAGAAGACCCGCGAGCTCATCGCCAACCGTGCCGTTCATGTGCTGACATCGGCCATCTGACCAAGGGGCGCAAGCGTCTCGCCGGACCGTCCTATGATGCCGGCGGGACGCCGGCGCTCCCAAGGAGCCCGCCATGCCCCGCCGCTTCATCGACCTCTCGGTGTCCTTCGAGGACCGGCCGATGTCGCCGCCGCATCATCAGCCGAAGATCGAGTACACCGACCACGAGGCGTCGTTCGACAGCTTCAGCCGCGCCTTCGGCGGCGTACGCAAGGAAGACCTGCCGGAGGGCAAGGCCTGGGCGGTCGAGCGTGTCACGCTCAGCACCCATGCCGGCACGCACATGGATGCGCCCTGGCACTACCACCCCACCACCAACCACCGGAACAACCCCGGGGGTGAGCCGGCCGCGACCATCGACCAGGTACCGCTCGACTACTGCTTCCGCCCCGGCGTGAAGCTCGACTTCCGCGCGTTCGATCCGGGCTATGTCGCGACTCCCGGCGATATCGACGCTGAACTCCGGCGCGTCGGCTACACGCTGAAGCCCTACGACATCGTGCTGGTCAACACGCGCGCCGGTACGCGGCACAAGGACATGGACTACGCCGACACCGCCTGCGGCCTGGGCCGCGCCGCCACGCTGCATCTGCTCGAGCAGGGTGTGAAAGTGGTCGGTACTGACTCCTATTCGTGGGATCCCGCGTTCAAGTCGGTGGCGCAGCGCTACAAAGAGACGGGTGACGCCTCGCTCCTGTGGGAGGGACACAAGGCGGGCCGCGAGCTGCCCTACTGGCAGATGGAGAAACTCTGCAACCTCGAGCAGCTGCCACCGTTCGGCTTCACGGTCGCCTGCTTCCCGGTGAAGATTCATCGCGCGTCGGCAGGTTGGACCCGCGCGGTGGCGATCCTCGACGACTGACGTAAGGCCGGCTAGGTCGCTTAGGCTGGCAACCCCTCCGCGGCGCGGCGCGCTTTCACCACGGCGGCGCCGAAGGACAACTTCGCCGTTGTCGGCGTCTTCCCGTCGAGCACGCGCCAGAACGGCGTGATGCGCGACAGCGGCACGCCCTTCCGATGATCCTCCCACGCCGCTTCCGCGACAATGCGCAGAAAAATCCCCGTGGTGATCGGACACGTCACTTCGGCCTTGTACCGCCGCGCGAGCTTCGCCCTCAGCGTCGGCACATCCATCGACCGGCCTTTGCCGATCGTGCGAATGAAGGTGTCGACGATCTTCGCCGTCGGTATCAGCATGATCTCGCCCTTCTTCATACCGGCGATGTCTACCGGCACCGGCTTCACCTGGTGCGGCCGTGGATCGTTAAGCTTCTCACTCCAGCTCTTCATCGCGGGGCCTCGCGCAGCTTGAGGTGGATGTCGGTGCGCAACTCCGTCGGTGGCGTATCGCGCGGGTTGTTGAGGTATTCCTCAAACGCCGGCGCATCATCGGCCTCGTGGCCAGCGCGCACCAGCCACTCGCCAAACAGCCAATTGTAGGCCGCGCGCATGTCCGAATACGGCCCCTTGTAGCTTAACACGGCATAGATACCGCCATGTATGACAGCCGGTTCCAGCGGCGGCGCCAGGGTAAAGCCGTCGTCGATCACGATCGCGGCTTGCGCACGCAGGCGATCCTCCGCCACGGCGCTGGGATCGTCGAGATAAACTCCGATGGAGCGCATGCCGGGCGTGATCTGCCCACGCGCCGCAAGGGTGCCATACAGCTGATCGAAGGCACGCCCGATCTCCATGTAGGGGCCGATGTGGTTGATCGCGGCCAGACTAAGCTCGGGCAGCCGCCGGATCTCGACTGAAAACATCGCGGAATCTCCTTCGTGGGTCGGGTCGCTGAAACGCGCGTGGCCGCCCTGCTCTCGATATCGCACCGGCGGCATTCCATAGGCAGCACGGAAGGCCCGACTGAACGCCGGTACGGTCTCGTAACCGGCTCGGCGGGCGATCTGTTCGACGATCATGGTGGTGTTGACCAGGTCCCCACTGGCGCGCTGCAGGCGCAACCGGCGCACGGTTGCGGCGACCGTCTCGCCGTAGAGCGCATGGTAGATACGATGCCAGTGCCAGGGCGACAGGGCCGCCACCTCGGCGAGCACCGCGAGATCGATATCCTCGTCGAGATGCTCGTAGATGTAGGCCGTCACGCGCGCCAGCCGCTTGGCGTAGTTCGTCCTGCTACCGAAGTTCTCCAGCACCACCCTCTCCATCGCTGGGCAGATAAAAGCCTAGCGCGCTGGCGATTGACAAATCTTGCGGTAGTCTCGCGGCGGCATGCCGCCGAGGGGGATACCGATGTCCGACATCGCCGAGATGACGCTCACCGAGTTGGCCGCCGGTCTGAAGGCCAGGCGCTTCTCCAGCCGCGAAGTCGCCGACACCTTCCTCGCCCGTATCGCCAAGGCCGACGGCAAGCTGCACAGCTATGTCGAGGTCTATGCCAAGGAAGCGCGCGCCTTCGCCGATGCCGCCGACCTCGCGCGCGGCGCCGGCCTGCCGCTGCCCGATCTGCACGGCCTGCCGATCGCCATCAAGGACCTCTGCGACATCGCCGGCCGCGTCGGCACCGGCGGCTCGAAGATGCTGGAGAAGCGCGTCGCCACGGAGACCGCGGCGACGGTCGAGCGGCTGCTGACGGCGGGCATGGTGCCGCTGGGCAAGACGCACATGGTCGAGTTCGCCTTCGGTGGCTGGGGCACCAATCCGCTGATGGGCGCGCCTTGGAATCCGTGGGATCTCAAGACCCATCGCACGCCCGGTGGCTCCTCGAGCGGCACCGGCGTGGCGGTGGCGGCGCGGTTGGCGCCGGCGGGCATCGGCAGCGACACCGGCGGTTCGGTGCGCATCCCCTGCGCCTTCAACGGACTGGTCGGGCTGAAGGTCACCTTCGGCCGTATCTCCCTGCACGGCACGATGTTGCTGAGCTGGACCCTCGACTCGATCGGGCCGATGGCGCGCTCGGTCGAGGATTGCGCGCTGCTCACCCAGGCGCTGGTCGGCCCCGATCCGCGCGATCCGACGACGCTCGGCCAGCCGCTCGACGATTTCGTCGCCGCCGGCAACTCAATGGCGGGCATCAAGGGCATGCGCATCGCGCTGCCCGACGCGTCGCAGTTGCCCAACTTCATGCACGCCGATGTCGTCGCCAACTGGCAGAGGAGCGCGCGCACGTTGGAGTCGCTGGGCGCGCGCATCGAGCCGGTGCGCCTGCCCGATGGCTTCTTCGACCTGGCGATGGCCGCTGGCTCGATCGTCAGCGCCGAGGCCTACTCGCTGCACCGCGCCTATATCGAGGACGAGTCCACGGCGATCGGCCCGCATGTGCGCGAGCGCGTACGGACCGCGAAAGGCTACCCGACCGGCCAGTACGCCGAGGAGCTGCGCCGGCTGGCCAGGCGCCGCGCCGAGTTCACGCACTGGTTCGCGCCGTATGACGCGCTGCTGCTGCCGGCGGTGGCAGTGCCGGCGCTCGACATCACCACCCACGACGAGATGGGGCCGATCCCCGGCTTCCTTACGCGGCCCGGCAACTATCTTGGCTTGTGCGGCCTGTCGATGCCATCAGGCTTCTCGGCTGGCCTGCCCACCGGCGTGCAGATTCTCGGCAAACCCTATGCCGAGACGACGGTGCTGCGCGCCGGCAAGGCGTTCGAGGACGCGACCGACTTCCACAAGGCGAAGCCGGATCTGTCGGCGCTCGGGCTCTAGATCGCGGCGGCGGGGCGCCGGCGCGATTCGAGCCAGCCGATGAACAGGCCGCTGGCGATGATGACCGCCGAACCCAGCCAGGTGAAGAAATCGGGCATCTCCGAGAACATCAAATACCCGACGATCACAGAGCCGATCAGCTGAAAGTACTGGAACGGCGAGAGCACGTTGGCCGGCCCGTAGGTCATGGCCCGCGCCACGCAGTAGTGGCCCAGCCCGCCGAAGATGCCGAGGCTGGCGAGGATCGCGATGTCCTGGAGCGAGGCTGGCGTGGTCCAGAAGAACGGCACGGCCAGGCTCGTCATGATCGTGCCGACCAGCGCGCTGTAGACCACGGAAGTCTCCGGCGAGTCGTGCCCCGCCACCTGTCGCGTGAGGATCTGATAGAGGCCGTAGCAGGCCGAGCTGCACAGGATCAGCAGCGACGCCCACTGGAAGACCTCGCTGCCAGGCCGGATCACGATCAGCACGCCGACTAGTCCCACCAGCACGGCGAGCAGTCGATGCAGGCCGATGCGTTCGCCCAGCAGCGGCACGGCGAGGATGGTGACGATCAGCGGCGAGGTGAAGCTGATCGACGCCGCTTTGGCCAGTGGCACGAACTGCACGGCGGAGAAGAAGCACAGGGTGGATAGCAGCAGCAAGGCACCGCGGCCGATCTGCCAGGGCAGCTTCGTCGTGCGCAGAAGGCCCGTCAGCCCGCTTGTCGGCGCGAACAGCGCCACCATGAAGATCAGATGGCCCAGGGTGCGCGCCCAGACGATCTGGGTCGATTCGTAACTGGCGCCCAGCAGCTTCACCAGGCCGTTCATGACCGGGAAGATCGCGCCCGAGAGGCAGATGAAGAGGATGCCGAGCAGAATGCGCCGTTCGCGCGCGGGAGGAGCCGCAGAGGACATGACGGGCGGAATTAGACCGTCACGCCCTCGCGCTCAACGATTCAATCCATGCGTCAGTCGCCCATCAGGCGCGCGACGGCGCCGAACAGGAGAAATCCGCTTGTGCCGACGACGAGCAGCGCGGCCAGCACCGTGGTGATGCGCCCGACCGCGTTCGAGGTGCGGTCGCCGACAAGCAAACGATGGGCCAGCATCGAGCCGATGCCGATCACCGCCAGGGTCAGCGCCATGCCCAATGCGATGGCCACTACGCCCAGCAGCCCGGCCCACAGCACACCCAGCGCGGCGCTGATCAGCACCATCACGACGGCACCGGCGCACGGCGCCACGCCGGCGGCGGTTAACAGGCCGAGGCCGGAATCGAGTCGCAGGAAGCGGCGCCAGCGCGGGACCGCCTCGTGGTGGTGGTGGTGGTGGTGGTGGTGGTGGTCGTGGTGATGATGATGCCCGTGACCGTGATGGTCGTGTCCGTGGCCATCGCCGTGATCATGATCGTGCAGCCGGCCGGTGAGCCCGGCATGCAGGCGCCACAGACCGATGGCGAAGATCAGGCCGTAGGACACCAGCTCGACCAGCTTCACCCTGCCCTGCGCCGCCAGCGGGCTGAGCAACCCGATCAACGCCAGTACGCCGGCCAGCACCAGCGCCGACGCGGTGTGGGTGATCGACACCCAGGTTCCGGCGAGGATGCCGTCGACCCAGGCGCGCCTCTTGCCGTCGAGGAAATACGCCACCACCACGGCCTTGCCGTGGCCCGGCCCCAGCGTGTGCGCAACGCCGTAGCTGAAGCCTACGACCAGCAGCGCCCATAGCGTGCCGATGCCGGCGCCGTCACCGAGATCGCGCAGGCGCATCGTGACCTCGCGGTTCAGTCGAAACTGCACATCGGCCGCGACCCGGCCCAGGCCACCGGCGATATCGGCGAACAGCACCAGGCCCAGGGCGGCGAGCAGCAGCAGGCCGCCGATGGTCAGCCAAGCGGTTCGCGACGACAAACGTCTCTCAAGAATGCTCAACGACACCAACTCACCTCAAGGCAACGTGCAGGTAACGCGATCGGCGAAGACCGGATTGCCCGGCCAGTACTCGCTCTTCAAGGTGGGGTGCTTGTCGAGCGTGCATTTCGCGCCTTCGGCCTTGCCCAGAATCTCGTGCGGCGTCTTGGGGTCGGCCTCGATGCGGATGAAATCCTCGGGGTCGAGCGCCGTCACGGCGAGCGTCTTGGTCGGCGCGGCCAGGGGATAGCGGAAGATATAGACCAGGTTGCGGAAGCGCCGCGCCTTGGGCTCGGCCTTGACGTCCGGTTTGGGCGGCGCGGCGGGCTTGGCCATCGGTCCGCCGGGCGGATCGGGCGTGGGCGCCCAGTCCTCGGGCACGAACAGCGCCGGATCCGCGATGCGCGCATTGAAGGTCGGCGCCCGGGGCGGCCGGAACTCCTTCGCGCCGGTCGAGAACCAGGCGAGGTAGCCGAAGCTCTTCAGCTCCGGCAGCGCGATGTCGGCCAGCGCCTTGACCTCCTTGGGCGAGAGCTTGCCGTCGCGGTCGGCGTCTGCGGCGACGATCTCCATCGAACTCGCCATGGGATCGAATCGCCACTCGATCTCGACATGGGTGAACTGGCCGTCCTTCTCGATGAAGCGGATCACCGAGCTGATCAAGATGTGCGGATGCGCCAGCGCTGGCGCCACCGACGCCAGCAGGGCGGCCAGTACGTAGGCGAGACGCTTCATTTCGGCACCGACCGGGGCTTGCCGTTCTGGTCGATGGCGACAAAGACGAAAGTGCCCTCGGTGACGCGGATCGGCGTCGGATCCAGCCGGCGCTCGACCACGGTCTCCAGCCACACCGTCACCGAGGTGTTGCCGACCTTGCGGACCTCGCCGTAGATGCTCACCAGGTCACCCACCTTGATCGGCTGCACAAAGGTCATGGCGGTGATCGCCACCGTGGCCACCCGCCCCAGCGCGGCGCGCGAGGCCACCGTGCCGCCGGCGATATCCATCTGCGCCAGCACCCAGCCGCCGAAGATATCGCCGTTGCCGTTCATGTCGGCGGGTTGCGGCACCATGCGCAGGATGGGTTCGCGGGTGAAATCCACAACGCGTCCGGGAGTCGCGGTTTCGGTCATTCCGTAGTCCTTGCCCGACGGTTGCCCTCGCGCGCGTTTCGTACCATACGGATGGCATGGCGGCCAAACCGGAACCCCTTACCGGCCCGCCCGAGAATGGACACAAAGACAATGGCCAAGAACGGCGACCTGTTCGACGGGGCCGGCCCGCGCAACGGCAAGGGCAACGGCTCGGAGTATTCCGCCAAGGACATCGAGGTCCTCGAAGGCCTCGAACCCGTGCGCAAGCGGCCCGGCATGTATGTCGGCGGCACCGACGAGCGCGCCATGCACCACCTCGTGGCCGAGGTGCTCGACAACGCCATGGACGAGGCCGTGGCCGGCCACGCCGATACCATCACCGTCGAGCTGCTCGCCGGCAACAAGGTGACGATCCGAGACAATGGCCGCGGCATTCCGGTCGATCCGCACCCGAAGTATCCCAAGCAGTCGGCGCTGGAGGTGATCCTCACCACGCTGCATTCGGGTGGCAAGTTCAACGGCAAGTCCTACGCCACGTCGGGCGGCCTGCATGGTGTCGGCGTCTCGGTGGTTAACGCCCTTTCCGACGAGCTGCATGTCGAGGTCGCGCGCGACCGGCAATCCTGGGAGCAGAGCTACTCGCGCGGCAAGCCGGTCACCAAGCTGATGAATGTCGGCGCCGCGCCCAACAGGCGCGGCACGACCGTGACCTTCCATCCCGATCCGCAGATCTTCGGCGGTCACAAATTTGTGCCGGAGCGCCTCTACAGGATGGCGCGCTCGAAATCGTATCTGTTCCGCGGCGTCGAGATCCGCTGGCGCTGCGATGCTTCGCTGCTGCCCAAGGACGGCAGCGTGCCGGCGGATGACTCCTTCCACTTCGCCGGCGGCCTGCGCGACTACCTCGAATCGGAGATCGGCCAGCGGCCGACCATCATCCCCGCGCCCTTCGCCGGCCTGGCGCAGACCGAGATGAACGGCGTGCAGGCCAAGGTCGAGTGGGCGGTGTGGTGGCCGCAGGACGAGGACGGTTTCATCCGTTCCTACTGCAACACCGTGCCGACGCCCGAGGGCGGCACGCACGAGGCAGGTTTCCGCAACGCGCTCGCCCGTGGCTTGCGCCGCTATGGCGAGCTGGTCAACAACCGCAAGGCCCCTCAGATCACCGTCGACGACGTGATGGACGGCGCCGCCGGCTTGGTCTCGATCTTCATCCCCGAGCCGCAATTCCAGGGCCAGACCAAGGAGAAGCTGGTCACGGTCGAGGCGCAACGCCTGGTCGAGGGTTTGGTCGGCGACAATTTCGATCACTTCCTCACCGGCGACAAGGAAGCCGCCAACGTGCTGCTCGAGGCCGTGATCGCGCGCGCCGAGGAGCGGCTGCGGCGCAAGCAGGATCGCGAGCAGCAGCGCAAGACCGCGACGCGCAAGCTGCGCCTGCCCGGCAAGCTGGCGGATTGCTCGTCGTCGCGGCGCGAGGACACCGAGATCTTCCTGGTCGAGGGCGACTCGGCCGGCGGTTCGGCGAAATCGGCACGCGATCGCGAGACGCAGGCGATCCTGCCGCTGCGCGGCAAGATCCTGAATGTCGCCAGCGCTTCCTCCGCGCAGCTGCGCGAGAACCAGGAGATCAACGACCTGATCCAGGCGCTGGGCTGCGGCACTGGCGCCGGCTACGACGACGAGCGCCTGCGCTACGAGCGCGTGATCATCATGACCGACGCCGATGTCGACGGCGCGCACATCGCCTCGCTCCTGATGACGTTCTTCTATCGCGAGATGCCGAAGCTGATCGAGAAGGGGCACCTGTTCCTCTCGCAGCCGCCGCTCTATCGCCTGTCGCGCGGCGGGCGCATCGAGTATGCGCGCGACGACGCCCATCTAGACGAGCTGCTGGCCACGGTGTTCTCGGGCAACGGCAAGGTGGAGATCAGCCGCTTCAAGGGCCTGGGCGAGATGCCGGCGTCACAGCTGCGCGAGACCACCATGGATCCGACGCGCCGCACGCTGTTGCGCGTCGACGTGCCGCACGCCGCTAGCGAGGAAGAGCGCCGCGAGGCGATGCGCACCTCCTCGCTGGTCGAGGATCTGATGGGCCGCAAGCCGGAGAAGCGCTTCGCCTTTATTCAGCAGAACGCGCAGTTCGCGCGCGATCTGGACGTTTAGGCTCTACCCGTCGTCCCGATAGGCGTGGCGTCCCGTTTCGAGGAGATTCCTCGCTGCACTCGGAATGACGTTGTTAGCAGGGGCTACTGCAGCAGCCGCGCGTGGATCGTGTCGCGCACGGCGGGGGCGCGGGCGACGACGTCGTTGGCCCAGAAGCGCAGCACGCTGAATCCCTGGCGCTCGAGGAAGCGCGTGCGCACGCTCTTGTAGTCGCGCTCGCCAGCCGGCAGCCCGCGATCGATCTCCACGACGAGACGCGCCTCCACGCAGGCGAAGTCGACGACATAAGGGCCGATGGCGACGCGGCGGCGGAAGCGCCGATCGCCCGACCGACGCGGGTCGAGCAATTCCCACAACGCCTGCTCGGCATCTCTAATATCGACGTGACGGACGCGGCTGGTCGGCGATGGATGATCGTTGGGCGCGGGTCGCATCGTCTCACCTGTCACTACTCAAGATGCACGAAGCTTCCGAGGCGGATGCGGCGAGATGATGGCGCGGATGTTCACGTCGTCGTAACGACGTGTGTCATTCCGCATCACGCCGCCGATGGAATCGCCCGCCCGCGCGGCGCTGCGGCGGCGGCGCGCCGGTCCTGCTGAGTTCCTGGCGATACTCGTCGCGGCGCTCGTGGATCGAGGCGATGACGAGGCCCATCGGCACGCCGATATCGACCAGCACGGCTTCCGAGAGCTGCAGGCTGGCCTCGACGGTCTCCGGCACCGCGTCGGTCACGCCCAGCGCGTAGAGTCTCGCCGCGTGACGCGCGTCGCGCGCGCGCGCCACGATAGTCAGATCGGGGCGCTCCTTGCGCACCGCGCTCACGATGTGCTCCGCGGCCTCCGAATCGTCGGTGGTCACGACCAGGGCGCGGGCATGGGCCAGGCCGCAGCGACGCAGGAACTCGATGCGCGAGGCGTCGCCGTAGTAGATCGGCTTGTTTTCGCCGCGTGCCCTGGCCGTGACCTCGGTGTCGGTGTCGATGGCGAGGTACGGGATTTCGTGGCGCGTCAGCATGTCGCCGATCAGCGCGCCGACGCGGCCATAGCCGACGACGATCACGCGGGCCTGCGTATCCTCGGGCGGCGGCTCGATCGTGCCCGGCGTCGGCGCACGCGCGCCGACACGGCGCGACAGCAAGATCCCGGCGATGGCCGGCAAAAACACCATGCTGATCGTCGCACCCGCGATCACGATCTGCGCCACCGGGCCGGGCACGAGCGCAGCGGCCACCGCGGCCAGCAGCAGGACGAAGCTGAACTCGCCGGCCGGCCCCAACAGCAACGATACGTCGCGCGCGACACGGCCGGGCAGACCGAGAGCGCGGCCGATCGGATAGAGCAGCGCGACCTTCAGCGCGATCAGGCCCAGCGCGATCGCACCCACGATCAGCGGCCGCTCCAGGATCAACGGCACATTCAGGCCGGCGCCCATGGTGACGAAGAACAGGCCCAGCAGCAGCCCCTTGAACGGATCGATCATCACCTCGATCTCGCGCCGGAACTCGGTCTCGGCTAGCAGAAGCCCAGCAACGAAGGCGCCCAGCGCCATCGACAGGCCGGCCAGCGCCGCCAGCAGGCCGGTGCCGACGACCACCAGCAGGCAGGCCGCCATGAACAGCTCGGGGCTGCGCGTGCCCGCGACGTAGCGCATCATCGGCCGCAGCAGCAGGCGACCGCCCACGACTAGGACCAGCAGGACCAACGCGGCGCGGCCCAGCGCGAAGAGCACGGTCCACAATCCGCCACCGGCGCGGTCGTCGAGCGCGGCCACCATCAGCAGCAGCGGCGCCACCATGAGATCCTGGAACAGCAGCACGGCGAAGCTGGCGCGACCGGTGGGCGACGCCAGCCTGCGCCGTGCCGCCAAGGTCGGGATCACGATGGCGGTCGAGGACATCGCCAGCGCGCCGCCGATGATCACCGCCGAGACCGTCGACTCGCCCAGCGCATAGGCGATGCCGGCGATGGTCACCATCGCCGTAAACAATTGCAGGCCACCGAGTCCGAAGACGCGCTCGCGCATCAGCTTGAGGCGCTCCCAGGACAGTTCCAGCCCGATCATGAACAGCAGGAAGACGACGCCAAGTTCGGCCAGCGGTGCCACCCTGTCGGCCTCCGACAGGGTGATGACGCCGATCCACGAGTCGGGCGGAAACAGGCGATACAGGCCGTAAGGCCCGATGGCGACGCCGGCGGCGAGGAAGCCGATCACCGGGCTGATGCGCAGGCGATGGAACACCGGCACGACCACGCCGGCCGTGGCGAGGAAAACCAACGCCTCCTTGTAGCTTTCAGGTGAAATGCCGCCCGCCATGAGGCGATACTGCCGGTCGCGCCGCCCCCGCGACAAGGAGAACAGCGTGCAGGACCTGCTCGATCTCATCGAAAAGCGCTTCGGCGAACGACTCGAGGCGCCCCAGGACATCGCCAAGGGCGTCGAGACCATCCGTGGCCTGCTCGACCACCGCGTGATCCGGCGTTTCAGCGACAAGCCGGTCGACATGGCCATGCTGCGCCTGCTGTGCGCCGCCGCGCTCTCCTCGCCGACCAAGAGCGATCTGCAGCAGGGCGACGTGCTGATCGTCGCCGACGCCGAGAAGCGCGCCAAGATCGCCGGCCTGTTGCCCGACCAGCCCTGGATGGCCAAGGCCCCCGCCCTGCTGCTGTTCCTCGGCAACAATCGACGCCAGCGCCAGATCGCGGAGTGGCGCGCCAAGCCGTGGCCCAACGACCATCTCGACTCGTTCTTCAACGCCGCCGTCGACGGCGCGATCGTCATGACCACCTTCGTGGTCGCCGCCGAAGCCGCCGGCCTGGGCTGCTGCCCGATCAGCACTATCCGCAACCACGCGCGAACAGTCTCCGACCTCTGTGGCCTGCCGGCCTATGTCTTTCCCGTCGCCGGGCTCGGCGTCGGCTGGCCGGCCGACCCCGGCTATATGAGCGCGCGTCTGCCGATGGCCGCGCGCGTGCACGTCGATCGCTTCGACGAGACCGCGATCCGCGACAAGGTCGACGCCTACGATCGTCGCCGTGACGGCATCTTCCCCTACCGCCAGCAACGCGACGAGGCGCGCTTCGGCCGCGCCGAATTCTACGGCTGGTCCGAGGACAAGGCGCGCCAATACGCCACTCCCGACCGCGCCGATTTCGGCGCCTACGTGCGCGGCCAGGGGTTCAGGCTCGATTGAACGGCGGTCTTGGGGCCGCGCCGCTCTTGATGCGTCGCTGGAGCGACGCGGCCCGAACGCCTCGAGAGACAGCGCGCATCTGGAAAAGAGTGGCTTTCGCGTGCTGCGGTTCTGGAATAACGAGGTGCTCCAGAATCTCGATGGCGTGTTGACGATGATCGATTTGAATCGCCGAGCAGATGGCAAGGCCCCCTCACCCCCGCCCCCTCTCCGGCAAGGGGAGAGGGGAGTATGAGTCTCTATCGTTCCGTCGTCAGTCCGGTACTGAGCCTGCTGGGTGGCGAGACCGCGCATCGGTTGACGATTCAATTGTTGAAGTCGGGGCTCGCGCCGAAGGACGTGCTGCCGGAGAATCCGGCCTTGGCGATCACCGTCTGGGGCCACCGCTTCCGCAACCCGATCGGGCTGGCCGCTGGATTCGACAAGAACGCCGAGGTCGCGACGGCGGCGCTCGGCATGGGCTTCGGCTTCGTCGAGGTCGGCACGATCACGCCCAAGCCGCAGGCTGGCAATCCGAAGCCGAGGCTGTTTCGCCTGCCCGAGGATCGCGGCCTGATCAATCGTATGGGCTTTCCCGGCGATGGTCTGGAGGCGGCGCGCGATCGGCTGAAGACGCGCGATCGCGTGCGCATCGTCGGCATCAATGTCGGAGCCAACAAGGATAGCGTCGATCGTGCCGCGGACTACGTCACCTGCACGCGGGCGCTGATGGCGTATGCCGATTACATCGTCTGCAATGTCTCCTCGCCCAACACGCCGGGTTTGAGGGACTTGCAGGCGCGCGACGCCTTGGCTGGCCTGCTCAAGGGCGTGAAGGCGACGCTGGGCGCGCGCAAGATCCCCGTCGCCGTCAAGGTCGCGCCCGATCTCACCGAGGCCGATGTCGAGGACATCGTCGCAGCCGCGGTCGAGGCCGCGATCGACGGCATGATCGTCGGCAACACCACGATCTCGCGGCCATCGAGTCTCAGGAGCGCGCGACGAAGCGAGGCCGGCGGACTGTCGGGTGCGCCGCTGACGGCGCTGTCGACCGGCACGCTGCGCATGGCCGCCAAGCAGGTCGCGGGGCGTTTCCCGCTGGTCGGCTGCGGCGGCGTCGCATCGGGCCGGGACGCCTACGACAAGATCCGCGCCGGCGCCTCGCTGGTGCAGCTCTACAGCGCGCTGGTCTATGAGGGCCCGGGCCTGGTGCGGCGAATCAAGGACGAGCTGTCGGCGCTCCTGAAGGCCGACGGCTTCACCTCGGTCGAGCAGGCGATCGGCGCGGACCTTTAGGCGGCTTGCCGATCATCTTGCGCATGAAATAGCGGCTGTAGCCCGGCGGGTTGTCGTTCAGCTCGCCGAACAGGCTGTAGCCGCGCTTCTCGTAGAACGGCCGCGCCTGGAACTCGAAGGTGTCGAGCCAAACGCCGTGGTAGCCGCATTTCCTGGCGTAGTCCTCGGCGCGGTCCATCAATTCGGTGCCGACGCGCCGCTCGCCCCGGCGATAGCGGCCATCGACCCAGAGGTAGCGCACGAACAACCAGCCATAATAGCCGAACGCGTCGACGGCGCCGATCAGTTTGCCCTTCTCGTCGCGCGCCGAGATCGTGAAGTAGTTGAAGTTCGCCGGGCCGCTATACGGCTTGTTGTACACCGACAGGCCGCGATCGGCGGCCCGCGCGATCTTGGCGTCGCCGCGCTTGCTGAGCCTGTAGGTGACCGGCGCTCTGGCCATTCAGATCATCGCCATGCCGCCATTGATGTGCAGGGTCTGGCCGGTGACGTAGGACGCCTCGTCGCTCGCGAGATAGACCACGCCCGCCGCGATGTCGTCGGGCGTGCCCAGGCGCTCGGCCGGCACGCGATTGAGGATCATCGCCTTCTGCTCGTCGGTGAGCTTGTTGGTCATCGGCGTTGCGATGAAGCCCGGCGCCAGACAATTCACCGTGATGCCGCGCGAGGCAACCTCGGCCGCCAGCGACTTCGACATGCCGATCAGGCCGGCCTTGGAGGCGGCGTAGTTCGCCTGGCCGGGATTGCCGGTGACGCCGACCACCGAGGTGATGGTGATGATGCGGCCGAATCGCCGGCGCATCATGCCGCGCATGACGGCGCGCGACAGGCGGAAGGCGCCGGTGAGGTTGATCTCCAGCACCTTCGACCAGTCCTCGTCCTTCAGGCGCAGCGCCAGCATGTCGCGCGTGATGCCGGCGTTGTTGACCAGGATGTCGACCTTGCCCATCGCCGCCTCGGATTCCTTCACCAGACGCTCGAGGTCGGCGGCGTCATCCATCTTCGCGGTGATGACATGGGCCCGCTCGCCCAACTCGGCCTTCAGCGCCTCCAGCGCTTCGGCGCGCGTGCCCGAGAGCACGACCGTGGCGCCCTGGCGATGCAGTCCCTTGGCGATAGCACCGCCGATGCCACCCGAAGCGCCGGTCACGAGCGCCCCCTTGCCGGTCAATTCGAACATCGAGGTCTCCTGCTGAACTCTCCCTTCCCCCGCTGGCGGGGAAGGTGGCGCGAAGCGCCGGATGGGGTTGGCTGTCGAAGACGAAGGTGATGACTTTCACAGACCACGTCTGGCCGCGAGAGCCACCCCCATCCGTCCGCGCTGCGCGCTGCCACCTTCCCCCGCAAGCGAGGGAAGGTAAATGTCAGATGGTCTTGAGGAAAGTTTCGACGTCGGCCGGCGCGTTCACCGCCAGGCCGGTCATCTCGCGGTCGATGCGCTTGACCAGGCCGGTGAGGATCTTGCCGGTGCCGACCTCGACCAGCGTGTCGACGCCCTTGCCCTTCATCGCCAGCACGC